>Ga0153994_1000006_pt1 | contig 488268 bp, 435 predicted proteins | sample TSNC078MetaG_FD_104735 | JGI IMG/M metagenome (GOLD analysis project Ga0153994, IMG submission 104735) | Attine ant fungus gardens microbial communities from North Carolina, USA - TSNC078 MetaG | ecosystem: Host-associated > Fungi > Mycelium > Unclassified | place: USA: North Carolina, Lumber...
ATCGAACTCACCCCACGACAACACCACCCCACCACACACCAAACCCCCACCACCCACACCAGCAAACCGACCATCCAACACATCCACCAACGTCAAACCCCCCACAGCCACCCCCACACCATCGCAACCACCCACCACCAACCCACGCTCGGAAGCGCCCAGAATCTCCGTATCACCCACTGGGGCAGTTGGATTCGAGACAAACGACCGGAGTAGGCGGACGAAACGCTCCCCGAACTCGGTAACTGTGGTGCGCTCGAAGATATCGGTGGCATAGGTGAAAGCGGCGTCGAACCCCAAGGGGCTGCCGTCCTTGCCACGCTGCTCGGAGAGCGACAATTGCACGTCGAATTTGGCGACACCGATGTCGACTGAAACAACATCGACACCGAGTCCGGGTAGTTCGAGGTGAGGATCTGCGGTGTTCTGGAATTCCAACAGAACCTGGAAGAGCGGTGAATGAGACGACGAACGCTCCGGCGCAACAGCATCGACGACGCGCTCGAACGGCACCTCGATTTGCCCGAACGCTGCCAGGTCAACGTCGCGAGTTCGTGAAAGGATCTCCTCGAAAGTCGCGGCAGGATCAACGACGGTTCGCAGGACGACCGTGTTGGCGAACATTCCGACCACATCGTCGAGGACTCGCTCGGTGCGCCCTCCTACCGGAGTGCCGATCGCGACATCCGGCGAGGCGCTCAGCCGTGCCAACAGGATCGCCAGCACTGCGTGCATCACCATGAACGGGGTCGTGTTGTGGCTCCGAGCGAGTTCGAGGAGGTCACTGTGCACGTCTGCGGGTACCGAGAATCGGGCCGATTCACCGAGCATGGATCGTGCCGCGGGCCTCGGTCGATCCAGCGGAAGGTCGATCACGGCAGGTAGACCGGACAGGGTGGACGTCCAGTAGTCCAACTGCTTCGCCTCGAGATTGTCCGGATCGTCGTCACTGCCGAGCAGTTCGATCTGCCATTGGCTGTAGTCGGCGTACTGCACAGGCAAAGGCGGCCAGTCCGGTGTCCGCTTCGCTGCTCGCGCGGCGTAGGCGCGGGTCAGGTCGCGGGCCAGCGGCTCGAGCGATGCTCCATCCGCTGAAATATGGTGAACCACCAACGCGAGGACGTGATCGTCCGGAGTGATTCTGAAAAGAGACACGCGCAGGGGCACGGTCGCGCTCACGTCGAACCCTTCGCGAGCCAGATCGGCGATGCGCCTGTCCAAGGCTTCCTCGTCCACGGATACTTCCCACGCCATCTTCGACGTCACGCGTTCCGAAGGAACTACCACCTGATGTGGGCCGTCGACCGACGCCGGGTAGACGGTACGAAGCGATTCGTGTCGATCGACAACATCGCCCATAGCGAGCTGCAGCGCAGCCACATCCAACGCCCCTGACAGTCGGACCACCATCGGAATGTTGTAGGCCGGGGACGACGTGTCGAACTGATTGACGAACCACAGGCGTCGTTGCGCCGGAGACACCGGAATCTTGTCCCTGTGCGAATGTGCCTGCAGGATTGGACGCTTCGAACGCGAGGGATCAACGCCGGAGGACTTCGCGCCACGCACCTGGAGGGCCAATGATTCGACCGTCGGTGCTTCGAACAAAGTCCGCACCCCGAAATCGACTGCTTCAGCGGCGTTGACTCGTGCGATCAGCTTTGTGGCAATCAGTGAGTTCCCACCCAGCTCGAAGAAGTCGTCACCCGCACCCACCGTCTCGGCGCCTAGGACGTCGGCAAAAATCTCGGCCAGCAACAGTTCCTCGGCGCCCTCGGGCGGCCGAAAGTTGTCCGACCGAGCATCGAACAGAGGTGCCGGCAAGGCAGCGCGATCGACCTTTCCCGATGGAGTCACCGGCAACTCGTCGAGAAGAACAAAGGCCGCGGGGACCATGTACGACGGCACACGACTCGCGGAGTACTGCGTCAGCTCGGCAGTCGAGAGCGCACTTCCGCCGGCAGGCACGACGTACGTGGTGATCATCGTTGTACCGGAGAGACCCGCACGCGCCACGGTGACTGCATTCTCGACCTGCGGACACGACTGCACGACTTTGTCGATTTCCCCGAGTTCGATACGGAATCCGCGAACTTTCACCTGGAAGTCGCTACGACCGACGTACTCGAGTGCACGGCCGCGGCGCCGGCGCACCAAGTCGCCCGTTCGATACATCCGCCGGCCCGGGAGACCGAACGGGTCGGCCACGAATCGTTCGGCCGTCAACGCAAACTTCCGGTGGTAGCCGCGTGCGAGCGCGTCTCCCGAGATGTACAGCTCGCCAACGACACCGTCGGGGACGGGGTGCAATCGCTGATCGAGCACGACCTCGTCGAATCCGCGGAGCGGACCGCCCACTGTGATGTTCTCCGACGGCACCATAGGCTCGCCGATGTTCGACATGACGGTGGTCTCGGTCGGCCCATAGGCATTGCACAGCCGTCGGCCGGGAGCCCACCGCTGCACAAGATCCGGCGGACAGGCCTCACCACCGACCACCACATCACCGAAGCCCGAAAGGCCCTCGGGCGACGCTGTTCCGAGCGCCGCAGTAGTGATGAAACCGTGTGTGACACGCTGGGATTCGAGGAAGCGAGACAGCTCGTCACCGCCGTAGATCGTGCTCGGTGCAATCACCATGGTCGCTCCGGCACCGAAAGCCAGAAGATACTCGAAAATCGAGGCGTCGAAACTCGGGGTCGAGAAATGCAGCGTTCGCGCTTCCCGAGTCGCGCCGAACCTCGAACGCTGTTCGGCAGCAAGCGCTTCCAGTCCACGATGCGAGACCGTCACCCCCTTGGGGAGTCCGGTCGAACCCGAAGTGTAGATCACGTATGCGGGATTGTCGGGCCGGATCGGGTGCACCCGATCGACATCGGAGCCCGAGCGCACCGACAACCGCGCAAGTCGGCCACGGAACTCAGCGTCGTCGATCGCCAACCAGGAAATCGAATCCGGCAAACGATGAAGTTCCGCAACGACCGTCAACCCCAGTACGGCGCCGGAATCGGTCAGCATGAAGCGAACACGTTCACTCGGATAGGTCGGATCCACGGGCACGAATGCCGCGCCGGCTTTGGTCACCGCCAACATCGCGACAACCGATTCGATCGACCGCGTCAAACCCAGCGCCACACTGCTTTCCGGACCGATACCGCGGTCGATCAAGACTCGGGCCAACTTCGAGGAACGCTCGTCGAGGTCGCGATAGGTCAACTCGTCTTCGAGAAACGCGAGAGCCACGCCGTCGGGGTTTGTGCGTGCCGCACCGTCGAACAACTCGGCCAAGGTGCGAGGCGAAGCGCGAAGGTCACCGCGGACAGGCCTCATCGCGGATCGCTCGTCGTCGGACAAGATGTCGATGTCGCCGACGACTATTGCCGGATCTGTTGTGACGGATTCCAGGACGCGCGCGAATCGCAAACCGAGGCCGCGTATCGTCTCGGCGTCGAACAGGTCGGTGGCAAATGCGAGCGTCACCGTGATTCCGGACGGTGTATCCGCCTCGTCGAAGGTTTCGACAGCAGACACTCCGAGATCGAAGCGGCCGATGTCGGGAGGGTGCTCGTCAGCGCTGGCGACCAACTCGAACGTCACCTGTACAACCGGCGCATACGCAGGTACATCTTCTACCGCAAGCGACTGCACCACCTGCTCGAGCCGTATCTCTCTGTGCGCCTGCGCATTACTGTGGACCTCGACGACGCTGCCCAGGAGCGCCGTGAACGGCGTCTCCAGATCGATGCGACTCCGGACGGCAACGATGTTCGCGTCGGATCCCGTCGGCGTACCGATTACCACGTCCGAAGCACCGGACAAACGGCTCACCACAAGCGCAAAGCCTGTGTGCAGGACCGCGCGTGTGTCCGTCCCGAGATCACGTGCCATTTCTGTAATCCGCGTGTGAGTGTCGGCGGAGATCACGACCTCAACCTGTCCACTGTCCAACGATTGCGTTGCAGGCCTAGTTCGATCGAAGGGAAGTTGCAACAGTTCGGGCGCCCCGGTGAGCTGAAGTCTCCAATATTCGAGTTGACGGATTTCGCGTTGTCGTCGCTCGCCCTCCCGGGCCGTCGGGCCGTGAATTTCTGCGAGTTCGGCACCGGGATCAGCCGCGATCAACTCTTCCAGCAAGCCGACAAAATTCCGGTGGTGCTCGCGTAAACCCGCCTCCTCGTAGCGGACCGGGTTTGCCCGGAAGTCGACACGCAGTCTGTCGCCGCTCGGATACAGGTTGACCAGAAGGTCTTCCACCGGACCGGAGGTGACGATGTGATACTCCCCAACCGCCTCGCCCAACTGCACCTCCTGCCGAAACATCATGACGTTGACCATGGGCCCGGAATACGAGGCTTCGCCATCCAGACCGCTCGTCACGCCGGCGTCCCGACGGATGTCGTCGAGGCTGCAGCGCTGGTGTCGCAATGCACCCATGAGCTCATGCTGAACCTGGGCGAGGAGTTCACCGACGGTGTCGACGGCTGCGACTCTGATGAGCAACGGCGCGACGTTCACCATCATGCCGCCCGAGTCCCGCAACATCGCCGTGGTCCGTCCGGACATCGGAACATGAATCTGGACAGTCTCTTTCGCCGTCATCCGCGAGAGGTACAACGCGAGCGCAGCGATGACCGTTGCAGCGTGGTTCTCGGATTCGTAGAGAAGGGCACAGCTCCGGTCCGACATCAGTGTGCTTTCGAGTCGGCTCTCGATTTGCGCGGGCCCAGAAGCCTCCGCCAGGCTGGATCCGGCGACGGTGGTATTGCGCTCAGCCCAGTACTCCCGGTCTGCGGCGAATCGATCCGACATTCTGTACCGCTCGTCGATGTCGTATAGCGTGCGCAGTGTCGCGGCACGACTCGGCTGCGGATCCTCTCGCGCCGCCGAGGCCGAGTACCGATGCGCAATGCGGTTCATCATGGTCATGGCGCCGAAACCGTCGAGCGCGACATGATGAATGCGGCTGTACCACAGATAGTGCGCGTCGCCCACGCGCAGCACAGCGGTCTCGACGATTCCGTCGACGGCCAGGTCGAGCTGCGTCCGGCAATCTCGACGCATCCACTCGACCGCATCCGCGATCGGATCGGAGGACCGACGAAGGTCGACAAGACGGACGGTGATCTCGAATGTCTCGTCCACGTACTGCATCGGTTGACCGTCGACCTCGATCACTTTCAGCAACGGAGATTGAAACTCGTGTGCAACCGCTCGCGTTTCACGACCCATTAGTTCGACGTCGAGTTCACCGCGCAACTCGACGTAGTGCGCTATCAGAATGGGGACTTCGGGGTCGAGTTGTTGTGCGAACCACGTTGCCCGTTGCGCGGCCGAGAGCGGAAATCGCATCTCGGAAGAGTCTGTTCGTTCGACCTCGAAGGGTTTCACAATGCCCCGCCCCGCACGGTCTCCGCGGCCGCCGAGTGCGAAGCCGCGTCCGAATCCAACAGCGCGAGAGCAAGAGGCTGATCGCGCCTCTCAAGGAGTCGTACCCAGAATCGGTCGGCGCATGCACCGGCCGACTGGTCGATGCCGCAGATGCGTATGTCCGTTCCGATCGACTGCCCGAAATGCACTAAAAGTGTGAATGTGCCCCGCCACCTCGGTAATGTCCCTCTCCTAGACGACACATCCCCCGAGGGGAGCAGGCGCATGGACATCACCACCATTACCGAAGTGATACGCCGACCACCGGATCGCCCAGGGGACGTGTGGCGCCCCGGCGATGCCTGGCTGGCCGGCGGAACCTGGCTGTTCTCAGCGGAACAACCCGACACACGTCGACTCGTCGACCTCACAGCACTCGGCTGGGCACCACTGGAAGTCGGCCCGAGTCACTTCAGTGTCGGAGCTACGTGCACCGTTGCGGAGCTGTATGCGTTTGTGCCGCCGGATAATTGGCACGCAAGTCCACTGATTCGCGTCAGTTGCGAATACTTCCTCTCCTCGTTCAAGGTGTGGAATGCGGCCACGGTAGGCGGCAACATCTGTATGTCACTTCCCGCCGGGCCGATGATCACTCTGGCGGTTGCCCTCGAGGCGACGTTCACACTGTGGGCTGCCGACGGGACAGCGAGGACCGTCGACGCGTGCGACTTCGTGACCGGTGACCACCAGAACGTCCTGGAGCCGGGCGAAGTTCTTCGGAGCATCGAGTTCCCGGTGCACGCGCTCACCAAACAGCACGCCCACCGCCGATTCAGTCTCACTCACCTCGGGCGGTCAACGATCTTCATGATCGCGACGCAGACTCCCGGCCTCCACGACTTTCACTTGACCATCACCGCGGGCACGACCCATCCGATCCGGCTGACGTTCGACACGATGCCGGACGAAGAGTCGCTGCGACGGGCCGTCGACGCCATCCCGGCCGAGAACTGGTTCAGCGATCCCAACGGAACCCCCGACCACCGCCTCCATCTGGCCCGTCACTACGCCGACGAGCTCCGAATCGAACTGACGGGGAGCCGGTCATGAGCTACACGGTGAACGAACGGACGTTCGACGAGGAACCGTTCCCCGGTCAGTGTCTGCGCACATTTCTTCGGCACCTCGGACACCACGGAGTGAAGAAGGGGTGCGACGGCGGTGACTGCGGGGCGTGCACCGTATGGCTCGACGGCGCACCGATACACAGTTGCATCACACCGGCGTTTCGCGCCGACGGTCGCGACGTGACCACCATCGAGGGGCTCGGCACGCCCGAAGATCTCCACCCGATTCAGCAGCAGTTCCGGGACGCACCTGGCTTCCAGTGTGGGTTCTGCACCGCCGGAATGATCATGACCTCGGCCGCGCTCACCGACGCGCAGAAAGAAGACTTGCCGCGTGCACTCAAGGGAAACCTGTGCCGCTGCACCGGTTACCGATCCATCGAAGACGCGGTCAACGGTGTCAGCGCAATCGAGGTCGCCCTTCCCGGACAAGCAGTCGGAACAAGCGTAGGCGCGCCGGCGGCAACCGAAGTGGTCACCGGACGCGCCGAGTACACGATGGACACCGCGATCGACGGCATGCTGCACCTGAAGGTCCTGCACTCGCCTCACGCCCATGCACGCATCACCTCCATCGACACCAGCGAGGCGCTCGCCGTCCCTGGCGTCCACCGCGTCTACACCTGGAAAGACGTGCCGCGCAAGCTCTTCACAACGGCAATTCATACCGACCACCTTGTTGATCCGGACGACACGTACATCCTCGACAACGTCGTGCGGTTCGTGGGTCAGCGTGTAGTGGCCGTCCTCGCCGATTCCGTCGTCGCTGCGGAAGAAGGCCGTCGGAAGGTGAAGGTCGATTACGAGATCCTGCCTTCGGTGTTCGATCCGGAAAAGGCGATGGCCGACGGCGCTCCAGCCCTGCACGGATCCGACGATCCCTTTGTTCGAGATCCCGAGCACAACATCCTGCTCGAACTTCACGGTCATGTGGGCGACGTCGAGGCCGGGTTCGCCGAAGCCGACGTCATCCACGAAGGCACCTACTTCTCGCCGCGGGTTCAGCACGCGCACCTCGAGACGCACGGTTCGATCTCATGGATGGAAGACGGACGCCTTCACGTTCGCACAAGTTCACAGTCCCCCTCCATCGCCAAGGTCAAACTCGCCCACCTCTTCGACCTCCGCCCGGATCAGCTACGCGTGTTCTGCAGACGCGTGGGCGGCGGGTTCGGCGGCAAACAGGAAGTGATCAGCGAAGATCTGGTGGCGCTCGCCACCCTGGACACCGGCCGTCCCGTCTGTCTCGAGTTCACCCGAGAAGAAGAGTTCACCACCGCGTCGCCGCGTCATCCGATGAAACTGACGATCAAGCTCGGAGCGAAGTCGGACGGGACTCTCACCGCCTTTCACTACCGAAACGTCTCGAACACCGGTGCATACGGAAATCACGGCGGAGAGACACTCTTTGCCGGCGGCGCGGCAATCTCGCTCTATCGCTGCGCGAACAAGAAATTCGATGCGTATTCCGTCTACACCAACAATGTTCCGAGCGGCGCTCTGCGTGGGTACGGGATGACTCAACCGGCCTTTGCCGTGGAATCGGCCATGACCGAATTGGCCAACGCGCTGAACATGGATCCGCTCGAACTGCGTCGACGCAATATCGTCCGACCGGGCGATTCACTCGTCGCACTCGAAGACGGCCCCGACGACGTGATCTTCACCGAAGACGGCCTGGGGCAATGCATCGATCTGATCGATGCCGCGTTGAAGCGCAATCCGATTCCCTCGCTCGGAGACGAGTGGCTCATCGGGACCGGTACTGCCAGTTCACTACATGAGACCGCGCCACCCACCGAGCACATTTCCGAGGCCTGGCTCACCCTCGGCGAAGACTGTGTATACGAACTTGCCATCGGCACAGTCGAATTCGGCGAGGGAACGTCTACCGCCCACGTACAGATCGCCGCGAATCAGCTGGGCACAACACCGTCACGCGTACGAATCATTCAGTCGGACACCGACCGAACCGGTTTCGACACAGGCGCTTTCGCCAGCGCAGGCCTGTTTGTAGCGGGGAACGCGGTACTTCGCGCGTCGAATGCGCTCCGTGATCGATTACTGGCCTTCGCCGCGCACCACACCGGTGTGTCGATTGACCAGTGCTCGATGGACGACGACAAGATCGTGTGCGGCAGTAACCGTGTGACTCTTCAGGAGATACTCGAGGCTGCAGTTCCGCGCGGGATCCGCTTCACCGAGGCGCGGAAGGCTTACGGATCTCCGCGCAGCGTGGTGTCCAATACTCACGGCTTCCGGATCGCCGTCCACCGCGTCACCGGTGAGATCCGCATTCTCTACAGCGTCCAGGCAACCGACGCCGGAGTGATCATCAATCCGGCGCAGGTGCGGGGGCAGATCGAAGGGGGCGTCGCCCAGGGCATCGGCTTTGCCCTCACCGAGAACTTTCACGTGGACGAACACGGCGCAATGATGAACCCGAACCTGCGTAACTACCGGATCCCGACGTATGCGGATGTTCCTCGCACCGAGGTGATCCTCGTCGGGTCATCAGACTCCGTCGGCCCACTCCGCTCCAAAGGCATGGCAGAGTGCTGTATCAATCCGGTTGCCCCTGCGCTCGCGAACGCACTGCAGGACGCCACCGGGTCGCGATTCCGGTCGCTACCGCTCACACCTGAGCGCATCTACACAGGGCTGAACCGATGACCGCGAACACGTCAGCGGACAGCGCCGCGACGGTCATCATCGGCCAGCGAGTGCGTCCTGGGCTGGAGAAGGAATTCGAGGTCTGGCAGAAGGACCTCAACCGTGCGGCCGCAGACTACGCCGGCTTCCTCGGGGCGGAAATCGCAGCTCCGACGATCACCCAACCTGATTGGGTGATCGTGTACCGCTTCGACTCCATCGCTCATGTTCAGGCGTGGATCAACAGCGCGACACGGCAGGACTATCTCGAGGACGGCCGGCAGTACTTCGACGGACCGGCCACACAGCAAGTGGTGAGCGGCGGGATCAAGCCCCCGGACCCGCTGCTGACCGTGGTCGTGACGCACCGAGTCGGCGACGACAGCATCGACGAGTTCCTTGCCTGGCAAGACCGTCTTCGTGAGGTGGAAAGCGCGTTCGAAGGGTTTCGCGGCACCGAACTGTTCCGCCCCGTCGACGGCGTGCAGAACGAATGGACGCTGCTGTATCGCTTCGACAATGCTGCCCATCTCGACACGTGGCTGACTTCACCTGAGCGACAACAACTCCTCGCCGAGGGCCGCAAGTTCCACGACTTCGAACTGCGCACTGTCGACAATTCGTTCGGTAGTTGGTTTGCCTTCGACGAGAACGGAAACGAGGCCCCTCCACCGTCGGAGACAAAAACCTCGATCGCCGTCTGGGTCGGCCTCTACCCGACTGTCGTCTTGCTTACTTTGGCGCTGTCACCGCTGAAGCTGCCACTCTGGCTGGGATTGTTGATCGGCAACCTGTTGTCGAGTTTCATCATGAGTTTCTTCACGATGCCGTACTACGTGAATCGACTCCTGCACCGCTGGCTGCGTCCACCTTCGGGGATTCCTGTCGCAAAAACCAACGCGCAAGGAGTGGCAATCGTCGCCGCGGTGACCTTGTTCTGGGTAGTCGTCTTCTATCTCGTGACCACTCAGTTCTGGAGCCTCCCCTGAACGATCGCGAGGAGACATCCTGCGCCTACCCGCCCGCTGTTTTCAGATCATCCGCGGCGGGTGATCTATCGCCGCCGAACCGAGGCCATGGTGAAGTCGGTGAAGTCGATCTCTCCGGTTCGAAGCGAAAGGTAGTCCATGACCCGATACGACGATCTCTCCGCTTCCGAATTCGCACAAGGATTCCCGACAGAGGACGATGTCGTCGTTCCTTCCCTCGGGGTTTACTACGACCTGCTCGACAACGAGCGCGGTCCTTGCAATGAGCTCAGGATTATCTCGAAGGTGGTGCAAATTTCGGTCCACGGTGGCCAGGTCCCTGCTGCCCAGTCCCACAGTGGGGTCGACCAGGCGTGGTGGGGCACGCCCCATTTCGGTTCCCAACCTTGCGCGCTTCGCGGGCGACGGGAGAGTATCGCTGCACGGTTCGACGCATCGAAACCGCCGGAATCCGTGTAGCGGATGTCGTCCGGGGTGAAATCGACGGGCACTCGCACCGTCAGCACGGCGCCGCTCACGTTGCCGGTGAACCACTGCGCCTGCTTACGTTGCGCGACTCGGTGCTCCTCGCGGAGCAGTTGCCCTTCCGGTGTGACGGCAGGGCCGTCTCACACGAACAGTCCCTCATCCAGTGTTTCGCCGACAGCGAGGTCGACGAACTGCGAGCCCTCCCCCACTTCCTCGACGAGGTAGCCGAGCATCTGTCCGGAGTCGACATCAACCCAGATCCGGAGCGGATACGGCTTCCCCTCTGGCGGCGCGAGTTGCACCGTCCAACAATGGCGTCCAGCGAACTCGGCGACCTCCACATCCCCTACGGGTTGGGCGAAATCGTTGCCGGTCCATTCGGCCGTGGTGCGGCGATGCAACAGGAACTGACCGGGACCGAGATAGATCACACGGTCGGGCAAGCCGACAAGAGGGCGATCAGAGCGGCCGGTAAAATCCCATGCCCGAACACCATCACTGACGAAAATGGGTTTTCCGTCGATGTTCTCGACACGGATCTTGTTGCCGTGCCGCCAGACCCGGCATCCGTGCCCCGGCACCACCATCATCGGAGGCTGCCCACTGTAGGCAAATCCACCCGTGAACGACCCAGCAGCACTCTGGACGCGGACCTCCTGAATCGTCCCACGGAGAGGAACGTCCGATCCGGCGGTCAGAGCCGTGAGCACTTCAATCCACGCCGCCAAGCAGCAGCCTAGCCGTCGCCACACTACGCTGAACTGAGATTTGGCCTGCCGCTCACACCGGAACACGACGATGGTCGGGGACGGAAACAATGAATGTCGCCGCCTACGTCAACGGCATACAGCGGGGCGTCACTCACGCGTGGAACTACCTCCCAACGGCGACGTGAACATGCCCCACAGTGCGTTAATACCTGTCACCGTCCCCTCAGGCGAAATGGTCGATCTGCACTTCTGGGCGGCGTCGGATTCGCTGTAACCATCCACACAAACGCCACACGGTCAGTTGAATGACCGCACACACTGCAAACCAGCGAAGCCCCCCAACCCACGAGGTTGGGGGGCTTCGCTGGTTTGCCGTGTCAACATCCACATGGCGTCAACGACCTGGCCATGGCGGAACCATGTTTCCGTGAAACGAAACCCCCGGCCAGATCACCCAGTCGAGGGTTCCGTACGCCTCCCGTGCCGAGCACACGGCACGACGACCCATTTTCCGTGTCGAGCAGACCTCATGTCCGACCCTACAATTCGACCTTAAACAGTACGATCGGTATGGTCTAGGGAAGAGGGCGCTTCAATTGAAGTAGGGACCAAATGCCTTGTGCGTCAATCTCGAAAGCCCAAGCTCCAGATGTTGCGAGAACGAAGACCTTGCGGCAGGGAAATGCGTCGGCCTACAAAGGGACCGGAAGCGTTTCCAGTCGCCCGATGGACGACTTAGCCGACGACAACGTCCCAGGTCTTCAACTCTGCTGCTGCGGAAGGCTTCCCATTCCAGAGATGCAACTGAAAATCAGAAACTTTGATCTTCACTTCGTTCTTCACGTCCTTGCCGGCAACTTGCTAACTCGCAACGTAAACGGCAAACATTCGCTCACCCAGCGGCGAGGCTTTGAGCGCCTTCGCATAGGCTGTCGCGATCGGCCGGAGATCGTCCGGCGTCCTCACCGAGGGATCGCAGATGTCGTTTGCAGCAGCCCGCATCCCTGGGTGGCCACTGCGCTTGCTTAACCGACCCGCAGTCACCGTCGCGCCGCCAGGGCGTAACACGGCACTCACGACATCAGCGAATCCATGGCCGCTCTGCCGAGCTTGAGAGTGTGTACTGCCAGGGACATCGACACTCCTCACGGATGTGTCTTCATGCGGAGACACATCAGGACGAGAGCAACCGCGCACCAAGGCTGTGCGCGCCGGCCCGACGGCGAGACCCCGTTGCTAATCTCTGGATAACGAGGATGGCTCCGGCGCTTACTACGCCGTGAGAGGTCCGGCGAATCCCTCTGTTGCGCAGACGCTCAGGGTATCGCCGCACTGGCCTCACGCGACGGTAAGTTAACCTTGTCACCCGCCCGCGTCGTGGGGGCTGCATTCTATGACTTGTGAGAGATCGCTTCCAGAGAGCGTCGAGTCGTCTTCGGCCCGAGCGCTGCTGTGATTACACCCATTACAACAAGGCCCGCACCTAAACCCATGTAGAGCGGACCATCGCCCTGACTGGCGTAGATCGCGGCAATAGTTACTCCCGACACGATGCCAGCGATGCGACCGACTCCGGCGGTGATCCCCGCGCCCACTCCGCGGATTGCGGTGGGGAAAACCTCGGGCAGGTACATGTAGAAGCTTGTAGTCAACGCACCGAGCCCGACAATCACCACGAAGCCAGATGCGATCGTCAGGCCGCGGTCGGTGGTGGATCCGAACACCATCATCGCTATGCCGGTTATCGAGCCAGCGATGAGGATTGCCGTCTTGCGCTCGATGCGGTCAGCGACGGTATACAAGATCAACGGGGAGAAAATAGATCCGAGGCTGATGTTTCGTACGATCTCGAGTGCCTCGCTTTGCGGCATCCCTCGGCCGACGAGGACTGTGGCCACCCAGGACACGAAACCGTAGAAGCAATAGACCAGTATCGCGAATGTGGAAGCCAGGACTACCAGACGACGGGCGTATCCGTGCTGAAACAAATCTCGGATGCTGCCGTTTTCTTGGTCGATCGGCCCTTCGACGGGAGAGGCCGGAGGCAGGGGGTTGTTCTTACTCGCCGCAGCTTCCATGCGCTCGACGACGCGCAGCGCTTCGTCCTGACGGCCATGTGAGTCAAGCCATCGCACAGTCTCGGGTAGACCCACGGCCACCGTGACCGCGATAACCACGCCCACTGCGCCGAGGGCGAAAACCCAACGCCAGGCCCCAGGCCCCGTTGGTACTACGGTCAGCGCCGTCATCGAAGCGAGTGGGGAGGCGAGGAACCCGAAGAACGATACAGCGCTGAAGAATCGGCCCCTGGCGTGGCTGGGGAACATCTCGGTGAGGTAGACCATGATCACGCCGGTAGCTGCTTGTACGCCGATTCCGGTCAGCACACGGCTCGCGAACAGTACCTCGATGTTGGGCGCGAGCGCCGACATCAGCGAGGCTGCCGAATAGAACACCGATGCCCACACGAGAACCGGTTTTCGTCCATGCGCGTCGGACAGTCGCCCGCCGCCGACGGCGCCGACCAACATTCCCACGAAAACAGCCGAGGTGATGAGCCCAATCTGACCGAGAGACAGTCCCCACTCGGCACGGATCGCGGGCGCCAGAAAGCCGAACGCAATATTGTCGAATGTCTCGATAAGATAGGCAAGCCCGAGCAGAGCCACCCAAAACAGGTGCGAGGACGTAACGGGAAGCCGATCGAGTCGGCGTACGGGCGAAAGGGTCGTCGACGTCTCGCCGGGGCTGATAGCGCTCATGCGTGGGTACCTCTTTCGGTCGTGGTCGAACCCGATTTCAGGTCGCCGAGGTCAGACGTGCGTTTGGTTCGTTCGAGTTTCGTCGAGGCCTGGGCAGGGTGGCGCGCACTCATCTGCTGCCCTCGGTCGGCGTCAGGTCGTCCTTGATGTCGAGTGTGACGTTGGAACCTGGTTCACCGAACTGGGTGGCGGGCGCATGGCCGTAGGCCGTCCGCTCCAAATTATCGAACAGCCCCAGTACCTCTCGGTTTGCCAGCGGAAGAATGCCGGACATCACCAGGCCAAGTATTCCTTTGGTGGGGTCGACCCAGTAGTAGTGATTTGGAATTGCCAACCAGCCACCGCTACCTGCGGAACGCCCACGAGGGCTCTGCTCATGATTCATCATCCACGTCCCGGACCAACCCTTGGTGATTCCGGGGAGAAACTCCGCACTACCGGTCAACTCAGGCATCTGAGTCGTCAGGAACCCTGCCAGGCTCGAATCACATTCCTGTGAAAGAAGATCGGTGAACACAAAGTTCTTGACAGTCTCCTTCTCGAGGATCGTGACGCCGGACAGGGGGTGCGTCCCCTCGTTGAGCAGAGTCAGAAGGAAGGTGGCGAAATCGTGCGGGCTCGAGTACAGATATTGTCCGCCACAGTCTTTTTCGGCAATGCCACTGGGCACTAGTTCGGGGCTCGCGGCGAGGACACCATCTACCAGAGTGTGCATTGCGAGTCCAACAGCTCCCGGAGTGATCTCTCGCCCTGTGGAATTCATCCCCAGTGGAACGAGGATGTTTCTCTCGATGACCTCGTGCAGTCCAAGACCTGTTGCGCCTTCGATAACAAATCCCAGCCAGTCGGTGCTGGCTCCGTAGCAGCATCGAGTGCCTGGTTCGAAAGCCAGCGGAGTGGACATTGCCTTCATCGATTCTGCGGCAAGATATTCGGCTGGTGCCTGGCCGTCCGTAATCCTCCACCGGTATGTGTTTTCGTCCAGGAAGTCGTAGGTGAACCCGGATGAATGCGATAGCAGGTGCCGAATGGTGATCTTGTTCTTTGGTTCGCGTAAGTTGGGTGAACCGCAATCGTCGAACCCATCCAAGAGCTTGATGTCGGCAATCTCGGGAACGTACATTTCAGCGGGGTCGTCGATCCCCATAAGTCCCCGCTCCACCAGTTGCAGAGCGGCTACCGATGTGATGGGCTTGGTGCAGGAAAATATTGGTGTCATTGTCGATAACGTGTACGGAACGGCCGTGTCGCTATCGAGGTTGGTGACTCCAAATGCCCCCTCGTAGAGAACTTTTCCGCTTCTGTCCATTACGATACCGGCGACCGCTGGCACTGTTTTCGCTTCCGCTGCCGCTTTGAAGAGGGTGTTCAGATGTTCAAAACTCATATCTTCCGCCATATCGGTTTCTTCGAAGAGGGAAATAACAGGAGTGCGCGCTAAAGAGATGTGCCGCCGTCCACTACCAGCTCCGCACCGGTGATGAAGCGAGACTCATCGCACGCGAGGAATAACGCGGCATTCGCCACATCCCAGGCGTCGCCCATATGGCCCATCGGGACCTGCGCGGCGCGGACTGCCCACATAGCTTCGACGTCGAGTCCGCCCGCGTAGGCCTCGACCACCTCGGGTGCAGAGGACACCATCGGGGTTTTCATCAGCCCGGGCAGGATCGCATTCACGCGGACCTTACGTGCGGCGAATTCCGCCGCAGTGACACGAGTGAGATGGTTCAGTGCTGCCTTGGAGGCGCTGTATCCCACATACGGGATGCCGCTGTAGCTGATGCTTGCCAGTGAGGAAATGTTGATGATCGAACCGCCACCATTGTCGACCATGATCGGGATGACGTGTTTCATCGCGAGGTAGGCACTCTTCAGGTTGACCGCCATCACCAGATCCCAGTCTGCCTCTGACGTGTCGGTCACTCCACCGAGACGAGCGATTCCGACGTTGTTGTCGAGAACGTCTATTTTGCCGAACTTTTGATTGATCTCGGCGATGACGCGAGCGATGTCAGCGTCGATGCTGACATCTGCGCAGTACGCGTGCGCCTTGCCGCCTTCGCTGCAGATAATCTCGGCTGTTTCCTGTGCAGCAGACATATTCGCGTCGACACAGGCGACCACGGCCCCTTCCCGAGCGAAGGTCACTGCCGTCGCTTTACCGTTGCCCCAACCAGGGGCGATACTTCCTGCACCCATGACCACTGCGACACAATTATCCAACCTGTTCATTGCTCTCCTCAAATCTGTCGGGAGACGCCGGACCAGTAGGTCGCACGGACGTCTTTTTTCAGCACTTTTCCGTTATTGCTCCGCGGCAAGCAGTCGACGAAATCGACTCGTTTCGGCGCTCGGACACTGCCAAGCCTGCTCTTGCACAACGCGATCAGTTCATCCGCGGTCACAGATCCGTCGGAGGTGAGTTCCACAACGGCGGTGACTGCTTCGCCCCAATCGTCGTCGGGAGCACCAACGACAGAGCAGTCACGTACTGCAGGATGGGACCACAGGACTTGTTCAATTTCGCTGGGGTAGATGTTGAAACCGCCTGAGACGATCATGTCTTTCACCCGGTCGGTAATGGTCAGATAGCCGTGATCGTCGAACACGCCCACGTCGCCTGTCCGCAGCCACCCGTCGACAATCGCCTCCCGGGTTCGTTCCTCATCTTTGTAGTAGCCAGCCATCACCAGATCACCTCGCACGCGGATTTCACCTGCGATGCCTGGCTTCGTCTGGTTTCCTTCGGCGTCGAATGTGGATACTTTGGCGAGCGGCGATGGTCGCCCGCAGGAGGTGAGGCGAGCGTCGGGAGCCAATTGACCATCCACGAAGTGCTCTTCCGGACGGAGAGTGGCGATGGTGATCGGCGCCTCGGTCTGCCCGTAAGCCTCGATCATCACAGGGCCGAACACCGCTAGCGAACGCTTGAGTTTGTCCAACGACATCGGCGCCGCCCCGTAGCACAGATGCCGCAGCGAAGAAAAATTGCGTTCTGTTACCCCGGGGTGATCGAGTAGTCGATAGATCACTGTGGGAGGCAGGAAAACCTCTGTCACGCGGCACTTTTCGATAGTGCTGAGAATTTCGCCGGATTCTGGGGAGGGAATCAGCACTACGGTACCGCCGCGGGCGCTGGCGGCGAGGCTGAACGCGCCAGCCGAATGGGTCATCGGTGCCGCCGCCAGATGCACGATGTGTTCGTTCTCGTTGTACCTGAACGCATGCATCAGATGCATCAGCATCACGGACATACTGCGGTGTGTGTTCATCACACCCTTGGGTTTTCCGGTCGTGCCGCCCGTCGGTGAAATCAGCGCGACGTCGTCCGGGGCGCGCTGGATCGCCGGGGGGTCAGTCGATATACCGGCTATCCAGTCCTCGAATGGGATGGCATCGGGAAGGCTTTCGCAGACATCGCCGAGGATGATGATCTCGCGTACCTTGTGCAGTCGTGTCCGCACCTGTGCAACGAGCTGCGCTTTCGATGGGTGCACGATCAAGATTTCGCAATCGAACGCGTCGAGTAGTTCTACACTTTCGGTGATCGGGTTGGCCGCATTCAGTGGTACCCACACGCCTCCCGCCCGCCAGATTCCGAGCACGCACAACCAGGCCGTGACGTCATTCGACGTCAGCACCGCGACCTTGGTCTCGCCGTTGACTCCTTCTGCCAGCAAGGCGTTCGCGATCTGGCAGCTCAGCTTCCCAGCGTCGTCATAGGACCACGCCTGCTCGCCCATTTGAAACGCTGTCCCGCGGGCATTCGCGGCCCAGCCTCGATCAAAGAAATCGATTATCACGTAGATCGTGTCCTCTCAAATACCCAAGATGGTGACGACGGCGACGGCTTCTTCGCCTCTATGGAACCCACCGCCGTTCTCCGCCAATGCCATTCGCGCGCCGTCGACTTGCCGATCGCCTGCACGGCCACGAAGTTGTTCGACGAGTTCGAATATCTGCCCAATTCCGGTGGCGCCCAATGGGTGCCCTTTCGACATGAGCCCGCCCGAGGGATTCAGTGGTATCCGGCCACCGATTGTGGTTTCACCCCTTTCTGCGAGCGCTCCGCCTTCGCCGAGAGCGGCGAACCCCAGCATCTCGGACTGCAGGATCTCTGCGAACGCCGTGGCGTCGTGGACTTCGGCCACCGAGATATCGCGCGGTCCGACGCCGGCCTCCTCATACGCCCGCGCCGAGAGCCTGCGGGTGATGTGTCGTTCATAATCGTCGAGTGGACGATCGGTGCCCGTTCCCACGACGGACGCCAAGACCCGAATCGGCGCCTGCGCCGCGAGGCGACCGAGTCCGGCAGTATTGCAGACAATTACAGCAGCAGCGCCATCTGTAATGGGAGCGCACATCGGCACCGTCAGCGGTTCCGCCAGTCGGCGTCCGGCAAGTACTTCGTCAATGGACATTGCGATGCGATAGTGCGCCCGGGGATTCGAAACGGAATGAGCGTGATTCTTTGCTGCAGCCGCAGCTATTTGGTGTGCCGTCAGTCCGAAGTTCCGCATGTGTGCGCGTGCCATAGCTGCGTATATGTCCATGAACACCGAGCGGCGTCCGGCGCCATCCCCATCCGCATCACCGCCTAATTCGTGAAGTGTGCGTTGAAGGCTCACCGGGTCGTGCACGTCGGTTCCACCGACGAAGTTTGCCATGGTGCGGGTCGGGTCACCGATGTTCATTTTCTCGACCCCGACGGCGACCGCGACGTCGGCACTTCCACTGCGGATCAGGTTGACCGCCAGATTGAAGGCCGACGATCCAGTAGCACAAGCATTTTCGACGTTGTATACGGGAATTCCCTCGATTCCCAACTCCCGCAACGCAACCTGGCCTGCGATACTGCTCTGGCCTTCGTTCAGCCCCTGAACCACGTTACCGAAGACGGCGGCATCAAAGTTTCCGACAGGTGTCCCCGCGTCAGCACGTGCGTCCTCGATTGCCGAGCGGACCAATTGTTTGACTGAAGTGTTCCGGTGAATGCCGAAAGGTGTCATACCAACCCCGGCGATCCAGACTTCATCGTTCATGCGTGTACCGCCCTCGTGTTGCGATTGTGACTGTCATCACCGTAAATCGCCACGAGCCCGGGTCCTATGGAGAATTCTCCGAGGCCGGGGGAACGTCATTAGAGATCTCTCTGAAGAGGTCAGCGTTCGGCACGTCCTGTCGCCTCGATGACCCACGAAATCTCGATAAGAACGTCTGTCGAGTTCAACGAGCATCCGGTGAGTTCTTCGAATCGAGCAAGTCGATAGCGCAGCGTGTTTTCATGGACGAACAACTCGTGCGCTGTCGCACGCACGCTCCGGCCGTTTGCCAGATACGCTCGCAGCGTCTCGATGAGCACAGGCCGAAATCCAGCATCCTCGCCCAGTGGCTCGAGATACCGGCGACGCAGCAATTCGACCAACTCGCCGTGATCCTCGACTGCCGTCCGCCATGACACATCGTCCAAGCTCATGACCGCCGGCCGGCCGCGCCGCAGCCCGACCTCCAACACGTGGGCAGCGACGTCGAACGAATTGCTTATCTCGCCCAAGCGCACCGGTGGGCCCAACCCGATAACTGCAGCGACAGGACGAGGCAACAACGGACGGCGGATGCCGATCACGCCTACGCAGTCGTCGCCGACGATGCCGACAACGGAGACTGTGTTCGTTTGTCCGACATCGGTTTCCAGCGATCGCCTGAGCCGTTCCGTCAGTTCCGGATCGTGACCGTCGAGCAGCCTCGCCCGGACCGCGACATAGTTGCAACCAAGGTCCAACCCGAACGCAGCAGCGTGACGCGCCAGCTCCGGTCCACCCAGCATTCCCAATGACAGCCGCCGGACAAAGCTGTCACGCAACCGCACGTCGCGAAGCACCTCGGCCACTTCCAGCTCGTAGTACACGCGAGATATTCGAGTCGACGCGATGTCGGTGACGGCCCACAACAGGTTCGAGAAGCGCAAGATTGCCTCCGCAGGCACACCGAGGGCCATGCACTCCTGCTCGAAGCGTCCCCGGATGACGTTGATGCACAGCCGATAAGCCCTGATCATGTCATCGACGGACACGCCGAGCTCGAGCCGCGCCCGGGCGACACTCACATCGAGAATGTCCTCCGGCTCAGGCAACGAACCATCCCGGATCACCTGGACCGCGACTACGACGTTGCGTTCGATGGCAAGACGGAGATCCGCCATCGGAACAACGCCATAGGACGCGATGTCCAATGAACCCACCTCGACCGCTTCCTGAGTGATCGCCTCGACTTGGTCGGTCAGGCGATCAACCACGCGGTCGACCAAAACATCTCGCTCATCCATTGCCATCGTTTCCCTGCCCTCGCCGTCAGCATTGTTCAATCCTCCAAGGTGGAAGCGGCAATCTTATAGCCTTCTACAACCCGCTTACGAGGAAACTCGTCAGTGACGGTTTCGTGCCGTCAGGCACCGAGCACAGCCAATGTTCTCTACTGTAAGGAAATTGCAGCGATGCCAAGAGAATTCACAATGCCCACCACCAACGCGATCGTCTACGGCAAGGACGCGCTGGGGGCACTTCCCGACGTCATGGCACGAAAGGGAGCCAGCAGAGCGTTGGTGATGATGTCAGGTTCACTGGCCGGATCCTCGGCCGAGCAGGAACTACGAGTCCACCTCGGCAACACCGTCGCCGAGGTATTCTCCGCCACACCACAGCACGTACCCCGCGAGGCCGTACTCGCTGCCGCCGACATCGCCCGATCCCGCAACGTCGACTGCGTGATCAGTGTGGGCGGCGGAACCCAGATCGATGCAGCAAAGGCAGTGGCGATGTGCCTGGCCGCCGATGTCACCGACGACGCCGGCTTCGACCGCCACCGCATCCGCTTCACCTACCCGAACACGTTTGTCGTGCCGCAGGTTTCCGACGCAGTTGTCCCTCATTTCGCGATACCCACCACTCTCTCAGGTGCAGAGAACACAGATCTCGTGGGTATCACCGATATGCGAACCCGGGAGAAGCACACGTACCGCTCACCCTTGCTGGCACCCACTGCCGTAGTACTCGATCCGGCGATGACCACGACCACCCCCGACTGGTTGTGGGGTGCGTCGGGAATCCGGGCCGTTGATCACGCCGTGGAGAGCATTCTTTCGGCGGGCAGTACGCCAGTGTCCGATGCGTTGTGTACCGAAGCCCTCGAACTCCTCAACACCAACCTTGCACACAGCGTCCGAAACCCACGAGACACTGACGCTCGGCTCCAGTGCTTGCTCGGCGCGTGGTTAGCGAGTTTCGCCATCACCAATTCCGGTGTCGGACTCTCCCACGCGATTGGGCACCAGCTAGCCGCAGAATTCGACATCACCCATGGCGTGACCTCAGCAATAATGCTGCCACACGTAATTGCCTTCAACGCCAGATCAATTCAGGAAAAGGCGCAACGAATAGCGAGCGCATTCGGCCGAACGATCCATCCTGGGATCACCGCAGCAGATGCAGCACACGACGCCGTTCGGGAACTCGTCACGAGTGTCGGTGTGCCTGCCACCATCTCTTGCGCGGGTGGACGGCGCGATGCTCTCCCCGCAATTGCAGCCCACGTAATGCTCGACCACACCATTTCTGCCAACCCCCGCCCCATCACCGAGAGCGACATCCTCAGATTATTGGAGGCGGCATGGTAATCCCTGCACGAGCGCGCTCGTCGCTGTCACCGTTTCCTCGTCCGCCTACACCGCAGGATTTCCCCCGCCATACACGACAGCAGGCTCGGCACGTGACGGCGTCGCATGGGAGTTGTCGCCACTCGAAATCAATAAATCCATCATCGTCGAGGTGGCACCAAGACGCTAGCTGCCAGATCGAGGACCTATCGACGCTTCTATGCGCACCTCAGTTGAGGATCTCGCCACGTTCGCTCGAGAGAATCGCAGTCAACCGTTGGCGCCAGATCTGCAGCTGCTCGGGAGTCAATCGCGTCCAGTCGGTGATCTCGTCGACGATGCGCAAAGGGGCGCTACTGCGGTAGGACCGGGTGGGGTTGCCGGGGAATTTCTTGTCGGTCACATTCGGGTCGTTCTCGAACGGCCCGGTGGGCGCTACCGCGTATACGCGTGGGGGTGCCTCACTGCGTGAGAGTTCTGCTGCGATCTCCGCTGCAAGACCGGCGCCATCGACAAGAGCGGTGAAGTAAATGTGGTTCATCACGATCTCGGGACGGTAGTTCGATCGGCGCCCTGCGGTCAGGAGCTCACCTACGCGTAGGTCCGCGATCGTGCCATGGAAGAACGGGCCCTCATCGAGTAGCTCAGACACCTTGAATCCTCTCGTCAATCGGGTGGGACGAGCAAGTGTGCCGCATCACCGGGGCCTTGCCGCAAGCCCCCACCGTCGTTGTATTCTGAAAGTGTCAGGCGTTCAGGGTTTTTCTCTGCCGCAGCTGCTCAGTCCAAATTTTTGAATCAAAGTCATTCATTCATAAACCTCCTTCCATCTCGGTAGAGGCGGCAGAGGGAAATGAAGAGCGCTCTCGCGGGAAACCGATTTTCATTCCAGGAGACTTCGATCGGTGAATTAAGCCGCGCCAGCACGTCGGGCCAAGCTCAGCCTTCACCAAATGTGTTGCAACTCTTTATCAGTGTGGCGACCAAGCAGGTTAACTTCGTCAGCGGTTCTGTTGCCGCGGTGCCACGGTTCTTGCCGGTGCGCTCCGCACCTGCGGACCGGTCGACGTCTCGACTGGCGCATACTCGACCCCGTCGAAAGTGAGGGCCGGACCGGCGAGGTCGCCGAACGGGAGGTAGCCGATTTTGTCCGGCAGTGGTGATCACAGCAACCAGTTCGGCGGTGATAGCGACGCCGAAGGGGTCGACTGCGGCAGCAGCCTGAGTGTCAACGGCGTAGATATTCATAGTTCCGCCCGAAGGGGATCAGGCGGGTTGGTGCGGTAATGCGGTTGCCTACCATGATGTTTGAGATTTTCGAGAAGCGACCAAACTCGCGCCCCAATACCGGGACTGCAGGCCGCAGACCTTCCCGGAAAGACGGACAACGCAGTTGGGTGACTGCTCCCCAGCGACACCGACTCAGCCAGAGTGCACAACCTGACCCTTGACAGCGTACTTGCATTTTGCAAGTGTGGATCACATGAGCCTGTTCATCACATGCCCGGTCGAGAGCGTCGAGCGCGCGACCACCTTTTACACCGCCCTGGGCTGGACCCTCAACACCGATATGTCCGATCACAATGTGTCGTGCTTCGCGATCGCGCCCGAGCAGTACGTCATGCTCGGCAGCCGCGAGATGTACGCCAGCGTCGGCGGCGTCGAGGAGCTGGTCGGCGGACCCCGCACCCCGTCGAAGGTGACGGTCTCGTTCGACCTCGGCAGCCGCGAGGCGGTCGACGAACTCGTCGCCCGCGCCGGCGCCGCCGGTGGGCGCATCGGCGACACAGACGACTACCCCTTCATGTACCAGCGCCAGTTCGACGACCCCGACGGCTACCACTACTCGCCGTTCTGGATGAAGCCGGACACCGATACGACCGCGTGAGCGACCTCGCAGCGGCCCTCGAAGTCGTAGGAGCACGGTGGGCGCTGCTGATCGTGGAGCGGCTGCTCGACGGGCCGCAGCGCTATGGCGATCTGCAGCGCGATCTCGGAGTGCCAACCAACATGCTCGCGACCCGCCTACGCGAGCTCGAAACGGCCGGCGTACTGACCCGTCTGCCCCTGCGGCACAACACACGGGCGTACGCACTCACCGACCGTGGGCATGCCCTACGCGGGGCAATCGTCGCGCTCGGACGCTGGGCCGCTGACGCTGAAGGGTGACAGCGACAGCTGCCTGAATGTCGGGCGTCAACTCTGCACCTACCCAGCGTCGACTATCCTGCACGCAACGAAGCCGACCTGCTCGTCAGTCAGCGACACGTACCCGAACCATCACCTGAACTCTGCTCTTCCGCTTCAACTTTCGCGCAAGGACGCAGTTGACCCGTAACCCCGTGAAGGCTCGACGGAGCGTACGTGGGGTTCGTCCCCGCTCGGCAGGCCGCGGCGTTCAGCAGCAGCGACCTTCGCGCTCACCTGCTCGATCGCATCACGATAGTGGCCGACCGTGACCTGATCAGTGGCCGCGGACTCTGCAGCGGCCTCCGGCGTGAAAGCCGACCGCGGGCGGAACGCCCTCGATGCTGATGGGAGTCCAGGCACGCGAGATGCCGGGCCAACGCCTGATCCGGTTCCACGATGGGGAATTCCGTTACAGAAGAATCGTTTCCGCCCTCCTTCGCCTCGCCCGCGTCGTCATCAGTTGCATGTGTTCTCGCCCCTTCGGCGGCTCCGGCGGCTTCCATACGGGCTCTCACGGTTCTCGGAGGAAATCGACGGGAACATTGCGATTCAAGGCTTTGCCCCTCGGAGGCCCGGGGCGCATTCATCCGCGGTGGGTGATGTGCCGCCGCCGAACCGAGGCCATGGTGAAGTCCGTGAAGTCGATCTCCCCGATTCGAAGCGAAAGGTAGACCATGACCCGATACGACGATCTCTCCGCTTCGGAATTCGCACAAGGATTCCCGACAGAGGAAACGATCTCGACTCTACGAGACGAACTGTTCTTCCAACGTGCCGTGCAGGCCTACCTGTGGTCACTACCCGCAATCAACATCTGGGCAATGAAAGAAGGCTCGGAGAAACAATTCGGTAGCGGCTACAACGTCCTTCCGATCTGGCAGAACAGGATCGACGCGAAAACATTGGTCACGACTCCCAATTTCGACGTCGTCTATGCGATGGGATACCTGGATCTGGACGAGCATGGACCACTCGTCGTCGAAGCCCCGTCAGGGGTCCTCGGAATGTTCGACGACTTCTGGCAACGCCCGATCGAAGGTCCTACCATCGACGGGCACACGTGGAAAGGCGATGTCGGACTCGCAGGTCCGGACGCCGGCGAAGGTGGAACGTTTATCCTCCTGCCACCCGATTACGACGGCCCGAATCCCGAATCCGGATATGTCTATCGTTCGCGTACCCGCAATGTCTTTCTCTTCTGGCGAGCGTTCTTCTCCGACCCTCACGACTTGACTCCGGCGGTCGACAAGCTCGAGTCCACCGTGATCTACCCCCTTGGCGGTAAAGATCGTGCACTCGCGATGCATTTCCCACACGCATCCGGCGTCGAGTGCAACATGCTCTTCCCCAGTGACGGCACATACTTCGAGATGCTCGACAGATTCATCCAGAACGAAGCTGTCGACCGATCCGATCTCGATCTCCGAGGTTTCCTCCACACCATCGGAATCGAGAAGGGCACACCGTTCACACCCGACGAGCATGACCGCGAACTCCTCGACAAGGCAGCACGGACTGCATTCAAGATCTCGAAGGTGACCGTCACGCATCTCCTCGCCCTGGAACCCGGCGGGACGTACTACGACGGACTGCGATGGGTGAACACCTTTGCCGGAGAAAACACCGAGTTCCAATCCAGTGAGACTTTTACCAACCTCGAGCAGAGGACCGCCTTCTTCACCGCGGCCTACTCGGATTCTCCCGGCATGGTCATGAACATCGTGGACAAGGGCGCGAAGTATCCCGCGACGATGAAGGACGCCGACGGCAACTGGCTTGACGGCGCAAAATCGTATTCACTACATTTGCCACCCAAGATACCGGCAGCGCTGTTCTGGTCAGTTGCCCTGTACGACAATGTTTCTGCGTCGGGATTGGACAACGGCCAACCGTTCCCGTCGATCAACACCATGGACAAGCCCACCTACAATCAGGATGGTTCCCACGACATCTACTTCGGTCCGAACCGGCCCGCTGCAGCCGATGACAGCAACTGGCTACGCACGGTGCCGGGCAAGGGCTACTTCGTGATCGTTCGGTTGTACGGGCCGCAGCAAGCCTTCTTCGATCAATCCTGGAAGCCCAGCGACCTGAAACTTCTCGACTGACCGAAGCTGCTCGCCGGTCCACTATTTGCCCTGGGCAATCATATGGCCTACGGGATTCCGCCGTGTGGGTTGCGCGCCAGGCGCTGATCGCAGCCAGAGTCCGTAGCTGTGTGGAGCGCTCTTGAATGGGTAGGCACCAGTATCGAGATGAAAGACCTGTCGGCTTCGACCTTCCGAGGGAGCAGTTGACTGCGGGCCCCCGACGTGGATGAACCGTTCACACCAACGAACGGGGGCACCGCCGTGCAGGACCTCGATAGCCACTCGCGATCTTGATCGGCATCGACGTCGGCACGATGTTGTCCCCTCCGCGGCAAAGGGTTGGCGCCATGCATCACAATCGCTCGGCGCGTTTCGACGACGTGCTCGCGCTGTCAGCAGGAATCCTGTCCGGCGTGGTGTTGGGTGCTATGAGCGGCAATATGTGGAAAGGAATCTCCACCGGTTCCGCCATTGCTGCAGCTTTCGTCTTAGCGCGCCTACTCATACGGGGCTGAACGTCCTGTCATTGACGAGGCTGTATCCGGTGTACTCTATGTTTTGGCTTCCTGCGACAAATCTTGTGAGATTGCCTGTTTCGGACAAATTCTGTGTTTCTGAGAAACGGCGTAGACACTCAACCTGGACCTGTTCAGTGCTTTTATCGCACAAACATGTACCTCGTATGCAGGTTCTTGGAAATCATGTCGGAGGGTTGAAGTTCTCGATGGATGGGAAGGCGCCCGGCATGGTCAACGACATTCCCCGATCGCCACCTCATCGACACGGACCTGCCGCGCGAACCGCTGATGTCGTTCTCGATCTTCTCGGTCAAATCGCTGCGGACGGGGCAGCTGTATCGGTGTTCACCGGCATCGCCGGCGATCTTGTCTACGCCACCGACGACATCGCCGCCCAGGTCGACGAACTGCAATTCATCCTCGGCGAAGGCCCGACCGTGGAGTGTTTTCGTCGTCTGCGTCCGGAAGTACACCATCATGACGCGAGCGGTTACGGCGCGGACGAATGGCGGACTTTCGCCGCGGACGCTGCCGCACTGGACGTCCGCAGTGTGCATGCTTTTCCGCTGGTCATCGACTCGGTACCACTCGGGGTTCTGACCGTCTACGCCAAGAACCCGCGGGGCCTCACGCCGGCGGAGGAAGTGATCTGCGTGCGCTGCACCCGGTCACTGGTCAGCTATGTGCTCGCCGACCTTACGCGAACACCGTATCTCGCTACCGGCCCTTACGGTTTCTCACGAGCCGATGTGCATATTGCGAGTGGGATACTGGCTGCGCGCCACACTATGTCGATCGATCTGGCATTACGTCTCCTGCAGTCGGAAGCCCGCACCCAGCGTCGCCAGATCACGGTGGTGGCACGGGAGGTCATCACTCATCTCTCCGAGACGAATGCGACATGACATCGCACGATTATCACCTTCGCGACTGAAAACTACTACGTAGCTAGCATGAGGATTGGTGGGGTCATGACCGGGGCACACACGTGTCCGCCCCCAGCTACACTGTTCGCCGCGCTCGGCCGTCCAGTTGACCGATATTACGGTTCCGCATGAACTGACCGATCAAGGTTTGCCCGATTTCGACTCCCAATCATTCTCAACTTCGCAGCGGGGACCCAACACGGTCAGCACCGCGATGCGTCGAGCGGATCGCCAAGTACTTCGCAATGCCTCTCTCGTACTTCTACGACCTTCCGCACGAACGCAGCGGTGACGGCACAGACCGAGACCGTGAGATCATGACGATATCGGAGATTGACGACGACAGCGTTCGCTTCCTTCTCCGATCACACGCTCTCCACGCTCGCGGCTTGAGCCGGGAGGCGATGGCCTTTTAATGCAGTTCGCCGAACGGCCGAGCGCACTCGGTTAATGCGTACCTGGAGTCTCAGTTTGCGGGGCTATGCGCGGCAGCGAGACCACGTCTGGTTGTCGCTTCTTTCGCAGCGAGGTCCCTGCTTGTCTAGATTCCTGCTTGTCTAGATTCCTGCTCGTCTAGATTCCTGCTCGTCCGCTCAACGCTCGGATGATCTCAGCAGCCACGGTCGTGAGGCGAATATTGTGTCGCTGCGATTGGGCGGCCAACATCTCGAATGCTTGGTCCTCGGTGATTGCGTGCATGACCATCAGCATTCCTTTGGCCTGTTCGATGTGCCCGCGCGACTTCATCGCCGCCCGCAGGCCCGCGATTTCCGCTTTCCATTCCTCTCCCCTCCTGGCCTTCCACACCGCACCCTCCACCGCGGCGATGAACACCTGCAGCAATACCTCGTCGAGCTCAGCGAAACCGTGATCGACGAAGCTGTACAGGCTCAGTACCCCGATGTGGACGTCGTCGATGAACAACGGGGCCGAGAGGTAGCTGGCGACGCCGACCCCGAAAACGCGCTGCGCGAATTCCGGCCACTTACGACCCACCTCGTCGCTGGCTGCCCGCACGTGTTGGGCCACGCGCGCAGATTCCACACCCGGACCCTCGCCTACCCGGCGCTGCTCGAGTTCGATATCGAAAACGCGGACATCGGTGCACGCCACCGTCTCGGGTTTCCCGCCTCGCTCGGGAACAAGCATCACGCCGACCATGTCTGCGCTCGCAATTGTTGCCACCAACTGGTGACACAACGTCTGAATCAGTCTGTCCGACGCACTTGTACGCACGAGTGCACTGAACCGGTCCAATGACACGAAGATATCGTCTGCAAGCGGCTGACCCGACGATGAGATACCGGAGCTGTCAGCCGCAGCAATATTTGATGAATCGTCCATTTCGGTCCCATCCCGCAGCAGAACTGCGGGTGAGCGTCCTGCGCGTACTCGTCGTCGCGCGGCGCTTGTTTCACCGAGATGTCGATAATACGTCAATAGAAGACGCGACTCGATGCCAGGTGTAGTGCGGACGCGCGATCTGGCTCGATGCCTGCCGAGCACGAGTACACCGCATCGAGAGTTGCCCCCCCTACTCGGATCCGTGGTCCAGGAGACGGACCACGCGGGTCCGGTTGAGCGTGACCAAGAGGCCGGAAAGCGCACGTAAACTCGAGCCCTAGCACGCTGCGCGTTCATGGTGGCCCACAGATTGGTGTTGTGAGCATCCGATCGGTGGGCCGTTCGCGCCAGCGAGGACCAAAAGTGGCACGCAGTAGCTGAGGCCCTGATCGGCGGTTCGTCTTCAGCCACCGATCAGACCGCGCACCCCCGTCGATGAGAGGGTGCGTGCTTGTCAAGCTCCGTTGCCAGAACCCACTGGTGTGAGCATGTGAGCGTGCCGCTATTCTCGGCCATTCTGCCCATTCGCCAACCACCGAAACACGGCATCTCACTGCGGTAAACCATTCCCGGCGTGCTCAATTCACGGGTAGACGGCGATCTCGATGAGATTGCCATCCAGATCCCGGCAATAGTGCGAGACCATCTCGCCGAGGGCACCCAACTTGATCACGGGCCCGTCGAGGACCTTCACCGCGCAGCTCTCCAAGTGGAGCCGCACAGCATCAGGCGACGCCGAAGTGATGAAGCACAAATCCTCAGAACCCGCTGCCTCGACAGCGCCGGAAGTCCAACCCGGGTCGTGCTCTACCGATCCGAGCGGTCTCAAATTAATCTTCTGATTCCCGAACTTCACCGCAGTGCGTGCCGTGGGCCCGAATCGCTCGATGGTCATTCCGAGCACTGTCGCGTACCACTGGGCGGTGGCATCGACATCACGACAGTTAATCACGATGTGGTCAAATCGATCGACCGAGAAACCCATGTTGTATACCTTCCCCACGACGGTTCGCGCCTTCGCGCGATCAGCCTACAGAGAGCACCTGTCGGCTCTCTCACACTGCCCCGACAGCCCCACCCATACCGCTGACGTCGACAGGCCCTCACTCCGACCGCGACACTGTGCCGCTGGATCGTGCCCCCTGTTCGTCAAGCCCAAATCCCAAACAGCACACCGCGAGGGAACAGCCGAGAGCAGCGAGTGAGTGATCAACGCCGCAGACCACCGCGAGGTTCACCGAACCGCGAAGCAGCACACCAGTTCGTCTCGTCCCGGGGCGACCTCTCAGCGATCTCGCCGGAGGAGAGCGGGCGATACCGGAGCGGCTGTAGGGATAGATTGAGTACGTGAATCAAGCGAAGCCAGTGATTGCAGTGGTCGGACCAGGCGCAGTAGGAGGGCTGCTCGCCTGGCTTCTCCATCGCGACGGGACGAACGTAGTTGCCGTCGGCCGGAGTGCATCCGTGAAGAGGATCAACTCCGATGGAATCCGCGTCACCAGTGCCATATTCGGCGAGGGAACCGAGTACGTTCCAGCTCACGAAAACGTACCCGAGGGAGCGAGTGTCATCCTCACGATGAAAACGTTCGGCCTCACCGACAGCCTGCAACTGATCAACGACAGCCACCCTCGCAACGTGATCGCCCTCATGAACGGGGTGGGGCACGCGAAAGTGCTTGCACAACAACTGGACGGTGTCCCAACTGCCGCCGGGAGCATCGCTGTCGAGACGATCCGTTCGACGAACGGAACAATCGAACACAAGAGCCCCTTCGCCCGCCTCGCTGTTCCGTCAACTTCCAATGCATTCGAATCGGTTCACGCCCTGGCAGATACCCAAGCAGATCTCACCATCGGCGGTACCGATGCAGAAGTACTCTGGCGCAAGTTCCGCTTTCTCGCTCCCCTTGCCTTGTTGACCTCGTACTGGCGAGCGCCGCTAGAAGATGCCCTTGCCAAAGATCCCAGCCTGACACAATCGGTTCTCGCCGAAGTTGTCGCGTGCGAGATGGCAAATGGTGTATCGGACACGGCCGAATCACTCGCCGCTACCCTGTCCGCGTTGCCGGCAACGATGCGATCGTCCCTACAGGCCGACTTGGCGGCGGGCCGGCTGAACGAACTCGACTCGATCGGCGGTGAACTGATTCGCCAGGCAAAGCATCACGTAGTGCCGATTCCTGCTATCGAGAAAATCGTCGCCGCGTTGTCGGAAAACGGCTGACGCCAGCGGACACTGCACCGGATGCGCCGCGAGCCAACCCTGGCCACTTGTGCAGCCGTGCGCCGGTTGCCTTCGCTCTCGACTGGGCGGGGCACTTAGGCGAGGTCAGCAATCTCGTCGTCCGACAGTTCGATCTCCCGCCCGTTGTCGCCAAGCCAGAAGTAGCTGCATCACGCGGCGTCGCCGCGAAAATAATTCGTAGACAGAGCATTCGGACAAACATGGAAAGGGTGATTGCCGAGCCGGTCACACTTCTTGCGCTTTCCGCCGTCCAAGGCCTGTACCCACAACTGCTCGGGTACTCGTAGGGACATTCGCAGTGTGTGAGCGTCTCGGCAACCACCCCACAAGAGGCTAGGGGCCGTACCTGTATCCACAGACTTTGCAACCCCCGGCCCCTGCGCCGTCGAGGGCCGGGGAACAAGAAACCCGCCTACGCCCCCTGACCTCGCGGAGGGGAGCGTTGGGTTGCCCGGGGCCGCATCACCGGAACCCGATACGAGGAGCGGGGCACCACGATCGGCGGCACCCGCGCTGCAGGTTCGAGAATGCCCGCCGCAAGTCTGGTCAGCAACACCAACGCTGCCGGAGTGAGGGCATCGGCGAGGATCCGATCCGAATCCTCCACCACAGCAACATATTCCAGATCGGGCCAGAGGCGGATACCCAGCCTCTCCCACCCCGAGTCCCCGCGCCGACCCGCGCCGACTACCTCACGCTCGTCCTCCGTGCTGCGGGCGGTCTCGATGTCATCGACCCGAACCATTTTCGCTGCATCCTCTCGAACCGTGCTGCTCTGGACTGCTGTTCACGCATCGATCTGCTTGCTCTCCCGCTTGTGCCCCACCCCCTTACTGCTTCCGTTGCCCCCGGCGCTGGTGATCTCGATCTTGCGAGGCTTGGCCCGCTCCGCGAGCGGGATCGTCAACCTCAGCACCCCCGCGTCGTAACCGGCATCGATGTTCTCGGTGTCGAGGTTCTCACCCAGAAACAGTTGACGACTGAACACCCCGCGGGGCCGCTCGGCCGCAATCATCTCCTCCTCCCCACCCCGAACCGGCCGCTCGGCGTGCACCGTCACCACGTTGCGGTCCACATCGAGGTCGAGTGAATCCGGATCCATGCCGGGAAGATCGAACTCGACGACGAACTGCTCACCTTCCTGCCAGGCATCCATCGGCATCACCGCCGGCTGCGACGCAGTACCCAACAGCTGCCGGGTCAGACGGTCGAGATCACGGAAAGGATCGGTGCGCATCAACATTTTCGGTCACCTCCAGGAAAAGTCACTGGAACCGTTCACTGACTACCACCACCGCATCCACCGCGTTTCTACAGTAGATGCTGTAAATTTGGTATATCATCAAACGCACATCGGATCAAGAGAATTCCCGCTGTTTCCCCGCTGATTTCGGACGTTCCTCGGATGGGAGGCCATCATGACGCGCGACCCTGCTATCGCCGAACCCCCTGGCCTGTACGCGATCTCGGTGACATCGGAACTCTCCGGATTCACCCCCGGTACCCTGCGACTCTACGAACAGTACGGACTGATCACCCCGGCCCGTACCCGCGGCGGCACACGCCGCTACAGCGACGAGGACCTCACCCGACTGGGACGCATCACAGAACTCATCGCCGACGGCATCAATCTCGTCGGCATCAAAAGGGTCCTCGAACTCGAAGACAGCACAGCAGCCCTACGCCGCGACAACACACGCCTACGCGCAGACAACGCCCACCTACGCCAGAAAAACACCCACACCACATAGAAATGACCCATGGCCCAGCAGAGTGATGTCACTGCTCAATGACCGGTGGAGGACAGTTCGTACGCGGCGATCCGCTTTTAGGCACCATGAGGTTCACCTCGCGCACACCACGCACTGACATCCTTCGCGAAGACCGGCGGGGCACGCCTCTGGCACCCGCCAGACGTACGCACTGAGACCACGACGATTCACCGAACAGCGGCGTGGAAACCTATCGTCATATCTCGGAGATGCGAAGACTCTCCAACAATTGTTCCGCCACCACCCTCAGTTTCGTATTGGAGCGCTGGGACTTGTCGACCAACATCTCGAACGCCGCATCCGCATCGACACCATGCACCGCCATCAACACCCCCTTCGCCTGATCGATCACCGCCCGCGAATCAAGCGCCTGCTCGAGCTGCAACGCCAACTGACGAGCACCCCGATAACGTTCCGTACTGCCGATCGCATACCCCGCAGCAGTGGTGAACAAATTCATCAACGCGACCTCCGAACGAGCGAACCCGTCCGAACGACTCCCGTACACATTCACCGCACCCGAGCGTGCTCCCGGCTCGAGCGGCGGCAGCGGAATCGACAAGAAACTCTGAACCCCGAACCGCCGCGCCTCGGACGCAAGACCCGGCCACCGCTCACTGGCAGCGATCCGATCCGCCACCACGATCTCCGAACTTTCCGCAGCCTCGATACACGGCCCATCTCCGGACCTGTATTGAAGTTCGTCCACCAGTGCGACCTCGCGAGAAGTTCGCGCCGTCGTCGACGGTGTCCCCTCCTCGTCCAGAATCGTCACACCCGCCATGTCCGCATCGTCGATCAACTCGACAGCATGCTCACACAACCGATTCAGATACTTGTCGATGTGCTCGGCAGGGTTCAACGCCCGATACAGATCCTGCAACGCCTCCGCAGCAGCATCCAGCGGAGGAAACCACCGATCACCGACACCGGCGCTTCGCACGACATCCATCTCACACCTCACCCGATTCGAGAGACCACGAACGGCGCACAACGACATGAGCAGGGGATCTCCAGTTGTCAACACCAAGCGAATGCCCGAACACCTCAGCCGCAAACCCGACAGGGACCCACGCCTGAGAAAAAGCGGGTTTCACCGGCGTCGAGGTGTGAGCGACGACGCCGGTGAACCGGTGCAACCCGTTTTGCTGCACTGCCCCGTGCAGGACGCCCGCCCTTCGACAGTGACCAACCCCGGCGAGCGGACAGCCGAAAGGCAGGTCGTCTGTGCGGCGCCTCCGCAATCTCGTCGAGCGAGTTCCTAGCGCAGCACTCCACAGATATCCCCCACATAACGAACGCAAATATGCACACACCACAAGTTCAGATGGCTTGGGATGTCAAGGAGCATGTGGTGCGCGTGACCGCAAACCTTTGATGCGCAACCACTATCAGCACAGCGCGCCAGGCCACGCCAATATCGACCTTCTCGCCGGAGAGTTGAAGTCTGGCAGCGACGGGCACGGGCGTAGATGAAGGCGATACAGGCTCACAAGATTCCGAACTATCACCCTCAACCCTGCTGCCGCGCGCCGTAAGATGCCACAGGCCCGCCTTCACCGATTGTGAGGGTTCGCCAACAACAACGACGAGTATGCGGCGGCGCTGAGCCCTCTTTGCCGGGCGTTCTCCGCCAGCCGTAGAGTTGCGAGTTCGATAGAAATACCATCGAGTTCGGCGATCATTCCGACTGCCCGCTCCACGTCGCCGCGGACCGCGATCAGCTTCTTGACCGCCGCCACAGCCTGCGAATGACGATCTTGACGACTGTCCGTGGACAGAGTCAGAGCGGCCAAGTCTGCCATGGACTGCCCGTATGCATTACTTCGCTGCGCACTGTCCCACGAATCGTGAGTGAATACCACGAGTGATCCGAGAGATTTCCGGCCCAACCTCATCGGAAAGCAGCGGCACCCGCCCAGGCCTCGTTCGAGTCCTGAGCGACCGAATTTCCGCCACCGCTCCCCTACGTCTCCGAAACTGTCGACCATCACAACCGCTCCGCTCTCAGCGCTCAGCGCAGCCGGACCCGATATGGCAAGAGTCCGGTCAGGAGCGAAGTCGGCATTTGCCGACTCCACCAAGACATCGAGATAACCGTGTTCCCCGTTTCGCACGACGAGGACGCACCACACACCGCTCAGATTCTCTCTCGATCGCTCAACAATCGTCTCGAGCACACGCTGGGAATCGAAGTCGGTGGTGAGAAGATGAGTCACCTCGGCAATGCTCAACTGTATTGCGGGGGTGTTCATCCTGAGCTCCCATCGTCACTTACTGCAGACAAGTTGCACGATCTTTTCGAATCAGGTCTCATCCGCCTTCACCGCCGAGTGTGAATCGGACCCGTCGATTCACGACATCTGCGGCGATCTCCCAGATCGGCCTCCCCGAGGAGTACGCGGCGGCGCGAAGCCGAGAAAGAGACTCGTCGACCGAGACACGAAGTTGGATCGCGATCATCCCGACTGCCTGGTTCACCTCGGGTCGGTGAAAGGCATTGACGAGCAGCCCGGCGTCCAGATCACCGGTGACAGGAAGTTCGGCAAGTATCGCCATCGAAATCGCTGCAGCACTCGCTGTCCCCAATTCGATCTGCTCGTCGTCGAGGCCAAGGGGATCGAGTCGGTACAGTTCGAGCACACCGAAGACATCGCCTCCGCCCCTCAATGGGAAGGCGAACACCGATCCCACACCGGCTTTGTCTGCCTCGCTGGCAAACCCTGGCCACGCATCATTGGCGGAATCACTGGAAGTGTCGTTGCAGAACGTGGGGCGTTCAGTTGTGAAGGCATCGACGCACGGACCGTCACCGCCGGTGAACTGTAGTTCGTCGAGGTGTTGTGCCACCGAGTCCGTCGCGTACATCAACTCCCTCGACGAGGCGCTGCTGAGCACTGTGATAGCCGCCCCTTGAACTTCCGTCAGCTTCAAACACTGAAGACACAGTTTCGCTGTCATAGGCAACTCAACTGCTGCGCGGCGCCCTCGCTCCCTTTCGGATTCGTCGCGAAATTCGGGTGTGTCCTGACTTCCTCTCGGATCTGCATTCACAGGACGCACCTCCTCAGTTGCCTTCACGGGACACACACGGCGCCTGGTCGCTCCGATCCGGCGTAAAGTCGAGATTACCGAATAGAGGTACTTCTCAGGCGCGCGGCCGAGTCGGCCGCGTCGGTGCCACTTTTCATTGGTGGACCACTTCCACCGCGCGGATCGGGCAAGAAATCATGAACTTCGACAGTTCTCATCCGCGCGCGCGGCCTTCGGCTGCCTTCCTGCGAGCACAGAGTCGCGAACCCCGACTCATCAATCGCCTCGAACAATCTCTTTCGATACGGGCTGATTCCCCGGATCGATTCGTGGAGTTGATGATTCGATGCGCGGTTGCTGCCGTCGATCTCGTTGCCGGTGTTGATCACGCCGGTGTCACGGCATCGCTGGACAGCGAACCGTTTACCGTCGCCCCCACCGATGAATGTGTAGAAGAATTCGATCGCAAGCAATACCTTCTCGGCGACGGACCGTGCGTCTCCGCATCGCGCACGGGTCGGTCGGTCCGAATGTCGGTCGAGCAGTTGGGCGCCCGGTGGCCGACTCTGGGTGTTGCTGCGCGCGACGCCGGATTGGAAGGCTTTCTCGCAATACCAGTGTTCAACTCGGAACTACCGGTCGGGTCGCTGAACCTGTACTCGCATTCCGCGGTGGCAGACACGGGCCGGGACCGTGATCTTGTCATCGTCATCGCCGAATATCTGGGAGCGGGTATCGACGCCATCGCAACAGGCCATCGACTCGAACGTGCCGCCAACGCCCTGCGCCGAGGAATCGCCTCACGTGCCGACATCGAACGCGCTGTCGGAATCTTGATGGTGCGCCGAGATACAGACCGCCAGAACGCATTGTGGGAACTCCAGGTTTCAGCAGAGCGTCAGTCGCGGAAAATACTGGATGTTGCACGTCAGACGATCATTTCAGCCGACGACGAACCCGCATAGAGTGCGGAGCATCCGGTCCGCACCCCGAACAGTCGGCGGCGCTTGGCGGGACGCGTCTCTGTTCACATCGCGCCTGTCCGCCTCCGCCAGTCGACCACCATCCGATTGCTCAACTCACCGCATAGCAAGCACTCGCCCTACCTAACTCGCCTTGATTCGTCCGAAAGAAGCCTGAAAGGCCGTACACGTTTCTGGTGACGATCCTTGCCCGCACCGGCAGCGTCATTGATCCGCACATTGCGAGCCTGCGGCGGATATGCCGTCCGATCGTGTTCGTACGTGACAGTCTCGCCTTCCTGCAATGTGTGGTAAATGCCGCTACCCGCGATCTCGGTGAAGTGAACGAAGACGCTCGGGCCTCCTTCCTCGGGCAGAATAAATCCGAATCCATGCTCGCAGTTGAACCAATCGACGACACCTCGCTTCGTGTTCGTCGCGGTGCAATTAGTCGCGCCCGAAGTCGCTGGGTCGCATCCTCCCGTGCCGATAGTCATCACTGCTCCCGTCGCTGAATCGTCCTGTGAAACCGATGCCCCACCTGGACGCCGCCTGGGGTCACGATGAATGGACATCGATGCGTGGGCAGACGATGACATGTGACTTCACCTCCTCGACCGGAGCGGCATCGGTCACGGGCCGCCCTCCGCTCCGCATGTACTCATTTCGTCCGGTAAAAGCGTATTCTGCACTGTTCCAGCCATTTTGGCTTCAAGACGGACGGTCGAACATGACATCCAATCTCCCACTTGTTCACCGGAACTGTCGCTGCGGCGACCCCGACCTGCTGACGGGACCGGCGGTCAGGCTGCAGTCACGGTACGAAGCGCGGTAATCGATTCGCGCCTTGCCGAAGCCGCGGAAACCTTGGCACGCGGCAGCTCACCGATATCTCTTGCCACAAAACGGTCTCCAGAAGGCGCAATTCCCATGATCTGGCGCCACCACCTTTCGCGCTCTTCGGATTCCCTCCACATCACGACATCCACCACAAGTCCTCCTTCACCGACCCAGGATTTGTTACCCAGCCCACAAATCAAGGAAACATGACTTCACCCGCGGCGGGTCAGCGCGGTTCCGACAACACTCCGGTTTCGGGTCCCAGAGCATCGGATTCCGCGATGCCCGCCCGGCGGTAGCTTGGTGGACTCGCCTGGTTGCCGGACTCGAAGAATTCGTCGCCGCTCGATCCGTCCGCGAGCGTTGTCTTGTATCGCTCCATCACGCCACCCTTGTTTTCAATAGGAAACAGTCTCGCAGGCTGAGGTTTTCGATGTTTGCTCCATCGTCGCCGCAGTAGCGCACCTACAGCGAAGACCGGTGCCGAACATTCGAATCGACGCCGCCCCCAGCCACTACCTATGGTAAATACTGCAGATTTGGTATATCACTAGGATCAGATCAGTTCAAGATCCCGTGCAGAACTTGATCGGACAAAGGACACAATGCCGCAAACACCCGGTTTCTTCGCGGCCATCGACTCTGGGACGACCTACGCGGCGAAGAACTCACTCACACACTTACGACGGAAGTAGCAGAGAGCGGCACAATCCAGGGGCAACAACAAGACCCATCTAATGGCCATAAAGGCCGCAGCACCCTGATACGAGTCCACTCGATTCGTTTTCTACCCCGCGCGCAACGATGCCAGGACGTCGACAGTCGTGTGCAGCTTGACCAGCACGAGGACCTCGCCCGGGCCGACGGTCTGCACCATTCCTGCCAGAAGCAATTCTGCATTCAACCGGAACCCCTGCGGGAGAGCACCTTTGACAACCTGCGCTCCTTCCGTTCCCGGCGCGGTCACCGCGGTTCCCGTTCGGTCAATTCTCGCCGCAGCAAGTCGACATCCAAACTCCCCGGTGCGTACAAGCGAACAACGCGGACAACTGGCCTTGCGGCACGCCGGAAGGCCTCCGCCAACGACGCGACATTCGGCACCACGTCAGCCGTGCCCGGGTTAGCCGCTTGCCCGTCATCGAGAAAGTCGCGTTGCAGGTCAATGACGACCAATGCAGACCGGTCCCACCTCGGCGTGACGCGGATCGTCATCTGTCCGCTCGTGTGATATCGACCAGGCTCACTCGATTGACTGATCAGGCAGCCAGCGCAAACGGCTGATCGCGAGCATTGCCGCATCGGTCCTCACCCCGGCCGAAGTGCCCTCCCAACATCTGACAGTCAGAATCCGGAGTTGACCAGAACACCGCGACACTCGCGCCCGGCTGTCGTGGATGAGAAGGCCAATTCTTCTTTTCCCGCGTACGCATTAATTGCAACACACCGAACCGCTCGTCCGATACGGGGATGAACCCAACCCTGGAGTCTCAGGTCGGGATGGGCCGAGGCGTCCACACGATTTTCCGGACGCCCGAACGCTAGCCTGTTGGTGCCATAGGTTGCCCCGCTGGCACGCGAGTTTACCGACGGGGCCGGGCCCCACCGCCCCGGGGACGGCGATAGGGGGGCGCCCAATCCGGATGCACACCGGATCTTGAGTTGCAGTTGCGGCACAGTGCCACAAACCAGCCCAGCACGCCGACGGCCTGCTACGCGCTGGTAAGCGTAATCGAAAGGGTTCGTTCACCCCCCGGACGCTGTAACTGACTGACGAGCCGATCTGACACCTACAACCGAACGTAGGCGCGGGATGCAACCCTGTGCTCGACGACAGTTGTTGTGAACAAGGACGTTGCACAGTCGACTTGGGCGAAGCACTTGACACCGACCACCACGGTCATTGCCGCAGATATCTCGGTCGGCAACCGCCTATCCACCGCAGTCAGTCATGCTCGCCCAGGAGCGATTCCCGACCGCGGAACCTCACGCTGTCGCCCTCACAATTACCTGCCCGGGAATGAGATCCAGGTCCGCGGTATCGATCCCGAGGGCACCACGTGCTGCAAGACGCCCGTGAGCCTCGGCGTCCGAATGGACCGTTGTAAGGGCCGGGGTCGCGAGTGCCCCGTGCTCGGTTGCATCGAACCCGATGACAGCCAGGTCACGAGGCGCTGAGAGTTTCAGGTCCTGCATGGCTGCCAGCGTTCGCAACGCGACATCGTCATCGAATGCGGCGACCGCCGTCACGGTGGGGTTGGCCGCGCGAAACTCCTGCAGCGCATTGGTTCCGGCACTCCTCGGGGATTGCATCGTGAACGATGTGAGCGGGGCCAAATCAAGCGCGACGGCGGACTCGCATGCAAAACGTAGTCGGATGTCACGCAGCTCGGTGCCGTGACTGGGCAGCGCCATAGCGATATCGGTGTGGCCACGGCTGGCCAAGTATTTGATCTGCAGCGCAGAAGTCGCGGCCAGACCTCCTGTCCAGCCGCCGTCGTTGTCGCGTTCGTTGCCGCTCAGATATGCCTCCCCGAATGTCAGGACCGCCCGCGGAGTTATCACGTCGAGGACCTGTCGAGTCGATTCCGCGGATGGGTGCCCGTACCTGACGAGCAGAACGTGATCGTGGGTGGCAAGTTCGGCGTCGAGGCCGCGAATGTAGCTACGCGAATAGTTGCTCTCTCGCCCGATCGCGATGATGAGGACAACGATGCGGGACGACCCTTCACGGAGAGCGCGAGCGGTCCCGTGCGGCACGTAGCCGAGGTCGCGTGCGGCTTGGCGAACGCGCTCCCGCGTGGCGTTCGGGATGGTCTGCTTCGGGTTGTTGTTGAGCACGAAGCTCACGGTGGTCACTGATACTCCACTGGCCGCAGCAACGTCACGCAAGGTTGTCCGCGTCGTACTCCGCATTTTTTCAGCTCCCCTCGACAGTGCTCACTGTATCGGTGTGCGGTCTTCCGATCTGCTACCTTATTCACTATATCGATTTACTATATCGATTTAGTGACAGCGAGAAGGAGTAACCACCCTCAATGACGTTATCCACTGCCGGTCATACGGAAGCTATGTCCGGGGCTATCGACGAACACCGAAGCAAGGCGATGACCATCGGCCTGGCCGTACTGGGAGTGTTCGTCACGTACGTTCCGATCACTGCTGTCGCCGTTGCCCTCACCACTATCGGCAACACCACAAATGCCAGTACCTCCGACCTTCAATGGATCTCAGACTCCTACGTCATACCCATGGCCGCCGCAGTCCTGTCAGCCGGCGTCTTCGGCGACCTCTACGGACGGCGGCGCATATACCTCATCGGCATGCTGCTGACGATCCTCGGAGCTGCCATTGCAGGAGTCGCGGGAACCTTGGCCGACGCCTCCGCCGTACACCTGCTGTGGGCCGGGCAAGCCGTCTCCGGACTGGGCGCAGGCATGCTGCTGCCCACTACGCTCGCACTCATCGGACACGCGGTACCCGATCCTCGCGAGCGTGGCAAGTTCATCGGAATCTGGGCTACCGGAATGATGCTCGGGCTAGCGCTCGGGCCACTGGTCGCCGGCGGCATCCTGGAGTTTGCAGAGTGGGGCTGGATTTTCGCTCCGACTGCGCTACTGGCCGTCGCAGCGGGCGCGTTCGCGATCGCTGCGCTGCCCGAATCCCAGTCACCCGCGGGTCGCCACCTGGACTGGCCCGGACAAATCTCGGCGACGATCGCGATCGCTTCCTCGATCTACGGCATCATCGCGGGCGGCGCCAGCGGGTGGACCTCACCTCACGCGATAATCGGCCTCGGGGTTGCAGTGGTCGCCTTCGCTGCATTCGTGATCGTCGAACTCCGTTCCACCCAGCCGCTGATGAATCTAGCGCTGTTTCGGACGCCCACGTTCTCGGCAGCGGGCTTCTCAGCATTCATCGCGCTGTTCTCGATCGTCGGCAGCATGTTCCTTCTCAGCCTGTTCCTGGGGTCCGTTCAGGAGCTCTCACCACTCGAAATCGGTTGGCGGTTACTGTTCGTCACCGGCGTCGGCGCTCTGATCAACCCTGTGGTGGGCTTGACGATTCATCGGTTCAATTCCATGACTCTCCTTGGCGGTGGACTGGCAACCGCTGCGGTAGGGATCTTGCTGCTGACCGGAGTCGACGAGTCGACCGGTTTTGTCGACCTCGCCTGGCGCCTTACGGTCTACGGCATCTCAGTTGCCGTCATGATGACCTCGGTGTCCACTGCAGCGATCAACGCTGTGCCTTGGCAACTCGCGGGGATGGCGGCAGCCGCAAATACGGCTATGCGGCAGTACGGTGGGGCACTCGGACCGGCTGTGCTCGGCGCCATCTTCGCGGTGCGGGTCAACGGCGGCGACACTCCGGCGGCCGCGTTCCACGTTGCATTGATCGTGACAGCAGTCTTGTTGGCCATCGCTGCCGCCGGATGCCTCGTCGCTGCCCGCAGTTCCATCGAACCGACCAATTCTCACTGAGCGTTCTGTCCGGGACCGGCGCTCCACAGTGCTCGCGGTGGAGCGCCGCCGGTCACACCATGCCAAACCCGTAAACGCCATACGTTGTACATAGCCCACTACAGCGAGGTCTGCAGCTAGCCGGGCGCCCCGGCTCATGCCGGGGTCCGTCGAAGTGCGATTCGGAGAACCGCGAAGACTTTTACAGCATGGTCATCTTGCTGTCGGTCCGGCTTGGCGATTCCCGAAGAGTGCACGGAGGCCCACCCACAGACGCTGTTGGTGTCCGGCAAGCTCACCGACCGCAAGGGCGCTCGAACGTGTAGACCGCCACCCGGAGTTTCTGCTCATGAAAGCTCGATCCGGCAATAGCGGGCGATTGAGTCGGATCTACACGTACATCGACGACAACACCGAAACCGGCCCCACACCAACTGGAGTTCAAAGCTTATGATAGACAACATTATTCACCCGCCGGAGGATAGCCTCCACCGCCCGACCCCGGCGCCATTCTCGCGCAGGCCAGAGCAAAAGCCTTCGCCAACCTCTCAATTCGCCGTCGCCCCAATCCGCGACAACCACCCCGGAAGATGAACTCCACGCAGGCCAATGCCAATGACAATGCAGCGACCTGAAACCCATCCCTCCACATAGGGTGTCGAGGTGTCCACCAAGAACACGAACGGACCGCGGCAGGTCGAACTCATGGGTTTCGCCGCCGGAGTGAGGACGTACTCAATCGCGAGTGGCCTCATCCTGTCGGGCCGATCGCCGGATGGGTCGACGGTTCACTGGCGACCGGCCTTTGGTGGGAAGTCTTCAGCTTCCCGATCGAAATCGGGCTTGCAGTCAGTACCTACGGATGACGCTGGGAGGAAAGGCGTTTCCGGTCCGCCGGGATCGCAGCGACTGCAGAGGTTCTCGCCGTCAACCGTATCCGGGGGACCGCGGCGAAGGCCAAGACATCGCCGAACTGACCGTCGGCATCAGCGGCCCGGGTTTTGAAAGGTTCGACGCTGACTGCGAGGTTCCCACAGGTAACGTGCGACCGCAGGTCGGTGACCGGCGCACGGTGTGATGGTGGAACCGTCCACCATCACCTTCGCCTTCGACTACGACGAACTTTTCCCCCAGGACTAGCACCGATAGTCCATGATCCGTGGATTCACACGGATTGGAGCCCCATCGACACAAGCCGATCGGTGAACAACACGACCACGCTGCTGACGCCTTCGGTAGAATATTCCGAACATTGTTGCAGCACATCCTTTTAGACCCACAGAATGACCTGTATTCCTCACAAGTACCGGTAACACATCGCAAGGGACATTTATGTCCACAGCGTTGGCATCACCACCTCGATGTAACCGTCACCGTTGCCTCGGCTTCCGTGGTGGACCCACCAGAGACGGGATCGATGGGATCTTTGGGCTCGATCTTCGGGAGCTGACCACCGGCCTGTCCCGTTCGCCAGCATATGCCGGCGAAGTACCTTGGTTGGGGGATTGCGCCGGCATATCCGCCAATTGACCTGCCACGGCGATTCGGCGACACCAGTCAGACCTCAACCCCGGCGGGAGTCGGTACACAACATTCCCGCGCTCGGGTCGGTTCTACACGCATCCAAGCATGCGCATCACAAGCCGAGCAGCGAGACAACACGGATCGTGGTCACCTCGCTGGTTGATATCGCCAAACGGGCCTGCCAAACCTGAGTAACACACGGACACAACAGGACTTAGTTAGGCTTTGGCTGTCTGGAGCGCTCTCGAATGGGTAGACACCAGTACAGAGATGGAGCACCACGTCAACTTCGAAAGGTGGCGGGAGGCAGCGCACACCCGAGGTAGATGATCCGCTGTCTACTTCGATGAAAATGGCACCACATTGGAAGACCTCCGACTACCACTCGTGATCTCGAATCTGCGCCGGCGCGATGTTATCCATTCAGGGAGAGAGGATTGGCGCCATGCATCAAAATCGTCCAGCACGTTTCGACAGCGTGCTTGCGCTGTCAGCGGGGAGTCTCTCCGGTGTGGTTGTTGGCGCCATGAGTAGCAGCGCATGGGAAGGAATCTCCACCGGCTCCGCAATTGCCGCGGCCTTTGTCTTAGCTCGCTTACTCATACGAAGCTGACCAGAACATCAGTGACGATGCGATGTAAGTGCGTCATCCGCAGGCTGAGAACAAAGATCGAACGTCGTGCGCGAATTGAGCGCGAACCGCGTACCCGAGCCGGTTGGTCGATCTCCCGTAGAACCGCATAATCAGGGACCGATCATGCACCGGTTTCGGGCGATTGGGCCGTACGATCATCGTCAGCATCGAGGTATCCGAGTTCACGACACGAAGTAAGTCGAACGGCCGCTGAACGACAGTGCCGGATCCGAGTTCCGCACTGCGCGGAAGAGGTACCCGAGGAACACTGGACGAAGGGACCCGCATGAACCGAAACCGCCGAACTCGCAGAGTTTCTCAATATCGCATTACGCGGCCGGATCGAATCTGTCGCGCAGCTCGCCGGGAGGGTGAGCGATGAATTCGGACTCTGGTCGAGTGTTGTCGGATGAATTCGAGGGTCAGCGTGCACGGCTGTTGCGGATGGCATCAAAGGTACTCGGATCGAGGACGGATGCCGAAGATGCGGTGCAGGAGGCATGGCTCCGACTCGCTCGCGAGGACATGGTATCCGTCCGTAACGTGCCAGGATGGTTGACCACCGTGGTGGGGCGCATCTGTATCGATATGCTCCGGGCTCGGACCGCGAAAGCAGAGATCTCTGCCGAAGATGAGCGCCTCGGCTGGGTAGTGACCGCCGAGGATGACTGTCCCGAGCGAATTACGGAAACGGCAGACTCGGTGGGGTTGGCGCTGCTGGTGGTGCTCGACAGTCTCACTACAGACGAGCGACTGGCATTCGTGCTCCACGACGCCTTCGCTGTTCCCTTCGATGAGATCGGCCAGATCATCGGTCGAACCAGGAACGCCACCAAGATGCTCGCAAGCCGGGCTCGGAAGAAGGTCCGTGACGCTCAACACCCCGCCGACCGTCAGCGGCAGCGCGAAGTCGTCGACGCGTTCCTCGCCGCGGCACGTGATGGCAACTTCGACGCGCTGCTGAACGTGCTCGACCCCGACGTGTCATGGCGCGTCCACAGCACACGAGGAGACATCGTCAAGATCGGTTCGACGGAGCTGGCCGGAAAGACGCTGCTCGGGCACCGGGCGAAGGTCACCGCGCGGCGCGTCTCGGTCAACGGCGAACCGGGCATTCTCGCGTGGCGGCACGACGGCCGGCCCTTGGCGGTGATGGCGTGCACGGTCAAAGCGGGCCGGATCGTCGCTGTCGAGTCAATCACGGATCCTGCACAGCTCGCCTCGATGCACCTTCCCCACCTCGACGACCCCAAGGTCTGACCCGGCTGTTACGTTTTCGAACTGCGGATCGTCTTCTAGGTAGATAGCCACAACCAAGGAGGAAGATCATGTCCGCTCGGCTCACGTTCACCACCCCACCGAAGTTCGTCAAGCACTTCATCGCCGCCCACCGTGCCCTGGCCGACTCGACTGTGCCGCGCGGCACGCTCGAACTCATGAACATCCGGGCAAGTCAGATCAACGGGTGCGGCGCATGCCTGGACATGCACACGAAGGAAGCCGCTCACGCAGGCGAGACCACCCTGCGAATGAATCTGGTCGGCGCCTGGCGGGAAACCACTGTGTTCACTGACGCGGAGCGCGCCGCGCTGGAGCTGACTGAGCAGGGCACGCGCCTCGCCGACACGAGCGGGATTACCGACGAAGCGTGGGCGGAGGCCGCGCGCCACTACGAAGAGGAGCAGCTCGCAGTCCTCGCCGGGCAGATCTCCCTGATCAACGCCTTCAACCGCCTCAACGTCATCCTCAAGCAGCCCGGCGGCAGCTACCAAATCGGCCACGGCGCATAGACGACGCTCCGCCGCACAGGAACGTCCACGACTGATCGGTGTTCAGGTTCGGGTCGTCCCCCGTACGCGCCAGCTACGTCAAACGCCCGCATGGCATACGGGTCGGCCGCGGCGTCGTAGTCACCAATGAGACAGGGCACTCTTCGACGGCCGAGGGTGAATTCGGTGATCGGACATCGGGAGTCGCCATCATGCGCGCTCGGTTTTGCTGACGTGGCACCACATCGTGCTGTCCCGGAGTTCGAGTGCCTCGCCACCGTCGCGCGCGATGAGACCATCGAGGCGGAGTGTTCGCGGGGATCCAGCCGCAGTCGCAGCAGGGCGTTCGCTCTCTAGTCGATCTGCCCCCACGCGGCCATCGGGAGGGCGAGGGCGCTCGGGATGGACCCACCCCCGGCGAGTCGACAGCCGGAGGGCGGGCCTTGCGCGGCAGACTCGCGCCCACAAGAGTCGCCGCAGCAATCATCTGGTTCCCGCACCATAAAAGGCCCAAACATGTTGCACGACAGAGCCCTCACGGAATCGCAAAGTGGGGCGTTGCCGTTTGCGCGGAGCCGAGCCTGCCTTCCGTTGCCCTCCCGACCCTGCGCGACAGAATATTCGGCGCGGGTACCGACACGTCGGTAACACACCTCCTCGCACTATCCCTTACCGAACATCATGGTCCAGGCGGTCACCGAAGCAACAGCAGTGCAGAACATGACGACTAGCGCGGCCTGCCAGCCCTTCTCGGGGTTGTAGCGCCGGTTTCTACGCCGTCGATTGAGACGGAAGTTTCTTTTCACGCAGGGATTTTGTCACCAAAACATTTTGTCTCAAATAGGGCGAAGGTCGCGGTTTCTCGCGACTAACCGCCTACCGGAACACGCCAACACGCCAACACGCCCAGCGACAGAAAGGTTCAGGGCTCAATGAACCCGTCGTGTTGGACGGTGCGCGGTTCAGGACCCGCGCGTCGGAGAGTCGCATCTCGCAGGCGGGCAACCCCAATGCTTTTGGCCCACATCAGACTGCAGCTCCGCCGTGATTGCCACTCACTCGACGGTCGAACCCCCGACCCAGTAATGACGCGGGCCGGGGGTTGATCGATCGTCATCCGCATTGAGCACACAACACGGAGACCCACCATCGGTGCCGAGCTGCCCCCTCATGACTAACCCCGCACTTTCCAAGGTAGGTCGCTCGCTGACATATCGCTCGTTTCAGCGAGAATTTTGTAATGTGTTTGCAATCCGAATACCTGGGGTAAAAGGTTTGGAGGTCGGGACACGCAGATCCGAGAGTGAACACGGACCTCGGATCGCACGACTTAGGCTCCCGGCGGTTGAGCACACCGCCGGCGGGAGCCGCCTGCTGGTATTCGTCGAACTGACAAGGCCTCCAGTCCTTTACGCAAGAGTCGACTCATCGCCAGTGCCGATGCCGCGATTCGCCACTGCGCCTGCGGGGCCCGACGGGCTCACGAGGCGATGGTCGTTCCGTCGGGCCAGAACGGTTATGCCCACGCTGTTCACTCGATAAACCCGAAGAGTCCCGCCGGGGTGTGCGCGTTCACCCCGGCGGGTCAGCGTGCATGAACGGTCGGGGACCGACGCGCTGGGATTGGCCCATCAGGCGACCGGCCGGGGTCGAAGCCTGTGAGTCAACGTGTGTCGAATTCGTAGAAGGCGCGGCGTTCCGTTGATCGCTCGCCCGGCGAAATCGACACCTCGAAATAGCTTTCGCTAGCGCGAATCAATCGCGCATATAATCCCACCAAATAGTCGAGACAGCCCTCACCTCGCACCGTACAACGGCGGGGATCAGGTCAGTCCCACACTGGCGTGGGGACCCGGCCTGGCCATGTCGGGACCGGGTCCCGTCGAACGCCACCCGTGTTGAGCACACAACACGCATGACCAACCACATCTCGAATCCGACCCCTCGATTGAATCCGACTCATCAAACGTATTAGGCAAGCATCAAGCGAACACGCAAATCGGACAGAAATCCGCCAAACGAACGATCGTGGCCCCCAACCTCGGGGGGAGGACCAGAAGCACAACTCAATCCTATAGCGATCCCGGCGCCCTATCGCGCGTGAAGCAACGGTGGCCCCATCGGGTCAGTAGCAAGGCGCGACCACCGCGCTCGGCAGGTCAACATCCGTGAAGCGTGAACAGCCGCGACAGCGGTAGGCGCCCGTATCCCACGTCGCCCGCAGTGGTACGTGATTTCTGGGGAGCCCGCGAGCTTGGTGGATGAAGTCGCGGTATTCGATCCGATCGACACCGTTGTCCTGGCGGCCGGCCGCAACGTCAATTCTCGTATATTCGGCAACCTAACCACCGAGGCGTTCGACTGAAGGTGAATCTCAACGGCGCATTCCACGCCCTGCGTGCCACATTGCCGCAGATCTATGAAACACAGGCGACGTCGTAACCATCTCGAGAGTCGCGGCATTCTGGCCAGATCTCAGAGACGCTGCCTACCAGGCGTCGAAAACCGGCGTCACAGCCCTGGCTCGCGGCACAGTACGAGACGAACACGGAAACGGCGTCCGGATCACGTCAACTCCTCCAAGTGTCGTCAATACCCCAATCCTCGACAAGAGACCGGTGCCGCCTCCGGCAGAGGTCCGTGCATGGCTCATTCAACCGGAAGATGTCGCGACTGCCGGCTTGGCAGCAGTCACCATGACCGGACGAACGACCTGTACTGAAATGACCCCGACTGCAACGCGTTTGCAGTCGATCGGAATACACAGCAGGCGACGCCGGTACTGCCGGATTCGCTTGGTCTATCTTGCTGGGCATGCGACCGGACCTTTCGATCACTCGTCGCGCACGGCCGCGCACTCGAGGACGGGATGTCTCTCAAGCCACGCAGAACTCGTTACCTTCGGGATCAGCCATCACCACGTGGTGTCCCTCGAATCGATCCAGTACGCGCGCACCGCCTGCGAGCAACCGGTCCACCTCGACCAACACTCTCGTCCACTTCTCTTTCGGCGTGCCGTCTCCCGACACACGCAGATCGAGGTGCAAACGATTCTTCGCCACCTTCGTTTCCGGAACCTGCAACAAACACAACCGCGGAGCTACACCCGACGGATCATGCAACCATGCACCCCCCATCCCATCGTCACCGTCACTGCCAAAACTGGCCAGCCACTCTTCTCGACTCGAAAATGGTTGTGGAGCAGGCTCATCGACATACCCCGCAGCCAACTTCCAAAACGTCGCCAAACGATCCGGGTCCGCGCAATCCATCGTGAGATCAACTCGGGTAAGCATCCGTCGATGCTACTTCCTCCGACTATCGAAGTGGCTCTGAGAAAGTCAGTGCCGAGAGTTGTTTCGGGTCGATCCGTGTGGCACTGGCCCGATGAAATACCACCTGCAGCCTCGCTGAAGATCTCCCCACCGCACGCGCGATCTAGGCACCCTCGAGCCTCTGCCGACCTCGCACCGCCACGAATCGCGCACGGAGAAGAAATCTCACCTCATGAAAGACTTCATGCTCGTACCGTGCCATCGAACTGCGCGCCCCGGCATTCAGCGTTCCTTCAGAAGCAGCTGCGTAGCGCCTCCACTGGTTCGTCGAATTCTGAGGATGGGCCATTGGCGGGTGGTGCCCCCACTTTCAGAGGGTTGGGTGCACCACCTGCATCGGGGTTCGGGCGGGGTGAAATCAGTGATCAAACCTGCGCCACCTGCAGGGCAACCTCCCTCGGACGGGGTCAGACGACTGGTGAGCCAAGCCGACAGCTCACCACGTCACAGTCTTTCCAAAACAACGGTTTTCGTGCGTCTAGTCTGATTTGATGTGGAGATGAACAAGGCCTATGCCTCGGCACTCGTCTTGGTCTGTACATCACTGGTGGCCGGCTGCGGAGCGAGCGATGCACCCACGATCTCCGCTCAGTCAACCTCGAGCGCTCCCTCATCGCCCCTGGCGATCCCCGAGACGCAGAACTCGGGGAAGTACGGGATCTTGGTACCAATAGTCGCCACCAATCCAACGCACATGGGTGTCGAATCGATCAGCTTCGACCTTCCCGGAATGAGCTTCGACGAGGCGGTGCGATGGATGGAAGCCCACCTGCCCCTGGACGAGGATATCGACGGAATGATGCCGTGTGGCACGAAACAGTCGGCAGGGATGCACAGTTGGTACTGGCGAGGCGGCGGGGACGCACCAATGGTTTCCGTGACAGTGTTCGACGCACCCATCATCCAGGTCGGCATCTTCGGTGGCAGCGATCCAGGCGGATGTTGAGAGACGATCATCTCGGAGCCGTTGGTTCGGAGACGTCCATATGCGTCATCGCTATAAGACAGGACAACGATGCCGAAAGAACTCATACTCGGATCAGACCCCGATGACAGGGACAACGACATTCTGCTGGTTAGATATCGACAGTGAATGGCAAGCTCGATCGAGCATGCGCTGGCTGGCGACTTCGAGGGTCGCGACGTCTGGGCTGGGCCGCCGATCGGTTTGCCACCGGCACTCGGCGGTGCTTCTATAGACCTGGAAAATGTCTCTGAAGTTCCACGCACAAAGAAGTATCCGTTGGATGTGTGGTGGCCGGGTCTTTGCCTGCGTCCGCTGACGACCTCACGTTCGAGGAGCCGGCCGGGAGTTCGAGATCGTGGGCCGCGTGGGTGCTCTACATTTCGGACCCGAAGTTATAGATCCAAGAATTTCGCACTCCTAAGGCACTTATCGTCTCGAACAGACCGTGGCCAGATTCTTTACGTCGGGTTGTCTCGCGGGTAGTGCGGCGGAGCACGCTCCCTCCCCACCGAATGATCGAGGAGGTCGACAACTGCGAGTGGAGACCGGGCATACTGGGGATGTCGAACGCGGCCAACGCTTTCGCGACAGTCATCCGAACGCAGCGTCATTCCGACGTGAGGTTGAATGCGGTGGGCCACCGATACTGCGCGCCCGTCTCCCAGACTTAGGCACGCACGGCCCATCAGGTCGGACACCTCACCCCAACCTGATGGGCCACCTGGCTCTATGTCGCGAGATCGGCCGTCTTCGACCCGGTCCCCCGTTGTCAGTCGAGTCTGTCCGCGGTGTCTACCTCGGCGACGTCTCGACTCCGTCCCTTGGGAGCCGGCGCCGGAGTACGGTCGCCCACACCGACACGGCCAGCAGAACCACTGCCAACACCGCAAGACCGACCACACTGACCCCGGTCGCTATGCGCTCGTAGGTCGCTCCGGCCACCGCCCCGACCGACATCCACGTGCACACCCACAACGTGGCTGACGGAACCTGCGCGAGGGCAAACCTCCGATAGCTCATTCCCGTCGATCCCACCAGCCGTGGTGTCACCGTGCGGACGCCGGCGAACCACTGGCACAACACAATCGCCAAGGCGCCCCGCCGCTCCATCATGCCCAGCGCCCGTAGTTCGATCGACCGTGACCAGGAGCTGGATCGGCTGAAATGTCTGTCCACAACAGATTCGACCCGACGGCGAAGGTTTCCGGACGTTCGAGTGCTGCGGGCGTATCGACCTCTGGCGTAGGCAAGGTGGCCTCCGCCGATCTCGCAGGCGATCGCGACGATGCACGCCGCGACCGGGTGAACGATGCCCGAACTGCCTAAATAACCGAGAGCAAGGACCGCTGTCACGCCGGGAAGGACGACACCGATCAGAGTGCCCACTTCCGCCGTGATGAGGACTCCACTGATCACCAACAGCCAGACCGGAGGTAGGCCGGTCACAAAGTCAGAGGGAAATCGCACGAGACAGCGGCTGCCTGCATCGGTACACCACCGCAGGCGGCGCATTACGCCACACCACTGCGCTTCGTACGACCTCGGTGAACGTCCCGCGCAACGCAATTTGGAAATCCCGAGCTCTCGGCAGCCACTGTGCGTGTGGATAGGCCAGGACGCTCACGTGTCCGTCACGGGTGAGGACCTCCGCGATCTGATCGAGAATCGCACACTGCCTTTCTCCATCGATGAGCGACCACGGGAGGGCGCAGACGATCGCGTCGACGCGATCCACTCCGACGGCGTCCAACAGGCCGGTCAGATCACAAGCGTCGCCCCAGATCGCCTCGACCCATGGCCTCGTGCGCCGCAGATGCGCCACCAAATCGCCATCCACCTCCACCGCAATATGACGACCACCTGTACGCAACCGCGCGGAGATGGCATCGGAGACCGAACCCGTGCCTGGGCCCAACTCGACGACCACTGGCGCACAGTCCGTCGGTACCACCGCTGCGAGCGCTGCCGCGACTGGTACCGAACTGGGTGCGATCGCGCCGATGGTAAACGGTTTCCGGAGAACGGCTTTCACGAATTGCCAATTGTTGTTCTGGTTCGAGGTCATCGCGTCAACGATCCTCAGAACTATGCGCTCCCACATCGTCCCTCGGGGCTGATTTTCACGCGATTCTCTCGGGGCGTATACCTAAGGGCCGTCACCTAAGGGTTCGAATCGCCAACTCGGGGTATCTCGTAAGGGTCGCAACAGAATTCATCGGATACTCACGATCGCGATGAGCATCATCCGCCCCCTACTGCAGTCATCTCGCGAGCAACCACGTCTATGGAAGTCGCGGTATAGGTTCTGCATGTCGCGCATTCGGACGCATCAAGGCTTCTGTCGAGATCACGGACACCACCCCTGGTGGTGTCCGGGTTACTACCCGTGCAGTCGAGCGATTAGGACCCGGCCGCACCAGCATCAGCCCTCTCTCCGCCGTAAGAGCAATAGAACTCCCTATTGGCAATGGGCAATTCGTTCTGGTGATCGCATCGTGCCGCGGCACTGATTCGAAGGGGTAAACGGGGATGCCGCCTCTTCAAGTCCGGCACCGGTTTACACCTTCGACAACACCAATCAACTCCGACAGTTGATCGAGGCGAACACGGCACTGACCGAGACCGTCGCGGAACTCTCGCGGGAGATCCACAAGCATGTCTGCACTCCGGAACACACCGCACGCTGACCGTCACGATCTCGTGTCCAGAGCGAGCAGCGGCGCATCCGGACTCCTCACGAGAGCATCTGCGGTTGCGGACAGAGTCTTGGCGAAGAGGGTGGCGGTGGCTGCGTCGAAGAGATCGGCAGAGTAGACGAGTGCCGCCTCGATCCCGGCGGGTCCACCGGTTTCGTCGGACACTTCGGCAAAGTGAAAATGAAGGTCACACTTGGCGATGTCGAGTGGCCGCGGCGTGACCTCGAAGGTAAGCCCATCGGATTCGAGCACTGCGGCAGGGAAGTTCTCGAACGACATTGCCACCTGGAAGAACGGATGCAGCGACGCATGACGAGGAGGATCGAGATAGTCGACAAGTCGCTCGAACTGCACATCACTGTGGTCGTGCGCCAACAGTTCTACTCGGCGGCACTCGGCTACAAGAGAGTCGAAGTCCGCCGTAACGTCGACGTATGTGCGAAGCACGAGTGTGTTCACGAACATGCCCACGAGATCGTCGAGTTTCGGATGGCCCCGGCCTGCGACCGGGCTACCGACGATGATGTCGTGGTCACCGGACAGAGCACTCAGTGTCGCCGCTAAGACGGCGTGAACGACGGTGAACAACCCGGTCTCGGCTCGCTTTGCAGACGTCGTCAACCCGCAATGAGTCTCGGGATCAAGCAAGAATTCGACTCGCCCGGCCCCGAATGTCCACATCGAGGGTCGAGTGTGGTCGAGTGGCAGAGAAATCTCGCTCGGTGCCCCGTCGAGAACCGTCGCCCAATGTTCGAGTTGACCGACAGCGAGGTCGGTAGGCGCCTCCTGCGCTCCCAGAATTTCCGTGCGCCACATGGCGTAGTCCGAGTACCGCACCGCGGTCTCCGGCCACGTCGGGTGCGTGTTCCGCGCGCGAGCCTCGTACGCGATGGACAAGTCGCGCGCGAGGATGGCGAGAGACCATCCATCTGCCGCAATGTGATGGACAACCGCTGCCAACAGATGATCGTCCCGACCGTATGCACACACGATCAAGCGAATGGGGATCTCGGAACGCACATCGAAACCCCGAGAGAGCGTCTGGTGAACGATCGCTCCTGCATCGCTCGAATTCCCTTCGACCACTGCAAGTCCGCGCGGAATCCGGTCCGGATTCACCACTAGCGGGCTGGGCGAACCCGCGACATCCGGATACACGGTTCGAAGTGTTTCGTGCCTGACCATTACGTCATGCACCGCCGAAGCCAACGCGTCGTGGTCGAGTCTGCCACGCACGCGAATTGTGAAGGGCAGGTTGTACAGAGCAGGAGAGGTGAGTTCTCGACCGATGTATTCCTGTGCGGGTGAAAGCACCGGCGGCGAGGCGTCGACGGCCTGTTCCAATGGTGGCACCCGTCCGACGTGTTGGCCGAAGGAACTCGCGAGCGCGGTGGCGCTCGGCGAGTCGAACAGATCACGAACACCAAGGTTTATGCCGAAATCAGCGTTGAGGCGGCCGATCACTCGAGTTGCAGACAATGAGTCTCCCCCGAGATCGAAGAACGAATCGCTGTGGCCGATCTCGGTGGCCGTGAGCACTTCCTCGAATGTACGGATGATGCGGGACTCGATCGGTGTTGCGACCCGGACCGATTCTCTCCGCTCGAAGGTGGGAGCGGGGAGCGCGCCCCGATCGACTTTCTTGTTCGTGGTGAGCGGAACCGCGTCGATGCGAATCACGACGACCGGGACCATGTATTCCGGCAACTTCTGTGTCAGAAGGCGTTCGATACTCGCATCCGAGTCCAAGATTCCCGAGTGCAGTTTCACGTAACTCACCAGCGCCGGCGAACCATTGGCCAGATCGCGGACCAACGTCGTGGCGAACTCGACCGACGGGTGGCCGTACAGAACGGAATCGATCTCACCGAGTTCGATTCGGCGCCCACGCACCTTCACCTGATCGTCTGTGCGACCAAGGAATTCAAGTTGGGCGTCGCCTGTCCATCGGACCCGATCGCCGCTTCGGAACATGCGCTGCCCCGCTGAAAGAGTGGACGCAACGAAACGCGCAGCCGTCTCCCCCGCTCTCCCCTCGTATCCTCTGGCCAAACCAGGCCCCGACAGGTAGAGCTCCCCCGCGGCCCCGGTGGACAACGGCTCCAGCGATGCGTCGAGAACCACCGCCTCGACTCCGTGCATGAGCCGCCCGAGTGTCACACGATCGTCGACGTTCAAGACGTCGGTGATGGTGACACTGCATGTCGCCTCGGTGGGGCCGTACGCGCTTCGAACACGCACGAACGGCGCCCACCGACGCATCAGGTCGTACGGCAACTTCTCGCCACCGACTATCAGGAATTTCAAACAGGGCACCCGTTCCGGAGCCAATGTTGCGAGCGCCGAAGGTGTTACGAGTAGATGTGTCACGGCATGACGGCGGATGAGGTCTTCCAGCTCGAATCCACCAACGGTCTCGGGTGGGCAGACCACCGACGAGGCGCCGAACAGAGCGGGAGCGAGCATCTCTACGACAGACGTGTCAAAACTGGTTGAAGCACAATGCATTACGACCGAGCGTGAATCGAGCTCGTATTTCTCGCGAATGTCGGTAGCCAAATTGGCCAGGCCACGGTGAGTGAGCGACACCGCTTTGGGCCGGCCCGTGGAGCCGGAGGTGAAGATCATGTAAGCCCGATGATCGGCATGTGCGGGCTCGGCGTCGAAGGACGGCCCGAAAGCATCGGGGTCACGGTCAAAGAACAGCCACTCCAGGTCGTACGGCAACGAATGCCGCATCCCGAAAGTCGTGAGCCCGATCTTCGGTTTGCATACACCGAGCGTGTCCGCGAGCCGTTCGGCGGGGTGGGCCGGATCGATCGGTACGTATGTGGCTCCTACACGCGCCACTGCCCACATTGCCAGGACCGATTCGATGGATCGCGGGATCGCCACGACGACAACATCATCGGGGCCCACATCGACGGACTTCAAATGCCGACTCCAGAGTCCCGCCATCCGATCGAGGTGTCCGTAGGTCCACGATCTGTCACCGTCGGTGATGGCAACCGAATCGACAGCGCAGTGCACTGCGGAACGCAGAAGAGAGTCAAGACTTCTGGGCTCGATCGAAGGCTCACCACGCGCCGGACTCGTGTCTCCCAGCTCGGCATCCGTCCACAGGGGCGGAGCAGGATGATCCGGCGGCGTGTCGACGAATGCCTCGAGAAACCGAACGAATCGATCATGATGGGCAGAAAGTTCGGCAGAGCTGTACAGCGCACCGTTGGCCTCGAGATCGACGCGAATGTTCCCTGTGTAACCGGGGTAGACGTTGAGCGCGATATCGTCGATCGGTCCGGTCGTGAGTATCTCGAGGTGACCTCGTACCGCGCCCAAGGTCAGGGTCCTGTCGAACAACATTATGTTGACGACCGGACCGAACGCTTGCACTCTTGACTGCCGTCGACCGTCAGTCAGAACGGACATGTCCTCCCGGCGGTAATGTTGGTGCCGAAGTGCCTCGCTCAGTGCGCTCTCGACAACGCATACCGCCGAGGAGGGGGTCGATGCATCCACTCCGTGAAGTACCAGAGGAACCACGTTCGACATCGCGCCTGGCAACGATCTCGACGCAGCAGTCACTCGTCCGGACACCGGCAGAGACAAACACAGGTCGTCGACACCACACATCAGTGCGACGTATGACGCGAACGCCGATATCACCGTTGCTGCCGAGAGATCGGACAGTGGCACGGTGCCACTCGCTCGCAGCGTACTTCCCCGAGAAGTGCCCGTCGCGCTCGTTCCCAAGACCGGAGAGGAGGGAACTGACCGGAGTTTCTCGTGCCAGAATTCTCGATCGCGGGCACAGCGCGGTGATTCTCGGTATCGGCTTTCCTGGCGGGCAACCGCCGCCGCGCGATCCGACACAACCGAGTCGACCTGATCCGGCCTCACCGGACCAGCGGACAGATAGATCTCGGCGGTGCGGCGCATCAGAAGTGCAGCGGAGTAACCGTCGAGTGCGATGTGATGCGCACGGTAGTACCAGAACCAGCGATGAGGGCCGACCTGCAACAGATTTGCGACGGTGAGGGCAGTATCCGGATCGAGAGTTGCCGTGCTCCACTCTCGATTCATCCACGTCATCGCTGCCCGGACGGGATCGTCGTATCGACGGAAATCGAGCCTGCCGCCGACCAGTGTCAGATCGGGGTCTTCGTCCAATTCGGGCACTCCCTCCGTCACACGTAGACGAAGGCCCGCAACGCCGAACTCACGGTGCGCGGCGACTGTCGATGATTCCAGCCGAGATGCGTCCAGTTCACCGTTCAGATCAACGAACTGAGCTATGACAAACGGCGTCGCCGGGTCAAGGGACTGAGCGAACCACAACGAGCGTTGTGCAGCTGTCAACGGCGTCATCGTCTTGCTCGGATCACGACGATCTCCTCGGTGACCTGGTCAGGGTCGATGACGCCGATCGACTCCAGGTATCGCCTGCGCGACAGCAAGACCGGGCCGAAAGGAATCGAGGTCCTCGAGACCACCGATGCCTCGAGTTCGTTGTCGGCGAGCAGTTCGACGGTGCGATCGATGCCGCTGAGTGCGGACTGGATCAGCAATATCGTGCCCTCCTTCTGCAGAACACCCGGTGCCGTGGCACATATGCGATCGAGCAACAGGCGTCCGTCGTTGCCTCCGTCCCAACTACGAGCACGGCCGGTGCGCGGCGCACGGTCGTCCACGGAAGGAACATAAGGCGGGTTCGAGACGACGAGGTCGAATCGACGACCGTGAAACGGGGTCAGGAGATCTCCGTGACGGGCGTGGATTCTGTGACCGCGGAGTCGCCCGTTCATCCAGGTGCACACCGCGGCACGTCGTGAGATATCCACGGCGAAAACCGTTCCCGCCCCGGCCATAGCCGCACACACACTCAGCGCACCACTACCGGAGCACAGATCGAGAACCTTCGAAGACGCATCCAACTTCTCGGCGCGTACTGCGTCGGAAAGAAGACGGGTATCGCTCTGAGGCGCATAGACACCGGGAAATCGAATCATCACACTGCGCTCCTGCCGTGGACTTACTCGGTGGATGTCTACGACTGCTCCTGCCAGACTGCCTTCGCTCCGCTCTCACCGATGCGATAGACCTGAACCATCGAACCCACTGCCGCGACAACTGCGATCGCCGCTATCGCGACTGTCACGACTCGGAGCAGCGTCGAACTGTCGGACAGAGAAGTTCGTGCGCTTCGCCACTCGGTGAATCTATTTGTATGCAGGACCCACCATGTCGCCGCGAACACGAACACCGCGATGGACCAGATCAGAAGTTGATCACCGAGTTCGGCGTGAATCTGGATCAACTCGCTGTGAGGCGAATTGTGTTCGAGCCATTCACCTGCATCGGTGGTGATCGGTACGAGTATCAACGTGACGAGGGCGATGGCCGGTGGGAAGATCCCGAGCCTGCGCCGAGCACTCGGCCACAGAACGGAGCAGAGAACCAGAACCGCCGAGAGCGGAACCAACACGACAACGAAATGAACGAGGAGTGGGTGAGCGGGTAATCCGCCGATCGTGGTCAGGCCCATGTCGATCAACGTAGGCAGGATTTCTTGGAGAGTTCTGAGGACCCTGCTCGAACGTGCTCGGTGTCAACGAGCTACCGGCAGCACAATCTCGAAGGACGAGCCGACATCCGGTGTCGATTCGACGAAGACTTTCCCTCGGTGCGCGTGCGCGATCTCGCGAACCAAGGACAATCCGATGCCGTATCGCCGGCTACCGGCGGGTTGAGTCGGTCCATGTGAGAATCGGTCGAACAGAACCGGAACCGCGTCAGGTTCGATTCCGATTCCCGTATCGCTCACGCGGATTCTGACGTGGTCGCGATCTCGCTCGACGCGGAGAAGGACTTGCCCTCCTGGCCGCTCGTGGGCAAGCGCATTGTCGACAAGCGCGAGAACCGCTCGGCGCAAAGCCGATTCGATCCCCAAGACCATCGGCTCTCCAGTCCCGGCCTTGCTCACGTCGACAGCAATGCCAGATTTCTGAGCATGATCGGCCACACTGTCACGGACCTTCTCACACACTGCCGCCATGTCCACTCGATTCCGGGGTTGTCCGCTGTCGTCCATTGATGCGGCCATCAACAGGTCCTCGATGACTTCGCCGAGGGCCCGAGTGTCGTCCACCAGCCCGTTGAGCTGCGAAACAAGCTCAGAAGACTCGAGCGAGTCTCCGCGCCGAGCCAAAAGTTGTGCACGGGTGTGCAGTACGGTCAACGGCGCACGTAGTTCGTGCGACGCATCGGCGACAAAACGACGTTGCAGCTCGAGCGCCTGCGTCAGCGGCTGAATCGCACGTCGGGACAACAACACCACCACGCCCACAGATGCAGCAATTCCGGTGAGTTCGGCAAATCCGAGTGCGAGAAGTAATCGCTGCCTTCCTGATTCATAGGGTTCGAGTGCCGCGATCACGACAACGCGACCTTCCGCACCGTCTGAGACGAGGGCCCTGAAGTTACTGTCACCATCGGTGAAATCCGAATACCCAGCAGGCGAATCCAAAAGTTCTGAGGTCCCGGTGGGGGCATGCACGCTCTCGGTCTCCACGCCACCATGGGAACGAAAGGCCAGCGACATACCGGGTGGAGGATCGTCCGCGTCGTCTGCTGTGGCGGCAACCTCGGTCAGTGCAGAACGAATCTGACGATCCTGTGCCCGCGCATACCCCACGTAGGACACCGCTCCGACGATCAGCAACACGGCACCGAGAGCAATGGCGGCTTGGACCGCAGCTGAACGTCCGGCTCGCCGTAGACGCACCTCGTCACCGAACCCGATCCCTGACGACTGCCTGTCCTTGTTTTTGCTGCGGACAATCATGATCCGAGCCGGTATCCGAGTCCGTGGACGGTGGCTACGACGTCCCTGCCCAGTTTCCGCCTGAGATAGTGGACATAAGTGTCAACGGTGCCTGGCGTACCTGCACTTCCGAACGCCCTCCCCAGAAGCTGAGTCCGAGAAAAAACCTGCCCAGGCGATGCGCACAGAAATCCGAGCAGTTCGCTCTCGCGTTCGGACAACGAGGTCACCGATCCGGACTCGGTGTCGGTAGCCGTCCGGTTCGCTCGATCGATTTCCCACCTTCCGACCACGATCGGCACTACGGAGGTTCGGCGACGCAACAGTGCACGTACTCGAGCCAACAACTCGGGGATCTCGAAGGGTTTGACCAAGTAGTCTTCGGCACCGGCATCGAGTCCCTCCACACGATCGGCAACGGAACCGCGAGCAGTGAGGATCAACGACGGTACTGAGCAATCCCTCGCCCGAAGGGTTCTGAGCAACTCCACGCCGTCGATGACCGGTACTCCGCGATCGAAGACGAAAGCATCGTAGGTGCGAGTCAACGCCAGATGCAGACCGACTTGTCCGTCGTGAGCTACGTCCACGTCGTGCCCCTCCTCCTCGAAGAGGTCCGCAAGCATGCCGGCCAATTGACGGTCGTCCTCGACGAGGAGAATTCGTGGTTTCGCGCCCATACCTGCGAGCCTGCCACGTCCGTTCTGAGAACTCTCCAAGATTGCAGCGCCATCGTGGAACTCGGAGCTCTCCGACGGCACTACCGATACCCAGCAGCTTCACAGCAGACACGCAGCCCTGGACAAGCACCTCGGCCGATTGTTGAGTTCTCCATCGAATCTTCGAGAGCAGGCATCATATGGATACACCGGAAGACGGATTTCGACGCACCCGAATCGTCACCGGTGCCCTCGTGGCATTCGGAGTCGTCGGTGTTGTCGGCGGAACAGTACTTGCCTACTCCGATACGCAGGCCACAGCGACCACGGACGAAGCCAAGCAATCGAGCAGCCCATCTGGCGGTAGTACAGCTCCGAACGCGCAATCGACAACTACCTCACCCGCGGCGGCGCCGAAGCTGTCGAGCGGGAGTTCCACCTCCCACGCTCGATCGGCCGGATCGTGACCACCGCCCCGATCGTCGCGAGTTCCATGTGGAGGGTGTGGGGCCTCGAAGCCTCGGTCGTGGTGACAAAACCGGAATCGATTCAATCGGCCAGGTCGATCATCGACGAGCGTCTTCGCGAAATAGATTTGGCATGCAGCCGATTTCGCAACGATTCGGAAATTCGGGCGTTCGAGAATGCAGGAGGAATGCCGGTCGAAGTGAGCAGCACCCTTGCCCGGCTGATCCGAACAGCACTCGATGGCGCCGAGCGCACTGACGGAGCCGTCGACCCGACCATCGGTGCAGCCGTCGTCGCGCTCGGATACGACCGCGATTTCGCGCTGATCGAAGGCAGGGACGTACCGATCAAGACGTCCTTCGTGTCTACTCCACAGTGGACCTCGGTCAGGCTCGACGGACAAACGGTCACAGTTCCCTCGGGCGTCCAACTCGACCTCGGGGCAACGGCAAAGGCACTTGCAGCAGACGAATGTGCGTGCGTCGTCAGCATGTCACTCGACTGCGGTGTGCTGGTGTGCCTCGGCGGAGACATCGCTACCGCCGGACCGGCGCCGGACGGTGGGTGGATCGTCCTCGTCCAAGACGGCCACGACGCCCCGGCCGATACGGTCGCCATTCCAGGCGGGACATCCATCGCTACATCGAGCACGAAGAAGCGTCGATGGTCGCAAAACGGTAGACACGTGCACCACATAGTCGATCCGCGGAGCGGCACCAGCGTCGATGCCGCATGGCAGACGGTCACCGTCGGCGCGGACAGTTGTGTGTCCGCAAACCTCGCGAGCACCGCCTGCATCGTCCGAGGTTTCGAAGGTGCACGGGACCTCCTGAACACCGGGCTACCGGCGCGACTGGTGGATCGTGCAGGTGCGGTCCGCCTACTGAACGGGTGGCCGACGGACGATGCGGTCGGCACCGGCAGAAGGGAACCCTAGTCGTGGACGAAGCACTGTGGGCATTGGGTCGAGGGACAGGTATCACCGCTCTCGTGTTCTTGACAGTGTCGATGATTCTCGGAATCGTCACGCGGTCCGGTAGGGCTCTACCGGGACTACCTCGATTCGGCGTGCAGAACGTGCACAGGGCCGCCGCCTTGATCGGGGTGATCCTCGTAGTCGTACACATGCTGGCACTGTTGGCCGATCCGTACGCACAACTGAAACTCGTCGACTTCGTCTTCCCCTTCCTGAGCGACTATCGTGCCTTCTGGCTCGGGCTGGGCACCCTTGCGTTCGATATTCTGTTCGCGGTGTCCTTGACAGGACTACTGCGAAATCTCATAGGAAGCAGGACTTTTCGACTCGTTCATTGGAGCGCGTACGCTCTCTGGCCGATCGCGTTCGCGCACGGACTGGGAAACGGAACGGACTCTAGGCACACATGGTTTCTCGCCATCGCCATCGGATCAGCCGTCGCGGTGACCGGAGCAGTTCTCTGGCGACTCCGGACAGACTTCGTCGAATACTCGACTCTGCGCCTCGCAGAAGGGACATGACGTGACAACCGAATCCACCTATGCCGGCCTTCTCGCCGCATGCTCACCCGATCTCGCCACCCACACAGCCCTCCACGGCCACTACCCACGCTCGTCGCGGGGTACCTTGATCCGCCTACTCGCCGATGCCGGTCTCCATGGGAAAGGCGGGGCGGCATTTTCCACTGCGCGAAAACTCGATTCCGTAACTGGACGGCGTGTTGTGGTTATCGCAAACGGCAGCGAAGGCGAACCCCTCAGCGACAAGGATGCAGTACTACTCGAACGTGCGCCGCACCTCGTCCTCGACGGCTTACAACTCGTCGCACACGAGTGCGGAAGCGGAGAAACATACCTGTACGCAGGATCCCAGCAGCTTCACTTCCTACGGAATGCGTTGCAAGAAAGAAGGACTGCCGGGCTGACCGAGCCCTTGGTCACACTCGTTGCTTCACCGAAGACATTTATCAGCGGCGAAACGTCCGCGGTAGTCGGAACGATCGAAGGCCGAGCACCCATTCCTCGAGACCGTTCGGTACACAGCACCGTGGCCGGGCTGAACGGTCGACCCACCGTGGTTCACAATGTCGAGACACTGGCACACATCGCACTCATCGCCCGATATGGACCCGAGTGGTTTCGCACGCGAGGGCTGGGCGGCGCGTCGGGGACCACCTTGATCACCCTGTCAGGTGATGTGACCGTGAGTGGTGTCGTCGAGATCCCGATGGGAATTCCGTTGGATCAGTTAGTGACCCAGTATTCGCGTACTGATACTCCGTCGATCAGAGCAGTCCTCGTCGGCGGGTTTCACGGAGGTTGGATCGATGCGCAAGACTTGCCAACCACCACCATGACAACAACGGCTTTGGTGACGGTCGGTGCTTCGCTCGGCGCCGGAGTCATTCACGTACTGGGTCACGCAAGGTGTGGTCTGAAGACTTCGGCCGACATCGTTGAGTATCTCGCCGATCAAAGCGCTCGGCAGTGTGGACCGTGCATCAACGGAATGCCCCGACTGGCACGCGCGTTATCCGAGATTGCCTATCGCTCAGGGTCGGTCCATACCCAGGAGTCGATCCGATATCTGGCAGATCTGGTCGAGGGGCGTGGAGCATGCAAACATCCGGACGGGGCAGTGAGATTGGTGAGGAGCTCCCTTCACGTTTTCCAGCACGATCTCCGAATGCATGCCGCAGGAGCCTGCGAGGTCAACACACGGATGGGAGCGGCATCATGAGCACAAAATCGCCCAAAGTCCTACACATCGATTGGACTACATGTGAAGGTCGAGGACTGTGCACAGAATTGCTGCCGACCCTGCTGACGCGCGACGAATGGGGATATCCACTCCCACACGATCGCCGACGTGAGCCACACATTCCCGCCGAACTCGAAACGGATGCCCAACGCGCCGTCAAACTCTGTCCCAGAGCGTCATTGAGGGTTCTCTCGGGTCAGGATCGATGAAAATCTGTTTCCATGTACAGATCCCGACTCCGCAATCAGTCCATACTGTCGACATCGATCATCGACCGCCGAGCGGCAGAACTCCCCCGCCGACGGGATAGGGCGGCAGCGTTCCCACAAGCGTCGGTGTCAATGTGGTCGCAGACGGATCGGCACGACCGAGAGTGAATTTCCGAACTTCGGCACCCGTTCCGTTGCTGCCGCTGACGAGGAGATCCGCGCCGGTAGTCGTGCTCGTCGTGGCCACTCCCACACCCGATTCTGGAGCGGTGAACGGGTCGAAAGCTGCAACCTCCCGAAATGCCACGTCCGTCGAATGGTGATCTGGACTCTCGAGGTACATCTCGGGCGCACCGTCGAGCCTCGATCCACTCGAGAAGACGCGGACGGATCCTTCGCCTCCGAGCATGCCTGCCACTATCGACTTTGCTCCGCCCTCGGCGCCGGCCACCCAACCCGTCGACAGAGACACCCCGTCGCGGTAGTCCTGATCGAATGCCAAGAACTGTGATGTCGTTGCCGGACCAGCCGTATGACCTGCGTGTTCATCGGAGCCGCCCTGCGCAGCCGCCGTCGGTTCGTACAGGTCGTAGCGGAACGTCTTGATCAACGGCTCCTCGCCCGCACCGGGTGCTGTCACGATGCTCGCTCGACCGGAGTGACTGTCAACCATTCCGGTTGCGAACGTGACTCCGCTACTCGATCCCGGGTACGGCGAGAACGAACCGAATTCTGTGGGTGCGGACCTCTTGTCCGCCGGAAGGTCGGTGGAGTAGATCTTGACCTGCGACTCCATCCCTGGGCCTGATGCAACGATGATGTTGTCTGCCAGTGCATTTCCGTCGATGTCGACACCGCCGACGTTCACTCCACCGCGGAAACCCACATCGAAGGGGGCGAATCTTGCCAACTCGTCGGTGAACGGCACGCCGCCGACTGCGTTGTACGCCACCACTTCCGGAGCCGAGCCTGCACCTGTTCCAGCGACCAGATCAAGCACCATGTCTCCGTTCACGTCCGCCATCGCAACACTCGGGGTGCCTTCGAACGACGGGAAGGGCGTCACAGCAGTGATCAGTTTGTCGCCGTTGGCATCGAATATCTGCACCTTGGCGGGCACGCCGGCCGAACCAGGTATCGCGACGGCATATGTCGATACCTCGGGAATCACGTTGACAGTCGCCATCAAACCGTTGTCCTCGTGATTGAGTCGGTGGCAGTGAATCACAAAGGTTCCGGTGTACTCGGTGAACTTCGTTCGCAACGTCACTGACGCAGGCTCGAGAGCATTCTCATTCTCGTCAGTCACCGGAGCGGGCACGTTCACGTTGTCGATTCCCCAGGGCTGAACGCCCGTCGTGGTACCTGCGACGGGATCCACAACTTCCGTTACCTGGAAGTCGTTGACGTGAATATGCATCGGGTGTTCGTCGTTGTTGAGGTTCGTGATCTTCCATTCCTCAACGGAATTCAGTCGCGGTTGAATCAGCGGAATGTTGGGGAACGTGTTGTCGGCGAATTCGTAGGTGAAGGCCTTCGGATCGCTGTTGCTGGCCTTCTCGTTTCCGAACCCACCGGACACTGTGAGATTGCGGGTCACGTCGGGCGTCATCGCTGCGGTATCCACGAACGAGGTGTAGGTATCGAGCTTCTGTCCGAACTCGAAGGGAGTCGTCTTTCCTTCACCCTCGTCTGGCGTCGCACGGATCAACTGCTGAGTCGGGAACGTGAAGAATCCGTCCGCGTAACTGATCACCGACGGGTCGACGGTGACGGTTCCGAGTTCGGCGGGCGGATTGTCGGTACCGTTGTTGGTGTAGAGAATGCCTGGATTGCTCACCGGCTTTGCACCTTCGAGCGGTGGCATCTCCAGCACCAGATCGCCGGACTCCGGCATCGTCACTGCGATTGCGTATCGCGAGGCCGGCGGAATCACCAGCCTGGTTCCGTCCCCATCCACGGGTGGCCTGACCTCGTCGAACGGGTTTCCGTCCTGCCCTACGATGGCGAACTTCGGATGGGCGCCGCTTGCGGTTTCCGTCAACGTGACCGGCATGTAGGCAAAGTCGCTGATGTTGGCAAGCACCCAGATCTCGGTCTGCCCCGGCTTCAGTTTCAGCGACGGCTGGAACTGACCGTTCACGGTGTACTGCACATCGCGTTGGTTGTCCGGCAGTGAGGGATCGGCCGGTACAGTCGTCGATTCACCCACAAAGCTCTGCAGATTGCCTGGAACGAATTGATTCTGTCCACGATGATTGGCCGGGGACAACGGTCCGGTATACCAGTTGGTGAAATACTGCGCGCCCTCGGTGGTGTCCGAGAAATTCACCGGAGCAAGGCTCGGACGGTACGTCCCGTCGGCTAGTTCCGTACCGGCGGGTGGCGTCAACGTACTGACGAATTGGGGCCAGTTCGCGTCGTTGAGCTGTCGGCCCTTTCCTTTGCGGTCGAATACGAAGTTGTACTGCAGTGCCATATCGCGAATCGGAACGTCGTTTGCCGTCACGACAGGCAGATTGCCGTCCGGCCGGCCGATTTCCAGTAGCCCGGCCAGGCCCATGTACGTCTGCTGGGCGGTGAGGGTGTGCCGGTGACTGTGATACCAGTACAGACCGTTCGGCATCGTCCCCGGAATCGCGTAGTCGTACACGTTTCCCTGGCCGGCGGGAATGTTGAGCAACACGTTGTCCGCATTGCCGTCCGGACTCACGTGCACTCCGTGCGTGTGCAGATTCAGCGGAGCCGACGTCAGCGCCGGCGGATAGATCGGCACGTCCCCGCCCGCCGGTGTGAATGCCGGATCGTAGAAGTCCTGGATCGTGAGATCCTGCAAATCGTTGTCGTAATGAATGATCAATCGCTCTCCGGGATTGACGCGGAGAGTCGGCGCCGGATAGACGTCACTCGCCGAGGTCGATCCGTCCGACGCCGTACCGCGGATGACCTCGTACCCGAAGAGCAGAAAATTCGACACGGGCGCCGAAGCGGTATCGAGCGGAATCACTCCCTGATGAGCGGACAAGCGCACCTCGAGAACACCATCTCGGCTACTCAGTTTCACCGGCTCCCGATAGTCGACGGCGGTTCCGCCAGAGCCGTAATTGCCGCCCACCTCGGGCGCCGATTCACCGGAGGTACACGCGGCCAACGCCATCGTCATGGACACCACTACTGCTGCGGCTAACGACTTTCCTCGCAGTGTGATCACTGGTTTCCCCGTTCCATGGTGGCGTGAGATACGTCCGATCAGCGCTCACCAGCCTATCGAGAAAACATGGGCTGAACAGGATATTCACGATAAATCGCCCACCTAAGGCCTGCGTGAGTGCTGCACCTTGCCAGCAGTCTCAGCAAACCGATCAGAAATCGAGAAGCACAGCCACGGGACCCGCAATTACGTTGAAAAACATGAACACACCACAGAAGTCCACTTCCGACCACACGTCGTCGATCCACACATCAGCAGGGAGCGCCCAGATGACCACCGCGCAATCCGTGATCCTCGACGTTCCCGACCTCGCGGCAGCCGAAGCCTTCTACAACGCTCTCGGCGTCGGAGATCGAATCCAGCTACACGAATCGAACGAACCGACAACAGGGTTTCGTGGGTACACCCTTTCGCTCGTCGTCTCCCAACCGAACATCGTCGACGCCTTCGTCGGCGCAGCACTCGCAGCCGGTGCCACCGCCTTGAAGCCTGTCAAGAAATCCCTCTGGGGATACGGCGGAGTCGTCCAGGCTCCAGACGGTTCGATCTGGAAGATCGCCACGTCGTCGAAGAAGAACGACGGGCCGGCCACCCGCACGATCGACAGCCTCGTGCTGCTGCTCGGCGTCGAAGACGTCAAGGCCAGCAAGCAGTTCTACCTCGACCGCGGACTCGAAGTGTCCAAGAGCTTCGGTCGCAAGTACGTCGAATTCACCAGTGCAGCAAACAATGTGACACTCGCACTGTATGGTCGCCGCGCTTTGGCGAAGGATGCCGGGGTTGCTCCGGAAGGCACCGGATCACACCGTCTGACCGTTGCCGGCGCGTCTGAAACCTTCACAGACCCAGACGGTTTCGCCTGGGAAGCCGCCTGCGCTTGACATCAAGCACAGATCACCGGGAAGGCGGCCGGTATCAGACTTCGGAGTTGGCCGCGTCATGCGCCGGGTACGCATGCACCAAGGCAGTAGCGAGTTTGGGCACCGCGTGAGTGAGCGAATGCTCGGCGCTGTGTGCAATCGCATGAGCTTCGGCAAGTGTTGCCCGGGGATCGATGTCGAGTTCTGCATCGGCATGCAGTCGGTGTCCGATCCACCGCATCTTCAGATCACGAACACCGAGGACTCCAGGTTCGTGCATCAATGCATGCTCTGCGTCGTCCACCAACTCAGGTTCGACGCCGTCCATCAACCTCCGGAAGACGTCTCGCGCCGCAGTCCTGAGCACCGCCACGATGGCAACGGTGATGACAAGGCCGATGATCGGATCTGCCAACGGGAAACCCAGCGCAACTCCCCCCGCCCCCAGAAGGACTGCGAGCGAAGTGAATCCGTCGGTCCGAGCATGCAATCCATCGGCCACCAGGGCCGCTGAACCGATTTGCCTGCCGACCCTGATCCGATACAACGCCACCAATTCGTTTCCGATGAAACCGATCAAACCTGCCGCCGCTACCCAACCGAGGTGCTCGATCTCGACCGGGTTGATCAATCGCCTCACCGCCTCGACACCGGCGATCACTGCCGACAGTGCGATCATGGCGAGCACGAACAGTCCGGCCAAATCCTCCGCACGCCCGAAACCATAGGTATAGCGCCTGGTCGCAGTGCGCCGACCGAGCGCGAAGGCAATCCAGAGTGGGACTGCCGTGAGCGCGTCGGAGAAGTTGTGAATGGTGTCCGCCAGCAGCGCCACCGAACCCGAGATCGCCACGATCGCGACCTGAGCAACTGCGGTGACTCCGAGCGCAACAAGACTGATCTTGACCGCCCGGATGCCGATTGCGCTCGATTCCAATGCGTCGTCGACACTGTCGGCAGCGTCGTGACTGTGCGGCGAGAACACTTCGCGGACTGCCGATCGAAATCCCTTCGGCCCGTGGCCATGGGTGTGGCCGTGGCCGTGGGACGTCTTGGGTTCGTGCGTCACGACGCACCTTCTTCTTGATCGGTCCGATCGACGTTCGCCGAGCGCTCCGGGTGTATCTCCCGAAGCTCACCTTCACTACGGTGATGCCCCGGCAATCCGGGTCCGGCATGCTCCGCATTGAAGACCGCGTCCGTAACCAGTTGGCGCACATGGTCGTTCTCCAGGCGATAGAACACCGTCGTACCATCGCGGCGGGTTCGTACCAACCTTGCCATGCGCAATTTCGCCAGGTGCTGCGACACCGAGGGCGCCGGCTTGCCGACGCGTTCCGCCAGTTCGTTCACCGAGCACTCGCGGTCGACCAATGCCCACAAGACCTGCACACGGGTTGCGTCGGCCAGCATGCGGAACACCTCGACGACGAGGTCGACTTGATCATCGGGAAGCTTACGGCGACAAACACCACTATCTGCGTTCATACGTAGATAGTAGATCATGCTGGACGCCGAAGATGACCTCTCGTCGATTCACCAGTTGTGCAAAGCTTGGCGGCAGAGCCCTTCGCCACTCGCAGACCGGGAGACAACGATGAGTACCGACGATTGGAACGCAGGAATCATTGCGGAATTTCGGGAGAACGAGGGCAAGGTAGGTGGCCCCTTCGAAGGTGCGCCCATGGTGCTGGTCCACCACACAGGACGCAAATCCGGACGCGATTTCGTGAGTCCCATGATGTATCTGGCAGACGAGCAGGATCCGAAGACCATCTACGTTTTTGCATCCAAGGCCGGTGCCCCGACCAATCCCGACTGGTACTACAACCTCGTTGCCACCGACCAGGCAGAGGTCGAGATCGGCACCGAAACATACCCGGTCTCCGTCAGCGAAGTAACCGGCGAGAAGCGTGACCGCATCTACGACGAGCAGGCCAGTCGATACCCGGGATTTGCCGAATACGCGGAGAAGACCGCTGGGATCCGCACAATCCCGGTGGTAGCCCTGACTCGCGCGTAAATCCTGGTAGCACCTCCCAGTCGTTTCCATTCGGAAACGGCTGGGATCGTTTGTACGGAATCAGGTCGCTGAAGGGGCTTTGACCTCACCCTTCGCATGCCGTCCGAGCAGCACGTATCCTACCCAGGATCCGACAACCACTGTCGCCGCGAGCGCCTGTACAAGGCCTTCGATACTCGCCGGATAGAACACGCCGGTGATGTAGTGCGAGATGAATCCGGTGGACGGCAACTCCGCGATCCCGGCCATCCGGCGGGCCCAGTTCTCGAGATTGGTCAGCGGGCAGTCATATCCGACCGCTATCGAACCGGCTCCCCAGACGACTGCAAGTAGGTGGAAACCGATGGTACGACGCCACTTCCACGCCACGAATCCACCCAGCACCACATAGAGAACAAACCCGAAGTGAACGAACACCGTTACTACTTCGATGAGCCGATACACCATCGTCGTCTCCCGCTCGTGGCGCGGAAGTCCCGCAACAACCAGACTAATCCGATGTTAGTCCTCGTAGAGGTGATCTACCCGGTGTATGCAGCGGTCGTGCGAGCAGCGGCGGCTGCAGCCGCATCCGGGTCGTCGCCCGATGCGATCGCAGCTTCGGACCACAGTTCACTGCTTCCCGCGATGAATGCCTTGGCCTCGTCGCTCGCCGACCACTCGGGTGTCTCGAGTGGCGTCGCGATCCCCAGTTCCACGTGTCGAGCCAACCCGAGCAGTCCCATGTCCCACCCGACACCGACGGCACCTGGACCGTACTCGGCCCACCGATCCGGCGCCACGTCCGCGGCGTGTGCGAAGTCGAACAGAATTGCACGACGGCGCTCCTTGGTTCGGGAAAACTTCAGCTCAGGCGCTGCTGTAGATGTACCGCTACCTCTTCTCCAGCGGCGCTCTTGCCGATCGCCTTGCACAGCGCCACGCGCAGCGGAAGCCAGTGAGGTCCGTCACCGGAGGGCATCAGCGTCGCCTCGAAGGGATGCTCACCATCGAGGGTTCCGACCACCTTCACAGCGCGTCTGGTTCCCAGAAGTTCCGCCGAGCCGGGCACGGTCAAGAACGTTGCGAACGCACCGTCTTTCTCGATGGGAGCGGTGAACGAGTAATCGAGCGGTTGTGGAGTCTTGTCAGTGGCCATCTCGCGTCACTGCTCAGCAGCGAGCAGGACGTCGGTGTCGAAACACGTGTGAGTGCCGGTGTGGCACGCGGCGCCCTCCTGATCGACGATCAGCAAGACGGAATCACCGTCACAGTCGAGGCGCACCTCGTGCACGTACTGGGTGTGCCCGGAGGTCTCTCCCTTGACCCAGTACTGCTGCCGCGAGCGCGAATAGTACGTCCCCTTACGGGTTTCCAGTGTTCGCGCGAGCGCTTCGTCGTCCATCCACGCGACCATCAGCACATCACCGGTCGACTTCTCCTGCGCAACCGCGCTGAACAGTCCGGCGTCGTTTCGCTTCAGCTTCGCCGCGATTGCGGGATCAAGACTCATATGACGTTTATACCTTCCACCTGTGACTTCCGTGGAATTCCCCTGCACGGCCTCCCTAGAATGGAAGTTCCTTCGCTTCTCGCTCTGGAAGAAGATCCGACATGAACCATCAACGTCATGACGGTCCGCACCCGGAGTACATCTGCCATCTCGCGAACCCGAGTACCGATCGCGTCCGAACCCGCCACGTCGTTCTCGGCATCGGCCCAGGTGCTACCAGCAAGAATGTACTCAGCTACGCACTGACGCTTGCCGCCAAGGAAGATTCGGCCCTCCACGTCGTTCACTGCATCACTTCCGAGGACTTGCCTGTCGAAACCGACTCACCACAATTCGACACGCGTCTGCACGACGAGATGGTGTCGCAACGCGAGCAGACGACCTCGGCGCTCGCCTCACACACCGATACGTGGACGTACGACTGCACCTACGGCGACCCGGCCGGTGTCATTCTCGCGACTGCCGACAAGTACGACGCCTTCACCATCGTGATCGGATCACCGCGAAAAGGTGCTGCCTCCGCGGTGAGCAAACTGATGCACAGTTCGGTCACGTCCCGACTGAAGCGGCAGAACCGTTATCCCGTGATATCGGTTCCGACCGGAGTCGGTTCGACACGTTAGCCGAACACGGGACAAGCGCGCCTAGATAATCGAATAGTCTTCGAGCGGAAAGCGTTTCGCTTCGACAAACGCGTTGCGCGTAGAGGTGGGCCGCAGGATCGCAGCCTCGCCGTGCTGATTGAAGTAGTAGCTCCGCGCAGTCTGGCAACTACCGCCGTAAAAGACGGAGTCCGCGAGGTTCTCCGTCATCCGGTCCAGGAACTTGGCGTTGGCGGTTTCGGTGACCTCGAAGGTGTCCGCGCCGCGCCGTTTCACCTCGCCGAACAGTCGATCCATGTGCTGCATCTGCGATTCGATCGTCGTGAAGTAGGACAAACCGCTGTACGAGTACGGACTGGCGAGCGTGAGGAAATTGGGAAAGCAGGGAACCGCAACTCCCTCGTAAGCCTGGAAACGGTTGTCACGCCACCACTTGCCGAGGTTGCGGCCCTCACGGCCGATAACCTCGATGGCCGGAAAGTTCACGTCCCAGAGGTTGAAGCCGGTTGCCAGCACCAAGGTGTCGATCTCGGTCTTGCGTCCGTCAGCGGTGACGATGCCGTCGGCGGTGATATGGTCGATCGGCGTAGTTTCAAGGTGCACGTTCTCCTTGGTGAACGTACGGAAATAGCTGTTGGAGAACGTGGGTCGCTTGCACCCGAAGTCGTAGTCCGGTGTGAGTTGCTTGCGAAGGCCGGCATCGCGGACCTGCGACCGCAGAAACGCTCGTGATGCGGCTGCAGCGCCCTTGTTCAACAGTTTGACCTGCTTGTAGTGCAGGACCGCACTGACCATGATCATTTCGAGTATCGACGAACTGACAGCGCGAGCGATTCGCTGGGTGAGCGGAATGCGCGAGAACAGCATCTGCACTGCGCTCGGAATGGGGACGTCGATCTTGGGAACTACCCAGATCGGTGTGCGTTGGTAGACGGTCAACTCTGCGGCCTGCCGCGCCACCTCGGGGATCAACTGCACGGCAGTGGCACCGGTTCCGATGATTGCGGTCTTGGTGCCCGACAAATCGTAGGAATCGTCCCAGGCGGTGGTGTGGATGATCTTGCCCGCAAATTCGTCGATGCCGGAGATGTCCGGGCGATGTGGCTGCGAGAGGAAGCCCGTCGCGGTCAGGAGGTATTTTGCGGTGATATCCGGAGATCCCTCGACGGATACGACCCAGTGCGAGGAATCCTCGTCCCAGCGGGCTCCGTTGACCACAGCACCGAACGTCATGTGCCTACGCAGGTCGTACTTGTCCGCGACATGATCGGCGTACTTCTTCAGTTCGGCACCAGGCGCGAAGAGCCTGGACCAGTTCGGATTAGGTTCGAACGAGTACGAGTACGTGACCGACGCGATGTCGACGGCCAAACCGGGATAGCGATTGACGTGCCAGGTCCCGCCCAGATCGTCCTCACGCTCGAGGATCGCCAGGTTGTCCAGGCCCATCCGCTTGAGTTGGATGGCCGCACCCATTCCACCGAAGCCCGCCCCCACCACTACTGCGTCGTACTGCACTGCCATCGGAGAATCCCTCTCGTGAACTGCACACCATGAACCCGCGCATCTGTGAACCACGCACCCGTGAACTGCACATCAGAAACTGACATGTCATTCCGTTATTGAGAACGGTATCATTCCTGACGTGACGAAGGCCATGACCAGAGCAGAACGAAAAAAGGCGGAACTGCGCCGCGAGATCATCGACGCATCATTCGAGTGCTTCGCGAAACGCGGCTACCACGCGACCGGAATTGCCGATATCGCAACAACTCTCGGAATCGGTCACGGCACGTTCTACCGATACTTCGAGAACAAGCGCGACATCATCGACCACGTCATCGACGATCTGATCGCAAAAATAATCAGCGCACTCGCCGTCGAGAATGCCCATGACGCAGCAAACACGTTGGACGAGTACCGCGCGCAGGTCGGTCGCATCGCCGAAGCACTCCCCCGCATCTTCTTCGACGACCCGCGTATTCCGCGGGTTCTCCTCTTCGAGACGACCGGCGTCGACGCCGATCTCACAGGCAGGATGCTCGATCTCCTCGACCAGTCGGCATCGTTGACCGCGGCGTATCTGCATCACGGAGTCGAATGCGGCTATCTACGCGCCGACCTCGACGTCGACAACACTGCGCAGGCCGTCAACGGCATGATGCTGGCAAGTGCAATTCAAGGATTGCGAGCCGATTCGTCCGTCGACTGCGCAGCACTGAACCAGGCCATCAGTCGCCTCATGTTCGACGGAATCCGCGCCGAGAACGCCTAGCGAACGACGATTCCCTCGGCGCGCATCGCATCCTTGACCTGCGGGATGCTCAAATCGCCGAAGTGGAAGACACTCGCTGCCAGAACTGCATCCGCGCCCGCTTCCACAGCAGGAGCGAAGTGTTCGACCAGGCCGGCACCGCCACTGGCGATCACCGGTACGTGGACCGCCGCCCGGACAGCACGGATCATCAGAAGGTCGAAGCCGGCCTTGGTGCCGTCGGCATCCATCGAGTTGAGCAGGATCTCCCCCACTCCCAACTCCGCGCCACGCTCGGCCCACTCGACCGCGTCGATACCCGTCCCGCGCTTGCCTCCGTGAGTGGTGACCTCCCACCCCGACGGTGTGTCCGGCTGCCCCTGGGGAACGGTGCGGGCGTCGACCGAGAGGACGATGCACTGCGAGCCGAAACGCTCACTCAGTTCCTTGAGCAGTTCCGGGCGCGCAATCGCCGCGGTGTTGACGCTGACCTTGTCGGCACCGGCACGCAGCAGACGATCGACGTCCGCCACCGTGCGCACTCCACCGCCGACAGTCAGAGGAATGAAAACCTGCTCGGCAGTACGACTTACGACGTCGAGCATCGTGCCACGATCCGACGTGGACGCGGTGACGTCCAGGAAGGTCAGTTCGTCGGCGCCCTGAGCGTCGTACGCCGCCGCGAGTTCCACGGGATCTCCGGCGTCGCGAAGATTCTCGAAATTGACACCCTTGACCACTCGTCCGGCGTCGACGTCGAGGCACGGAATCACGCGAACTGCGAGGGTCATGACTGTGGTCCTCCTGAGGACGAAGCGCGCGGATCACCGAGCGCGTTGAGGATATCGAGAATCTCACCGTGGATGCCCGGGGCGGCGGCGAGCACCGATTCCGATTCTACGGTCCACGGGTTGCCGGCCAGATCGGTGACCACCCCGCCCGCTCCGCGAACGAGCGCGACACCGGCTGCGTTGTCCCACGCGTTGCGGCCGTAGACGATCGCACCGCCCAGGATGCCCGCAGCGGTGAACGCCAGATCGACTCCGGTGGAGCCGTGTATCCGGATCCGTGAGGACACCTTGCTGATCTCGGCGAGGAGGTCGAGCCGGAAACTGCCGGGGATCCGGCCGCGACTGTTGACGTTGAGCGCACCCAAGCCGACGATCGACGACGCCAGATCGGTTGACTCCAGCGGAGGTACGGCGATTCCGTTGACCAGCAACGGACCGCCGGCACGAGTCGCGTACGTGTGACCGATCAATGGCAGCCAGGTCAATCCGAGCACCGGGACACCGTCGTCGAGAAGCGCCAACAACGTTCCGGCAGTAGGCAATCCGGCCGAATAGTTGAAAGTACCGTCGACGGGGTCGAGAACCCAGACAAGTCCCGAACCGACGTCGGGGCCACCGAATTCCTCGCCGTGCACCTCGATGCCGGTCTGCTCGAACAACTCCGCGGTCAACCGCTTCTCGAGCGCGAGATCGACCTCGGTGGCAAAATCGCCCCAGCCCTTGCGGACCGCGCTAGGGGCACCGACACCGGAGACGAACTGATCGTGGACGCCGTCGAGAAGCCGACTCGCAATCGCGAGAAGTTCGTCGAGGTCACGCGTCGGAGTCATCTGGAAAATCTATCCGGAAACTGCTGCCAGTGCTTCGGGGAGTGTGAAGCGTCCGGCATAGAGCGCCTTGCCCACGATCGCGCCTTCGACACCCTGATCCACCAGGCTGGAAATGGCGAGCAGATCCTCGATGGTCGACACACCACCAGATGCCACGACGTGCGCGTCGGTGACTGCGCAGACCTGACTGAGAAGTTCGAGGTTGGGACCGGTGAGGGTGCCGTCTTTGGAGACGTCGGTGACGACGTAACGGGTGCAGCCGTCGCGATCCAGACGCGCGAGGGTCTCCCACAGATCGCCGCCGTCGGTGACCCAGCCGCGACCACGGGTGCGGTACTGGCCGTCGACGAGACGAACGTCGAGGCCGACGGCGATCTTGTCGCCGTACTTGGCCAATGCACGCGCACACCACTCGGGATCTTCGATGGCGGCGGTACCGAGATTCACGCGAGCACAGCCGGTGGCCAGTGCGGCTTCCAGTGAAGCGTCGTCGCGGATTCCTCCCGAGAGTTCCACCTTGACCGTCAGGTCACCGATGACGCCGGCCAGCAGTTCGCTGTTGGACCCACGCCCGAAAGCGGCGTCGAGGTCGACCAGATGCACCCATTCGGCGCCGTCGTTCTGCCACGCAAGAGCAGCATCGCGGGGCGACCCGTAACCGGTCTCACTTCCCGCCTCTCCTTGCACGAGGCGAACAGCTTCACCGTTGACGACATCTACAGCAGGCAAAAGGACCAGGCTCACGTGCGGTAACCCTAGTAGGTCAGGACCTCGAACCGTCTTCCGGGTCACCGAACGCTTTTCGCGTCATCCGCTTGGATACGACGCCCATTGCCGCGATCGCAGCGACGACCCCCACGAGACCGATCGCGAGACCGACACCCGGCGAGGGTTCGAGCACGACGATGACGACGGTGGCGACCGCCAACGCAGCAACAGCGGCGCCGAGCGAGAACAACGCCAGACGAGCGAGGGAAAAGTCGTCGCCGCGGTTCGGACCGGAGCTCGCGGTCACAAACTCTGCACCCAGTTGCTCAGCAACTCGGCGCCTGCGTCGCCGGATTTCTCGGGGTGGAACTGCGTCGCGGACAACGCGCCGTTCTCCACGGCAGCGAGGAACTTTCCGCCGTGATCTGCCCACGTCAGCTTCGGAGGCGCGATGTGCTCGGACGGCGCGAGTTCCCAGCTCTGCACACCGTAGGAGTGGACGAAGTAGAAGCGGGTGTCGGCGTCGATGCCTTTGAACAAGGTGCTGGACTCCGGAGCCTCCACGGTGTTCCAGCCCATGTGCGGCAGAACTTCAGCTTGCAGCCTCTCGACGGTGCCAGGCCATTCGCCGCAGCCCTCCGCCTCGACACCGAATTCGACTCCCCGATCGAACAGAATCTGCATGCCGACGCAGATGCCCAGCACGGGCCGGCCACCGGCCAAGCGTCTGCCGATGATGCGGTCACCCTGGACTGCGCGCAGACCTTCCATGCAGGCCGCGAACGCGCCGACGCCGGGTACCACGAGACCGTCTGCCGCCAGTGCAACCTTCATATCGTTGGTCACCTCCACCTGCGCCCCGGTGCGCGCCAGTGCGCGAGTAGCGGAATGCAGGTTGCCGGAGCCGTAATCGAGTACAGCAATCGTGGAAGCGCTCATGCCCCAACTCTATCGGGCAACCCTGCTGCCGATCACTTTGCCGCCTGCGGCCAGTGCCGGGAGTAGAGCGACAACGACCGCGGAGACCGCGAACACCCACGCATAGCCGGCAGTCGTGGCCACGAATCCCAGAGCCAGTGCACCGATCCCGGTGCCGGCGTCATAGCCGATGTTCCAGATCGCGCTCGCGGATCCGAGTTGCCTCGGGCCGGCAGCCTGGAACGCCATGACCAAGGACTCGTTCTGCACTGCACCGAACCCGAGCCCGAAAAGGACCGCCGCGCAGAACAAGACCGGTGTCGAACCGCCGTCGACGTTGACCGCGAACAGCACCAATCCGATGGTCGACGACGCCAGCGCCGGCGCGAGAGTTCGGCCACTGCCGACACGATCGGCGATCAGCCCCGCCGAGAATCGACCGACCAACATCGACCCACTGGCAGTCGCCAACACCACACCTGCAACAGCCGCGCGCTCCGAAATGGCGATCGGAAGCAACGACGACAATCCGCCGAACGACGCGGACACGCAGGCCAGAGCGAGCACCGGAACCAGAACGGCGAACACACTCAACCGGGCGGATTCCCCGGTCGGCTGGGCGAAAATCTTCGGCAACCCGGCAATGGCCACCAGCGCGAGCGCCGGGATCAGCGCACCGAGGACGAACACCGGTGTCGCCGACCACCGTTCCATGATCGCAAGCCCCAGCGGAAGCCCAGCCATTTGTGACGCAGCGATCGCGATTCCCTGAGCGCCGGTGGCACGGCCCAGAATTCGCTTGGGCGCCAACTCCGCCACCAGTGCGCTGCCGGCCACCGTCAGCATGCCGAAACCGATACCTCGCACCGCGGATACCGCCAGGACAGGGCCGGCGTCGGCCGAGATCAACAGCACAAACGACGGTGGACCGAGGAGCAGACATCCGACCGCCAACACGCGCCGGTAGCCCTGCGTCCGCAACAGCCGAGGCACGAGCAGTTGCGTCACGACCGTGGCCGCCATGAAGACACCGGTCACCGCCCCGGCAAGCGCATCCGATCCGCCGGATTGCGCAACCAGCAACGGCACCACCGGCAACAGCAACGACCAACCGCCGAAAGCTGCTGCCGCCATGATCAGGACACCGACCATGCCCGGAGTACGAAGCAACCCCGGCCCCGCCTCTTTCCCCGTCACAGAAGCAGTAACTTTCCGCGTCACAGACGCAGTGCGCCCGCTACCGCCGCCAGAACCGCCAACGCCAGAAGGATTCCCGACGCCAGCTTGTTGACCTTGAACATCGAGTAAGCGCCGCCGACGGCAATTCCCGCACCGATGAACAGCAGATAGGTGAAGAGGACGCTCACAGTGTGCCCTTCGTCGACGGCACGCCGCTCACGCGGGGATCCAGCTCGACCGCCTCACGCAAAGCGCGCGCAACGGCCTTGTACTCGGCCTCGGTGATGTGGTGCTGATCGCGGCCGTACAGAACCCGAACGTGCAGTGCGATACGTGCATTCAATGCGATCGACTCGAACACGTGGCGGTTGATCACCGCGTGATACGGAACGCCCGGGTACCCGCCGATGACGGAATGCACCATGTAGTCGGGCTCACCGGTGTGCACGCAGTACGGGCGACCGGAGACGTCGACCGACGCGTGCGCCAGCGTTTCGTCCATCGGGATGAAAGCGTCGCCGAAACGGCGGATGCCCTTCTTGTCGCCGAGTGCCTGGCCGAGTGCCTGGCCGAAAACGATCGCGGTGTCCTCGACGGTGTGGTGAGCGTCGATCTCGACGTCACCCTTCGCCTTGACATCGAGATCGAAGCTGGCGTGGGTACCCAAGGCGTTGAGCATGTGGTCGAAGAACGGAACGCCGGTGGAGACGTCGACGATGCCGGTCCCGTCCAGATTCAGTTCGACGACGATGCTTGATTCCCGAGTTGTTCGTTCGATCCGCGCGATGCGATCGCTCATGCCGTCTCTCCTGAATTCGTGTCGACCAGCTGGGTGCCTGCGATTTCGTCACTGGCCTTGATGAACGCGTCGTTCTCGGCTTCGAGTCCCACTGTGGCCCGCAGGTATCCGGGGATGCCGATGTCGCGGATGAGAACCCCGCGGTCGAGGTATTCCTTCCACGCCTGTGCACTGTCGGTGAACTGACCGAACAAGATGAAGTTCGCGTCACTGGGAATCACTCGGAAACCGGTGTCCGCCAGTGCCTTCGACACCCGATCACGCTCGGCAGACAAGGCATGGACACTGCCGAGGGTCTCGTCGGCGTGACGCAGTGCGGCACGTGCCGCAGCTTGCGTGACCACCGAGAGGTGATACGGCAAGCGCACCAACAACAGTGCGTCGATGAATGCGGGAGCTGCGGCGAGGTAGCCGAGTCGGCCACCGGCAAACGCGAACGCCTTGCTCATGGTGCGGGTGACAACCAGCTTGGCCGGAAACTCGTCGATCAGCGTCATCGCGCTGGGGGCAGCGGAGAACTCCGCGTACGCCTCGTCGACGATCACGATGCCCGGCGCCACGTCGAGAATGCGTCGCAGTTCCGCAATACCGACGCTGTGTCCGGTCGGGTTGTTGGGGCTGGTCACGAACACGACGTCCGGTCGACGCTCCTCGATCACTGTGACGGCAGCATCCACGTCGAGTGCGAAATCGTCCCGACGGAAGACCTCGACCCACTCGGTATCGGTACCGTCGGCGATGATCGGGTGCATCGAGTACGAGGGCACAAAACCCATCGCGCTGCGCCCCGGACCTGCGAACGCCTGCAACAACTGCTGCAGAATTTCGTTCGATCCGTTTGCCGCCCAGAGATTGTCGACGGTGACCGGCACCCCGGTCTGCTTCGACAGGTACGCAGCCAGATCCGTCCGCAACGCCACAGCGTCACGGTCTGGATAGCGGTGCAGTTCCTTCGCGGCTTCGCGCACGGATTCGGCAACATCGTCGATGAGCGCCTGCGTCGGCGGATGCGGGTTCTCGTTCGTGTTGAGCTGAACCGGAACCGTCAACTGCGGGGCGCCGTACGCCGACTTTCCACGCAGGTTCTCGCGAATCGGAAGGGCGTCGACCGAAATCGATCCTCCGGGAACACTACTCATCGCAGCGCTACTCATCGCAAAGCCTCGAATCGCAGACGCACAGCCTCGCCGTGAGCGGGCAGGTCCTCCGCATTGGCGAGCGTGATGACGTGTCCGGCAACGTCTTTCAGAGCCGACTCGGAGTAGTCGATCACGTGGATCCCACGCAGGAAGGTCTGCACGCTCAGACCGGAGGAGTGACGTGCACACCCGGCCGTCGGCAGAACATGGTTGGAGCCGGCGCAGTAGTCGCCGAGGCTGACCGGCGCCCATGGGCCGACGAACACGGCACCAGCGCTGGTGACCTGAGCTGCGACACCGGTTGCGTCCTCGGTCTGAATCTCGAGGTGCTCGGCCGCATAAGCGTTGACGACGCGCAGACCAGCGGAAACATCGGAGACCAGCACGGTGCCCGACTGGCTGCCGGTCAGCGCCGTGGTGACGCGCTCGCGGTGCTTGGTGATCTCGAGCTGCGCGGCCAGAGCCGCATCGACGGCGTCGGCCAATTCGACGCTGGTCGTGACGAGGACGCTGGCGGCCATCACGTCGTGCTCGGCCTGACTGATGAGGTCGGCGGCAACGTGAACCGGATCAGCCGTGTGGTCGGCGAGGATCGCGATCTCGGTGGGACCGGCCTCCGCATCGATGCCGACCAGTCCGCGGCACAGACGCTTGGCGGCAGTGACGTAGATGTTGCCGGGGCCGGTGATGAGGTCGACCGGTACAAGTTCGGTTCCGTCGGTGTCGGTTCCGCCGTACGTCAGCAAGGCAACGCCCTGTCCGCCGCCGACGGCCCACACCTCGTCGACACCGAGCATGGCTGCGGCGGCAAGGATCGTGGGGTGCGGCAATCCGCCGAACTCGGCTTGCGGAGGCGAGGCGACTACGAGCGATCCGACGCCGGCCGTCTGAGCCGGCACGACGTTCATGACAACACTCGACGGGTACACGGCGTTGCCACCGGGGACGTACAGCCCGACGCGCTCGACGGGAACCCAACGCTCGGTGACCGTGCCACCCGGGACCACCTCGGTGACGGTGTCCTTGCGACGCTGATCGGCGTGCACCTTGCGGGTGCGCTCGATCGCAACCTCGAGGGCTTCCTTGACGGCCGGGTCGAGTTCACGAAGTGCGCGCTCGAGCTCTGCCGCTGGAACCCGGACCGAGGACGGACGAACGCCGTCGAACTTCTCGCCGAACTCGAGCGCGGCTTCGGCCCCACGATCACGAACGGCTTCGACCATCGGGCGAACCTGATGCAGCACCGCGTCCACATCCACTCCACCTCGGGGAAGCGCGGCGCGAAGTTCGGCCGTGGATGGGGTACGACCACGCAGGTCGGTGCGGGCAAGCATGAGAGTTCCTCTCGTACGCAAACGGGGTGCCTGTGCAAGCGGCTGCAAACCGGTCCGGCATTTCGGGCCCGATCAACGGGTCCGAAACACAGAACTGACGTCAATTATCCAGGATAGGCGCACCCCATTTTTCACCGGTCCACCTGCGACGCTCACTGCAGGTCCGGCGCTCGCCGCCGGGCAAGTTCGATCAGCTCGTCCCTTCGGTCGGTCGCCACCGAGATTTCGCGGCCGTCGTGGAGACGAAAGCGGACCCCGTCGCCGGGTGAGGCGAGAATTACCCGCATACCTGGGCCGGTCATCCGATAGCCGATTCCGGAGCCCATCCCGATATGGACCGGAGTTGCCGACACAACCTCGTCCCACCGAAAAACCTGACGCAATCCCGGAGACAGTGCGATTGTCACTCGTTCGGCGTCTGTGGTGATGATCACGCACACCTTCCACGTGTACGCGGCCAACCCGAAGGAAAGGATCGCGGACAACACGGCGCCGACGTAGCCCGCCGGGTCGCGTTCCACGATCGCCGCGAACCCACAGACAATCACCATGACAATTCCGAGGACGACGCACAATGCAGCCGTCGATCGCCGCAGTAGTGGGCTCAGCGGAATGGACTCGTGAACCTCGTGCACCGCACCCCCGCCTCGATCGCCGACAACCCCCGCGCAGTGGAACGGCACCGGGAACACGACCATCCCATTACTCGCGCTTTTATAACAAACACGTCACGCACAGCTAGGGTCCAAAGTCGTGACAGACAGTGACGTGGCCACGACCGCACCTCCGGCATTGCCGACCCCTCAGCGATCCAGCGGACCGAACCGAGCACGGATCGTTGCGATCGTCGCATCGATCCTCGGCATCATTTTGTGCGGATCAGTGCCGTTCCTGCCGATCGAGCAGGACACCGCCACCGTCAACTGGCCGCAGGCCGGATCGACGACAAGCGTCGAAGCACCATTGGTCTCGTACACGCCGCTTCGTATGGAGGCATCCATTCCGTGCGCGTCGATCAACGAGTTGACCGCCGGCGGCGGAACACTCGTCTCGACTGCTCCCCCCGGTGCCGCAGACGCCCGGCGATACGGATTCGTCGCGACGGTCTCCCCCGAGTCCGCCGACGCCCCCGCTCGGGTCGAGGCGGTCCTGCGCGATCAAGTGTTGCTCTCGGCACCCGTCGCTGATCTGCAGACTGGCTGCGCGCTCACACTCGTCGCCGAGCCGACTCGAACCACCTTCAGCGCCACCGGTTCCGAACCGCGCGTCATCGAGGGCGACAGTCGGCCACAGGTGGTCGGTGTCTTCAGCGACCTCGATTCGGCGGCAGCCGGTTTGAACGTCTCGATCGAGGCGGACTCTCGCTTCACGTCGAGCCCGTCGGTGATCAAGACCCTCGCCATGATTCTCGGGGCACTCACGGCGGTCGTGTCCCTCTTCGCGCTGCACCGCCTCGACAACCGCGACGGCCGGGGAACACGCAAATTTCTGCCCGCTCGATGGTCGAAGTTCACCGTCCTCGACGGTGTCGTCGTCGGAACTCTGGTGCTGTGGCACTTCATCGGCGCTACCACCACCGATGACGGCTACCAGTTCACGATGGCCAGGGCCTCGGAGCAATCGGGCTACATGTCCAACTACTTCCGGTGGTTCGCGGTTCCCGAAACCCCGTTCGGAACGCCGTACTACAACATTCTCGGACTCCTGGCACACGTCAGCACCGCAAGCCCGTGGGTCCGCCTGCCTGCTCTGTTGGCGGGCATCATCACCTGGCTCGTCATCAGCCGAGAGGTTGCGCCTCGGCTGGGCGCCGCCATTCGCGGAAATCGACTCGCCCTCTGGACCGGCGCGCTCGTCTTCCTCGCATTCTGGCTTCCGTTCAACAACGGACTGCGCCCCGAACCGATCGTTGCTCTCGGTGTCCTGCTGACGTGGTGCTCGATCGAACGCGCGGTCGCGACGAGACGACTTCTACCGGTCGCAATCGCGATATTGATCGCCGGATTCACCTTGACTGCCGGCCCTTCCGGACTCATCTGCTTCGCCGCTCTCATCGCCGGAATACGCCCGATCATGCGCATCATCATCGAACGTGCCCGCACCACCGGTTACGTCGCGGCTGTCGGGCCACTGCTGGCTGCCGGACTGTCGATCCTCATCCCCGCGTTCGGTGATCAGAGTCTGGCCGCCGTCATCGAGATGCAGCGTGTCCACTCGATCTCACCGAATCAGCCCTGGTTCGACGAGTATCTCCGCTATCAGTACCTCTTCAACATCTCCGTCGACGGTTCCCTGACCCGCAGGTTCGGTGTGTTCGTCATGGTTCTGTGCCTTGGCGTCTGCACCGCGATGATGCTGCGCAAGGGGGGCCGGATCCCCGGTTTGGCCGCCGGTCCGTCACGCCGCGTCGTGGGGCTGACGATCGGCGCGCTGCCACTGCTGATGTTCTCGCCGACCAAGTGGACGCACCACTTCGGGATCTTTGCCGGGCTCACTGCAGTTCTGGCGATGATGACGGCCGTCGCCGTGGGAACGAAACTCCTGCGCTCGCCGCGCAATCGGGCCCTCTTCGCGGCAGCCGTCCTGTTCCTCCTGGCGGTCGCATTCACCGGCAGCAACAGCTATTACTACGTGTCCAGCTACAGCGTTCCGTGGTGGGACAAGCCGGTGTCGATCAGCGGACTCGGCGCGAGCACCGTCCTCCTCGGGCTGACCGTGCTGACGCTCGGCGTCGCTGCGTGGTACTTCTTCCGTGAGCCGTACACCGCTGGAAAGGAACTGTCCGCGAGGCACGCTCGACTGCTTGCCATCTCGCCGCTGACCATCGCCGCGGGCGCGATGGTCCTCTTCGAGGTGCTGTCCATGGCCAAGGGCGCGATCACCCAGTACCCGGCATATTCGGTGGGCCGCGCGAACGTCGACGCCGTTCTCGGCCAACATTGCGGACTCGCCAACGACGTCCTGATCGAGACCGATCCGAACGCGTCGATGCTGACCCCTCTCTCCGGCAACGTGGCCACAGCTCTCTCCGCCGGTGGGGCGACGGGATTCGATCCCAATGGCGTGGCCTCCGACCTTCGAGCCGACAAGGAGGCCACCGCTACCGGTGGCGCGAACACCGTCGACACCGCCGAGGACACCGCCGGCAACTCGGCCGGAACCGGCGGTGGCGCCGGACAGACCGGCGTCAACGGCAGTTCGGTCGCGTTGCCGTTCGGCCTCGACCCGGCGACGACACCCGTCATGGGTAGCTACGGTCAGCCCTCCCCGGGCACTCTGACCAGTGACTGGTACCAACTCCCCGACGTGGGTGAGAACGCCACACGCGGAGACATCATCTCGATTGCCACGGCGGGTCGTGTTCGATCCGTCGACAAGGACGGGATCGTCACCTACGGCCAGAACGTCGAGGTCGAGTACGGCACAGCGCGCGGGGTCGACGATGCCGAAACAGACGCTGTGGAAACACTCGGAAAGATCGCACCCCTCGACATCGGGCCGGCACCGTCATGGCGGAACCTGAGAGTGCCGCTGGACCAGATTCCCGTCGAAGCCAACAGCATTCGACTTGTGGTCAGCGACTACGACAGCAAGACCGACCAATGGGTGGCCGTTACGCCGCCACGGGTTCCCAAGACCCAGAAGCTCAACGACGTCGTCGGTTCGCAGGCGCCCGTCGTGCTGGATTGGGCTGTCGGACTGGCATTCCCGTGCCAACGCCCCTTCGACCATCGGGTCGGAATTGCCGAGGTCCCCGAGTACCGGATCCTTCCCGACCATTCCGGCGCACTCGTGACCAGCGCATGGCAGGACCACTACGGCGGCGGACCGTTGGGGTGGATCGACCTGCTTCTGAGCGCTCAGACCATTCCGTCGTATCTCGACAACGACTGGGCTCGCGACTGGGGGTCGATCGAGAAGTACACACCGATCGATCCGAGTGCCGTGCCTGCCCAGGTCGACGAAGCGACCGTTCAGCGCTCCGGGACGTGGAACCCCGGATCGATGACCATGGTTTTCTGAGCGGCAGGGTGACTGAGTGACGCGGTCCAGTGGCAGGCGGATCGGACGAAACGCCTGCGACTGGACACTTGTATGACTTAGTCTCCCAGGCATGGGAGCCCTGTCACGGTCTATTGCGCCTGCGCTGATGGCACTGACGTGTCTGTTCGGGGCGCTGGCCCTTCCCGCTCGCGCCTCGGCGGAGGCACCGGATGACTTCCTCTGGGGTGTTGCCACCTCCGGATTCCAATCGGAAGGTTCGTCACCGGACAGCAACTGGTCTCGATACTCCGATTCCGGACGAACCCACGACAAGATCGGTGACTCGGTCGACTTTCGCCATCGCTACGCCGAGGACATCGACCGGGCGGCCGATCTGGGATCGAAGGTTTTCCGATTCGGCGTCGAGTGGGCGCGAGTTCAGCCCGCCGCCGGGAGCTGGAACGAGACCGAATTCGCGTACTACGACGACGTGGTGGCTCACATCCGCGCGCGGGGCATGACTCCGATGATCACGCTCGACCACTGGGTGTATCCGGGATGGGTTGTCGATCAAGGCGGCTGGACAAATCCGAAGACGGAAGCCGATTGGCTGGTCAACGCAGAGAAGGTAGTCGAGCGGTACTCCGGAATCGGGGCGCTGTGGATCACGATCAACGAGCCGACTGTGTACGTTCAGCGTGAATTGACCTACGGCGGAATCGCACTCACCCAGGCGCCGTCGATGTTCGACTCATTGGTCCGAGTCCACCGGGCGATCTACGACCGCATCCATGTTCTCGATCCCGGTGCTCGCGTGAGCAGTAATTTCTCCTTCATTCCCGGCGCGTCCGAGGCGATCGATTCGGTATTCACGGATCGGGTGCGCGACAAGCTCGACTTTCTCGGGATCGACTACTACTACGGTGTGGCCCTGAACAATCCGACTGCCGCGTACGCCGCACTCGACGAGTTCTACAACGTCACTCCACAACCCGAAGGCATGTACGACGCATTGATGCGGTACTCCGGCAAGTATCCAGAACTCCCCCTCTACATCGTCGAGAACGGCATGCCCACTGACAACGGAGCGCCGCGCGCCGACGGATACACACGCTCGAATCACCTACGCGATCACATCTATTGGATGGAACGCGCCCGAGAAGACGGTGCCGACGTGATCGGCTACAACTACTGGTCGATTACCGACAACTACGAATGGGGTTCTTACCGACCTCGATTCGGGCTCTACACGGTCGATGTTCTCGGCGATCCCACTGCGGCCCGAATCCCGACCGACGGCGTCGACACCTACCGCCGAATCATTCACGACAACGGCGTCGGCGCCGACTACGTACCCGTCATGGCCCCGGCTTTCTGCTCGCTCGTCGATCCTCCCCGCAGCTGTACGGCTACTCGATGACGGCCGTTTTCCGAATTTCCTGCCCTCTCCGTCGTTAGGATGCCTCATGCGAACACTGCGAAATATCGCCGGAACTGCCGCTGCCACCGCTGCCCTGATCCTGGTCGCCGGAGGCGCTGCGACAGCAGCCCCCAACCCGGCTGATTCACCCCGCGAGGCGCAGGCACGTGCCTACATCGACGCCCTGGTCTCCCATGACGTCTCCGATGTCCACTTCGCCCCGGATGCGACGCGCGTCGAAGCCGGAATCAAGACCGGCTTCTCGGGACCACAGATGTCCGCAGACCTCGAAAACGGCATCCAATACCGCGTCATCCAGGGTGTCCGCGACCTCGAGATGTCGGAAGCCGGGGACATCGTCTCGACCACCTACCTGCTGGACGCGGGAATCGGTGGCACGCGCCTGATGACCGTCGAGATTCGTGAAACCTTCGAAGTCCGTGACGGTCTCATCCACGACGTCGTCGCCGACATCATTCCGGTGTCTGTGTCGTGACGCGCGCCCGATAGCTACTGGGCGGTGCACCCGAGACTCGGGTGCACATCGCGGTGAAGGCGGCCGGCGTCGAGTATCCGAGTTCAGACGCAACGGTTGTCACACTGGCACCGGCAGAGAGTTTCGGAAGCGCATGAAGAATGCAGGCGCGCTGCATCCACGACGACGCGCTCATCCCCGTTTCCGAGATCAGCAAGCGGTGCAGTGTTCGTTCACTGATATGGAGTTGCTCGGCCCACCGCGTGGGTGAGTCGTGGATCGACGGGCCTGTGAGATACCTCGTGCACAACGCCCGCAATCCCGGGTGCCGCGGCAGCGGGAGTTCCACAGGCAGGGGCGCAAGATCACGAAGTTCGTGCAGGATCAGCTGAAACACCGCGGCGCCGCGCCCGTGGGCGGGGAAGTCGTCCTCCGCGTTCAACTCGACGTCCATGTCGACTGCAGCGACCAGCAGCTCACGCAGAAGTGACGACACCGCGACGACTCGACACCTGACCGGGAACCACGGCGCCGCGGACGGTTCGATGTAGAGGCTTCGCGTGCTGACGCCGTCCATCGTCACCGCATGAGCGACACCGGCGGGAATCATGACCGCATTGGACGGCAGAACCGTCCACTCACCGTCTTCGGTTTCGACGTTCATCGCACCGTTCACAGCGAAGAGAAACTGGGCTCGTCGATGTTCGTGGGCGGCCAGCACGTGACCGGGCGGGTAGTCGGTTCCGATTGCGAGAACGCTGCGAGGTGAGTGATCGACGTCGTTGATCGAGATGTTGCGCACCGGAGGAACCTACCGAGTCCGTGTCTGATTCACAATGGAACGTGGCGAACCTTCGAATGTGCGCCAGCGGCGAAATCGCTACCGTTCATCAAGTGCTTCACTACGCCCTCATCCTGCTCACTTTCGGCGCCTTGACCGGAGTCACCACCGTTCTCTTCGGGTTCGGTGGCGGATTTATCACCGTCCCAGTCGTTTACGCTGCATCCACGCTTCGGCCGGACGTCGTCGATCCGATGCATGTCGCCGTCGCATCCTCGGCGGCCGTGATGGTCGTCAATTCACTCAGTGCCACAGTCGCATTCAGGAACTCAGGACGGCTTCGGACGGAGTACATCCGGCCTCTGATCGGCCCCGTCGCAGTCGGAGCAGGCCTGGGAGCGGTCGCGGCGGGCCACGTCGACGACGCCGTCGTCCGGATTCTGTTCGTGCTCTACCTCGTCGTGACGATCCTGGACAGTCTTCTGCGACAAGGATTTCTGACACCTCACGTACCTCGGGACCATCTTGGCCCGCACGGTCTCCACACAGCCGGAATCGGAATCGGCGCTGTCGCAAGTTTCCTCGGCGTAGGCGGCAGCGTCATGACGGTTCCGATGATGCGACGCGGCGGAGTTCCGATGGCCGACGCCGCCGCTAGCGCAAACCCGTTGAGCCTGCCTGTCGCTGTCGTCGCGACTGCGGTGTACGCGGCCGCATCAGGGGGCATCACGGCCTCGAATCTGTCGGCGGGCAGAGTCGGCGCCGTCGACCTTCTGGCGGTCTGTGCGTTGCTCGCCGGCTCTCTACCGGCGATTGCGCTGAGCCGACGATTTGTCGGCGTCATCCCGGACCGCGTTCATGCCTGCGCCTATATCGCTCTACTCTGTGTCGTGACGACGGTGATGGTGATTGCTTAGCGCACGGCGTACCGCAGATAGATCACGCCACCGTCGAATGTCTGCTCCTCGAGCAACTGCAGGTCGAGCCTTCCTTCAGGGAGAGCGCGCAGTCCGCCCCCGACGCTCACCGGGCAGAGGAAGAGCCTGCATTCGTCGACCAGTCCCGCCGCGAAAGCACATGCTGCAACGGTCGGACCGCCGATCGAGATATCTTGTACCGCTTCACTCTGGAGCGCACGAACGGCTTGGGCGTCGAACTCCCGGACAATTGTTGTGCGCGCCGTCGACACCTCGGTCAGCGTCGTGGAGTACACGACTTTGTCGATACCGCCCCAGATTTCGGCGAACTCGACAGTCGCCGCCTCGATTCCGGCAAACTCTTCCGGAACCGAAGAACCTCCCGACACCGAAGAGCCGTGAAGGCCCCCGTGTGCCATTGCCTCCCAGGGAATCATGGTCTCGTACATCTTGCGCCCGAGTAGGTACGTGCCGACTCCCCGCTCGAGCTCGTTGACGAACGAATGGACCTGCGCGTCGGGAACCGCCCAGTCGAAGTTCCCCTGCTCATCAGCCACATACCCGTCGATCGAACAGATCGCCGAGTAGATCAGGCTCACCATCGGTCCACGTGCAGCACATTGTCGACCGGTTCGCGGGCGGCTGGTTTGAACGTCTCTCCGGTGAAGTACGCCGTGGGAATCAATGCCGCTTGATGGAATCCGGCCGGAATGCCCAGCAGCTCGGCAACTTCCGCTTCACGCTGCAGGTGCAATGTCGTCCACGCCGTACCGAGTCCACGTGCCCGCGCGGCCAGGGCGTAACTCCACGCGGCGGGAAGGAGCGACCCCCACAACCCTGCCTGATTTCCCTCCGGCAGTGTCTTTCCTGCCTTGATACATGGAATGAGAAGAACCGGTACCTCGCCCATGTGCTCACCGAGCCACGCGACGCTGGTGCCTACGCGCTGTTGGATCGGCGCACGATCGGGATCGTCGGCGAAGAGTTTTGCCGCCGAACCGTGAGAAGCGAGGTACTCGTCGGTGACTTCCTTGTAGATCTGCCCGACAGCCGCTCGCAGTGCCGGATCGGTCACCACCATCCATTGCCACCCCTGACGATTCGAACCGGAGGGTGCTTGCAAGGCGATCTGGAGGCACTCCTTCACCAGATCCAACGGCACGGGACGGGTCAGATCCAGACGCTTTCGAACCGTGCGCGTCGTGGTCAGTAATTCGTCGGGTGTCAGGTCGAGTACGGGGTACGGCGTCATCTCCCGATCATTGCACTGCAGCGAGCAGTGAGCAGGACAGTCCGTCTACACTTTTCTGATCCCGTGCGTGCTGGTTGTCGGGAGTATTCCCCGATCGAAGGACATTCGACATGAGTTGGCACGTCTGGTTGGCCTTCTTCGGAGCAAGTTGGGTGATCAGCCTGTCACCGGGGGCCGGCGCCATTGCGTCGATGTCGTCGGGGCTTGCCTACGGCCTGCGGCGAGGTTACTGGAACATCTTCGGGTTGCAATTGGGATTGTTGCTGCAGATCGGAATTGTCGCGGCCGGGGTCGGTGCAATTCTCGCCAGTTCGACCGTGGCCTTTTCCTTGATCAAGTGGTTCGGTGTCGCATACCTCGTCTATCTGGGAGTCAGGCAGTGGCGGTCAGCGCCCACCGAAGTGGAGAGCGACGAAGCAACCGCGAGCAGTTCCGGCCCGATGATGATGCTTCGCGCATTTCTCGTGAACGCGAGCAACCCGAAGGCCGTCGTTTTCATGCTCGCAGTGCTCCCACAGTTCCTGGACCCTGCGGCACCGCTGCTGCCGCAGTATCTGATCATCGCCGCCACGATGTGCGCAGTCGACGTGATCGTGATGACCGGATACACCGGGCTGGCCGCACGGGTACTTACCTTGATGCGCTCCCCCAAACAACAACGAACCACCAATCGAGTGTTCGCCGGCCTGTTCTTCGGAGCCGCCGGCTTCCTCTCGAGCATCGGACGCGCAACGGCTTGATCGCTCACACGGCTTGATCGCTCACAGGCCTGCAATCAAGTTGACGACGGACGCCACGATCACCGAACCGAAGAGGTACGACAGCAGTGCGTGGCCGAGCGCCATCGCGCGCATGTCCGACGACTTCAAGTTGGTGTCGGAAATCGCGAAGCTCATCCCGACCGTGTACGCCACGTAGGCGAAATCGCTGTATCTCGGCGGTTCTTCCTGATTGAAGTCGATTCCGCCGTCAGGGCCGGAGTAGTACAGCCGCGCATATCCGAGGGCGAAGAGCGTGTGGACCGCCAGCCACGAGATCACGACGCTGCCGACAGCAACCGATGCCGCCACGACTTGGTAGTGATGTCCGTCGGGTGCCGCCAAGAGCAGGAACGCGATACCGACCAGGCTCGCGACGGCAGCGCCGAGAATCAGCAGGTGTGCGACGTTGCGCGCCGGTTCTTCCCGCGTTGCGTGGCTCGCGGTGAGCGTCGCATCGAAGGGCCAGACCAGAATCCACGTCCACACCGTGAACACCGTCGCCGCGACATCCCAGCCGATCAGGAACGCGAACCGCGGGTAGCCGACCCATGCCATCACGACACCTGCCGCGACACCGAGCAGCAGTCCCGTCGACACTCTCAGTGCGGGGCCAGCACCTAGCGCGCTGCGAGGAACGGGTTTGATCGGAAGGTCGTGCGATCGATCGTTCACGGGGTCAGTCAACCACCGTTCGCAGTGAGACGGTGGTTACGCCGCAAGGTAGTCGAGAAGCAGGTGTCTCAGGCGTTGCACGTGTCAACCAAGGGCTTACCGTTGAATCTGTCCAGCACGTACTGCAATCCGACACCGAAATCCGCTACCGCCGGCGCGAGGTGGTTGTTACCGCTCCCCGGATTCACTGCAGGCAGGGTGTCGGTGAACAACGTCGCCTCGGACCCGCGCGCGCACCAGTCCTGAACCAGGCGCCGGGTTTGCTCGTACGGGATGAAGTCGTCGTTGAGCGCTCCGTTGACCAGGATCGGCGACGCCGGGGTTCGCCGCCCGATGCGTTGTTCCTCGATCACCTGCTGGATCTCCGGTACCGATTCCACAACATCGGCAAGGGGTCGGCCGTCTGTGGTCCACGACGCCGTCGACTGCTTCCCGTACTCGGTTCGGGAATCGATGAGGCATTGCCCGGCGACGTCGGCGAGCACGGACCGGCCGTAGTCGTTGAGTCGAGACTCGATTGGCTCTCGGGCGGCGGGATATCGGTCGAGGACGCCGTTGATCGTGTAGCCGATCGCAGCCATCAGACCGGTACCGTCGATATGACGCAGAACGCTTGCCAGGTCCGCCGGGGGCGCGCTCGCGTAACTCCCGACCAGATTCAACTCAGGCGCGTATTCGGGTGCGAGTTCGGTTGCAGCGGCAGTGGCGCCGCCGCCCTGCGAATGGCCCCACAGCGCTATCGGATCGTCCACTCCTGCCTTCGCCAGGGCTCGGGCGGCGCGTGCACCGTCCAACATCGCATGGGCTTCCTCGGCGCGATTGACGTAGGTATGGACGCCGGGTGTTCCGAGTCCGATGTAGTCGGTGACGAACACGCGAACGCCCTGAGCAAGAAAAGCAAATGCAAAAGCGGACTCGTAGTTGACACCGACACTGTCCACACCGGCACCGTAGTTCGACGGATTCCCGGGTTCCGCCAGGCGGAGCTGACCGGCAGTGGGAAACATCCTCGACGGCGCGCACTGATCACCTTGGCCCTGCGTGCCCGGACCGATCACAACCGTCGGGCGCGGGCCCACTCCTGACCACGGGGCAGCCGGCTCCAGGTACGAGCCCGACACAGCAACCTTGGAACCGTGGGTGTCGGTACTCGAATACAGAATCCGAGTCCCCACACCAGGCACTCCGCCGACTGCACCGGCAAGCGGAAGTGGTTCCGTCCGAATCACCGAACCCGGATCACCGACCTCACCCGGACTCGCGTCGTAGAAATCGTTCGCAGGTTCGGCGTTCGACATCGGTGTGAACAGCAGCGACGTCGGCAGAAGCGCCGATACCGCAACGGCAGAAATCTTCACTGCCGCGAGGACAACCTTCCGGGTGCTCATGGACATCCAACGTATAGGCCTCAGTCGATACGCGGACCGGTTTCGATCTGCGGGACTTCAATCGGTCGGTACCAACTCTCACGTGAGCGGGCCATGCCGCTGGCCCCCCGATCCCCTGTTTTGACGGCCAGAACCTGATGAATCGTAAGCCGGTGCGGCTCCTCGAAACCCAGCGCACTGGCCGCGAGGTACAGCAACCAGGTTCGGACCCGGGGAGCACCGACTTGAAGAACTGCCGCGTCCCAGTTCTCGCGCAGGTTCTCGACCCATGCGCGCAGCGTCAAGGCGTAATGCTCGCGCAATGCTTCGCTGTCACGCGTCTCGAACCCTGAAAGTTCCAGCGCATCAATGGTTTTACTCAGCGGAAGTATCTCGCCATCCGGGAAGATGTACCGGTCGATGAAACTGGATCCGTCATCGACCTTGTCCGACAACGACTTCACCGCCGCGATGGCGTGATTGAGAAGACGCCCCTCGGGCACGAGCAGCTCGTGGAGTTTTGCCGTGTACACCGGCAAATTGGCAAGGCCCACATGCTCGGACATGCCGATGCTCGAAATCGCGTCGTACGGTCCGTCGTGGACGTCGCGGTAGTCCTGCACTCGAATCTCGATACGATCGGTCAGACCCGCGTCGGCAACTCGTCCCTTGGCGTACTCGACCTGCTCGTTACTCAGTGACACCCCGACAACGTCGACGCCGTAGTTCTGGGCAGCATGCAATGCCATCGATCCCCAACCGCAGCCGACGTCGAGCAGTCGCATCCCCGGCTTCAGATCGAGCTTGCGGCAAATCAGGTCCAGCTTCGCGAACTGAGCGGCTTCGAGGGATTCGACCCCCTCCGGCCAGTACCCGCACGAATAGACCATGCTCGGCCCGAGGAACAGTTCGTAGAAGCGATTCCCGACGTCATAGTGATGGGAGACGGTAGCCGAATCCCGTGCCTTGCTGTGCCGCGTGCCGCGCTTACGACGCATCTCGATCGACGGAGGTGATGGCGGTAGACCCAGTGCCCCCAAGCCGGCGAACGTACCGGCGGCGCGCACGATCGAGCGCAGCGGCAAGCCCGACAATCGATTCTCACCGAGCCGCGTGACCAGATCCGGGACATCGAGGAGCGCAAAGATATCGCCGTCTACGTCCAGATCACCGGACACGTACGCCCTCGCCAGCCCCAATTCGTTGGGAGAGTACAGGACTCGGCGTAGGGCACGCCGATTCCGGAAATGTACCTGCGCAGCGGCGTCAGGCGGACCTGCTTCCGAACCGTCCCAACACCGCACCCGAATCGGAAGCGGAACCCCGATCACGTCCTCGAAAACCGTCAGAATCTTGGTCGCGGCGCCAGTCACAAATCAACCCTCCGACAAAAGATGGTTAGCCGATGACAGAAAACTTACGCCCGATTCGCAAATCTTTCGCGCCATTTGTCCGAGTTTCGGGCAGTGTTCATCGAGGTTTCCCGTTCCTCACGGCTCCACCAGTCCGGCCAGGAATTCCACCAGCAGGCGCTTCGTGACCTCGCGGGGCAACGATTCCACCGCCGCGAGGACTGCCGCCATGTCCAGCGGAGAATCAGAAGAACCCCGAGGATCCAGCCCCGCCGACGTCAACGCCGCCGCGACGGCGTCACTGGGCAACGCGAGAACATCGGCCACGGTGACATCGCCACGTTCGAATGCTCCGGCCAACTCTGCCAGGGCCGGCGGCGCCGAGGCTGCCGCCGAGCCGCGAACGTCGTCGGCGCCGAGGACGAGCGCGCTGGTCAACTCGCCGAGCACGGACTCCGTCACCGGGGTGACGGTCAGGTGGGTGGTTCGAGGCAACGTCGTCCCGTCGGATTGCGTCGACGCCGGCTGCCCCTGAAGGACGAAACCCCGGGCACCGACGGCACTCACCCAGCGATGCGGATCGACTCGACGTTCGAGCGGCACGGAATCGTCGGTGGCGACCGCGAACAGTGGCCCCACCGGCGTGCCCACGACGCGAAGCCCGTCGATGCTCTGGACCGTGTCGATCAGCGCGCGCGTCGCCCGCTGAGCTCGGGACACCAATTCGGCGTATCCCGATTGACCGAGAACTTGCGAGATCGCCCACGCTCCGGCCAGCGCAGCAACGGATTTGGAACCGAGAAGAGTGGGATTGACCACCGGATACCCCGGCCAGTCCGTGAGTCCGAAATACTGCTTGCGATGCAGGTCGCGCCCTCGGTGCAGCAAGACCGAGACGCCTTTGGGCGAGTATCCGTACTTGTGGAAGTCGACCGACATACTGGTGACACCAGGCACCCGGAAATCCCAGGGCGGCAGATCACCCCACCACGGCAACGCAAGGCCACCGATGCAGGCGTCGACATGCAGTGGAATCGACTGTGCACGGGCAACTTTCGCAACCTCGGCGATCGGGTCGAGCGCCGCGAACGGGTAATTGGGCGCAGAGACGACGATCAGAACCGTGTCCTTCCGAACTGCCGTCGCAATATCGTGTGCGCCCACGCGCCCCGACGTGGGATTTACCGGTACCAGGATGAGTTCCAGTCCGAGTAGGTGCGCTGCCTTGTGGAAAGCGGCATGCGCGGTGGTCGGAAGAACCAGCGAACCCTCACCCGGCGGGAGCCCACGAAAGTCGCGAGCTGCCTTGACGGCCAACACACAACTCTCCGTTCCGCCGCTGGTGACATTGCCGACTACCACCTCACCGGCGTCTGTGTCTGTATCCGAGGATCTATCTGTGGCTGTGCCTGAAGCCCCATGGAGGAACTCGCGAGCAAACGCAACCAACTCACGCTCCATCACCGCGGTGGACGGGAACACCGTCGGGTCGAGACCGTTGACCGGCTGAACCAGTCGAGCTGCGTCCGCTGCCAACTCGTCGAGCGCTGCGAGGCCGCTGTCGTACACGTACGACAGAACCCGGCCGCCGTGCGTCGGAGCGTCCTGCTCACGAAGCGAACGCAAACGAGTCAAAATGTCGGCCGCCCTCTTCTCGAGGTTTGCGCTCTTGCCCTGAAGTTCCTCGGCCTGAGTGGAACTCATCGTTCACCTACGTTCTCGTGAGTGGATTCTTGTTCGGTGCGGTAATTCCGCAATACGAGCAGACTGATCGCAACCAGCATCGCCGGCACGACCGAGAAGCCGAGAGCTATTCCGGTCAGCGCTGATTGCGGTTGCACGACAGTCTCGCCCGCAGTTTTCGAGACGAAGCCGGTGACCGCGAGTACACCCAAGAACACCGCGGGCCCCAGGGCAAGGCCTGCGGTTTCCGAGGCGGTCCAGATACCGCTGAGCGAACCACCACGCTGGCGTCCACCGATTCGCGCGTCGTCCTCGATGACGTCCGGAAGCATCGCCAGCGGAAACACCTGCATCCCTGCGTAGGCAACGCCGGCAAGAGCGACGGCACCGTAGATCCAGGACCCGGCGTCGACAGCCGCCAGCGTCAACAACGCAGTCGCGACGACAAACAGGATGGAAGACACGACGTAACCGCGAAGCTTTCCGTACCGATGCGAGAACCGGTACCACAGCGGCATGACGACGAGAGCTGGTCCGACGAGTGCAACGAACAGACCGGTGAGCGCGCCTTCCTTGCCCATCACGTAGGTCGCCAGATATTGCGCACCCGCCAACATCACAGCGGTGGCAAGAGCCTGAAGCACGAAGACGATGACCAGCAATCGGAACGCGCGGGTACGTCGTATAGCGTCGAACCCGTCCCGGTATTGCGAGAGCAACGAACCGACCGGCGCGTCCGCGTGAGTCACCGTGTGGCGCGCCGCTCCGCGAACTGCCCAGATCATTGCCCCACACATCAGCGCCGACACCCCGATCGCCATGACCAGATAACCGCGTGCTCCGCCCCCGGCAGCATCGCGCAGTTCCGGTCCACCAGCGCCGATGACCAGAATTGTCAGGGCCAGCACCGCAATTCGAACCGATACCAAACGAGTGCGCTCGTGGTAATCGCCGGTCAGCTCGGTCGGCAACGCGATGTACGGAACCTGAAAGAGGCTGTAAGCACTGGCCGCGAGCAGGAAGAAGACGAGCACCCACAACGCACCGACTCCGGGGCCGGCAGACACGGGGGCTGAGAACGTGAGGATGAAGAGCAACGGCAGCCCCAGAGCGCCTGCGAGCATGAGTGGCACTCGCGTACCAGTTCGATGGGAGCTTCGATCGCTGATCGACCCGATCAGCGGATCGATCAGCACGTCGGCGATTTTCGGGACGATGACCACGAGCGAGGCGAGCGCCGCGGCTACCCCGAGCGTGTCGGTCAGGTAGTACGCCAGTACCAGACCTGGAAGCACGCCGAAGCCGCCCGTACCGACACTTCCCGCTGCATATCCGGCTACCACGCCGCGCGAAAGCCTGTCAGGCGATCTACCTTCACGAAGACGTACCGGTTTGTCTGTAGTCACCGTCCACACACTAATGTCACGACTCGGCACCGCGAGGGCAAAAGAATCTCGATGACCAGAAGTCCCTCACTCGGACGGGCCCGGCATGCCAGACTGTGACCCGATTCGCACACGAACGAAAGCCTGCAGACGATGGTTGATCCACTGACAGAGATCTGGCCTCCGTACGGAGTCACGATCACGTGTGGGCCCGTCAGCTTGGTCCCCGTGCGCGACGACCATTTCCCCGAACTCGCTGCGCTGGTCCGGGCCGGCATTCACCCTGCCGAACAGATGCCGTTTCTCGTCCCCTGGACGGTGGGCACTCCCGACGAAGTGTCGCGAAGATTCATCCAATACCACTGGTCGGTCCGCGGAGCGATGACCATGGCCGACTGGAAATTCGAGACAGCCATTGTCGTCGACGGAGAAATCGTCGGCTGCCAGGCGTTCGCCGCGACGGACTTCCCTGAAAGTCGTACCGGAGAAACCGGCTCGTGGATCGGGCGAGGCTTCCAAGGCCGGGGTATCGGCACTCTTGCCCGACAGGCAATCTGCGCATTCGCATTCGACTCTTTGGGCGCACGAAGCGTCGTGTCGTCGGCGTTCACGGACAACCCTGCCTCGATCACTGTGTCGGCCAAAGTCGGGTACCGCGCGGACGGCACGGTCGAGGAGTTGTCCGCCGACGGTCGCATGACCGTACGTCGACTTTTCACCCTCAGCCGCGAAGATTTTGTCGCACCGCCGTATCCCGTCGAAGTGACCGGCGCAGACGCGCTCAAGGCGATGCTGGGCATCGATTGAGCGAGCTACCCGTGCACCGCGACACCAGGTAGAACGGACGCATGGAACCCTCCGACATGATGGCCGCAGTCACCTCGTCCATGCGCGACCGTACCGGGCGCACTCTCGAAGAATGGGTCGAGGCTGTACGGACGTCCGGGGTCGACCCGCTCGATCAGAACGAAGTCCGCAAGTGGCTGAAAGCAGAGCACGGTGTACCGCAGAATACGCAGTGGGCAATCGCGTTCGAGGCCGCCACACAGGCTGGGTGGGTGGAGCCGACCGTCGAGCAGTACATCGACCAGCAGTACAGCGGCCCGAAGGCGGCGCTGCGACCCATCTTCGATGCAGCCCGACGTCTGATCGAAGAACTCGGAACCGATGTTCGAGTCGAAGGCCGCGGAACCTACACGCCCTTTGTCCGCGCTCGCCAATTCGCTGCCATCGCAGCGGCCACCAAAGCCCGAGTCGACCTCGGACTACGTTTCGTCGAGGCCCCCGGTTCCGAACTTCTGGTGCCGGCCAGAGCTCCCGGGCAGTCGAGTCACAAGATCGGGCTCACCAGCACCGAGGACGTGAACGACGAAGTCGGATCGCTGATAGCGATCGCGTATCAGCAGAACGGCCGGTAGGACACTCACTCACCGCCACGAAGCCGCTGACCGGCAGGCTGCACGAAAGTCCCTGTTCTCCTTATCGGAGAACAGGGACTTTCTTCACCGCGGGGGAAGGTCGCTGCGACGTGTCAGCTCAGGCCGAAGAGCGCGCCGATGATGGTCCGAGCAGCCTCGAAGAGCGCGTCGACGGACGGGACACCGATTTCAGAGCTGATGGAAAAAAGGGAACCCAACATACGATCCTCCGGAGATAGTTTCTGAATGGCTTACTGCCACAAGGGAAATGCTACAGATTCTGCTTGCGAAACTGAAGCAAGAGGACCACTGGAGTGACAATTCCGGACCAAAGTCCCGGCCCCTTAGATCTATTGCACCCCAGTATGATTGCGATCCTTCGAATCGGACTCGACACCGCCATGATCGCCGACGAGAACGTGGGCGACTTCCGCCAACACCTCCGTGCTCGACATTTCCGAGTGAGAGCAGTCGACCAGGTACGCCCGCAACGGCCCTACCAGTTCGGACCACTTTTCGACCAAGTGACGATGCTCAGGCAGATCGTGCTGCGCCACAAACAGTTCCACGGAGCCCGAATAGGGTCTGGGCCTGTGATCCCGAACGATCCGTGACAGCTTTTCCACCCGCCCCACTACTGATTCCAGAACAGTATCGGTCAGGAAATCCATATCGGTCTGCCGTCGGATCTCTGCCGCAACCTCCGCAAAAGTCACTGGCGCAGATTCAGTTTCGACCTCTGCTAGTCCGATCTGCGCGAACAACTCGGAAGGCTTCGGGGCTGATTGCACAGACGGCATCATCTCGGGCAGCAGCGCGTCGAGCATCACGACCGAACCGACCAGATCGCCGGCCTCTTCGAGCTGGCTCGCCATCTCGAGAGCGATCGTTCCGCCGGCTGACCAACCCAGCAGATGGAATTCACCCGACGGCTGCACCGTCCGCACGGCATCGACGTACCCCGACGCCAACTCCGCCACCGTGCCTGGCAATTCACCTGCACCCGTTGCCTGGACGCCGTACACCCGTCGACCCCGCAAGTGACCGACGAGTCCGGCGTAGCACCAGGCAATTCCGCTGACCGGATGCACACAGAACAACGGCGGCCGTTGGTCGTCGGGGTCGCCGCCGAGCATGACGACCGTGTCCAGCGGATCCGAATGAAGCGAATCACCCTCGAAGACATCGTCATGAACGAGGTCCATCCGAGACGCAAGCTCCGCCACAGTTCGATCGGTGAAAATCCATTGAACCGGGAATTCCCTGTTCAAGGTCTCACGCAAGCGCGAAGCCACTTGAACTGCACCCATGGATGTCCCGCCGAGCTCGAAGAAGTCGTCGTAGCGACCGACCGACTTCGCGCCGGTCACACCTTCGAATGCCTGTGCCACGTGACGTTCGGTATCCGAGACAGGTCGATCCACACTCGACCCTACCTGCGGTGCAGGAGCAGGAAGTGCCGCTGCGTCTATCTTCCCCGAAGCGAGCAACGGTACCTCGCCCACTACCGTCACCGACGAAGGCAGCAGGTGCTTCGGCAGCAGGCCGGAGACGAACCCGCGAAGCTCCGATTCCGTCGCCGAACCGTTTTCCGCCAACGTCACATACGAACGGAGTTCAGCGGATCCGTGTCCGTCGTCAGCGACAACGGTTACCGAGAAGGTCACTGCTCCATGGCTTGACAGAGCCGCGTCGACCTCCGCCGGTTCCACGCGGACACCCCGCACCTTCACCTGTGCGTCGTTGCGACCCAGGTACTCGAGCGCTCGGTCGTGACGCCTACGACGCACGAGGTCACCCGTGCGATACATCCGAGTCCCCACCGCGTGAGGATTGGCAACAAAACGCTCGGAAGTCAGACCCGGGGAGGCGACGTACCCGCGTGCCACATTCTCACCGGCGAGGAATAGTTCTCCCTCAACGCCATCCGGAACCGGTCGGAGCCTCTGATCGAGAACAAATGCCGTCGTGCCAGGTACCGGGGTGCCGACAGTGACGTCCCCGTCAGTGATCCGAGCGGAAATCGATGCCGCAATCGTTGATTCGGTCGGTCCGTATCCGTTGACGATGCAATGTCGGCTCGACCAAGCCGACGCAAGGCGGGCAGAGAGTGGTTCCCCCATCGATTCGACGATCAGCGGGGGTACTGCATCCGGATCGATCGTGGCCAGGACGGTCGGCGTCACGATCAAATGCGTGACGTCGGCGGCTACCACCAGATTCGTGAGTTCCCCTCCCCCGTAGACGAAGTCAGGAGCCAGAATCAACGTTCCACACCCTGCAGCCGCGAGAAGGATCTCGATCACCGACGCGTCGAACGTCGACGACGCCAATTGCAGGACGCGGGGGCCACGATCGAGCTGAGCGATCTCGGCGTGCGCGGTGCAGACATTCATGATTCCGCGGTGTGAAACCTCGACACCCTTGGGTCTTCCCGTGGAACCCGACGTGTAGATGACGTAGGCAAGGTTGTCTAGGTCAGCCCTACTCGCCGAAACCGCGGCAGGCTCACTCGCAGTGCGGGATTCATCCATTGCCAGCCACTCGACGCAGGCAGGCAGACTTGCGGCCGCACCGTCCGCCGTCAAACCGACAACCGAACCGCACTCCTCGATCATGGTCTGCCGACGCGCTGTCGGCAGCGCCGGATCGAGCGACAGCCACGCTGCGCCTGCCCGCGCTACCGCCCACAACGCAACGATCCACAGGTGCCCGCGACCGAGTGCAACGGCCACCACGTCATCGGGTCCGATTCCTCGGACCACCAACTCGCGCGCCCAGTACGACGACTCCTCGTGCAGGTCGCGATAGGTCCAGCGCCGGCCGTTCTCCTCCAGCGCGATGCCGTCGGGCACCTGCCGCAGCGCGCGCTCGAAAATGTCCGCAATCGTCAGCGGTTCGACATGGCGAGGATTCGCAGCCGTCAGCGCCGAGCGTTCGAAACTGGACAGCAATTCGATCTCCCCGACCACGATCTCGGGTTCACCTGTCACTGATTCGGTGATACGTGCCACCCGCTGCATGAACAGTTCCGCGGTCGACTCGCGGAACTTGTTCGTGGCATACAGCAATCGAATCGTCAGACTGTCACCGGTGTCGACCAGGTCCCACGTCAAGTCGTAGCCGGTCGAGGACCCTGCGTTGTCGATGTCGAAGACGGTGATGCCGTCGATCTGCGGCACGTCGAGCGCTCGTCGATAGGCCAGCATGACCGTGAACAGCGGATGCTCGTTCATCCTGCGCGGCGGATCGACCCTCGCGACTACGTCGTCGAACGAGACGTCCGCGTTCGCCATTGCTTCCAGATCGACGCGGCGCACCTCGTCCAACACCGTGGTGAAGCGGTCGGCGGAGTTGATTCTCGTGCGCAATGCGACGGTGCCCACCATCATGCCGGCGACGTTCAGTAGCGCCGGATCGTTCCGCAGACTCACAGCTGCTCCCACCACGACGTCGTCCGTGACGCACTCGCGGGCGAGCAGTACGGCGATCACGCTGTGGACGACCATGAATACCGTGACGCCATGTGAACGAGCCAACGCCGACAACGCGTCGTAGGTGGCGCCGTCGAGGACTTCCGTCACCATCTCCTCGGATCGTGAAGACACGGCACTCCGGGGGTTGTCGACGGGTAGAGCCAGCACATCCTCGACGCCACGAAGTGCGCTCGACCAATAGTCGAGTTGCCGGTGAGCCACGCTGAGAGAATCCTCGGGGTCACCCAAACTCTCTCGCGCCCAGTGGCTGTAGTCGCCGTAGCTGACTCCGTCAGTGGAGCGGACCCATTCCTTTCCAACAGCCCTGGCCTCGAAGGCTGACGCGAAATCGGCCAGGATCGGGTCCATCGACGCACCGTCGACGGCAATGTGGTGAACCACGATCACCAGGACAGTCACTCCTGCAGAGTCGACTCCGTCATCCTCGGTGAATACACGCACCCGGAACGGAACATCGCGTTCGAGATCGAACGGCACAGTCGCGAAAGCCCGAGCGCTCGCTTGGAGATCGTCGACGGACACTGTCGTGAGATCGAATGCGACAGAGCCCATTTCAACCTGTTGTGGACCGAATTCACCCGGAACAAACACAGTTCGCAATACGGCATGGTGATCGACGACGTCACCGAGGGCGCTGCGCAAGACCGAACGATCGACTTCGTCTGCCAGGACCGCTGCAAACGTCAGGTTGTACGCAGTCGATTCCGGCTCGAGCTGATTGATCAGCCAAAGTCGTTGTTGCGAGGGCGCCAGAGGTGCCGGCATGCCAGAATCACGTCGAGTCAGTTCGCGGCGCTTGTCATCGGTCGCGCTTGCCGACAGCCACTGAGACATCGCTCGCGGCGACGGATTGTCGAAGACCGCGCGAACGGGCACATCCCGCGCGAAGATCGAGGCAAGTCGACCTGCCACCGCTGCCGCTGCCAACGAATCACCACCTGATTCGAACAGGTTGTGCAGAGCGCCGAAACTTCCGGACACGTGTTCCGACATGACAGCGGTGACGAGTTCCTCCGAGACCGTCACTGCGGCATCGGGCGCCTGGCTCTCGAACACGTGGCGTCGCAACGCATCTGCGTCCAACTTTCCGTTCGACGTGAGTGGGATCGACTCCAGCACGACAACTCGGCCGGGCATCAGATACGCAGGCAACATCGAGGCCAACTCGATTGTCAGCTGATCCGATTCCAAACAATCGCCGACCGCACACGCAACGGCGATCTCGTCGACGAGGACAACCGCAGCGGCCTCGACGCCCGTGCATCGACGCAGAGCTGATTCGATTTCGGCAGGCTCGACGCGGATTCCGCGCACGCTCATCTGGCGGTCGGAGCGTCCGACGAATCCGAGCGTGTCATCCGTGCGGCGGTGGACCAGGTCACCGGTCCGATAACGTCGGCGTCCCCCTGGTGCTGCGATGAACGAGCTGGCGGTGCCGGCGGGATCTCCGGCATAGCCCATCGCAAGCCCGGGCCCGCTGACATACAACTCACCGATCCCGGCCCACGGCACCGGACTTAGTCGAGTATCGAGTACCTCGGCACCGATTCCGGCGAGCGGGACTCCGATGGTGACACGATGATCCACCTCGGCGACAGTCGTGACCACCGTGCATTCCGTCGGTCCGTACGCATTGAGCATCCGCGCGCGGCGACTCCACGCACGCGCGGTGGACGGTGAGAGCACATCGCCACCGACTGCCACCACGTCCAACGAGTCGAACCGCTCCGGAGCCATCGTGTCGAGTACGGCTGGAGTGGACAGCATGTGAGTGACGCCGCGTTCTGCAACGAATTCTTCGAGTGCCCGTCCGCCGAAAGCCTCGCGAGGAGCGACAGCCAAGGTAGCCCCGGCGCCGATCGCCAACATCATCTCGAGGATCGCTGCATCGAACGTCGGTTTGTATCCGTGCAGCACAACCGAGTCCGACGTCACGCCGTACTTCCGGACAGCATCGTCGGTCAGCAGGCCCAGTCCTCGGTGCGTGACTGCAACGCCTTTCGGTTCACCAGTCGACCCGGACGTGTGAACAACGTACGCGACTGAATCCGGATACTGCCGACCTGGAACGGGACTGCGGTCGACGAGCACTGTGCGCAGTTGCTTCAACCGTGCCGGCGGCAGGTCGGGGTCGATCGGCACGAATGCCGCGCCCGTTTTCGAGATCGCCAACATTCGGACCAGGTACGCGATAGTCCGTACCGCCGGAATCTCGTACACCGCACCAGGTCCCGCTCCGCGAGCCACCAGTTCCCAGGCTTGCGCATCCGAGGCAGAGTCGAGTTCGGCATACGTCACCGTGCGCTGTCCGTCGTCGAGAGCAACGTTGTTCGGGAATCGCGCCGCGGTGGCGGTGAAGATGTCGGTGAGTGTTCGCGACGAATCGACCTCGACAGCAGCCCAACTGGGCGCCGTACCCACCGCGAGATCCGAAACGAGTACAGGCACATCCTCGGCGATCGAGGCGAGCACTCTCGACAGTTGTCGAGTAACTGCGTCGGCGCTCGAAGGATCGAAAGCGCTCGCGGCATAGATGACAGCGCCGGTCAAAGATCCGTCGACAGCGGGTGAGAACGAGACATGCATGGGGAACTTCGTCGTTGCGGTCTCGATTTCGCGAGCCTCGATCCTCAGACCCGCCACCTCCACGGCAGGAACCGCGAAATTCTGCAGACCTAGCGCAACCTGCGGAGTTCGTCCGCCGAGCACATCACCCAGCAATTCGGCAGGAACAGAGCTGTTTTCGAACGCAGCCACATCAGCATCGAAAGCTGCACTTAACAGAAGATCGATCGGCACATCCCCGTCGACCCGAAGGCGAAGAGGCACCGTATCCACGAACATGCCGACCACGCCGTCGAGCTGAGGCGTCCGCCGTCCGTCGACAGCTGTCGCGATCACGACATCGGGATTTCCACTCAGCTTGGCAAGCACCACGGACAACGCCGCATGAACCACCGCAAACAGCGAGACCTTCAATCGGTCGGCTCGCCCCTGCAGTGCCGAGGTGATGACGGCTGGTATCACGAAGTTCACTCGCTGCGCTAAGGAATCCGGCCCGCCATCAGAGTGATCCACCGTCAGCGGCGACACAGATGTCACACCGTCGAGTTTTCGGCGCCAGAACTCTTCGACGACAGGTGAAACGTCACGTGCTGCCTCCCACACGGCAAAATCCCCGTACTGGATCGGCAGCGGAGACCATTGCGGATCCAGTCCCACTCGTCGCTTGCCGTAAGCGGTCAGCAGGTCGCCGACCACCGTTCGCATCGACACCCCGTCGACTGCGATGTGATGAAAACTCACTGCCAGAACGTGCCTGACCGGTGACACCTGGAGCAGCATCCAGCGCACCGGCAGGTCTGCTGCTACGTCGAAACCGCGCGAGCCGAACTCTTGCAGCAGGGCCTCGACCTCGATGTCGCCGACCAGTCGCGTTTCCACTGTCACGGCGGACGGAGGATCTACCACCTGAACCGGTGGGGTGCCCGGATACCGGGTTCTGAGGACGTCATGTCGGCCGACAAGATCCGTCATTGCCTGACGCAGCGCGGGCACGTCCAGTTCACCGTCGATCTCGATGCAGATCGGCAGGTTGTATGCACCGCTCGCCGTGTTCCGCTGGTTGAGTACCCACATCGAGCGCTGGTTCCGTGACAGGGGTGCGGGCGTGGGGTCGCGGCGCGGTTCCAGTCGGACAACATCGGTCGCCGTGCTGCTCCGCTCGAGCGAATCGAGCCGGGCCGCCAACGCCGCAACTGTTGGATGCTCGAATACGGTCCTCAGCGGAACAACTCGTCCCAGAGAACTACTCAGGAGTGAGGTGACCTCGGCAGCGGACAGCGAGTTGCCCCCGAGCGTGAAGAAGTCTGCGTCGCGATCGCCCCCGTCGCCGCCCAGAACCGCGGCAAAGGCCTCAGCCACCAGGTACTCGGTGGCGGTGTCCGGGCCCTCGGTTCGGGAAGCATCGAGCGCCGGCAACGGTAGACCGGCGAAGTCGACCTTGCCGTTCCGCATCGGAAGCTCGCCCTCGAGCTCGACGACGACATGCGGAACCATGTACGTCGGAAGGAGTTCTGCAACGGTGGCGCGCAGTCCACCCGTGTCAACTCTCTCCGCGCCTGAACTTCTCACGTAGGCGACCAAGAGCGGACTTCCACTTTCGGTCCTCCGTACCCCGGCGACGCAGAAATCGACGTTTGCGACAGAGTGAATGACTGCCTCGATCTCGCCCGGTTCTATCCGGACACCGTTGACCTTCACCTGCGAGTCGGTTCGCCCGAGATAGTGCAGGCGATACGTGTTGCCTTCGGATGTGGAGATTTCAGACGTGGAGATTTCAGGCTTCCACATCACCAGGTCGCCGGTTCGGTACATCCTGGCGCCTGAACTGGTTGCCACGAATCGTTCCGCAGTTCGGGCAGGTTGCCCGGCGTAACCGCGCGCAAGCATTCGACCTGAGAGATACAGTTCGCCGGCCACTCCCGGCGGCACCGGTTCGAGTCGATCATCGAGGACGACGGCGTCGACCCCGGCCAGTGGATACCCGACGGATCCGTCGTGAGTGTCAGCTGACAGTTGTTCAACCGACAGAGGCTCGGTAGCAAGCGAATACATCGTCGACTCGGCAGGTCCGTATCCGTTGATCACTCTGCGTCCGGCCTGCCAGCGCTTCGCCAAGGCGCCGCCGAGTCGCTCGCCCCCGAACATCACCGTTGCAAGGTCCGGCAGCGCCGGATCGCCGATCGAGGCGACGACAGTAGGTGTGGCGCAGAGATGAGTAATTCGCTGGCGCCCGAGTGCTGCTGCGAGTGCCGAGCCGAACAACTCGTCGTTCTTCGCAAGGACGAGCGTCGCCCCCGACGCACTCGCAATGAGCACCTCGAGCAACGTCATGTCGAACCCTGGCGCGCCGCGATGGAATACGCGAGAACCTGGCCCGGCCGAGAATCGAGCGGGCAGGTCTTGGCCGATCACACCGAGCCCGCCGTTGGTCACGACCACAGCCTTCGGTGTTCCGCTCGTTCCCGAGGTGAAGACCACGTAAGCCGTCAGGCTGTCGGAATGTTCACGCGCGCTTCCACCGTCCGCGAAACCGCCTGCAGTGCCGTCGTTCGGTGAGCCCAGTGTCTCGAGGACTTCACGTACTCGCGCCTGCGGCTGTTCCGGGTCCACCAATGCCGGAGCCGCACCGACCTTCGCGATCGCCCACAATCGCACGATCGACGCGATGGACCGATCGGCAGTCCAGGCAACGACGTGGTCGACTCCGACTCCCCCGGAACGCAACTCGTCGGCCGCAACATCCGACTGTGCATCGAGGTCCCGGTAAGTGAGTGTGTTGCCCTCGCCCTCGACAGCTACGGCATCCGGAGCGGATTCGACCCCGTATCGCAGCATCGAGGCAAGCGTCGCACCGGAACGCCGAGATGGATCGGGACGTTCGGCCGCGCCGTGTGCGGGGACGAGAAGTGCTCGTTCCGCACGATCAAGAAGGTCGATTCCCCCGACGACGACGTCCGGGTCGATCGACACGTGATTCAGGACGCGCTCGAACCGACTCGCAAAGCTCGACACTGTCTGATCGTCGAATAGATCAGCGTTGTAGACGAATTCGAGACCGAGTCCGCCCCCGATCCCCTCGTCCACGACGTTGAGTTGCAGATCGAAGTTCGCCTGCCTGACCTCAGGCGCAATCTGTGTAACCGTCAACCCTGGCAACGACCACGTAGAGGAATGGGCTGTCTGGAACGAGAGCGCCACCTGGAACAACGGGTGTCGCGAACGCGATCGTGGCGGGTCGATCAGATCGACCAGCGATTCGAAGGGCATCTCTGCGTGCGCGAACGCCGCTACGTCGCGCTGACGAACTTGCTCGACCAACTGTCCGAACGACTTCGACGGATCGACTTCGGTTCGGAGAACAATCGTGCCGGCGAACATGCCGACGAGGTCGTCGAGTTCAGGTGCGACGCGTCCGGCGACCACGGTGCCGACAACCACGTCACTGCTGCCGTTGTACCTCGCCAGCAGTGCCGCGAAAGCAGCGTGAACAACCATGAAGATAGTCGCGTTGTTCGATCGTGCCACTGATTGCAGGCCCTCACGTACCGAACCTGAGATCTCGACCCGACGACTCGACGCACGGGCCGACGGCGAGCGTGGGCGGTCCAGGGGTAGTGTCACCTGCTCGGGAAGACCTTCGAGAGCCTGCTTCCAGTAGCTGGAAACCGTGTCCGGAATCCCCGCTTCTATCTGCCAGGCAGTGTAATCGGAGTATTCGAGCGCCGGTGGCGACCACTGCGGAGCGCGCTGCTCCGAGCGAGCGAGGTACGCGAGCGTGAAGTCACGTACCAACACTTCCAGCGATCGAGCGTCGGCGGCAATGTGATGGACTACGACGGCCAGGACGTGTTCGTCAGGTGAAACTTGGAAGAGCGCCGCCCGTACGGGCGGATCCACGGTGACGTCGAATCCCGAACCCACCAGTCCTGCAATGGCATTCCCGGCATCGTCGCCGGCCAGTACCTCGAGCTGAAGACGCGGACTCGCCACCTCGAGGTCGAGCACCTTCTGAACCGGGCGCTCACCGACAACCGGGTACAGGGTCCGCAGAGTGCGATGGCGATCGATCAGGTCCCGAATTGCCAATTCGGCTGCAAATACGTCTAATTCACCCGTCAGTCGCACTACGATCGGGATGTTGTATCCGGCGGACTCTGTATCCAGCTGGTTCAGGATCCACATTCGATACTGGGAAGCCGACAATTGCACGTCCGCAACGCCCGAACGAGGTACCGAAGACAACGGAGACGCGTGCCCCGTGCCGATTCGGGCAGCAGCGATGCCGGCCAACTGATCGACATACGGGTGCTCGAACACGTCGCGGACATCGAGATTGCTGCCCAGGACGGCGTTCACGCGCGACGAGAGCCGAGTGGCGATCAAGGAATTGGCCCCTTGATCGAAGAAATCACGAACAGGATCTACATGCGGAACTTCCATCAATTCGCTCAGGATGGCTGCGACTGTCTGCTCGAAGAAGTCTCGCGACTGCCGAGACGACTGCGTGAGCGACGTCGGGTCCGGCAGCGATGCTCGGTCGATTTTGCCGTTGATCGTGACCGGTAGAGACGCGAGCGGCATCAAAGCCGACGGGACCATGTGCGCGGGCAACAACGAACGAGCTGTCCGTAACACGTCATCGAGGTCGTGCCCGCTCTCCGGGGTGATGTAACCGACCAAGGTCGGTCCGCTGTCGAGTTCTCGCACCATCACCGCGGCCTGCGCCACCGACGGGTGAGCCAACAGTGCGAATTCAACCTCACCCGGTTCGACGCGGTAGCCACGCAAGGCAACCTGACCGTCGGCGCGGTGGACGTATTCGAGTCGACCGGCTCGCCAACGGACCAGATCGCCGCTGCGGTACATCCGCGATCCGTCGAATCCGGGTTCAGCCACAAATCGCGAAGACGTCGTCCCGGGTTGCCCCAGATAGCCTTCGGCCACCTGCGGACCGGCAACGTACAGTTCGCCGACAGATCCCGGCGGGACAGGCTTCAACGACGCGTCGAGTACGTAGCCGCGCAGTCCTGGTAGCGGAGATCCGATCGGCGAGGCAGCCTCGTCGCCGGACGAAAGCTCGAAACTCGTTACGTGGACCGTTGTTTCGGTGATACCGAACATGTTGACGCCGCGCACATTCGGGTGCCGTTCGAACCATGTCTGGACGCGCCCGAAGTCGAGACGATCACCGCCGAAAACAATCGACCGGAGCGGAAGCGGCTTTTCTTCTGCAACTTCCGCCAACGCATAGAACGCGGCCGGCGTCTGATTCAGAACGGTGACTCGTTCCCGCACAATCAGATCCACGAATTCTTCGGGTGAGCGTGCGACGTCACTGTCCACGATCACCACGGATCCGCCGGTGGTCAGAGCACCCCACATTTCCCACACCGAGAAGTCGAATGCGTACGAATGAAACATCGTCCATACGTCTTCGGGCCCGAAGTCGAAGATCTCGCGTGTCGAGGCGAGAAGAGCCAACACGTTTCCCTGAGACACCACAACGCCTTTGGGCGCTCCGGTCGATCCCGAAGTGTAGATCACGTAGGCGGCGGACTCCGAATGCGCAACAGGCCAGTCGGCAGTCGTGTCACTCGTCTCGTTCACGAAGATGACAGGTTGGTCGTACCCGGCGAACCGCACAGCTGATTCGGCCGTCGACAAGATCGACGTCGGGCGTGCATCGGCCAGAATGTACTGGATACGAGCGTCGGGATACTGCACGTCGATCGGGACATAGGCGGCGCCCACGCGGACGACTGCGAGGATGGCTACGACGAGGTCGACCGATCGAGGCAGGGCGACTGCCACGCGATCCCCGACTCGAACTCCTCGATCGATCAAGACGGCAGCAAGCACCTCCGAGCGGACTCGCAACTCGTCATAGGTGACGCGACTGTCTCCACTCGTCACGGCGGTTGCGTTCGGACGCCGCGCTGCGACGGCCCCGAACAGGTCCGGCAGCGACTGCGCGACTCTTGCCGGCGCCGGCGCCCAAGCCAGCGGCTCCTCACGCTCCGCGGTACTGAGAACATCGATGTCACGCAACAGGATCGACGAGTTCTCGGATACCGAGTCGCACACTCGGCGCAGTCGCTCGACCCAGCCGCCTACGGTGGCCTTATCGAAAAGATCGTCGGCAAACCGGAAGATGCCGTGAATACCGTTCGTGTCGCCGTCAACCGTGCGGTCTTCGCGCACCGTCACTTCGAGATCGAAACGAGGGTGTGCCGGGGGCAGCGCAGCGCCGTGGGCCGTCATCGCTCCCAACGCGATCTCGGGAATCGAGGACAGCGGATCGACGGCAAGAACCACGCGCAGGAACGAATTCTTCTCTCCTGCGGCCCCACCGACCGCGTGCTCGACCACCCAGTCGAACGGGACGTCGGCGTTGGACAGAGCCGCCACATCGACCTCGCGCACCCGACTCAAGAACTCACCGAAAGTCTCTGCGCCGCGAAGGAGCGTTCGCAGCGCCACGGTGCCGACGAACATACCGACGGCGCCGTCGAACGAAGGATGCGTTCGACCGGAGGTCGGCGTTCCGATGACAATGTCGGGCGCACCGGTGATCTTGCTCAGCGCGATCGCAAGGCAGGCGTGCAACACCATGAAAGTAGTGCAGTCGTGGGCTCTGGCGATCTCGTTCAGCGCCGCATGGACGGGCGCGGGCAACTCGAACGTCAGGTCTCGCGCCGACGCCAGCCGGCCCGGTTGGCGGGACCTGTCCGCGGGGAGAGCAAGAGTCGGATCAACGCCCGCGAGGGCGCCGGACCAGAATTCCAACTGCCGCCCAGCCAAGCTCTGCGGATCCGCAGGATCACCGAGAACGGTTCTGTGCCAAGCGGAATAGTCGCGGTGGTCGAGCGAGGTCGAAGGCCAGGTCGGCGATCGCCCGTCGGCGCGGGCGTCGTACGCCGCGATGAGATCCGAAACGATCGTTGCAAACGAAAGGCCGTCCAAGGCGATGTGATGCGCAACCACGGTCAAGCGGTGGTCGAGATCGCTGTCCGAGGTGAGGATCAAACGAAGCGGCGCATCGGTCGACAGGTCGAACCCTGCCGCAACCAAATCCGCTGACGCGGAGTCGTAATCCGCGGACGGAACCTCGATCAGGGTCACGGACCCCGCAGATGGTGCTTGGATCGGCCACGCGTCGTGATTCTGGTCGAACGAGAACACCGTACGCAGAACGAGATGGCGATCGGTCAGGTCACCAACCGCCGCGCTCATCGCCACTGCATCCAGCGCACCGCTGAACGTGACCTCGAACGCGATGTTGTACGCCGACGACTGCGGATCCAGACGGTTGAGAAGCCACAGACGTTGTTGCGCCGGAGCGATTTCCACGATGACGTCGCCCGAAATGCGCTCGGGCTCCACCACCCACTCCGCCCGACCCTCACGGATCTTCCGGGCCAACTGCGCCGGCGTCGGGGCACCGAACACATCCCTGACACCCACCCTTCTCCCGAAGGCGGAACTGACGCGAGCAGCGACATACACGGCGTCGAGAGAACTACCGCCCCAGGCGAACAGATCGGAGTGCGGCCCGAGAACTCCGACGCCGAGGACCTCGGCCATCACCGAGGCAATCAATTCCTCGTCGTACTCGATGGGACGGTGCGCCGCCGCGCGCTGCTCGGCGACCGCAGAAGACGTCGGTTCAGGAAGCGCTGATCGGTCTGTCTTTCCATGGCTTGTGACGGGCAACGCTGCCAGAATCGTCACCGAACTCGGAAGCATGGAACGAGGGAGTAGGGAACTCAGGTGATCGAGCACCATCGCCTGGCTCAATGGATGAGGTCTGCCATCCCCGATTTCGATCGCGGTCACATACGCCGCGATGGACCCCGCCCACTCGATCACCGCTGCTTGCGCGACGCCAGGCGTGGACAAGAGCACAGCCTCGATCTCGCCCAGTTCGATGCGTACTCCACGGATCTTCACCTGTTGGTCGGAACGGCCCAGGAACTCGAGTTGACCGGCGTCGTTCCACCGAACCACGTCGCCGGTGCGGTACATGCGCTCGCCGGCGCCGCCGGCACCGAATGGCGCGGCGACAAATCGCTCCGCGGTCAGCGTCGGCGCAAGGTACCCGCGCGCCAGTCCTGGCCCCATCACGTACAGCTCACCCGCTGCGCCGACCGGAGTCGGACGCAACAACGAATCCAACACCACAGCGGCAACGCCGTCGATCGGACGCCCGATCGGCGTATCGCCGTCAGACTCCAGAGGTTCGCTCATGAATGCCGCGACGGTTGCTTCACTAGGTCCATACGAGTTCACGAGGTCGACATGACTCGACCACGCATCCACCAGCGCGGCCGGCGGTCGCTCGCCGCCGACGTTCAACATTCGAAGATCCGGCAGTTTCCGAGGATCCATCGTCAGCGGAACCGACGGTGTCGAGATCAGGTGCGTGACACCCTCGAGCCGCAAATAGTCTTCGAGGTCCACTCCACCGATCAATCCAGGAGGAACGATCACGGCGGTCGCGCCGCAGCCGTGTGCAAGCAGAATTTCGAGGATCGCCACGTCGAACGAAGTAGCCGCCAGCAGCGCGATGCGGGAAGAACTATCGATCTTCAGTCGCCGTGAGTGAGAACGCAGCAACGGCGAGATGCCTCGGTGCGTGACCGCGACGCCCTTCGGCCGTCCAGTCGATCCCGAGGTGTAGATCACGTAGGCGGTGTCCTCCAGGGACACGTCGGCGACGCATGAACCGGTCCCCGATCCTCGATCGATCGGCCCGTCGACAGTCTCGTGGACCGTCTCGTCGAGGTTGGGATTCACGACGCAGATCCAAGCCGGCACGTCCACCGGACCGTTCCCGACCACGACGGACACGTCGGCATCGTCGAGAATGAAAGTGACACGCTCGGAGGGTGTTCGAGGATCCACGAAGAGAAGGGCCGCACCGGTCCGCACTACTGCATGAAACGCGACGACCGAATCGGTCGAGCGCTCGACGAGAATCCCGACGACGTCACCTCGGCCGACGCCGTTCTCCCTGAGCAAGGCGCACAGTGCCTCCACGCGGGCACTGAGCTGGGCGTAGGTGACGTCCACACCCTGCTCGCGGATCGCGACCGCACTCCCCTGCGCCAAGCCTTCCTCGAGCACAACGCCGAGCGTTGCGAACGTGTCTGCCTGCCGACCCAGCGCGGGGACCAGATCTTCCAGTTCGTCCGTTGCGAGGACGCGAAGGTCGCCGAGCGTACGAGTGGCAGAGTCGAGGAATCCCTCGAGTAGTCGGACGAACTGACGATGGTGCATCGCCAGGTCGCGCTCGCTGTACAGACGCGGATTGGCTTCGAAGGAGAGTCGAAGGTTTTCCCCCGCGATCGAGGGATAGATACTGAAGAACAGGTCTTCGGTGGGTCCGGATGTCAGGACGTGAAACTCACCGACGACGTCACCGAGCCGAATCGCCTCGTGAAACATCATGACGTTCACGGCCGGACCCGCCGACTCGCGGGATCCGCCCTGATCTCCCTGGAAACCCATGTCCTCGTATCGAAATCGCTGATGCCGCAGCGCGCCGGTCATCTGCACCGAGATCTGCCGAACCAACTCCTGCGGCGACATGTCCCGTTCCAGTTGCGCACGGACGGGCACGATGTTGGACAGCATTCCGCCTGAACGTCTCGACTTCGCGGTGGTGCGGCCGGACACCGGCAAGCTCAGGACTACGTCGTCGGAATCGGCCATCCGGCCGAGGTAGGACGCGAATGCACCGACGAGGATCGCCACCTCCGACGTGTTCCACTCCCCGGCGATACTCGAAAGCTGTTGTGCAAGTGAGTGATTAAGTGATTGAACCATCATGCGCTGCGGCATCGACGTCAGCCCGGCGCCCTCGGCCAGACGAACCGGGCGAGGCAGCCCCTCGGACATCTCCGTCCAGTACTGCTTGTCCGATCGATATCGCGCAGAGGACCGGTAGTCGACATCGAGGTCATGCAGTGCGCGCACCCCCAGACCGGCGAAAGGAGTCAGCGCCGTGCCCTGGACACGGTGCGAATAGCGCTCGGCCACTCGCATGGTGAGTGTCATCGCCGCAAGTCCGTCGAGCACGAGGTGATGGGCATGCGAGTACCAGTAGTAGTGGTTCTCTGCCAGCTGAAGCAAGGTCGCCGAGATAAGACGATCCGACATCACGTCAAGTGGCCGTGAGTATTCCGCTGTCATCCACGCGTTCGCGCGCTGAACCGGGTCGTCGTCGCTACGCAGGTCGAGGTATTCGAGATCGTCGACGATGGAGTGATCGACGACCTGGTGCGGCTCGGCGTCCGTGGCGACGAGGCGAACGAACGCCGACTCCAATTCATGACATGCCGTGTTCGTTGCCTCGATCAGCGCGTCGACGTCAACCGGCCCCCGTAGCTCCACGTATTGAGCCACCACGAACGGAGTGGACGGACTCAGTTGCTGCGCGAACCACAGCGCGAGCTGAGCCCGAGACAACGGAAAAGCACTCAACCCGTCACCTCACATTTCACCAGCCTTGTTTTTCACGAACGTTCGGTGGCTGATCACGTGAATCCATGGGAGCGAACACCACGAACGGCCGAACCGAACCCTACTGTCTCGTCTAAGTTTTCACCACCGGGCCAACACTGCTAGACATGTCGACGCAGCTTTCACGCACTCAAACGTCAGGAGCTTCAGCGGATGAACAACGACACGGTGGGACCAAAGTCCGACGACGATTCCGGGGCTGAACCGAAGGGCTCCGGCACCATCCCACCGAGCGCACCGGAGCGCGAACCCAAGGGGACGACTGCGTTTCCGCGAAGCCGTCGAATTGCGGTTGCAATCGCGGCAACGACGCTGGTCGTGGGCGGTTTCGTGGCCTGGCTCGGGTACACGGCATACGAGGCGCAAGACAACCTTGAAGCAGCTCGCGACCATGCGCAATCGGCGAAGAGCGCACTCCTTGCCGGGGATACTCCGGTCGCAGAGTCCGCTGCGGCGGAGGCCGATCGAAAAGCATCCGACGCATACGACAACACTCACTCACTCCCCTGGAACATCACCGCCGCAATTCCGGTCATCGGCTCGCCCTTCGACTCGACACGCCAGATGACCGAGGTCGTCCAGGGACTCACGCGTGACGTTCTCGGCCCTGCCGTAACTGTCGGAACCTCACTCGCACCAACGGAATTGGTGCAGCCTGGTGGACGCTTGGCACTCGCACCGTTACGCGAAGCGGAACCGAAACTGGCCGAAACAGCTATCGCTGCTGAATTGCTGTCGTCGCAGGCACAGGAAGTTCCCGAATCGAAGTACCTGGGCCGAGTTAACGATGCCCGAGCAGAATTGCAGTCGCAGACAAGCGAACTGGCTACCCTCCTGACGAACACCGCAACCGCGGCGCGCATCGCACCGGCGATGCTCGGCACCGACGGACCACGCAATTACTTCATCGGCTTCCAGACCAATGCGGAGGCCCGAGGCACCGGCGGCCTGTTGGGTGGATACGGCATCGTCCGAGTCGACGACGGCGCCGCTCGTGTGGACACACTCTCCCCCAACTCCGAACTAACACTGGACAATCAACCGATAGACCTTGGTCCTGACTTCAACCAGCTGTACGGAACAAGTCGCCCGACCACTGATTCTCGCAACAGCAACCTCAGCTCACACTTTCCCTACGCGGCGCAGATCTGGCAGTCCCTGTGGTCACAGGAGTCCGGCGGCGAGATGGTCGACGGTGCGATAGCGACAGATCCGATCGCCCTGAGTTACATCCTCGAGGCTGTGGGACCGGTAGAGATGCCCGACGGCGAGTCGGTGACGGCGGACAACGTCGTGGAACTGACCGAGTCGACCGCGTACGCGCGCTTCCCTTCAGACAACAAGGCACGAAAGCAGTATCTGCAGACCATCGCGGCTCGCGTCGTGGAGAAGATGACCGGGAACATCAAGTCACCGAGCGCACTGCTGGAAGCTCTGGGCAAGGGCGTCAGCGAGGGCAGAATCGCAGTGTGGAGCTCTCACCCCGACGAACAATCGGTTCTTGCCGACACGGTTCTCGGTCATACGCTTCCCGGAGATGCGGCGCCCTATGCGGGTGTGGTGATCAACAACCAGGCAGGTAACAAGCTCGACTACTACCTCACGAGAGAAATCGACTACACCGCTGAGACGTGCACCGGCGATACCCGAAAGACGACGGTCACCGTTCGACTGACAAACAACGCACCCGACGCCGAACTGACCGAATATGTCAGTGGGATCGTCGACAACCCCGGCCGACTACCCAAGGGCACCAATGTGGCTGCAGTCACACTACTGGCAACGGCCGGAGCGAAACTCGACGCAGTCTCGGTGGGCGGACAGATCTCGTTTGCCGTCAACGGATCAGAGCAGGGTCACCCGGCTTTCATGACCAGGGCGGTCATTCCCCGAGGACAGACTGTTGAACTGAAGTTCGATCTGACCGAACCCGCAACCGAGGGTGAAGCCCGCGTTCCCGTCCAGCCGCTGGTCGACGAGCCGAAGATCACCGTCGACGTGCCTACCTGCTGAACGCGATCGGCAAGCGTCGACGGGTTCCCCGGACATGTCGACGTTTGCCGGTCCGTGAACTTTCAACAGATTTGAAACTTTGGCGAAGGCTAGCCTATGCTTCCTGATGCGCCTGGAACCGGCCGTCGGCTGTGATCCGTCGGAGTCACACTCCTCGGCGCATCGACAACGGAAGGTTCCCCATGCGACACGCCCGTGTGCGCTCACTTCGCCGAACTCTGGCTCTGAGCAGCTTGGTCATTGCCGCTCTTGTGGTCGGTGGATGCAGTAGCGACAACAACGCAACCGATTCGAGCAGCACCGACTTCGAGGCCGTCACCATCGAAAGTGCGCTCGGAAACGCCGTCATCACCGAAAAGCCCGAGCGAATCGTGACACTCGGAATGGGATCGGCGGAGACCGTGATCGCACTGGGCACAATCCCGGTCGGCGTCGAAAAGTACGCGTGGGGCAGCGACGACACCGGGTATCTGCCGTGGGTGCACGAAGCGGTCACGAAGCAAGGTGGAGAACTGCCGGAACAGTTCACCGGCGGAACCGACCTCAACATCGAAGCGATCATCGCTCTCGAACCCGATCTGATTCTCGCCCCCTGGTCCGGCATCACACAGCAGCAGTTCGACTCGCTCAACGCGTTTGCGCCGACTGTGGCCTACGCAGAGAGTCCGTGGACCATCACGTGGGAAGAGCAGATCAACGTCATCGGCAAAGCCATGGGCGAATCCGAGAAGGCAACAGCCGAGATCGACAAGATCAAGTCGCAGTTCGCGGAATCGACTGCAGCGCATCCGAACTACGCCGACGTCAGCTTCTCCTTCATCTACAACACGGGCCCAGGAACCCTCGGCGTCTTCTTCGCGGAAGAGCAGCGCGTGGCCATGGTGCGTGCACTTGGCTTACAGGTGGATCCCGTCGTCTACACCTTGACGGAGTCGGAAGGAACAGACTCCGCCGTCATCGGCCTCGAGAACGCAAACCTCCTCGACAAGTCCGATCTGCTCTTCACCTTCTACTCGGACCCGGCCAATCGGGCCGAGATCGAAGCGCAGCCCGCTTACCAGGCCATCCCCGCTGTGGCTCGGGGAACTGTCATCGCTCCGACCGAGCAGCCCTTCGTCACGGGTTCGTCGATGATCAACCCACTGACCGTGCCCTGGTCTCTCGAGCGCTACGTTCCGATGATCGACGAGGCAATCGCGAAGCTGAACAAGTGATGTAGATCAGTATCGTGCGATCGAGAAGCCCGCGTCCTATTAGGATGCGGGCTTCTTGCCGTCACGTTCGGCCTTGAACCGCATCCATTCGCTGCTCAGCATGCGATTGTCGATGATCCACCCCATGTAGTCCCGCATATTGAGCACGCGAATGTACGCGGGGCCGTTGGGGTTTGCATACTGCAACGCCTCGGTCGCGAGCTTGCGCTGATTCTCGAGATACACGTGCTCTGTTTCGAGGAATCCGCCCCACACGTCGGAATCCATGACGTAGTAATGGGTCCGGTCGCGAGGCTTGCGCGTGAGCTTGACGAAGCCCCGGTCGATCAACCTGCGGATGTAAGTGGACACCGATCCGCGACTGGCCCCGAGCGCCTGAGCCAACTCCTCCGCACTGACTCCCGGCGACTCGCTGATCAACAGATAGCCCGCAATGCGTCCTTCGATGCGAGCCCCACCACCGGACTGCCAGTACACGGAGAACTGGTCGATGAACCAAGTGGAGAAATCGTCACCGCGAGCAGGGCTGGCATCGCCCATTCGTTGAGCCTCCGACGTCTCTGGGTACAAAAACTGGGTACGAACAATTCCCCACTATTCTGCCAGCAGCACCCTCACTGAGCCGAAAGCATCAGTCCTGGTGTAGCTGCAATGAACTCGAGTTGCTCGATTGCCAAGGGCGGCGCTGTCGTGGAGGCAGCCGATTTCACGAACTGGGTCACCACCACGGTTTCGCCGGAGGGGTGGACAACCCGGACCGTGTCGTCGCCCGAGCCATCGGGATCGACCAGGCGAGTCACCACGGTGGCGTCGGGCATCGTGAGTGTCTCACCTGGTTCCGGCACGGCCGTACCAATCGCTATCTCGACATCCCCGCGGCCGTCCGCAGTCGAGACGACGATTCGCTCGCACGCCCCACCCTGCCCGTAATCGTCTGGAACCAACGAACCGAGCGGACGTTCCAAGGTGACACCTGCCGCGCCGAGATTCCTCCAACGTGCATCCAGCGCCTGGTTCAGTCGGTCGATATCCATTCGCGTCGCAGTTGGGCCCGCATTCACGGAATCGGTGTAGCAGGATGCCATCGGTGGCGGCGTCGAGTCTGGAACCGGTGCTGTCACCGCAAGTCCTGGCGTGGTCGCGACCGCAATCAGTTCGTCCATAGTCAAAAGCGGGCCGCTACCCGTAGAAGTGCCGGTCGACGTGTCGATGCTCGCAACAACTCTGGATCCGTCACCGAGATACGCGACAACACCGCGCTCGCCCCCGACTTCCGAACCGTCTTTGTCTTCGAACTCTGCAATGTCCAGCACTGTTCCGTTCGCGAGGTGCTCGCGCCGATCCACAAATCCCTCCAAGCACGGCGGCACCGCCTGATCCCATGCACGAACCTGAACCGAGATATCCGCACTCTGTCCGGTTCGAGTCAAGGTTCCGTTCGCCGACGTCGAACCGCTGAACTCGATCGGGTCGACTCCATCGGGAAACGAAGCGCCCCGGTAATTCTGGATCGGCGCAAACTCGAGCGATTGCGACGGACTCGCAAATACAACCTCGACATCGGAAGGTAACGATTCGAGTAGTGCATCGCTCATAGCGGTGGCCTTCGGCCCCGAGAACCACGGATAATCCGGATCGTCATAGCCAGGCTCGCCCGCAGAACCGTAGTTGAATCGCACCGGCGGACCCGGCGATTCCACCGAATCGCAGCCAGGAATCGACGTGCCCGCGTCCTCGTTCGTCACCGCCGCAACGACAGTTCCCAAGGCGACGATCGAGACGATCACCAACCCGTCGCGCCAGGTCCATTGCTCGCGACGACGTTTCGGCTCGTGTGCAGTGCGCCCAGACATGTCTCGATCATGGCCTACGGCAACAACTACGTTACTGTCCGACATACCCGGTGAGGTCGTACACCGTGGAATTTCCCACCGTCGTCGACGTGAAATTGGCCTCGACCCAGTCCTGGATGGCACTCGACGTGCCGTCCCCGCCTTGGCTGTTTCTCTGGCTTCCACCCTGGCCACCGGCAATGTAGTAGTGGATTTCGCCGTCTGCCACGTATTGGACGAACTGGTCCAGCGTCGGTGCGGGATCAGAACTCCAACCGCCGATGGCCATCACCGCAGTATCGCTGGCCAACTCGTAGGTTGCTGCGCTTTGCGAACCGTTGGTCGCAGCCGACCACGTGGTGCCCGCATTGACCAGCATTGCCGTCAACTCTGAAGTACTTTCGCTGCCACCGCCCGCTTCTGGCCTACTTGACACGAGATTACCGGTCGTCTCAATCGGTGGGGCCTCACCGTCTCGCTGCTCTGGGCTCCCACCGATGGCTCCTCCCCCGCCCAGTCCGGAATCGGACACCGCACCTGTTGGTCCAGCCGTGGGTATGGACCCGCCGTGCGCTGTCGCAGCGGTGGCAATTGCGTAAGACGCCGAACCGGTTATCCCTGCCAACGAGCCGATGATCAATCCAGCGACAGTGAGCTTCCGGAATCGATCCTGCGCTCCCATCAGAATCAGGATCGCGCCGACGACTGTGCCTGCCAACAGAATCCATTTCAGCATCGGCAGCCAGTCGGCGTTGCGATGCAACAACACCCAACTCCAGATTCCTGCGGCCAGCATCATCGCCGCCAAGCCGCAACGCCCGATCCAGCGGGCACGAACCGCCCACAGCGCGTATCCACCGGTCCCGATCATTCCTGCGACGGCAGGTGCAAGCGCAACTGTGTAATAGGGATGGATCGTGCCGGACATGTAGCTGAAGATCACGCCGGTCACGAGAAACCAACCACCCCACAGGATCAACGACGCACGGAGTAGATCTGTGCGCGGTGCGCACCCACAGGCGAGGAGGCCGAACACCAACGCGATCAGTGCCGCGGGGATCAACCAGGAAATCTGTATGCCCATCTCGCTGCCGAACAGTCGATCGAGTCCCGTACTCCCCCCGAAGCTCGAACCTGCACCGCCACCGTTCATTCCGCCACCGGTGTTGCCGAAAAGTCGACCCAACCCGTTGTATCCCAACACCAAGTCCATGACGCTGTTGTTGGTCGACCCGCCGATGTACGGGCGAGAATCGGCCGGCCACAGCCAGACAGCAAGTACCCACCACCCGGCCGATACGATCACCGCCGCGGCTCCGATCACCAAGTGGACCAAACGAGTTCGCAGCCGTGTCTGTCCGGCAATCACATACGCAACTCCGAATGCAGGTAATACCATCAAGCCTTGCAACATCTTGGTGAGAAAAGCGAATCCCAGTGCAACACCGGCGAGGGCTGTCCACATCGCCGCTCGTCGACCCGCCACCGTGCTCATGGCCCGCACCACGAAGTAGCCGGCAAGAGTCATGAGCAGAACCAGCAGTGCATCGGGATTGTCGAACTTGAACATCAGAGCGGCAGCGGGCGTAGCTGCCAACACAGCTCCCGCCACAAGACCCGCAGCAGGCGACGCCACTCGTTTGACAGCCGCATACACGAGCGCAACCGATCCGACGCCCATCAACGCCTGCGGAACGAGGAGGCTGGCACTCGAGAATCCGAAGATTCGTCCGGACAGACCCATCACCCACAATGAGGCGGGAGGTTTGTCGACAGTGATGAAATTCGAGGTATCGAGGGAACCGAAGAACCACGCTTTCCAATTCTGGGAGCCGGCCTGCGCCGCCGCAGCGTAGAAGGTGTTGGCGTAGCCACTCGCGGTCAGATCCCACAAATACAAGACCGCCGTTGCTGCCAACAGGATCGCCAGCGCCAAACCTGTACGGCGAGTGCGGAACCACGACGGCGAGGGCTCGGCTCGATGGGCAGTTGTTGCCGGCCGATGAGGCGGGGCCGGATGCAGAACGGCGGTCATCAGGAAGTCCCTTCACGAGTTACTGTCCTGCCAACGATCGCGCTTTCAACCCCGGCGGCACTGGGAGCCGGCTGGAAAGTTGCTGTGAATGAATCAGATCAGGGAGCGCTCGAACAACACGACGCTGAACCAACCGTTGTCTACAACATCTCCGAAATCACGACGCCCGACCTCGACAAAACCCGCTTCCCGGTAGTAGCGGCGCAATCGCACGTTCGTTTCCACACAATCGAGCCGTAGGTACTGCGCGCCTTCCTCCGCGGACCGTCGAAGCGCCCAGCCGAGTAGCCGTTCACCCATCGAGGTGCCCGAAAACGCTCGATCGATGACCAACCCGTGCACGTAGCCAGCGGGCTCATCCGAATCCGGCCAGACCGCAGGGTCCGACCAGATCAACCGCAACGCGCCGACAATTCTCGACTGCACGCGGTCTCGTGCGACAAAGAACTCGCCACGCGAGATCTGGGCCCTGATCTGCTCGAGAGTTATTTCACGCGGACGCCACTGGATGATTCCGCGTTCTGCCAACCAATCCTCTGCCGAGTGCCGTAGCGCCAGAATCTCCGGACCATCGGTGTCGACTGCCCGCACAACGTCCACAATCATGCGCCTCCCCACATCTGTGGCCGTTCAGAACAACACGGCCTCCAGGCTCCACCTCGGATATACCTGCGAGATGGAGCCTATCGGCATGAAGTTGTGTGGCTGTCCGGGTCTCACCACCCGCTCAGGTTGTGAAGGTGGTATTCGCCGGCCGCGGGTGCCGCTGCGGATCGATCGACGGCGGCGGAATGAACCACGGCTTGTTGTCGACGCCGATCCGGATCTCCCACTTTCCGACGAACCCGGATTTGCGATGCATCAACCGATGATGCGAACGGCACAGCAAAACAAGGTTGTTCATCACCGTCGGGCCGCCATTGGCCCAGTGCCGGATATGGTGGGCATCGGTCCACGCGGGCACACACGTGCAGCCGGGGAACGCGCAGCCTTTGTCTCTCGCGATCAGGGCGACGCGTTGTTCGGCGGTGACCAACCTTTTTCCGGGTTTCGCATCGAGCGGCGCGCCGTGATCGTCGAGCAGAACGGTCGCCAGGAAACAATCACATCCGAGGAGCCTGGTCTGCGAAACCGACAGTGGCCCGAGCCAGGGCATGTGCCCCACATCGAGATCCGACACAGACCCGCCATCGCTAGTGGGAGTCGCGGCGCAGTCGCGGTGCTCGGCGAGATCCCGGGCGTTGATGTGCACGTTCACGTGCGGCCGTTGCCCACCATCCATGCCGGTCTTGGCGCAGTCCAGATAGCGGCGGATCAGTTCGGTGAACCCGTCCGCGGTCCGCTTCGCCGCCGACCGAGCATCCGGGGTCCCGTCGGGTGCCGGGGTCGGCATCGTCAAATTCGACAACGCCGACAACAACATTTCGCCGGTGAGGGCATCGAAATCCCCACGCACCACCACCCGACCATTCAACGTCGACGCGATGCGGAGTTCGTTGCGGTCGACGTCTTCGGCGGGCGGAATCTCATCGGATTCGAACAACCGCTCCAACGTCGCGATCACATATCGGACCTTCGTGGTCGTTGCTTCCACTCCCGACGCTGCAGCCAACAACAAGTCGATGCACTTCGGCAACGCTTCGTCCGGCATCCCCTTCGGAGGTGACTCACAAAACGAGACGATCAAGACAGCATGATCGAACGAACAATCCCCGCAATCAAACCGGGCTGCCACTGCCGGAAACGGCCGCAGCGCAGCACCGAGGGCGGCGATCTTCTTCCCGTCCCGAACTTGCAGCATCGTGTTCGCCGCCAACCAGGAACCCACGCCGCGGCTGGCGATCACCTGATCATCCGGGCGCAACGACAACTCGTCGACCACTGCCACCCGCACGGCCTCGAGGCGGAGAATCTCCGCGCTCGCGGACACGGCAGCCTCACGTAGCTCCGCAGCCGTCAACTGCCACAGACGTCCGCGCAACCCCACCGCAGAGCCCGACACCACATCCGATGACAGAACACTCATTGAATCCCCCGATCCCCACCTCAAGCATACTCGAACACACGTTCGAGTCAAGAGTGGTAGGCCTCGAGCGACCGCGCTACCGATTCGTCACTCGCAGCCAGCAACGGCAGTCGCACATGGGGAGTCGGAATCTGCCCCAACGCGTGCAACACGCCCTTGATGACAGTGGGGTTCGGTTCGGCGAACAGAGCTCCGGACAGCGTCGACAACCGCCGCCCGAGGTCACGGGCGCCGTCGACATCGCCACTGTCCCAAGCCTTTACCAAGCGAACGAACTCCGCGGTCGACACATGAGCGGACGCCAAAATGCCACCCGAGGCACCCAAGGCAAGAAGCGGCGCCAGAAACAGATCATCCCCCGCCAGTACGGCGAAGTCGTGCGGAAGGTCCGCGAAGAGTTCGACGGCAGCTGAGTCGATACCGCCCGCGGCATACTTCACACCGACAACCCCGGGCAAAGTACCCAGCTCCCGCAAAGTGCCACTATCCAGATCGCACGCAGTTCGATACGGCACGTGATAGACGATCAGCGGCACTGGGCTCGACGACTGCAGATGCGCGAAATGCGCCACCACACCGGCTTTCGACGGCCTCGTGAAGGAGGGAACCGGCACCAAGGCCGCCGAGACCTCAGGCCACCGAGCCAGCCTCCCGAGCGCCTGCGCACTGCCCGCCGTGTCGTTGCTGCCCGCGCCGACGAGCAACGTCGCACCTCTCGCACGGCACACGCTCGCACAGATATCCAGAACGGTCTCTCTCTCCCGCTCCGTGAGCGTTGCGGTTTCCGCTGTAGTCCCCAGTGCAACGAGTCCGACCGCGCCATCGTCGAGGACCTGGTGCGCAAGCTGCTCGAGCGCATTGGTTGCAACACGCCCGTCGCTCTCGAACGGGGTGATCAGTGGGACATGGATTCCGGCGAGGTCGACTCGAGTCGTAGTCATACAACTCAGCCTCACCGAACAAACCTTGCAGGTCTAGTTCGTATTTCCGTCTTCCAGCGTAAGCTGAGCTGATGCTTGACGTTCGTCGACTGAGGCTCTTACGCGAACTGGCGCTGCGCGGAACCATTGTTGCCGTCGCCGAGGCGTTATCGTTCAGCCCCTCCGCGGTGTCGCAGCAGTTGGCGGTTCTCGAACGTGAAGCCGGAGTACCTCTGCTGGAACGCACAGGACGCCGTGTGCGCCTCACACCTGCCGGTGAGAACCTTTCTCGTCATGCCGAAGTCATCCTGCAACGCCTGGAGCAGGCGTCGGGTGAATTGGTCGACGCCCGGCGTGGACTCGCCGGGCCGCTTCGAATCGGCACGTTCCCGACCGCAGCACGAGCGATCCTCCCTCAGGCCTTGATTGCACTGTCGCACGAACATCCGGGGTTGGAACCGATGGTCTCGGAGATCGACCCAGCTGACGTCGCCGACGCGTTACGAGCCGGAAATCTGGACTTGGCGTTGATTCACGATTACGACTTCGTCCCTCGCCCCACGGAACCGGGCCTGACGGCATTACCACTGTGCAGTGAATCCGTGTACCTGGCGTCGAGCGACACCGAGTCGGATTCCGACGAGGCTGTCGCTTCGCTGACCGACTGCGTGGAACGTCCGTGGATTACCGCGATTCCCGGAACTGCTTGTCATGCAATGACTATTCGCGCGTGCCAAGCTGCCGGGTTCACACCGAAAGTACGTCATCACATAGACGAGTTCGCCACTGTTCTCGCTCTTGTTGCTGCAGGACAAGGAGTTTCACTGGTCCCCGAACTCGGAGGGAGTCATCCACCTCCAGGGGTGCGGCTCACGCCGATGCCGATTCGACGGCGAACCAAGATCGCTCACCGAGCAGGCTCCGACGCACACCCGGCGGTCGCAACCGTCACACGCGCGCTTCGCTCGGCAGTCCCGCCACTGCTGGACGCCGAGCAATAGCGGCTATTACATGTCGAGTCCGAGGTCGAGCACCGTCACCGAGTGTGTCAGTGCACCTACGGCCAGGTAGTCGACACCGGTTCTGGCGTACTCTGCGGCAACGTCGATGGTGAGACCACCGGAGGATTCGAGCTTGGTTTCGGGAGCAGCAGCGTCTCGGCGCTGGACTGCGATCTGCGTCTGCCAGAGCGGGAAGTTGTCCAGCAGAACAAGTTCGACTTTTTCCGCCAGCACCTGATCGAGCTGAGTGAGATTGTCGACCTCTACCTCGCACTCGATGTCCGGCGCGAGTTCACGGACGGCGCGAAGTGCGGCAACCACCGAACCGGCAGCGGCCACGTGGTTGTCCTTGATCAACGCCGCGTCACCCAACCCCATCCGGTGGTTGACTCCGCCGCCCACGTGGACTGCATATTTCTGCAGTGAACGCAGGCCGGGCAGCGTCTTTCGACTGTCGCGCACCTTGGCACGAGTGCCGGCAATGGCGTCGACCCACTGCGATGTCGCCGTGGCGATTCCCGAGAGATGGCAGACGAGGTTGAGCATCGTCCGCTCTGCCGTGAGAAGTCCGCGGGTGGGCGCGACAACGGTGAGGACCGATTGACCTGGCGCGACCCGAGTTCCGTCGGACACCCGATCGACGATCTCGTAGTTACCCGCGCCGATCACTTCGTCGAGAACAAGCAGTCCGACGTCGATGCCGGCGACCGTTCCCGATGAGCGCGACACGACCGAGGCCTTCGCGACCGCATCGGCGGGAACCGTTGCGGTAGAAGTGATATCAGGGCCATAGCGCAGATCCTCGTCCAGAGCGAGCCTGACCAACGTGAGCAACTCGTCACGGTCGAGCGGCGCGGGCAGGATCTTCTGCTCGGTCATCAATGAACTCCTGTCAACAACATGTCGGGTATTTCGAGCGTTCCATCGGCGCCCATCTTGATCCGAGTGCTGCGACGCTGATTCGGATCTGTTTCAGGATAGTCGGTGCGGGTATGGCAACCACGGCTCTCGGTTCGCGCCACGGCCACGTCGACCAATGCAGTCGCGGTCAATGTGAGCGCCGCGTCTTCGAGGTCCGCAGCAGCCACCGCCACCGTCTGCCGAGCGCCGGCAAGCGCGGCTCGCGCAGTCTGGAGACCACCTCCGTCGCGAACTACCGACGCGTGTGCCGTCATGACGGACTGCACGGTCTCTCGCGGCAGGATCGGCATCGGCTTGCGCGCCACATTGACCACTTCGGCATGAACCTCGCGGCGCTCGGCAGCTGCGATTCCGGCGCGCTCCCCGACCACCAACCCCTCCAGAAGGCTGTTGGACGCAAGACGATTCGCGCCGTGCAATCCCGTGCGCGCCACTTCTCCTGCTGCGTAGAGTCCAGGCACTCCAGTGCGTCCATGGACGTCGGTGGCGACTCCACCGCACGAGTAGTGCGCGGCCGGAGCGACCGGAATGAGTTGGGTCCGTGGATCGATGCCTGCTTCGAGACAGGACGCAGTGATGGTCGGGAAACGCGAATCGAAACCGTCGAGCTTGCGGGCGTCGAGGTAGACGTGATCGGTGCCGAGGTCGCGTAGGCGTGCTGCAATTGCGCGCGAGACCACGTCACGCGGGGCGAGATCACCCATCGGATGAACACCTGCGGTGACCGAATCGCCGTTGGTGTCGACAAGAATCGCACCCTCGCCGCGGACCGCCTCACTGATCAAGGGTCGACGACCTAGTCCGCCGGGGGTGAAGAGCACCGTCGGGTGGAACTGAACGAACTCCAGATCCGCGATTGCCGCACCAGCCTCGAGTGCCAACGCGATTCCGTCGGCAGTTGCGCCGGGTGGATTGGTACTGCAGGCATACAGCTGACCGAGTCCACCGGTAGCGAGCAGGACCGCCGGCGCATGGATCACCCCGAGCCCTTCCGGCGAGGAGACGATCAGTCCGCACACCCCGCGGCGGTTGGTCACCACCTGAACTGCTGCGGCCCCGAACAGAACGGGATGGCCGGCAGCATTGAGAGCTCGCTGCACTTCCGCGCCCGTGGCGTCCCCACCGGCGTGAATGATCCGACGTGTGCTGTGCCCACCCTCACGGGTGCGTGACACTTCGCCGTCCCTCCCGCGGTCGAATACCGCACCCAACGCGGCCAGCGCCGCAACAGCATCGTGACCAGCTTCGACGATGGAGTAGACGGCTTCCTCGTCGCACAAACCGACGCCGGCCTCACACGTATCCGCAACGTGCGACTCGACGGAATCCGTATTCAGATCGTCGACGACCGCGATGCCACCCTGCGCGTACTGAGTCGCGGTGTCCGTCGGGCCACCCTTGCTGACAGTGAGCACTTTCAGCCCCCGCAGAGAAGCGGTGCGCGCAGCGGTGAGGCCCGCAACACCGCCTCCCACGACGACCAGGTCGGCATGAGCCTCCCAGGCGAAACGCCCGGCAGGGCTGGTCACTCGCCGCCGCCCGGATTACCGATCTCGATCATGCGCTGCACCGATTTCTGTGCGCGCTTGGCCATCTCGAGATCGACGTGGACCTCGTCCTTGCCCTCGAGAAGGCAGCGCAGCAACGCGGCGGGCGTGATCATCTTCATGTACGGGCACGACGCGCGGTCGTTGACGGCCTGGAAATCGACGTCGGGCGCCGCCTTGCGCAACTGGTGCAGCATCCCGATCTCGGTCGCGACCAGAACCTGCTTGCTCTTGGTGACGCGCGCAGCGTCGAGCATTCCGCCGGTGGAGAGGATCTTGACCTTGTCCGCGGGCACCGCGCCTTCACCGGCGAGGTACAGAGCCGAAGTAGCGCAACCACATTCAGGGTGCACGAACAGCTCGGCGTCGGGATGCGACTTGGACTTGGCCGTCAGCTCGTCGCCGTTGATGCCGGCGTGCACGTGGCACTCACCAGCCCAGATCTGCATGTTGGTACGGCCGGTCACGCGCTTGACGTGCGCTCCCAGGAACTGGTCGGGCAGGAACAGAACCTCGCGGTCGGGATCGATCGAGTTGACCACGTCGACGGCATTGGACGACGTGCAGCAGATGTCGGTGAGACCCTTCACCTCCGCCGTGGTGTTCACGTACGACACCACCAGCGCGTTCGGGTTGTCGGCTTTCCACTCACGGAGCTGCTCGGCATTGATCGAGTCGGCCAGCGAGCAGCCGGCTCGCTCGTCCGGGATCAGGACGGTCTTGGACGGCGACAAGATCTTCGCGGTCTCCGCCATGAAGTGCACGCCGCAGAAGACAATCGTGTCCTCGGGCGCCTCGGCAGCGATTCGCGAGAGCGCCAGGGAGTCGCCGACGTGATCGGCGACGTCCTGAATCGCGGGCAGCTGGTAGTTGTGCGCAAGAATCGTCGCGCCGCGTTCGCGAGCCAGACGTTTGATCTCAGCGGCCCATTCGGGGGTCGCTTCGACTCCGCTGTATCCGCCAGGGCCGTCGTGAATCTGCGAGGCCGATCCCTCCCATAACGTCGTGGTCGTCATGGCGTTCTCCTTCACCGTGAACCCGGGCTCGTCACCCAGTTCAAATCCGGACGGGCTGGCCCGGATTTCCGTATTCGAGGTTTTCGACTTAGGATCGAAAACGTGCCCAATAGTAACACCACCCACGAAGTGCTTGCAGCGGTGTTCCAAGTTCGCACCTTCCCCGCAAGCATCGCCGCAGGTGACGGCGATCACTGCCCGCAAGGACGTGAAGAGTTGGCCGTACTGCTGTGGCAGCGCGCACTCAACCCGCAGAAGGGCACTTGGTCCCTGCCCGGTGGCACTTTGCGCGACGACGAGGACCTGACGACGTCCGCTCGACGACTCCTCGCCGAGAAGGTCGACCTACGAAAAGTCGCTCACCTCGAGCAACTCTCCGTCTTCAGCGACCCACAGCGGGTGCCGGGCCCACGCCGCATCGCGTCGACCTTTCTCGGACTCGTCCCTCTCAGCGCCGATCCACAACTCCCACCGGACACCGCCTGGCACCCTGTTTCGAAATTGCCGGAGATGTCGTTCGACCACGGAACCGTCGTACGGCACGCGCGCAATCGACTGGCCGCAAAACTCTCGTACACCAACATCGCATTCGGGCTGGCTCCCGAAGAGTTCGCGATGTCCACACTACGGGAAATATACTGCGCCGCACTCGGTTACCAAGTCGACGCCACCAACTTGCAACGCGTACTGGGGCGTCGAGGCGTCCTGACTCCCACCGGCAACACCGCACCGTCGGGCAAGTCGGGTGGACGTCCACCGGCTCTGTACCGTTTCACCGACTCCACCTTGCGGGTCACCGACGAATTCGCCGCCCTACGGCCACCGAGCTGACGCCGGTCACGTTGTCAGGCAACGGCTTCGAGACTTCCACGCTGCGTCCACACCGAGGTCACGGCGCCCGCCGGATCGATAACCCGATTTATTGTGCCGAATCGTGTCGTCACGCGGTCGAGAATCCGGTCGGCCTGCCAACGATCCGTCGGATCGGCGACTATCGCAAAGAAGCGATGGGCAGGTTTCCCAGCCATGATGCGTACCAACTCGGTTACCGTCCGCGCCGTGACCGCCACGCTCCAACCAGCGTCGAGAAACTCTGTGGCGATGCGCGCACCGTGCTCGAATCCGATGTCTGTGACCAGTACAACTCCCCTATTGGGGGCGATCTCTGAAACGCTCATTGCGGAACCTCCACTCGGAATCAAACTTCTTGACTCCTATGTAAGTCCGCAATCTTGTGCTCCCCTTGTGCTGGTTCTGTGAGAACTCTGGGGAATTCCGCGCGTGTCCCGGACGTCAGACAGATCGAGACAACCCCGCCCAGAAGACCGTCGACGCAGCGTTCACCACATCGCCGACCGGCACGTCGCCCAACATTCCGCCCGCGGCCAGCGTCGCGACTCCATGGAACGTCGCAAAGGCAACCAGCGCAATACTTTCCGGATCGCCGGCGGCAATGTCACCCGAAGCCTGCGCTTCCGATACGAGCCGAACGGTCAGGTCCATCGTCGCGTGCCCCGCGGTCACGACGGTCTCGGCCGCACCGGGTGCATGCTTGTTGCTGTACATCAGAGACAACAGGCCGGGATGCTCGAGTGCGAAATCCACGTAGGCATTGGCGAGCGAGGAGAACCTGGCCCTCGCGGTCGGCGGAGCCTCCGAAACTGCACGCTCGAGCGCACCGGTCATCCGATGGAAGCCGCTTTCAGCCAGGGCGTCGAGCAACGCTTGACGGTCCCGAAAATGCTTGCCCGGAGCCGCGTGACTCACGCCCGCCTCACGTGCAAGTTGCCTCAGCGACAGCTTGTCGACGCCGTCTCGCTCGAGGGTAGCTTCAGCCGACGCCAGGAGTTCCTGTCGCAGACTGCCGTGGTGGTACGGCTGTTCGTGGGCGGGCATGGAGGCACCTTATCAAAATGTTGTCATTGACAACTATGGTGTCAGTGCCTACATTTGGGACCACCCGAACCGAAGGAGCCACCATGGCCATCGACGTAGCCGGAACCACCGTCCTGATCACCGGAGCCAGCGCCGGGCTCGGCGTGGAATTCGCTCACCGCTTTGCCGCTCGCGGTGCAAATCTGGTTCTCGTCGCCAGGCGGGCAGATCGCCTCGAAGCCCTCGCTACGGAACTCCGCGTCGCCCACGGCATTACCGTGACAGTGCTGCCCGCCGATCTGGCAGCACCCGGCGTCGGCGCGACCCTTCACCGAGAATTGACCGGCCGCGACATCACCGTCACGTCACTGATCAACAACGCCGGGTTCGGAACGCACGGCGCGTTCGTAGACGAAGACCTCGAGCGCGTCACGTCCGAAATTCAACTGAACATCGCCACACTCGTCGAGTTGACGCACACATTCCTGCCCGACCTTCTCACCGGACGCGGCGCACTGGTCAACATCGCCAGCACCGCGTCATTCCAGCCGACACCGGGCATGGCGGTCTACGGCGCATCCAAGGCCTTTGTACTCAACTTCACGGAAGCACTGTGGGCAGAAGCTCGCGGTAGCGGATTGACCGTATTGGCGGTATGCCCCGGTCCGACGCGCACCGAGTTCTTCGACGTCGTCGGGTCCGAAGATGCTGCGGTCGGCCGAATGCAGACGGCAACTCAGGTGGTGGACACAGCTTTCCGGGCACTGGATCGACGCAACGCACCGCCGACAGTGGTATCAGGTTTGCCGAATTGGGTGTCCTCGATCAGCACTCGCTTCGCGACCCGCCGATTGGGGGCGTTGATTTCGGGTCGACTCTTGGGAGACGTGCGAATGAAGTCCGCTGCGAACCGTCCGTCGACCTCGGCTGTTTAGCGACACGACGGTTACGGGAGTTTCGGCTGGACCTCGTCGTCGGTCCGTTCGACCTCGGCGGCCGGATCCTCAGATTCCGGATGGTCCCCCACACCGAGGTCGTCGTACGGATTGAGCACTGCGAGAACCAAAGTCACGACGCACGCCGCGAGCGGCTGAAACAACAGGACCAGCAAGGTTCCGATGTTGGGTGCTCGCGCGACGATCTCCCCCACCGCCGGATTGTCGGCCGCGGGGAAACGTAGTTTCGTCACACCCGAACCCACGAGTGCCATCAGGCCGGCTCCCACCGCTGAGCCGACGATCAATCCACCCAGGGCATACGGGCCTCGACTCAGGCGTGCCAGCCAGGCCGCCACCGCTGACAGCACGCCGACGATCAGTGCCAGCCAGATGAATACGGCGCTGGCATCGAACTGGTGAAGACTCTCACCCGTCAACGCGACGCCGCGCCCCTCGGACACCACCAACAGGTGCTCTGCCGGAGCCAGGAACGCCCACAGCACACCGACGAGCACGCTCACGCCCGCACTGGTTGCGGCGATCACGATCGCGGTGCGCAGTCGAGTCTGCCGAAGAGAGATCACACAGAGTGACGCTACCTGCGGGCGGCGTCGATCGAGTCGACGACACCGTGACGGGAGCATTTCGCCCACCATCCGTCAGGACTGACCTGAACGATCATGCGCCGTCCGCACTGCTCGCAGAAGCGAGGAGGCTCGAGGCCCATCGACGCCGCTGTCGGCGTCGGATCGTCGACGCCGTCGACGATCCGACGCCCGGTGAACGGGTTGTACCGCTCCTCGGTCACCGGAACGCTCACAGAGTGTCGTTCAGAGCTTTGATCGGCATCTGCAGATCAACCAACAAATCCAGATCCTTCTCGGCGGGACGTCCGAGAGTCGTCAGGTAGTTGCCGACGATGACGGCGTTGATTCCGCCGAGGATGCCCTGCTTGGCCCCCAGGTCACCGAGAGTGATTTCACGTCCACCCGCGAAGCGCAGGATCGTGCGAGGCAGCGCGAGACGGAAGGCCGCAACGGACCTGAGCGCCTCGCCGGCGGGCAGCACGTCCAGATCACCGAACGGGGTACCCGGACGCGGGTTGAGGAAGTTGAGTGGAACCTCGTCCGGCTCCAGTTCGGCCAGGTTGGCCGCGAACTCTGCACGCTGCTCCAACGATTCGCCCATGCCGAGGATTCCGCCGCAGCACACTTCCATGCCTGCTTCCCGAACCATCCGAAGGGTGTTCCACCGCTCTTCCCACGAGTGCGTGGTGACGACGTTCGGGAAATGCGACTTGGAGGTCTCCAAGTTGTGGTTGTACCGGTGCACACCCATGGCGGCCAATTGGTCGACCTGTTCCTGGGTCAGCATGCCGAGCGAGCAGGCGATCTGGATGTCGACCTCGTTGCGGATCGCCTCGATGCCGGCAGCCACCTGAGCGAGCAACCGGGCGTCGGGTCCGCGGACGGCGGCCACGATGCAGAACTCGGTGGCGCCCGACTTCGCGGTCTGCTTGGCAGCTTCCACCAGGCTCGGGATGTCCAACCAGGCCGCGCGAACCGGCGACTGGAAGAGTCCGGACTGCGAGCAGAAATGGCAGTCCTCGGGGCAACCGCCCGTCTTGAGGCTGATGATGCCCTCGACCTCGACCTCCGGTCCACACCACTTCATACGCACATCGTGGGCGAGAGCGAGCAGGTCTTCGAGCCTGTCGTCGTCGAGTCGGAGTACGTCGAGCACCTGGCTTTCGGTCAGGCCGACTCCTCTTTCGAGAACTTGCTCGCGCGCCTGGTCGAGGATGTCGACCGTCGCAGGGGCCGTGCTAATCGGGGGCGGGGTCACAGACGTCTCCTTCGAAACCAGCAAAATTGAACACCGTACAAGTTGAACGGTGTTCACGTTAGAGACGTGGTGGAATACTGTCAAAGGCGGGTCCGATCGACATTCGATCGCGAGCAGCCCACAGCGGGACGAAACGAGGGGAACAACAAGTGCAGTTGCGACGCGGCGACGTGCTGGACGGCGCCATGGCGATACTCGACGAGTTCGGACTTGCCGACCTCACGATGCGCAGGCTCGCAACGTCCCTGGGTGTCCAACCCGGAGCTCTCTACTGGCACTTCCCGAACAAGCAGACCCTGCTCGGTGCGGTCGTCGACAAGATCCTCGAAGACCTCGACTCCCCCGTTGACGCGGACACGTGGCAAGAGGCGTATTCCGAACTGGCACACAGGCTTCGGTCGGCACTGCTGGCGCACCGCGACGGCGCCGAGTTGGTCAGCGCCACCTTCGCCTCGCGGATGACGAGCAGCAAGGTACGCGAGCACTTCGTACAAGCAGGGCAGGAATCCGGCCTCTCACGCGAGCACGCCCAACTCGCGGCATACGCCCTGCTGTATTACGTACTCGGCCATACCGTCGACGAGCAGTCCCGAGCGCAGATGGAAGAAATGGGGGCACTCACCCGAGCACCCATTTCCCCGGACTCCCCCGAGGTGATCGGCGGCGGTTCCGACGAGGACCTCCTCGACGGCGATCCGACGGTACGCTTCCAGTTCGGCCTGGATCTGTTCATCGACGGCATCCGCACCCGCCTGAATTCGACCCCACATTCAACGCGCACCGAATCGGCTCTACGACACTCCTGACAGTCGTAGTAATGCAGTAGTACCGGCCGCGACAATCACCACGACCACCAACGGCGCCCTGAACCAGGCGCAGATGCCTCCGGCCACCACCCCGAGCACTCGCGCCGGTCCGGCAACGTCATGGCCGGTGAAGATCGTCGAGGTCACAACCACTGCGAGCAGTAGCACCACGACAGCACGATCGAGAGTCTTCTCGGCAAAGCCCGAAAGCATCACCCGAGCGCGGAGCAGAACGCCACTCACCCGTAAAGCGTAAGAGCCGCAGGCGAATACGAGAATGCCGATCCAGACCGTTGCCGTATTCATCGGACCTTCTCCCGAAACGGTATCGTCACCGCAATACTCAGCAGGGCTACGAGCGGCGCGGTACCGGGCGGCAGGAACGGCGACGCGGCCACCGCGATCACTGCACCGACCACGGCGGCAAGCAGCGTCACCCTCTCCCTCAGCGCCGGCAAGACGAGGGCCAGAATGACAACCGGAAAAGCGGCATCCAACCCCAACGCGCCCGGATCCTGGACGACACTCCCGAGAAGACCGCCCAGCAGCGCTCCGATGGGCCACGCCACCGCGATCCCGATCCCACACAACCAGAAAGCAGCACGCTTCTGCTTCACCGTTGCTTGCGCCATGGCGACCGCGACGCTTTCGTCGTTGACCAGGTGCGCGCCGACCATTTTGCGCCAACCCGATCCTCTGTGCCGACCCCTGTCGAGAAAAGATCCCGCCGACAATCCGTACGCGAAGTTTCGCGAGTTGATCAACAAACCGGCTGCAACCGCGGCGAGGGCACTCCCCCCGGCCGCGATGATTCCGATGAACAAGAACTCCGACGAGGCACCCAGAACGAGCACGGCCAACGCAAGGAGCTGCCACATCGAGAACCCGGCCGATCCCGCCGTCACACCGTAGGAAACACCGACGATGGCCACGGAGAGACAGATCAGCACGCTCACCCGGAGCGTGTCGCGATCAACTGTTCGCCATAAAGAACGCATGTATTCTATGTTGAACGACGCAAGACCGTTCGTCAAGGGAAACGATCGATCGGAGAATCGAACGATGGCTAGTGGTGCATTTGACAGTGGTGTACCCGACGGTGCCGGAATTGGTACTGAACAGAGTCCTCAAAAGCTGGTGGCAGTCGCACTCAAACGTGAGCGCACCCGAGCGGGCTTGAGCCTCTCGGAGGTCGCCCGACGCGCTGACATCGCCAAATCCACACTCTCCCAACTCGAATCCGGCCTCGGGAACCCGAGCCTCGAAACACTGTGGGCACTCGGCAACGCCCTGGGTGTGCCGTTCTCACAACTCGTCGACTCGCAAGCACAGACCGTTCAGTTGATTCGAGCCGGGGAAGGACCCGCGATTGCGTCGGCGAACGCGTCGTACATCGCGACGCTCCTGGCTCCCAGCCCACCGAACGCGCGCCGCGATCTGTATCGGATAGTTGCAGAACCGGGCGAGCCCCGCATTTCGACGCCGCATGCGCGCGGCACCACCGAACACGTTGTGATCGGCACCGGGCGGGCGGAGGTCGGGCCCACTGCAGATCCGATCGAGCTCGGGCCGGGCGACTATCTCGCGTATCCCGGTGACGAGGAGCACATCTTTCGGGCACTCGAACCAGGCACGACGGCGATCCTGGTTTCGGAGCACACCTGAGCCGCGATGAGTTTCGTCGCTGCGGGAAGTCTGTACCTGCGAGGTGATGTGGCCAGTGCCTCGATCGCCGACGGCAGCAACGACCAACAGCAGGAGGACCCATGTCCGGATCCAGCATCAGCAGTATTTTGCTCTCGAGCACCGACCCCGAACGCTTGCGCGACTGGTACGCCGAGGCGTTCGCTCCGAAAGTCGACCGCACTCCGGGCGAACCCGGCTACGACGTTCTCGACTTCAACGGTTTCTACGTGATGCTCGACAGACGCGACGACGTCGGCGAGACCAACCCGCAGCCCGGCCGGATGTTCCTCAACGTCGAGACCGACGACGCCCGGTCGATCGCGCAACGCATCGACGTACTCGGCGGAAACTGGCTCGCCCCACTCGAAGACCGCGACGGCAGTTTGTTCGCCACCGCGATCGACCCCGACGGAAACTACGTTCAGATCATCGAGTTCAGTGAGGCGGCCCGGGCCGAGATGGAATCCGGAATGACGGATTCCGAACCTACCTAGTCGGACAACAGCCAGGAACGGAGACAGTCATGCTTGCGGACACCAAAGCGTTCAGCGGTTTTTCGGTGACAGACATCGATGCTGCAAAGAAGTTCTACGGCGAAACACTCGGGCTGAAAGTGACCGACGAAGACATGGGACTTGTGCGCCTACATCTTGCCGGTGGAACCGAGATCTTGGTTTACCCGAAGCCGAATCACGAACCCGCGACGTACACGATCCTCAACTTCGTCGTCGACGACATCGACACGACGGTCGATCAACTGACCGCACGTGGCGTGGAGTTTCTGAAATACGACGGATTCCCTCAAGATGCGCGAGGCATCATGCGTGGCAACGGTCCCGACATCGCGTGGTTCACCGACCCCGCCGGCAATGTTCTGTCGGTAATCAAGGAGTCCTGACGTGTTTAACCGCTGAACAGCTGTGACTGCCGCTGTTCAGCGGTGTCGGTATTGGACCGTTCCGCTGCCGCAGTTTCACGCTCGGCCGCCAGTTGCTCGGCGCTTTTCGCGTCGACAACGGACTCCGCCGCACTGAGGTCGGAAAACAAGCCACTGCTCGATTCGTTCACATGCCACCCTTTTGCCTGGTCATCGTTACCGCGCGCAGATAAACCTGCGTTAGAGATCGGTCGATGGCTACTTGATTACTGCCGCCCGTACGGCGCCGACAAGACGCCGATGACCCAGCAGTTCTTCACCCAGTGTTGCACGCCTGTGTTTTCCACGAGAAATTCGGTCCAGACGGGTTGTCATCGCCCGCGTGCTGGAGCAATGTGAAAGATGAGCGCGGAGCAGGTCGGCAGCACTTTCGTCGGACACCTGGCCCCTCAATTCACTGCACAATTTTTGGAGGAATCATGTTGGGAATTGCTTTGGGCCTCGGCAGCGCCGCTGTCGGAATCGGCCTCGGACTGCTCGGCGCAGGAGCCGGAATTCTGCTGAGCGACAAGACCGTCAAAACCGCACGACGTGAACTCACCGCCTGACGAGGGCGAGCGCACTGACTATTTGGGCACTCGGGTCAGCACTCGGGTCAACGCGGCGATGCGCCACCCCGCGCAGTGGGTGCTCTCGCACGCCACACGTCGCCGCGGCGTGGACACAGACGCAGCCGTTCCCACCAGCGCCCAGGACGTGCTCGACCGGTTGACGGCTCTCCGAATCAGCACGTGGAGTTACGGTTTCGACCACAAGTCGATCCGTCATCTCGGACCGATGGCACAGGATTTTGCCGCAGTCTTCGGCCTAGGGGCCAACACCCGTCGGATCTCGGCCGTCGATGCAAACGGCGTCTGCATGGCGAGCATTCAAGCATTGAACCGCAAAGTTCTCGCCCTCGAGACAAAGGTCAGCGCGCTCGAGAAGGACATGGACAGGCTGCACGAAGAACTGGGAGGCACGGGCACGGATCGAAATGCATTAGAAGCCAACAACAGTCACACATCCCCGCCGCTCGACGAGTTCGGTAGGTCCGCAGGTCTGTAGTTTGTTCGGTGTGACCGCCCCTGATTCAGACTCCGACTCAGTACCCAACGTGATTGCCGCGCTGTTCGACGTGACATCCGACGCCGTCGGTGACGAACACGTCGAACAGGTACTTGCCGAATTCGGCGTTGGCGCAACGGAGATCGCGGAGACAGCGGCCCGCATCCGGGCCAGTCGGTCGGAATTTCGCCGACTGCGCCGTCGCGAAAACGAATTGGCGGTCCTCTATTCGAGTGCGCGTGAGCTTGCGCAAGTTCGCGACGTGGACACTCTGCTGCAGAGGCTGGTGAACCGCGCACACGACATCATGGGTACCGACGTCACGTACCTGTCCGAGTTCGATGTGGTCACCAGAGATCTGAATGTTCGAAAGACAGCAGGCGCCGTCTCGCCGGAACTACAGCATCTACAGGTTCCCGCCGGCGCGGGACTGGTCAGTGCGATTGCCGAATCTCGAGCAGCCCAATGGGTTCAGAACTACAGCGACTACACGCAGTCGCGTCACGACGAGGTGGTCGACGCCGCGATCGTCGCCGAAGGTCTGGTGGCGATTCTCGGCGTGCCGATGCTCTCGGACGGCCAGATCCTCGGAGTCCTGTTTGCCGCCGACCGCCGGGAACGACGATTTACTGCCGATCAGATAGCCCTGCTCTCGGCGCTGGCGGATCATGCCTCGGTGGTCCTGCAAACCGCGCGGGCGCTCGACCGCGCCGAGGAATCCGCCGCCGAGACCGGGCGAGCACTCGACGAACTGCGGGAGCACGTGTCCGCGCGCGACAAGTCGAACATCGTCCACCAGGATCTGATCCACGCCGTTCTCCGTGGCGGCGGATACGCCCAGGTTGCACGAACCCTCAGCAGCGCACTCGAGCGCGGCACCGTCGTGGTCGACAGTGAGCTACGCCCTCTGGTCAAATCCTCGGGCGAGCAGATCACGACGGTGCCGTTGTCTCTACCTCGCGCCGTGTCCGAGGCCATTGACCAGAGTCGCCGAAGCGGCCGATGCACGTTTGTCGCCGATGACAGTGAAACCGTGATCCAACTCGTCAGCGCCATCACCGCCGGCGAATCATTCCTCGGGGCCATCTTGCTGAATCGTTCGGACGCGCCGATCGGACCTGTCGAACTCAGGACCGTGGAACGGGCCGCTCAGGTTACTGCGATCCTCGTGTTGCAACACACGGCGGCGGCAGCAGCGGATCGGCGCGCGCGTGACGAACTGGTCGCCGATCTGTTGAGCACTGCGCCCGAGCGCAGGCGCGATCTCGAACGTCGGACCCGCAACCTCGGCATCTCCCTCGGCGAACTCGATACCGTCCTCGTGGTGTCGGTTGCTCCGGAACTCCGCACCGCTGCGCTCCGCGCAATCGGGCAGAGTTTGCCGGTCGGGGCTTTGGCGTCGCAGCACGCCGGATTGATCGCGGTGGTCTCGCGCTCGGGGAACCCGGCAGCCGCGGCGACCGTCGTTCACCGCCAGATCACCGGTTCGGTGGGACCTCACGCCGTGGTGATTGCGCCGGCAACGGCGGAGCGTCCCGAAGACCTCCCGGCGCGCTTCACCTCTGCCCTGCGTACTGCTCGCCTGCTCTCGGCGGTGGGCAAGACCGACGGCGCGGTCACGACGGCGTCGTATCTGCCGTACACCGTTCTGTTCGGCGAAAATCCGGAATCACTCCATCAGTTCATCGACGAAGTAATCGGCCCGGTACTCGCCTACGACCGCGACAAGGACACCGATCTCACTGCGACCCTGCGCGCCCTCGTGCGCAACGAAGGAAGCCCGACCAAGGCTGCCCGCGCCCTCAACTATCACCCGAACACCGTCGTTCAGCGTCTCGACCGCATCCGTACACTCCTCGGTCACTCGTGGCGTGAAGACGAGAACTTCTTCCGGGTATCCATGGCGACGAGGCTCGACGAACTTCGGGAAGTGGGAACGGAAGAGGGCGGAAGCGACAACACCGACAGCGGTGATGGTGCTTGACACCACAACTTCGACTGATCGATGTGCTGTGAGCACGTGGCTAGGCAGGCATCAACCTCCCTACTGTGAAGCGGAGCACAGAACCACTTCAGGAGGACGACCCCCGTGTCTATGAACAATCGGTCCAAGAACAACCGGTCTGTCAACAGCCGTATCGCCGATTTCCGGTCCTACGACGTCGCCGCCCGGCGCGCCGAGATCGTCCGCCAGACCGACCTGACCGAAGCAGACATCGCGGTCTACGACGCCGCCGACGGCCTCACCATCGACCAGGCCGATCGCATGGTCGAGAACGTCCTCGGCGTCATCGGCATTCCGGTCGGCGTGGCCACAAACTTCACGATCAACGGCAAGGACTACCTGATCCCTCTTGCCACCGAGGAGCCGTCGGTCGTCGCAGCTGCGAGCAACGCCGCTCGCATCGCACGCGGACTCGGCGGCTTTCACGCCTCCAGTACCCAGCCGATCATGCAAGCCCAGATTCAACTCGTCGACGTCGTGGATCCGGAGGCGGCCCGGATCCGGCTCCTCGAGGCGCGTGAAGAAATCATGGCACTCGCCAACGAGCAGGACCCGAAGCTGGTCAGCGTCGGCGGTGGCGTGAAGGATATTTCGGTTCGCGTCGTGTCCTCGGACCAGGCCACCTACGTCGTCCTCCACCTTCATGTCGACGTACGAGATGCGATGGGCGCCAACGCAGTCAACACGATGGCGGAAGCAATCGCGGATCGAGTGTCCGAGATCGGCGGCGGGCACGTCGTCCTGCGTATTCTCACCAACAAGGCAGATCTGCGGCTCACGCGTGTTCGCGCCGTGTTCGACGCCGAATTGATCGGCGGCGCAGAAGTAGTGGACAACCTGATCCATGCCGCACGTTTGGCCGAGCTGGATCCCTACCGCGCCGCGACACACAACAAGGGCATCATGAACGGCATCAGCGCCGTTGTGCTGGCGACCGGAAACGACACGCGTGCAGTCGAAGCCGGGTGCCACTCTCACGCAGTCAACGCCGACGGAATCTACTCCTCGCTCTCGCATTTCGAGAAGAACGCCGACGGAAACATCGTCGGCACCCTCGAGCTACCCATGCCGGTCGGCCTCGTCGGCGGGGCCACCAAGGTGCACCCCGTAGCGCAGGCCGCGATCAAGATGCTCGGCGTCGAGAGTGCCGAGGAACTCGCCGGCATCATTCTTGCAGTCGGTCTCGCCCAGAACCTGGCTGCTGTCCGCGTTCTCGCCGGGGAGGGTGTCCAGCGCGGACACATGGGACTGCACGCCCGCAACATCGCTGCCACCGCCGGAGCGCAGAAGAGCGAGATCGACGCCGTGGTCGCACGCCTGATCGCGGACAAGAGCATTCGCGTCGAGCATGCCGAGAAGGTTCTCGCCGAGATCCGCGGCGGAAACTGACGACAATGACGGAAACAGTTGCAGGATCACCAGTGTGGAAACCGGCGCCTCATCGAGTGTCGGCGCCGGGCCTACCGACCTCGGTCCGGGTCTACGAAGTCGGGCCTCGAGACGGACTTCAAGCGGAGACGGCGGTGATCCCGACCGAGACGAAGGCCCAGTTCATCGAACGCCTGGTCGCGGCCGGTTCCCGCACTGTCGAGTTGACGAGTTTCGTCTCACCTCGATGGATCCCGCAACTTGCGGACGCGGAAGAATTGATGGGTCGACTCCACCTGCCGAACTCGGTACGTACGGTCGTTCTCGTCCCGAACCGCAAAGGTCTCGAGCGGGCCGTCGCCGCCGGAGCGCGTGAAGTTGCAGTATTCGTCAGCGCCACAGAGGAATTCGCGAAACGCAACCTCAATTCCACGGTCGACGGCGCGATCGCCGCGGCTGCCGAGGTCACGACCGCCGCTCGAGCCCTGGGACTTCCCGTCCGCGGATACATATCGATGTGCTTCGGAGACCCGTGGGAAGGCGTCGTGTCCGTCGAGCGTGTCGCCGACATCGCCAAGTCCTTGATCGACAGCGGCGTCACGTCGCTCTCCCTCGGCGACACCATCGGCGTCGGCACCCCTGGTCATGTGCTCGCTCTACTCGGCGCGATCCGCGAACGTGGCATCCCGACATCGCAGATCGCGATGCACTTCCACGACACCTACGGGCAAGCACTGTCGAACGTCTACGCGTCGTTGACCGCTGGAGTATCCGAATTCGACAGTTCCGCAGGTGGTCTCGGACGGTGCCCGTATGCCAAGGGCGCGACCGGAAATCTCGCCACCGAGGATCTGGTGTGGATGCTCCACGGCCTCGGGATCGACACCGGCATCGACCTGGATTCGCTCACCGACACAAGTAGTTGGATGGCCGAACAGATCGGACACCCGAGCCCGTCCCGGGTTGTCAACGCCCTCCGCGCTGCACGCACCTGACATTCGCCAAGCAAGTCCCCCGCCTCCCAAGACTCTCACCCTGTATGACCTCGCCCTGTATGACACTGGAGAAGACTGATGTCACCACCACAGTCGGCAACGACGCCGACCACCACAACCGAGCCGACCGAGCAGCAGACATACCTCGAAGTCTGGGGCGACACCGTCAACGGTCGACACCTCGCGATCTCTGTCGCAGTCGGCAGTGTCGTCGGCGCCTCGGCTCTTCTCGCAGCCCAAGCACTGTTCGAACGGGTCGTCAGCGAGCCGTCGTTGGCCCAGGCGTACAGCCTGCTGGTCGGCATCGCGGCCTGCCTGCTCGCCGGCGTCGTCTGCGGAATCTTCATCAAGCCGAAGCGGATAGTCGCCTTGGCGGCCGCCGACGCGGAGTCGATCGACGGTGTCATCACGATGATGAGTGAACAACGCCAGGGTCTCGGCACTCTCGCCGACATTCCGGAACAGAGCCAACTGGAACTTCGCGAACTCGGTCTGTACGACCACTTCGCCGCTGCCGAGGCCGAGCACGCGCGGGTCTCGAACACACCGGTCTCGAAAGCACCGGCCTCGAAAGCACCGAAGGACGGTGGGCTCGCATGAGTTCGGTTCTGACCAACGAGATTCTGATTGCCGTTCTCTTCGGCATCATCGGTGCGGTCGCGTTCACGTTCATCGGATTGATCTCCGGCACGGACGAGACGGCCACCATCGCACCGCTGACTCTGCTCGTGATCCTGCTCGGCGCTCCCCCGGCGGCAGTCTTCACGTTCTTCCTCTCCGGTGCGATCGCCAAACACATGACTCACGCGGTGCCGACGATGCTGTTGGGCATTCCCGGTGACACGATGGCGATTCCACTCCTGCCGGAGGCGCAGATGATGCGCTCACTCGGCATCCCGCACATCGCACTCCGCAAGGCGATCTCGGGAGCAGTGATCTCGGCGTTCGTCGCTGTGCCGGTTGCCGTCCTGTTCGCGACCATCCTCGCTCCGTTCGCCGACACCGTTCAGTCGATAGCACCGTGGCTGTTCCTGGTCGCCGCCGTCGGCATCGCCTACGCCTCACCAGGCCGCTGGGCCGGAGTGGTCGCCCTCGTTCCCTTCGTCATCTTGATCCTCGGCGCCCGCGCCTTGACGTCGAATTACGATGTGTCGCTCAACATCAGCTACTTCCTTGCCATCGCGGTCGGGCCGCTGATCGCGGACCTCGCGCTGACCTTGGGGCCGTCGAGTCGCAAGGACATGGAGCGCAGTGAACCCAAGACCGTCGCCCTGGCCCCGGACATCAAGGGGTGGAAGGGATACTTTCCCAATCCTCTGAAGGTCCTCGATCGCAAGCAGATCGGCTACACCGCGGCGGCCTCCACGGTCTCCAGCGCAACGTTCGTCTTCAGCCCCGTTGCCATGACCGTTCTGATGGGTGAGCTGGTGGGTGCGCGGATCAAGAACGGCTATCACCGGCTGACCACCATGGTCTCGGCAAAGAACGGTACGACGGAATCCACGTACATCGCGGAAACCCTCATCCCTCTCGTGGCCTTCGGCCTTCCGCTCAGCCCGCTGGCAGCAGGTCCCGCGGCGCCTCTGTTCAACGCTCCGCCGGTCTTCGAAACCAATCAGGAAACCGGAGTGATCAACAATCTCTCCACGTACCTGACCCAGTGGGAGTTCCTGCTCTACGGCCTGCTCGCAGTGGTCACGGCAACGGTCATCGCATATCCGTTTGCCATGAACTACGCGTACCGCGCTGCGTCAGCGGTGGTCAAACACATCAGTCACGAAGCTGTGATCGCGGTGTTCACGGGACTGGTCGTGGTCATCAGCATCTGGGAGGGCGGCATCCTCGGGCTTCTGATCACCGTGACGGTCGGCCTCGTCGGCGGCTTGCTCGGGCGTCTGTTCAAGATCCACGGCGGTGTCCTGTTCATGGGTTACTACGTCGCGCTGTTCAGCGTCCCGGCTCTGATCAATCTGTTCTGAATCGCCCGACACCACCAACCCGTGCGGACCTGCAAACACTGCGGGTCCGCACGGGTTACTTCGCTTGTCCGACCGTGAGCGACACGGTTCGATTCCGGTCGAGTTTCTTCGCCCGGTACAACGCTTCGTCGGCGCAGTCGACCAGTTGCGTCAGATCCGCACCGCCTGCAGGTGAACACGCGACACCGATACTGACGGTGGGCCCGAGTTCACCCAACACTGCCGACGAACTCTCGGCCTGCGCACGTCGAATCATCTCGGCCGTCTCGGTCGCACCCGCCAGATCGACACCGGCCATCAGTACGACGAACTCCTCGCCGCCCAAACGGGCGAACAGATGCTTGTCGTCGAGATTCCGCCGCACCTGATCGGCAAAACTCACCAACGCGGTGTCGCCGGCGCGATGACCGAGGTTGTCGTTCACCATCTTGAAGTGATCCAGATCCATCATCAGGACGCTGACCGGACGTCCAGAGTGCCGACGCGGTTCGGTCGCACCCGTCACGCTGCCGCCTCGCCGCAAGAACTCGTCCCGACGCAGCGCTCCGGTGAGATCGTCGTGGGTGACTGCCTGGGTGAGTGCCTCGAGCGCGCGGCGGCGCTCGAGGATCACGCAGGCCACCGCGATCGGCGCTACCGCCAGCAGCGACAATCCGATCTGGACCGACGCGCTGACGGGCGAGACGCCCTCGCTGGACAATCCGAGATGACCGTCGGCCGTCAGTATTAACGTCCAGGCAGTTGATACGGCTGTGAGCACCGAGGTGACGAAGACATTGGTGAGCAAGGCGGCAGTCACCAGGGCCGGCATGGCAAACGCGATCGCTCCGGCACCGCCGATCACCCACTCCAAGATGATGCAGACGGCCAGCAGCGCTGTCGGAACCACAGATCGACGCAGAAGTGCGGCAACAGCTTTCGGGTCCCGATCCGCTCGCCGAAGCGAAGGGAATGTCAGCACCAACGGGACGATGGTCATGTAGTTGACGAACTCACTCGAGAACCAGAGCAACCAGCCGTCCCACCACTGCCCGCCGAACAGCACGCGGTTCGCGATTCCGCCGACGAGTGCTGCCATCGACGCGGCGACGACCGTCGTCGCCACGAGATATCCGATAGACTCGATACTGTTCAGACGACGATCCTCACCGTCGACCCAGCGAAAGGCGTAGAAGCCGCTGGCAACCCCGACGATGTTGGCGGCGTTGAGCCACATCGTGGACTCCCACGCCCCACCGGTGATCAGGTCGGCTCCGACATAACCGACTACAACGCAAATCCAGGTGAGCAGTGTGGCGGAACGCGGCGACCGAAAGAGAATCCCGAGTAGCAGCGCGTTGGCCGGCCAGAAGACAGCAAGCGTGCCCGGCAGACGGCTCAGAATTCCGACCAGGCACGAGACGAAGACGACTACGCTGACAAGCAGTGCGCGACGTACGGCCGATGACGACAACGACTTTTCGACCGTGCTCACCACCTACATCCGACTGACCTACTCACAATTCGACAACCACCGTCGGCGTCCCGGGTGCCCCGGAGGGGGTCGCCCAAGACACCCGCCGAAATATACCGACCGGAATCGTACGCGAGAGACGTCGAAACCAAGGCGCCCCACTGTGCCTTGGCTATCGATGCAGACAAAACGGATGTTACGGCGTCAGTTGGCCAAAAGAGATTTACCGAGCGCGAGTGACGCAGTCCGAGCAAACTCTTGGGCATTCTCGCTGCCGCTTCCGGCAGGCATCAACCCGAGAAGGGGAACACCGCTGACCGAGACAAGATCCTCGCGATTGCATCTCTCGGCGAGGTCCGGTTGCTGCGGCCACGAACCGATCACCAACCCGGCGCACTCCACGCCAACCGCACCCAGCGCTTCCACCGTCAGAGCCGTGTGATTGAGCGTGCCCAGGCCGGACGCGACCACCAGTACTACAGGGGCTGCCAGAGCTGCGGCGAGATCGCGCGCGGTGAACCCGTCGGCCCCCAACCGGACCAGCAAGCCGCCGGCACCTTCGATCAGGGTCAGGTCGTGGGTGGTGTCCAGGTCGCGAGCAACTCGGACTACGTCGTCGAGCGCCAACAAGGGCAGACCACTTCGACGTGCAGCAGTATCCGGCGCCAACGGTTCGGGATATCGCGCCAACTCGACCAACGTCACTCCGCCACCGGCCAGACGCTCGATCTCGGCCAGATCACCCGCACCGTCCACGTCGACGCCGGTCTGGGCCGGCTTGAGCACTGCAACCGACTTACCCGACTGCACGGCGAGCGATGCCAATGCGGCTGTCACCACTGTTTTTCCGACGTCGGTCGACGTTCCGGTCACCAGGAGAATGCTCATGCTCGGGCCCCTGCTAATACTTCGCGCAGTACGAGAGCGATCTGCTCCATCTCGGAGGCCGACAGCGTCGCTCGAGCCGTCAGACGCAGCCGTGACGTTCCCTCCGGAACCGACGGCGGGCGGAAGCATCCGACATGCAACCCCTGGTCCCGGCACGCCGACGCGGCATCGAACGCCCGTTGCGGATCACCGAGAACGACCGAGACGACAGCAGATTCAGGCGACGGAGCACCGGTGACGTCCGCCAACTCGGATGCCCGGGCCAGGACGTCGAGCGCTCGCGTCGGCTCGCGCTGGAGTACGGCGAGTGCGGCTCTGGCCGCGCCGACGGCGGCCGGTGCGAGACCGGTGTCGAAGATGAACGTTCTTGCTGCGTCGACAAGATGCGCGCGGATCTTGTTGTCACCGAGTACAACTCCGCCCTGACTGGCGAGCGACTTGGACAGTGTTGCCGTCGCGACGACGTCGGGTTCACCGGCCAGGCCCGACTCGTGGACGAGACCGCGTCCACCGGCACCGCGCACACCGATGCCGTGCGCCTCGTCGACCAGCAGGATCGCCCCGTACTCCCGGCACACCTGATGCATCTCCCGCAGCGGCGCGAGGTCTCCGTCGGCACTGAAAACCGAATCGGTGACGACCAGAGCTCGCTCTTCCACTCTGCTACGCAACGTGTCGGCGAGAAAGCTCACGTCCGAGTGCGGGGCAACGACGACCCGCGCGCGTGACAGGCGGCAGGCATCCACCAGCGAGGCATGCGATCCCGCATCGGAGACGATCAACGATCCGGGACCCGAGAGCGCCGTCACCGCGCCGAGATTGGCTGTGTAACCGGAGGAGAAGACCAGCCCCGAGTCCGCCCCGACGAACTCGGCCAGTTCGACTTCGAGCAGTTCATGTTCGGTGGTGGTGCCGGTGACCAGACGCGAGCCCGTGGCGCCCGCGCCCCAACGGCGCAGTGCCGCCGTTGCACCCTCGATCACATCGGGGTGCCGCACAAGTCCGAGGTAATCGTTCGACGCCAGGTCGATCAACGGTGAGTCGACCGTGCGAGGACGGAGTTCGCGACGCAGTCCAGCGGCCCTACGGTCCGCTTCGACGGCAGAGAGCCAATTCAGCGAGGTGTTCACTTTTCCGACCATACTTGAACACCGTTCAACTCAATGGTTAGGGTGCATCCGTGCTCACAACCGGACTTGATCCCCAAGACGTCTCCGCCATCGATGCCGATGTTCTCTGGCATCCGTACGGATCGTTTCCCGCGTCGACTCGTCCGCTGATCGTCGACTCTGCCGAGGGGGCTACCCTCACGCTCTCCGACGGCCGCCGACTGGTCGACGGGATGAGCTCGTGGTGGGCCGCCATCCACGGCTACCGCAATCCCGTGCTCGACGCCGCGGCCGCGCGACAGCTGGGCAAGATGAGCCATGTCATGTTCGGTGGACTGACGCACGAACCCGCCGCTCGCCTCGGACGACTACTGGTCGACATCACACCACCACGCCTCGACAAGGTGTTTCTCTCCGATTCCGGTTCGGTAGCCGTCGAGGTCGCCGTGAAGATGTGCCTGCAGTACTGGCGGAGTCTCGGCAAACCGTCGAAGAACCGATTGATGACCTGGCGGGGCGGATACCACGGTGACACCTTCACCCCCATGAGCGTCTGCGACCCCGACGGCGGGATGCACTCTCTCTGGACCGATGTCCTGCGCGCGCAGGTCTTCGCGCAGACTCCCCCCGCGGACTATCGACCCGAGTACGCACAGGAGCTGGAAGCACTGCTGGCCGAGCATCACGAGGAACTGGCCGCGGTGATCGTCGAACCGGTAGTCCAGGGCGCCGGCGGAATGCGCTTCCACGACCCCGCCTACCTGATCGACCTACGTAATCTCTGCGACAAGTACCAAGTCCTCCTGGTCTTCGACGAGATCGCCACCGGATTCGGACGCACCGGCGAACTGTTCGCCGCCGATCACGCCGGCGTCAGCCCCGACGTCATGTGCGTCGGCAAGGCACTGACCGGCGGATACATGAGCCTGGCGGCGACGCTGTGCACCACGGAGATAGCGGAGGCGATCACCGCCGGCGAAGGCGGCGGGCTGATGCACGGCCCCACTTTCATGGGCAATCCACTCGCGTGCGCCGTCGCAGTCGCATCGACCGAACTGCTGCTCGCGATGGATTGGCGGCGTGATGTCGCAGCCCTCGAACATGGCCTCGTTCGTGGCCTCGCCGAAGCCGTCACAATTCCCGGGGTCGTCGATGTCCGCGTCAAAGGCGGGATCGGAGTGATCGAACTCGAGGAGCCGGTCGAGATGCAGAGCGCCACCGATGCAGCCGTCGACTCCGGAGTGTGGCTGCGACCGTTCCGAAACCTCGTATACGCGATGCCTCCGTACCTGTGTTCGGAGGCGGAGGTGGAACAGATCACAGCCGGAATGCTGGCAACCGCCCGCAGCCAGGCAAAACGGTGATCAGCGGCGTAGACAGTCGACAAGATTCGATCGGCTGCACCCGATAGGGTCTGATTCATGGATCAACCGCCGAGCGAGACCTCAGCCACTCCCATCCCGGTATGGCCTGGCAGTGCGTACCCACTCGGTGCCACCTACGACGGTGCGGGGACCAATTTCTCGCTCTTCTCCGAGGTCGCCGAAGCCGTGGAACTGTGCCTGATCGCCAAGGACGGAACCGAAACCCGGATCCGGATGGACGAGGTCGACGGTTACGTCTGGCATGCATACCTTCCGTCCGTATCCCCCGGCCAGCGATACGGCTACCGCGTCCACGGACCGTACGATCCGGCGGCAGGCCTGCGGTGCGATCCGAGCAAACTGTTGCTGGACCCGTACGGAAAAGCATTCGACGGAGACTTCGACGGAGACCGTTCACTGTTCTCGTACGACGTCGAGTCGGCAGGCGATCCCGAACCTTCGGGAGGCGACGAAACTCCTGCAGCGGAGCCGGAAGACGCGACCGACGAGACGAGTTCGGAAGCCGAATCGGGCGAGGTGGTCCTCGAGGACGAGGTGGAAGACGCGTCACCCACGGGCGATCAGGAATCCGACGAGATCCTCGACCCCGAACCCTTCGATCCCGCCCCACTCACCGACGAACCCGCCACCATCCCTTTCCCCCAACATGATTCGCTCGGCCACACGATGTCGACCGTCGTCATCAATCCCTTCTTCGACTGGGCGTCCGATCGCTCGCCGAAGCGCCCGTACCACGAGACGGTCATCTACGAAGCGCACGTCAAGGGTATGACCGCGACGCACCCCGGAATTCCGGAGGAACTGCGCGGCACCTACGCCGGACTCGCGCATCCGGTGATCATCGAGCACCTCACCAATCTGGGTGTCACTGCTGTCGAACTGATGCCGGTCCACCAGTTCATGCACGATCAGGTGCTTCTCGACCAAGGACTGCGAAACTACTGGGGTTACAACACCTTCGGTTTTCTCGCTCCGCATACCGACTACTCGTCGGCCGCAAAACCCGATGCGGCCGTAGCGGAATTCAAAGCGATGGTGCGCAGCTTCCACCAGGCAGGCATCGAGGTGATCCTCGACGTGGTCTACAACCACACCGCCGAGGGCAACCACATGGGGCCGACCATCAGCTTCCGCGGCATCGACAATGCTGCCTACTACCGCCTGGTCGACGGCGACGAAGCGCATTACATGGACTACACCGGAACGGGCAACAGCCTCAACGCCCGTCATCCGCACACACTGCAGCTGATCATGGACTCGCTGCGGTACTGGGTCACGGAAATGCATGTCGACGGTTTCCGCTTCGACCTCGCCTCGACACTCGCCCGTGAACTGCACGACGTGGACCGCCTCTCCGCCTTCTTCGATCTGGTGCAACAGGATCCGATCGTCAGTCAGGTGAAGCTGATCGCCGAACCGTGGGATGTCGGCGAGGGCGGTTACCAGGTCGGCAACTTCCCCGGCCTGTGGACCGAATGGAACGGCAAGTACCGCGATACCGTCCGTGACTACTGGCGCGGTGAGCCGGCAACGCTGGGCGAGTTCGCTTCCCGCCTCACCGGATCCTCTGATCTCTACGAGGCCACCGGACGTCGCCCTGGCGCGAGCATCAATTTCGTCATCGCTCACGACGGTTTCACCCTGCACGATCTCGTCTCGTACAACGAGAAGCACAACGAAGCCAACGGCGAGAACAACAACGACGGCGAATCGCACAACCGATCGTGGAACTGCGGCGTCGAAGGCCCCACCGACGACCCGGAGATCCTCGATCTGCGTGGACGTCAGAGCCGGAATATTCTCGCGACGCTGATGCTCAGCCAGGGCACCCCGATGCTCGCTCACGGCGACGAGATGGGCCGAACTCAGCAGGGCAACAACAACGTCTACTGCCAGGATTCGGAACTGTCCTGGATGGATTGGACTCTCGCGGAAACCAACGCGGATCTCGTCGAGTTCACCAAGCGCGCAATTGCCTTGCGCGCCAAGAACCCGGTCTTCCGGCGTCGTCGATTCTTCGAGGGTCGACCTATTCGAAGTGGCGATCAGAGTCGCGACATCGCCTGGCTCACGCCGTCGGGCGAGGAGATGACTCCGGCCGACTGGGACAGCGGTTTCGGCAAGTCGTTGGCCGTCTTTCTCAACGGTGACGCGATCCCGGAACCGAACTACCGCGGCGAGCGCGTCACGGGAGATTCGTTCCTTCTCTGTTTCAACGCCCACTACGAAGATCTCGAATTCTCCACCCCCAACGCGGACTACGCGTCGGAGTGGACCGTCGTACTCGACACCTCGGTCCCCACCGGTGAGAGCGACACCGTGGTCAAAGCCGGAACGACATTGGATGTAAAAGCCCGAGCATTGACGGTACTTCGCAGAACGGCCTGAGGGAGACGTGCAGATGGCCCCGATAACCAGCACCTACCGACTGCAGTTGCGCCCGGACGCGTTCACCCTTCGTGATGCGGCCGCGCAAGTGGACTACTTCGAGGCGTTGGGGGTCTCGCACCTTTATCTCTCCCCCATCCTCACGGCAACATCCGGGTCGACGCACGGCTACGACGTCACCGATCCGACAACCGTGTCCGAAGGACTTGGTGGCCGCGAGGCGTTGGTGGAGCTCTCGCACGCGGTTCGATCACGTGGGATGGGCCTGATCGTCGATCTGGTCCCCAACCATGTCGGTGTCGCCAAACCTCGCGAAAATGCCTGGTGGTGGGACGTTCTCACGCACGGGCAGTCGTCGGAGTACGCAGACTTCTTCGACATCGACTGGGCCGACGACAACGGAGCCAACGGCGCCGAGGGCAAGCTCTCGCTCCCGGTACTGGGCAGCCCGGACGATCTCGACGCACTGACCGTCGAGAAAGACGGTGAGGAAACACTTCTCGCTTTCTACGAGCACCGCTTCCCCGTCGCGGCGGGCACCGAACTCGGATCTCCACAGGAGGTCCACGCCAGGCAGTCGTACCGACTCGTACCGTGGAACGCCGGAATCATCAACTACCGACGGTTCTTTGCCGTCAACGAACTCGCTGCAGTGCGCCAGGAGGACCCCAAAGTCTTCGAACTCTGCCATCGGCAAGTGAAGTCGTGGGTCGACGAAGGACTGATCGACGGCGTTCGCATCGATCACCCGGACGGACTCGCAAATCCGGCGGAATATCTCGGGCGCCTGCGAGAACTGATCGGACCAGATCAGTGGCTCGTGATCGAGAAGATCCTCGGCCACACTGAACCACTCGATCCGCTGCTCCCGATCGACGGCACCACCGGATACGACGCGCTCAATCAATTGGGCGGCATTTTCGTCGATCCCGCCGCCGAACTCGAATTGACCGAACTCTCGGCAGATCTGACCGGCGACGACGGGGACAGTACGTGGTTGCACCACACCGAACGTCAGTTCAAACGCGACACCGGGCGCGGTGACCTTGCCCCCGAGGTTCGCAGGCTCGTGCGCGCAATCCGACGTGAAACCGGAAGTCGTTGCAGTGAGACCGAACTGAACGACGCCGTGGTGGTCGCGATCGCTCGGATGCCGGTGTACCGATCCGATTACAGTCCCCTCGCCGGATTGGCCGCTCGTATCGTCGGCGACATGCACGAATTGGCTCCCGGGCATGAAGCAGCGTTCAACGTGTTGGCGCAGTCACTGGTGAACGGAGGTGAAGCGGCAGTTCGCTTCCAGCAGGTGTGCGGCGCTGTCATGGCCAAGTCCGTCGAGGATCGTCTCTTCTATCGGACGGCGCGCCTGGTCTCACGTCAGGAAGTCGGCGGCAACCCGGCGTCGCTTGCCGTCTCCGTCGCCGAATTCCATCTCCACAACGCGGACCGAGCGAAGCGGTGGCCGCGCGCGATGACGAGTCTGTCCACTCACGACACCAAACGCGGCGAGGACGTGCGGGCACGGATCGGTGTTGTGTCTCAGGTGCCTACCCTGTGGTCCAGGATGATTCGCGAGTGGGAAGGCGTGTGCCCCAGCCCTGATCCGCTGACCGGATTGTTTTTGTGGCAGAACATCATCGGTGTGTGGCCGGCCGACGGTAGCCCTGCGTCCTCGCTTCCAGAACTGCGCGAACGTTTACACGCCTATGCAGAAAAGGCCGTCCGTGAATCCGGCGCAAAGACGTCCTGGAACGATCCGGACGTCGGCTTCGAGTCGGCGGTGCATCACTGGATCGACCAGGTGATCGACGGTCCTGTCGCTGATTCGGTCAGCGAATTCGTCGGCCGGATAGCGCGTCACGGCTGGTCGGACTCTCTGGGCCAAAAGTTGCTCCAACTCCTCGGGCCCGGAGTTCCCGACGTCTACCAGGGCACGGAGCTGTGGGAGGACTCGTTGGTCGACCCGGACAACCGGCGCGTTGTCGACTACGCGGCGAGGCGTTCCCTCCTCGATACCGGTGGCACGCCGATCGACGCGACAGGAACTGCAAAATTGCACCTCGTTCGCACGGCACTGACACTGCGGCGTGAGAACCCCGGGTGGTTCGAACGCGGCGCGTATCGGCCGGCCTTCGCCTCAGGTTCCGGATCCGGTCATCTGGTCGGCTTCTCGCGGGGCCCCGCGGGAGATCCACCCATGGTCGTTGCTCTGGCGACGCGACATTCGCTCGGACTCTCGTCGCACGGCTGGCGAGACACCCGAATCGACCTTCCCGAAGGCGAATGGGTCGACGCACTGAGCGGACAACCCGTCACGTCCGCAGATGCGCGCGATGTCTTCGCCGACGGACCATGTGCCCTGTTGACCAGGGTGTGCTGAGCGCTTTCCGCTGACTGGACATTCACCCCCGAAAAGAACTTCGTCGCGCTAACTTCCGAAGAGCAGATCGTCACCACTATTCGGAGGTTTGAGCATGACTGCCAATCGATACACCGGAAAAGTTGCCTTCATCACCGGAGCAGCCCGCGGTCAGGGGCGGGCGGAAGCTGTCCGGCTGGCAGAAGAGGGCGCAGACATCATCGCCGTCGACGCGTGTGTTCAGTTCGAATCCACGTCTTACGCCGGCGCCACCGAAGACGACCTGGCCGAGACAGTCGAACTGGTCAAGGCTCTGGACCGTCGAATTGTCGCTACCAAGACCGACGTCCGCGACTTCTCTGCGCTGTCCGCGGCGCTCGATGCCGGCATCGACGAACTGGGGCGCCTCGACGTCGTCGTCGCGAACGCCGGAATCTGTTCTGCCAACATGTCCTGGGAAATCACGCCCGAGCAGTGGCAGGAAACGCTCGACGTCAACCTGACCGGAGTCTTCCACACCGCCAAGGCAGCGATCCCGCACCTGATCAAGCAAGGCACCGGTGGCTCGATCATCTTCACCAGCTCCGTCGCCGGCCTGCGTGGGCTCCCCTTCCTCGGCCACTACGTCGCGAGCAAACACGGCATCACCGGTCTGGCCAAGACGATGGCCTCGGAACTGGGGCAGTACAACATTCGGGTCAACACCATCCACCCGCACGGCGTGGAAACCGGAATGCAGATGACGGACATGCGGCCGCTCATCGACGCCAACGCTCACACCCTCGGTCCGATCTTCATGCAGACCTTGCCCGACCCGGTCAGCCAGCCGGAGGACATCGCCGCAGCCGTCGCGTTCCTCGGTTCCGACGAGGCCCATCACATCACCGGCATCGCGATGCCGCTCGATCTGGGCACCCTGATCCGCTGATCGAATCTTCTCGAGTTTTTCCCGTCCTCGGGGAATATCGCTTCCCCGAGGACGGTTGCGCGAGACATGACCAAAACTGTTGTAGCGCAGACGTACGGCACGCCCGAGGTCCTGGAGCTGGTGGACATCGATTTACCGGCGCCGAAATCAGGTGAAGTCCTGGTCGACGTGAAGGCGATCGGGGTGAATCCCTTCGACTTCAAGCTCTACAGCGGTGCTTTCGGCACCGATCCCGAGAAACTTCCGATCCGCCTCGGCGGCGAGGCGGCGGGCGTCGTCTCTGCCGTCGGTGACGCTGTCGCGGACGTGGCAGTCGGCGACGAGGTGATCGTCAGCCCGGGCAACGGTCTCTATTCCGAACAGGTTGTCGTTCCGGCCTCCTCGGTGACCGCGAAGCCCGCCGGCATCGGCTGGGAGCAGGCGGCCGGACTCCTTCTCGTCGGCGGAACTGCAGTCGACGCGCTCGACACGATTAGAGTCGGCTCCGGCGATACCGTTCTCATCCACGGCGCGTCCGGCGGCGTCGGCGCGATTGCCGTCCAGCTGGCAGTAGCTCGCGGGGCCACCGTGATCGGCACTGCGGGAGCCTCCAACCAGGAGTACGTGCGTTCACTCGGCGCTACCCCGGTGGTCTACGGCAACGGCCTCGAAGCCCGCGTTCGTGAACTAGCACCGAACGGTGTCGACGCCGCTTTCGACACCGCCGGAACTGACGAAGCCGTCGATACATCTCTGGCGTTGGTCACCGACAAGAGCCGTATCGTCACCATCGTCGCGTTCGGACGCGCCCAGACCGACGGCTTCGCGTCTGTCGGCGGAGGCAATCCGGCAAGTGCCGAAGCACGTTTGAAGGCACGATCCGAACTGGTCGAACAAGCCGGTTCCGGACATCTCACCGTGAAGATCGCCAAGACCTTTCCACTGACGGACGTCGCGCTCGCTCACACCGAGTTGCAGAGTTCTCATCCCGCCGGGAAGTTCATCCTCATTCCCTGACTTTGCCTGGGGTTCCCTGAGATTGAGCGGCGAGTGGAACCAACAGAGTGGTGCCGAACGCGACGAGCACGGATTCGCCTTCGCGTTCGGCATGTACCTCGGCAGTGACGAACACCTGCTTACGCCCGGCCTTGACCGAGCGTGCCGTGGCGACGAATGCGGTTCCGACTCCTGGGCTCACGAAGTTGACCGCACAGTGGGATGCCGCCACTACGCCCACTTGGGTGAAGGCGGCAAACCCACATGCGGTGTCCACGAGCCCCGCCACGAGCGCAGCGTGCAGGTGTCCGGAGTACTGGCTGAGATCCTCACGCCATTCGAGCCGCAGGCGCACGCGACCCGGTTCTGCTTCCGTGACCTCGAAGCCCGCCCACCGATTGAAGGCCGCCGACGAGTTGACCGCGCGCAATTGTTCGAGTATCTCCACATTTTCCATGTAGACCAGTCTACATAGATTGTGATGGTTCGCTGGGGTGTTTAAGCTCCAACGCGTGGCGACTCCCCCGAAACACCGCGAGGCACTTGTACGAGCTGCGGCCGATCTGTTTCGCCGCCAGGGATATGCGGCAACAGGCCTCAACGAGATCCTCAAGTCGAGCGGGGCGCCGAAAGGTTCGCTCTACCACTACTTTCCCGGCGGCAAGGAGCAGATCGGCGAAGAGGTCGTCCGCGTCGGCGGGCAGTTGGTCACCGACACTCTGACCGAACTCGCCGAGAGCCAATCAGACGCCGGATCGCTGCTGCGCGAGTACGCGCGGTTGCTCACCGGATGGGTCAGCGATTCGGGCTTCCACGAAGGCTCGCCGATCACGACGGTGTTGTTGGAACTTGCCCCCGATTCGGAGAGCGTGACAGCCGCCGGACAGGCGGTCTACCGACAGTGGACTTCGCTACTGCGCGACTCACTGGTCGAGTCCGGCGTCGCACGTACGCGAGCGGAACGACTTGCCGTCCTTGCAGTGTCCGCGCTCGAGGGTTCACTGGTGCGGGCTCGCGTCGAACGATCAGGTCAGCCGATTCTCGATTCACTCGGCGAGGTCGCCGACGTGTTCGACGGAGCAATCGCTGCGGCAGCCGTGCACTGAGCGATCGGCACTCTCGGTCTCATGAAGGCGCCGAAAGGTACGTTCGCTCGGAATCGGTGGGTGGCGCGGCCGGCCCCTGAGCACGATCTCTCGCGCCACCTCGGGCCGCGCCGATACCGGCGACGACGACGCACGCGATACCTGCCACGGCCAGAAGGCTCGGGACCTGGTGCAACACAATCAAACCGATGAGCTGAGCGAACGCGGGTTCGAGACTCATCAGCGTGCCGAACGCTGCCGTCGACAGCCGCCGCAGCGAGACCATCTCCAAGACGAAGGGCACGACGGGCAGCAGAATCGCGAGCCCGAGGCCCACGAGGATCAGGTGCGGGGTCAGCCGCCCGATGGCCGAATGCCCCACGGCAATTGTTGCGGCCAAACCAGCTACGGCCATCGACACCGCCAGCCCGTTGATACCGGCAACCTCGTCGCCGACACGCTGGGTGAGCAGTATGTACATCGCCCAGCAGAGCGCTGCGCCGAGCGCGTACCCCACTCCCACCAGATCGACCGTCCCCGCCCACGGTTCGGTCAGAAGGACTACGCCGACACCGGCCAGAACCGGCCACAGAACACGGCCGCGCCCGCGCAGCAGAGCAACTGTCAGCGGACCCAAGAATTCCAAGGCGCTAGCCGTGCCCAGCGGAAGACGATCCACGGCCGCCATGAACAAGAGCGTCATCCCGGCGGTCACCACACCCAGGACCACGCAGGCCAGAAACGCCTTGCGGGTGAACGCGGACGGCCGGGGCCTGACGATGATCAAAAGAATGATGCCCGCCCAGGCAAGGCGCACCCACGCCGCTCCGTCCGCGCCGAGCTGATCGATCAGACTCACCGAGACGGCGAGGCCGAGCTGTACGCACAACATCGCCAGAACAGCCAGACCGACGCCGGCTCGCGCTCTCGTATCCATAATTTGCATTGAACGGGACACCCACCGTTCGCGTCCACGCGATTTCGACCCACATTATGTTCACAATTAGTGAATGATCGACGAATGGAAACCCGTCGACTTCACCTTCTTCTCGAACTCTCGCGTTTGGGTTCGATGCGCGCCGTCGCCGAAGCGCACAACCTCACGACGTCGACGGTGTCCCAACAGCTCGCTGCTTTGACCGCCGAAACCGGAACAGCGTTGATCGAGCCGGACGGCCGACGAGTTCGCCTCACCCCCGCCGGGCAACGACTCGCGGATCATGCGGTCACTATCCTGGCGGCGCTCGACGCCGCTCGACTGGACCTCGATCCGGACGCCGAACCGGTGGGAACGCTGCGAGTCGGCGGATTCGCAACTGCCATCAGAACCGCGATGCTCCCCGTCGCCCGAAGCCTGCAACACAGTCATCCGCTGGTGGACGTGGTGATCTGCGAATACGAACCAGTCGAGGCGTTCACACTCCTCGAACGCGACGACCTCGACCTCGCACTGACGTACGACTACAACCTCGCCCCCGCGTCTCCGAGTCCACTACTCGAAGCAGTTCCGCTCTGGTCGACGCCGTGGGGACTGTGCGTTCCCGACAACGCCCGAACGCCCGACGAGGGAACGAATTCCAGGATCGATCTCCGAGCCTTCGCAGACACCCCATGGATCGTGAACTCACGAAACACTGCCGACGAGCGCGCCGTGCGAACCCTCGCGTCGCTGGCTGGATTCACCCCACGGATCACTCACCAGATCGACAGTCTCGACTTGGTCGAACTCTTGGTCCTCAGCGGCTACGGCGTCGGACTGATGCCGCTCGAACGTAAAACTCGCGAAGGCGTGCGGGTCGAACCACTCATCGATCCGCCCGTCATCCTCACGGCCTACGCGGTAACCCGTCGTGGCCGAACGTCCTGGCCGCCACTTCGACTCGTGCTGGACCAGCTCATGACGTATCGATAACTCACATTCGATCAGCGTCTCCGTCGCGGCGCTGCTGCTTGGCGATTCGGCGCTGCTCCTCCGCCCGCTCACGGCACTGACGAAGGAAGGCTTCGTCCGCCGCCGGATCCTGCGCGACTGCGCGTCCCGGACGCTCGTATTCGCCGTAGCCGGTGGGGCCGACGTACCCACGAGGTGCATTCTGCCCGCGACCCACCACGAGCCAGAGCACCGAACCGAGAGTGGGAAGGAAGATGATGATCAGAATCCAGACGACCTTGGGCAGGTACTGGATATAGGCGTCATCTCTCGTGATGGCGTCGACGATGCAAAAGATCCAGAGCAGCATCGTGATGAGGCCGAACAAGGCATAGGGCACGCTGGCGATTCCTCCCGAGAATAAAAAACCCTCGCCATGCTAACCAAAACAGACCAATTAGTACATTAGATTCTGTCGAATGTTGAACTCCAGCCACGAGCGGTATGCGTCGAGATCCCAACCACTGACTCGACGCAGTTGTTGATGGAGCTGCGGCGAGACGAAGGCGGCAAGTATTCCCGCGGCCTTCTCGAGCGAGATCTCCGGCCTCAGCAAACCGTGTTCCGACAGACCCTCCGCTATCGACATCGCATTGGCTGCCGATTGCTCGGCCGACTCCTCGGACAGACGTCGCATGTCGGAATCGGCACCTGACGATTCCACGGTGACCATCATGAGAGCACCAGCACGCTCGAGCATGCCGATGCCCTGTGCGACGATCTGCGAGACGATCCGCCGAACGTCATCGGGGTCCGAGGCCGAACTCGGCGCACCGAGAGGAAAAGGCTCGGCGTCCAGCGCTGCAGCAAGTGCCGCTTCGAAGATCTCGAGCTTTCCGCCGGGGAACGCCGTGAACACGGTCCGATTGGCCACACCGGCGGCGTCGGCAATCTGTTTGACGGTGGCGCTGACGTACCCGTCGCGCACGAACAGAGTCGTCGCCGCATCACGAATGAGTTCCTTGGTTCGTTGCGCGGAAGCCTCACGCACACGGGAGTGATACTGGCGTTTACCCTCCATTGCGCACACTTTAGCCGCATTCGATGCAACAGCCGTGCAGGGAAAGAAGAGTGCAGATCAGGAGCCTTTTCCAGGGTGGTCGATCCAACCGTCACTGCCGGGAAACACGAGTGCCTCGTGTCCGTTGTCGTACCTGACCAGATAGGGCGGTCCCCCATCCTCACCGTGAACTTCGAGGACCTCGGCCGTCACCTCGGACTGACCGACCACTCGCCCCTGAACATGAAGGCGGTCACCTACTTCGGCACGCATCACTCCTCCTCGCTGCCCGCCAAGCGCAGGCACAGAACACCACTGTCGTTGTTCCCGCGATACCGGCGGGGAAACCAGTGACATCACCGAAGTCGTGACCGAAGACACAATCTACCGATGTGACAATCAGGGGTGAACAGTGATTCACTCAGGGGTGAACTACCGTTCACCCCACGCCTCGTGAAGGACCGTCTCTTGGCATTGCACTCGTCTCCGACCCCTCGCCGTTCGAGTCGGCTCATCACCGCAATCCTCTGTCTGTCCGGCACCGTGGTCGCACTGCAACAAACCATGGTCATTCCGTTGCTGCCCGAGTTTCCGAAGATCCTCGGCGTCAGCGCGGACGACGCTTCCTGGCTGGTCACCGTCACCCTGCTGACCAGTGCCGTCGCCACCCCGATCGTCACTCGCCTGGCGGACATGTTCGGAAAACGACGCATGATGCTGATCTCGATGACCACGATCGTGGTCGGATCACTGATCGCAGCGATCGGCGGCAACTTCGTTTCCCTCCTCATCGGGCGAGGACTTCAAGGCTTCGCCATCTCGATGATTCCGGTCGGAATCAGCATCATGCGCGACGAACTCCCCAAGGAGAAGGTGGCGTCGGCAACCGCATTGATGAGCGCCACTCTCGGAGTCGGTGCCGCACTCGGACTCCCGCTGTCGGGGTTGATCTTCGAACACCTCGGCTGGCCCGCCATCTTCTGGCTCTCGGCGATCGTGGGCGTCCTACTGATCGTCGCAGTGGCCGTCGTTGTCCCGGAATCAAGTGTTCGCACCCGCGGCAAGTTCGACTTCCTCGGCGCAGTCATGCTCTCGGTTTCACTCGCCGCACTCCTCCTGGCCATTTCCAAGGGCGCCCGCTGGGGGTGGACCAGTGAACCGACCTTGCTGATGTTCGTCATCGGGATCGTGACACTCGCACTGTGGTTCCCGTACGAACTTCGGGTCACCCAGCCGATGGTCGACTTGCGCACGTCAGCCAAGCGGCCAGTACTGCTGACCAACGTCGCGTCGATCCTCGTGGGCTTCTCGATGTACGCGAACAACCTTTCGACAACACAACAACTTCAGATGCCGAAGATCTCCGGCTACGGCTTCGAACTGGGCGTGATGGCGGCTGGGCTGTGCATGATTCCGGCAGGACTCGCGATGGTCTTCTTCGCTCCCGTGTCCGCGAACATCACCAAACGATTCGGGGCGAAAACCACCCTGATCGTCGGCGGCACGGTGCTCGCGCTCGCCTACATCGCGCGCGTGTTCCTGACCGGATCGATCGCACTGATCATCATCAGCGCAGCGGTGGTCAGCATCGGAACTGCAATCGCGTACTCCGCGATGCCGATGCTGATCATGCGCTCGGTCCCGATCACGGAAACCGCGTCGGCAAACGGCCTCAACTCGCTCCTTCGCTCGGTCGGTACCTCGATCTCCAGCGCGGTGGTCGCCGCCATGCTCACCTCGATGGCCATTCCATCCGGACCTGGCGAGGGCCTTCCGTCGATCGACGCCTTCAAGAACATCTTCTGGCTCGCCGCCCTGGCCGCGGTTGCCGCTGCCGGTGCCGCTGCCTTCATTCCTCGCCGCGGCGCAAAACCGGAAACGGCACTTCGCCCGGTCACACCGGAAGGTTTCGAGCTTCCCGACGCCGCCGTGAGCGATACGGAAATAGTGGTTGCCGGTCGCGTCGTCCGAGCGGACAGTCGCCCCATCAAGCAGGCCGTGGTCACCGTGATGGACATGGACGGGCGTCCGATCGACTGGAGCCGCGCCGACAACGAGGGCAATTTCTCCCTCGCTCTTCCGCAGCCCGGACGGTACTTGGTGGTAACGAGCGCCGACGGCTGGTCCCCGATCTCACAGGTGGTCGGTTTCGACAACGCGCAATCGACGCACACCGTCGAACTCGGTGAGCGCCTTACCATCTCCGGCAAGGTCGGTGTGGGTGGGCAGACAACTTCGGGAACTGTCGTCACACTCACCAAACCGACCGGCGAGTTCGTCGCATCCACCGTCACCGACGGAGCCGGACACTACGGAATCGCTCTCCCCACATCCGGTCGATACATCCTCACCGCGTTGACCGCGAGCGGACACGGCACACTCGCGAGGCAGATCGCGGTCATCGCGCAGTCCACCGTCGTCGACTTCGACGTTCCCCTCGATGCAGAGCCGCTGACGACCGTATGAGCAGGCCTGCCATGAGCACCGCTGAAGAGAGCATCCTCACAGCCGCGACATCCTTGTTCGCGGAACGCGGGTATGCCTCGACGAAGATCAAAGATGTTGCGGCAGCCGCCGGATACTCCCCCGCGCTGGTCATGAAGATCTACGGCAGCAAAGCTCGGTTGTATTCGGCGGCGATCCCGTCCGCACCTCCGATGGACGAGGAGCCGAACGGCGACTCCTCAGGTGGCTTCGGCTACTGGCTGGTCGAGAGACTCGTTACCCGTAGGGAAGCCGACGAAACCGATCCGTGGGCAATGCTCGCCGTACATGTTCACGAAGCCCCGGATCCCGGCGCAGCCAGGGCTGAGATCAAGGAACGATACGTTCACGGGATCGCGCGACGCATCGGCGACACCTCGCCGGATTTGGTTCGTAGCCAACTGGTCGTCTCACTCGTGCTCGGGCTTGCCACAGGTATGCGAACGCTGGACCTTCTCGGCGAGGATTCGTTGTCGTCGAAGGATTTGATCAAGCAGTACGGGAGACTCGTACAAACGATCGTCGACGAGATCGAACCCGTATCCGAGCAAGAACCGGACATCAATGGCACGGTGGAGGGATGACTACCTACCGATACCTCGACGCCGATCGGAACCTCCTCGAAGAGAAAGATTTCGAAACCGAGCAGGATGCACAGGAATACCGGCTCTCGGTCCTCGGTGCCGAACACATCGAGCCTGCCGACGGATAATGCCTCCGCGAAGGAAGCCGAACCAAGGAATTCTGTAGCGTCGAGCCCATGCCTGTAGCTCGCTTGGGATCGATCACCCTCGATTGCAATGATCCACAACGCCTTGCCGAATTCTGGCGAAATATGCTGGGCGGCAAAATCACGCACAGTACTGAGAAGTTTGCGACCGTCAGCGCAGGCGGCGGCCAGATCACCGCAATCCGCATCGACGAACATCGCCCGAGCACGTGGCCGACGGGTGCAATACCGAAGCAGATTCATCTGGATCTAGTGGTCGATGATCTGGACATCGCACAGGAGCAAGCTGACAGCCTCGGCGCCCAACTCGGTAGACGGCAGAACGCGCCGGAGCGTTGCCGGGTGCTGCTCGATCCCGCTGGTCATCCGTTCTGTTTGTGTCTGGCGGGTCCGAATCTGTCGCCGTGGTCAATGCCTAGCGAATCTGGTTGAGTTCGGCGATCAGGGCTCGAACGCGACGCTCGATTTCGTCGCGGATCGGGCGAACCGCGTCGAGGCCCTGTCCGGCCGGATCATCGAGAACCCAGTCTCGGTAGCTCTTACCGGGAAAGATCGGGCACGTGTCGCCGCAGCCCATGGTGATGACGACATCCGAGTCCTGGACGGCGTCCGCTGTGAGGATCTTCGGAGACTGAGCTGAGATGTCGATACCGCGCTCTGCCATCGCCTCGACCGCTGCCGAATTGACGGCCTCGGCGGGTGCGGATCCGGCGGAACGGACCTCGATAGCATCACCCGCGAGATGGCTCAGAAACCCGGCTGCCATCTGCGATCGGCCGGCGTTGTGGACGCACACGAACAAGACGGATGGCGTACTCATGACCTCGCGCTTTCTCGACCAGGTGAAACCTCTTCGGCTGCAAAGCGTTTGCGTAGAGCAAGGGAGACATACACCAGACCGACGAGCACCGGCACCTCGATCAGCGGGCCGACGACACCGGCAAGCGCCTGTCCCGAAGTGGCGCCATAGGTGGCGATGGCAACGGCGATTGCAAGTTCGAAGTTGTTGCCCGCGGCGGTGAACGCGAGGGTCGTGGTGCGTTCGTAACCCAATCCGATTGCGGCGCCGAGGATGTAGCCTCCGCCCCACATGAGTGCGAAGTACGCGAGCAACGGCAGCGCGATCCGGACGACGTCCCATGGTCGCGAGGTGATCTGTTCACCCTGCAAGGCGAAGAGGACGACAATCGTGAACAGAAGACCGTAAAGGGCCCACGGACTGATCGCCGGGATGAACCTGTTGTCGTACCAGTCACGCCCCCTTGCCCTTTCGCCGAAGTAGCGGGACAGGAAACCGGCAACCAGCGGGATTCCGAGGAAGATCAGAACAGATTTGGCGATCTGCCAGGGTGACGTGTCGATCGTGGTTTGTTCGAGGCCGAGCCAACCGGGTAGGACTGACAGGTAGAACCAGCCGAGAACTGCAAACATGAAGACTTGGAATACCGAGTTGATCGCGACCAGAACGGCGGCGGCTTCACGGTCACCGCAGGCCAGGTCGTTCCAGATGATGACCATCGCGATGCATCGAGCGAGGCCGACGATGATCAGTCCGGTGCGGTATTCGGGGAGATCCGGCAGCATCAGCCAGGCGAGGGCGAACATCAATGCGGGCCCGAGAACCCAATTCAGGACCAGGGAGCCCGCGAGTAGTTTCTTGTCGCCGGTGACCGTGTCGAGTCGGTCGTAGCGAACTTTCGCCAACACCGGGTACATCATGATCAGCAGGCCGAGTGCGATCGGCAACGAGATCCCGTCGATCTGCACCTTCTCGATGACCGTGTTGACGCCGGGTATCCACCGCCCCAGCAGGAGTCCTGCAACCATGGCGACGCCGATCCACACCGGTAGATAGCGGTCGAGGGTGGAGAGTTTGCCGACCACTGCAGGGTGGTCGACGCCGGCAGCCTTGCTCATGCCGTGACCTCAGCGCAAGAGCCTGCAGCACTCACGCTCGTACCTTCAACCAGGAGTACCGCGGAAAGCTGCTGCAGCGCAGCCGGAATCACCCAGTAGTACACCCAGGTCCCGCGTCGTTCACAGTCGAGTAGCCCGGCCTGGCGCAACACCTTGAGGTGATGCGAGATAGTCGGTTGGGACAGGTCGAACGAGTCGGAGATGTCGCAGACGCAGGCTTCACCACCCTCGTGACTCGCCACCAAACTGAGCAGACGGAGGCGGACCGGGTCACCGAGCGCTTTGAACATCCGAGACAGGTCGCCGGCCCAATCCTCGGTCAACGGTTCACGCACGAGTGGGGTGCAGCACGCTTCGTACTCCAGGGCGCGTTGATTCGACATTCTTCGATATTGACAGACTTCGAATCAAGGCGCAATCAAGTGATCCGCGATTACGGACCCCGGCCCGTCAAACGGGGGCGGCCACCGCACGTCGTTCGAGGAGAACAGTGTCACGCCAGACACCGTCGAGTTGGGCAATCTTTTCCCGGAGACCGATAGTTCTGAATCCAGCCGAATGATGCAGTGAGATGGAGGCACGATTCTCCGGAAAGATCGACGTCTGCAAAGTCCAGAAACCATCAGCGTCGGCGGCCATGACTTGCTTGCGCAACAGCGCTTTTCCGACGCCCCGACCACGCATGCCGTCCGCGACATACACGGAATTCTCCGCAACCCCGCGATAGCAGTCACGCTCGGAGACTGAACTCAGCGCCGCCCAGCCGACTACAGTGCCCTCGATAGTCGCCACCCATCGATGATGCAGCAGCCACCGATCTTGGAGGTACTCGCGCACGGGGACCTCCGTGGCGAAGGTGGCATTTCGAGTATCGATACCCTCGCCGTAAATCCGAAGAACCGAATCCCAGTCGTCGTCGGCCATCGCCCGGACAGCGACGTCGTCAGGCAGATCACTCGGGCAGCATGGACGCGGTCCGAGCACCCCCATCACCACATCCGCCGCCTGCGGCAGCGCAACACAGCACGTCGGATTCACCGCGACGACCGTGCTGGTCCCTTCCCTACGCAGGTTCACGAAACCCACGTCGGCGAGCTTGCGCAGGTGGTGCGACACCGTCGGCTGCCCGATCCCCAATGCCTCGGCGAGCGCTCCGACGGTAATACCACCGACCGCGCTCGCCACCCGGTGAAGCAATCGGACCCGCATCGGCTCCGCCAGGCAGGCGAACCACTGTGCGTAGGTATCGGCGTCGCCCTGCGCGAGGACGGAAGTACCCACCTGTTCCGGGCCCGAATCTCCGACGCGCACCGTTGGCGTCTGCAGCGATGTCATCGCTTCACTATATCGACAGCCGTCGATGGTTGCCTACATTGATGATTGTCGATACAGTCCGAATAGATCGATAATCGTCGATGAAAGGTACGACATGAACCCCCTACCCGTGGTCGTGATCGGAGCAGGCCCGATCGGCCTGGCAGCCGCAGCCGAATTGCGCGAACGTGGACTCACCCCGCTCGTCTTCGAGCGCGGAGGCGCAGCCGGTACCGCGATCTCCGAGTGGAATCACGTTCGACTGTTCTCACGTTGGTCCGAACTCGTCTCCCCAGCCGCACGCCGACTCCTCGACCAGAATGGATGGGACTCCCCCGACGGTGAGACGTACCCGACCGGCCGGCAATGGCGCGAGCACTATCTCGAACCACTCGCCGCTGCACTCGGCGACCTGGTCCAGTTCGACACCGAAGTGAGCGGCATAGCGCGGCGCGGGCGTGACCTGGTCGTCGACGCCGGTCGCGACACCGAACCCCTCTCGATTCACCTCCGCCGCAATGACGGAACCGAGGATCGCGTCTTGGCCCAGGCCGTTGTCGACGCATCCGGCACCTGGGGCACTCCCAACCCGCTCGGCGGTGAAGGTCTGCCAGCACTGGGCGAAGTCGCTGCTGGGTCCGCGATCAGGTACCGAGTTCCTGATCTCGACGATCCGACGGTGCGCGCACAGTTCACCGGCACGCACACTGTCGTCGCCGGAAGCGGCCACTCTGCGCTGACCGCGATCGTTGCGCTGTCGGGGCTTGCAGAGAAGGATCCGAGCACCCGTATCACCTGGGCAGTCCGCCGAGGAAACGTCGGCTCGGCATTCGGCGGCGGCGACGCTGATCAACTCCCCGCACGCGGCGCCCTGGGGTTGCGCGCGAAGAAGGCCGTCGATGAGGGATTTCTTCGGGTGGTCACCGGCTTCCGTACAGCCGCTGTGTCAACAATCCCGTCGGGGCGACTCAGACTTACCTCCGACGCCGGTGAGCACATCCAGGACGTGGACAACGTCGTCACACTGACCGGATTCCGCCCCGATCTGTCCTGGCTTTCGGAAATACGACTCGCCCTCGACCCGGTCTTACAGGCGCCGGTCGAGCTTGCTCCGCTGATCGACCCGAACGTCCATTCGTGCGGCACCGTGTATCCGCACGGTGCGAAGGAGCTTCGCCATCCGGAGCAGGGCGTGTACTCGGCAGGAATGAAAAGCTACGGCCGGGCACCCACCTTCCTGGCGATGACCGGCTACGAGCAGGTTCGCAGCATCGCAGCCGAGCTCGCCGGCGATCACGAAGCCGCGGCCCGCGTCGAGTTGATCCTTCCGGAGACCGGGGTCTGCGGCGGCGCAGGCGTTTTCGACGAACCTGACACAGCAGAAACCGACACCGGGAAAACCGAGGGCGGATGCTGCGGCGCACCCACTCCGGAACTGATCACGCTGTCCGCACCGTCCGGCAACACCTGCGGATAGAAACCGTCCATGACAACCGATCCCGCCCCGCCAGGCTGCCGCATCCGACCGAACAAGGCATGCTGATCGTGTGCATACTTTCGAGGTCTGGGCGCCCACGCCGGAATCGGTCCGGGTCGACGTCAACGGAGTCACTCACGACATGGAACGCACCGACGACGGGTGGTGGCGAGCCGAGGTCGACTGCGACAGCCAGGCCCGTTACGGGTTTGTCGTCGACGGCGAAACGCTGCCGGACCCGCGATCACCGCGACAGCCCGAGGGCGTGCACCTTCGCTCCCAACTGCACCGGTTGGACGAGTCGTCCTGGACCGACTCTCACTGGACCGGAAGGCAACTTCCGGGATCGTCCGTCTACGAACTGCACATCGGAACGTTCACCCCCGAAGGAACTTTCGACGCCGCGATCGAGCGCCTCGATCACCTGGTAGACCTCGGCATCGGGTTCGTGGAGCTCATGCCGGTCAACGGCTTCAACGGAACTCACAACTGGGGCTACGACGGCGTGCTCTGGTACACCGTCCACGAGGTCTACGGCGGTCCGGACGGATTGCAACGTCTGGTGAACGCTGCCCACGAACGCGGACTCGGCGTGATCCTGGACGTGGTCTACAACCATCTGGGCCCGTCGGGCAACTATCTCGAACGGTTCGGTCCCTACATCGCGGACGGGGCGAACACCTGGGGCCGAACCATCAACATCGGCGGCCCGCAGTCGGGCGAGGTTCGCGAGTACATCATCGGCAACGCCTTGCGATGGATGCGCGACTTCCACATCGACGGCCTACGCCTCGACGCAGTCCATGCCCTGGTCGATCACACCGGGACGCACATCCTCGAGGAACTCGCCGTCCGAACGGAAACACTGTCGACCCATCTGGGTCGACCGCTCACTTTGATCGCCGAAAGTGATCTCAACGACGCCACTCTCGTCACGCCACGCGCGGCAGGCGGGTTCGGCCTGGACGCGCAGTGGGACGACGACATCCACCACACCATTCACGCGGCCGTCTCGGGTGAACGCCAGGGCTACTACGCCGACTTCGGTTCGTTGGAGTCACTTGCGAATACGTTGCGGCGCGGTTTCTTCCATGCCGGAACCTATTCGTCGTTTCGTGAGCGGGTTCACGGTCGGCCGATCGACATCACGCATCAGCCGGCCAGTGCTCTGCTCGCGTACACGTGCACCCACGATCAGATCGGCAACCGCGCGATCGGCGACCGCCCGAGCGCCTATCTGACGCCAGGCCAATTGGCGATCAAGGCGGCGCTGGTCCTGCTCTCGCCGTACACGCCGATGCTGTTCATGGGCGAAGAATGGGGAGCCACCACCCCGTTCCAGTTCTTCACCTCGCACCCGGAACCGGAACTCGGCGAAGCCACCGCCACAGGCCGCAAGGCGGAGTTCGCGGCACACGGCTGGAACAGCGACGACATTCCGGATCCGCAAGATCCACAGACATTTCTGCGATCGAAACTCGACTGGGACGAGCGAGCCGACGAGACGCATGCTCGTATCCTGGCGTGCTATCGCGATCTACTTGCCCTGCGCAAGAAGCGAATCGAGATCACCGATCCTTGGCTTGGGCACTTGCACGTCGACTACGACGAGGACGGCCAGTGGATCACCCTGCGCCGCGGCGCATTACAGATCGTGTGCAATCTGGGAACCGACGCGGCCTCGGTCCCGGCCGGCGGAACCCCCATTTTATGGTGGGATCCGCCGACACAGGACGAGACCGCGTCCGCAACCGTCGTGCCTGGGCACTCGTTCGTCGTACTCGAACGCTGACTACCTGGATTCCGTCAGAGTCGGCGCTACTTCTACACGGGTCAACGCTTCGCGTTCTCTGGTGTACTCCGCAGCATCCGCAACACCAGTGCGGCACTGACGAACAGAACCAAAGCGGTAGCGCCGGCAGCAACGTGCATACCGTCGACGAACGCCGACTTCGCGGAATCGGCAAGCACCGAACCGAGTTCACCGGGCAGGTACGTCGCTTCCTGCAGTGCACCACCCAAAGTGCCCTGCGCGGCGTGCGCCTGATCTGCTTCGAGCATCGACGTGTCGATTCCCTTGCGGAAGATCGCCATCACCACGCTGCCCAGGATCGCCACGCCGAGCGCGATACCGAGTTCGTACGCCGTCTCCGACACCGCGGACGCAGCACCGGCACGCTCGGGTTCCACCGAACTGACCACAAGATCCGACGTCAGTGTCAGTGCGACACCGACACCTGCACCAGCCAGACCGAAGCCGATCACGAACATCAGCGGGCCGCTGTCGACGCCGAGGGCGAGCAGCATCGCAGCACCGATACCGGCAACCGCGAGGCCTGCGCTGAGCACGTGAGACACCGACCACCGGCGGATCAACCATGCCGCCGCAACCGCAGTGAACGCGCTGAGCAACATGCCCGGAAGCATCAACAAGCCGGCGTTGAACGCCGAGTTACCGAGTACCAACTGCAGGTACTGCGAACCGAAGAACAGCACGCCCGCCAGCGCGAAGATCGAGAGCAGGTTGGTGATGACCGCGGTGGAGAACGACGCATTGGCGAACAGTTTCAGATCCAACATCGGATCCTTCAGCATCCGCTGACGACGCACGAACACGTAACCCGCCGCGAGACCAACCAGGCCGATGACCAGCAGCGTGCCACTGACGCCGTGCACCACGGATTCCTTGACCGCGTACACGAGCGGCAACATGGTCGCCATCGACAGACCTGCACTGATGAGGTCGAATCGACCCGGATTGGGGTCCTTCGACTCCGGGATCAGAATCGGGCCGAGTACCACCAGCGCGATCATGACCGGGATGTTGATCAAGAAGACCGAGCCCCACCAGAAGTGCTCGAGCAACCAACCACCGACCAACGGGCCGGCTGCGGTACCGCCACCTGCCATCGCGCCCCAGACGCCGATGGCTTCGGTGCGCTGACGCGGGTTGACGAAGATCGTGCGGATCAGACCGAGGGTGGCCGGCATCAGCGTTGCACCGGAGATGCCCTGCAGCACGCGGGCGGCGATGAGCATTTCCGGACTGACTGCGAGGGCCGCGATGATCGAGGCCAGACCGAAGCCCACGGCGCCGATCAGGAGCAGTTTTCTCCTGCCGATCCGGTCACCGAGCGTACCCATCGTGATGAGCAGACCGGCGAGCACGAACGAATAGACGTCGATGATCCACAGCAACTGCGTGCTGCTCGGTTCGAGGTCCGCGCTGATGAACGGAAGCGCAAGATCGAGCACCGTGCCGTCGACTGCGATGAGCAACACAGCAAAGGCAAGGACTATCAAGCCCGCCCAGTCACGCTTTGTCGCCCGAACCTCGTCGGGATTGATTGCAGACGTGTGATCTGCCGACACTGACATTGCTCCCCTGCGACTTTCTCTGAGTTCTTTCGAAAAGATTTCACTGAACCGTCCAGCCGGTACAGTAGGTCTACGGTAACAGTGAACCGTCCGAGCGGTAAAGTTATTTCCGGGTAGGGTCACATCACATGGCTGCCGACACTCGCGATCGAATTCTCGACGCACTGGAGAAGCTGCTGCTGGTCAGCGGCGTCGCCCAAGTCACGCTCGAAGGCGTTGCCGCCGAGGCGGGGGTTTCCAAGGGCGGACTGCTCTATCACTTCCCCAGCAAGGAAGCACTCCTCGCGGCGATGGTCCGCAGACTCGGCGAACGCTCGGATCAGCAACTCGAGGACGCCGTTGCCGGCGGTACGACGGTCACCGAGTTCTATCTACAGATTCCCGATGCCAACGAAAGCGAAGAACTCTCCCTCTTCCGCTCCATCATTGCCGCGCTCCGAACGGTCGACGGACAACACGACGAAATCCAGAAGGCTGTCACACATGTGATGCGGAGCTGGGACATGGGTCTCCAGACCGAAATCGCCGATCCTGTACTGGCCGAGATCATCCGCCTTGTCGGCGACGGCCTGTACCTGGCGGCCATGCTCGGGCTCCCCCAGCCCGACCCCGAGCTGCATCGACAGGTTGTCGAGCGGCTCAGGCCCTGACCGGGGGCGTCCCTTACGTCAGATAGCGGTACGCCGGGCTTCCCGGCTCGAGCCTCTCGGACTGCATCGGCGCGCGCTCCATCCGCTCGAGCAACGACGCCAACCCGTCGGCGGAACCGAGTTCGATACCCACCAACGCGGCGCCCGTCTCGCGATTGTTTCGCTTGACGTACTCGAACAGTGCGATGTCGTCGTCCGGCCCGAGCACGTCCGAGAGGAAGCGACGGAGCGCTCCCGGTTCCTGCGGAAAGTCCACCAGGAAGTAGTGCTTGAGCCCGAGGTGAACGAGCGAGCGCTCGAGGATTTCGCCGTAACGGGAGACGTCGTTGTTGCCACCGGAAATCAGACAGACGACGGTCGATCCCGGCTCGAACGTCAGATTCTGAAGTGCCGCAACGGAAAGCGCCCCCGCCGGTTCGGCGATGATGCCCTCGCTCTGATATAGCTCGAGCATCGCCGTGCAGATAGCGCCCTCGTCGATCTGATTGACGACGAACGATCCCGAACCGGAGCGCGTCTGAAGTTGACGAGCCACGAGCGGCAACGACGCGTGCGACACGACGGCAGCACCCAGACGTGAGACGACCTCGTAGGGAACGTCGCCGATGCGCTTGACGGCGGCGCCATCCACGAACGGATCGACGTCGGGAAGAGTTACCGGGCCGCCGGCAACGAGAGCGGCTGTCATGGATGCCGCGCCGGACGGTTCAATTCCGACGATCGACGTCTTGGGCGACCGCTCGTGCAAGTAGGTGGCTATCCCCGCGATGCAACCGCCGCCGCCGACCGGCACGACGATCGTGTCGAGAGGTGCGTCCAGTTGCGTGAGGATCTCGGCCGCGATGGTTCCTTGCCCCGCAGCGGTGCGCACGTCGTCGAACGGGGGGACCATGGTTGCGCCGGTTTCGGCTACGTCCTCTGCGGCGGCAGCAGCGGCGGCGTCATAGGTCTCGCCGATCATGAACAGTTCGACAAACGCTCCGCCGTGGGCGCGGATGCGATCACGCTTCTGCTTGGGGGTATTGGCCGGAACATAGATCCGACCCTTGATCTGCATGGTTCGGCACGCGAAGGCAACACCCTGAGCATGGTTTCCGGCGCTGGCGGTCACCACGCCTGCCGCACGCTCGGCCTCGTTGAGCTGAGCGATCAGGTTGTACGCGCCGCGAATCTTGTACGAACGGACGCCTTGGAGGTCCTCGCGCTTGAGGTACACGTGCGCGCCGGTCAACGCCGAAAGGCGGTCGCTGTACTGCAAGGGGGTAGCCGCAATGACGTGCTGAATTCGCTCGATGGCCGCGTCGATCTCCTGCGCGTCGAGCGCGGGGAGGGCGGACTTGGTTACTACGACATCGGGCGAGTTAGACACTCCGCCATTTTCGCACGTCGGGGATCAACCTTCCCACCGCCCCGCCCCGCATCGTCGGCAGGGCAGGGCGGGAGTAGGTCAGCCGCGAGGATCCAACTGCGAGGGGCGTGGCACGTTCCGCAGATTCGACTTGGCCATCTGTACTGCCTCGCCGACGCCGCCGTTCATCACCATCTTCGACATCGCCAGGGCGAAGCCCTTCATTTGACCACCGGTGATGGTGGGCGGCAACGACAATGCCAGCGGATCGGTCACCAGATCGACCAAGGCCGGACCGTCGTGATCGAGCGCGGCGCGTAGGCCCGCTTCGATGTCCGCGGGATTCTCGATTCGGCGCGAGAAGATACCGAGCGCAGCAGCAACCGCCGCGTAGTCGACAGCGGGCACGTCGACCCCGAAATCCGGAAGGCCGTCGACCAGCATCTCGAGCTTGACCATTCCGAGTGTCGAGTTGTTGAACACCACGATCTTGACCGGCGCCTTGTACATCGCGACGGTGACCAACTCACCGAGCAGCATCGACAATCCGCCGTCGCCGGACACCGAGATGACCTGACGTCCCGGACTCGACCATGCCGCACCCATCGCGTGTGGGAGCGCGTTGGACATGGATCCGTGCAATGCCGAGGAGATGAAGCGCCTCGACCCGTTCGGATTGAGGTAGCGCGCCGTCCACACATTGCACATTCCGGTGTCGGCAGTGAAGATCGCGTCGTCCGCAGCTAGATCGTCGAGGATCGAGGCCGCATACTCGGGATGGATGGGCGTGCGCTGCTTGACCGGATCCGTGTATGCACCAACCACTTTGGTCATCAGAGTGTTGTGCTTGGCGAGGGTGTCCTCGAGGAACCCGCGGTCGGTCTTGCGATCGAGCTGCGGAATCAGTGCACTCAATGTGCTCGCGACGTCGCCGTGCACAGCCAGGTCCAGGCTGGTTCGACGCCCCAACCGCTCGGCCGCAATGTCGATCTGAGCAGTGCGAACATCATCGGGCAGGAATTGATCGTAGGGGAAGTCCGTGCCGATCAGGAGCAGGAGATCGGCGCCGTGGATACCGTCGTGCGCCGCACCGTAACCGAGCAATCCGGTCATCCCGACGTCGTACGGGTTGTCGTACTGGATCCATTCCTTGCCACGCAGCGAATGCCCGATGGGAGCACCGACGGTTTCGGCCAGCGCCAACACCTCTTCCCGTGCGTCTCGCACACCCGCGCCGGCGAAGATCGCAACCTTGCGCGAGCCGTTGATCACGTCTGCCAACGCCTTCACGTCACCGGCGTCCGGAACGACTGTCGGCCTACGCGTTTCAACCAGCGTCGGCGGGGTTCCTTCGGCCGGACAATCGGCGATGTCCCCGGGAAGCACGATCACCGAGACGCCGTTTCGAGCTACCGAATGCTGAATCGCCGACTGCACCACGCGAGGTGATTGGACTGCCGTGCTGACGAGTTCGGTGTAACTCGAACATTCGATGAAAATCCGCTCGGGATGGGTTTCCTGGAAGTAGCCCATTCCGATCTGGGCGCTGGGGATGTGTGAGGCTATCGCGAGGACCGGGGCACCCGAACGATGAGCGTCGTACAGGCCGTTGATCAGGTGAAGGTTTCCGGGACCGCAGGATCCTGCACACACTGCGAGTTTTCCGGTGATCTGGGCATCCGCTGCGGCGGCAAACGCGGCTGCTTCCTCGTGACGGACGTGTATCCAGTCGATTCCGCCCTTTTCGGAACCACCGGTGCGACGTACCGCGTCGACGATGGGATTGAGACTGTCACCGACAATGCCGTAGATCCGACTGACACCCGCGTCGACGAGCTGCTGAACCAATTGATCTGCAACGGTTTTCGGACTCATCAGACCTCCATGACACACTCACGGGAGTCGGGATCGCCGACCCCCGCGAGTGACGATTTACTTGTGATTTATGCACTGATTCTTGCGAAATGGTTTCTTGTGGAAGGCTGGCGCTACTTGGGTTCGAGCACGAACACCGGAATCTCACGGTCGGTCTTCGTCTGATAGTCGGCGTAGTCGGGGTACGCAGCGACAGCGCGCTCCCACCAGATCGCCTTCTCGTCGCCGGTGACTTCACGAGCAACCAGGTCGAAGACCTGCGTCGCGTCACGCAGGGTGACGTGCGGATCGGCCTTGACGTTGTAATACCAGACCGGATTCTTCGGAGCACCACCGAGCGAAGCCACAACGGCATACGAGCCGTCGTGCTCGACGCGCATCAGCGGCGTCTTCCTGACCTTGCCGGACTTTGCCCCGATTGTCGTGAGAACGACGACGGGCATGCCGTTCATGTCGTTTCCCTCGGTGCCACCGGAGTTCTCGATGCGTGCGACCTGATCGGCGGCCCACGACGCTGGACTGGGTTCGTACTCACCTGTGATTGGCATGTGTACCAGTGAACACCCCCTCGACTGCCTTGGCCACCGAACCGCGCCGACCAGGTCTGTAGCCGACATCTCCCCCTGGTTGATCGATTAAGTGAGCTGCCGATCATTAAAGTTCGCTTGCCCGAACTCTCATCTCTGGCTACTCTGAAACCACAGCTTCGAACAGCCGTATCGCCCCCCCGGCGTCACCGAGAAGCCTGCACCACCGAGAACCGGCACCACCGAGAAAGGGACGAGATGACCACCGCAGATATCTCCACTCGCGAATCACGCCCCTCGTCCGACCATTGCATCGATCTCGCCGGAACTCGGTGGCCGCTGTACAAGATCGAAGCTCTCGCGGTTGGCTTCGTGCTGTTCGTCATAGCAGGCGCCGTCACCCAGTCGATGCAGGTTGCAGTGCTGACTGCCGCAACAGCCGCTGTGATCACCTGGTGGGCGCGTCGCGTGTACTACTCGCGCACCACCTGATCACTTCACTCCCCGAACTCCAGCGGACCACGAAGGGACCTTGCTGCTGATGCAGCAAGGTCCCTTCGTGTGGTTCAGGTGCGCTCGATCGGTGGTCAGACCGTCAGGCAGCTCGGCCCGAGCAATGCCTTCAGGTCGCCCATCAGCGCCGAGGACGGTTCGACCCGAAGGACGTCGTCGACCTTCCACAGGCTGATCTCGGTTCCGCCGATCAGCCGGACATGGACGTCGGACGTTCCCGGATGTCTGGTCAGCACCTGTTTGAGAGCACTGAGCTTGTCCTTGGTGCACTGCCGAAGCGGCAGCGAGACCGACAGGGGGCGTGCGACGCCGATGGCCGAAATATCAGGCACCGCGAGGTCGTTGCCGATCAGCGACATCCGATCGTCTCGGATCGAGACGCGAGCCTTGACCAACACGATGGCATCCTCGGCGATGTCCATTCCGTACACGGCGTACGCCTGTGGGAAGAACAGCACCTCGATTCCACCCACGAGATCTTCGAGCTGCACGATGCACCAGGTCAGACCGTTCTTGTTGACCCGGCGGTCCACCGAGGCAATGATGCCGCCGAGAGTCACCTGGGCGCCGTCCTGAACGCCGCCTTCGAGTATCGCAGCGATGGACGTGTCGGATTGCTGGCGAAGAATGTGCTCGACACCGTTGAGCGGGTGACCGGAGACGTACAGCCCCAACATCTCTCGTTCGAGTGCCAGGCGATGCTTGGAGTCCCACTCCTCCTCGGGAATCTTGACGTCGAACACCGAGGTGATCGACTCGTCGGCCTCGGCACCACCGAAGAGATCGAACTGTCCGATCGCCTCCGCCTTCTTGGTGCTCATCACGGAATCGATGGCGTCGGCATGAACCAACATCAGGCCCTTGCGCGGATGACCCAACGAGTCGAAAGCACCGGCCTTGATGAGAGATTCGGTGACCTTCTTGTTGCAAGCCATCGCGTCGATCTTGCCGAGGTAGTCGGAGAAATCGGTGAACTTCGATTTCTCGGTGCGCGCCTTGATGATCGAGGCGACGACGTTGGCGCCGACGTTGCGCACCGACCCCATACCGAAACGGATGTCGTCGCCGACGGTCGCGAAGTCCACTCGCGATTCGTTGACGTCCGGCGGGAGCACGGTGATGCCCAACTTGCGGCAGTCGGCGAGGTAGATCGCGGACTTGTCCTTGTCGTCACCGACGGAGGTCAGCAGACCCGCCATGTATTCGGCCGGGTAGTTCGCCTTGAGGTACGCAGTCCAGTACGACACGAGGCCGTATCCGGCGGAGTGCGACTTGTTGAACGCGTAGCCGGCGAACGGAAGGACGGTGTCCCACAGCGCCTTGATGGCCGCCTCGCTGAAGTTGTTGTCCAGCATGCCCTGACGGAACCCGGCGTACGCCTTTTCCAGCTCGGACAGCTTCTTCTTACCCATGGCGCGACGCAGCAAGTCGGCCTGGCCCAGGGTGTACCCGGCCACCTTCTGCGCCAGTTGCATGATCTGCTCCTGGTAGATGATCAGGCCGTATGTCTCCGAGAGGATCTCCGCGAGCGGCTCCTCCAATTCGGGGTGAATCGGCTTGACGTCTTCCAAGGCGTTCTTGCGCTTGGCGTACGAGATGTGGGCGTCCACACCCATCGGCCCCGGTCGATACAGCGCCAAGGCGGCGACGATGTCGCCGAATCCGGTGGGCTGCATCAGTTTCAGCAACTCGCGCATACCGCCGCCGTCGAGCTGGAACACACCGAGAGTGTCGCCGCGGGCGAGCAGTTCGTATGTTGCCGCATCGTCCATCGGCAAAGTGTCGAGGTCGAGGTCGATGCCGCGGTTGGCTTTGATGTTCTCGAGCGTGTCGCCGATGACCGTGAGGTTTCGCAGACCGAGGAAGTCCATCTTGAGCAGGCCGATGGCTTCACACGAAGGGTAGTCCCACCCAGTGATGATGGCGCCGTCCTGGGCGCGCTTCCAGACCGGGATTGCGTCGGTGAGCGGTTCGGACGACATGATGACCGCGCAGGCGTGCACACCGGCGTTGCGGATCAGCCCTTCCAGACCCACCGCGGTCTTGTAGATCTTCGCGACGTCCGGGCTGGAGTCGATGAGCGCTCGAACCTCGACTGCCTCCTTGTACCGCTCGTGCTTCGGGTCGGTGATACCGGAAACCGAGATGTCCTTGGCCATGATGGGCGGCGGGAGCGCCTTGGTGATCTGATCGGCGATGGCAAAGCCCGGCTTGCCGAACTGGACGCGAGCCGAGTCCTTGATGGCAGCCTTGGTCTTGATGGTGCCGAAGGTGATGACCTGGGCGACCTTGTCGTTGCCCCACTTGTCCGTCGCGTAGCGAACCATCTCGCCGCGACGGCGATCATCGAAGTCGATATCGATATCGGGCATGGACACACGCTCGGGGTTGAGGAATCGCTCGAACAGCAACCCGTACGGGATGGGGTCGATGTTGGTGATACCCATCGCGTAGGCCACCAACGAACCGGCAGCCGATCCACGGCCGGGCCCGACACGGATCCCGACGTCCTTGGCGTGGTTGATCAGGTCGCCGACCACGAGGAAGTAGGCCGGGAAGCCCATTTCGTTGATGACGCCGATCTCGTAGTCGGCGCGGGCGAGGTACTCCTGCGGCGGTCCGCTCGGGAAGCGGCGATCGAGTCCGCGCATCACCTCGGCGCGCAGGAAGGTCTGCTGCGTGTGTCCCTCCGGGACCGGGAAGATCGGCATGCGGTCGTGGAACGCCCACACGTCCTCGTACGACTGCACACGCTCGCCGATGGCAACGGTGTTGTCGCATGCCCCCGGTACCTCGTTGTCCCAGATGGCGCGCATCTCGGCAGCGGACTTGAGGTAGTAGCCGTCGCCGTCGAACTTGAAGCGAGTGGGGTCGGAGAGCGTCTTGCCGGTCTGAATGCAGAGCAGCGCCTCGTGATTCTCGGCGGCGTCCTTGGTGACGTAATGGCAGTCGTTGGTGGCAAGTGGCGGAATACCGAGTTGCTTGCCGATGTCGAGCAAACCCTCTCGCACACGGCGCTCGATCGAGAGACCGTGATCCATCAGTTCGAGGAAGAAGTTGTCCGGGCCCCAGATCTCCTGCCACTTCGCGGCAGCTTCGAGAGCCTCGCGATCGTGACCGAGACGAAGGCGGGTCTGGATCTCACCGGACGGGCAACCCGTGGTCGCGATGATGCCCTCGGCGTGCGCGGCGATGAGCTCCTCGTCCATCCGTGGCCATTTACCGAGCTGGCCCTCGATGGACGCGAGCGACGACAGCTTGAAGAGGTTGCGGAGTCCGGTCGCGTTCTCGGCCACCATCGTCATGTGGGTGTACGCACCGCTACCGGAGACGTCGTCGGACTTCTGGCTGCGATCGCCCCACAGAACTCGCTTGGTGTTGAAGCGAGACTCGGGTGCGATGTAGGCCTCGATGCCGATGATCGGCTTGATGCCGGCGCTCTTTGCCTCGTTGTAGAACTGGCTGGCGCCGTACATGTTTCCGTGGTCGGTCATGCCGACTGCGGTCATTTCGAGACGAGCGGCCTCCTCGAACATGGCGCCGACCTTGGCCGCACCGTCGAGCATCGAGTACTCGGTGTGATTGTGAAGATGTACGAACGAGTCAGCCACGTGCGCCTCTCTGAAGGTCTGGGAGCGAGATCGAGTGTATGCCGCGCTGCCGACACGACCGGCGACCGACGTAGCGGAGTCGCCGTGCGCCGCCTCCGGTCACGTGACCGGAACCTCAGGTTCGACCCTCGACCTCACCGAACGCCGCGAACGTCGACCGGCGACGAAGGTGTCTGTCGTGAAGATCACCAGTGCAGCCCAGATCAGAACGAAGCCGATCCAGCGTGACGCCGGCATGTCCTCGTGCATGACGGCCACACCCCACGCCATCTGCAGTGCCGGAGTGAGGTACTGCAGCATGCCCATCGTCGCCAACGGAACTCTCTGAGCGGCGACGCCGAACAGGAGCAGCGGCAGCGCGGTGACCGGGCCGGCGGCAAGCAGCAACAGGCTGTGCCCGGCGCCGCTGCTGATGAATGCACCGGCCCCGGTCAGGCCGAGAAACACGAGGTAGCCGACCGCGAACGGAGCAGCAACGACTCCCTCGGCAGTCAAACTGGTTCGAGGATCGAGCGGAACCACCTTCTTGACCAACCCATAGGTGGCAAACGAGCCGGCGAGCAGCAAAGCGACGATCGGAGGTTTCCCGAAGTCGACCGTGATCACCACAACTGCCGTGGCAGCGAGAACGAGCGCGGCGATCTGGGCGGGACGCAATCGTTCGCGGAAGATCACGACGCCGAGCAGAACAGTGACCAGCGGGTTGATGAAGTACCCGAGAGCCGCCTCCACGACGCGGCCTGACACCACGGCATAGATGTACGTCCCCCAGTTCACGGCGATCGCCGCTGACGCCGCGGTCACCAGCAGCCAGGTGCGTGCGCTGATTCCGCGAAGCGATCCGAGGCGGCCGGCAAAGGCCAACACGATCAGCATCAACAGAAGGGTCCACACCACCCGGTGCGCCAGGATCTCGACCGGATCGGCGAAGTCGAGAAGCCCGAAGAATGCCGGGAACGTTCCCCACAACAGGAAAGCCGCCACACCGTAGAAGATCCCCGAGGACGAACGGGACTCAGCGCGTTCGTCCTTGTTCACAGAACCGGAGTTCACGGGACCGGACCATCGTCGGGGCCGGGAGCAACGACGTCCACGTACTCCGGCAGCAAGGGACGGACGGCTGCCAACCACGGCGAGGCGTCGGACGGCAACGCTTCCACTGCACGGACGTTCGAGTCATGTTCGATCGCTTCGAGTCCTTCGGGAGTCGCTCGCACCAGCACGCCCACCGCGCAGGCGCACCCGGCGGACAATTGCTTCGCCGACGCGAGCGCCACCTGTTGCTGACGATCGGTGTCGCCGCCGAGCGAGACCAGTCGCGTGGCTGCAACACCGGGCGATCTGCGTACTGCTTCGTCGTTGTCGGGAACGGGCACCGACATGAGCGGCGTCTGGACGCGCTCGATCGGAAGTCGGAACATGACCCTGGACACGCGAACGCCCGAGACCTCAGCGCCCGGCACCTGAACACTGCTGGTCGACGTGATGACCTCGTCGACGGTGAGTGCCTTCGTGAACGAGACCAACGCCCATACCGGCCCATCGACCGACGCGACGGAATCTCGCGCTCGGTCGAGGTAGTCCGGGACAGCTTCCCCACTGTCCGGACCCAGGGTGTCCGTCCGGATCGGCGGGGTCGGCACGGGATTCGCGAACCCCACGCCCACCACCGCCGCCACACCGACCACCACCGCGACGACGGCCGGCGCGGGGGTAAGCCCGCGCGGTGTCATGAGGACCGGAGAACTTCGAGTGCGTGTTCGAGATCCTTCGGGTACTTGCTCTTGATCTCGACCCAGCGACCGTCCGCCGGATGTGCGAATCCAAGAGACACGGCGTGCAACCACTGGCGCTCGAGGCCGAGCCTTTCGGCAAGTCGAGGGTCCGCGCCGTAAGTCAGGTCGCCGCAGCACGGATGGCGCAACGCCGAAAAGTGGACACGGATCTGGTGTGTGCGACCGGTTTCGAGGTGCACGTCCAGCAGACTCGCTGCCTGGAACGCCTCGATGGTGTCGTAATGCGTGACGCTGGGCTTGCCGTCGGCCGTGACCGTGAACCGCCAGTCGTTCCCGTGGTGGCGTCCGATGGGCGCGTCGATCGTTCCGCTGCTCGGGTCGGGGTGTCCCTGAACGAGAGCGTGGTAGCGCTTGTCGATGGTCCGCTGTTTGAACGCACGCTTGAGCAACGTGTACGCGCGCTCGGAGGTGGCAACCACCATGACACCCGACGTTCCGACGTCCAGACGGTGGACGATGCCCTGACGCTCGTGAGCACCGGACGTCGAGATACGGAAACCGGCCGCGGCAAGTCCGCCGATGACCGTCGGTCCCGTCCACCCGACGCTCGCGTGCGCGGCAACTCCGACGGGCTTGTCGACTGCCACGACGTCGTCGTCGGCGTAGAGGATCTCCATCCCCTCGACGGGCGTCGCCTCGATGGTCAGTGGCCGCGGTGGTTCGGGCAGGACTACTTCGAGCCACGATCCTGCGGTCAGACGATCGGACTTGCCGACCGCCACACCGTCGACGAGTACCGAGCCTTCTTCCGCGAGTGTCGCGACCACGGTGCGCGAGAGTCCGAGGAGGCGCGCGAGGCCGGCATCGACCCGCATGGCGTCGAGGCCGTCGGGCACGGGCATCGAACGGGATTCCCTCACTTGGTTTCTCCCTCGGCTGCGGCCTTCGATTCGGTGAGCTTCTTGTCGTCCGCCTTGTGATCACGCAGGCGTTCACCGTTGGGTTCGAAGCCGAAAAGAGTCAGTACGACAAGCAGGATCGCGCCACAGACGATCGCGGAATCCGCGATGTTGAACACGGGCCACCAACCGACGGAGACGAAGTCCACCACATGTCCGCGCATGATTCCGGGAGAGCGGAAGAATCGGTCGACGAGATTACCCAACGCGCCGCCGAGAACCAGGCCGAGGCCGAGCGCCCACCACGGTGATCGGAGCGTTCGACCGATCTTGATCACACCGATGACGACACCGATGGCGACAAGGGTGAGGATCCACGTCATCGAGGTCGCCATCGAGAACGCTGCTCCCGGATTGCGGACCATCGTGAATGTGACCACGTCACCGATGATTTCGATCGGCTGCCCCGGCTTGACCGCGGCGACCGCCCACACTTTCGTGAGAATGTCCGAGAGCAGGATGACAGCGGCGATGGCAATGAGCATGGTCAGCCGGCGGGGCTTTGCGGCCGGCGCAACTCCCAGGTCACCATCTTCCGATTTCACGGCTTCCGGTTTCACGGTTTCGGGCTCGTCGGCCTTCGAGATTTCGGTAATCGGCTGATCCTCCGCGTTGACATCTCGGTCTGGGTGGTCTGTACTCACGCAACCATCATCCCTCATGTTCACCGCACCGGGTCACGCACTCTGCAACTGCGGCTAGCCTGGAGCGCGTGCCACTGCTGTCCACGACCGGCCGACGAGTTCCGTTCGCCCTCGCTGCCCTCGCTCTCACCACCGTTCTCACCGCTTGCGGCGACTCGGATCAACCTCCCACCACACCCACCTCGTCGCCGAGCGAAGTCACTGTTCCGGTGACCGCCGCCACCGTCGAGGTACTCGATGGGGGAAGCGAACCGCGCGAGGTATTGCGCATGAACTTGCCTGTCGGCACCACGCAGACGGCGACGCTCGTCACCCAGGCGGTCGTGAGTCAGCAGATCGATCAACAGCCGGCACAAGATTTCTCTTCGCCGGAGATCACGATCCCGCTCTCGGCAAACGTGACCGCCGACGATCCCACCGCTGTCGTGGACCTGACGCTGTCGTCGATGACCTCGCCCGATGCAACGCTGCAGGCAGCGCTGAGCGGGGCCGACGGATCTGCGGCCGGATTGTCGGTCACGGATTCGGGCGCCATCACCGCCCTACGGTTGAAGCCGTCCGCCAACTCGGCCAATGCTGCCCGCGCTGCAATCGAACAGGCGCTCGGCCAAGCGGTCTACCGGACCGTTGCACTCCCCGACGCACCGGTCGGTGTCGGCGCACGTTGGGTGGTTCGGCAGCAAGTCAGCAGCGAGATCCTGCTCGATCAGACAACCACCGTCACGCTCACCGCGCGGGAGGGAAATCGGCTTTCGCTCGCGGTGGACGTATCGCAGACCCCGCAGAGCCCGGTCTGGAACCTGGCCGGTGACGCCGGAACGCTCAACATCGATCAGTACGTCATGGCCGGCTCCGGAAACCTCACCGTCGACCTCTCACTCCCCTTGCCGATCGACGGACAGATGACCGTCGGCGGCGACCAGGCGTACGGCGATCCGGACAGCTCCTCGGTGATCCGGCAGACCATCTCCAACAGCATTCGGTGGGAATCGTGACACGCCGGTCGCTCGCACTGGGCCTGACAGCAACGGCGGCACTGTTCGTCGTCACCGGTTGCGGCTCGGACGACTCTCCTAGTGCTGACACAACTACGCATGTTTCCGCCCCACAGGTCGGCTTGGCGCCGTTCACAGTTGCTCCGGCCGCACCGCTGAGCGGGGCACCTCTCGACCGTGATGCGCTGCAACGAGCCGCGCTCACCCTCTCCGAACTACCTGCCGACTTCGACGTAGTTCCCGACCCGGTCGACGACCTCGGCCTCGCACCGGCGCCGGAGAGTTCGGAGGCGGACAAGTCGAGCACCGACCCTGCCGTCTGCGCTCAGGTTCTGGCACCGATAGCCACCCAGGCCGCCGGATCCGTCGCCGACCTCTCCGACATGTTCACCGGCCCCGATTTCACGAGCATCGATCAGGACTCTGCTTCGTACGCCGACGGCGCAGCGGCAGCAGCAGCTTTCGAGAAACTTCAGACCACGCTGGCCGGGTGTGCGGAGTATTCCGGAACCGATGCCGACGGAACGACAATCACCTATCGCGTCGGCGGAGCCACGAACCCGAACGTCGGCGACGCGTCTTTCGCCTTCCGAATCATTACGGAGAGTGGCGGTTTCACCTTGGTCGCCGATGCAATCGTGGCCGCAGTCGGGACCACGTTGACTCAGGTGTCCGCGACGGCGCCGAGTCCGATCGCCCCCGATGTTCTGCACTCGATGGCATCGGCCGCCGCAGATCGCCTGCGCGCACAAACGCCCTGACAACGAGCGGATTCGTCCCGTCTCGGCCTTACGCGAATGATTCGGGACCACAGACCCTTTGACAACTGCCCGTCCACACTGAACGGTGAGAGTAGGTACGAAACAGACCAACGCGACACACTGATGTGAGGAGCAGAAGTTCATGCCGGAACCCAGAAGGTCAGATCACACCGATTACGTAGCCGTCAATCCGATCTTCTCGAGGCCTGGCGAGGATTCGGTTGCATCGAAGTACACACTCGAACCCGACGGCATGCTTCCCGAGACCGCCTATCAGATCGTCCACGACGAAACGATGCTCGACGGCAATGCGCGGCTCAATCTCGCGACGTTCGTCAGCACGTGGATGGACGATCACGCCACCAAACTGTATGCCGAGTCGTTCGACAAGAACATGATCGACAAGGACGAGTATCCGCAGACCGCCGCGATCGAAACCTACTGCTGGCGCATCCTTGCCGATCTCTGGCACTCACCGTCCCCCAAGGACGCAATCGGTACCTCGACGATCGGCTCGTCCGAAGCCTGCATGCTCGGTGGCCTGGCGATGAAACGACGCTGGCAGCACGCGCGAAAAGCCGCGGGCAAGTCCACCGAAAAGCCAAATCTCATCATGAGTTCCGCGGTCCAGGTTTGCTGGGAGAAGTTCTGCAATTACTGGGACGTCGAAGCGCGTTACGTGCCGATCAGCGAGGAACACCGCACCCTCGACGGTCACGATCTGGACAAGTACGTCGACGAGAACACCATCGGCGTCGTCGCGATCATGGGCGTCACGTACACCGGGATGTACGAGCCGGTCCTGGAAATCTCGAAAGCTCTCGACGCCATTCAGGAGAAGACTGGCCTCGATGTCCCCATCCATGTCGACGGCGCTTCCGGTGCGATGATCGCCCCGTTCCTCCAGCCCGAACTCGAATGGGATTTCCGCCTCCCGCGCGTGCACTCCATCAACACCTCGGCGCACAAGTACGGGCTCGTCTACCCGGGCCTCGGATGGGTGGTGTGGCGGTCTCAGGATCTACTTCCCGACGACCTCGTCTTCAAGGTGAGCTACCTCGGCGGCAGTATGCCGACCTTCGCACTGAACTTCTCGCGACCCGGTGCTCAGGTGATCCTGCAGTTCTACTTGTTCCTGCGTCTCGGCCACGACGGCTATCGCGCGATCCAGCAGTCCTCACAGGACGTGGCGAAATTCCTCGCCGAAGGGATCGGGAAGCTCGACGCGTTCGAACTGTGGAACGACGGTTCCGACATCCCGGTCTTCGCGTGGCGCCTCGCCGAGGGCCACACGTCAAACTGGACGCTGTGCGACCTGTCGGACCGACTACGCGGCAAGGGATGGCTGGTGCCGGCCTATCCCATGCCGGACGATCTCGCGGATCTGACAGTGCAGCGCATCGTGGTTCGTAACGGACTGAGCATGGACCTGGCGGCCAACCTGCTGCGCATCATCGAGGAGGAAACCGCGTTCCTCGACGAGCTGGACAGCCCGATGCCACGGCCACGGGTCACCGAGGGATTCCATCACTGACGACGCTTACCGCAGAAAGAGCGGCCGTCGACTCCCCTTCGGGAGTCGACGGCCGCTCTGGTGTTTCAGGTGTTACCGAGAGATCAAGCAGCGCAAGCAGGCGAGGTCAGACCTGCAACGCCGACGATCTGGCAAGCGGTGGTCTTCGAGAGCTTCCAGACGCCGTCCTCGTAGACGAACGAAGCCTGCAGGCCCTGCTGCAGCGGCTGACCGTTGACGACGATGTTCAGCGAAGCTGCTGCCGTCTCGCTGCCCGTGTCGGTGACCGGGTCGAGGATCTCGACCTGGGCGCCGGCAGCCTTGGCGGCAGCGGCGACCTGGTTGATCAGCTCGGGATCAGCCTCAGCTCCCTGCACGAGGTTGACCTTGTCTGCGGCCGGAACGGACTCGTCGAGCGCCTGGGCGACCTTGGCATTGAGCTCAGGGGCGGTCGGCAACGCGACCGGTGTACCTGTCGATTCCGAGGCCTTCGTGGTCGTTGTGGTCTTCGACGTCGTGGCGGGTGCGTCACCCTTGTCATCCGAGCCACAAGCGGTCATCGTCAGGGCTGCTGCGATCGCCACGGCTGCAACGGTCATCTTCTGAAGCTTCAACTTCTCAGTCCTATCCATTCGGGTGTTCACATTCGAGCGTCAGTCGAACATCGTGCTTGCTCGAGGATCGTCGACAACATTACCCAACGGTAAGCGGAAAAAGTCTAAGGACATCCTCAGAGAAGGCTGTCGACCGCATCTGCAACCTCGAGCACCTCGTCGGATTCGGCGAAGGTCTTGGCGATTCCCGTTCCGCTGGAACGGGTTTCGAAGCGAACGGTGACCACACCGTGCCCCGCCCCCTGCACCCAACCGTGTCCGTATTCTGGATGCTTCACGTCCAAACCAGGGTGCCAGTAGCGCTGAGGGACTCGTGCGGCCACCGGCGCGTCGAGTTCGGCCTCATCGAGAGCTCCGGTGAGCGTCTCGACCGGATAGCCGGGAACATCCTGATCCAACTCGGGAAAAAGTGATCCTTGCCGAACCGTGGACAAACCGGCGAATCCCACACCGACCAGGCGAATCGGCCCCAATTCCTGTGGATCGATGACCTGTTTCTGCGCGGTCGCGACAAGGATCTGGCGGTCGATGGTGGCGAACGGCAGCGTCACGGATCGAGTCAAGATACTCATGTCGGACTTCTTGAGCTTCAGCACGACGGTGCGAGCGGCTCTTCCGTCCTTCTCCAGCCTGGAAAACGCTGCACGACCACTACTTTCGACGGCCGCGCGCAATTGTGCCATCGTGACGATGTCTGCGGCGAACGTCGATTCCGCGCTGATCTGCTTGGATTCGGCACGCTCGGCGACCGGCCGGTCGTCGATCCCCTGCGCGAGCCGATGCAACCCCGGTCCGACAGTGGTTCCGAGTATCGACGCCACCTCCGCCATGGGAGTGCGGGCAAACCCTCCGATGGTTTCGATGCCGAGACGCTTGAGCTTTTCCTCGGCAACAGGGCCGATCCCCCACAGCTTTCGCACCGGAAGTGGATCGAGCAACTCGTGCTGCATCCCGGGAGGAATCACTGCGACGCCGTCGGGTTTTGCCAGTCCCGACGCGATCTTGGCAACCTGCTTACCTGCGCCGGCACCGATCGAGGCCACCAACCCTGTCTCGGCTTTGATCAACGCCCGCAGGTCTTCGCAGAACGCGCGCACCTCGTCGGCCCCGACGCCGGCCAACTCCACCGGTTCTCCGAAGGCCTCGTCCACCGACAACTGTTCGAGGATCGGCATGCGCAGGCGCAAAGCGTCGAACGTGCGTTTACTCAGAACCGAATACAACGACATCCGAGGCGGCAACACCACCGCTCCGCCACCGACCATCCGGCGTGCTTGGTGCATCGGCATTGCCGAACGCGCACCGAAAACTCTCGCTTCGTAGCTTGCCCCCGCGACCACTCCGCGCCCGCCCAAGCCACCGACCAGCACCGGGCGACCTCGCAGCGTGGGACGGGTCAACTGCTCGGCGGAAGCGAAAAAGGCATCCATGTCGAGATGCAGCACCCACCTGCGACTTCGTGTGGGATCACCTTGATTCATCGGGAGTTACGGTTCTCTCAAAAGTAGGTGCAGAATCTACGTCCGCGCCTTCTTCTTGGGCGACTTCTTCTTCGGCAGGGGCAATACGTCGGCAGTCCGTTGGATGAAGGCGTGCAGATGATCGAGGTCCTGCAGCCGTTCCTCCGGCACCCGGTAGTAATCCTTCGCCCCCGGGTACGGCGGAGCCAGATCGGCCGCTGACCCGAAATCAGCACTGACCTCGGTGGGTTTGACGAACAAGACGTCTCCGCAGATCAAGCCCACGATCTTCTCGTCGCAATACAATCCGTACTCGCCGAACATCGCCCTTGCCCGCACGTCGAGCGGTTCCAATTGCTCGAGAATGCGCGCCACGGTTTCCTTGCTCGTACTCATGAGAGCAAACTACTCCGGCACCCCGACATACAGACAGTCATCGGGGAGCCGGAGTAGTCGCGTCGGTACTAGACCTTCGTGATCGCGGCGCGGATACCGTCACCGAGATCGACGGCGTCGTCTCCCGCTTCACCCACCGAGAACGAGGTGGCCAGAACCTCACCGGCGATCAATTCGCGATGCCGCTCCGCCCACTCCTTGCAGTCCTGCGGAACCTCGAGCACGACGTTGATCCGGTCCGAGACATCCAAACCGGCGGCACGACGCGCATCCTGCAACTGACGGATACGGTCCTTGGCCCAGCCCTCGGCTTCGAGTTCCTCCGTCACAGCGGAGTCGAGTACGACCAGTCCCGCACCGTCGGGCAGTGCAGCCGTCGAATCCGGCTCGGCTGCAACCAGTTTCTGCGTGTACTCCTCTGGCAGCAGTTCGATGCCCGCCGCAACCACGACGCCGTCCGCGTTCTCGGTCCAGTCGCCCGCCTTGACCGCCTTGATGACGGTCTGTACGGACTTGCCCAGACGCGGTCCTGCAGCACGCGCGTTCACTGCGATCTCGAAGCGCCCGTGCACGTCGACGTCATCGGTCAGATCGACCTTCTTGACGTTGACCTCGTCGGCGATCAGTCCGAGGAACGGACGCAGACGCTCGGCGTCGGGCGCCGCGACCGTGACCTCAGGCAACGGAAGGCGAACACGCAGATTCTGTGCCTTGCGCAGGCTCAACACCGTGGAGCACACGGTCCGGACGTCGTCCATCGCCGCTACCAGCTCGGGGTTCGCCGGGAGCTCCGACGCCTCCGGCCAATCAGCCAGGTGAACCGAGCGCTCCCCGGTCAGCCCGCGCCAGATCACCTCGGACACCAACGGCAACAGCGGCGCGGCGAGACGCGTCACGACCTCGAGCACGGTGTGCAAGGTGTCGATCGCGTCGCGATCCTCGTCCCAGAACCGCGAACGAGAACGTCGCACATACCAGTTGGTGAGCGCGTCACAGAACAACCGAAGCTCGTCGCACGCGCCGGCGATGTCGTTGACCTCGAGGGCCTCGGTGATCACGTCGCGGGTGGTCGCGAGCTTGGCCAGGATGTACTGATCGAGGATGTTCTCCGAGTCGGTACGCCAGACACCGGATTCCGGCGCATACAACTGCAGGAAGCTCCAGGCGTTCCACAGCGGGAGCAACGCCTGACGCACACCTTCGCGGATGCCCTGCTCGGTCACGATGAGGTTTCCCCCGCGCAGGATCGGCGAAGACATCAGGAACCATCGCATCGCATCGCTGCCGTCGCGGTTGAACACCTCCTTCACGTCCGGATAGTTGCCCTTGGACTTGCTCATCTTCAGTCCGTCGTCGCCGAGCACGATGCCGTGCGCGGCAACGGTTTTGAACGCCGGACGATCGAAGAGTGCGGTGGCCAGCACGTGCAGCGTATAGAACCAGCCGCGAGTCTGGCCGTTGTACTCGACGATGAAATCGCCCGGGAAATGGCCCTCGAACCATTCACGGTTCTCGAAGGGGTAGTGCACCTGCGCATACGGCATCGAACCGGATTCGAACCAGCAGTCGAGCACCTCGGGAACACGGCGCATCATCGACTTCCCGGTCGGATCGTCCGGATTCGGGCGGACCAGGTCGTCGATCATCGGCCGATGCAGATCGGTCGGACGCACACCGAAGTCTGACTCCAACTGGTCGAGCGATCCGTACACGTCCGTACGCGGGTACTGAGGATCGTCCGACACCCACACCGGAATCGGGCTGCCCCAGTAGCGGTTTCGGCTGATGTTCCAGTCGCGGGCACCTTCGAGCCACTTGCCGAACTGGCCGTCACGGATGTGCTCGGGCACCCAGGTGATGTCCTTGTTCAGCTCGACCATGCGGTCGCGGAACTTGGTGACCGCGACGAACCACGACGGAACCGCCATGTAGATGAGCGGCTGCCCACTGCGCCAACTGTGCGGGTAGGAGTGCTCGATCGTCTCGTGCCGCAGCAGCTTTCCGGCAGCCTTGAGATCCTTGATGATGACGGGGTTGGCGTCGAAGACCATCAAGCCCTCGTACGGCGGAACCATCGAGGTGAACTTTCCACCCGGATCGAGGGGCTGCACGACCTCGATGCCGTTTGCCGTGGCGACATCCATATCCTCTTCACCGAAAGCCGGTGCGAGGTGGACGATTCCGGTTCCGGAGTCGGTTGTCACGTAGTCGGCCGAGAGCACGACGTGTGCGTTCGGATGTCCGAGGAAGAAGTCGAACGGCGGCGTGTACGACAGTCCGACCAACTCGGCGCCCTTGTGACGCGAAACGACCTCGGGGTCCTCCCCCAGCTCACGTGCGTAATGAGCTACCCGCGCTTCCGCGAGCACGTACCGCTTTCCGTCCTCACCGAGCACCTGAACGTAGTCGACCTCGGGATGCACCGCAGTGGCCAAGTTGGACGGCAGGGTCCACGGGGTCGTGGTCCAGATGATCGCGTTTGCGCCGTCGAGGGGTGACCCCGGAGCGACCAGCGGCATGTCGACCGTGACTGCGGGATCCTGACGCATCTTGTACGCGTCGTCGAGACGAGTCTCCTGATTGGACAGCGGAGTCTGCTCGTACCAGCTGTACGGCAGCACGCGGAAGCCCTGATAGATCAGGCCCTTGTCGTGCAGCTCCTTGAAGGCCCACATGACGGACTCCATGAAGTCGACGTCCAGGGTCTTGTAGTCGTTGTCGAAGTCGACCCAACGTGCCTGGCGAGTGACGTAGTCACGCCACTCGTCGGTGTACTTGAGCACCGAGGCCTTGCAGTACTCGTTGAACTTGGCCAGACCCATGACTTCGATCTCGGCCTTGTCCTTGATGCCGAGTTGCTTCTCCGCTTCGAGTTCCGCGGGCAGGCCGTGGCAATCCCAGCCGAAGCGTCGCTCGACCTTGCGTCCACGCATGGTCTGGAAGCGCGGCACCAGGTCCTTGACGTACCCCGTCAGCAGGTGACCGTAATGCGGCAAACCGTTTGCGAATGGCGGTCCGTCGTAGAAAACGAACTCTTCGTTACCGTCCCGATTGGCAACCGACGCACGGAAGGTGTCGTCGTCGTCCCACTGTTTCAGGACTTTCTGTTCCAGATCGGGGAACTTGACTCCGGTGTCGGCGGGGACACCGTAGTCGACTTTGGGATACCCGTTACTCGCCATGGCGATCTCCTCGTGCCCGTCGGACTCGGCACGGGGACGACGTGGCGCTTGTGCGCCGACACCGCGGTACCACCCCGTTTGCACCCCGCCGATCCGCGCTTGGATCCCGAGGTGCCACTCGATCGAGCTGTGACGGGCTCACCCGTTCGGTTCTACTGAGTTCTCGTCGCCTGAAGCGGCAAGAACCGTTCTTCCGAAAGCTCCCCGGTGATTGCCGGATCAAAGCCAGGTATTCGTGATCGACAGTCTAATACTTGTCCTACGACGTGTCGGTACTGCCCAGGACTTCGGTATGGCCAGGACTTCGGTACAGCCTAGGACTTCGGTAGAGCTTAGGTCTTGCCGCCCGACGCTTCGCCATGGTTTCCCGGATTGTCATCGTTGACAGTGGCTGCATCACCGGCCGAGGAATCCGAGGAACTCTCGCCTCGACCGTACGGCGACGACATGCCACTGCCCGATACCGGGTCATCCAACGAAGGAACCGCCTTCCTGCTGGTCAGCGCACTGACCAGCAGAAGGACGGCACCTGCTACACAAATCGCGATACATGCCCACGCCCAGATCAGCGACCCTGTGGTCAGGGCAACGATCAGGAGTGCGAAGCCAACTCCCGCGAGAACCAACGTCACGACCAGCACGTATCAACCTTTGTCCGGTCCGATAGCTGAGCCGACGGGGCGCTCTCGGTCAGCTGTTCCCCTTGGCGAAGGACGGGCTGTAGGAATCCTGTCCGCCGTCGACCGGAACGGCCGAGCCACGCTGTTCGAGCTCTTCGAGCTGCGATTCCAGGTAGGACTTCAGGCGCACCCGGTACTCACGTTCGAACGTCTTCAGCTGCTCGATACGGCCTTCGAGGACCGAACGCTGCTGGTTGATGGTCGCCATGATTTCGGTGTGCTTCTTCTCGGCGTCCGCCTTGAGAGCGTCTGCCTTCTCCTGAGCCTGGCGAAGCTGGGTCTCGGAGCGGGTCTGAGCGTCGGTGAGCATTGCCTCCGACTTGTTGCGCGCATCCGCGATCATGCCGTCGGCCTTGCTGCGAGCCTCGCTCATGAGCTGCTCGGAGTTGGTGCGAGCACTGCCGAGCAGCTGCTCGGACTCGGTCTTCGCATCGTTGGTGAGGCGATCCGCCATCTCCTGAGCCAGTCCGAGGACCTTCGCGGCCTGCATGTGGGTGTCGCCACTCTGCGGCGCTGCAACGGCAGCGGCGGCGGGAACCGGTGCTGCAACAGGTGCAGGCTTGGGCGGCTCGACGACCCGAGCGGGCTCCGGCTTGGGCTGCGCTGCGACGGGTGCCGCTTGCTGAGCCGGTGCCGGCGACTTCTTGGCAGCTGCGAGCTCCTGATCCAGCTCACCTACGCGCTGGCGCAGGTCCGCATTCTCTTCGATGAGCTGCGACAGCGCCTGTTCGACGAGGTCGAGGAATGCGTCGACCTCGTCCTCGTTGTAGCCACGCTTGCCGATAGGCGGCTTGCTGAACGCAACGTTGTGCACGTCAGCTGGAGTCAGTTGCGGCATGGAAGGATCCCTTCACGCGTCATTTGGCGGTCTAGCAAGCATTCAGTTGCAACACAGTCTACGTAGTGGCGAACCACCGTATGAGTTATGGGTTCCATTCTGGCACACCACTCACTCGGACTGCGCTCAGCGAACAACCGACATCAGGATGATGACGATGAAAAGCAAGACCATGATGGATAGATCCAAGCGAACCCCACCGAGGTTGATCGGGGGGATCAACCTGCGGAGCAGTTTCACCGGAGGATCGGTGATCGTAAAAATGGTTTCGAGAATGACAGCGACCAATCCGGTCGGTCGCCAATCTCTGGCAAACGAACGAACGAACTCGACGATCACTCTGCCGATCAGCAACAGCCAGAAGACAACCAGCACCAGATAGATCACAGAGAGAAGCGCGTCCACACCCTCACTCTGCCTGACTTCTGCGTTGTGTCCAAAACAGACACACCGCAGCAATTCCGGAACCGGTCCGCATCGCGCCCGCCTTGTAACGGCCGGCGATGGGTCCGAATGCGGCGCCCGCCGAGACGGGCCGCCGTTCGAATGTGCTCACGTCACCCCTGCTCAGGGGCCGGACTGCGGTCGAGACCATCATTTCTGGCTGTAGAAACCCGTCTCGGCGATCCGACGGCGTTCCTCAGCGGAAACGTCGATGTCGGCCGGTGAGAGAAGAAACACTTTGGTGGCTACCTTGTCGAAAGAACCACGCAATGCGAACGCCAGGCCGGCCGCGAAATCGACCAGACGCTTCGCGTCGGCGTTGCTCATGTCGACCAGATCCATGATGACGGGGGTGCCGTCGCGGAACCGCTCACCGATGGTGCGGGCCTCTGCGTAGCTCTGCGGACGCAGCGTCGTGATCTTGGCGAGCGGGCCGCCGTCATCGACGACAGGTGCACGTCGCGCTTCGGGACGCTCTGCACGAGCGTCGACCGCGAGGTTGCCGCGGCTTGCCGGGCGCGGCGCCATCGCCGGGCGGCTACTGCGACTGGGAACGGTGTCGACGCGGGGCCGGGAATCGTAGCGATCGAACTCCGCGTCCTCTTCGTCCCGACGACTGGGCGCGTAGCTCGCCTTCGAGAAGGCAGGTTCGACGAATTCGCGGTCGTCGCGCTCGGCATAGCCGTCGTGACTACGACGGGGTGCGCGGCGAGCCTGATCGGGCTCCTCCACGTATTCGTCCTCGTAGTCATCGAGGGGAACCATGCCGAAGTAAGCCTTGAACTTATGCAGGTTGCTCATTGATCGACCTTCCTTGGCGCGGCGGAATCAATCCGACTGCGACCGGTCGCAGCGGTGTGGACGGGTTGGGCGATCACCTGAGCGATCACCTCGAGATTACTGGTCGTGAGCCGAGCAGTGCGGTTCCGACACGCACGCAGGTTGATCCATGGCGCACGGCGGCCTCCAGATCACCGGTCATTCCTGCCGAGAGTTCGGTTGCCCGTGGATGCGATTCGAGAATCAAAAGATGTGCCCTGCGAAGGATTTCGAACTGCTCGTCCGGTTCTGACCCAAGCGGCGGGACGGCCATCAGTCCCGCAAATTCGAGACCTTCGGCTGATTCGATCCGCTCGGCAAGAGGGGTTAGCTCTCCCGTCGGAACTCCGCCACGCGCAGGGTCTCCGTCCAGACTTACCTGGATGAGCACCCGCAGCGGCGCTGTGCGCTCTCCGTCGGACAAAGCTCCGAGCGCCGCCCGATCGAGCGCATCGGCCAGTCGCGCACTGTCCACCGAGTGAATTGCGTAGGCCCACTTCGCTACCGAACGCGCTTTGTTGCGCTGCAACTGCCCGATCATGTGCCAGCGAACCGGATCGTCGATCGCGCCGCTCTCTGCAGCGCGGTCGAAGTCCGCAACCTTCTCCACTGCTTCCTGCTCACGAGACTCACCGAATTCACGGCAACCCAGTTCGTACAGGATTCGGGCGTCGGACGCAGGAAAGAATTTGGTAACTGGCAGCAGTGCTACGTCGGAAACTTCACGACCGGCGGCAAGGCAGGCGGCCGCCAGTCGCGCCCTCACCGAGTCGAGTGCCGTCGATATTTCTGTCAGCCGCATATCCGTCTGGCGCATTTCTGCCTAGACGGTTTCCTGCGCTGCGGGCGCTTCCATCCAGATCACTGCAGCTTGACGCCCGGTCAGAGATTCTCGGCGATGACTGAACAACGCGCGATCCTCGATCGTGCACCGGGGGTCCTCGGCGACACCGGACACACCCGCGGCGAGCAACTGCTTACGCAGTCCCGCACGTAGATCGAGTCCCGGCGTGCCCTTCTCGGTGCGAGTTGCGCTGCCCGGCAAGTGCTTTTCCACGTCTGCGCGCATCGCGGCGGGAACCTCGTACTGGCGTCCGCTGGCTGCCGGACCGAGGAAGGCGCCGATACGTGAGACGTCCGCGCCCTGTCGCACCATCTCCGCGAGGACGCGCGGGACGATACCGATGCGGGCACCGATCCGTCCGGCATGAACGGCCGCGATCACACCGGCCTCCTCGTCGGAGAGCAGAACGGGAACACAGTCAGCACTGAGAGTGGCGAGCGCCAGGCCGGGAACGGTGGTGACCAGAGCGTCCGTCACCGGAATCACTTCGTCGGTCGGTTCCGTCACGACAGTGACGTTGCGCGAGTGGATTTGTTCCATCCACACGAGATGGTCAGGCTCGACGCCTATTTCGCGTGCCAGGCGACGGCGATTCGCATCGACGGCCGCCGGATCGTCTCCGACGTGATCGCCGAGATTGAACGACTCGTACGGTGACGCGGAAACACCACCGGCTCGGCTGGTCACGACGCGGCGAATGCGGGTGCGGGTGGTCGACTTCTCGGTACTCAAGATATGTGTGCTCACAAACGTCGAAAGTTGTCGTCCGGCTCAGACGTGACCGGACATCCAGTCAAGAACAGGGTACCCAGAAATTCCGGGCACCCTGTTCGCGAAACTGTTTGTAGCCCTACGTCAGCGACGCATGAAGACCGGCACATCGACGTCGTCGTCGCCGTCGTCTTCCTGGACCGGCGCATGGCGTGGGCCACCGATCGGAGGCAAGCTGCCCGAACCGGTGGTCTCGCGCGCTGCGGAAATCGGCTGCTCGCCAGCAGGTTCGGCGGCCACCGGTGACCGGCCGACCTCACCTGCGCGCCCGGCACCGATTGCCCCACGTCCCTGCGCGGTCGACTCCACGGGACGGCGAGCCGGAGCTCCTCCGTCGAATCCTGCAGCGATGACCGTCACACGAACCTCGTCGCCGAGTGAATCGTCGATGACCGTTCCGAAGATGATGTTGGCGTCGATGTGCGCAGCTTCCTGCACCAGCGAAGCCGCCTCGTTGATCTCGAACAGACCCAGATCGCTGCCGCCGGCGATCGACAGGAGAACGCCGCGGGCGCCTTCCATCGATGCTTCGAGGAGCGGGGAATTGATCGCGGATTCTGCCGCCTTGATAGCGCGTCCCTCACCACGTGAGGATCCGATGCCCATCAAAGCGCTGCCGGCGCCGGACATGACACCCTTGACGTCCGCGAAGTCGACGTTGATCAGGCCCGGGGTGGTGATGAGGTCGGTGATGCCCTGGACGCCGTTGAGGAGAACCTCGTCGGCGCTGCGGAAGGCATCCATGAGGCTGACGGCCGCGTCACCCAACTGGAGCAGGCGATCGTTGGGAATGACGATCAGCGTGTCGCAGGACTCGCGGAGCGCCTGGATTCCGGTATCCGCCTGTCCCCCACGACGCTTGCCCTCGAAGGAGAACGGCCGAGTCACGACGCCGACGGTGAGTGCGCCCAGCTTCCGGGCGATGCTTGCCACGACAGGGGCACCACCGGTTCCGGTGCCACCACCCTCGCCTGCGGTCACGAACACCATGTCGGCGCCCTTGATGACCTCTTCGATCTCGTCCTTGTGATCTTCGGCTGCCTTGCGACCCACTTCAGGGTCAGCACCGGCGCCGAGGCCACGGGTCAATTCACGACCGACGTCGAGCTTGACGTCGGCGTCACTCATCAGAAGGGCTTGCGCGTCCGTGTTGACCGCGATGAACTCGACTCCCTTGAGTCCCTGTTCGATCATGCGGTTGACTGCGTTCACGCCGCCGCCGCCGATGCCGACGACCTTGATTACGGCGAGGTAGTTGTGCGGGGGCGTCATCGGCTCTCGCCTTCCGTGTCGTGTTTCACGCTGCTTGTCAGTGCTGCTGTCTTTGGTACTGCTGCTGTCTTTGTAACTGCTGGGTCTTAGTTACTGCTGATGTTCGAGATAAACTCTAAACCTCAACCACAGGGTTAGAGTTATGTCAAGTATTCGATCTGAAACGAAACGCTATGCACCGTCGTCGCGTTCCGCCATTAGGCGCGCCGGGACACACCGAAGTATTTGCCACGCACCGACGCACGAGTGCACCGCGCGCTATCGGACCGTCGGCAGATCAGGACTGGACACGTCGTACGTCTGCCCCGGCTGAGTCAACAGCGGAAGCGTCACGGCAGCCTTACGATCCGAGTGCTCGACACCGCCCCAGTTTACGACGCGACCGTCGAGCAGGGTCAGCGTGACACTCGAAATCGACCGAGCGGCAACCTCTCCCACCTGAAATCTCAGATCCGGCGGCAACACCGACAACACCTCGAGAGCAGCGAGCGTCGGCTCGTCGTTCCACCCGGGCGTCGGTGTCACCAGACGCGGAACCCCGGGCGGCGGGACGCCCATCTCGAAATCGACACCCTTCTCGTCCAGCAGGTGTGCGCCCTCAGGTGAATCGACGAAGACAACCGGTACCCGTTCGGTGACGGTGACGCGGATGGTCGACGGATACATCCGCTGCACACGAGCAGAGGCCACCTTCGGAATCGTCGCGACACGTGCCGCGGCGGCGCCGGTGTCGACCCGCATCAACGGCTGACCGGTCGGTACGGCCAGGAGCGAAAGGATCTGTTCCTCACTGACGGTCGTCGCACCGAGAACTTCGGTGCCCCGGACCGAGAGCACCGGAGACAACCAGGCCGTCAGGGCGATCCCCACCACCAGCACGATTGCCAGCGGGGCCACGATCAGCGGTCGCTTGAACCACTTACGAGTCGGTGTGGGTTCGGGAGCCGGCTCCGTCGACCGCGTCGAGTATCGCGATTCGGTGCGAGTACTGCGCCGACGCGTGCTGGTGGCGCGTCTGGCTTGAGGGTCTCGACGCCCGCGCCGACTTCGTGCGTCGGGTGTCATCGCGGCGCGGGATGCGGCGCCGAACGCAAAGCATCGAGGATCTGTTTGCCGAGCATGGTGACGTCGCCGGCACCCATCGTGATGACGATGTCGCCGGGGTGAGCCAACGCCGCAACCTGCTTCGGCGCCTGCGACAGATCAGGTTGATAGTGAACAGGTTTGGTGACCGATTGAGCGACCAGCGCACCGCTGACGCCCGGCATCGGCTCTTCGCGAGCGCCGTAGACGTCGAGAACCACTACCTCGTCGGCCAAGTCCAGTGCCTGCGCGAACTCCTCGGCAAACGCGGCTGTGCGCGAATAGAGATGAGGTTGGAATACCACGATCACGCGTCCGGCGGCCGAATTGGTCGACGACGAATCGTCTTCCGGTCGAACCAGATCCGCCGCCGCGCCGAGGACCGCGCGAACTTCGGTCGGATGGTGGGCGTAGTCGTCGAACACCCGGACACCGCGCTCGCGGCCGGTGAACTGGAATCGGCGGTGGACGCCGCCGAATCCGGCGAGCCCCTCGACGATTTCCTCCGTCTCGGCGCCGGCGTCACGGGCGGCCAGCAGAGCGGCAAGTGCGTTGAGCGCCATGTGACGACCCGGTACTGCCATCCGCACCGTTCGCGCAGCGCTCTCGCCGGCGAGCTGGAACTGCAGGACTCCCCCGACGTCGTGTGCATGGAAGCCAAGTAGTCGGACTCCGACCTCGACGCCGTCGACAGGCTCGAAGGCAGTGCCCGCCTCCACTTCCTGCGCGTCTGCTGATCCGTAACCGAGTACCCGGATGTCCGAACGACCCGAGGCCACGATTCGCTTCGCGAGGTCTGCAGATCCCGGATCGTCGAGGCATGCTATCAAGAGTCCGCCCGGACGTAGCTTGTCGACAAAATCGTCGAACACCTTCACGTAGGCTTCGACGCTGCCGAAGTAGTCGAGGTGATCGGCCTCGATGTTGGTCACGACGATCACGTTGGGGTCGTACTGAAGCAGCGACCCGTCGCTCTCGTCCGCCTCGGCGACGAAGACGTCACCGCTACCGTGATGGGCGTTCGTTCCCGCCTCGTTGAGTTCGCCACCGACGGCGAAAGACGGGTCGAAACCACAGTGCTGCAGGGCGACCACGAGCATCGAGGTCGTCGACGTCTTGCCGTGTGTACCCGAAACCAGGAATGTGCGATTGCCCTGCATCAGCGAAGCAAGGACAGCCGGTCGAAGAATCACCGGGATTCCGCGGCGAGCGGCCTCGACGAGTTCCGGGTTGTCCTTCGGGATGGCTGCGTGCGTCGTGACGACGACGGTCGGACCACCGGGCAGCAGGTCGAGAGCATCGGCGTCGTGGCCGATCCGAACCTGCGCCCCGCGTGCACGAAGCGCCAGGACTCCTCGGCTCTCCTTCGCGTCCGAACCCGATACCAGGCCCCCGCGGGAAAGCAGAATTCGCGCGATGCCGGACATACCGGCACCGCCGATTCCGACCATGTGTACTCGCTCGAGGTGGGCGGGCAGCGCGGTCATCGGTTTCCCCTTGCGTTTTCCTGGACGGCGTTTTCCTTTGCCGCGATGTCGAGCACTATCCGTGCGATCTCGGTTGCCGCCGTGCGGTGTCCGACATTGGCAGCGCCACTGCTCATCTTGTCGAGACGCGCGCTGTCGCTCAGCATCGGCACGACAGTACCGGCGACGAACGTCGGTGTGAGCTCGTTGTCGGAGACGATGATCGCGCCGCCGGCTGCGACAACGGGTTTCGCGTTGAGTTCCTGCTCACCATTGCCGTGTGGCAGCGGAACGTAGACGGCCGGAAGCCCGACCGCAGAGACCTCGGCAACCGTCATCGCGCCGGAACGACAAATGGTCGCGTCGGCTGCGGCGTACGCGAGATCCATCCGTGAAAGATAAGGAACAGCCACGTACGGTGCCGTTTCCGAGTACTGCGTGACCTCGAGAGAGTTCTTGGGACCGTGAGCGTGCAGCACCGAGATCCCGGCCTTGGCCAATTCTTCCGCTGCTCCGGACACCGCGTCGTTGAGCGACTTCGCGCCCTGCGATCCACCGAAGACGAGCAGAACGGGACCGTCCTGCGGCAGTCCGAAGTACTCGCGCGCTTGCGAGCGGAGACCTGCTCGATCGAAATTCGCGATCGACGCCCGCACCGGAATGCCGACGATCTCGGCGTCCTGATCGCCTCGGTTCTTCACACCCGACCCCGGAACGGCAGCAAGCACACGCGTCGCCAGGCGGGCACCGATCTTGTTCGCGATGCCGGCACTGGCGTTCGCCTCGTGGATGACGATCGGAATCTTGCGGCGGCGCCGAAGAACACCACCGCGGGCGGCAAGGTAGGCCGGAAGCGCGACGTAGCCGCCGAAACCGACGATCACGTCAGCGTCGACGGAATCGAGTACCTCGCGCGTCTTGCGCACCGAGGCCAGGATGCGTGTCGGCAGTTTCACCAGATCCATCGTGGGCTTACGGGGAAGCGGTACCGGCGGAATGAGTTCGAGGGTGTACCCGCGAGCAGGAACCAAGGTGGTTTCGAGACCACGCGCTGTCCCGAGTGCGGTGATCCTGGTATCGGGCTGAGCGGCCTTGACCGCGTCCGCGACCGCAAGTGCAGGTTCGATGTGACCAGCCGTGCCTCCCCCTGCCACCACTACCGACAGAGCCGATTTGTTGCCGCTCACCTACGAATTCCTCGCTCTCGAACTTCTCGTGGATCTTGTGCCCTACGTGTCGGCGCCTGCCGACGCTGACCATTCTGCCCTCCCGCGGCGCGCTTCCGTGACCCAGCGGCCGCACCTCGCGTGGAATCCGCGGATGTGCGAGCACCTTGATCTGCCCGCTTGCGTCGATCACCCGTCTCGATCGCGCGCCGGCCGTCGCGTCCGCGTGCCGGTTCGATCTGCCGTGCGGGCTTCGGTCGACGGATCGGCCGACCCCCTGACGGCGGGTGGTACAGCACCGGCTTGGGCAGTCTGAGCAACTTCGAGATCTTGCCGTCCTGCCCGGAGTTCAGAGCGGCAACTGCTTCCGGCTCGTGTCGTGCTGCATTGGCGATGACGCCGAACATGAACAGCGTGATCGCCAGGGACGAACCACCGGCGGAGACCAACGGCAACTGGAGTCCGGTCACCGGCAGCAGTCCGATGACGTAACCGATGTTGATCATCGCCTGGCCGACGATCCAGGTAGTCGCGGTAGCCGACAGGAGGCGCCAGAACGGATCGATGCTGCGCGCTGCGATTCTCAATCCCGTGTACACGAACACGGCGAACAAACCGATCACGACCGCGCAGCCGACAAATCCCAGCTCTTCCCCGATGATCGCGAAGATGAAGTCGTTGTGCGCGTTGGGTAGGTAGTTCCACTTTGCGACGCTCTGACCGAGTCCGCGTCCGAAAAAGCCCCCGTCGGCGAGCGAATACAAAGCCTGCTTGGCCTGATAGTTGTTGCCCTGCAGGTCGTCGCTCTTGTTGAAGAAGGCCTGAACTCGATCGGAACGATAACCAGCCGTCATGGCCAGCACGCCCGCCACGACGACGCCCGTCACCGCTATCGACCCGAAGAGTTTCAGTGGCAGCCCACCGAACCACAGCAAGGCGCCGACGATGATTCCCAATGCGATGGTCGTACTGAGGTTCGGCTGCGCGACGACCAGGGCGAAGACCAGCATCGCAGCGGGCACGAGCGGAATCAGGATCGACTTCACAGATCGGTCGTCCGGCCGCCTCGAGGCCAACAGATGCGCGCCCCAGATCGCCAATGCGACCTTCATGATTTCCGACGGCTGCACCGAGAACCCACCGACGTTGAACCAGCGACGCGCGCCCTGCGCTTCGGTGCCGATGCCCGGAATCAGGACGAGGACCAGCATGATGAGCACGACGACGAACAGCGGAAACGAATACTGCCGGAGCACTCTCGCCGGGATGCGCAGCGCGACGTAGAAGAGCACCGCCCCGAGAATCGCGAAGATCAACTGCTGAGTGAACAGCGAATATGCCGAGCCACCGGACACGTACTGCTCGACGCTCGACGCCGAGAGAACCATCACGAGCCCCAAGACGGTCAACATCGTGGCAATCGTCACCACCAGGTGGAACGACGCCAACGGCCGCGCCAACCAGGCACCGATTCGGGTCTTGGGACCCTTGGTCATCGCAAGTTCCCGGCTTCGCCAGGCGAATCGGTGAACGGATCGGGTAATGCTGCTACAGCGGCGGCGAAGCTGTCACCACGATGTCCGTAGCTCGCGAACATGTCCAGCGACGCGGCGGCCGGGGCGAGTACAACTGCATCACCGGGGGACGCCAACTCGGCAGCTTCGACTACCACTGCCGCCATGACGGCATCCGCGTCGGCATCCGACGGCAGCCGGATGGTGAGAGTCGAGTTGCTGCTGGTTTCGCTCACCGCTTCATCGTCCCCCGACAGCACGTGCACCACGGGAACATCGGGCGCGTGTCGCGCCAGCGCGTCCTCGATCACACCGGCATCACGGCCGAGAAGTACAGCACCGGACAACCGCGGTCCCACTTCGCTCACCAACTGGTCGACGCTTGCACCCTTGAGCAGACCGCCTGCAACCCAGACGACGCGGTCGTGCGCGAGTATCGACGGTCTGGCTGCGTGCGGGTTGGTGGCCTTGGAATCGTCGATGTACACAACGGATCCGACACGGCCGACCAGGGCGCCGCGGTGTGGGCCGACCTTGTGTGCGGCCAGACCGCGTTCGACGACGTCTGCTTCGAATCCGAGTGCCCGCGCCAAGGCTGCAGCGGCAAGCGCGTCCATGACGCCTGCCGGGCCGGCCGGATCGATGGAAGCTGCTTCGGCCAAGCGGACGTGATCGCCGAAAGCGTTGTCCACGAGGTGTCCCGCTTCGACACCCAGTTCTCCTTCGCCCGGTTCACCCAATCTGAATCCGGTGACAACGTCTGCCGTTGCGCGAGTTCCCAGTTCGGAAGCGATCGCGTCGTCGAGGCCGACCACCGCAACCTTTCCACTCAGCGCCCGCGACTTGGCCTCGGCGTACGCGCTCATTCCGCCGTGCCAGTCGAGGTGGTCCTCGGCGACATTGAGGACCACGCCGGCATCCGGACGCACCGAAGGTGCCCAGTGCAATTGGAACGACGACAGTTCGACAGCGAGGTACTCCACGCGCGGCGACGTTTCGGCGAGTGCGTCGAGAATCGGCAGTCCGATGTTTCCGCAGGCACGGCCGACGACTCCGGAGGCGTCGAGAATCGAGGCCAGCATCGACGTCGTCGTGGTCTTTCCGTTCGTCCCTGTCACCACGAGCCATTTACGGGGCCCGCCGAAGTGTCCGCTGTGGTCGACGCGCCACGAGAACTCGACGTCTCCCCAGATGGGAATCCCGTGACCGGCGGCAGCTGCAAGGATCGGTGCATCCGGCCGAAAGCCAGGACTGGTGACGACGAGCCCGTACTCGGTGATCGAATCCGGGGCATCCTCGATCGAGGTGGTGGTCACCATGTCCGCACCGAGCTCGGCGCAGCGCTGCGCGAAGTCCAAGGTCGAATCGGCCACTGTCACGACAGCACCGAGAGCGACGAGTGGTTCGATGGTCGCTTGACCGGACACCCGCCCACCGGCGACCAGCACTCGCGTACCGCGGAGCCAGGACAGATCGTTCTCGGAATCCGCTGAGCTGGTCATGGTTTTCAGCCTCCGAGCGCTGCGAGGTATTCGCTGTAGAAGAGTGCCAATCCGATAGCCGACGCAATAGCAGCCAGCAACCAGAATCTGATGATCACCGTGGTTTCAGCCCACCCGGCGAGTTCGAAGTGGTGATGGAACGGCGCCATTCGGAAGACTCGCCGTCGGCTGGACCGGAACACCGCTACCTGGATCACCACCGACGCGGCCTCCGCGACGAACAGCGCACCGATGACAACCATCAACAGTTCCGTGCTGGTGGTGATCGACAACCCGGCGAGCATGCCGCCGAGGGCAAGAGAACCGGTGTCGCCCATGAAGATCTTGGCGGGTGCGGCATTCCACCAGAGGAAACCGATGCACGCGCCGGCGCCGGCCGCGCAGAGCACCGCAAGATCGAGGGGATCTCGGACGTCGTAGCAACCCTTGCCGGGGTTGGTCTCACACGAGTAGCGGAACTGCCAGAACGTGATGATGACGTAGGCGCCGAGAACGAAACTCATTGCTCCGGCGGCCAGTCCGTCGAGGCCGTCGGTCAGGTTGACGGCATTGGACCACGCGCTGACCAGTAGGTAGCAGAAGGCGATGAAGACCACGGACCCGAGTGAGACGGTGGCGATGTCGCGAACGTACGACAGATGAACACTGCCCGGAGTCAGCCCGTCGTCACCGCGGAATTGAAGGGCCAAGATTCCGAAGGCAATGGCAGCGACGAACTGGCCGACCAGCTTCGCTGTCTTGTTCAGTCCGAGATTGCGCTGCTTGCGGATCTTGATGAAGTCGTCGAGGAAACCGACTCCACCGAGCGCGGTGGTCAGACCGAGAACGAGTAGGCCGGACGCCGATGGCCCCTCCGCGTTGTCCATGCCGAGACCGATGAGGTGTGAGCCGAGATAGCCGGCCCAGATTCCGGTCAGGATCGCGACGCCACCCATTGTCGGAGTGCCGCGCTTGGCCTGGTGACTGGCTGGACCTTCGGTTCGGATTTCCTGCCCGAAACCTTGTTTCGAGAACGCCTTGATCAGGATCGGCGTGAGCATGATGGAGACCGCCAGCGCGATGCCTGCGGCGAGAAGAATCTGGATCACTGCGAATCCCCGCCGTTCTCGCCATCGCTGTTCTCGTCACCGGTGTTGTCGCTGTCGGCGCTGGGTGTTGCGGCCAGAATCGCTTCGGCGACCGTCCACAGTTCGACCGACTTGGACGCCTTCACCAGGACGAGATCGCCCGGTTCGAGTTCCGCTTCGAGAATGGCGATTGCCGCAGCTGCGTCGGGCACGACGACGGACTCGTCACCCCACGACCCCTCCATCACCGCCCCTTGATGCATCGCACGCGAAGTGCGGCCCGTTCCGACGACGATCAACTTGCTGACATCGAGTCTGACGGCAAGGCGACCGATCGCGTCGTGCTCGACAACCGATTCCGGTCCGAGCTCACCCATCTCACCGAGCACAGCCCAGCTACGGCGCCCGAAGTGCCGATCCGATCGCGCCATGGACACCAACGCTTTGAGGGCGGCGCGCATGGAATCGGGATTGGCGTTGTAACTGTCGTTGACGACGGTGACGCCGTCGGCGCGCTCGGTGACTTCCATCCGCCTCGCGGACGCTGCCCTCGTGCCCTCGAGGACACGTGCGATGTCGGCAACCGTGAGGCCGTTCTCGAGTGCGACGGCCGCAGCGGCAAGAGCATTGCTCACGTGATGTTCGCCGTGAACGGCCAATCGAATACGTGCAGAACCCTGTGAACAGTTCAGCGTGAAGGAAGCCCTGGCCTGGTCGTCGACAACCACGTCGGTCGCCCGAACGTCGCAGTCTTCCGACTGACCGACGAATACGATCCGAGCCTTGGTTCGACTCGCCATTGCGGCGACCATGCGATCGTCGGCGTTGAGCACTGCAACTCCACCGTCGGCTGCCGACGGGAGTGCTTCCACCAGTTCACCTTTGGCGACCGCGATCGCTTCACGCGAACCGAACTCACCGAGATGGGCGGTACCCACGTTGAGAACGACGCCGATCTTCGGCGGCGCGATCTTGGTCAGTTCGCCGACGTGACCGACCCCACGGGCCGACATCTCGAGGACGAGGAAGCGGGTCTTCTCGTCGGCGCGGAGCACGGTCCACGGCAGACCCAGTTCGTTGTTGAACGAGCCTGGTGGAGCGACCACCTCGCCGCGCTCGCGAAGCAGCGCCGCAATCAGGTCCTTGGTCGAGGTCTTGCCTGCCGAACCGGTGACACCGACCAGAGTCAGCCCGCCCCCCGAAGCCGACCCCTCTGCCGCCAGTTCGTCGACCACGGCCCTGGCCAGGAGGCCGAGGGCATGCAAGACAGCAGCCCCCGATCCGTCTGTGTCGTGTTCGAGCAACATCACCGCGCTCGGACCGTCGTTCGGTACCGACGGGACAACTATCGCCGGAACCCCGACCGGCCGCGCCGCGAGCACCGCCACAGCACCGGCTGCCACCGCCGCTTCCGCATGATCGTGACCGTCGACGCGTGCGCCGGGGAGTGCGAGGAACAGTCCACCTGGACCAGCCTTGCGCGAATCGAATTCGACGGTTCCTGTCACCTGAGTCGACGGATCGTCGACGTCATGCAGGGTTCCTCCGACGATCTCGGCGATCCGAGAGAGCGTCATCGGGATCATTGCTTGCCTCCATGTGCTGTGTTGATCGCGAATCGGCCGATCATTTCGCCCAACACCTCGCGGTCGTCGAATGGGTGTTTGACCCCGTCGATTTCTTGACCCACTTCGTGGCCTTTGCCTGCGACCAGAACTACGTCGCCTGGCTGCGCCCACCGAACCGCCTGCTCGATCGCGAGCGCCCTGTCCCCCACTTCGCGAACCTCGCCGCGTTCGGATTCGGGAACGTCGACGGCGCCTCGCATCACCGAAGCGCGAATTTTCGCCGGATCCTCGGTGCGCGGGTTGTCGTCGGTGACGATCAGCAGGTCTGCGCCCCTCGCGCCAGCTTCGCCCATGAGGGTGCGTTTGCCGGCGTCGCGGTCACCGCCCGCACCGACGACCACAGCCACTCGACCGGGAACCTGATTGCGCAGCGTGGCGATCACGGCTTCGAGCGCTGCCGGTTTGTGGGCGTAGTCGACCACCGCCAAGAAGCTCTGCCCGCGGTCGATCCGCTGGACGCGTCCGGGGACATCCACCGTTCCGAGTGCTCGAACGGCAGCGTCCGGATCGAGTCCGGCCGCGAAGCTGACAGTCAGCGCCAAGGCTGCGTTGGCCACGTTGTATCGCCCCGGGAGGCGAAGCGAGACGGGCCACGATTGTCCGTCCGGCCCGACCAATTCGAAGGTCTGCGAGCCGTCCTCGGCAACCTGGACTGCGCCGACCTTCCACTCGGCCTCGGCCGTCGAGGTCGAGACCGTGGTCACCGCATCGCTCTCGTCGGTCGCGGCCAGCTCAGCCATCCGTCGACCCCAGACGTCGTCGACACAGACGACGGCATGCTCGGCTCGCACCGTCGACTCGGGATCGAACAACCGAGCCTTGGCCTGGAAGTACTCCTCGAAGTCCCGATGGAAGTCCAGGTGATCCTGCGAAAGATTGGTGAACGCGCCGATGTCGAAGCGGATGCCGTCGACGCGTCCGAGAGCGAGCGCGTGACTGGACACCTCCATGACGACGGTATCGATCCCCTGCTCTGCCATCACGGCGAACAGAGCATGGAGTTGCGGAGCTTCCGGAGTGGTCAGAGCGCTGGGCACCCGACGGCCGTCGATCCGAGTCTCGATGGTGCCAACCAGCCCCGGCTTGCGGCCGGCTCCGGCAATCGCCGCTTCGAGCAAGTACGACGTCGTGGTCTTGCCGGATGTGCCGGTAATGCCGACGACCTGCATCTTCTCCGAGGGCCGTCCGTAGATCTCCGCTGAGATCTCACCGAGCACATCCCGCGGGTTCGGATGAACGAGAACCGGGACGGACCGGTCGGGCGCCTTGTCAGCGGCCTCGATCAATTCGAGGCCGGCCTCGTCGGTCAAGATCGCGGTCGCACCACGCCCCAGAGCGTCGACGGCGAACTGAGCGCCGTGGGTCCTTGCGCCGGGCAGAGCGGCGAAGAGGTCATCGCTCACGATTCCCTGCGCACGCAGGTCCACGCCCTTGACGACGACCTCGGACGACTGTGATCCCGGTTGCCCGACCCATTCGAGGCGAGCCCCGGACAGTTCGGAGAGCGCCGTGATCGCGGTAGCAACCGGTTGTGTCGGACGCGTCCCGGGAGCGCCGTCCGAGTTCGACGATTGCAAACGATTCGGCACTGTCACTCGACTCCTGGCAATTGTCGTTGTTCTTTGGCGGTCGCAGCGCAAGCAAAGTTCGGCGTACTGCGATGAATGAGGTTACTGCGACGTTTGAGATTACCGTGTCCGGGATTCACCCGAAGACCCTGTCGAAACCGACACACCGCAATCAGTCCGCCTGCAACACCAACTTGCGACCGGGGTCCGGCGACATCGGGACACTGTCACGCTGGAGCATCCAGGACGCGATGTTGTGGAACAGCGGTGCTGCCGATTGACCGCCGCCGCCGTCCACGCCGCGAACCGGTGCGTCGAGCATGATTCCGATCACGAATCGAGGATTGTCCGCAGGCGCGATTCCCGCGAAGGTGATCCAGTAGTTGGAGTTGGAGTAGCACTTGCACGCCGGATCCACCTGCTGCGCGGTACCGGTCTTTCCGCTGACCTGGTATCCCTCGACGCCCGCGGCAACACCGGTTCCTCGTTGGTTGCCGGTGTCTTCCTGAGTGACCGATCGGAACATGTCCCGAACCGTCGCCGCTGTCTGGGCGCTGACCACCTCGACGCCCTCGGGCTGCGGCGTCTCGGTCCGAGTGCCGGAAGAATCGACAGTCGACTTCACGATCCGCGGAGGAATTCGCACACCGTCGTTGGCAATGGCCTGGTACATCCCGGTCATCTGCAGGGTTGTCATCGAAAGACCCTGCCCGATCGGCAAGTTCGCGAAGGTTCCGCCGGACCACTGGTCACGACTCGGAACGCTGCCCGCGCTCTCGCCGGGAAGCCCGACGTCGGTGCGTTGTCCGAGGCCGAACCTGTTCAGCATGTCTGCGTAGCGATCCTCGCCCACTCGCTGAGCGAGCATCAAGGTGCCGACGTTCGAGGACTTTCCGAACACACCGGTAGAGGTGTACGGGGCCACACCGTGATCCCACGCGTCCTTGACTGTGGCACCGGACATCGTGATGCTGCCCGGGACCTGCAGAACTTCGTCCGGAGTTGTCTTACCGTCCTCGATGGCCGCTGCTGCAGTGACGATCTTGTTCACCGATCCGGGCTCGAACGGCGTACTGACCGACGGATTGCCCATTTCGGCTGTCGGCGCGTTCTTGTCGATGCCGATCGCGGGGTTGAAGGTGCTGTCGTTGGACATGGCCAGCACCTGTCCCGTCTTGGAGTCCATGACCACCACCGAAGCGTTCTTTGCGCCCGACTTGTCCTTGGCGATCTGGACCTGCTGCTGAACGTAGAACTGGAGGTCCGAATCGATGGTCAGCTCGACGCCCGAACCGTTGACTGCCGGTTGCTTGTCACGCCAGCTACCGGGGATCACAGCGCCGTCGGAACCGCGGTCGTACGTTTCGGATCCATCGGTTCCGGCGAGCGTGGAGTCCATCGAATCCTCGAGGCCGAGCAAACCGTGCCCGTCCCAGCCGGTCGCGCCGACGAGATTCGCAGCCAGGGAGCCACCGGGGTACTCGCGGATGTCCTGTCGCTCCAGGCCGACCTCCCGGAACTTGTCCGAGATCTCGGCAGCAACTGCCGGATCCACGCTGCGCGCGAGGTACGTGAACGTCTCGTTGCTGTTCATCTTCTGAAGCAGATCTTTTTCCGGAACGGTATCGCCGAGCTTGGCGTGGATTCCGGCGGCGATCTCAGCGAGGCGATCGCTCACTTCCGGGGCCTGCTTGTCACCCTCGGCACCCTGCTCGATGCTCTTGGCGCGCGCTTCCTCGAGTTCCTTGCGTACCCGCACCGGCTGGAAGGTCAGCGCCTTGGCTTCCATCGTGAATGCGAGAGGGTTTCCGTTGCGATCGGTAATCGAGCCGCGTACGGCAGGATCGACCTGCGTCGTGGTTCGTTGATTGGCAGATTCCGCAGCCAGGCTCGGCGCGTCGATTCCCTGAATCCACAAGAGCTGCAATGCCGCAACGGCGAGCGCACCACACATGGTGATGCGACCGACTCGCTGACGAAACGGGAAGGAAGCGGTAGCCGCGCGGCGCGGACGCCGACCGGGGTTGTTACGGGAGTTCTGACTCACCGACGTTCCTCAGGCGGAGCAGGCACCGCCGTCGTGGTGGCGGGTGCTGTCGTCGTGGGGATCACAGGAACCAATTGTTCACTCTGCGCGAGGTTTCGCGTGTTATTCGGAACGCTCGGCGTGGCTCCCGGAACAACGGGTGTCGTTGTGCGCGGAGGCGTCGCGGTCGGTGCGGGCACCGATGTGGGCGCATCGAGCGGCGGCATCGCTCCGGCAGTCGCGGGAGTCGGCGTTCCGACGACCTCGACCGAACCATCGGGATGAACTACCAGGCGTGCAGGGTCCTTGGCGGGGACCATGCCGAGAGCGCTTGCCTGATTTGCCAACTCCGGAGCCGAGTTACGCGACTGGAAGTCGCGTTCGAGCGCTGCTTTCTGCTCGACCAGAGACTGGTTGTATGCACGCGCGTCGCTCAGTTGGTAGGAATCCTCGGCAGCGCGGGTGGTCAGCAGCAGAGTCACCGCGAGACCGATGGACAGAAGTCCGATAACGGAGGCCACGAACGGTACTCGCCCCTTGAGCATCGCCCGAGGAGAGATAGACGGGCCGGCAGCAGCGACAGTTCCGGTCCGGCCTGCCGCCCGTGCGGTGCGCTTGTCGTATGCACGTTGCGCTGCACCCGATTTGCCCTGACGACTCATGCCCGCCTCCTGGAAATGCGTTCTGCGGCACGCAAACGCACCGGAGCTGACCGTGGGTTCTCTTCGATTTCCTGCTCTGACGCACGTTCTGCGCCACGGGTGAGAATGCGGAACTCCGGCCCCATACCCGGCAACTCGACCGGTAGACCTTCGGGGCTGGTGGACTTCGAGCGGGGAACCAACTCCGCCTTCACAACTCGATCCTCGAGCGACTGGTAGGACATGAACACCACTCGCCCACCGACTGCCAGTGCGTCGAGTCCGGCAGGAACGGCGGCACGAAGCGAATCCAACTCGGCATTGACTTCGATCCGCAGCGCTTGGAAGGTGCGCTTGGCCGGGTGTCCACCCGTACGCCGTGTGGCTGCCGGGATTGTTCGGTACAGCAATTCGACCAGAGCTGCACTGGTGGTGAATGGTTCACGCTCACGCTGCCGAAGGATCTCGGACGCAATCTTTCCGGCGAACCGCTCTTCCCCGTACGTGCTCAGAATGCGAGCAAGGTCGCCGTGACTGTAGGTGTTCAGGACCTCTGCCGCGGTCAGCCCGACCGTCTGATCCATCCGCATGTCGAGCGGAGCGTCGATCGAGTACGCAAAACCTCGGTCTGCTTCGTCCAACTGCATCGACGACACACCCAGATCGAAAAGGATCGCGTGAACCGACTCCGTCGACCGCAGGCCGGCCTGTTCCAGCGCATCCTCGATCCCGTCGTACGTGGTGTGTACGAACGTCGTTCGGTCCGCGAACGGTGCCAGACGCTCGGAAGCGATACGGAGTGCGTTGGTGTCGCGATCGAGACCGATGAGGTGAAGGCCCGGGTACTTGCCGAGGAAGAATTCGGAGTGGCCACCGAGCCCCAACGTCGCATCGATCATGTATGCGCCTGCGCCACCGTCGCCAACGGCTGTGATGGCAGGACCGAGAAGATCGTCGGCGCGATGCAGAAGTACGGGGACGTGCGCGAAGCCATCGGCATCCGAGGGTTCGTTCACCTCGTGATCCACCATGATTGCTCCGGCTCCTACTTTCATGATTTCCGATGACTTTTCGAAAAGGTGCTGACTTTCCGAGAAGGCGATGACTGTTCGAGAAGGAGAATGCTTCGAGGTCCCTGCCCGAAGGAGAACCTGGCGCTGGGGAAGTGCGTCAGGGTCTTTCCGGGCAGAGGCCTCGCGGCATTCGCCGGGGGCTCTTCGCCTAGACGATCTCGCTGAGAGATTCGCCTGTTGCCTGCGAATAGTCCTCTTCGTTGTCTCCGAGATACCTCTCCCAGGCTGCTAGATCCCAGATCTCGAGGTAATCGACGGAGCCGGTCACTACGCATTCCTTGGACAGGTTTGCGTAACGCCGATGATCAGCCGAGAGGGTGATTCGCCCCTGGGCATCGGCGTGCTGTTCATCTGTGCCGGCGGCCAGGGCACGTACATACGCCCGAGCTGCCGGATCATTGCGTGGAGCTGCCGCTGCCTTTCGAGCAAGCTTGACGAACTCGTCCCGGGGGTAGATGGCGAGGCTGTGATCCTGACTCTTGGTGATCATCAATCCTCCTGCCAGTTCGTCTCGGAACTTTGCCGGCAACGTGAGCCGACCTTTGTCGTCGAGCTTCGGCGTGAAGGTACCGAGGAACACTCGACACCTCCTGCGAGCTTGCGCTGAAACCCTCCCTATCGAGCGGATCGTGCTTCAGCTCTCCGCCCGAACCCACAGTACCCCACTTTCCCCCACTTACAAGGAGCACATGGTCCCTATTCAGCATCATTTGCTGACAAATAGCAGGTCAGCGCAGGTGGGGAGACGTGGGGGAAATTTGTAACCGTGTCCCGGCCCACACCGCCGTCATATCGGCCCCGCACGCCACGATTTGTCGCTCCCCCAGGCAAAATCCCAGTACAAGCGCGGTTTTCGAATAGACGTGAGCGGGACCATGTCTGGTCGCGCGTCGCATTTCGACCAGGGTGGAGGAAAGTGGAGGGCCGAGCGGAGCGAAGTGGAGGAAGCCCGTGGGAACGGCTGGAGGCAGCCGGGGTGGCGAGCGATTCGCTCGCGCGTCACTGATTCACTTCGATGGATTGCCGGCACACACGTACAACACCCACAACAACGGCGTGTGGCGGTCGGCAACCTTGGTTGCCGACCGCCACACGGTGGTCGTGCGTGCCCCTACACAGGGCGTCATGTCCGAACTGCATCACTCTCGAAGTACGCCCGACCAAGGGCGGGAGAGCTAGTCCTGCTCGAACCTGCGTTTGAATCGATCTTCCATCCGCGACGAGAATCCGCCGCCGGCCTTGCGGCCGCGTCCCCGCCCGGATCCGCCGGCACTACCCCTACCCGGCGGACCGGAGGGATGATTGCCACCCTCGGAAGCGGAGTCGGCCGCCGGCGCGGACTTACGTCCACCACCCCAGAGGAACAACACCCCTGCGCCGAACATGAACAAGAAACCGAACAGGCTGATGATCGGAAAACCGCCCGGCTTGAGCGGGAGGGCAACCCCCGCGATCAGCAGGACCAGACCCAGCACGAATAGAGCCGCTGCTTGGAACCGCCGTCTACTCGACGGCGCCCGCATACGGCCGCCCCTCACATTGGAGGCGAACTTGGGGTCTTCGGCATAGAGAGCGCTCTCGATCTGATCGAGCATGCGCTGCTCGTGCTCGGAGAGTGGCACGGTACCTCCCCCGGCACTGGAAGTTTGGCAACCACCCCACGGTGTGGGGCGGCGGGTAATCAAGTTGGACGATTACCTGTTTTCATAATACGAGCAGTTTAGGTCTCGGACCACCAACTCCGGGTACGAGTTCCGCCACAAGCGTACGTATTCGTGCCGGAGGGCCCCGATTCGGCACCATTTGCCCGTGCGGACCAGGAAATTCCCCGGAAACAACTGCCGACACGGACCATTTGTTCACGACGCTCGCAAATGCTCGGACGTGTCCTGACCGATGAAATCTTCGACCGCCGTGAGAAAACGGCCGACCTCGGCGAAGAATGCGTCGGAATCGGAGTCCGTGATCACGATCGACACACCGGTTTCCACGGCCGCACGCGTAGCGGACCACCCCGCGAAGAACTTCGACCACGCTCCGAACGCGGGCGCTGCGGCGTCCATCAAAACCCACGCGTTTCCGCTTCGCTTGCGCTTCGAGCCGGCACCGGCAGGAGCTGCGGCCAACACTGCCCCGGCACCACGTAGCGCGGCCAGGTAGGCACACCGGAACCGGTCGGCAGGATCGCCCGCCCCAATTGCTTCCTCGAGAAGCGCATCCGCCTTCCGGAGCAACCCCCACGCCACACCGGACTTTCCCGCTCGAGCAGTGCGGTGGCTGGCGTCCGTCGCGCCGAAGGACCGCCTCGCCGACATCGGCAATCGAGAAATTGCGGCATCCGACGGACTCGACAACTCGGCAGGAAGAGTTCGTTGGCACTTCACACGTTCAGGCTTCACACGCTCGGACATCGGGGCACCTCCTGCACCGTAAGGATCCAAGACCAGGTGGGCCGGAGATGCCCGCTTCCCTTCGGGCATCTCCGGATCACCCACATCGAACATCTGTTCGACCTATTCAATATAACTGCACCCACCGACACGCCGTCAAGAGAAGAGGTGAGACCGGTCGACCCGCAGATCGCCTGGACACCACATACGGTCGACCTCGATCGCGCAGAATTCGCGAGTCGACTCCACGAGGCACTGGCCGTGTACGTCACTGCGATGGACTATCCGCGAGGAACCGAGTTCCATCGCGCACCGATGTGGCAGGAGCACGCGAACCGGCCTGGCTGGAAGGCCGTCGGCGCATTGGCGGTTCCCCAGCAACCGTCACACGAAAATCTGCCGCTGGTGGGGATCGCTTACGGGTATCGCGGGAGCCCGGACCAGTGGTGGCATCAACAGGTACTGCACGGGCTTCGGCGCTCGGGTCGCCCTCAGAGCGAGATCGACGCAATTCTGAGCGACTACTTCGAACTCACCGAACTTCACGTGCATCCGAACGGACAAGGTCACCGATTGGGCGAGTCGCTCTTACGTCATCTCCTCGTCGATCGACCCGAACGTAGCGTTCTGTTGTCGACACCCGAGGTGTACGACGAGGACAATCGTGCCTGGCGGCTGTACCGCCGTCTCGGCTTTCGTGACGTGCTCCGCAGATTTCGTTTCGCCGGCGACAACCGACCGTTCGCAGTCCTCGGCCGCGGACTGCCGCTGTGAGCGCGCTTCTCGACGCCGTCGTCGTCGGCTCCGGACACAACGCGCTCGTTTCGGCCGCCTACCTCGCACGCGAGGGTTGGTCGGTCGAGGTTCTGGAGAAGGACACGGTTCTCGGCGGAGCCGTCTCGACCGTCGAGCGATTCCCCGGATACAAGGTGGACCGGGGTTCGTCGGCGCACCTCATGATCCGACACAGCGGCATCATCGAGGAACTCGGACTCGGCGCGCACGGACTGCGCTACATCGACTGTGACCCGTGGGCGTTCGCGCCGCCCGCCCCGGGCACCGACGGGCCGGGCATCGTGTTTCACCGCGACCTCGACGCAACCTGCCGGTCCATCGAACGAGCATGCGGGACAAAGGACGCCGACTCCTACCGACGATTCGTCGCCGTCTGGTCGGAGCGCAGTCGACATGTCATGAAAGCGTTTTCCGCACCGCCCACAGGATCGAACCTGATCGGTGCGTTCGGAGGTCTTGCCACCGCACGCGGCAACAGCGAACTGTCGCGGCAGTTCCTCGCGCCTGGCGACGCACTGCTGGACGAGTATTTCGACAGCGAGGCACTCAAGGCTGCGCTGGCGTGGTTCGGCGCCCAGTCCGGGCCTCCGATGTCGGAACCGGGAACCGCTCCGATGGTCGGCTTCGCGGCCCTCATGCACGTCTTGCCGCCAGGGCGAGCAGTCGGTGGGAGCGGCGCACTGAGTGCTGCGTTGGCCTCCCGTATGGCCGTCGACGGCGCCACCGTCGCGCTCGGTGACGGCGTGACGTCGATTCGCCCCAACTCGAATCACTGGACCGCCACAACCGAGAGCGGTCGAGAAGTTCACGCTCGCAAGGTGATCGCCGGGTGCCACATCCTGACCACGCTCGACCTCCTGGGCCGCGGGGGCTTCGACCGAACCACGCTCGATCACTGGCGGCGGAAAATCAGGGTCGGCCCCGGCATCGGTGCGGTACTGCGATTGGCGACTTCTGCGCTTCCGTCGTACCGCGGCGACGCCACGACACGGGACGCTACCTCGGGATTGCAATTGCTCGTTTCCGATCGCGCCCACTTGCGCACTGCACACGGCGCAGCGCTGGCGGGGGAACTTCCTCCTCGCCCTGCGGTTCTCGGAATGAGTTTCAGCGGAATCGATCCCACGATCGCCCCGGCCGGTCGGCATCAGGTGACGCTGTGGTCGCAGTGGCAGCCGTATCGCCTCAGCGGTCATCGCGATTGGGCGTCGGTCGCCGAGGCGGAGGCCGACCGGATCGTCGGCGAGATGGAGGCTTGTGCACCCGGATTCGCCGATTCCGTCCTCGACCGCTTCATTCAGACTCCACGCGACATCGAGTCGGAATTGGGGATGATCGGCGGAAATGTCATGCACGTCGAGATGTCACTCGATCAGATGATGTTGTGGCGACCGCTTCCGGAACTGTCCGGCCATCGTGTTCCGGGAGCAGACGGGTTGTATCTGACCGGAGCATCGACACACCCCGGTGGCGGTGTGTCCGGAGCCAGCGGTCGCAGTGCCGCTCGAATCGCACTGTCCGACAGCCGGCGGGGTTTGGCGAGTCGGTGGCTGCGTCGAACGAGCGGGCCCTGAACTCCACCCGCCGAACTTCACCCGCCGACACGCCCCCGCCTCGACGACTGGCTACGCCACGGCTGGCACGATGACCACTGTGCAACAGTCCACCGATCCCGCCGCCAAGCCGACCAGTCGGAAACGTTTCCTGACGGTTGCCGCGCTCGCCCTCATGCTTGTTCCCTTGCTTGCAGGGTGTATTCGCGTGCAGGTGTCGATGGGAGTGTCCGCGAACGATCGTGTGACCGGACAGGTGGTAGCTGCCGCTATTCCGGCGAACGAGGCGGACAAGGGTCCGCAGCTGACCCCGCCTTCGTCACTCGAGGACAAGATACGGGTTCAGGAATACAAGAAGGACGGATACGTCGGCAGCCAGGCGTTCTTCAGCGACCTGTCCTTCGGTGACGTCGCCCAACTGGGCTCCATGTATGCCGAGGGATCCGGGTCGTTCCAGATCACCCTCAAGCGATCCGGGGACACCGTCACGCTCGACGGCAAGGCAGACCTGAAGACGGTCCCAACTCAGGGCGCCGACGTCCAGGTCAGCATCGCCTTCCCGTCACGGGTCGGCACGACCAACGGAACACGAGACGGCGATTCCCGGGTGTCGTGGACCTTGCCCGCCGGCGAGGTGTCGACGATGCGCGCCGAGGTCAACTACGCGGACCCCAGCACCCGAAGCTTCGCCGGGTGGGCGGGAATCATGGCCGGGCTGGCGCTCGGTGTCGCGATTATCGTCGGCGCAATGGCCTGGATGGCGCGCAATCGAGCACCGATCAAGCGCGCGTCCGCCGCGAAAGCACCGGCCATGAAGTCACCTGTCACGAAGCACGCTGACCCCGAGAATCCGAAAAACACCACGAAGTAGCCTCTGGCGGTTGCCCGAATGTCGTCGATCGGGCAACCGGAGATCAGACGGCTTGGGCTGTCCCGACAGTGGTGTCGGGGGTGAGACCGAGGCGCTCGAGGACTTCACTGGTTGCACGCGCGAAATTCAACGTGATGAAGTGCAGGCACGGAGCGCCTTCGGCGACCAACCGCTCTCCCATCTCGGTGGCCAGATCGATGCCGAGCTCTCGGACGGCTGCACGGTTCTCTTCCGGGCCGCTTCCGGCCGCGGCGTCGAATCGACGCTCGAGAGCGGGGGGCAACGACGAGCCCGACAGCTCGAGCATGCGCCGCACCGAGCGCAGCGACGTCACCGGCATGATTTCCGGGATGATCGGCTTGGCGCCCTGTTCTGCGTCGTAAGCACTCACCCGGTCACGAAGACGCAGGTAGTCCTCCACGTCGAAGAACATCTGAGTGATCGAGTACTCGGCGCCGGCACGCAACTTCGACACCAGGTACTTCGTGTCGTATGCCAAGTCCGGAGCGCGGTAGTGCCCCTCCGGGAACGATGCGACGCCGACGTGGAAGTCGCCCAGGTCACGGACCATCCGCACGAGTTCCTCGGCGTACTCGACGCCTTCGGGATGCTTCTTCCACTCGCCGAGGGGATCGCCGGGCGGATCGCCGCGCAACACGAGGATGTTGCTGATGCCACGATCGGCGTAGGCACCGACCATGGCGCGAAGTTCTTCGGTGCTGTGCGACACGGCAGTCAGGTGAGCAACCGGCAGCAGGGTCGTCTCTTCGGCCAGTTCACCGGTGACGCGCACCGTACGATCGCGCGTCGAGCCACCTGCGCCGTAGGTCATCGAGACGAACGCCGGTCCGAGCCGCTCGAAGGTACGCACCGCACGCCACAGGCGCGCTTCGGCGTCCGCGTCACGCGGCGGCGAAAACTCGACCGAGAACGGAATACGGCTACCTGTCGAGGAAGCGATCCGATCGACGATCGACGGTGTTCGGGTGGCCCACCCCTCGCTGGAGCGGCCCCTGACTGGATCGAATGTCACCGGTCAAGCATATGTTTTCCACCTGCAAACAAGCTCATCGCCCAGGACTGCGTATCCCGAATGTCAGGATCACGCAGTTCACGGCCCGAACCGCCGTTGATTCCAACCCCCACTAAGCTGGGCCCCAAGCTCGCTTCCGTGTAACCCTCCGGCGCGAGAACATACCGATCTTGGAGGCCACCCTGTCCGCAGGAACCGCGCGCGTTGGACAGAGTTCGACCAACACCGCACCGCATCCGACCTCACTCGAACTGCCGGGCCTGTTCGAAGGAGCGCTCCGCGACTTCTTCGATTCACGCCGCGAACTCGTCTCGACCATCGGCGGTGGTTACGAGAAGGCCGTCAGTACCCTCGAGGCCTTCGTCCTGCGCGGAGGAAAGCGCGTTCGGCCGTCCTTCGCCTGGACGGGATGGCTCGGTGCCGGAGGCGACCCGAACGGTAAGGACGCAGACGCTGTGATTCGTGCGTGCGCCGCCCTCGAACTGGTGCAGGCCTGCGCGCTCGTCCACGACGACATCATCGACGCATCAACGACCAGGCGCGGCTTCCCGACCGTTCACGTCGAATTCGAAGACCAGCACCGAGGCCAGGAGTGGAGCGGCGACTCCGCGCACTTCGGCGAGGCCGTCGCCATACTTCTCGGCGATCTGGCCTTGGCCTGGGCGGACGACATGATCCGAGAATCCGGGATCAGCCCCGAGGCGGCCGCTCGAGTCAGTCCGGTCTGGTCGGCAATGCGCACCGAGGTTCTCGGTGGCCAATTCCTCGACATCAGCAACGAAGCCCGAGGAGACGAGACCGTCGAGGCAGCCATGCGGGTCAACCGCTACAAAACCGCCGCGTACACGATCGAACGCCCACTGCACCTCGGCGCCGCACTGTTCGGTGCAGACGCCGAGTTGATCGATGCCTACCGGACGTTCGGCACCGACATCGGTGTCGCTTTCCAACTTCGCGACGACCTGCTCGGTGTCTTCGGAGATCCGTCCGTCACGGGCAAACCGTCGGGCGACGATCTCATTGCCGGCAAGCGGACGGTGCTGTTCGCGATGGCGCTCGCCCGCGCCGACGCCGCAGACCCGGCCTCCGCACAACTGCTCCGCAACGGAATCGGCACCCAGTTGACCGACAACGAGGTCGACAGCCTGCGCCAGGCGATCACCGATCTCGGCGCCGTCACCGACGTCGAAACGCAGATCGACGCCCTCGTCGAGGCAGCTGCGAACGCCCTCGACGCGAGCACGGCAACGGCAGAAGCCAAGTCACGTCTGACCGACATGGCGATCGCGGCCACGAAGCGAAGCTACTGACCGTGGCAGACGTGCACCGCACTCGAACCGTCAGCTCGCCGACCGATCGAGTCGTGATCGTCGGTGCGGGACTCGCGGGACTCTCCGCAGGGTTGTATCTGCGAGGCGCCGGACGCGACGTCACGATTCTCGAGAGCAACAGCTCGGTCGGCGGGCGGGTCGGTGTCTACCAGGGCAGCGACTACAGCATCGACAACGGCGCAACGGTGCTCACGATGCCCGAACTCGTCGACGACGCCCTCGCGGCCGTGGGCGCCGACCCCGACTCGACGAACCCCAAATTCGTTGTGCACAAGCTCGATCCGACGTACCACGCGCGATTCGCAGACGGCACCGCTCTCGATGTTCATGCCGACCCCGAAGACATGGCTGCCGAAGTCTCCCGTGTTTGCGGGCCGGAAGAAGCGCAGCGATACCGCGCCTTGCGCCGATGGCTGAGCCGTATCTTCGACGCCGAATTCGATCGCTTCATGGACGCCGACTTCGATTCTCCCCTCGGACTGGTCAATTCGCGTGACGCAATCAAGGATCTGAGCCGTCTCGTCGCGCTGGGCGGATTCGGGAAACTGGGCGGGCAGGTGGATCGCAAGATCCGCGACCCTCGCCTCCGGCGGATCTTCACCTTCCAAGCGCTGTATGCGGGCGTTGCTCCGTCTCGAGCCCTCGCGGTCTACGGCGCGATCGCTCACATGGACACCTCACTCGGCGTCTACTTCCCCGAAGGTGGGATGCACACGATCGCCGAGTCGATGGCCGACGCCTTCACCGACGCCGGTGGGGTTCTGCATCTCGGCCGCACGGTCGAACGCCTCGAAGTGAGCGATCGTCGCGTGCGTGCCGTCCACACACGCGACGGTGAGCGCTTCCACTGTGACGCCGCGGTCCTGACTCCCGACATGGCCGTCACGAACTCGCTCCTGCGTCCCCATACGCGATTGCGACCACGCCCGGTGCGGACATCGCCGTCGGCTGTCGTGATTCACGGCACTGTTTCCTCTGCGGTCGCCGACGGATGGCCCGCGCAGCGACACCACATGATCGACTTCGGCGAGGCGTGGAAGCGCACCTTCGCCGAGATCACGGCACGCCGCGGCCGCGGGCAATTGATGAGTGATCCGTCACTGCTCGTCACCCGACCGGCACAGACCGATCCGAGTCTGGCCTTCTCGCGAGACGGCCGGATCCGTGAACCGCTGTCAGTCCTCGCGCCCTGCCCGAATCTGGACAGTGCGCCGCTCGACTGGTCGACTCTCGGCCCGGCCTACGTGCGCGAAATCATCCTCACGCTGCAAGAACGTGGCTATACGGGACTGGTCGAGGGGTTCGAGATCGATCACGTCGACACCCCACAGACCTGGCTCGAGAAGGGCATGGCCGCGGGTAGTCCGTTCGCGGCAGCACACACCTTCACCCAGACGGGGCCGTTCCGACGCAAGAACCTCTCCCGGGGTTTCGAGAACGTCGTACTCGCCGGATCAGGAACCGTTCCGGGGGTAGGGGTACCGACCGTTCTGCTGTCCGGACGGCTCGCTGCCGAACGTATTACCGGTACACGCGAGCGAGCCAGCGCGGTGGCCACTCGTGCGAGCAACTAAACTGGCCCCTCGTAACCGACCATTCATCCACGATTCACCGACTCGGGCGCTGCACGCGCCGATCGACACCGATCTCCTCGGGGGAGGAACCTGCACCGATGACGTCCTCTGCCGCAGCCACTGAAAGACCGTGGCACCTAAGGGCCGCCAACTTCCTTCGGACCCCCGAAGGTCACAGTGCACTGCTCGGCTTCGTCGGCGCCGCCATGATCACTTTCGGCGGATTCGGTGCCGGGAGCGTCCGGCGCCAGGATCCGCTGCTCGAGTCGATGCATCTGTCCTGGCTCCGATTCGGACACGGATCGATTCTGTCGGCGGCGATCGTCTGGATCGGCGTCCTGTGCATGATCGGCGCCTGGGTTCGGCTGGGTCGTTCGACTCTGCGCGGTGACGTCTCGTTGCGCGGTCTGCGTTACGTCGTTCCGGTCTGGACGTTTCCGCTCCTGTTCGCGGTTCCCATGTTCAGCCGCGACGCCTACTCCTACCTGGCACAGGGCGCCTTGTTGCGCAACGGCTTCGACCCGTACGCCGTCGGGCCGGTCGTCAATCCGGGAATCCTGCTCGACAACGTCTCCAACGTGTGGACGACGACAACGACCCCGTACGGTCCGGTTCACCTTCTCCTTGCCGACGCCATCGTTCGCCTGACCGGCGAGAACGTCATCGCCGGCACGATGCTGTTGCGGATCACGATGCTCCCGGGACTTGCCCTGATGATGTGGGCGGTCCCCCATCTCGCAACGAAGCTCGGCGGAAACACCTCGATCGCGCTGTGGCTCGCAGTACTCAATCCCCTCGTTCTGATCCACCTGATCGGCGGCGTTCACAACGAGATGCTCATGGTCGGCCTCATGGCCGCGGGCATTGCGCTCGCTCTCGAACGTAAGCACCTGTTCGGAATAGGACTCATCGCGCTCGCCGTCGCGATCAAGGCAACCGCGGGCGTCGCACTTCCCTTCATCGTCTGGATCTGGATGATCCACGAGCGGGAGGATGCCGCGGCGGCCGGGCGAGAACCGGCGTCACCGATCCGCTCGTTCGTCAAGACGGCCGGTGCTGGTTTTGCCGTGTTCGTTGCGGTACTCGGATCCACCTCACTGATCGCCGGAGTCGGCCTCGGCTGGACGACGGCACTCTCGGGTTCGGCAAAGATCATCAACTGGCTCTCGCTGCCCACGATCGTGGCGCACATCGGAACCATGGCCACCTCCTGGTTCGCCGGTGACCATTTCAACGACATCCTCGAAGTCTCCCGGACCATCTCGGCGGTCGTGTTGATCGCGATCATCGCCGTCGTGTGGTGGCGTTACCGCAAGACAGAGCGCGACGCCGTCATGGGCATCGTGATCGTGATGGTCGCCATCGTCGTTCTCTCCCCCGCCGCACTCCCCTGGTACTACTCCTGGCCGCTGGCAGTAGCAGCCGGTTTCGCAATGTCGCCGACCACCCTCGCAGTCCTGACCGGACTGTCCACTTGGCTCATGCTGGTATTCCAGCCGGACGGATCCATCGGCCTTTACACGTTCCCGCACGTGGCTCTGGCAGTCTTCGCCGCTGTGGTCGCGGCGCTGTCCTTGCAGACGGAAGATCCACTCCGGCTTCGCGGTCGCCGGCATGAAAAGCCGGCCGAAGTCCCGACAGCGGCCTCGGCGACGTCGACGTCATGATCCGCGTGATTCACGTGTCATGAACACGCTGACTGCGTCCTACGGATTCTGCGAGGGCGTGACGAGGGAACACGGCCGAACGTACTATCTGGCTGCGCGGTTGCTACCCGAGCCTCGACGCCGCGCAGTTCACGCACTCTACGCATTTGCTCGCGTCGTCGACGACATCGTCGACGAACCGTCGGGTCCGCATGAACGCGGCACGGTGCTCGCCGACGTCGAACGTGCAGCCGTCACCGCACTCGACAACGCCACTGTGACAGTTGAATTTCCGTCGACGGTTCCCGCCGCCCTGACACGCGTACTCCCGGCATTCGCCGATGCCGTGAAGACGTTCGACATCCCGCGCGCATATTTCGACGCCTTCTTCGAGTCCATGCGAATGGACGCCCCCGACACGGCGAAGTTTCGACCCGTCTACAACACGATGGACGAGCTTGCCGAGTACATGTACGGCTCCGCCGTCGTCATCGGTTTGCAGATGCTTCCGATTCTCGGAGTGAGCGTCCCGCAGCAAGAAGCTGTAGTGCCCGCGTCGAATCTCGGTGAGGCGTTTCAGCTGACCAACTTCATCCGCGACGTCGGTGAAGACCTCGACCGAGGACGTCTGTATCTACCGGCAAGCGAGTTCTCCGCGTTCGGCGTCGACATCGAGATGCTCGAGCACGGGCGCAGAACCAGAACGGCGGACGTTCGTGTCAAGCGCGCACTTGCGCACTTCATTGCCGTGACGCGAGGGCGGTATCGGTCTGCCGAATCCGGAATCCCGATGCTCGACCGGCGGGTCCAGTCGTCGATCCGTACCGCCTTCGTGCTGTACGGAGCGATCCTCGACCAGGTCGAGGGCGCCGACTACCGAATACTGCATCGACGCGTATCCGTTCCCGGACGCACGCGACTTCGTGTCGCTGCGCCGGGTCTCGTCCGGTCTGCTACCTACGCGGCGAGAAATCGCATGGGATGAGTTGTCAGAAGGCCGGCATCCCAGAAAAGCGGCGGCTCAGAAAGCCATGGCCTGTGCGCGGCGGATGACCTCACGCGCGAGATGGCCGTGCAGTGCGTCTACCGGGCGACCGGGCAGGGAGTCGTCGGCCAGGAACAACCAGCGAAGGATTTCGACGTCGGTGTAGCCGCCGTCGTGCAGCACCGCCAGGAGACCGGGCAGCCACTTGACGATCTGGCCGTCCTCACCGAAGAACACTTCGGGAACGCCGAGAACACCGTGACGCTTGACTGCGATGATCTTGTGATCGCGAAGTAGCTGGTGAACCTTGCTCACCGGCAACCCGACGTTCTTCGCCACATCCACCAGTTGGAACAGGGACACCGAAGAATCCAGGACATCATCACAATAAGGAATCGCGCTCACCGCGAGAAGTTTATCCGGTCCGACGAGCCCGCTGTGTACCGCCCGGTGCAGTGCTCGAAACTGCCGCTCCGCTCAGGTCACAGCGCTCTGTGACGTTCTCGAGACTTCCGCGTCGGTATCGCTGGCTACGATGGACGGGATGCGGCGTATCAGTAACCGGGATTTCGCGGTGGATGTGAATCGGTGCCTCACTGCGGGAGCCAGTACGCGGTATACAACCACCCACATTGCTGACAGCTACCACCCAGACCGCAAGCAGACAGATCGCAAGCACGCAGATCGCAAGCACGGAGGAATAGTCATTACGGAGGTCGAGGGTTGATCGGCGAAATGCTCGAGCGCCGCTATCGAGTGGACGCACCGATCGCGCGCGGCGGTATGTCGACCGTGTATCGAGGCCTCGATACACGGTTGGATCGACCTGTCGCGATCAAGGTGATGGACCCGCAATTCGCCGGCGATCCAGCGTTCCTGACTCGTTTCGAGTTCGAGGCCCGGGCCGTGGCCCGACTCAAGCATCCGGCCCTTGTGGCCGTCTACGACCAAGGCAGCGATCGCAATCACGTGTTCCTCGTGATGGAACTCGTCGACGGTGGAACCTTGCGTGAGCTCCTTCGTGAGCGCGGACCGATGCCGCCACACGCCGTCGCTGCAGTCGTGGCACCTGTCCTGGACGCGTTGGCGGTGGCGCATCGAGCGGGACTGGTTCACCGTGACGTCAAACCCGAGAACATCTTGATCTCGGACACCGGCGAGGTGAAGATCGCCGACTTCGGATTGGTGCGTGCAGCTGCGGCAGCAACCACCACCTCCAACAGCGTGATTCTCGGCACCGCGGCCTATCTGTCGCCGGAACAGGTGACGTCAGGAATTGCCGACACTCGAAGCGACGTCTACTCCACCGGCGTGTTGATGTTCGAACTTCTCACCGGCACAACACCGTTCACCGGTGATACGTCACTCTCCATCGCCTACCAACGCATCCACGACGATGTCCCGCGCCCAGGTTCACGTATCCCCGGTGTACCGGCGCAGTTCGATCGTCTGGTTGCCGAAGCCACTCACCGCGAGCCCGCACATCGTTTCGCCGACGCCGGTGAGATGGCAGCTGCACTTCGCAGTGTGAGCGAGCAACTGGAACTTCCGTCGTACCGTGTTCCGGCTCCGCGTCGAAGCGCCCAGCACCAGAGCGCGCAGGTTGCGCCGGCCCGGCCACAACCGGCGCCTGCGCCCCCCACGGATGTACACCCGAACTCTGCTGCGCGCCCGAACCCTGCTGCCACGACGGTATTGGCGTCCGGCGTGGCCCCGGCTGCGGCAGCCACCACGGCACTCGGCACGGCCTCTCCTCCCCCTGGCGGCATTCAGCACACTCGCGCGGTCACCGCACAAACTGCTCGTCCGGCGACTGTCGGCGGCGACTCGGATTTCGACGACGGTTCCGATTTCGGCGACGACCAACTGGTGCCCGACGATCCGCACGCTCATTTTGTCGAGGCACGACGCAAATCGCGAAGAGCCACTCTGATCTGGCTGCTCGTCATCGCGGTCCTGGCGCTTGCGTTGGGCTTCGGCGGATGGTGGATGGGCTCGGGCCGCTATACAGCTGTTCCCTCGATCGACGGCCTGACCAAGGACACTGCGGTCACCGCGCTGCAGGACGCCGGGCTCTCCCCCGACGTCCAGGGTCAGTATTCCGACGCTCAACCCATCGACACGGTGATCGGGACAGATCCGGCCTCCGGCTCCAGGGTCACCAAAGGCTCGACCGTCGCGCTGCTGACGTCGCTCGGGCGTCCGACTGTCCCGCCCATTCCGGCGGGCGGTGACGTCTCGGCGCTGGGCGCACAACTCGCCGACCGCACTCTCGTCGCGGTCGACGGCGGAGACACCTTCAGCTCCAAGATCCCGATCGGCGGCGTGGCAGCGCTCGACCCGGCACCGGGAACCGAGGTTGCCGTGGGCTCCTCGGTCAAGGTCATCACATCCAAAGGGTCACCGCCCGTGGACATTCCCGATGTGAAGGGCATGTCCGAGAACGCTGCACGCGCCGCCCTCGACAAGGTTGGCATCTCCGTCAGCACCACGAGAACTACGTTCGACGACGCCGTCGAGGGCGGGAACGTGATCGGCACCAATCCCGCAGTCGGCTCCTCCGTCAACGCCGGCACCTCTGTAGTTCTCCTGATCTCCGACTCCGTGAAGGTCCCCTCCCTGACCGGTCGCTCCGTCTCCTCCGCACGCGAAGAACTCGGCCGCCTCGGCCTCGAGATCACCGTGCGTCAGCTCACCCAGAACGACAGCTCGGTCATCATCAGCCAGAGCGTGAAGAACGACCTGGTTGCCAAGGGCACCGATATCAGCGTCGTCGCAATTCCCTGACAGTCCGCTTCGGCCTAGTCTGAATTCATGGCCACGTGGGAACCCGAGAGCCTCGGGATACTCGACTTGCCGTCGGGGAGATCGATTCGGGGTCGAGGGCTCCGCAATCCACTTCCTTCCGGACCCCTCCCCACCTTCGGCGTCTACCTGACCGGTAAAGAACCCCCCACCACCGTGTGGGATTCGGTGTGGGTCCGCTGGCGCGATTTCTGGTTGCCCAGCGATCCCGATGCGCTGCGCAGCGCACTGCACGAAGTGTGGGTGCGTTCGGAAACCGAAAGAGTCGAGATCGCATGCGGAGGTGGATACGGCCGCACCGGAACAGCTTTGGCCGCTCTCGCCATCATGGACGGAGTGTCGAGTAAGGACGCCACCGCGTACGTTCGCGCACACTACTCACCCCGCGCCGTCGAAATGCCCTGGCAGCGCCGATTCGTCACAAGATTCACGCCATGACGAACGCCCCCACCTGCGCGAGCAGGTGAGGGCGTTTGCTGAAAAATCAGCGTCGCGAATCAGATTCGCCGGACCGCAGTGTCAGCCTCGCAGCATCTCGGCCACGAGGAAGGCGAGCTCCAACGACTGTTGGGTGTTCAGGCGCGGGTCACAAGCCGTCTCGTAACGACCACCGAGATCGAGATCGGAGATGTCCTGTGCGCCGCCGAGGCACTCGGTGACGTTCTCACCGGTCAGCTCGACGTGGATGCCACCTGGATGCGTGCCGAGACCGTTGTGGACCTCGAAGAAGCCCTGAACTTCGTCGACGATGCGGTCGAAGTGGCGCGTCTTGTATCCGGTGGAGGCTTCGTGGGTGTTGCCGTGCATCGGATCGCACTGCCAGATGACCTGGTGGCCGGTGGCCTGGACCTTCTCGATGATCGCCGGCAGCAGGTCGCGGACCTTGCCGTTGCCCATGCGCGAAATCAGAGTCAGTCGACCCGGCTTGTTGGTGGGGTCGAGACGCTCGACGTATTCCACCGCCATTTCCGGCGTCGTGCTCGGACCGATCTTGAGGCCGATCGGGTTGGACACCAACTCGGCGAAGGCGATGTGCGCGCCGTCGAGCTGACGGGTGCGGTCGCCGATCCAGAGGAAGTGAGCCGACAGGTCGTAGAGCTTGGGGTGGTCGCTGTCGTTGTCGAGACGCAGCATCGCACGCTCGTAGTCCAGAACCAGTGCCTCGTGGCTGGCGAAGATCTGTGCCTGGTGCAGGCTCGGATCGGTGACGCCGCACGCGTTCATGAACTGCAGGCCACGGTCGATCTCGGCAGCGAGTTGCTCGTACCGTGCACCGGCGGGCGAGGCCGCGACGAACTCGCGGTTCCAGTCGTGCACCTTGTGCAAATCGGCCATGCCGGCACCGGTGAGCGCGCGGACGAGGTTCATCGCGGCGCTGGCGTTGGCGTACGCACGCACCAGACGCGAAGGATCGTGGGCGCGGACAGCCTCGTCGGCGACGAGCGAATTGATCATGTCGCCGCGGTAGGACTTCAGACCGAGCGAGTCGATGTCGGCAGAGCGCGGCTTGGCGTACTGGCCGGCGATGCGAGCGACCTTGACGACGGGCATCGAGGACCCGTAGGTGAGGACGACGGCCATCTGCAGCAACGTGCGGATGTTTCCCTTGATGTGCGGCTCGGTGTTGTCCGCGAAGGTCTCGGCGCAGTCACCGCCCTGGAGCAGGAACGCCTCACCACGCGCGACCTGCGCGAGACGCTCTTGCAGCGCCTCGACTTCGCTGGCCACCGTGATGGGAGGCACGCTCTCGAGCACAGTCCGCATGGCGGCCGCCTGGTCAGCGGGCCACGAGGGCTGCTGAGCAGCGGGCTTCGCGAGCGCCTCGTCGAGCTGCTTACGCAGTCCGGCAGGCAGCGGCGGGAGTTCGGGCAAGCGGTCGATCGGCACGTCGACAGTCCAGTTCACCTCTACAGGATATTCGCTCGCCCGCCGGCGCGTCACACAGGCTCTCGATCGCAGCCCAATCGGGACACTTCCCGCGCACCGAAACCTGGGTCAGCGAAGTGAACGAGCTGCCGAAATCGCGTCGAACTTCACGAGGTTGTGCCTGGCGTCGGCAAGTGCGTCGTGTGCGTCGGCGGGCGCTGACGGGAGGGCAGGACTGCCGTTGTCTTCCCAGAACTGTCGGAGTTCGCGGGTGTACCGAGGCATCGACTGCGGTAGTTCGGTCATATCGCCCCACAATTGGCACAGCGCGACATGGTCGTAGGCGGCGACCCACGCCCAGAGCTCCGGAACGACCATCGGCCGCGGAACGAAGAACTTCAAGAGATCGTCGCGGATCTTCTCGCGTGATTTCCACAGCGGAGACGACGGCTGCGGCAATTTCGGCAGCACGTTCTTGCGCACCCAACTACCGGCGCGGGCAGGATCGAACTCGGTCGAGACCGCGTAGTACTCACGGCCGTCCTCGCAGACGACGCCGATGGACACGAGATCGATGGTTCGACCGTCTTCGATGAATTCGCAGTCGTAGAAGTAGCGCACGTCCGAAAACTATGCCGCACGCGCAGGCTCTGGGGCCAATGCGCGTGCGGCAGGTGTGGGAAATCTCTAGCTGGCCTGTGCGTCCGGGAGCGAATCCTTGTCGGTCTTCGCGGATTCCTTGGACTCGGCCGAGGCCACGAGATCGACAACCGACTCGCCGCTTTCCGCCGGAACGTCGACGGCAGCTTCGGGTTTCGCGGGTGCCTGGTTCTTGAGACTGGCCGCGTAGATGTCCACGTACTCCTGGCCGGAGAGTTTCATCAGCTTGTACATCACCTCGTCGGTCACAGCGCGCTCGACGAAGCGGTTCCCGCCCATGCCTTCGAAGCGGGAGAAATCGATAGGTTCGCCGACGATCACGGTGACCTTGGCCGGACGCCACATCCGTGAGCCGATCGGATTCATCTTGTCGGTACCGACCATCGCAACCGGGATCACCTTGACGCCCGATTCGAGCGCGAGGCGCGCCATTCCGGTCTTGCCCTTGTAGAGGCGACCGTCAGGCGAACGCGTTCCCTCGGGGTAGATACCGAGCAGACTGCCCGAACCGAGAACCTTGAGACCGGCGTTGAGCGCATCCTGCGCTGCGTCCGCGCCGGTTCGGTCGATGGGGACCTGTCCGACCGCGGTGAAGAACCACTTCTGGAATGCGCCCTTGAGACCGGAACCGGTGAAGTACTCGCTCTTGGCAAGGAACGTGATGCGGCGGTTGACGCGAAGCGGAAGGTAGAACGAGTCCAGAACCGCCTGGTGATTGCTGGCCAGGATGGCCGCCCCGTCAGTCGGAATGTTCTCGTGACCCTTGACCGTCGGACGCCCGAGCAGCCAGAGAATCGGCCCCAGCAACACATACTTGAAGAGCCAATACCACACGGCGTCCCTCCCATTCACAGCTGAATTTCGCTGAGTACGACCTTACTGCCGACCCGTAACCCCCGCTACACACGCCCCTGCAGGATCGACCCGATCACAGTCCGGCAGACGTGGTTCCAGCGCCGTCGACCCCACCGAGATCCTGAGGCACCACCGATCGGGCCAATGCGGCGGCGCCGACCATGCCCGCCGCTTCGCCCAGCTGAGCGGAACGGATTCGGGCCAGTGGTCGGTGCTTCGCCCCGGTCAGCAATGTCGCGTACTGCTCACGGGCGTCGTCGAGAAACAGTGGGGCAGAACTCGCGACGCCACCGGCGATCACCACCAGATCGGGATCGTAGACGTCACCGACCATGGCGAGTCCGACGGCCAGCCAACGGGTGAACTCGGCGATGGTTGCCAGCGCGAGTGGGTCACCGTCCTGCGCGGCGTTCGCGATCCGGCGGCCGGTGAGGGAACCTGGATCCACCGCGACCTCACGCGCCAGAACGGTCGACGCGGCGGGGTCGGCGGCGAGCAGTTCGATGGCCGTGTCGACGAGCGCCGTTCCGCTGCAATAGCGCTCCCAACACCCACGTTTGCCACACGCGCACTGACGCCCGCCCGGAACGACCTGGATGTGGCCCAGTTCGGGGGCGACGCCGTGACTCCCCCGGTACAACTCACCGTTGATCAGCAGCGCACCACCGATTCCGGTCCCGATTGCCACCATCACGACATTGCGGCCCCCGGCGGCCGCTCCGAATCGGTGCTCCGCGAAGGCTGCTGCGTTGGCGTCGTGTTCGAGCACGACCGGCAGCCCGAGTCGCTTGCTCAGGTCACTTCCGACCGGCGCGTCCACCCACGGCAAGTGCGGCGCGAACCGTACCGAGCTTCGATCGGAGGTGATGAAGCCGGCGACCGCCAAGCCCACGGCCGACACCTCGTGCCTGGTGACCAATTCGCGCACGACGCGATCGAGACCGTCTTCGAGTGCCCTGGCCGACTGCGGGGTCGGGGCTTGAATCATCTCGAGCACTTGTCCGTCCACGTCCACGACGGAGGCTCTGATGCTCGTCCCGCCGACGTCGATGCCGACCGTCAAGATGTCGTCCATGGTGGAGTCGGAGACCGCTTTCAAGCGGCGCGCGCTCATCGCGACAATTCCCGCGCGAGCGTCGCCCGCTGGAGTGCGCACCCTGTATCGGTGCCTCGTGCGTCGGTGACCATTGTGTCGATTGTGCTCATCGCGGACCGTTCGCTCTACCCGGGGTACGAAGTCAGTCCTTGACCGTCACGTTGATCGGGACAAATGCCGCAGTCCGAGTTCGCTCCGCACCCGGCGCCGTCGGGCCGCCGCCCGGTCCACGATCGGGGCCTGACGGCCCCCCGAGAAACTCGTCGAGAATCTCGCGAAGCAACGCAAGGAATACCGCTGCTTGACCCGCGAGGAATGCCAACAGTTCGTGGTGCTCACCGCGAACCAGTGCAGCGAGGGCGCACACCGGGCACCAACTGCAGCCGGTGAACACCGGCTGCGTGTCCGCTGACGCCGAGTCACTCGCAACATCGGCCGTCGCTGCTGCGGCCTTGAGCAACACCGGTTCCAGGCGCGTCAGAACGGTTTCCGCCAGCGCGCGAAATTCCGCGACGAGGCGCTCGTGCTCTTCGCTCATACCGGCCACACCGCGGGATCCGGGCTGAACCGAATGATCAGGTAACTGCCGTCCAACTCCGCCCCGTTCACGACACAACGACGCAGCACCGACGCCAAACGAACTCTGCGTCGTACGCCGTCTGCTCCCACCAGCACATCGTCCTCCACCCGGCCCAACGACAACGACGACGGATCCACGAGCGGTAAGTACATCCGCATCACGTACACCGAATCGACTCCGGTCCCCGACTCCAAGGACACCACGATGTTGTCCGCGGTGCCGACGGTGCCCGAATCCGTGCCCGTTCCACCCTCGAACGTGGCCGCGATCTCGCCCAGAGCGGCCAACCCTACCGGTTCGGCGCAGACGCGTTCGACCGTTGTGACGGACATTCCATCGGTTGATTTACGCAATTCGTCGACGACGAGCGCCTGTGACGCCTGGATCGAAGCGAGCCACCGCGCCGCCGGCGAATCGTCGACCGCCTTCCCAGCCGGCGAGTTGAACTGCGGGACAAGGTTGTTGACCGCAATCCCGTCCACTCGCAGACCGGCAAGAGCCAGCCCGGACAACGTCCGACGAGTCGCCGCGACCGACACGCCATCGGCCGACGTCACCACACGCACGCTGGTGTTCGCGCGATCCGAGAGGTGAGCCGCGATTCGATCCACCGACGCGAGCACACGTTCGACGACGGACACGAGTAAGAGCAACCGCATGTCCGTACCCGTCACAGCGACCATCCGCCTGTGCCGCGGCCACAATCGCTCGAGATACTCCGACACCATCGACGGCGAACCCAGTATCCGAAGCGCTTCGGCTGCAGCCGGACAGTCCACGATCACGAGGTCGTAGTCACCGCTGTCCGAGAAGTCGACGATTTCGGCGAGCCCGAGCATGTCCTGGATTCCCAGGGATCCCGTCAACTCTTCCGGTTCCAACCCCTCGAACGACGAACCGTGTTCGTGATCTCCCGCTCCGAAAGTTCCTGCAGCATCGATCAAGCCCGACAATCCTCGGAACTTGTCCTCGAGGAGCGCTGACGTGTCGAGTTGCCGGACGTCGAGGCGCTCGGTGAGAGGTGTAGTCGTTCGCGGATTCGGCACGCCCAGGACGTCCGCGAGAGAACCTGCCTGATCGATCGACACCAGCAGCACTCGGGCCCCGGAGGTCGCCGCCGACACAGCCGTCGCCGCGGCAAGCGTCGTCGTGCCTACTCCGCCTTTACCGACGAACAGTTGGACGCGCGATCGTTGCTCCGGCACTCAGCCCTCGACTCGCTTCTTCAGTTCTTTCAGAGCTGTGTCGGTGATGATCTTCTCGGCCTTCCGCTTGAAGAGACCGATCATCGGAATCGTCAGGTCGACCGTCAACTCGTAGGTGACCGACGTGGTGCCGTTCGGGCCGGGCTCGAGTGTGTACGAACCGAATTGGGACTTCTGAATCTCGCCCGATATCAGCTCCCAACTCACAGCCATACCGTCCGGTGCCCACGAATACTGCAGTTCGTAGGTGTCCTTCACCATCCCCGCGTCGAGGACGAAACGTACTCGGTCCGCGCGGCCGCCCTGCCCCGGCGCCGTCACCTCGACGGACTTCGCCGCGGCCACCCATTCGGGGTATCGCTCGAAATCGGCGATGACGTCCATCACGGCGTCGGCAGGAGCGTCGATGCTGATCAACCCCTTGGTCTTCTCGGCCATACGACTGCGCTACCTTCCTTCGTCAAGAGTCCAGAACCTGCACAACGTGCACTGCTTCGATTATCAGTCCGGTGCTACGCCGGCGGCGCGTCCCGCTTCGAGTTCGCGCTTGAGCTGGAACGACATGACCTTGCCGTCGACCCGACGCTTGCGGTTCATCCCGGCGAGGTCGAGGTTCGCCAGATCGGACGGTGATACGCCGACCGGTTCACAGTGCAGGAAGTAGTGCGCGATCGTCCCGTCCATCACCGGTTCGAGCCACACCTCCATGGTGCCGACCAACTGACCGGACACTCCCCACCGGAATCCCGCGGGACCGCGATCTTCCCGGACTTCGAGCGCAAGATCACTGAACCAGCGACGCCACTGCGCGCGCGAGGACAACAGTTCGGCGACCCGCTCGGGCGGGGCGGCGATGAAAGTCTGGTCTGCGACCTGAATGCTGCTCACCGAAGTAGCTTCACATATCGCGTCGGCGAAGCGTCGAGGGGTGTCGCAACACTACATACCGGACAGACTGTAAGCCTGGCCACAACTGCGTCGGACATGCGACTACAGTAGGAGACGAAAACCCTACTCGTCAGTATTTCGCAGTGTCGGAGGTATTTCGTGCCTGAGTTCAGCGCACCCCAGACGTTCACCATTCCCGAGGATGCCTCCGCGGTCGACTCGGTCTTCGCCTTCGCGAAGACGAAGCCGGCGGCGGTTGTCTACAAGCGCAAAGTCGGAAATGCATGGGTCGATGTCACTGCAGGCGATTTCGCCGCTCAGGTGACTGGCGTCGCAAAGGGCCTGATCGCGATCGGAGTCAAGCAGGGCGATCGCGTCGGCCTCATGTCGGCGACTCGCTTCGAATGGCCGCTCGTCGACTACGCCATCTGGGCGGCCGGCGGCGTGACGGTTCCGATCTACGAAACCTCCGCAGCCGAGCAGGTTCGCTGGATTCTCGAGGACTCCGAAGCAATCGACCTCATCGTCGAGAACGACGCGCATGCCGCGACCGTGAAGGACGTCGCTGCAGCGGCACCCGCGCTGCGCACGGTCTACCAGATCGATGCGGCGGCAGGCGGTAAAGGTGTTGTCGAGGAATTGACCGCACTGGGCGCCGACATCTCCGACGAGGACGTCCACGCCCGCGTCGCTGCACTGAAGGCATCCGATCCCGCGACCCTGATCTACACCTCGGGCACCACAGGCCGACCCAAGGGCTGCCAGCTGACGCATTCCAACCTCATTGCCGAGTCGAAGGGCATCCTCGACTCCAACCTCGGCACGCTGCTCAAGACTCCCGGCGTCAGCACCCTGATGTTCTTGCCGCTCGCGCACGTTCTCGCTCGCGCAGTCAGCATCGCGTCGTTCGACGCCGGTGCAACGCTGGGGCACACGAGCGACATCCCGAACCTCGTTCCGACGTTCGGCGAGTTCAAGCCCGACTTCATCCTCTCGGTGCCGCGCGTGTTCGAGAAGGTCTACAACAGCGCACGTGCCAAGGCGCACGGCGACGGCAAGGGAAAGATCTTCGACGCGGCCGCAGACACCGCTGTTGCCTGGAGCGAGGCGCAGGACAAGGGCGGCGCCGGCATCGTTCTCAAGGCCAAGCACGCTCTCTTCGACAAGCTCGTGTACTCGAAGCTTCGCGCTGCACTCGGCGGGCAGTGCCAGCTGGCAATTTCCGGTGGTGCACCTCTGGGCGCTCGACTCGGCCACTTCTTCCGCGGTATCGGCGTCACGATCTACGAGGGCTACGGACTGACCGAGACCACCGCAGCGTTCGCCGTCAACACCATCGGTGCACAGAAGGTCGGCTCGGTCGGAAAGCCGTTGGCCGGCAACTCCGTTCGCATCGCCGAAGACGGCGAAATCCTCCTCTCGGGACCGGTGGTCTTCACCGGTTACTGGCGCAACGAGAAGGCGACTGCCGAGTCGATCGAGAACGGCTGGTTCCACACCGGCGACCTCGGCACCGTCGACAAGGACGGCTACATCACCATCACCGGCCGCAAGAAGGAAATCATCGTCACGGCGGGCGGCAAGAACGTCTCCCCCGCTCAGCTCGAAGATTCCCTTCGCGCCCACCCACTGATCAGCCAGGCCATCGTGGTCGGCGACCAGAAGCCTTTCATCGGCGCCCTCATCACCATCGACGCCGAAGCTCTTCCCGCTTGGAACGAGCGCAACAACAAGGCCGCGGGAACCACAGCTGCCGACCTGGTTTCGGACGGCGAACTGGTCGGCGAAATCCAGGACGCCATCGACGAGGCCAACAAGCTCGTCTCACACGCCGAGGCGATCAAGAAGTTCCGCATTCTTCCGGTCGACTTCTCCGAGGACACAGGCGAACTCACGCCCACGATGAAGCTCAAGCGCAACGTCGTGCACGAGAGCTTTGCCGCCGACATCGAAAAGATCTACGCCAAGTAGCCTTTCGTCGATCAGTCCTCTGCCGACAGGAACGGCCCGCACCGAATTCGGTGCGGGCCGTTCGCGTTCGAGTCCCGGTAACTCAGCCGAGGAGATTACGCAGCTTCGAAGCGAGCGTGTCCCACTTCCATTCTTCGGCAACCCACGCCCGGCCGGCTGCTCCCATCGCGGCTGCTCGATCACGATGGGACAGCACCTCGATCACGGATTCGGCGACGTCACGAACAGAGGTGCCGTCGACCACGAGCCCGGTCTTGTTCTGCTGCACGGTTTCCGGAGCGCCACCACTGCGCCCGGCGATGACCGGCACACCGGTAGCCGAGGCCTCGAGGTAGACGATTCCCAGCCCTTCGACGTCCAATCCGGCGCCGCGGGTGCGGCACGGCATGGCGAACACGTCGGCAACAGTGTGGTGAGCCGCCAACTCTGCGGCAGGCACCGTGCCGGTGAAGACGACGTGATCGTCCATCCCGGTCTTGCGCGCCAATTGACGGAGATGGTCCTCGTACGGTCCACCGCCGACGATCACCAGCACTGCTCCGTCGATGCTCTTCCGGATCGTCGGCAACGCTTTGATGAGCATGTCCTGCCCCTTGCGTGGCACGAGCCGCGACAGGCACAAGATCGTGGGCCGCTCTCCCAGCCCGTATCGCTTACGCAGTTCTGCGCGGGCAACCGAGTCCGGGTGGAACACCGACGTGTCCACTCCGGAAGGAAGGTGCTCGAGCGCCGCTTGCGGACCGAAAGCCGCCGAGAACCGCCCACGGGTGTACTTGCTGACAAACGTCACCGCATCCGTGTGATCACCGATCACACGCAACGACTGCCGCGCACCGGGAATCATCGACCATCCGACCTCGTGGCCGTGAGTACTCGCGATCACTCGGCTCGCACCGGCGCGCCGAACAACCGGCGCCAACAACGCCAACGGCGCTGCCGCACCGAACCAGACCGACTCGCAGTCGTGCTTCTTGACCAGCTTCGCAGCCCGACGAGCGACGAAGGGCGACGGCAACATCAGTGTCGTCGGGTGCCGAACGACCTCGAAAGGCTGTGCCGCATCGAACTTCTTGTGCGAGTCGCCCCGCCACCGCGGTGCGTACACCACCAACTTGTCCGGCGGCAGATGCCCGGCGAACGTGTGGAGATAAGACTGGATACCTCCGGGGCGAGGAGGAAAGTCGTTGGTCACCAAGAGGGTCCGGCGCATTCGTCCACCGTAGGGCACGCTGCGCTTCGAGACGTGACAAGGGCACGCTGCGCTTCGAGACGTGACAAGGTCACCCCGCGCTGCTGTCGACCAGCCGCGAACTACTCAGCCCAGATGGCTGTCGGTCCAGTCGACCCATCCGAGTCGCAGTTCCTCGGTTCCGACGCCCAGGACCGCTCGGATTCGCGAGTCGAGATCTTCGGCCGTCATCTTTCCGGAAGCGAGGGCGCGAAAGAGGTCGGTCAGCTTGGCCTCGCCGAATCGATCGGCGATATACGCGTTGACAGACCACGCCGATTCGTACGCCAGCGAACTCACAACCGGGACACCGCCGAACTGTGTGTCGTCCGGAAACTCCGTCGGTGTGTCGCCGGCACGGACCGCTGCTGCCAGAGTCGGCGCTATCTCACCCCAGGCCCGCGAGGATCCACGATTTCCCGCGTACTCGGCGAACCCTTCCAACACCCACATCGGCGACCCGTCACGGGTTTTCGATCGGGCGGCTATGTGCATGAGTTCGTGGCGCAATACCGTTCGCCTGGTGATGTCGGTCAACCTCGAAGCCGCGGCGGGTGAGAAGACCACCCGCTGGCCGCTCACGTCGGAAGACCCGTCCGTCGTTGCATCCGCGACCGACACTGCGGCAATCGAAGCGCCGTCGTGATGAGAGCCGACCAGTGCGGTGAATTCCTCCGAGGACCCCGCCACCATGAGCACCGCGCGCTCGGACCACCACGGCCCCCACAACTGCGTTGTGTTCTCGATGGCTGAGTCCACATCTGCAGCCAAAGCGTCGACGAACGCCTGCTGACCCGGGTGACCGATCACGAGTGCATTGCGCGCGGTGTTTTCGGCGACGGCCAGCGGGCCGAAGTCCCAGGGGCCGTTCCAGGATTCGCCTGCCGTTCGGGCGCCGTCCAGTCCGACGATCGACCCGTCCGCAAGAACCGACCACTGATCGCCGCGTTTCGCGAGCGTCATGGACACTGCCTTGCGAGTGGGCAATGCGTCGACGCCGTCGAGGGCGTACCGAAACAGAACTTGCGCATTCCAGACTTCGACGTCTCCGTCCGGTGCACCGGTTCGCGGCGCCGGAGTCAGACCGCCGCTGGGGATCTCGTATCCCCAGTCGGAGAAATCGAGCGCTCCCGCTGCAGTGGCTCGTCGAATTTCCGCCTCGAGCACACCGGGTGCGGCAGCATTGTCGACGAACTTCGCCAGCCCCGACGGATCGTCGGACATCTGCGATGCAGCCCATGCGTCGAGAAATGCTTGTACCTGCGCGGTTCGTTCGGCGTCCTGCTCGCTGGCCGCACTTTCGTCGGAATCGGACCTGTTCGTCAGGAAGATCGTCAAACCGAGAACGAGCACCACGGCTACGCCGAGCGCCACGAGGGCCGGATACTCCCAACGGCGTGGTCGATCTGCGCCGACGTCGGGCGTCGTCATCGGTTCAGTCGGCACGGTGCCGAGTGTAGGAGAACTCGACTCGACGCTTCACGGCGGCTGGCCACACGCCGCTCGGGCGCAGCAAGCCGTCAGTAACGACGCGCAGTGGAGAACTCCATGCCTGCCATCGACTGAACCTTCACCGGCACGCCGAACGTCGACGCATGCAGAATGTTTCCGTCGCCGGCATAGATACCGACATGCGAGTTGTCGCTGTAGAAAGTCACGACGTCACCGGGCTGTAGTTGATCCCGCGACACCGGTACACCGCCCTGCGCCTGCGCTTGGCTCGAACGCGGCAGAGTCTTTCCGATCTGCTTGTAGGCCCACACGACCAGACCTGAGCAGTCGAACTCGTTCGGGCCGGTCGCGCCCCAGACGTACGGGTCACCGATCCGCGTGAGGCCTGCCTGAAGCGCTGCAGCACCGGAGCCGGGCGTAAGGTTAGCTAGAATTTTGCTGAGATCGACGTCAGGAGGGAACGGCGTACCGCTCAGTTGGTTACGCTCGTCGTCGGTGAGGTTCTGGAACGCTTTGGTCACGTCGGCGATCTGCGTCTGCAGTTCACTCTGCTTGCGCTGCAAGTCGTCACTGAGTGCGCGGGCTTGATCGGCGGCGGTCCGCGCTTCTTCGGCCGAGCGCTTCGATGCTTCCGAGGCCGCACGGGCAGCGGCAGTGGCTTCGTTGAACTGGGAGACCTGCACTGCCGCGTCGTTGGAAATCACGTCGAGCGCAGACATCTGGTCGAGCAACTGCTGCGGCGAATCGCTGACCATCAACGCAAAGAGGCGATTGGTTCGTGCACCCTGGTAATTCGCTGTGGCAATGCGGTTTACCGCCGGAGCGAATTCGGCGACACGTGCCGAAGCCGCGTCGAGAACACCCTGATCGGCTGCCGATCGCGCGTCCGCATCGTTGGCGACGCCCAGCTTCGCGTCGAGATCGATCTGCGCGTTGTGCAGCGCTTCGTTGGTCTGCTCGGATACCCGGGAGAGTTCACCGAGCTTGTCGAGTGCCTCGGTCGGGTTGGTGATGACGGGGTCGGCACCGGCCTGCATCGAAGGCCCTGCGACGAGTCCGAACGCCAGCACTCCCACGGTCACTGCGGCGCGTACTCGACTGTTGTTTTTCGATGAAACCACGGAATGCAACTCTCCGTCTCGGTGAAGCGACGTCGACCGGGACCGGTCGACGATCTGTTAGCTGGCTGTCAACTATCTACAGTACCTGTCTCGCCCGCGTAATGTCTCGATAAGGTTACGGAACGGCATACGTTTGTGTCTACTCGCCGGTAGGCGTGTCGGGGTGAAGTACCGGGCGAATTGTCGAGAAATAGAAATGTGGGCCTCGAATCGAAGATTCGAGGCCCACATTCGAAGATCCGGAGCTCCCCCGAGCTCCGCCGCCTTGCAGCGGCGGATCGTTCCGACTGCCTACCGGAGACAGCCGTCGAGCGTGATCAGAAATCAGTAACGGCGAGCACCGTCGTACGGCATCGAGGACACCGGAGCGAGCTTCACGGGCTGACCAGCGGTCGACGCGTGGATGACGTTGCCGTTGCCGGCGTAGATGCCCGAGTGCGATCCGCCGTAGAAGGAGATCACGTCGCCGACCTGAAGATCGGACTGTGCGACGGCGACGCCGGCTGCAGCCTGGTCGTAGCTCGTGCGAGGCAGGTTCAGGCCGGCCTGCTTGTATGCCCACTGGACGAGACCGGAGCAGTCGAATGCGTCCGGGCCGGCTGCGCCGTACACGTACGGGGAGCCCAGCTTGCTCTCTGCGGCGCGAACTGCCTGCTCACCAACACTGGAGATGGGAGCGGCCGGTGCAGCCGGTGCGATGTCGGTGATGCCCGGAATGACCGGCAACTGAGGAATAGAAACGCCCGGAACCTCGAACGTGCCGACGCCGGGGATGGTGATGGGGTCTGCCGAGGCAGGTGCAGCGGTTGCAGCGAATGCTCCGACTGCGAGCGCGCCGGCTACCGCCAACTGCGCTGAACGCTTGAAACTCTGTGACGCCACTTAAGGGGTGCTCCATTTCTTCCATTCATCCGCCGACCGAGTTAGCTGACGGGTTCGGGCTGGGAAGATCAGCCCTACCCGCGTGGTCTGCAGCGATCCTGCGTGCTGCACCCCAGGCGGGATTCACCCCAGTGGAAACTTGGGTTCCCGGTTCGGGTTCCTCGCGGAGATCCCGATTAGGCGGTTCCTGACGATGCCGGTCCTGTTTGGTCCGGCAAGACTTCGTTAGGTCTCAGGAAGGTTACGAAATGATCGCGACGATGTCGACCGCTTCGTGACAATCGCGCCCGATTCGCCGGAAATCGTGGTGCCGCGCCCGCGATACGCCCGGTGGGTCACGAGGAGATAACAACAGGTCGGTTCGGCGCCCCACCCTCGGCCCGCAAACGTGCACCCGTTACCCACTGCCAAGGCTCACCAAACCCGACAATCCGATCTTCCGCGCAGTTCAACGACAATTACTTGAAACTAGAACCTGTTCCGTTCACGGGCGCGAAGTCAGCCACCGATCAACGCAGCAAAGGCCCTCCGAATCGCCCTACCGGCAAGTAGGCAGGAGTCCGCATTCGCGAGTTCCCACCGCAAGTGTGATCCTCGTCTCTCATACTTTTGTCGGGGGCCAATCCGCTGCTTTCGCAATGGAAGTCGGAGTGAGCCGGATTCCGCTTCGACATTCTCCAATTCCTGTCGGGGGGTCCTTCTACTGTCTGCGATGTGAGTCCCGCCTCGGCCCGAGAATTTCCGTCTCCGCCCCCGTTCTCCGACGGGGAGAAAGTAGACGTCGGGCGGCAACTGAGCTTCGACGAGCTGGACACACCGCTGAGCGAGACGACGTTCGTCGTCGTCGACCTCGAGACCACAGGTGGAAGCGCCGACCAGGACTCCATCACCGAGATCGGCGCCGTCAAGATCCGCGGTGGCGAGGTACTCGGTGAAATGGCAACCCTCGTCGATCCAGGCCGGTCCATTCCGCCGTACATCGTCGAACTGACCGGAATCACCACGGCCATGCTGATCGGCGCACCTCCCATCGAACGTGTCCTACCCGCTTTTCTCGAATTCGCCGAGGGCGCGGTGCTGGTGGCACACAACGCGCCCTTCGACATCGGCTTTCTCAAAGCAGCGGCGTCACGCAGTGCACGCCCGTGGCCTGCGTTCCGTGTGCTGTGCACTGTCAAGCTCGCCAGGCGCGTGCTCACACGCGACGAGGCGCCTTCGGTCAAACTCTCCGCCCTCGCCCATCTCTTCCAGGTAACCACCCAACCGACGCACCGCGCGCTCGACGACGCGCGTGCGACAGTCGATGTCCTCCACGGGTTGATCGACAGAGTCGGGAACCAAGGCGTCCACAGTTACAGCGAACTCGTCGACTACCTGCCCAACATTTCCTCACATCAGCGGGCCAAACGGTCCTTCGCCGCAAATCTGCCGCGAAGCCCCGGCGTCTACCTTTTCCGAGGTCCCTCCGACGAAGCCCTCTATATAGGAACTGCTACCGACCTTCGACGCCGCGTCCGCAACTACTTCACCGGTTCGGAGACCCGCGGCCGAATGAAGGAAATGGTCGCGCTGGCCACCCGTGTGGACCATGTCGAGTGCGCGCACGCTCTCGAAGCTGGGGTGCGTGAACTACGACTGCTGAGCGCGCATGCGCCGCCGTACAACCGTCGCTCCAAGTTTCCCAAGCGAGGTTGGTGGATCACCCTGACCGACGAGGCGTTTCCGAGACTGTCCGTGGTTCGCACGCCCACGACCGATTCGATCGGCCCGTTCACCTCTCGCGCCGACGCAGTCGAGGTCGCGGACACCGTCGCAGAGTTCAGTCGTCTGCGCACGTGTACCAAGCGTCTCGGGCGCGGCGCCGTTCACGGCCCTGACTGCCCCGCTCGTGAGCTGGGGGCGTGTCCGGCCTCCTGGACCCCGGAAATCAACGCAGAGGACTACGCGGCCGCCCCTGAGGCCGTGCGTGGTTTCTTTCGAGGATCAAACGACGCTCCCCTTCGACAGATGCAGGCCCGGATAGACGAGCTGTCCGCACACGCGTTGTTCGAGAATGCTGCTCGTCTGCGTGACCGAACGGTCGCAGTCGCTACCGCGGTGCGGCGCACTCAGCGACTCGCCGCAGTCGCTGCGATCGAACAACTCGTACTCGCCCGACCCACCGGGGACGGCGGCTGGGAGCTATCGGTGATCCGTTCCGGGCGTCTCGCGTCGGCCGGGCTCGCCAGACGTGGGACTCACCCGATGCCCGTCGTCGACGCCATCACCGCGGCGGCCGAAACCGTCCTACCCGACGACGCACCGTTTCGCGGCGCGTCACCCGAAGAACTGGGACTGATCGCACGGTGGCTCGCGTCGGACGGTGTCCGAATCGTGTCGGCGACGTCCGGCTACGTCGAACCTGTGCGCGGCGCCGGCAAGTGGGAAGCCTGGTGCCGACTCGCGCGGGCCGGTACCGAATCCGAACATCGATGACGTAACGAGGGGACGGCACCCCTAAGCTCGATCGAAACCACCGGGTCATCACAACCCACCGGGAAATCGAGGAGAGAAATGATCAACGCCATCGTCATGATTCACGCCGAGTCCGCTCGGATCCCGGAAACCGCGCAGGCCGTCGCCGACCTGTCCGGGGTGACGGAGGTCTACTCGTGCGCAGGTGACGTCGACTTGATCGCCATCGTGAAGGTACGTGACCACGCCCAGATCGCCGACGTCGTCACCGGAGGAATCAACAAGGTGCCCGGCGTTCTCCGAACCGCCACACACATTGCCTTCCAGTCATTTTCCAGCGCAGACGTCGAGGCCGGATTCTCTCTGGGTGAATAGTCCGTCGATCAGGCTTGGTCGGCCAGCTGGGCGGTGAGTGCCGCCCACTTGTGAAGCAGTTCAGCGCCCGCGCCGCTGTCGATCGCGGCAGCGGCTGCAGTCATCCCGGCCGAGATCGCACCCTCGAGATCGTCACCGACACCGTTGAACGCCGCGATGGCCGCTCCCGCGTTCAGCAAGACCGCGTCCCGGACCGGCCCCTCCTGCCCGGACAGCAGCGTTCGGGCGACGGTGGCGTTGATGTCGGCGTCTCCTCCGCGTAACTCTTCGAGAGGAACGCGGTCGATTCCGAGGTCACGCGGATCCAGCGTGACAGTTCGCACACTTCCACCCCCGACGATGTGAACCGTCGAAGTCGTCGATGTGGTCAGTTCGTCGAGTCCGTCGTCGCCACGCACCACCAACGCTGAATTACCGCGCTGCGCAAGGACTCCCGCGACGACCGAGATCAGCTTCGGAAATGCACACCCGATCAGCCCGGCACGCGGACGAGCCGGATTGGTCAGCGGACCGAGAACGTTGAATGCCGTCGGGATGCCGATTTCCTTGCGAGGTACCGCCGCAAAGCGCAGTGCGGGATGGAAGACCGGCGCGAAACAGAAGCCGATGCCGACCTCTTTCACGCACCTCGCAACCTGCTCCGGCCCGAGGTTGATGCGAACTCCGAGCGCCTCGAGCACGTCAGCGCCACCACTCTTGGACGAAGCAGCGCGGTTGCCGTGCTTGACGACTCGCACACCGGACGCGGCGACCACGATCGAGGCCATCGTCGAGATGTTCACCGTGTTGGAGCGGTCACCACCCGTGCCGACGATGTCGACGACGTCGGAATCGACCGGCACGCGTCTGGAGTGTTCGAGCATCGCGGCGGCGAGCCCTTCCAACTCCGCGGGGGTTTCGCCCTTCATCTTCAAACCGACGCCGAAAGCCGCGATCTGAGCGGAGGTGGCATTGTCCGACATGATCTCGCCCATCGCCCAGCGACTGTCGGCTTCCGACAAGTCACTGCCGTCCGTGAGCAAACCGAGAATCATCGGCCATGACCGCACCACTGCACTCGAATCGACGTTCACGGCGTTGGTTGCGTCGGTGCCGGCCATAGTGCCTTGGTCCCCTGTCGTCCATGTGGGCTGTGTTCGTGCTCATTTCGAGCTGTCGATGACCCTCGCAGCCTAGTCAGTGAGGTAGCGAGGAAACCGAATAGGGCCACTCAGGACTTTCGGCGACCGCGTTTGGGCGGCGCCTCCGCGAGAACCGGGGGCTGGAGCGCGTCCCACCCGGCGACCGAACCACCGAGCCGCTGCGCCAGACCGGCCATTCGTGAACGCTCCTGGGAGCAATGCAGCGCGTCGAGCACCTGGACCCGCTCGAAGATGACGCGAACCGAATTCTCGACCGCCTGAGCCACGTCCTCGGGCCGACTCACGCCTCGCACGTATCCGTCCTGGGCGACGATGCTCTCGGCATCGGCAACCGAGTCCTCCGGAAGGTCGAGATGGTGCCGCAGAACCACTTCGGACTCCGCCATGAACTCCGGCTCGGTGGAGGCGGCACGTTCGAGAGCCGTCGAGCTCGCCTCGGCGTCGTCGAAGCCTTCGGCGACGACGACCAGATCCGACCGCCCTGCATCGAGCGGTGTCGGAATCTTCGTGCCGAAAATTCTCAGGAACCACGGTCTACTCTTGTGTGTAGCTGCCATCGCGCCAGCATATTCCGACCACGCCACCAGCGCGTTCGCCGCCCGATCCCGCGAACTCGAGCCGAGCGACGCGCCGATGGTGGACCCGAGTGGTCGTCTCTTACGACGAAGCGTCATACTTCTGTCTGTGACGAGCGCAGTAGGGACTTCAGGATCGGCAATCACCCAACGCGTGCACTCGCTGAACCGGCCGAATATGGTCAGCGTTGGCACCATCGTGTGGTTGTCAAGTGAGCTCATGTTCTTCGCAGGGCTCTTTGCCATGTACTTCGTGGCACGAGCTCAGGCGAACGGAAATTGGCCGCCGGAGCCAACCGAATTGAACCTGTATCTGGCCGTGCCGGTGACTTTGGTGCTTATCGCATCGTCGTTCACCTGCCAGATGGGTGTCTTCGCGGCTGAGCGTGGCGACGTCTTCGGACTTCGTCGCTGGTACACCATCACCTTGGTCATGGGGGCGTTCTTCGTCACCGGCCAGGGTTACGAGTACTACCACCTCGTGCACGAGGGCACCACGATTTCGAGCAGCGTGTACGGCTCGGTGTTCTACATGACCACCGGCTTCCACGGTCTGCACGTCATCGGCGGTCTCATCGCCTTCGTCTTCTTGATCGCACGTACCCGGGTCAGCAAGTTCACGCCCGCCCAGGCCACCGCCGCGATCGTTGTTTCGTACTACTGGCACTTTGTCGACATCGTGTGGATCGCGCTGTTTGCCACGATTTATTTCATCCGTTAATCAGCTGTACGCCCCAGGCAGCCCCTGACGTCCAGTTCCGTCCCGACATACCAAAGGGATACAGATGAGTTCATCCCCCCCTCCCGCATCCGATAACTCAGCGAATGCCGCGAAGTCGCGTCGCCAGCGGAAAATCCGCCGGCGCGTCACTGGCGCGCTCGTATTGATGATGGGATTGATCAGCGCAGGTTTCCTCGCTTCGGCGTTGACACCAGCTCCGCAGGTTGCGACCGCCAGTGACGATTCAGCAGCCCTGATTCGTGAAGGCAAGCAGCTGTACGACACGTCATGCATCACGTGCCACGGCGCGAACTTGCAGGGCGTGCAGGACCGCGGTCCCAGCCTCATCGGCGTCGGCGAAGCAGCCGTGTACTTCCAGGTCTCCTCTGGTCGTATGCCCGCAGCTCGCAACGAGGCCCAGGCTGCACGCAAGGACCCCAAGTTCGATGCTGCGCAGACCGACGCCCTCGGCGCTTTCATCCAGGCCAACGGCGGCGGTCCGACGCTCATCCGCGACGAGAACGGCGAAATCGCCCAGTCCTCGCTGCGCGGTGGCGACGTCGGACGCGGCAGTGAGCTCTTCCGGCTCAACTGCGCGTCGTGCCACAACTTCACCGGCCGCGGTGGCGCACTGTCCTCGGGCAAGTACGCCCCGGTCCTGGATCCGGCCAGCGAGCAGCAGATCTACGCTGCCATGGTTACCGGCCCCCAGAACATGCCGAAGTTCTCGGATCGTCAGCTGACGATCGAGGAGAAGAAGGACATCATCGCCTACGTCAAGTCGTCGGGCGAGTCGAAGGACCCCGGTGGGTACGGGCTCGGTGGCCTCGGTCCGGCCTCTGAGGGTCTCGCCATGTGGGCCGTCGGAATCATCGCTGTCGTCGGTGCAGCATTGTGGATCGGAGCAAGGTCATGAGCGACGCTGGCCAGCATGGCGGCGATACGCCTAAGAAGTACACAGATGAAGAGCTCGACGCGATGTCACGCGACGACCTGGTCAAGCTGGGTACCAATCTCGATGGCGTCGACGTCGTCTACCGCCGTGATCGTTGGTCGGTAAAGGGCACCAGGGCGGAAAAGCGCGCCGAGCGCAACGTCGCCTTCTGGTTCGGCCTCGCCGGCGTTTCGGCGATCGCGTTCATCGCGATCTACCTGTTCTGGCCCTGGGAGTACGCAGGCGCCGGTGACGAGAACTACGGCAAGTACAGCCTGTACACCCCGCTGATCGGCTTGACCATGGGTCTGGCGATCCTCGGCGTCGGCATCGGTGCCGTTCAGTTCACCAAGAAGTTCATCCCCGAAGAGGTCTCGATCCAGGACCGCCACGACGGTGGTTCCACCGAGGTCGATCGTCGCACGATCGTCGCCGAACTCGGCGACACCCTCGAGACGTCCACCCTCCCCCGCCGCAAGGCCATCAAGCGCAGCTTGATGTTCGGTGGCGGCGCACTCGGCGTCATGATGGTCATGCCTCTCGGCGGACTCATCAAGAACCCGTGGGCCAAGGGCGACGACTCACCACTGTGGGTGTCCGGCTGGACCCCGAACTACCCGGGCGAGACCATCTACCTGCGTCGTGACACCGGCCGTCCCGAGGACATCGTCCTCGTTCGCCCGGAAGATCTCGATGCCGGTTCGATGGAAACGGTCTTCCCGTTCCGCGAGTCCGACCGTGGCGACGAGCATGCTCTGCTCGCAGCATTGCGCGGCATTCGTAACTCGGTGATGCTCATCCGCCTCCGCACGGAAGACACCGCACGTGTCACCAAGCGCAAGGGCCAGGAAAGCTTCAACTACGGCGACTACTTCGCGTACTCGAAGATCTGCACCCACCTGGGTTGCCCCACCTCGCTCTACGAACAGCAGAGCAACCGTATTCTGTGCCCCTGCCACCAGTCGCAGTTCGACGCACTGACCTACGGCAAGCCGATCTTCGGTCCCGCTGCTCGCGCACTTCCGCAGTTGCCTATTACAGTGAACGAAGAGGGCTTCCTGGTCGCCGACGGTGACTTCATCGAAGCACTCGGCCCGGCATTTTGGGAGCGTCGACCGTGACCACAACAACAACCAAACCGTCCAAGATCAGCGCGGCAGCGGCTGGACAAGCGGAGGCTATGGACTCCCGCTACCACCTCGCTGCAGGCATGCGCCGGCAGATCAACAAGGTCTTCCCGACGCACTGGTCCTTCATGCTCGGCGAGATCGCGCTCTACAGCTTCGTGATCCTGCTGATCTCCGGTGTGTTCCTGACGCTGTTCTTCGATCCGTCGATGGCACACGTCGTCTACCAGGGCGCGTACCAGCCGCTTCGCGGTGTCACGATGTCTCGCGCCTACGAGACGACCCTGAACATCTCCTTCGAGGTGCGCGGCGGTCTCTTCGTTCGCCAGATTCACCACTGGGCTGCACTGATGTTCGCGGCGTCGATCATCGTTCACCTCGCTCGCATCTTCTTCACCGGCGCATTCCGTCGCCCGCGTGAAGCGAACTGGGTCATCGGCTGCCTGCTGCTCATCCTGGCGATGTTCGAAGGCTTCTTCGGCTACACCATCCCCGACGACCTGCTCTCGGGCACCGGCCTTCGCGCCGCCTTCGGTGGTATCACGATGAGTATCCCGATCGTCGGTACCTGGATGCACTGGCTGATCTTCGACGGCGACTTCCCCGGCGACCTCATCATTCCGCGCCTCTACGTCGCTCACGTGCTGCTGTTCCCGGGCATCATCCTGGCCCTGATCGCCGGCCACCTCGCGTTGGTCTGGTACCAGAAGCACACGCAGTTCCCCGGCCCCGGCCGTACGGAACAGAACGTCGTAGGCGTCCGCATCCTCCCCGTCTTCGCAATGAAGGGTGGCGCGTTCTTCGCCATGACCTTCGGCGTGCTCGCACTGCTCGGTGGTCTGTTCCAGATCAACCCCGTGTGGAACATCGGTCCGTACAACCCGTCTCAGGTCTCGGCTGGTTCCCAGCCCGATATCTACATGATGTGGACGGACGGCCTCGCTCGACTGTGGCCGGCGTGGGAGATCTACCTGTTCAACCGCTACACGATCCCCGCAGTGTTCGCCGTCGCGCTGATCATGGGTCTCGTCTTCGCACTGTTGATCGCGTACCCGTGGATCGAGAAGCGCCTCACCGGAGACGACGCTCACCACAACATTCTGCAGCGCCCGCGCGACGTGCCGGTCCGTACCGCTATCGGTGCGATGTCCATCGCGTTCTACCTGGTGCTCACGATCTCCTGCATCAACGACATCATCGCGTACCACCTGCACATCTCGCTGAACGCAATGACGTGGATCGGCCGTATCGGCATGGTCATCCTTCCGCCCATCGCGTACTTCGTGACGTACCGGTTCTGCATCGGCCTGCAGCGCAGTGACCGTGCAGTCCTCGAGCACGGCATCGAGACCGGCATCATCAAGCGGATGCCGAACGGCCAGTACATCGAGATCCACCAGCCGCTCGGCCCCGTCGACGAGCACGGACACCCGATCCCGCTCGAGTACCAGGGTGCTGCCGTCCCGAAGAAGATGAACAAGCTCGGCCTCGCCGGCAAGCCCGGCAGCGGTAGCCTGATCACCGCTGACCCAGTCGAGGAGAGTGAGGCTCTCGAAGCCGCTCATCACGAAGCTGAGCACGAGCAGCTTCAGATCCTTCTGGACTACCAGAACCGAACCAACGGCAAGTCCGATGGTTCCAGTGGAGAACTCCACTAGGAACGACAGCTGACCAGTGAGGCCCCGAACCGGATTCCGGTTCGGGGCCTCACTCGTTCTCTGAGCAATTCGGTATGGACGCCCCCCATTGGGTCACCACTCCCCCGCCGCGACGTCTGAGTCCCGGCAGCAGCGGGATTTACACCCTTCTAGGCTTCGAGCACCGGCGAATAGTGCTCCACTGTCGGGAACGGCTCGTAGAAGTGATGGAGGAGTTCTCGCCACCGCTGGTAGCCCGCGGACTGACGGAACCCGACAGTGTGCGATTCCAGGTCGCTCCACTCGACGAGCAGGAGATACCGCTCCGGCGCTTCCAGACAGTGCGAGAGCCGCAGCCTGATGAATCCGGGAACCTCGGAGATGATGGTTCGGGCCACGTCGAACGCGGCCTCGAATTGCGCTGACTGCGACGGATCGACCTGCAGGACGGCATGTTCGAGGATCATCTACGGAGTGTTGCACGTTCTCTCGAGTCCCCTCGAAGCCTTGCCGGCTGGTGAGATACTCGGACCATGACATCTCATGCACGCGGCACCTTCGAGATCGATCTTCGACCTGCCGATCCTGAGCTCTCCGGGCGCGTCGGGCGCTTCGAGTTCGACAAGACGTTCATCGGCGGCATCGAAGGTACATCGACCGGCCTCATGCTGTCCGCCGGCGATCCGAGCAGCGGTGAAGCCGGCTACGTCGCCCTGGAGGTAGTCACCGGGCAGGTCGACGAAGCTGTGGGATCGTTCGCACTGCAGCAGTTCGGTCAGATGATCGACGGAACGCAGAAGCTTCTGTACGAGATCGTGCCGGGGTCCGGAACCGGTGAGCTGAAGGGTATCTCGGGCACTCTCGAGCTCGAGATCGTCGACGGGCTGCATCGCTACGACCTCGAATACGTGCTCCACCATTGAGCGGTTGTCGATCGCACCCTCGTACCACCGAAACTCTCATATACGACAACAGAGGCGCCGTACCCGGGTGGGTGCGGCGCCTCTGTTCGAGTGCGGGTGAAACTAGTGCTTCTCGGGTCCGGTGTAGTACTCGAACACCAGGCCTGCAGCGGCGGCCAGCACACAGACAACTGCGACTGCGATGAGCCACGGCTGGAAGTAGGCCAGCGACACTGCTGCGAGTGCAGCGGCGGCAGCAAGCAGGATCGGCCAGAAGCTACCGGGGCTGAAGAAGCCCAGTTCTCCTGCACCATCCGAGATTTCAGCGTCGTCGTAGTCCTCGGGACGGGTGTCCAGACGACGAGCGACGAAGCGGAAGTAGGTACCCACGATGAGCGTCAGACCTGCAGACAGGACGATGGCCGTCAGTCCGGCCCACTCGATACCTGTGCGTGACAGAGCGGTGAACACTCCGTAGATGATCGCGACGAGAATGAAGAACATCGTCAGGATCTCGAAGAGCTTGGCTTCGATCTTCATATCAGCACTTGTCCTTGTTCAGTGAAGAGGCTGGCCGGCTCAGTTGCCTGCAGTGGCGACGGTTGCCTGACGGTACTCGCGGTCGGTGTTGAACGGCGTGGTCGACGTAGCCACCGGCGACTGACCGATTGCCTGCAGAGCCTCAGCGGTCGTCAGACCACCCTTGCCCTCCGCGTCACCCTTGCGCAGTTCGATGTACTTGGCGAAGTCCTCGGGCGAAACCGCACGAACCTCGAAGTTCATCATCGCGTGGAACGTGCCACACATTTCTGCACAACGCCCGACGAACGCGCCTTCCTTCTCGATCTCACTGATCTGGAAGATGTTGTCCGAGTGGTTCTCCTTGGGGTTCGGGAGAACGTCGCGCTTGAACAGGAACTCAGGCACCCAGAAAGCGTGGATGACGTCCGAGGAAGCGAGTTCGAACTGGATCCGCTTGCCGGTGGGCAGAACGAGGATCGGGATCTCCTGGCTGGAGCCGACGGTCTCGATCTTGTCGTAGTGCAGGTAGCTCAGATCCTCGGTGCTGTTGCCGTGGATCGGGCCGGGAACTTCTTCGCCGTGATCGTTGACAGTGGAGCCCTCGGTCTTGGCAGCCTCTTCGGCCTCGACGTCGATTCCGTTGTACTTGGCGGTGCCGTCACCGAACTCGATGGAGCGGTAGCCGAACTTCCAGTTCCACTGGAAGGCCGTGACGTCTACGACGACGTCAGGATTGTCCGTCTTGTCCAGAACATGGTTCTGAACGATGACGGTGAAGTAGAAGAGAACCGCGATGATGACGAAGGGAACTGCCGTGTAACCGAGTTCGAGCGGCACGTTGTATGCCGTCTGGCGCGGGAATTCCGGCGAGTCCTTCTTCTTACGGTGGAAGATGACGGCCCAGAAGACCAGCCCCCACACCAGCACACCCATGACGAGGGCGGCTACAACCGACCACGTCCACAGCTCACGCATGCGCGTCGCCTCCGGGGTGATGCCCGAAGGCCACCCGAAACGAAGCACTTCGTTGTCGATGGAGCAACCCGACAGCAGCAAGGCAGCAATGCCCAGAGATACTGCCAGCCCCGCTCGCCGAAGGATCCGACCTTGCGCCACGTTCACGCCTTCCTGATCGCCACAAAATTCAACTAGGGCATGCCCGGAGGGAAGGCCCAATTACTACGCAGCGTAGACCAAAGCCGGGCGCTATCCATCCTCGGGTCCTCGCCCGTGTCGCGGCGGACGTCACACAGCTCTCTCAGGTGCTGCTCAGGAACGGCTCAGGTCGTTTCGGCGACGCACATCACGTCGATTCGTTCCGCCGCGATCGGCAGCGACGTCGATCTGCGGCATACTTTCGACAAGAGTTCGTTGACCTCTCCCCGACACTCGTGTCCGGGAGCCTTCTGTACAAAAATTCTGAATCGAGGAACCGGACGCTGTGTGTGGACTGCTCGGGCTACTGACATCTGGCGGAACCAGCGAGGACGCCGTCTCGCGGGTCGACCAGGCGATGCATTGCCTTCGTCACCGCGGGCCGGACGAACACGGGACGTGGAATGACGACCACCTCGTCTTCGGGTTCAACCGCCTGGCGATCATCGACATCGCTCATTCCCACCAGCCGCTGCGTTGGGGCCCGCCGGAGAACCCGGAGCGTTATGCGCTCACGTTCAACGGCGAGATCTACAACTACTTGGAGATCCGTGCCGAACTGGTCAAGGACCACGACGCCAAGTTCTTCACCGAGGGCGACTCCGAAGCCATCGTCGCTGCATTCCACTACTGGGGTGAGGATGCGGTCCGGCGCCTGCGCGGAATGTTCGCGTTCGCGATCTGGGACACCGACACACGCGAGCTGTTCATCGCACGCGATCCGTTCGGTATCAAGCCACTCTTCATTGCGACCGGAGCGGGCGGCACCGCGTTCGGCAGTGAGAAGAAGAGTCTGCTCGAACTCACCGATCTGATCGGCATCGGCACCGAGCTGGATCCGCGAGCCATCGAGCACTACACCGTTCTGCAGTACGTACCGGAGCCGGAAACACTGCACAAGGAGATCCGACGCCTGGAGTCGGGCAGCTTCGCTCGGGTGCGTCCGGGCGAGGAGCCCACGTTCACGCGGTACTTCACGCCGAAGTTCCCGGCCAAGCCTTTCGCACCGGGCACTGAGAAGGCGCGCTACCAGGAAATCGCCGAAGCACTCGAGGATTCGGTCGCCAAGCACATGCGCGCCGACGTCACCGTCGGCTCGTTCCTCTCCGGCGGTATCGACTCCACCGCGATCGCGGCATTGGCGATGCGCCACAACCCAAACCTGATCACCTTCACGACCGGTTTCGAACGTGAGGGCTATTCCGAGGTCGACGTCGCGGCCGAATCCGCCGCAGCGATCGGCGCGAAGCACGTCGTCAAGGTGGTCTCCCCCGCCGAGTTCGCCGCTGCCATTCCCGAGATCGTCTGGTACCTCGACGACCCGGTGGCCGATCCGGCATTGATTCCGCTGTGGTTCATCGCGAAGGAAGCACGCAAGCACGTCAAGGTCGTGCTGTCCGGCGAGGGCGCCGACGAGCTGTTCGGCGGTTACACGATCTACCGTGAGCCGTTGTCGCTCAAGCCTTTCGAGTACCTTCCCAAGGGATTGCGTCGGGCTGCGGGCAAGTTGTCCGAACGCATCCCGGACGGCACCCGCGGCAAGAGTCTGCTCAACCGCGGTTCGTTGACCCTCGAGGAGCGCTACTACGGCAACGCTCGTAGCTTCAACGACGCTCAGCTCCGCGCCGTCCTGCGCGATTTCCGTCCCGAGTGGACTCACCAGGACGTCACCGCGCCGATCTACGCGCAGTCCCGGGACTGGGATCCGGTTGCCCGGATGCAGCATCTCGACCTGTTCACGTGGCTGCGAGGCGACATCCTCGTCAAGGCCGACAAGATGACGATGGCCAACTCGCTGGAGCTGCGTGTGCCGTTCCTCGATCCCGAGGTCTTCGACGTCGCGTCACGCGTACCGCTCGATCAGAAAATCACGAAGGACACGACCAAGTACGCGCTTCGTCAGGCCCTGGAAGGCATTGTGCCGCACCATGTTCTGCACCGCGCCAAGCTCGGATTCCCGGTTCCGCTTCGCCACTGGCTGCGCGGCACCGAGCTCTTCGACTGGGCACATCTGCAGATCGAGGAGTCGGGAACCGACCACATCTTCGACAAGCAGGCCGTGGTGAAGATGCTCAACGATCACCGAGAGGGCGTGTCCGACCACAGCCGACGCCTGTGGACCGTCCTGACTTTCATGGTCTGGCACGGAATCTTCGTGGAGAAGCGCATCGTGCCGCAGATCCAGGAACCGGTGTACCCGGTCAACATCTAGGCCTTCGGCCCCGTGAGCGGTTAGGGAGTCTCCGGACTCCTCAACCACTCACGGGGCGGAGCGCTACTTCGGCAGGATCGTCGCGATCTCGTCCGCTGCCGCGCTGCCGTACGCCTCCGTGAGACGCTTGAGCGCCTCGTCGCGGTTGAACACCCACTCCTGGGTTCCGACGGTCTCGAGGACCAATACAGCAACCAGAGATCCCAGTTGTGCGGCTCGCTCGAAGCTCAGGCCGGCACCGTGGGCGAGCAGGAAGCCGGCACGGAAGCCGTCGCCGACGCCCGTCGGATCAACCTTGCCGGTCTCGGGCACTACGTCGACGCGCACCCAGTTGCCTTCGGCATCAACAATTTCCACACCCTTGGAGCCGAGGGTGGTGACTCGGATGCCGACCTGCGCGCGGATCTCTTCTTCGCTCAGACCCGTCTTCTGCTGAAGCAGACCCCACTCGTACTCGTTGGTGAACAGGTACTTCGCGCCGTGGATGAGCGCCTTGGCCTCGTCACCGGACAAGCGGGCAAGCTGCTGCGACGGATCCGCAGCGAACGGAATCCCGAGCGCGCGGCATTCGTCGGTATGGCGAACCATGGCCTCGGGGTCGTTGGCGCCGATCAGTACGAGATCGAGCGCGCCCGCGGTCTTGGCCACTGCCGCGAGTTCGATCTCGCGGGCCTCGCTCATCGCACCGGGGTAGAACGACGCGATCTGCGCCATGTCCTCGTCGGTGGTGCACACGAAACGCGCGGTGTGCGCCTTGTCCGAAATGCGGACGGCACTGCAGTCGACGCCGTTGTCCTCGAGCCACGTGCGGTATTCGGCGAAGTCCGCACCGACCGCGCCGACGAGCAGCGGCGATCCACCGAGCACACCCATGGCGTAGGCGATGTTGCCGCCGACGCCACCGCGGCGAATCACGAGGTCGTCCACCAGGAAACTCAGAGAAATGTGGGCGAGCTGATCGGCGAGGAGCTGATCGGCGAAGCGGCCGGGAAAGCGCATCAAGTGGTCGGTGGCGATGGAACCGGTTACCGCAATAGTCACGGATCGTGGCCTTTCAGCGAAGTGAGTACAAGAATGAAAGAGAAGCAAAAGTTCACGTTACCGCCCGTAGCGCCGTCTTCGGCGCCCGAGCCGTCAGTTCGGAACGGTCTACGTACGAGTCACCACAAACAACTGACGCGAAACCGAATGTCGGTTCCGCGTCAGTTGTTCGTGAATTGAGTTGTGATCGACGGACTCAGTTGAACGAGTCACCGCAGGCACAAGAGCCTGTTGCATTGGGGTTGTCGATCGAGAAGCCCTGCTGCTCGATGGTGTCGAGGAAGTCGATGGACGCACCTTCGACGTACGGCGCGCTCATCCGGTCGACAACCAGGTTGACGCCGTTGAAGTCGACGGTGAGGTCACCGTCGAGTGTGCGGTCGTCGAAGAACAGCTGGTACTTCAGTCCGGCACAACCGCCGGGCTGCACTGCGATACGCAGCGCGAGGTCGTCGCGCCCCTCCTGATCGAAGAGGGCCTTCGCCTTGGCGGATGCGGCCTCGGTCATCTTGACGCCGTGGGTGGCGGTCTCGTTCTGCACAGTCATGGGCTCTCCCTAATGTTCGTACCAACCCGTGAACGCTTCAACGGTACGCCGCTGCCGACTTATTCCCGCCAGTCCTTACCGGGTGCGATTCGTCTTCATCCTATCCGGTCTTCCCGACACGGCAACGGCGCGTCGACGCTCGTGGATCCTCAGCTCGGGGCGCCACGCCAGATGTTCCACTCGCGTGCCGTGTGTTCGGCGAGTCCCTCGAGACACGCCGACGCTTCCTTCATCGCACGGTCCACCGACCCGGCGAACTCCGTCACCGATTTCGCCGCGGCTATCGAGGTCGACCCATAGTCCGTCTCGTCGAGCGTCACCTGACCGGCAAAGACGAGCGTCGGAACGCTATGCGCCGCCCCGGCCGACGCGAGCGCAGTGACGAGTTTGCCTCGCAGAGATTGGTGGTCGAACTTACCTTCACCAGTGATCACCAGGTCAGCCGATGCCAATAGCGCTGCCTGCCCGGTGCGCTCGGCGACGACGTCGGCCCCGGATCGCCGCTGTGCACCGAGCGCGAACAACGCAGCACCGATACCACCCGCGGCGCCGGCACCCGGAAATTCCGACACTCGCTGTCCGGTGACGGACTCCAATTGCTCGGCCCACGTCGCATTCCGCGCTTCGAGAACGGCAACAGCCGCGGCGTCGGCACCTTTTTGCGGGCCGAACACCGCTGCCGCACCATGCTCGCCGAGAAGAACGTGCTCGACGTCGGTGGCTGCGACCAACCGAACGCCCTCCGTGGCCGCCGTCGCCGCCTCCAAGCCGCCCAGCGCCTCCACCAGTCCACGTCCCCCGTCCGTGCAGCAACTCCCGCCGAGTCCGACCACAATCGTCCTCACGCCGGCATCGAGGGCGAGCGCGATCAGTTCTCCGACACCGCGACTGTGCGCTGCGAGCGCACTCTCGCGCGTCGGCGGTCCTTCGAGTAGACCGAGCCCGACGGCCTGAGCGGACTCGATGTATGCCGTGCCCGAATCGAACAGCCACTGCGCGTCGACGCTCGAGGTCAACGGTCCGGACACCCGCGCGGACCGGACGGCACCTCCGGCTGTTGCCAACACGTCGACGAATCCCGGTCCGCCGTCGGATTGTGGCGCGGTGACGACGTCGTCGCCGGGTCGACCGCGCCGCCAACCGGCAGAAATGGACTCGGCCGCCGCGACGGCAGTCAGGGTTTCGCCGAATGAATCCGGAGCAACTATTACCCGCATAACCGAAGTCTAAGAGTCCCGAATGACCCCGATGTTTCACGATCTCGCGCGTTTCAACGTCTCGGGCGATCGAGTTTTTCAGAAAGACCGAGGTCGGTTTCCCAGACCATGCACTTATCCAATAGCCTGGAGGTGTGAAATTGCTACGCCGCGGTGACTCAGACAACTCCGACAAACGTGACGTCGAGGGCACTGAGGCATCCTCGGCCTCCGAAGAGGCACCCATCGAGCAGGTGGGCAAGGGCCGCCCTACACCCAAGCGTCGTGACGCCGAGGCGAAGAGGCGTGGCCCCGTTGCTCCTGCCCCGCTGACCGCGAAGGAAGCCCGCGCCCGCCGCAAGGCGACCCGCGGCTCCAAGGAGGACCGCAAGGCCGAAGCCGCCGAGCGTCGCGCTTCGTCGGCAGACCGCCGCGCCCGCATGCTCGCCGGCGAGGACAAGTACCTGCTCCCCCGCGACAAGGGACCGGTTCGCGCCTACGTCCGTGATTTCATCGACGCTCGCCGCAACCTCGTCGGGCTGTTCATGCCGCTCGCATTGATCCTCATCATGACGATGTTCGTCACGCCCGCGCTCCAGCAGATCGTCACGCTGGCAATGCTCGTGATGATGCTCTTCATGGTCGGTGAAGGCATCTGGCTCGGTCGCATGATCAACAACCGCGTCGCCGAGCGCTTCCCCGACAGCACCGACGGCGGATTCAAGCTCGGCTGGTACGCGTTCGTTCGCGCGTCGCAGATCCGTAAGCTGCGCGCACCGAAGCCTCGTGTGGGGCCGGGCGACGCAATCTGAGCGTGACGAACACGTATAGAACTTTGGTCCTCGGCGGCGCGCGGTCTGGTAAGTCCGCGCACGCCGAGGATTTGGTTTGTGCAGGCCAATTACCCGAGCGTTCGACGCCGATCCGGTACCTGGCGACAGCCAGACGCGATGTCTCCGACGCAGACTGGGAAAGCCGGATCGACCAGCACCGCAACAGACGGCCTTCTCATTGGTCGACGGTTGAAACCGCAGACGCAGGTGACCTCGCGGCGCAACTCGAAAGCGATTCACACACAGCGACGTTGGTCGACGATCTGGGAACGTGGCTGACCACGGAATTCGATCGTCAGAGCGCCTGGGACGCACCGCGCGGCACCATCACTCCCGCGGCGGACAGCCTTGTCGCCAGCGTCGAGAACTACCGCGGTCCCCTGGTGCTGGTCAGCCCCGAAGTGGGTTTGGCCGTCATCCCCGAGACTCGGTCGGGACGATTGTTCCGCGACGAGATCGGCACCCTCAACGCTCGTATCGCCGCGGTGTGCGATCGTGTCGTACTAGTGGTTGCAGGGTTACCGCTCATCTTGAAAGATACTGCTGCACAACCGGAAGGCGCGATGTGAGTACCGAGGCCAGTCCAGATGCCAACCCTGACGTCGCTCCTGTCAGTAGCGCCGACTTCGAACCCGTCACCCCACCCGACCGTGACGTGCGCGCGCAGGCCGACGCACGACAGCGTGATCTGACCAAGCCGGCCGGCTCATTGGGCCGATTGGAGGCTCTCGCCGGTTGGGCATCAGCCTGCCAAGGTGTTTGTCCCCCACATGCTTTCACCCGGCCTCGCGTCGTCGTCTTCGCCGGTGATCACGGAATCGCCCGCAACGGTGTCTCCGCTTATCCCCCGGAAGTGACCGCACAGATGGTCGCGAACTTCCTCGGGGGCGGCGCGGCAGTCAACGTCCTCGCCGAGGTTGCCGGCGCCACTGTTCGCGTCGTCGACATCGCAGTGGACGGCGATACCGATCCGTCCGTCTCGAACCACAAGGTACGCAGATCTTCCGGGTCCATCGACCGCGAAGACGCCATGTCGAACGAGGAAACACTCCAGGCCATCGCCGCCGGCCGAGCGATCGCGGACGAGGAAATCGACGGGGGCGCAGATCTTCTCATCGCCGGTGACATGGGCATCGGCAACACGACGCCCGCCACCGTACTCATCGCCGCCCTCACGGACAGCGAACCTGTCGCGGTCGTGGGTCGAGGTACCGGTATCGACGACGCCGGGTGGATCCGCAAGACCGCCGCAATTCGCGACGCTCTCCGGCGCGCCCGTCCGCACGTTCGCGACACAGTCGCGCTGCTGCGCACGTCTTCGGGTGCCGACCTCGCTGCAATGGCCGGCTTCCTGGCCCAGGCAGCTTCGCGTCGTACACCGGTGATCCTCGACGGTGTAGTCGTCACCGCAGCCGCCATGGTCGCCGACGAGTTGGCTTTCGGCGCACGTGAATGGTGGGTCGCCGGGCATCGCTCCACCGAACCCGCACACACCATCGCATTGACGCGAATGGGTCTCGACCCGATCGTCGAGTTCGACATGCGACTCGGCGAAGGTTCAGGTGCAGTGACTGCGCTCCCGATTCTTCAGGGCGCCGTGGCAATCCTGAGCAAGATGGCGACATTCTCCGAAGCCGGTGTCAGCACTCAGGGCAGCGCACCCGCCGACGAATCCGAGTCGATCGACCTGACCAAGACCGATACGGCGGAGTGAGCATGGCGGGCCCGCTGTCCGGAGTGCCGCTCGCATTCTCGTGGCTGACGGTTCTTCCGGTTCGCGGCCCCTCCGACATCGATCGCACGGCCGGTCGTCGCGCCATCGCGGCAGCTCCGCTCACCGGAATCGCTCTCGGCATTGCCGCGGCGTTCGTCCTCTGGGGCACAACCAGTATCGGCCTGAATCCCTATCTCGCAGGCTTGCTGACAGTAGGTGCGCTCGCTCTCGGCACCCGCGGGATGCACGTGGACGGACTGGCAGACTCCGTCGACGGACTGGGTTGTTACGGTCCCCCGGAGCGCGCCCGCGAAGTCATGCACAGCGGCGGTGCCGGACCGTTCGGGGTCGCGGCACTGTTCATCTTCCTCGGGCTGCAATCGGTCTCCTTCGGCGTCCTCGCTGTTGCCGACTCCCCCACGCAGTGGATCGCGGTGCTCGTATCTGTCGCCGCGGGTCGTGTGGCCGTCGTGTTCGCCTGCCGCCGAGGCATTCTCGCGTCGAGCCCGAGCGGATTCGGTGCGCTCGTCGCCGATTCGCAACCGCTGTGGGCCGCAATCGTATGGTCGGTTCCGCTGATCGTCGCTTCTGCCTTTGCCACCGACCGGTGGTGGCTCGGCCCTCTCGTGACCGCGTCGGCGCTGCTGATCAGTGTGCTGTGCGTGCGTCACTGCGTCCGCAGATTCGGCGGACTCAACGGAGATGTTCTCGGATTCGCGCTCGAACTCACGGTGACGCTGACGGCCGTCGGCCTCACTCTCGGACTGTGATCCGACGTCGTGCGAGTCGGAGTCCTTGCGTACGAAGGTTGCCTGGCGGCCGAGATCTTCGTTCTCACCGACCTTCTCCTGATCGCCAATCGCGTCGCTGACGGAGCGTCCACGGACCCCTTCGCGGTATCGGTCATCTCGGCGTCCGGCACGTCCGTCGTTGCGGCAGGCGGATTTTCGATCGGCGCACAGGAGTGGCATCACGACTTCGATCACCTGGTGGTGCCGGGGTTCGAGCTCGTACCGTCCGAAGACCCCGCGACGCGTTTGTCCCTGTGGGACAGAGAAATCGAGTTCATCCGTGCCAGCGAGGCTCGCGGCGTTCGGGTGTCGTCGGTCTGCGTCGGCGCGTATCTCCTGGGTGAGGCCGGACTGCTCGACGGACGCCGATGTACGACGTCGTGGCTGTACGGTACCGACCTCGCGAGTCGGTACCCCGGTGCGACGGTTCGAACCGAGTCTCTGATCGTCCATGACGATGGCGTCACCACCACTGCGGCGTTCACTGCCGCGCTCGACCTCGCAACAGCACTCGTGCGCGAGCATCTCGGCGACAAGATTGCGCGAACGACTGCAAGAATCACTCTGGCGCCGGAAAATCGAACCAGTCAATCTCCGTACATCGTCGACTCGATGCTGCCCGTCAATCACACACAGTTCGCCGACGACGTCGGAAGTTGGTTGGTCGAACGGATCGCGGAGCCATACGACTTGGATCTGCTGTCGGATGCTTTTCACCTCAGCACCCGAACCATGCTTCGGAAGTTCAAGGACGAGACCGGGGAATCGCCGCGCAGTTATCTGCAGCGTGCACGGATCCGAAAAGCGAAACGGTTGTTGGAATCGACCGACTGGTCTCTCGGAAAGATCCTGGGGCACATCGGCTATCAGGATCCTGGAACCTTCCGTCGCCTGTTCACCAACCGCGTCGGCATGAGCCCGGCCGACTACCGAAAGCGATTCCGCAACGGCGGCGCCGGATAGGCCCTACGTGGCGAGCCCGCCCGAAAACGTGGCGAACCGCCCTCTTCTGTAGTTGATCCCTCGCCGAAAGACTGTGCAGAGGAATTGTTTCGACTACCGAGAGGGCTCACCGTGCCGAACCGGAACATGACCAGAGACGATCCGCTCGACGACTTCGACCGTCGAACGATCACCATCGACGCAGTGACGAAGTCCGTGTACGTGGCGGGCACCGGTCCCGCGGTAATCGTCATGCCGGAAATGCCCGGCATCAGCCCGCATGTTGCGCGATTCGCCCGCTGGGTGCGCGACGCCGGCTTCACTGTCTTTGTTCCGTCACTGTTCGGCCGCGACGGAGCAGTCCCCACAGTGGACGAGGGTCTGACGGTATTCAAGAGGGCCTGCGTCAGTGCGGAGTTTCGCGCCCTCGCTGCAGACGAACCGAGCCCGGCGGTCCGTTGGCTGCGTTCACTCGCCGCTTCGGCCCATGTGGAATGCGGAGGCCCTGGCGTCGGCGTGATCGGGATGTGCTTCACCGGTAACTTCGCGTTGTCGATGATGCTAGAACCTTCGGTCGTTGCACCGGTTCTCGCCCAACCGTCGTTACCGCTCGATCGACCGGACGAAACCGACAGCGGGCCAGAAGAACTCGAAGCCGTGCGCTCCAGACTCGAGGCCGAAGACCTCACGGTGCTGGCATACCGCTTTCAAGGTGACCCGTTCTGCCGCGCACAACGATTCGCGGCGTACTCGAAGGCCTTGGGCGAGCGCTTCGTCGGGACGGTGCTCCCCGACGAAGCGGCCAACGCGACAACGTCACCGTTCTTCGAACACGTCATCGCCAATCCACACAGCGTGGTGACGGCTCATCTCGTCGACGAGGCAGGGTCGCCCACCACCGTCGCTCGAGACGAGATTCTGCTGTTCTTCCGCGAGCGATTGCTCGCGGAACGAACCAGCGATCAGTGAAGCTTGGTCATCCAGCCGTGAGTGTCGGCGAAGGTGCCGCGCTGAATACCCGTGAGGGTGTCGCGCAGTGCCATCGTCACTTCACCCGGCTCGCCGTCGGCGATGGTGAACTCACCCTCGGCGGACTTGACGCGTCCGACGGGGGTGATGACTGCTGCTGTGCCACAAGCGAAGACCTCGGTGATTTCTCCGCTCTTGCACTTGGTCCGCCATTCGTCGGTGCTGATCTTGCGCTCTTCGACGGCAAAGCCGGAATCGGCAGCGAGGGCGAGCAGCGAGTTGCGCGTGATGCCGGGCAGCAACGAACCCGACAGCGACGGCGTCACGAGGCGAGCGTCGGGACCGGAACCGAAGACGAAGAACAGGTTCATTCCACCCATTTCCTCGACGTACGTGCGCTCGATGGCGTCGAGCCAGACTACCTGGTCGCAACCCTCGTCGGCAGCTTGCGCCTGGGCGAGGAGCGAAGCGGCGTAGTTGCCTGCGAACTTGGCTGCGCCGGTCCCGCCGGGGGCTGCGCGAACGTATTCGGTGGACAGCCACACACTGACCGGCTTCACCCCACGCGGGAAGTACGCCCCGGCGGGCGAGGCGATCAGCAGGTAGCGGTACTCGTCGGCGGGACGGACGCCGAGTCCGGCTTCGGTGGAGAACATGAACGGACGGAGGTAGAGCGCATCCTCGCCGCCGGCAGCGGGAACCCAGTCGAGATCGACGTCGATCAGTTCGGTGATGGAATCGATGAACATCTGCGCCGGCAGTTCGGGCATGGCGAGACGGCGCGCAGATGCTGCGAAACGCTCGGCGTTGGCCTCGACGCGGAACGAGCTGATCTCGCCACCCGGCTGGCGGTATGCCTTGAGGCCCTCGAAGATGGCCTGTCCGTAGTGCAAAACCATTGCGGCCGGATCGAGCTCGATGTTTCCGTACGGCAACACCTGGGCGTCGTGCCAGCCCTTGCCCGCGGTGTAGTCGATCGAGACCATGTGGTCGGTGAAGTGCCGCCCGAAGCCGGGCGCCGCCAAAATGTCACGGCGCTCGGCGTCGGACTTCGGGGACGAGCTCTGAACACGAACGAAATCGGCGGCACCTGTCATGGGCGCAATCCTATCGAACGTGAAAAAGCTCTCTACTTGGTGTTGGTCTCCACGAACGGAGGAGAGACCACGACGCACCGAAGAGCGCGACCACGGACGTCGACTTCGATCTCGTCACCGGCCGCGACATTGGCTCCGGAATCCAGGAGCGCCAACGCAATTCCCACTTTGAGGGACGGTGAAAACGTTCCAGAGGTGGTCTCGCCGATTGCCTCGCCGTCACGCAGAACACCGAGGCCGGCCCGCAGCACACCGCGATCGAGAGCCTTGATCCCCCAGAGTTTGCGAGCCGGGCCGGCAGCCTTCTCGTCGGTCAAGGTCTCTTTGCCCCAGAATGTCGGCTTCTTCCAACCGATCGCCCATCCGCAGCGCGCTTCGAGCGGAGAAATCTCGAGCGAAAGCTCATGCCCGTGCAGCGGATAACCCATCTCGGTACGAAGAGTGTCGCGGGCGCCGAGTCCGGCGGCCTGCCCACCCTCGGCGCGCACTGCCTCGAGAAGCGCGCGGAACAACGGCTCGCTGTCCTCCCACCGCGGCAGGAGTTCGTAGCCGACCTCACCGGTGTAACCGCTGCGGCACACACGCACGGGCACGCCGTTCCATTCCGCATCTTCGTACGCCATGTACTCGATCTCGGTGGGAAGTCCCAGCGCCGTCAGAACAGCCACCGATTTCGGACCCTGAACAGCAAGCACACCGTAGGCACGATGCTGATCCTCGACGGTGATTCCGTCCGGTGCCACAGCGACCAGCGCCGCAACGACGTCCGCGGTATTGGCAGCATTCGGGACGAGGAAGATCTCGTCGTCGCTGACGTAGTACGCGATGAGGTCGTCGATGACGCCACCGGACTCGTTGCAGCACAACGTGTACTGAGCCTTGCCCGGCCCGATCTTGTTCAGATCGTTGGTCAGTGCGGAGTTCACGAATTCTGCGGCGCCCGCGCCACGCACGACGGCCTTGCCGAGGTGACTGACGTCGAAGAGTCCGACATTCTCACGCACAGAGGTGTGTTCGGCCACGACGCCGGCGTAGGAAACCGGCATCTGCCACCCCCCGAACGGCGCGAACGTCGCACCGAGTTCGACGTGGACGGGGTGGATCGGGCCATGCAACAGTTGTTCGTCGGTCATGGCCCACAACCTATCGGACTTCCCCGATCGAAACATGTCCGCAGCGAGAGCTCACCCGGCCGAGACGATCGCCCGTCCGCAAACTGCAAAGGGCCTAACATCGACTCAGGCATCCGCCAGAACCGGACGCATCGCACACTCACCTCACAGGAGACACCTTGAGCACTCGCACAGCCCGATCGTTGGGACCCGACCTCGTTCTCGCCGGCACAGTCGCCAAGCGCGCAGAGATATTGGTCGTCGGCCTGACGTCGGGTCCGGACGGCCCCGAAATGGCACTCAGCGAAGGCATCGTCGACGAGGACGTGCTTGCCGAGATCCTCGACAGCCTCATCGCCGTCGGCGCCACCGGCAAGCCCGAGCAGCTCACTCGCGTCCCGGCACCGAGCGCGCTGTCGGTCACCAGCGTCCTCGCCGTCGGACTCGGCTCCGCCGACAAGCTCGGCAGTGAACAGATCCGCAAGTCCGCCGGCGCTGCAGCTCGCTCGCTGTCCGGCATCGACACCGTCGCAACCACGCTCTCGATCCTCGACCTCGGTGCCGCTGCCGAGGGATTTGCGTTGGGCGCGTACAGCTTCACCGAATTCAAGTCCTCGATGACGGCTCCCGGGCCTGATTCGCAGCCACTCGCTCGCGTCGAACTCCTGGTGCCCTCGCCGCGCACGAAGGAGACCAAGGCAACGCTGGCACGGTCGGCTGCCATCGCCGAAGCCGTCGCCACCGCACGCGAGTTCGTCAACACTCCTCCGAGCCACCTCTACCCCGCCGAGTTCGCCGCGCGCGCGAAGGCACTGGGCGTCGAGGCCGGGCTCACCGTCCAGGTTCTCGACGAGAAGGCACTCGAGAAGGGTGGCTACGGCGGAATCATCGGCGTCGGCAAGGGCTCGTCACGCCAGCCTCGTCTCGTCCGCCTCGAATACGCGTCGAAGAAGCGTGGCGCCCGCAAGGTCGCGCTGGTGGGTAAGGGCATCACCTTCGACACCGGCGGAATCTCCATCAAGCCTGCCGCCGGTATGGAGAACATGACTTCGGACATGGGCGGCGCCGCAGCCGTCATCTCCACCGTCGTGCTTGCCGCAAAGCTCGGCCTGCCCGTCAACGTCGTCGCATACGTTCCGATGGCCGAGAACATGCCGTCCGCGACCGCGCAGCGTCCCGGCGACGTGTTGACCCAGTACGGCGGAATCACCATCGAGGTCGTCAACACCGACGCCGAGGGCCGTTTGATTCTTGCCGACGCGATGGTTCGCGCGGGTGAGGACAACCCCGACTACATGATCGACACCGCCACCCTGACCGGTGCGCAGATGGTCGCGCTCGGCAACCGCACCCCCGGCGTCATGGGCACGGACGAGTTCCGTGACCGTGTCGCCTCCATCTCGCAGAGCGTCGGCGAGAACGGCTGGGCCATGCCCCTGCCCGAAGAACTGCGCGGAGATCTCGACTCCAAGGTCGCCGACATGGCCAACGTCACCCCGCACCGCTGGGGCGGCATGCTGGTCGCAGCTCACTACCTCAAGGAATTCGTTCCCGAGGGTGTCCAGTGGGCGCACATCGACGTCGCAGGTCCGGCGTACAACACGTCAGGGCCGTGGGGTTACACCGGCAAGGGCGGTACCGGCGTTCCCGTTCGCACGATGATCTCGGTCCTGGAGGACATCGCGGTCAACGGCTGACCACCTGCTGTGCGCCTTTATCAACCCCCCGCGGTTAATAAAGGCGCACAGCAGTTCACGCGCCGTCGCGCAATTCCTGCTCCCGGGCCCGCTTGCGCTCGATGCGCTTACGCTCGTCGTGATCGCGCATACGCTGCGGATATCCCGTTTTGCGGACGTCGTAGACGGGGATCTTCAGGTCCTGTCCCAATTTGCGGGCACCGCGCTCGCCGCCGACTCGGCGACGAGTCCACTCCCCGTCCTTCGCTACGAGCACGACGGTCACCTCGGTCACCGTCGTCTGAGGTTCCACGTACGCCTCTACGCCTTCGTGCGAGTGCGCCCAATTCGCCAGATGATCCGCATCACTCTGCGCTGCGGCCTGAGCCGCACTCGGCGGACGCTTGAAACGATCGAACAGTCCCACGGTCGTACCCTCCTCGGTACCGACGCCGCGGATGCACCCCGGCGATATGTCAAGTTTGCCAGGCGATGTCCGTTGTGCCTGCGCACGACATACCGTTTGGTCCGCTTACGACGTTACAGTCGGACCCCCGACGCATACCTACTCGCCAGTAGCCGACACACCCGAAACGGACGGCATCCCCCTCATCGGACATGCCCGGCGTATCAATGGAAAGATGAACGACGGTGACGCCGCGCCCGCGCGTCGACATCGGCAGAATAGCTACAAGTAGCCGCACGTCGCGCGCCACTCGAGCACAATGCATTACGACCACAAGTCGACAAAATTCAACAACCCGAACACAACTGTCGAGGAGTCAAAAGACATGGCCTTCTCCGTCCAGATGCCAGCCCTAGGTGAGAGCGTCACCGAGGGAACTGTCACACGGTGGCTCAAGCAGGAAGGAGACACGGTCGAAGTCGACGAACCCTTGCTCGAAGTCTCCACGGACAAGGTCGACACCGAGATTCCGTCTCCCGTCGCCGGCGTCCTGACCAAGATCGTCGCGCAGGAAGACGACACCGTGGAAATCGGTGGCGAGCTCGCCCAGATCGGTGAAGCCGGCGAAGCCGCAGCACCCGAGGCAGAGGCACCCGCTCCCGCCGCAGAAGAAGCTCCCGCCGAGGAAGCCCCGGCTGCCGAGGCACCCGCCGAAGAAGCTCCCGCTGCCGAAGCACCCGCTGCTTCCGGTGGTTCCGCTGAAGGCACCGCCGTGACGATGCCCGCCCTCGGCGAGTCCGTCACCGAAGGCACCGTCACCCGCTGGCTCAAGGCCGTCGGCGACGAAGTTGCCGTCGACGAGGCGCTGCTCGAAGTCTCGACCGACAAGGTCGACACCGAGATTCCGTCTCCCGTCGCCGGAATCCTGCTCGAGATCAATGCGCAGGAAGACGACACCGTCGAGATCGGTGGCCAGCTGGCCGTCGTCGGATCCGGCGCACCCGCCGCGGCTCCGGCACCCAAGGCTGCTCCCGCTGCACCGGCCGCACCGCCGGCGCCCAAGGCTGAAGCACCCAAGGCTGAAGCACCGAAGGCCGAAGCACCCAAGGCCGAAGCACCCAAGCCTGCTGCCGCACCGGCTGCACCCGCTCCGAAGCCTGCTGCAGCTCCCGCACCGGCGGCCGCCCCCGCAGCTTCCGGCGACAGCAGCCCGTACGTCACCCCGCTCGTGCGCAAGCTCGCGACGGACAACGGCGTCGACCTCGCGACCGTCACCGGCACCGGCGTCGGCGGCCGCATCCGCAAGCAGGACGTGCTCGCCGCTGCGGAGGCCAAGAAGGCTCCCGCCGCCGCTGCTCCTGTTGCTGCAGCACCTGCGGCCGCACCGGCCGCCACCGCAGCCGCAGGCGTCCGACCGGAACTGGCACACCTGCGCGGAACCACGCAGAAGGCCAACCGCATTCGGCAGATCACGGCCACCAAGACACGTGAGTCGCTGCAGAACACCGCTCAGCTCACGCAGACCTTCGAGGTGGACGTCACCAAGATCGTCGCCCTGCGGGCCCGCGCCAAGGCCGGCTTCATCGAGCGCGAAGGCGTCAACCTGACGTTCCTTCCGTTCTTCGCCAAGGCAGTCGTCGAGGCTCTGAAGTCGCACCCGAACATCAACGCCAGCTACGACGAGGCGGCCAAGCAGATCACCTACTACGACGCTGAGCACCTCGGCATCGCGGTGGACACCGATCAGGGCTTGCTCTCCCCCGTCATCCACAACGCCGGCGATCTCGGCCTTGCCGGCTTGGCCCGCGCCATCGCCGACATCGCGAAGCGTGCACGCTCGGGTGGCCTGAAGCCGGACGAGCTCTCGGGTGGAACGTTCACCATCACCAACATCGGCAGCCAGGGCGCGCTGTTCGACACCCCGATCCTGGTACCGCCGCAGGCGGCCATGCTCGGAACCGGCGCTATTGTCAAGCGTCCGATGGTGGTCACCGACGAGAACGGCAACGAGTCCATCGGCGTTCGCTCGATGATCTACTTGCCGCTCACCTACGATCACCGTCTCGTCGACGGTGCCGACGCGGGCCGATTCCTCACCACTGTGAAGCAGCGGTTGGAAGAAGCCTCGTTCGAAGCTGATCTGGGCTTGTAAGCATCTGCTCGGCCGGCCGGGGCGTCATCTCCATCAGGAGGTGGCGCCCCGGCTTTTTCAGTACGGTCGGATATATACGTTCGGATATCGAAGCAGGCTGAATCGAAGGAGGCTTTCCGAATGCGAGTAGTCATCGCCGGCTCGTCCGGTTTGATCGGAACGGCCTTGGTGTCATCGTTGCGCTCCGACAACCACGACGTCGTACGTTTGGTGCGACGGTCGACCGCCGGCCCCGACGAATCGCGTTGGGACCCGGACCACGACCGTCTGGACCTCTCCGTCTTGCAAGGCGCTGACGCCGTCGTGAACCTCTGCGGCGTCGGCATCGGCGACAAACGGTGGTCGGGTTCCTACAAGCAAGCGATTCGTGACAGCCGCATCGTCGCGACCGATGTCCTGGCCGAAGCTGTCGCAAGTCAGAAGGTTCCCGTACTCGCCAACGCAAGCGCCGTCGGCTATTACGGCGACACCGGCGACAACATCGTCGACGAGGATTCGCCGGCAGGTACCGACTTCCTCGCCACGACGTGTCGCGATTGGGAACTTGCCACCGAGCCCGCGCGCAAGGCGGGAGCCCGCGTGGTCAATCTGCGCTCGGGCGTCGTGATTTCACCCCACGGCGGCATGCTCGGTCGGCTTCGACGCATCTATTCGTTCGGTCTCGGTGGACGACTGGGCAACGGTCGCCAGTACTTTCCGTGGATCTCACTCGAGGACGAGTGCGACGCGATCAAGTTCGCGCTCACGAATTCCGAACTCTCCGGTCCCGTCAACCTGACTGGTCCGGCCCCTGTCACCAACGCCCAGTTCAATGACGCCATGTCCCGTGCGGTCCACCGACCGGCTCCCTGGATCGTTCCCGGGTTCGCTCTCGAAGCGTTGATCGGAGAATTCGCCAAGAGCGGCATCCTCGGTGGCCAGCGAGCCATTCCCGCGGCTTTGGAAAAGGCGGGATTCTCCTTCCGCCACAACACGATCGGCGAAGCGCTGGCGGCCGCACTCGGATGATTCCGAAGTCGGGCGTAATCTCTACGTCCATGAGCAGCGCTGTCGTTTCCGCCCGGTTCTCGAAACTGCCGATCGCCGTCGAGCAACTCGGTTTGATCGACTACAACGCCGCGTGGGACCGCCAGCGTGAGCTCGCGGCAGCGCGGGCAGACGACATCGGACCGGACACGCTGCTGCTCCTCGAACACCCGCCGGTGTACACGGCAGGACGACGCACGGAACCCGAAGATCGTCCCGTCGACGGCACACCTGTCATCGATGTCGACCGCGGCGGGAAGATCACCTGGCACGGCCCCGGCCAGCTGGTCGGATATCCGATCGTGAAACTGGCCGAGCCCATCGACGTGGTGCGATACGTCCGACGCATCGAAGAAGCACTGATCACGGTGTGCACGGACCTCGGCCTGAACTGCGGGCGCATCGACGGCCGCTCCGGCGTCTGGCTGCCTGCCGACACTGCGAACGGACAATGGAAGCCCGAGCGCAAGGTGTCCGCCATCGGCGTGCGCGTCCAACGGGGCGTGGCACTGCACGGCTTCGCCCTGAACTGCAACTCGGTCCTGACCGGATTCGACAACATCATTCCCTGCGGCATCCGTGACGCCGGGGTGACAACGCTGTCGCAGGAACTCGGTCGCGACGTCACCGTGGACGAAGTCACTCCCGCCGTGACCGAGGCAGTGATCGCTGCTCTCGACGGAACCATGCCCGTCACCGAACGGAACGTCGAGCGCGTCACCTTCGAAAGCGCCTCGCCTACTCCGACTTTTACTACCGTTCAGTACAGCTGACGGGCTCGCCCGAACCCCGTTGCAGTAATCACCGGGCGTAGGATCACTGTCGTGACTATCGCCCCAGAAGGACGTAAGCTGCTCCGTCTCGAGATCCGAAACGCGGAGACGCCCATCGAACGCAAACCCAACTGGATCAAGACCCGCGCAAAGATGGGCCCCGAGTACACGGAGCTCAAGGGCCTGGTCAAGCGTGAAGGTTTGCACACCGTCTGCGAGGAAGCAGGCTGCCCCAACATCTACGAATGCTGGGAAGACCGCGAAGCCACCTTCCTGATCGGCGGCGAGCAGTGCACACGCCGCTGCGACTTCTGCCAGATCGACACCGGCAAGCCCGAAGCCCTCGACCGCGACGAGCCCCGTCGCGTCGCCGAAAGCGTTCAGGCCATGGGACTTCGGTACTCCACGATCACCGGCGTCGCCCGCGACGACCTCCCCGACGGCGGCGCCTGGCTCTACGCCGAGACCGTCCGCAAGATCCACGAACTCAACCCGGGCACGGGCGTCGAGAACCTGGTTCCGGACTTCAACGGCAAGCCCGAACTGCTCGACGAGGTCTTCGCCTCACGCCCCGAGGTACTCGCACACAACCTCGAGACCGTCCCCCGCATCTTCAAGCGGATCCGTCCGGCATTCCGGTACCAGCGCAGCCTCGACGTCATCACCGCAGCGCGCGACTACGGACTGGTCACCAAGTCCAACCTGATCCTCGGAATGGGCGAAACCCCGGAAGAGGTCACCGAGGCGATGGCAGATCTCCACGCCGCCGGTTGCGACATCCTCACCATCACCCAGTACCTGCGCCCCTCGCCCCGGCACCACCCCGTCGAGCGGTGGGTCAAGCCCGAGGAGTTCGTCGCACACTCCAAGGCTGCAGAAGAGATGGGCTTCGCGGGCGTCATGGCCGGCCCGTTGGTTCGCTCGTCGTACCGCGCCGGCCGCCTGTATGCGCAGGCCATGGCACATCACGGCCGTGAACTTCCCGAAGCGCAGCGTCATCTCACCGAGGGCGGAGACGCTTCCCAGGAAGCCAGCTCGCTCATGGCGCGCCTGAATCGCTGATCCACTTTTTGCTGTGCGCCTTTATTAACCGCGGGCGGTTAGTAAAGGCGCACAGCAATGGACGTATCCTGGGTACATGGCGAACGGCAGCAAATCCGGTAAGGGCAAACCCACCAAAGAGGCAAAGGCTGCAGCGAAGGCTGCCCGCAAGCAGGCTTCCAAGGAACGTAGAACTCAGCTCTGGCAGGCATTCCAGATGCAGCGCAAGGACGACAAGCTCCTCCTGCCGCTGATGATCGGCACCCTCGTCGGTGCGGCTCTAGTCTTCTTCCTGGTCGGTCTCATCTGGGGCCTTCAGTGGTTCCTGCTGCCGATCGGCATCGTTCTCGGTCTCCTCGGTGCTTTCATCATCTTCGGTCGCCGCGTCCAGAAATCGGTGTACAAGAAAGCTGAAGGTCAGGCCGGTGCCGCTGCGTGGGCCCTCGACAACATGCAGGGCGCGTGGCGCGTCACGAACGCCGTCGCCGGCACCACCCAACTCGACGCCGTTCACCGCGTCGTCGGACGGCCGGGTGTCATCCTCGTCGCCGAGGGTTCGCCGCAACGCGTCAAGGGCCTCCTCGCTCAGGAGAAGAAGAAGACCGCTCGCCTCATCGGCGACACCCCGATCTACGACATCATCATCGGCAACGACGAGGGCCAAGTTCCGCTCTCGCAGCTTCAGCGTTACCTGAACAAGCTGCCTCGCAACATCGACACAAAGCGTATGGACAACATCGAAGGTCGCCTCGCTGCGCTGAGCGCACGCGGCGGCGGAGCAGCGCTTCCCAAGGGCCCGATGCCCGGAGGCGCGAAGATGAAGGGAATGCAGCGAACCATTCGTCGTCGCTGACACTCCCCCACAGCAAAACGAAAGACCCGGGCCCATACGGACCCGGGTCTTTCTTCGTTCGAGAAGTTTGTGTCAGCGCGACTTCACGAGCAAAGTGCCGGTCGCGCGATCCTGCATACCGCGACCGTCGATGTCGGTGATGGTCGCGGGAATGACGAACACCAGCAGCGCCTGACGTCCCAACGCGCGCAGGAAGCCCACTCGGATCGGGCCTTCGATTCGCGCGACCTGAAGTCCGAGGACGAACTGCCCCGGGGTGAAGTTGAACAGCGCCACGGTGACGACACCGACGGCGAACCACACCATCAGCGTGACCGTCGAGGTCATGCCGTCGAAGAAGTCACCGGTGATGAGCGAGGCCACTCCCACGGCCATCACCCAATCCACCAACAGTGCCGCAATACGACGGCCCGAACCGACCAGCGAACCCGGACCCTCCTGAGGGAAACCGAGGAGCTCGCCGCGGTACGACTGCTCACGGCCGTCCGCGCTCTTCGGCAAAGCTGCTTGTGGCCCAGAGAGCCAAGTTCCGGTGATACGTGCCATGCTGTCCAGGATAGGCGTCGCAGCACCGTAGTCCAGATTTGCCGGGTTTTAACTGTGTGGCCGGTCACATGGACTTCGGAAATCCCCAGGATGCTGCGACGCGTAACACTGCCGAAACAAAGGGTTGACGAGCGGGCAACACCAGCTCCCTACCGTCTGCCTCGACGGATTCAACCGACATCACTTGGCTGAAGCGACTTAAGGAGCACAAGCGTGGCGTTCACCACGGCCGAAGAGGTCATCAAGTACATCGCGGACGAGAACATCGAGTACGTCGACATTCGGTTCAGCGACCTGCCCGGCGTCCAGCAGCACTTCTCGATCCCGGCGTCTGCTTTCAACCAGGACGTGTTCGAGGACGGCCTCGCATTCGACGGATCTTCGGTCCGCGGATTCCAGTCGATCCACGAGTCCGACATGATGTTGCTTCCCGACGTCACCACGGCGCAGATCGACCCCTTCCGCAAGGCGAAGACCCTCAACATCAACTTCTTCGTGCACGACCCGTTCACCCGTGAGTCCTACAGCCGCGACCCGCGCAACGTTGCCCGCAAGGCCGAGGAGTACTTGGTCAGCACCGGCATCGCGGACACCGCATTCTTCGGCGCCGAGGCCGAGTTCTACATCTTCGACTCGGTTCGCTACGACTCCGGCATGAACTCCGCTTTCTACGAGCTGGATTCCATCTCCGGTTCCTGGAACACCGGCGCAGAGACCAACGCCGACGGCTCCCCGAACCTCGGTTACAAGGTTCGCGCCAAGGGCGGCTACTTCCCCGTCGCTCCGTACGACCACTACGTCGACCTGCGCGACGAGATCTCCACCAACCTGACCAACGCAGGCTTCGAGCTCGAGCGCGGCCACCACGAGGTCGGCACCGGCGGACAGCAGGAGATCAACTACAAGTTCAACACGCTGCTCGCAGCTGCTGACGACCTGCAGCTGTTCAAGTACATCGTCAAGAACACCTGCTGGCAGCACGGCAAGTCCGCAACCTTCATGCCGAAGCCGCTCTTCGGTGACAACGGCTCGGGCATGCACGTCCACCAGTCCCTGTGGAAGGACGGCAAGCCTCTCTTCCACGACGAGTCGGGCTACGCAGGCCTCTCGGACATGGCTCGCCACTACATCGGCGGCATCCTGCACCACGCTCCGTCGTTGTTGGCCTTCACCAACCCGACGATCAACTCGTACCACCGTCTGGTGCCGGGCTACGAAGCTCCCATCAACCTCGTGTACAGCCAGCGCAACCGCTCGGCAGCTGTCCGTATCCCGATCACGGGCAACAACCCGAAGGCAAAGCGTCTCGAGTTCCGCGCACCCGACTCCTCGGGTAACCCGTACCTCAACTTCGCTGCACAGATGATGGCCGGTCTGGACGGCATCAAGAACAAGATCGAGCCGATGGCTCCGGTCGACAAGGACCTCTACGAGCTTCCCCCGGAGGAGGCTCGCAACATCCCGCAGGCTCCGACCAGCCTCGAGACGGTCATCAACCGCCTCGAAGCCGATCACGAGTACCTGACCGAGGGTGGCGTCTTCACCACCGACCTGATCGAGACCTGGATCTCGCTCAAGCGTGAGCAGGAAATCGCTCCGGTCAACCTGCGTCCGCACCCGTACGAGTTCGAGCTCTACTACGACGTGTGATCCGCATCCTGACGTAAGTCAGACCTGTGAGTTTCGAGTGCACCCGTCCCGCGTCTGCGGGGCGGGTGCACTTGTTTCGGTCCGATCGAATGTGTCCGCCACACATGTTCCCGTAGGTGTCGAGTGTCGTCTTCGCACTCGCGGGCCGCATCCGAGGCTGAACTGTCTTGATATCAGCTCCCGACGCGATGAGCAGCGAGGGCGAGAAAGTGCCGCAAATCGGGAAGCTGACCTCGTTGAAATGACAATCCGATTCAGGTCCAGCACGGCGGCTTGATCCGGACCCGTCGTGATGCACGGATCAGGAAGATTGATGAGCTCGGGTTTGAGCGAGGCGGGAGGAGTCCGTGCCAGGTTCGATGATGTTGCAATGACCGGCCTCTATACCGGACGCGGTCGAATCGCGGATCAGCCGCGGGCACGTTGCCCGATGGCCGCTTTGTTGACGATATGGGCGATTCGAACTGCCCGTGTTTCGTCTCGAGCGGCACAGACGATCCACCACAGCATCTGTTTGCGGGCGCTGGGCGGAAAACTGTCCCAGTTGCTTCGACTTTGCGGGTCCCGGTCCAGCGCCGCCTGCAAGTCAGATGGTTCCTCGAGGTCTTCGACTTGGTCGAGAATCGTCCACCAACCAGTGGATTTCGCGGCAGCAATGGCACCGCGACCAGCAGCGGTCATAAGGCCACGCGCCTCCATATCAGCTGCGCGTTCGCGGTTGAGCCGAGTCCAGGAACTCTTGCGTCTGCGAGGCGTGAACAGTTGCAAATTGCGCTCTTCGTCGAAGACGGTGTTGGTGGAATCGATCCAACCAAAGCAGATGGCTTCCTCAACGGCCTGAGGGTAGGGGCAGCGTGGTCGGCTGGTGGTGGTGCGCCAGGAGCACAACCACACACCTCGGCCTGACGTGTGATTGTCCGTCAGCCAAGTTCGCCACTGTTCCCGAGTCTCGGCGTGGATGATCGGGTAGTCGAACTTCCACGTCGGGGGGTGGACGGAAGCCGGTGGCGATGATTTCGAATTGGTCACTTACTCTCCGAGCTCATAGGGAAACGGATACGTGCCTCGATAGACGAGGGGCCGGCGCAGGGAACACGCCCCGCGGCAACCTGGACATGAATGGTCTTGTCGCGCAATCCTCTTCTGACTGTCATGGTGGCGAGACCCTGAGATGGAGGGCGAGCCGACTGACGGTGTCGGCGAGCTCGGTTGGTTCGATGACGACCACTGGGGCGGTGAGCGCAATGCGCGCAACAGTCATGGCGAGCCTGCCGAGATCTTCGCTGCGGATCTGGACAAGGCAGCGGTCCGCTGCCACCTCGATCGGTGTGTGGTCAATCCATCTGAGTACGCCCTCGAGGTCGGCGAACGTGGCTTCGATGGCGAGTTTTGCATCGTGGCGACGGGGCGGCGAGCCGACTGATCTCGCGACGAAGCCTGCCGCGTCACCGCCCGGGATCTCGCGTGGCGTGAAATGACTGCCTGCCAGCCAAGGCTCCGAGAGCCGGTCCAGTCGAAATGTTCGCCAATCCGCACGATGGTGGTCCCATGCTGCGAGATACCAACGACGTCCCGCCGTGACAAGGCGGTGCGGCTCGACGAGCCGTCTGCTGCTCTCGCCATCACCTCGCCGGTAGTCGAAACGAACGTACTCGTGGTCACGACATGCCGCAGCGAGCACACTGAGTGCTTCGGGGTCGACGATGTCGTCGTCGGCCCGCCGCATGGAACTGACGCTCGAATGCAGTGCCGACACACGTCGGCGTAGTCGATGGGGCAGGAGTGTTTCGATCTTCGTCAGCGCGCGTAGCGACGTTTCTTCGATTCCTCCGATGGCGGCCTCGGCGGCGTAGCGCAGTCCGACGGCTACGGCCACGGACTCGTCATCGTCGAGGATCAAGGGTGGCACGTGCGCCCCCGTTGCAAGTCGGTAGCCCCCGTACTTTCCGGAGGTGGAATCGACCGGATAGCCAAGGTCGCGTAGGCGATCGATGTCGCGGCGCACCGTCCGCTGCGTGACATCGAGTCGTGCGGCAAGTTCGGCACAGTGCCAGAAGCGATGGGTCTGAAGGAGCGAGAGCAGTTGCAGTGCTCGGCCTGTGGGATCGTTCCGCATTTCTTCAGATTGCCAGCGATCTAGGACATTATGTGTCCACGATGCTCCCTATCGTCGGAGCAACCGGTCGATCCAGACACGAGATCGGTACTCAACTCGAAGGAGCATCCGTGAATTCATCCGACTTCCCCAGGCCCGTCCTTATCCCAGTCAACGGCGTGGAACTCGAAGTCTTCGAAGCAGGGCGACACAATGCCGGGAGACCTCTCGTGCTGTGTCACGGATGGCCAGAGCACGCCTATTCTTGGCGATACCAGGTGCCCGCCCTTGTCGAGGCGGGCTATCACGTCATCGTCCCGAACCAGCGCGGCTACGGCAATTCATCACGTCCGACCGAAGTGACGGACTATGACATTGAACATTTGGCGGGTGATCTCATCGCACTTCTCGATCACTACGGCTACGACGATGCCACCTTTGTCGGTCACGATTGGGGCGCCTTTGTCGTGTGGGGCCTGACCCTGTTGCACCCGGACCGGGTAAACAAAGTGATCAACCTGAGCCTGCCCTACCAGGATCGCGGAGAGCAGCCCTGGATCGAGTTCATGGAAGCCGTGCTTGGCGGTGACTTCTACTTCGTCCACTTCAATCGACAGCCGGGCGTCGCGGACGCCGTGTTCGAAGACAACACCTTCCGGTTCCTTCGCAACCTGTACCGGAAGAACGAACCCCCCAGGGAGCCTCAGCCGGGTATGGCGCTGATCGATCTCGCCAGAGCAGAGACGCCACTCGGTGAGCCTCTGATGAGCGATAGCGAATTGGCCGTTTTCGTCGCCGCCTTCGAATCGACAGGATTCACGGGCAGCGTGAACTGGTACAGGAACCTTGACCGCAACTGGCATTTGCTGGCGGAGGTGGACCCGATTATCCAACAGCCCGCACTCATGATCTACGGCGACCGTGACGCGATCGCGAGGGCTGAGAACCTGACAGAGTTCGTGCCCAATGTGGAAGTAGTCAATCTCGACTGCGGTCATTGGATCCAGCAAGAAAGACCCGATGAAACCAACCAAGCGATCTTGAACTGGCTGGAACGGCAGGATGCCACATAGTTTCAAGGCTAGGTGCGGTCTCGGTGAAAATGTCGGTCTCATTCAGGTCCAGTAAGGAGCTTGATCCGGACCCACCTCGTGTGTGCAAAGCGGATTGCTGAGCTCGGGTATGGGCGAGCCGGTAAGAGTCGGTGCCGATTTCGATGATGTTGTCGCCGAAGGTGAGCCGATCCACGATGGCGGCGCAAAGTCGTGGGTCGGTGAACATTGTCGTCCGGCCGGAGAACAATTCGTTGGAGGCGATAGCGACGGCGTTCTTTCCTCCCGTTCGGGCAACACCTCGAAAAGCTGCTCGGCGCCTCGTTTGTCGAGTTCCATGTAACCGAGTTCGTCGATGCAAGCCCACACGGCCGTAGCGGGCGATCGTGCGGGCGAGTTGCTTCTCGTCGGCGACTTCGACTTGCCGGGAGTGTCGGCGGAGATACCGATCAAGACCTCGCTCGCCGCGGACAACGCAGCCGACAGCGCGCGGCCCCGACCACCCACTGCCATTTGGCCCCGGCCCAACCAGTTCCAGCATGGCCTGGATAGACGTTGTCGCCTGCAGCATCGACAAGAGCCTCTCGCCCGATTCCAAATCGCTACTGATACAACAAGTTACCGGGCTCCGCAAACGCGGCTATCTTCCGGCTCCACCGTCGAGAATTAACGATAGCGTCGGAAAACAAGCCACGCACCCAACCCGGCGATGGGCACAAGCCAAATCCCGACAGAGAAGGCGACAGCGCGCCACACACCGATTCGCCGGGACACGGAAACCACATCGGCTGTTCCGACAAGGCACAGGGAAATCCACGTCAAGGCGAGAATGAATCCGCCGACGTACAGAAGAACGAACGCCCCAAATCCGTCCATACAGTCCATTCCACTGTCGGCGCAGTCCTGAAGCCCCGCCGCACCGAGTAGAGAAATCTTCACAGTGGCGATGCTACGGACCGATGCGTCCCGAACTGCCGAACAACCCGGCAGATTCGGCGATGCGAACGCCGGTCAGTCCGAACAAAGTAGAAGCCCCACCCCCGTGGGGAGGGTGGGGCTTCCTTCGATCCGGCGCTCACGCACAGTGGGAGGGTGGTGGACATGCCGGATCGACGACACGGCAGGGAGTCAAGCTGCCGCGCCCAAGCGCTGACCGGAAGGAATGCGCCTGAGATCGTGGTTACGAGAACCATCAAACCAGACAAACTGGACGCATGTTCAGGAATCGAAAGATTCGATCCCACCCGTCAGAAAGATCTCACTGCACCCGATAGGTTTCGCTGCGGCCAGGATCCACCAATCGCCGCATGATCTCGTACGCACGGTCCGGATCCGAGTACGGCGGAATCATCATCAGAACGAGTTGGCGACCGTGGATATCGTCGAGATACATCAAATCGTGAGGCTGGCCAGGGTACGGACCCCGCACTTCAAGACCGTCGACCTCGTCGATACGTCGCTGGGCGCTGCTGATCGTGTTCCAGTCGAACGCAACCCGCGCGATCGGCCCCAACCTCAGCGAAAGTGCGGATATCAGATCGTGAAGCTCCGCCGTGACGTTCGTGGTCCACGGGAACCACGCGCCGTCCACCGATGCCTTGACGGCACCTTGCCCGCGAAGCAGGAATCGCGGAGTCCGCGTCGGCGACGGGAAAGGTTGCCCGACATGGCGCTGCGGCGCTTCCGTTGCATAGTCGAGAGTGCTGATGTGCGCCATGACGACGCTCCTTAACGGAGGATTCGTGGAACCGTCAGGCAGAGGCGCCCGGTCGTGGGTTCCATACCTTCAGGCTACTCCGACGCGCAATACCGACTACGCGTCAACGGAAATGATCACGCCGGTATCGCCGTACGGGAACGGCCCCTTGCCGATGTGGCCGAGAGTGTTGAAGAATTTCGAAATAGGCACCATCACACCGTATTTCGCTTTCACTTTGCTGCGAATCTCGTCGAATTCAGCTCCACCGCTCACCAACTGAGCTGTCCCGTCGACCGGCGACGTACCGTCGGTCACCTTTCCGCGGTTGTTGCACGGCACGACGGTGACGCGTGGGTTGTTCCGCAGCCGCTTGGCCTTGCCCGATTTCGAGGATGTCCAGAAGCCGATACGTCCGCCAGCGAGCGGTACGACCCACGTCGGAGTGGCCACGCCATCACCACTCTTACGGAAGGTGGTGACCGAGATCGTCTTCTCTTCGCCCAGGGACATGAGACGAGCGTATGCCTCCACACACTCGACGACCATGCACGCGAATGAACTTTCTCTGCCCCAGGCGTTTCAAAACGGACAATTATCCGGACGAAGATGAACAACAGGTGCCGAATGGTGGAAATGTCGCGGAACGACCCCGCCTCAGGTCGATTTGTGGCCCGCCGGTGTTGGAACATGACTTCTCGTGAATGCGGAACTCATCGTTCTCCTCGTCGTCGTCGTAACCGCTCTGGGGTTCGACTTCACCAACGGTTTTCATGACACTGGCAACGCTATGGCCACGTCGATTGCAACCGGCGCCCTCAAGCCCAAGGTGGCAGTCGCTCTGTCTGCTTCCTTGAACCTGGTCGGAGCTTTCCTCTCGGTAGAGGTTGCTGCCACCGTGGCCAAGGGCGTGGTGAACCTCGGAAATGTGGGTGGCCAAGCGCTGCTCACCATCGTCTTCGCCGGCCTTGTCGGCGGCATCATCTGGAACCTGGCAACGTGGTTGCTCGGCATCCCCTCGAGTTCCTCACATGCGCTGTTCGGCGGATTGATCGGCGCCGCCATCGCGTCCCTCGGAATGAGCGGTGTCGCCTGGAGCGGCGTCCTCAGCAAGGTTGTCATCCCCGCAGTTCTCGCCCCCGTCGTAGCCGGCTTGGTTGCAGCGGCCGGCACCTGGCTCATCTACCGCATCACCTCCAACGTCGGTGAGGAAACCAAGGACAAGGGTTTCCGACTCGGCCAGATCGGTTCGGCTTCACTCGTTTCCCTCGCCCACGGCACCAACGACGCTCAGAAGACCATGGGCGTCATCTTCCTCGCCCTGGTCGCCCACGGAACCATCTCCGCCGACGCGGACATGCCGTTCTGGGTCAAGCTCACGTGCGCACTCGCGATCGCTGCCGGAACCTACCTCGGCGGGTGGCGAGTCATCCGCACGCTCGGCAAGGGTCTTGTCGAGATCGCCGCACCCCAGGGCATGGCGGCCGAAGCATCTTCTGCTGCAATCATTCTCACCTCCAGCCACCTCGGCCTTCCCCTCTCGACCACCCATGTGGCGACGGGTTCCATCATGGGAACCGGTCTGGGACGCAAGGGCGCCGAGGTTCGTTGGGGCGTCGCCGGACGTATGGCGGTCGCCTGGTTGATCACTCTCCCGTCCGCTGCGATCGTCGGCGCTCTGTGCTGGGGCCTGGCCAACATCGTCGGCGGCCTGCCCGGTGTCCTGGTCGTCTTCGCTGTGCTCATCGCCTTGGCCGGTTGGATGTACCTGCGCTCCCGCAAGGAGCCCATCGATCCGAGCAACGTCAACGCCGAGTGGGACGGCGGCCTGGTGCCTGCAGAGGTCCCCGGTCCGGACGCCCGCGTCACCACCGACGTCAAAGCCTGAAAGAGGGAATCGACATGGATATCTTGAAAAACACCGTCGACTCGCTCTGGCAGGTCGTACTGGTCGGCCTCCTGCTGGGCGCCGGACTTCCCGCGATCTTCGCAATCGGCCTGAAGTCCCTCGACGCCGGGCAACGTGGCAGTGGCGGCGGGAGCACTGCCGTCGCGGCTCGCAGTCCCTTGGCCGTGGCAGGCGCAGTGGTGTGCTTCGCAGTAGTGCTCATCGCGATCGTCACCGGAATCCTCTTCATCATGCAGGGCTTCCTCAGCCACACATTCGGCATCGAGATCTTCTGATCCCGTGCGCCCTCACGAGCGGAAAGACATCACCGTGACTGCACCGACTCCATCCCTTCCTCAATCCATTCTGGAATGGCTTCGCGCCGGCTACCCCGAAGGCATACCGCCCAAGGATCGCATTCCGCTGGTCGCATTGCTTCGACGCAAGCTCTCGGACGCGCAAATTCGAGACATTGCCATCGGCGCTGCGCTCGCAGAACTGAGCGATGTCAACAGCGACCAGGTGATCTCGAGCGACGAGATCAGCGCTCAGATCGCCGATCTGACGAGCCAGACTCCCTCGGACGAGGATATTGCGCGCGTTGCCTCCGTCCTGGCCGCCGCCGGGTGGCCCCTCGCTGATCTCGACAACGACTGAAGCTCGATTCGTTGAGTCTTCCACCACTTCTGGCTTCGATACTCGGCTGGCTGCGTGCCGGGTATCCGAACGGTGTGCCGGAGCAGGACTACGTCCCTTTGATGGCCTTGCTCCGGCGACAACTGTCCGACGACGAGATCGCCGTTCTTGCCGACGATCTCGTCGCCGAGTTTCCGGTCCCTGTCGATCCGATCGACATCGGCGTCCTCATCACCAAGGTCACCGACGATATTCCGCACGAAGCAGACGTCGCACGGGTACGTGAACACTTGATTCGTGGAGGTTGGAAAATCGAGGCGCAGCCTCCGGTTGACGACGCCTGACGGCACTTCGTAAATCGGACCAGTTTGATAACGAACCGGTAACGGTGCCGTCGAGGTCAATACAGACCACTTAGTGTCATAAGGAATTCCGCGCCTCGGGGGGCTCGGTCGGATTTCGGTGTGCAAGCACCTTTGGGGCGGGAGTGATTGATGCACGAGATACACACAGGCCTTGCAAACAACCGAGATTCTTCGAAGGTGCAGATTTCGAAACGAATCAAGCGTCGGATCCTCGGCCTCGCCGCGACAGCACTCGCACTCCCCCTGACCGCAGGCCTGATCAGCGGATCAGTAGCGACCGCAGCGCCCGCGCGTACCGCCCCGGCCGGTGGCTACGAGGATGTGTTCGTCGACTCCTCGATGGGGCCGATCAAGGTCCAGATCCAGTGGGCTTCGCGCGGCGGCAACGCGGCGCTCTATCTTCTCGATGGTCTACGAGCACGGGACGACCGAAACGCATGGAGTTTCGAGACCAACGCTCTCGAGCAGTACCGCGGCGACAACGTCACCCTGGTCATGCCGGTCGGCGGGCAGTCCAGCTTCTACTCGGACTGGTATGCGAACAGCAATTTGAATCGCCAACCGGTCACGTACAAATGGGAAACCTTCCTCACCCAGGAACTTCCCGCCTATCTGGAATCGCGTGGCGTCTCCCGAACCAACAACGGTGTGCTCGGATTGTCCATGGGTGGCAGCGCGGCCCTGACGCTCGCCGCCTATCACCGCGATCAGTTCAAGTTCGCCGGATCGCTCTCGGGGTACCTCAACATCTCAGCTCCAGGCATGCGTGAAGCGATCCGCGTGGCCATGGTCAGCGCCGGGTCCTTCAATGTCGATGCCATGTGGGGACCGCCGTGGAACCCCGCTTGGCTCCGCAACGACCCCTTCGTGTTCGCACCCGAATTGGCTGGGCTCTCCCTGTACATTTCCGCGGCGAGCGGCCTACCCGGACAGTTCGATCAACCGCGTCGACCCGTCGACTTCGTGAATACCGGTAGCGCCATCGGCCTCGAAGCCCTTGCCCTGATGAACTCACGCGCATTTCAGTTGCGCATGAACTCCCTGGGAATTCCGGCGACGTACAGCTTCCCGGCCAACGGCACTCACTCGTGGCCGTACTGGGGCGCGGAACTGTGGAAGGCACGAGGCCAGATCCTCGACACCCTCGACGCTTGGTGAACTGACAACGACTCGATCACCGACAATCGCAGGCCCCGACCGAATTTCGGTCGGGGCCTGCGTCGTTCGAAATCAGAGCGAGGCAAAGAGATCCACGGTGTTGCCGTCGGGATCGAGCAGAACGGCGTAACGCTGGCCCCACACCGCATCGAACGGTGCCTTGTGCCCGGGGAAGTCGGCTGTGATGCGCTGATACGCCTCGTCGACGGCGGCGGGTGTCCCGAAATCGAAGGCCAAAGCAACGGGGTGTCGACCTTCCCCGACCGCGAAGTCAGGATCGAAGCTCGCAATGGTGGACAGCGCGTCCCAGGCCAGCCGAAGCCCACCGTCGAAAGTGAACTCCACATGCGGAGCGTCAGCGGGTGTTTCCGGAATGTCGAGCCCGAGCGTTCGGTAGAACGCGAGGGAACGAGCGAGATCGTTGGTGACGATTCCGACGAGATCGAGTCTCGGAGAGACGGACACGGTATTTCTCCTGTTTCGGGTCGAGAAGTGATCGGCGAGTGTGTGACGATGATCTGATGACCGGCACTGACACCCTCGCTCTCGACGGTAGTCGGACGATGGCGTCGAGTCTTGAACAAAACGGCCACACCTATGTCGAAACTCGGATCACCGATTCGGCCGGCCTCTTCAGTTGCACGTGGAAAAGCACTACCGAAGCCCATACGCCAACGGAAGCAAAACGAATTCTTCCCGATCTCTGCGCAGACTTCATCGTCGACAGCACCGGAAAGTCCTGGCTCGTGGGACCTGCCACAGGTGCCGATCTGGTTTCGGTCGCCGCCGGGACAACCATGTGGGGCATCCGGATCAATCCACCGGCTCTGCGGAACCTGCTCGGCGCAGCGGCCGACGCGGTGCAGGATTCGAAGATCGCCTTCGACGACATCCTCACTTCCAGACAGGCGCGGGTGCTTGCCGACGCACTCCGTCACGAAGCAGTCGACGCTCGCCTACTGGGCGAGCTGTGGCGGGGACTGGAACCCGACCACGGAATCGAGCGTGGTTACTCCGCGCTCATCTCCTCCCCTTCGACTCCGATACGAGAGATCGCCGCAGACCTCGGTGTATCCGAACGTCATTTTCGACGCTCGATCACGTCGTCGATCGGGCTGTCCCCCAAAATGATTCAGAAAGTGCAACGTATCCAGGACGTGTTGACTCTCAGCCGCGATGCTGATCTCACGCTGTCGTCGCTGGCCGGTCGCGCCGGCTACGCCGACCAAGCCCACCTCGCGCGCGATACGCGAGCACTGACAGGCCTGACACCGACTCAGCTACTGCGCGAGCACCGATAACGATGAGCGAAGACCTGTTCTCCGCCCTCGATCACCTGGCTGCCACGTCAACTGTCGTGATCGATCGCCCCCGAGGGTCGGCACACCCGCGTTACCCCGCTGCGATTTATCCGCTCGATTACGGCTATCTCGACGGGACCGTCAGCGCGGACGGCGACGGGATCGACCTGTTCCGAGGCTCTGCCGTCGGCAACGGCGTTGTTGCCATGGCCGTTATTGCCGACATCGACAAGAAGGACGTGGAAGTCAAGATCCTTCTCGACTGCACTGCCGATGAAATCGGCACTGCTGCAGCATTTCTCCGTGACACTTTAGGCCTCGGCGCCACTGTCTTGCGGCGCGAAGTCAGCTGAGTTCGTCGAATCGCGAAACAAGATGCTCCGCAACCCACTTCGCTTCCTCGATCAGAGGCCAACCTGCCAGGATCAGTGCAGTCAAACCGGTTCGGCTGCGAAGCGTGCGCACCGAGTCCGTGATCGAATCCGGATCGCCGACGTAGTACACCGCCGATGACCCGGTGCCGAAGATGTCGAGGGGTGACCACGCTGTGATACCCGCGTACAACCCGTCACCGACGTACAACTCCTCTGGTTCCGGAAGTCGGCCGGAGGCAATCTTGTCCGCCCAGCCCTGCCGCTGTGCGTCGCGGGCGGTGAAAGTCTTGAGGTCTTGCTTCCCCTGAGTACGACGACGCACTGCGTTGTCCAGGACATGAGCGATCTGCTCGACGCCAGTCTTCTCGAACAACGAACGGAACCGGTCGTGCGCCTGCGCTTTGGTGGGGCGAACGATCACACCGGTCAGCGCACCGAAATCGGTGAACTCACGTCCGGCTGCCTCCGCTGCCGCCCGCGCGGCAGAGAATTTGTCTTCGATGAACGACGTCTCGCGCAACATCGCCAAGTAGGTATCGAGAACCTTGCCTGAATTCGCCAGGCCTGCAGGCGAATCACCGGTGCCCCACAGCGGAACCTGATGCCCTGTGGGCGCATCGATACGCAGTGGTGTGTTGGGAAAGTTCGACTCGGTCCCTTCGGAGTAGATGCGGCGGAAGTCTGCCCAGTACTGCTCCCCCAACTCGTAACGCTCGTCGTGAGGCACGTTCATGTCGTACTTGGTCAGGATGTTTTCGCGTCCGTTGACCGAGTTGATCAACAGTCGGCCACCACTGAAGGCGTCGAAGGTCAACGCCTTTTCTGCCAGCAGTCTCGCCGGCGTCATGTTCGCGTAGACGGCGACGAGGAACTTCATGCGCGTGGTGTGCGCTGCAGCCCAGGTCGCCGAGATGAACGGATCGTTCGGCCAGGTGGCAACAAGAGCGCCTTCGAATCCACCGTCGTCGATCGTCTTCGCGAGCTCGATCTGCCTGGCCCCGTCCACGGGGAACAGTCCGCCGGGGCTCCACGGGTAGTCCCCGTCGGCCTGGGTGAGATACCAGAATGTCTTGACGCCCATCAGTTCTGCACTCCAGCCGGCAGGTCGAACGATTCTATTCGGGCACGCGAGCGGATGGTGTCTGCATTCACGTTGTAGAGCGCGTCGAGGTACGCGACCGCGAAAGAACCGGGGCCCGAGGCATTTTCCTCGGCGATCTCCGACGCCACGGCAACATGCGTGTGCGCGGCAACCAATCCGTCCAACGCGGTCGGCGTCACGGCGAGGTAGGCCGCAACAAGGCCGCCCAGAGAGCAACCGGTACTGGTCACGCGCGGCAACAGTGCGCTGCCACCGGAAACTCGGACACCCCGAATGCCACCGCCACTATCGCGGCCCACGATGTAGTCGACCGGGCCTGATGCCGACACCGCGTCCGCGTGCTTGAGGAGTGCCAGAGCGGCGGGCACTGCGTCGGCGGAGTCGGACGCACTGTCGACGCCACGGGTGTCACCGCCGAGTCCCGCCAGCGCGATGATCTCCGACGCGTTCCCTCGGATCGCGCTGGGGTGAAAGCGCAGCAGGTCCACAGCAATACCGCTCCGCCAGGGCAGTCCACCTACACCGACCGGATCCAAAACCCATGGCGTACCGGCAGTTCGGGCCGCTTCAGCGGCTACCAGGAAGGCTTCGGCCGTTCCGTCGTCCGGCGTTCCGAGGTTGACGAGCACTCCCCCGGCGATGGCAGCGAACCCACCTGCCTCGTGAACATTGTCGATGTGAGCGTTGCTTGCGCCGGCAGCGAGCAGAACATTGGTCAAGAAATTCGCCGAAACGATGTTGGTCAGCGACTGGACGAGCGGCACCTGGTCGCGGAGTGCGTCGATCGCAGAGGCGACGGTTTCGACAGAGACAGTGTCAGACATAAGATTTCCTTCAAAGCGAATGGTGGTATCGGGACTACGGCGATTCAGGATCGCTGACATCGATCGTCCGGAATCGCGCTTTCGGACTCACGGCCGACAACCATCGGCAAAGCCGGAACTGCAGTCCATTCCTCCAACGAACCGTCGTACACTTTGACGTCCTCGTAGCCGCTGCGGATCAGCGCAAGCGCCGTCAAGCACGCCGAAACGCCACCGCCGCAATAGATCACGACAGGTTCGGCGACGGCAGGCACAACCTCGGCAGATCTCGACAGAAGATCGTCCACCGGAAGCATCCTGGCATCGGCGTCGAGAAGACTCTTCGCGGACAGATTCACACTCGACGGGATATGCCCGCGTCGCGAGTATCGTGTCTTCTCCGTTCCCTCGTACTGCTCAGGCGAGAGAGCACACACCAGCGTGCCGGCTACTTCTCCCGAGGACAGTGAGGCAACGCGCGGTAGATCGACCCATAGGCCGAGGTCCGTCACGCTCCAACGCGCCGAAGCCGACGTGTGAATTACGTCGTCGCCGCTCGCGAGAGCGAAGCCGCGTCGAGTCCATTCGGCGAGGCCACCGTCGAGGACTCTCGCTTCGATGCCGGCATTGCGAAACACCCACCAGAGCCGTGACGCCCAGGTGGTCGAACCCTGGTCGTAGATCACGATTGTCGCGCCCGTCTCGATACCACTGGATTGGAGATCGGAAACCAACTGCTCCGTTGACGGGTGTGTGAAATGCAGCGCCGCTTCCCTTTCGGAGAAGACGTCCATGAGGTCGATGTGCCGAGAACCCGGGATGTGCGAGGAGACCCAGCCGTCGTACCCGGATTCCGGGCGGTAGTCACCGTCGAATCGCGCGGGAGGAAAATGAACCGTCGCGTCGAGCACAGCGACGCCTCCCTCACGCAGCATCGCGTCGAGTTCAGCGGCACTCACCAGCGGCGACGCGGTCTCTCCAGCCACTTCGGACCCTCTCCATCGGAAACGAACAGCTACGAACCTAAATGAGTACTAGCGTATACGCAAGTACTCACTCGTAGTCGATGGCATAATCGAACGCGTTCTACTTGAACGCACAGGAATGGGGACACATGGAACTCGACGCCGATACGAGCACCACCGATCTGCTGGTGCCGGAGGCTGCGCTGGGCCGGTCCGATCAGACTTCGAGGCAGTACCTGCGCCTGCGGGCCGACATCCTGGCCGGCAAGTTCCCCCAGGGCGCTCCGCTGCACGAGACTCAATTGTGCGAATCGTACGGCGCATCGCGTACCCCGATCCGGGAAGCACTCAACTGGCTCGCGCACGACGGTCTACTCGAGCGAGCGGCCCGCGGTTTTCGTGTCCGCTCCGGCACACCCGAGGACGTCATCGAAATCTACGCAGCGCGGGTAGCCCTCGAATCGGAAGCTGCCGGGGCTGCCGCACTCCGCCACAGCGATCTCGACCTTGCCCGACTGGACGGATTACACGAGTTCTGCTGCACTGCAACCGAAGGCACCGAGGTGCGTTCCGGGAACTTCAAGTTTCACGAGGCCCTCTGGCAGGCCGCCCACAATTCCACGATCACCTCACTGCTGATCCGCCTCACCACCCAATTGCGAATCTACGACAGCGGCCCGCCGTCGAACTACGGCGAACCGGACCTGCTCAATTCGGAACATCAAGAGATCCTGAACGCCATCCGCGCCAGGGACGAATCGTCCGCGCGTGGCCACATGCGCAACCATCTCGAGCGCAGTCGCGACCAGCGGATAAGGATGTTCGCCAGCCGCTGACTTCAGACAGCCCCGAGTTCTGCACACTGACGCCTACGCCGCCGTCAGTCAGGCGGGGAGCGTGCCGATCTCGACGTCGTACACGCTCTCGGCCGGGCTCGACATCACTCGGTCCGCCATCTCCTGTTTGAGCACTGTCAGCCGCGCTTCGTCTTCGGCTGTCCGGTCAGTCTTGCGGGAGAGAGTGATCAACTCGTCGACGACAAATCCCTCCCGAACAGTCAGCGTGGCGCTCGCGCCGCGATAGCCGACCCGAAAGACATACAGTGCGAGCGTATTTCCTCGTTCAGGCCGGGCCAGGGAACTGTCGACGGTGTACCGCCCTTCGGTCACCGCGCGCGTGACCAACTCGAACGCGTCGCGCACTCCTGGTCCGCCGTGTGCAGTGGTGACGACCAACTCGCGACGCTCGACAGAGCCTTCCCCGCCGAGCACACCGAGTGCGCGCTCGAGGACTTTGTAGGCATGCGCCACCCCTCCCGGCGCCTGCGGCCCGTGATAGCGCAGAGCATCCTCGTACGTGAAGTCGAGCGTCGTACCGTGATCGGTCACGATCAGCGAGTCGGTCATGATGGGCGTCCTTGCCGGTCAGTGCTGGCGGTCGATCGGATTGTTGCGCGAGACAATGAGCGGATCGACCGGCGTGAAAGGAAATTCCGGCAGATCGCGTTCCGGAACACCGAACGAGGCCGAGAGAACGCCGCGCGAGAACGCGGAAGCCGTTGCACGGTAGCCTATGTCGCCCGGCGTCGGCTGGTCGAAGAAGATGAGGAAGTTGATGTCCTCGTCACCTAGAACCTCGATGTGATGGGGATAGGCACGCGGAACGAAATACACCTGACCCGGCTCGAGTAGATAGGTGTCGAGCGACCCGTCCGGATCGAGAACCGTCATCCGCCCGTGACCACGATGCACGTATCCCATTTCAGCAGTGACGGGATGCCAGTGTGGCTCACGCATCCCACTCTCGCGAATAGTTAACGAGTACATCGAAAGATCCTCCAGCGCCGCCCAATACTGCTTGCGCGCCACCTTCGCCTGTCCGTACGGATAAGCGAGAGGGGCGATCTGGCCTTCGAGGTCGAAGAGATGCGCGTTGGGAAAGCCGGCGGTGTCGGGAACGACGGCGGCGCCGTCCCGCCGCACTATCTGGGACGCATCGGCCCTACCGAAGACGTCAAAGGCCGACGCGGCGAGGTCGTAGGTATTGCCGAGCACCGCGTTCGACATTGCGCTTACGCTGCTCTGCAATGAAAAGTGCTGCGGGAGAGAAGTTCGCAAGGCAGCAATGATCTCCGCTTCCCCCTCTCCGACATTCTCGATGTGATAAATCGCGCCGGATTCGACGTGATACATCTGCCCCGTTAGCACCACGAAACTGGCGAACTCGTCGGCATTGCCCAGCAACGAGACGAGCACGGTTCCGCGGGTGACGTAAGCGATCTGGTTCGCGTTGACGTTCCATTGTGGTTCGCGGATCGCGCCGGGGCCGAGAACAATTCGTTTGATCGACAGACCGGACAGGATGGGCAACGAACTCGAGTCGAGCTGCGAGATCGATCCGAGTTCGTTCTCGAAAACGCTGGGACCATCGCGCAACGACGCAACGTGTGTAGACATGGCCTTGGATCCTTTTCGACTCTGGTCCTTCCGCCTCGCTGACGTCAGTCCTCGATGAACGCGAGAATGTCCTGGTCGAGTGTCTCTTGATATGAGCCGTAGATGCCGTGCGGTGCGCCGGGATACACCTTCAGCGTCCCCTTCTTCACCAACTTGATCGCCTTCTCCGCCGCCGCGCCGATCGGCACGATCTGATCGTCGTCTCCCTGAGCGATGAGGAACGGAACGTCGATGGCTTCGAGATCGGAAGTCTGGTCTGTCTCGGAGAATGCCTTGACGCAGTCGTAGGCCGCGGCGAGGTTGACCAACATCCCCTGCCTCCAGAAGTCGTCCTTCGCGCCTTGCGAGACGTCGGCCCCTTCGCGGTTCGCACCGTAGAAGCTCTCGCTGAGATCCTTGTAGAACTGCGATCGGTCTCGCAGAACTCCCTCGCGAATGCCGTCGAACACCTCGATCGGTGTGCCTTCGGGGTTGCCGTCCGACTTGACCATGATCGGCGGAACGGCGCCGGCGGTGATCACCTTGGCCACGCGCCCTTTGCCGTGCTGCGCCGCATAACGGACCACTTCCCCGCCGCCGGTCGAATGGCCCACCAGGATCAGGTCTTTCAGGTCGAGTGTGTCGATCAGCTCAGCCAGGTCCTTGGCATATGTATCCATGTCGTTGCCGGTGTACGTCTTCGACGAGCGACCGTGTCCTCGACGATCGTGCGCGACAGTCCGGTATCCGGCGTCGGCGAACAGCTTCATCTCGACCTGCCACGCGTCGGAACTCAGCGGCCACCCGTGGCTCAGGACGATCGGCCGGCCGGTGCCGTGCTCGGTGTAGTAGATCTCGGTTCCGTCGGAGGTGGTGATGTAGGGCATGTTCTGCTCTTCTCTGTCGAGTCGTGGAGTGAGGTCCGGACACGGTGCCCGGTACCCGCACTCTGCGAGTGCCCACTACGGGGGCAGTCGACTCATCGATCGACAGAAATCTGCGGGGGCAGAAGACTGCGGCCCGGCACCACGAAGCGTGGTGCCGGGCCGGACCCTTATGCCAGAGGGAACGATCAGTAATCGTCCTCCGTGTAGACGATCATGCCGCGCAGGTTCTTTCCCTCGAGCATGTCTGCGTAGCCCTCGTTGATCTCCTCGAGCTTGTAGGTCTTGGTCACCAACTCGTCGAGTTTGAGTGCGCCGCTTCGGTAGTGATCGAGCAACTTGGGAATCTGAGACCGTGGTCCTACCCCGCCGAAGATGGCTCCCTGCAAACGCTTCTGCAGAAGGGTCAGCTCGAAGAGGCTGAGCGTCACCTGCGAATCCGCGTAATGCCCCATTCCGACGACCACAACCTGACCACCCTTACCCGTCGCACTGAGCGCGGGCTGAATGATGTCGCCGTGGATTTCTCCCACGGTGATCACGGTGACGTCGGCCATCTTGCCCCAGGTGATCTCACCGATCACCGGTAACGCTTCCTCGAGTGAGGCAAACGTGTGTGTGGCGCCGAATTCCTTTGCCTTGTCGCGCTTGAATTCGACGGGATCGATCGCGATCACAAAGCGCGCTCCAGCGGACGCCGCGCCCTGCACCGAGTTGATTCCGACGCCGCCGACGCCGACGACCACAACCGTGTCACCGACCTTGGCTCCGCCGATCGCGGTGGCCGATCCCCAACCGGTGGCAACACCGCAGCCGAGCAAGGCCGCCTTGTCGAGCGGGATGTCCTTCTCGATCTTGATCACGGACGCCTCGTTGACGGTCACGTACGGCGAGAAAGTTCCGAGCAGGCACATCTGGATGACCGGTTCGTCGTTGAGCGTTACGCGATAGGTCTTGTCGGAGATCGCCTGCCCGGTCAGCAGGCCGGCTCCCTCGTCGCAGATGTTCTGCAGACCTTTCGCACAGGACGGACAACGTCCGCACGCGGGGATGAAGGCGAGAACCACGTGGTCGCCTTCTTCGACGCTCGTGACTCCCGGGCCGACCTTCGTCACCACTCCGGCACCTTCGTGCCCGCCGAGGGCCGGGAAGAAGGGCAGCGGGCTGGCACCCGTACGCAAATGTTCGTCCGAATGGCACAGTCCCGATGCGGCGAGTCGGACCTGCACCTCACCCGAGACCGGGTCCCCCAGCTCGACCTCTTCGATCTCCCACGCCTGACCTGGCGCCTTGACTACCGCTGCCTTGACCTTCACCTGCACTCCTCGAAAATCTTCGTGATGCACGGACGACGAAAGAACGCGCCGGCATTTGTGTCGCCGATCACACTCCATGTACGAGTGTGCCTGAAGTAGCCCGAGAATACCGCCGGTCCGCGCGCCTTTTTGGTAGCCGCCTCTACCGGAAAGGCACACGGCTAATATGGACACAGTGGCCAAGGGAACTCGCAAGACCAGAACTCGCAGCAGTACTCCCGAGCGAGGCGAGTCCGGCCCGGTCGCCGGCACTTTCCCCATCGATACCGGGACGTGCGAACTAGTCCGCGATCAATACTCCGACGACAGCTGGATCATCCAGATCAACGGAGTGCCCAGTTCCCACGTGAACGTCGCAGATCCGACGGTGCTCGATTTCGAGTACATGCGGTGGATCGCGCATCTGGTCGATTCCGAACGTGACAAGGCCGAGCGCCTTCGGGTTCTGCACCTCGGCGGCGGAGCCTGCTCCATGGCCAGGTACTTCGCCGCCACCTACCCCGACGCGCGTCAGGTGGTTGTCGAAATCGACGGCGCCCTGGCCGAACTCGTGCGCGATTGGTTCGACCTTCCGCGCGCACCACTGCTGCGCATCCGCGTCGGCGAGGCCCGCGCCGTCACCGAAACTCTCACCGAGTCCACCCGGGACATCGTGATTCGGGATGTCTTCGCCGGCAGCACAACTCCGACACCACTGACGACGGCGCAATTCACCACCCACGTACGACGCGTACTCGCACCGGGCGGCATCTACATCGTCAACTGCGGCGACACCCCGGATCTCCAGGGCGCGCGCAGTGAGGCCGCGACCATCGGCGCCCAATTCGAACACATGGCGATCATCGCCGATCCCGCAATGCTCAAGGGCCGCCGCTACGGCAACATGATCATCGCCGGCAGCGACGTACCGATCGGCGGGCAACCGTCGCTCGCGCGCGAACTACTCGGCGGCGGAGTGCCCGCCCACGTCTGGCAGGACGCCGAAGTCCGCAAGTTCGCCGCGAACGCGCCGGTTCGACAGGACTGACCGACGGCACTACTCGCCGCCGAACACCCTCTCCACCACAGCCTTTGCCCGTCGTGTGATGCGCAGGTAGTTGTCGAGGAACTCCCCTGCGTCGTCGCCGTATCCGGCGACCTGCGCCACCGCCGCGAGGACACGGCCAGGGCCGGGAAGCTGGTCTGTCGGCTTGCCCCGCACCAGAACGAGGCAGTTGCGTGCCTTCGTCGCGGTGATCCAGGCGTCACGCAGCAGTTCGACGTCACCTTCGCTGAGCAGTTCCGCGGCCCCGATAGCGTCGAGAGTTTCCAGCGTCGACGTGTTGTGCAACGACTCGATCTTGTCGGCGTGGCGCAGCTGCAGCAGTTGCACAGTCCACTCGATGTCAGCCAGGCCGCCGCGACCCAGTTTGGTGTGCGTGGCCGGATCGGCTCCGCGCGGGAGCCTTTCGGAATCGACGCGCGCCTTGATGCGCCGGATCTCGCGCACCGCCGCGTCACTGACGCCGCCTTCGGGGTAGCGGGTCTTGTCGATCATGTGCAGGAACCGCAGTCCCAGTTCAGGGTCACCGGCAACCGGATGCGCACGTAGGAGCGCTTGGATCTCCCACGCCTGAGCCCACTTCGCGTAGTACGCGTCGTAGGACTCGAGAGTGCGCACCATCGGTCCGTTACGACCTTCCGGGCGCAGTCCGGTGTCGACTTCGAGCGGCGGATCGGTACTCGGAGCACCGAGAAGCTTGCGCACCTTGTCGGCAATGCTGTTGGCCCACTTGACCGCAACGGTCTCGTCGACGCCCTCACGGGGTTCGCACACGAACAGCACGTCAGCATCGGATCCATAGCCGAGTTCGCCGCCGCCGAGTCGACCCATGCCGATGACGGAGAAGCTGGCCGGCGCCTCGGTTCCGAGTTCGGTGACGCTGGCCTTGATCACCGCGGAGAGCGACGCGTTGAGCACCGCGGCCCACACCGAGGACAGCGCCTTGCAGACGGCGGGCACATCGAGCATGCCGAGGATGTCGGCCGAAGCGATGCGTGCAAGTTCGTGTCGCCGCAGCGAGCGGGCCGCGGCCACAGCACGATTGGGATCACTGTGTCGACCGGAGGCGGTGAGGATTCCGCGAGCGACGTCTTCGGGCTTCGGCTCGACCAGGCGCGGACCACTCGGTGAATCCGCGAACAAACGGATCACGTCGGGTGCCTTGATGAGCAGATCAGGTAGATACGCCGACGAGCCCAGTACGGTCATCAGACGCTCGGCGACTGCAGCCTCGTCGCGGAGCAGGCGCAGGAACCAGGTCTGGTCGACGAGCGCGTCCGAGAGCCTACGGTATGCAAGCAGACCTGCATCGGGATCCGGTGTGTCAGCGAGTGATTCGAGCAGAGTCGGCAGTAGAAGCGCTTGAATCCGACCCTTACGTGAAGCGCCACTCGTCAGTGCTGTCAGATGTCCGAGTGCATGCTCGGGTGCCGTGTAACCCAGAGCTGCCAACTGCCGAACCGCCGCTTCGGGTCCCAGGACCAGTGCTTCCTTGTCCATCCGCGCCACCGATTCGAGAAGCGGGCGGTAGAACAGTTTGGCGTGCAGGCGGCGAATACGATGTGAATTCCGCTTGATCTCGGCGCGCAGGACTCCGAGGGAATCCAGACGCCCGTCGGGCCGCATGTGCGCGGCGCGGGCCAGCCAACGCAGCGCTTCCTCGTCGTCCGGCGGCGGCAGGGTGTGCGTGCGCTTGAGCTTCTGCAACTGCAGACGGTGCTCGAGAAGGCGCAGGAATTCGTACGACGCGGTCAGGTTGGCGGCGTCGTCGCGGCCGACGTATCCACCCGCCGCCAATGCGGTCAATGCATCGACCGTGCTCTGGACGTGCAACGAACGGTCGGCCCGGCCGTGCACCAATTGCAGGAGCTGGACGGCGAATTCGACGTCGCGCAAACTTCCGCGGCCGAGTTTGAGTTCACGCTCGCGCAGTTCGGGCGGAACCATTTCCTCGACGCGTCGACGCATGGCCTGAACTTCGGGAACGAAGTCCTCGCGCTCGGAGGCGATCCACACCATCGGGCTCATCGCCTCGGAGTACTGGCGACCGAGCTCCATGTCGCCGGTCATCGGACGAGCCTTGAGCAGTGCCTGGAACTCCCAGGTCTTGGCCCAGCGCTTGTAGTACGTGATGTGGGATTCGAGGGAGCGGACCAACTCTCCGCGCTTGCCTTCGGGACGCAGCGCAGCGTCGACCTCGAAGAAAGCGGAAGTACCGATGCGCATCATCTCACCGGCAACGCGGCTGGCCGTCGCATCGGCCGGTTCGGCGACGAACACGACGTCGACGTCGGAGACGTAGTTCAGCTCGCGCGCACCACATTTGCCCATGGCGATCACGGCGAGCCGGATCGGACAGCTGCCCTCGGGGCACACCGTTGCGATAGCCACCGCCAGTGCGGCGGTCAGGGCAGCGTCCGCGAGATCGGAAAGCTGGTGACCCACAGTCTGATACGGCACTACGGGCTCGTTCTCGACGGTCGCCGCAAGATCAGCCGCAGCCAGCAGCATCAACTGGTCCTTGTAGCTCTTACGCAGAGCAACAACAGCTTCCGGCCCGGTCAGGGTGGCGCGGTAGGTCAGTGAGCCTTCGGTAGCACCCTCGTCGAGGGTGGCGCCCACGGCCTCGAGCAAAGCTGCGGTGGCCTCGTCCTTGGTAAGCAGAGCGGTGCCGTCGAGCAGTTTCCAGCCGATCGGATCCGCGGCCAGATGATCGCCGAAGGCCGAAGACGCACCCACCAGTGCGAACAACCGGCCCCGCAAGCTTTTGTCCTTGCGCAATGCCTGATCGAGCTCGCGCCACCCGTCGTCGAGCCCGTCCTTGATCCGGACAAGGGTGCGCAGAGCGAGGTCGGCATTCGCGGCACGCGAAAGTGACCACAAGAGTTCGATACTCTCGGCGTCGACCCAACCGAGCTGACGCAACTCGTCGGCAGCGGTGGGCTCGACCAGCCCGAGTCGACCCGGTCCTGGGACTGCTGACCTCGCAGCGGGCGGTTTCACCGTCACAGACCGAGGTAGGTCTTGAGCTCGAACGGCGTCACGTGGCTGCGGTATTCCTCCCACTCACGACGCTTGTTGCGCAGGAAGAAATCGAAGACGTGTTCGCCGAGTGCTTCGGCCACCAGCTCCGACTTCTCCATCTCGCGCAGAGCGCTGTCCAAGTTGCTCGGCAGTTCCTTGTAGCCCATGGCGCGACGCTCGGCGGAGGTCAACGACCACACGTCGTCTTCTGCCTCGGGCGGCAAGGTGTAGCCCTTCTCGATGCCTCGAAGACCGGCAGCAAGCAGGACCGCGAAAGTCAGGTACGGGTTGCAGGCCGAGTCTGGGCTTCGGATCTCGACGCGACGTGACGACGCCTTGTTGGGCGTGTACATCGGAACGCGGATGAGAGCCGATCGGTTGGATGGGCCCCACGACGCAGCTGTGGGTGCCTCTCCCCCGTGAACGAGTCGCTTGTACGAGTTGACCCACTGGTTCGTGACCGCACTGATCTCGTTGGCGTGCTCGAGGATGCCGGCGATGAACGCTTTGCCGGTCTCGGAGAGCTGCATCGGATCGTCCGGATTGTGGAAGGCGTTGGTGTCGCCCTCGAACAAGCTCATGTGGGTGTGCATCGCGGAGCCGGCCTGATCACTGAACGGCTTGGGCATGAAGCTCGCCCGGACGCCTTCACCGATCGCGACCTCCTTCACGACGTACCGGAACGTCATGACGTTGTCGGCCATCGAGAGTGCGTCGGCGTAGCGCAGATCGATCTCCTGCTGACCCGGCGCGGCCTCGTGGTGGCTGAACTCGACCGAGATGCCCATCGACTCGAGTGCGTCGATGGCGTGGCGGCGGAAGTTCGGAGCCGAATCGTGCACTGCCTGGTCGAAGTATCCGCCCGAGTCGGCCGGGATCGGCGGAGTGCCGTCGATCGGACCGTTCTCCAGAAGGAAGAACTCGATTTCCGGGTGGACGTAGCAGCTGAAGCCCAAGTCGCTGGCCTTGCTCAACTGGCGACGCAGGACGTGGCGCGGATCGGCCCACGACGGCGAACCGTCGGGCATCGTGATGTCACAGAACATGCGCGCGGAATGCTGCGCACCGTCCTTGTGGGCCCACGGCAGGATCTGGAATGTCGAGGCGTCGGGCCGAGCGACGGTGTCGGCTTCGGAGACTCGTGAGAATCCCTCGATGGCGGAACCGTCGAATCCGATTCCCTCCTCGAAGGCGCCTTCGAGTTCGGCGGGGGCGATCGCCACCGATTTGAGGTACCCGAGAACGTCGGTGAACCACAAGCGGACAAACCGAATGTCGCGCTCTTCCAGGGTACGAAGCACGAATTCTTTTTGGCGATCCATGCACGCGAGACTAAGCAAGCCACGTTAAATCTGTGTTACATCAGTGGTCCCGGTTAACAGAGTGATTGGTCACCATCGAATAGGCGCAGCGTACGGCGCCGCGCCGACTAACATGTCTGGCCCTCTTCCGGCGCCTTCAAGTACACGAAGTAGTCGACGACGGCATCGTCGACGCAGGAGTTTCCGTCCAGAACGACCGTGTGCTGGGTTCCGTCGAAGGTGATCAGGGCAGCGCCCAACTGCTTCGCGAGATCCACTCCGGCCTGATACGGCGTAGCCGGATCCTGCGTCGTGGACACGACGACCAGCTGAGGCAGGCCGGCATCCGCGAGGGCCTGGGGGTCGAGCGCGTGGGGGCTGCCGGTTGCCGGAACGGGCCAGAACGCGCACAGGTCGAGCGGCGCTTGACCGGTCCCTCGGCCGTCGTCGAGGAACGGGGCCGCTTCGCGGTACCGGGTATCGGACTCGCCGGCCTCGGCGCGGTCGGTGGTTGCCGGATCGTCCACGCAGCGAATGGCGTTGAACGCGTCGTTGATGTTGGAGTAGCTGCCGTCGTCCTCACGGCCTTCGTACATGTCGGCGAGATTGAGCAGCGAGTCGCCGCGTCCGTCGGCCAGACTCGACAGACCCCCACGCAGCGGCGTCCACAACTGTGGCGAATACAGAGCCTGCTGGACGCCCGTGATCGCGTCGGAATAACTCAGCCCGCGCGGATCGGTGGTCTGTGCCGGCTTCTCGATCAACGGATCGACGAGTGCCTGAAAGCGCGCTTGCGCCTGCGCCGGATCGTCACCGAGCGGGCAGTCCGTTCGCGAGACACAGTCGGCGACAAAGGCGTCGAACGCGCCTTGGAAACCCTGACCTTGCAGGACCACTTCGTCGACCGGATCCTGTTCGGGGTCGAGCGCGCCGTCGAGGACCATCGCTCGGACGTTCTGCGGAAAGGTTTCCGCGTAAGTGGATCCGAGCCGGGTTCCGTACGAGAACCCGAGGTAGTTCATCTTCGGATCGCCGAGAACGCCACGAATGACGTCCATGTCTCGAACCACCTCGTAGGTACCGACATGCGCGAGGAACTCCGTACCGGTCCGCTCAGCGCACTTGGCGGCGTAGTCCTTGCTGTCCGCCTCGGCGAGGGCAATGCCCTCCGGTGTCATGTCGACGTTGACCTCCGCACGCTCCGCGTCTGTCTCCTCCGGCGTCAAACACCGAACCTGCGGCGTCGACGCGCCGATCCCCCGCGGATCGAAGCCGATCATGTCGAAACGCTCCTGCAGTTCGGTGCCCGAACCCGACGTGGCCATCGACAGCCCGGACCCACCCGGCCCGCCGGGGTTCAGCAACAGCGAGCCGATGCGGTCACCGGTGGCCTTCGAACGCGAGATCACCACCTTCGCGGTATCGCCGCTCGGATTCGCGTAGTCGACGGGAACGCTCACCTCGGCGCAGTCGACCCCTCTCCCCAGCGGCGCAGTTCCTTCTTCGACGAACTGGTCGCACGAACCCCAGTCGAGCGTCTGCTCGTAGAATTTCTCCAGGCCGGACGGCACCGCGGACGCGGCGGAACCAGCGGGTTCCACCGATTCGGGAGTGCCTTCCGAACTGGTGCAACCGACAACCAACACGAGCACTGCTGCGCTTCCGGCGAGGGCACCGGAGAGGCGAACGAACTTCGACATGCCATCGATCGTGCCAGGAAACCGCGATAGCCAGCGGTTCGCCTCATCTCGGCACCTACCTGATACGCGCGCGGTGATGTGACCCATTGCACCCCGTCAACTATTCGTGTCGGCGATGTCCGGTGGCAGACTGAACAGGTCATCACCCACACCCGGGGACCCGAAGGCGATCAACGCTCAGGGCCTCGAGGCCAGAAAGGGACAACGATGTCCGAAACACCTCTCTACGGTTCTGTACCCACTGCAGCTTCTGTACCCACTGCAGGCTCTACCGATGCACCGAAGCGTAAGACGCGCATTCACCACCTCGCCGAGATGAAGCAGAACGGCGAACGCTGGTCGATGCTCACCGCTTACGACTACTCCACGGCACGCATCTTCGAAGACGCAGGCATCCCGGTGCTGCTCGTCGGCGACTCGGCCGCCAACGTCGTCTACGGCTACGACACCACCGTGCCGATCACCGTCGACGAACTGCTCCCGCTCGTGCGCGGCGTCGTTCGCGGCGCACCGCACGCGCTCGTCGTCGCCGATCTCCCCTTCGGCACCTACGAGGGTTCCGCCGAGCAGGCCCTGGCGACTGCCACACGGTTCATGAAGGAAGGCCTCGCGCACGCCGTCAAGCTCGAGGGCGGTGAGCGGATGAGCAAGCAGATCGCGGCAATCACCTCGGCCGGCATCCCCGTCATGGCTCACGTCGGATTCACCCCGCAGAGCGTGAACTCGCTCGGCGGTTTCCGCGTCCAGGGTCGCGGCGACGCGGCCGAGCAGCTTGTGGCGGACGCCATTGCTGTCCAGGAAGCCGGGGCGTTCTCCGTCGTCATGGAAATGGTTCCGGCCGAGATCGCGGGCCAGGTCAGCCGCAAACTCACCATCCCCACCGTCGGCATCGGGGCCGGTTCCGAATGCGACGCTCAGGTACTCGTCTGGCAGGACATGGCGGGTTACACGAGCGGTAAGACAGCCAAGTTCGTCAAGCGTTTCGGTAACGTCGGTGACGAACTGCGTTCCGCAGCCGCAGCCTATGCATCAGAAGTTCGCACTGGCGCTTTCCCGGCCGCAGAACACAGTTTCTGATCCGAGACCGGCGAACGCCGCCTGTCTCTCAACCAGCCAGGGGTGCGTTCAATGATCGGTAACCGTCGAAGTTCTACTGCCGCAGCTGTAGTCGGTGCGGCAGCTCTCGTCACGGTGCTGAGCGGATGCGCGGGAGGGTCCACAAACTCTCCCGCGCCCAGCAGCACTACGCCCGCGAGTTCCACCACGACGGCGCCGGCAACAAGCTCCGCGTCCGGTTCGACGTTCACCGACGCTCAGGTCCAGCAGTTGTGCTCGGATATGGAAGGGCAGCTGCAGAACTGGCGGACCGTCACCCCGACGCTCGGCAAGGGTGGACTGAACACGATCGTCATCACGTGGGCGACGCAGAACGGCATCAACCTGCTCGATCTCGCCCAGAACCGCGAAAGCATCGACGCGGCAACCTCGGCCGCGTGCCCCGATGTCCGGAGCGGCGCGATTTCCGCACTCGAGATCCCCGATCTCGCCTCCGGACTGGTGGGCTTCTGATGACCGACACGTCAGCCACTTCAGGGCAGCCGTCGGCTCTTCGGAGTCTGTATCCCCCGATCGAGCCCTTTGTCACCGGTTTCCTCGATGTCGGTGACGGCCAGAGCATGTACTGGGAAGTCAGCGGCAATCCGGACGGCAAGCCAGTGGTGTTCCTGCACGGTGGCCCCGGCGGCGGTGCACAACCGGCGGTGCGCCAGTTCTTCGATCCGGCCGCATACCGGATTGTTCTTCTCGACCAGCGCGGCTGCGGGCGATCCACCCCGCACGTTGCCGACGGCGCCGACCTGTCGGTGAACACGACCGACAAGCTGCTGGCCGACATCGAAGCCCTGCGGGAACATCTGTCGATCGACAAGTGGATGGTCTTCGGCGGGTCCTGGGGTTCCACGCTGTCCATCGCCTACGCCGAAACGTTTCCCACGCGCGTCACGGAACTGGTCCTGCGCGGGATCTTCCTCCTGCGTCGCAGCGAGATCGACTGGTACTACAACGGCGGCGCCGGAAACATCTTTCCGGAGCGCTGGGACAAGTTCCTCGAACCGGTGCCCGAGGCGCAGCGCGGTGAAGACCTCGTCGCGGTCTATCACCAATTGCTCCATTCCGAAGACCCCGACGTCGCAGCCCGGGCAGCGATCGCCTGGTCTGCCTGGGAAGGATCGACGAGCTACCTGTATCCACAGGCGGACAAGATCGAACAGAACTCCGAGACCAGGTTCGCCTTGGCCTTCGCTCGCATCGAGAATCACTACTTCGTCAACGGCGGATTCTTCGACGAGGGTCAGCTCCTACGCAAAAGCTCCGCACTGCACGGCATTCCGGGGACGATCGTCCAGGGCCGCTACGACGTCGTCTGCCCCGCCACCAGTGCCTGGGCACTGCACAAGGCGTGGCCCGAATCCAAGCTCGTGATCGTCGACGACGCCGGACACTCCGCGATGGAGCCCGGCATCGCACATCACTTGGTGGAAGCCACCGATTCGTACCGGTAGCTCCCTACGCCGGGAACGTGAATTCCACCGTCCGTTTGACGGTGTCGACGGCGGTGAGTCGCACCTTTGCGCGCTCACCGTCGTCGGGCGTTCCGACGCATTTCGCAATCACGGCGACCGACGGGACAAACACTTCCGCCGAGCGCTTTCCGTCCTTGGCGCGCATCACCACCGCGTCGAAGACCTCGCCGACCCGGCCGTCGAGCAGCGTGGACTCGGTCAGATCGATGCACGCGCGGTCGACCTTGTTCGCCAGTGAGTCGGACCCACTCATGATGTCGGGCAACTCGGGAAGGGCGGTGCGCACCCATTCCGGTACCGCCGTACCAGCTGTGATCGCCAGACACACCTCGGTGCTGAAACGATCGGACAGGCGGCGTAGCGGAGCCGTGACGTGAGCGTAGGGCGCTCCGATCCCCGCATGCACCGTCAACTCCGGTAATCGGCCGTCGAAGGCCGCGTAGTCTGCGCCGCGCAGCAACGACGGCGCAACCGACATCAGCGCCATCGTCGACGGCTCGCCCGAGTCGAGGCCGGCAAGAATCTGCCCGACGCTTTCCCCCTCCGGCCACGTGATACCCAGCGCCACTGCAGTTCTCCGCAAGGTCCGAACCACGGACTCCTCGGCGGGCGGCAGCGTGCGAAGCAACCCGATACCTGCGTCGATCATCATGCGGCCGGCACACATCCCGGTCAGTAGCGACACTTCTGCGTTCCAGTCGTCCGCTTCGGTGCGTGGCTCCAACTCGATCCGCCAGCGAACCGAGGACTCGTCCTCCGGCTGCTCCCGAACCACTGACTGCTCGGGCAGTTTCAGCTCGATGGCACCCCTGGCAACCGCCGAGGCACTGCGCAATCGTCCGAACTCCGGTAGTGCGGCGATCGACGGATGCAAGGTGCCCGCGTCCGCGTCGCGCTGCACGGTCGAATAATCCAGACGCGCCACAGATTTCACCAGAGCTCGCCTCACCTGCCACGACGTGGGCTCGGCTTGGGCATCCAACTCGATACGCCACAGCGCGGCGGGGCGAACCACGTCCGGCAGCAGGCTCGCCGATCCCTCCGACAACGCCCGAGGATGCAGCGGAACGGAACCGTCCGGGAGATAGAAGGTTTGGCCACGTTTGCGGGTTTCGATGTCGAGCGCACCACCTGGCGACACCACCGCCGCGACGTCGGCGATCGCGTAGTGCACGACGTACCCGGTCGACGTCTTCTCGATGTGCACTGCCTGGTCGAGGTCCATCGATCCGGGAGGGTCGATGGTCACGAAGGCGATACCCGTTTCGTCGACACGCCCGGCACCGAAACGATCCACGGCATTCTCGGCCTCGGCCTGCGCCGCGGCCGAGAATGCTCCTGGCAAATCGAATTCCGCCCGAACCACTCCGAAGTCGATTCCCTGCACCATCATTCGACCTGCGGGCACGCGTCCTCCATGATCGGTTCGGGCCGGTCCAGCAGCTGTACCGGTCCCAGTTGTTCCAGCCTCAGTTGTTCCAGTCTTCGTCTGCCCGATCGGCGGCTTTGTTGCGTTCGGCCGCGATCTTCAATGCATGCTCGGCAGAGTCCCGATCAGGGTACGGCCCCATCCTCGTCAGCGAGGACGCACCCTTTCCCTGCGTGACGGAACCGTCGGACACGTCGAAGTACCAGAGTCGATCTTCATCAGTCATATCCACAGTGTGACATCAGAGTGAGATAGAAGCTTGTAGATCGCTGTGAGACTGATATTCTTTCTACTTGGCCTGGCAGGTGAGAACCGGACATTCGAACGGTGAGTTCTGCTTGAATGCCCAACACAAGCTACGAACAGAAAATGGAGTGCGCATGTCCGCAATTCTTTACGATTACCTCCTCCCGCTCATGGGCCATGACGCGGCAACGTACTGGGCTACGCTGCTGGTCATCAAGCCTGTCTGACAGCTTTCGACCAAAAAAGGAAGACCCCCACCGATCCGGTGGGGGTCTTCCTTTTTGCTCTCTTGCAGATCGCGGGCGGACGAGTCGGCGTGTAAGCCGGATCCTGTCCTGCGACACCGAAGTGCCGAGTGGCGACCATCCATCTGGGCACACCGTCGCCGGGTGCCTCGAGCGGTTCACCCGCAGGCTCGGGCGAGCAGCCCTCGAACACCTGCGCAGCCGCACCGCGGGCGATGCGACCTTCAACCTTGCTCCGGGCGGGGTTTACCTAGCCACCCCGGTCACCCGAGGTGCTGGTGCGCTCTTACCGCACCGTTTCACCCTTACCTGCCTCGAAAGGCAGGCGGTCTGTTTTCTGTGGCACTGTCCCGCGAGTTGCCTCGGGTTGCCGTTAACAACCGCCCTGCTCTGTGGAGTCCGGACTTTCCTCGGCCCCAGGCCTGTGCGTGGTACACGCTGGTTCCAGAAGCCGCGGCCGCCCGGCCAACTCGTCCGCCCCCGTATGCTACCGGGCGCCTGTCGGTGGTCGGCACTATGGTCACCTTATGACTCGGTACGTGGCCCTGCTACGCGGTATCAACGTGGGCGGCATCAACATCAAGATGGCGGACCTGGCGAGAGTCTTCGGTGACCTCGGATTCGAAGGCGTGAAAACCGTCCTGGCCTCCGGCAACGTTCTGTTCGACAGTCCGAGCACCGACATCCCGTCGTTGAAGAAACAGATCGAATCCGCCCTTGCCCGCGAGTTCGGCTACGAGGCTTGGGTATTCGTCCTCGACATTCCGACACTGCAAGCGATCGTGGACAACTACCCGTTCGAGCGCGAACGCGAGGGTTGGCATGCTTACGCGATGGTTGCCTCCGAGCCTGAAATCCTCGAGGAATTGAGCGCTGCGGCAGCGCAACTCGATGCCTCGGTCGAACGCGTGGTGGCCGGCGACGGAGTCCTGTACTGGGAGGTCGAGAAGGGGCAGACCGTCAAGAGCGCGTTCGGCAGGAACACCGGAAAACCGAAGTTCAAGGCCTTCACCACAACCCGAAATCTGAACACGCTCTACAAACTGCTCAAATGACGCTCGCCCCGACACGGAGCACCAACGCGTGACTCTTCTACCGATCCTGCTCGTCGCCCTCGTCCTCGTCTTTGCGATAGTGCGTCCACGCGAGCTCCCCGAGATCGTCATCGCCGGGCCGGCAGCCGTCGTCGTTCTCCTGACCGGCGTCGTCACTCTCGACGAAGCCCGCGAAGAACTGACGAGCATGGCACCCACCGTCGTCTTCCTGGTTGCCGTGCTGGTTCTCGCTCATGCCGCGGACGCTCTCGGCGTCTTTCGCTGGGTCAGCCAGATCCTGCAGCAAAAATCCCTTGCCGATCCGCACCGGTTGCTGATGTACGTATTCGGCGCCGCTGCCCTGACCACGGCGGTGCTGAGCCTCGACGCCACCGTCGTGCTGCTGACGCCCGCAGTGATCGCGGCCGCACGATCCATCGGAGCAAGTCCGCGGCCCCATTCCTATGCCAGTGCGCACCTGTCGAACTCGGCGTCGACGCTCCTGCCGGTGTCGAACCTGACCAACCTCATCGCTTTTGCTGCAACAGGTTTGACGTTCTTGCACTTCACGGCATTGATGGCGTTGCCGTGGATCGTGACGATCGCTGTCGAATATCTGATCTTTCGACTGTTCTTCCGCTCGGAACTCGTGCGGGACGACAGCGCAGATCCGCCTGCGGCAGCCAGATCTGCGCCTGCGCCGATTCTGCCGCTGACGGTGATCGGACTGACGCTGCTCGGTTTCGCGGTTTCGGGTTTCTTCGGGATCGAACCCGCCTGGATCGCCGTGGTGGGTGCGAGTGTCCTGGGAGCGATCGCTCTGGCTCGGCACCGTACGACCGCCGCCAAGATGATCTACGCTGCCGACCTCTGGTTCTGCGCGTTCGTCCTGGTTCTCGGGATCATCGTCGCCGGAGTCGCGAACGGGCCGGTGGGCGAATGGATTGCGCAGATCCTGCCAGGCGACACCAGCTACAGCTCACTGCTCTTTGTCGCCGCGGTAGCTGCGGTTGCGTCCAATCTCGTCAACAACCTGCCGGCAACGTTGCTGATGATCGCAGCGCTCGGAACGGCGGCACCTCCAGCTCTGGTGCTCGCGATGTTGATCGGCGTCAACCTCGGCCCCAACCTCACCTACGTGGGCTCTCTCGCGACCATGCTCTGGCGACGAGTTGTCGCCAGCGCGGGCGCACCGCCCACGCTGGCGACATTCACTCTGCTCGGGATCATCACGACGCCACTGACGCTGCTCGCCGCCGTGAGTGCCCTGTGGCTGGTGATCTGATCAGAGGCTGATCAGCCGTCAGGGCTCTTTCAGCGAAGGTGTGACGTGTCGTTGACCAACCGGACCGAGGCTCCCCCGTCGGGGTAGAACTCGGTGATGCTCAGCGACGCCAGGTCCAGATGCAAGCGGTACAGCAACGACGGCCCGGCATCGAGCGCCAACTGCACCAAAGTCTTGATCGGGGTGACGTGAGAGACGACCAACAGCGTCGCGCCGCCGTAGGTCGAGATCAGGTCGTCGCGCGCGGCGACGACTCGTTCTCGCACCTCGTCGAAACTCTCGCCGCCGGGTGGACGCACCGAAGTGTCCGAGAGCCATTCGCGATGCAGGTCCGGGTCGCGCTCGGCTGCCTCGCGGAACGTGAGTCCGTCCCAGTCGCCGAAATCGGTTTCGATCAAACCCTTGTGCTCGACGACGGGAAGACCGAGCACGCGCGCCGATGCCTCTGCCGTCTCCCGGGTTCTGCCGAGGGGCGAGCAGACGATGGCGTCGATACCGCCGCGGTTCCCGAAGCGTCCGGCCGCGCCGGCAGCCTGCGCGCGGCCCAGTTCCGTGAGCTCCGGATTGCCGCGCCCGGAGTAGCGGCGATCGACCGACATCGCTGTCTGTCCGTGACGTAGCAACAACATTCGTGTCGGCTTGCCGGTGGTGGCGATCCATCCGGGAGAGCCGGCGATCTGAGGCTCCGATGTCTCTTCGGACGGCGCGGCGGGTGCAACAGGTGCGGGGGCCGCGCTCTCGATGCCGGCAGCCGCGTCCATCGCCTCGTTGGCAAGACGATCGGCATGAGAATTCTCGCCGCGCGGAATCCACGTGTAGGTCACGCGCGAGAACTGCGTCGCCAACTCGGCAGCGCGTCGCTGCAGCGGAATCATGTCCGGGTGCTTGACCTTCCATCGCCCGGACATCTGCTCGACGACCAGCTTGGAGTCCATGCGGACGTCGACCGTCGACGCTCCGAGTTCACCGGCGGCAGTCAACCCTGCGATCAGTCCGCGGTACTCGGCGACGTTGTTGGTCGCGATTCCGATGCTTTCCTTGCGTTCGGCCAACACCGAGCGGTTGGAGTCGAAGACCACGGCACCGTAGCCGGCCGGGCCGGGGTTGCCGCGCGATCCACCGTCGGCCTCGACGATGACCTGCGTGGGACTCACAGACCGGACTCCTTGGTACGCACCATGATTGCATTGCACTCAGGGCAACGAACGACGACGTCGGCCGGTGTCGCGGCGATTCGGGAGATCTCGCCGCGGTCGATCTCGATCCGGCAAGCGCCACATCGGCGTGCCTGCAGAAGCGCCGCGCCCGGTCCGCCCAGGGTGCGCTGCTTCTCGTAGACAGCAAGGAAATCGGCGGGGAATTCACCGACGAGTCGTTCGCGATCGGCGGCGCAACGCTCTTGCGCCTTGTCCAGATCGGCGACGGCGTCGTCGCGGCGACGCTTGGCGTCGATCAGCTCTTCTTCGGCCTGGGACAGCTGGGCACCGGCGTGATCGTGATCGGCCTGCAATGCCTCACGCTGCTCCATCACTTCGAGCAACTCGTCCTCGAGGAGCCCCTGCCGCCTGACCAGGCTGCCGAGTTCGTGTTCGAGTTCGGTGAGCTGCTTCGCCCCGACCGACCCACTCTGCAACAGCGTGCGGTCACGATCCTCACGCTGACGAACAGCGTCGACCTCGCCTTCGAGCTTGCGGATGTCGCGATCGATGTCGTCGATCTGGATTTCGACGGCTACGGACGCGTCTTTACGGCTGATTCGCTCGGCCTCGAGACGTTCGACTTCCTGCTGCTCGGGAAGCGCTCCGCGTCGGTGGGTGATCCGAGTGAGCTCAGCATCCACCCCGGCGAGGTCGAGAAGCTTGGATTGCACCTGTGGTTCGACGTTCACGCTGTATAACTCCTGCTGTAAGTCCGATGTCGGCAGTGCTCGCGAAGGACGGCTCTCGAAGAACTGCTCTTGAATTGTTCGTGCAACCGTACCTTGCAGAGCGCTGCACTAATGCGCACTCAAACACCAAGGATCGGTGCGAATTGTCGAAACCCGGCTTTCCCACCCCGGATTGTCGGCAAACGCGGCGTCGAGCACCGATTTCGCCTGTGCACACCACGGGTATTCACTCGCCCAATGGGCGACGTCGACCAGAGCCGGGCCACCGGCACGTAGGTGCTCGTCCGCAGGATGATGCCGCAGGTCCGCAGTGACGTAGACGTCGGCGCCCAGTCCCGCCACCACGTCGAGATACGAGTCGCCGGAACCGCCGCAAACCGCCACGGTACGAACGGTTGCGTCTGGATCTCCGGCCGCGCGAACACCCCACTCGGTCGAGGGCAGTGAGCGCGCTACTCGCGCCGTGAACTCCCGCAAGGTTTCGGGGTGGTCGAGCTCACCCAACCGCCCCAGTCCGAGTGAACTGGGGAACGCTGCGAGTTCGAAGACATCGAAGGCCGGTTCCTCGTACGGGTGAGCCGCCCGCAATACGCCCAGCACCTCACTTCGCTTTCCCCGCGGGGCAATCACTTCCACACGATCCTCGCGAACCTGCTCCACAGCGCCGACGGTCCCGATCGTCGGATTAGCTCCGTCGGCGGGCAGGAACTGACCCGTTCCGGTGACGGTCCAGCTGCATTGGCTGTAGTCACCGATCCGCCCAGCCCCTGCGTCGAAAAGTGCATCCTGCACGGCCGATGCATTCTCCACCGGAACCATGACGACCCACTTGTCGAGCGGCTGCGTCGGCTTGGGTTCGATCGGACGCAGCACGGTCAGGCCCAGAGCCTGCGCCAACGCGTCGGACACTCCGGGGTCGGCGGAGTCCGCATTGGTGTGCGCCGAAAACAGCGCACACCCGGCTTTGATGAGTTTGTGGACCAACGCACCCTTGGGCGTGTGAGCGCCGACGGTGTCCACCCCACGCAGCAGAAGTGGATGGTGAACGACCAGAAGATCGGCACCGGAGGCGATGGCGTCGTCGACCACTGCCTCGGTCGGATCCACAGCGAAAACCACTCGCGTCACCGCGTCGGCCGGATCGCCGCAGACCAGACCGACCGAATCCCACGATTCCGCCAGGGCCGGCGGATAAGCGGATTCCAGCACGGCTATGACGTCCGCAAGAGTTGGGCCGCTCACAAGATCTCCTTCATCGCTTCGATCAGTACCGAAACCTGCTCGGCTGGACGGACCGCCACACGCAACTGATCCGGGCCGAGTCCGGGAAAGGTGTCGCACCGGCGGACGGCGATACCGCGGGCACGCAGGTGCTCCCGCATCGTGGCGCCGTCACGGACGTCGATGAGCACGAACGGCCCCGCAGCGGGTTCGTGCACGGCAATCCCGATCTCGGTCAGTCGCCGGGACATGTCTCGGCGGTCCACGGCAATCGCGTCGGCTTTGATCCTCGACTGCTCGACCGCGAACGGTTCGCAGCACGCCGTGATGGCCTCGATCTGCAGACTGCCCAATGGCCAGTGGGCTCGGCCGTGAGTGAGTCGAGCGAGAAGATCCGGAGAGCCGATCGCGTACCCACACCGCAATCCGGCGAGCGCCCACGTCTTGGTCAGGCTCCGAAGCACCAGTACATCCGCCGACTCGACACCGGCGACGCTCTCCGTTTCGCCGGGCACCGCATCGCCGAAGGCCTCGTCCACCACCAGGATCCGGCCCGGCCGACGCAATGCCAACACATCGGCCTTGGGGTGAAGCACGGACGTCGGGTTGGTCGGATTGCCGAGAACGACAAGGTCCGCGGATTCGGGTATCTGTGCGGTCCGAAGCTCGAAAGGCGGCTCCAGAATCACCTGCGTCACCGGCACACCGGCCTCTCGCAGCGCCAGTTCCGGCTCGGTGAACGACGGATGGATCAGCGCTGCCGAACGAGAGCCCAGGCGCGGCAGCATCGCGAATCCCTCGGCACCGCCCGAGAGCAACAGCACCTCTTCGGGCCGGCGCCCGTGCCGCTGCGCGACCGTTTCGCGGGCTTTCAGTTCCGCTGCAGCCGACGGGTACGAACCGAGCGTCGACAGCCCTGCGGCCAGTCGATCCCGCAACCATTTCGGTGGGCCGGAGCCTTGGACGTTGACGGCAAAATCGAGTAACCCGGGCTCCGCTTCGACATCGCCGTGATGTCTCAAGCTCTCCAGGTCAACCGTTCCGGTACTCACCCGGTCAGCCTACGGTCGAGCACCGTGCGCGGACATCACCCCTGCCGTCCGGGACAATGAGTGCCGTGACGACACCACCCCTCGACCGTTTTCCGGTAGTTCTGTTCGATCTGGACGGAACCATCACCGATTCCGCTCCCGGCATCCACGGCGGCTTCCGACATGCGTTGGCAACTGTCGGCCATCCGGAGCCGACGGAAGCGATGTTGGCATCGGTGATCGGCCCACCGATGGTCGACACCTTCAGGTCACTCGGTATGGCCCCGGCGGACGTGGACCGGGCGATCGCCGCGTACATCGAGCGCTATGACGCGACCGGGTGGCAGGAGAACTCGGTGTACGAGGGCATGGACGTCGTCCTGGGTAAGGCTCGCGCGAGCGGCACCCGACTGGCCGTCGCCACTTCGAAGTCGGAGCGGTTCGCCATTCGCATCCTCGAGCATTTCGGTCTGGCCGAGCACTTCGAGTTCATCGGCGGCGCAAGTGACGACGGAACTCGGCGGGCGAAACCCGATGTGATCGCACACTCGCTGACCTCACTCGGGATCACACCCGTCCTCGCCGCCGACGGCGGAACCCCCGACGTGTTGATGATCGGCGATCGTGATCACGACGTCCTCGGCGCCGCGAAGTACGGCATCCCCACCGTCGTCGTCGAATGGGGCTACGGTTCCGCCGAGGAAGCGCGGCAAGCGTTTCGCTCCGTATCGTCGGCATCCGAACTGGGAGGACTTCTCGATGGCCGCCTCTGAACCACTCCACGTGACTGAACCACTCCATGTGACGTTTGTGTGCACCGGCAATATCTGCCGGTCACCGATGGCCGAAAAGATCTTGCTCGCGCATCTGGGCCGCGAAGGCCTCGCCGACAGGGTCCGTGTCAGCAGCGCCGGTACCGAGGGCTTTCACACCGGCAGTGACGCCGACGAGCGGACCAACGTCGTACTCCGAGCGGCCGGATATCCGACGGGCCACAGCGCCGCGCAGGTCAACGCAGATCATCTCGCAGCCGATCTCGTCGTCGCCCTCGACACGGGGCACGAACGTGAGCTTGCTCATCTCGGCGTGCCCACCGAGCGCCGGCGCCTACTGCGATCGTTCGACCCCGAGGCGGACGGAGATTCGGTTCCGGACCCGTACTACGGGGATCAGGAGGACTTCGAACTGGTTCGAGACCAGATCGAAGCGGCCATTCCCGACATACTCGACTGGATCCGCGAGCGAGCCTGAACCCGGAGCAAAATTCACTCCCGTTCGGGCAACGGATACCGTGGACGTGTGCGAAGACTGAAATTCCTGTTGCGGCCCGGTTGGTTGGTACTGGCAGCTGTGGTCGGGCTCTTCGCCTACCTGTGCTTCACCGTGCTCGCTCCGTGGCAACTCGGCAAGAACACGAAGACCGAGCATCGCAATGATCTGATCTCGAACTCGATCAACGCGGAGACCGTGCCGATCAGTGACGTCATCGTCGATTCGACGATCGCACCGGACGACGAATGGCGAAACATCACCGCGGCAGGTACCTATCTGCCCGACGCCGACATCCTCGTACGACTGCAGTCCATCGAGGGCGCACCGTCGTACGAGATCCTGACGCCTTTCCTTCTGGACGACGGCCGCACGATCCTCGTCAATCGCGGATACGTTCGGCCGATCAACGGCGCCGAGGCACCGCCCATCGCTGCTCCGCCGACCGAGCCGGTCACGCTCAACGGCCGCGTGCGCCTGTCGGAAGGCACTGCGCCCGGCCGAGTTCCGATGTTCGAGGACGGCGCCAAACAGGTCTACTCCATCGACGCACGACCGATCGGCGAGTTCATCGGAACGGACCTGATCGACGCGTACATCCAGCTCGAACCCGACCAGCCCGGCGGTCTCGGCACGATTCCGCTCCCCCAACTCGACGCGGGCCCGTACCTCTCGTACGGGTTCCAGTGGCTGGCGTTCGGCATCATGGCGCCGCTCGGACTGGCCTACTTCATCCGCGCGGAGTGGCGCGAACGTCGCAAGGAAAAGGCGGCTCAAGCAGCTGTCGACGGCTTCGCAGCGGACGACGCCGCGACCGAGAAGACTCCAGATGCGGCAGCGACCGCGCCTGCCGCACCCCCCGCCGAACCGGCTCGTACCTTCAGCCGTCGCAAGAAGCCGGAGCCGGAATCAGTGCCCCTGACGGCGCAGGAAGCCAAACTTGCCGATCGATACGGCAATACCCGCTGACATACCCGCCGACACCACTGCCGCACTGATCTGCACCGCCGACGAGAGCCTCGACGCGCGGCGCAGATCGTTCGGCGTCGGCACGGGCCCGCGGCCGAGGACGGGACGCATCTCCACCCCGTGCGCGTACTCGGTCCGGCCGCCCAACGAAATGCCCAACGCCCCTGCCGCCGACGCTTCCGCGACGCCCGCATTGGGGCTTGGATGAGCCGCTGCGTCGCGTTTCCACGCTGTCAGCGATTCGTGCACCGAGCCGCCCACCACCGGTGCACACGCAGCCGTCAGCGCGCCGGTCAGCCGAGCCGGGATGATGTTGACCAGGTCGTCGAACCTCGCCGCAGCCCACCCGAATCTGAGGTATTTCTCGGAGCGATAGCCGATCATCGCGTCGAGTGTGTTGGCAGCGCGGTAGGCGAACAGACCCGGCACACCCGCAACCGCGCCCCAGAACACTGCGCCGACACTGGCGTCGGAGGTGTTCTCGGCGACCGACTCCAACGCAGCTCGAGCGAGGCCCTCTTCGCCCAACACCGAGGGATCACGTCCACACAGTGAAGGAAGAAGCTCACGCGCTTTCGTCAGGTCGCCGTCGACCTGTGACGCCTCCAATCGAGCGGCCATGTCGATGCCGGTGCGTGCAAGCGACGTCCCGCCGAGCACGGCCCAGGTGGCTATCGCCGTCGTACCCGTGACGGCCATCCAACCGGCCCGGCGCGAGGCTGCTTCGGCTGCGAGGCCGAGCCCAGCGGCGCCGGCCACGAGCACTGCGACATGAAGCGCTCCGGCCGTCCGCGAATCTCGGTAGGACATCTTCTGCAGCGCGATAGCTGCGGTTCCGAAGCCGGCAACGGGATGGAACTGCCCCGGATCGGCGAATGCCCGATCCGCAACGTAGCCGAGGAGAAGCCCGGCGGCTCGCGCATTGAATCGAGATTGGGACGAACGAACCGAAATCTGCACGAGCGTAGTTGTAGCAGCGACGCTCGTTCTCTGGCCAACCGTCACGTGTCTGCCCGAGCTGAGCACTGCCGGTCCCAGTCGATCGTCAGATAGATCAAGCGGTGCATTCGGTTGATTTCCCAGACACGGGCGATCCCGGTCGCCGGCGCGTCGCTTTGGGAACGAACCCGGATCGTCTGCCCCGCGAACAACGCAACACTGAGACTGGGCATCTCGGCGATGTGTATGTGCGGACGGGTGGGATGCACGCGCGTCGGGTCGACGGCTACTTCGATCACAGAACTGGACATGCGTCCAGAATGGCGTATTGCGGACAATTCGTTGTCGAAAACGAAAAACCCCGATCTGCATCGACATGCAGATCGGGGTTCAAATTCTTCGGTGGGCGCGGAGGGTTTCGAACCCCCGACCGCTGGTGTGTAAAACCAGAGCTCTACCACTGAGCTACACGCCCGAACTCCCGGTGAGACCCTCACCGGGAGTGCTCTAAGACTCTAGCGCGGCAAGCGCGTTTGCCCAAAGTCCGTGGTCACGAGCTTCTCCGGGGCCGTTCATCTCGGCAAAACGAATGATTCCGTCTTTGTCGATGACGAAGGTGCCACGATTGGCGAAGCCCAACTTGTCGTTGAACACCTCGTACTTCTGAGCGACTTCACCGTGCGGCCAGAAGTCCGACAGCAAGGGAAATGTGTACCCCTGCTCGGCCGACCAGATTTTGTGCGTCGGCGAAGCACCGACAGAAATCGCGAGAATGGCAGTGTCGTCGTTCTCGAACTTCGGAAGCTCGTCACGGACCTTGCAGAGTTCCCCCTGACAAGTCCCGGTGAAGGCCAACGGATAGAAGACCAGCAGAACATTCTTCTTACCGCGGAAATCTGCGAGCGAAACTTCCTGGTTGTTCTGGTCCTTCAAGGTGAAATCCGGTGCCTGGGCACCAACTTCGAGAGGCATGTGCGATTCCTTGGGAAAGTGCGGAAAGGACCGGGTCAGCGCTTGTTGGCCGGACGAGCCTTCGGCTGAACCAGTCGACTTCCCGACCAGTCACCGAGGTTGGCTGCCGATGTCTGCGTCAGGCCGGCAGTCGGCGCCGATTCGGCTATCTCGCTGGGCTCGACATGTCCGTCGAGACCGGTCTTGGGAGTGAGAACCCACACGAAGCCTTCGTCGGCGAGGGGCCCGATGGCATCCATCAGGGCGTCCACCAGGTCACCGTCCTCGTCGCGCCACCACAGCAGCACGACGTCGATGACCTCGTCGGAATCCTCGTCGAGCATTTCCCCGCCGATGGTTTCCTCAACCGCGGCACGAATGCCGTCGTCGGTATCCTCATCCCAGCCCAGTTCCTGCACCACCATGTCAGTGGTAATCCCGAGTTTCTGAGCGTAGTTCTGGGCATCCGCCGCGGCGACCACGGTGGGGTCCTCCTTTTGTTGATGGTGTGTGGCGACCCCGCACACCTACCGTTTGACGATCAATTAGGGAAAGCGAACATGGTCTGAGGCGTTAGCGCAAGCCGACCACGCCGAAAACTTTCACCAAAGATCGTCTTCTGACACACGCCGAACCTTACGCCTGCGGATTACCGCAGGTCACAGGGATCCACATTCATCGAAGATCGACTTGCGAATCGAATTGCTCGTATCGCTGATCGAATTGATTTCATCCGCCGAATGATCACTCTCGATGACGACGGCAGATGAACGCAGGTTCGCGGCCAATTCGTCGAACAGTCCGGAAAGTTGCGCCGGAAGTTCACTCGAGACCGAGTCGAACCACGAGGCGGTATCGCGTGCGGACGAAGCAGCGGCGCCGGCTTCAGCCCTCAGATCCGTCTCACCGTGATTTCCGGCGTCGACGTAGGCATTGAACGCGACAACGTCGTTCTTCGATCGAGAGACCGCTTCCTCACAGATCGCGAAAGCCGCCTCCGCCGCATCTGCCGCCGCTTTCGACGAGGACGCCGCGGCCACCGAGACACTCACCTCGGAACGGTATGCAGCCACTTGCGCTTCATTGGGTACCGCCGATCCGGTCACCGCCGCCGAGCACCCCACGATCACTGACAGTCCCACTGCGATCGATCCGATCGAAACCCACGCCCCGACCCTGCCGTAATTGATTTCTTTGTTTATTTTTTCCCACCCCTTCATACGTTCCGATCGATCCCCCAAGCCTGTGACTACGGGGAACCATCACACCCCTGCGTCACGCCGAAAAACGCTACCCGAGAGTAACCAGAGGCGAGGTGTGCCGGACCGACCGGGATGGTGAAAGATGAGGTACGCGCCATATTCACGATGGAAGTGCGTCGGACCTAACAAGGCCTCGATCACCTATGTAAGGACGCCCCACCACGCGTCCCCAAACCAATGAGGAGCACACGTTGTCTGACCTGATCCAGGGTCCCGCGTCCGGGCAGAACGCCGATTCCGGCGCCGCCGGCGAGTCGGGTTCGCCCGCATCGAACACGCCGGGGGGAACCGACGGTCGCGTTCGCGTCATTCGCGAAGGTGTTGCGTCGTACCTGCCGGACATCGATCCGGACGAGACCACCGAATGGCTCGAATCATTCGACGGACTTCTGGATCGATCCGGACCCACGCGTGCCCGCTACCTCATGCTCCGCATGCTCGAACGCGCCGGTGAGAAGCATGTCGCACTCCCCGCGCTCACCTCGACCGACTACGTCAACACGATTCCGACCGAAAACGAGCCGTGGTTCCCCGGCGACGAAGAGGTCGAGCGCCGATACCGCGCCTGGATCCGTTGGAACGCCGCGATCATGGTCCACCGCGCCCAGCGACCGGGCGTCGGCGTCGGCGGTCACATCTCCACCTACGCATCCTCGGCAGCGTTGTACGAGGTCGGCTTCAATCACTTCTTCCGCGGCAAGGACCACCCTGGCGGAGGCGACCACATATTCATCCAGGGTCACGCCTCCCCCGGCATCTACGCGCGCGCCTTCCTCGAGGGCCGCATCCCCGCGGAACAGCTCGACGGATTCCGCCAGGAGAAGTCGCACGCGGACTTCGGCGGCGCACTGCCGTCCTACCCGCACCCACGGCTGCTTCCCGACTTCTGGGAATTCCCGACGGTTTCGATGGGCCTCGGCCCGATGAACGCCATCTACCAGGCCCGGTTCAACCACTACCTCAACGACCGCGGCATCAAGGACACCACCGATCAGCATGTGTGGGCGTTCCTCGGCGACGGCGAAATGGACGAGCCCGAATCACGCGGCCTCGCTCACGTCGCGGCAACCGAAGGCCTCGACAACCTCACGTTCGTCGTGAACTGCAACCTCCAACGCCTCGACGGCCCGGTCCGCGGCAACGGAAAGATCATCCAGGAACTTGAATCGTTCTTCCGCGGTGCCGGCTGGAACGTCATCAAGGTCGTCTGGGGTCGCGAGTGGGATGCACTGCTGCACGCCGATCGCGACGGCGCACTGGTCAACCTGATGAACGTGACGCCGGACGGTGACTACCAGACGTACAAGGCCAACGACGGCGCGTTCGTACGCGATCACTTCTTCGGACGTGACCCCCGCACCAAGGAACTGGTCAAGGACCTCACCGACCAGGAAATCTGGAACCTCAAGCGTGGTGGCCACGACTACCGCAAGGTCCACGCCGCCTACGCAGCCGCCATGGCACACAAGGGCCAGCCGACGGTCATCCTCGCGCACACCATCAAGGGCTACACCCTCGGCAAGCACTTCGAGGGCCGTAACGCCACACACCAGATGAAGAAGCTGACGCTGGACGATCTCAAGGCATTCCGCGACATGCAGCACATCCCGATCTCGGACGCCGAGCTCGAGAAGGATCCGTACCTGCCTCCGTACTACCACCCGGGCGCGGACGCTCCCGAGATCAAGTACATGCTCGACCGTCGTAAAGCACTCGGCGGATTCCTGCCGTCCCGTAACACCGACGCTGCTCCGCTCAAGCTCCCCGAGGACAAGACGTACGACGTCATCCGCAAGGGTTCGGGCAAGCAGGAAGTCGCCACCACCATGGCGATCGTGCGCATCCTCAAGGAACTGTTGCGCGACAAGGAGATCGGCAAGCGAATCGTGCCGATCATCCCGGACGAGGCTCGCACCTTCGGTATGGACTCGTGGTTCCCGTCACTGAAGATCTACAACCGCAACGGACAGCTCTACACCTCCGTCGACGCCGAACTCATGCTCGCCTACAAGGAGAGCCCGATCGGCCAGATCCTGCACGAGGGCATCAACGAGGCAGGTTCGACGGCTTCGTTCACCGCAGTCGGCACGTCGTACGCCACCCACGGCGAACCGATGATTCCGCTGTACATCTTCTACTCGATGTTCGGTTTCCAGCGCACCGGCGACGGCCTGTGGGCGGCCGCCGACCAGATGGCTCGCGGATTCGTTCTCGGCGCGACCGCCGGTCGTACCACCCTGACCGGCGAAGGTCTCCAGCACGCCGACGGTCACTCGCTGCTGCTGGCATCGACCAACCCGGCCGCTGTCACGTACGACGCCGCGTTCTCGTACGAGTTGGCGCACATCGTCAAGGACGGCTTGCGCCGCATGTACGGCGGCACCGAGGGCGTCGACGGTTTCGGTGGCGAGAACATCTTCTACTACCTGACCATCTACAACGAGCCGTACGTTCAGCCGGCCGAGCCCGAAGGTCTCGACGTGGAGGGATTGCTCAAGGGCATCTACCTCTACAAGACGTCCGAAGCAACCGGCCCGAAGGCACAGATCCTCGTCTCCGGTGTCGCGATGCCCGAGGGTCTGCGTGCGCAGAAGCTGCTCGCCGACGAATGGGGCGTCTCGGCCGACGTCTGGTCGGTCACGTCCTGGGGTGAGCTGCGCCGCGAAGGCGTCGAGTGCGAACGTCAGGCACTGCTCAATCCGTCCGAGGATGCTCCCGTTCCCTTCGTCACCACGGCGTTGTCCTCGGCGCAGGGCCCTGTCGTCGCGGCTTCGGACTGGATGCGGGCGGTCTCGGATCAGATTCGTCAGTGGGTTCCCGGCGACTACACGACGCTCGGCACGGACGGGTTCGGATTCTCCGACACCCGCACTGCCGCGCGTCGCTACTTCAACGTCGATGCCGAGTCCATCGTCGTCGCGGTGCTCATCGGTTTGGCGAAGGAAGGATCGATCGAGCGGTCGAAGGCCGTCGAAGCAGCGAGCCGATACCGCATCGACGACGTGAATGCCGCTCCCGAGCAGACCGGGGACACCGGTAGCGCTTAAGCCGTAGCGCACCAGTCCGCGCGATCGAAAACAGACCTACGCCCATCGCCGCGGGTGTCATCTCGACATCCGCTGCGGCGATGGGCGTAGGTTTTTCTCATGCCCGAACCTGATCCCGAGAAACCCGAAGAGGGCGTACGCCGCACTCGACCACAGTCGTCCGGGTTGCAGGCTGTCCTCGCCCGCCGTCGTCAGGTTCGCGATCCACTTCCCGAGGCCTTGCTCCGCCGCGTCAAACAGTTCTCCGGTCGGCTCTCCACCGAGGCCGTGACCGTGATGGAGGAGCAGCTTCCGTTCTTCGACAGTCTCGACGCTTCGCAACGTGCCGACGTTCAGCTCCTGGTGCAGACGTCGGTGGTGAATTTCCTCGAATGGCTGCGGCAACTCGACTCGGAGATCAGCTTCGGATACGAGTCTTTTCCGGTCATCCCTCAGGATCTTGCTCGACAGCTCACGCTGCGCCAGACCGTCGACATGGTCCGGGTGGCGATGGAGTTCTTCGAGAAGTGGCTACCGGCTCTCGCCCGCAACGATCAACAGCTGATCGCGCTGACAGAAGCCGTCCTGCGCTACGGGCGTGAACTCGGCTTCGCAGCGGCGACGGTGTACGCAAGCGCCGCCGAATCTCGTGGCGCGCTGGACACGCGACTGGAAGCGCTCGTCGTCGACGCCGTCGTACAGGGAGACACCGGATCGGACATGCTTTCCCGTGCCGCGACGTTGAACTGGGATGCGACGGCTCCGGCCACCGTCATCGTCGGGTCTCCCCCGCCGGACGAGCGCGTCTCGGTTGCCGGCACCGTCCACGCGACTGCCGCCGCGCACGGGCGCGCTGTTCTTGCCGTGGTGCAGGGTCCGCGACTGGTGATGATCGTCAGCGGCGAGCTGAGCAGCAAGACGGAGGGCAGCCAATTCCTTCAGGATCTGCTCATGAGTTTCGCCGACGAGCCGGTGGTGATCGGCCCGACCACGCCCTCGTTGAGCGCCGCGCACTTCAGTGCATCCGAAGCTCTGGCGGGAATCAAGGCCGTCGCCGGGTGGCGCGGCGCACCTCGTCCGGTTTTTGCGACTGAACTACTCCCGGAACGGGCACTACTGGGAGACGCCGCCGCCGTAAAGGCTCTCCGCGATTTCCTGGTCGCACCTTTAGCTGAATCCGGCACAGTCTTGACCGATACTTTAGACAGCTATCTCGACTGTGGAGGTGCGGTTGAGACTTGTGCACGCCTTCTGTTTGTTCATCCAAATACCGTTCGGTACCGCTTGAAGCGGATCGCGGAAGTTACCGGCCGGGATCCGACGAATCCACGCGACGCGTACGTACTACGAATCGCCGCTACCGTGGGCCGATTGACACAAATCGATCTCAAATCGAACAATTCGGTTACTTCAGTCACATCTTTAACATCCGGACAAACAAACCTGTAACCCCGGAGCGTCCAATTTCGATGGCCGAGCGCGACGTGGGATTTTGTGGGAACCCTACAAAACACTTCGCCAGAGTTCATCGCGACCGACATCTCGCAGGTCACTCGCGGCGGTGTTCTCTTAATAAGTGATTTCGTTGCTCGCCCCGGGACAGGGCTCTCAGACACCCGGCATGCTCAGCCCCTGGCTGGCACTGCCCGGAGCGCAAGACCGCCTCGAAGTGTGGTCGAAGGCAGCCGGCCTGGACCTCGTGCGACTCGGCACGACCGCGACTGCCGAAGAAATCACCGACACCTCGGTAACCCAGCCCCTCGTCGTTGCCGCTGCTCTGCTGGCATATGAGGAAATCGAATCACGTGGGCTCCTCGGCGCCGACGTCATCGCTGCCGGCCATTCGGTGGGTGAACTTGCCGCTGCTGCGGTCGCCGGTGTCATTTCCGCCGACGACGCCGTCGCGCTTGCCGCCCTCCGCGGCGCCGAGATGGCCAAGGCCTGTGCGCTAGAGCCCACCGGCATGTCAGCCGTTCTCGGTGGCGACGAAGCCGAAGTGCTCGCACGACTCGAAGAACTCGGATTGGAACCGGCCAACCGCAATGCGGCCGGCCAGATCGTGGCTGCCGGACTGCTCACCGCGCTCGAAGAACTCGCAGCAAACGCACCTGAGAAGGCCCGCGTCCGCGCACTGCCCGTCGCCGGCGCTTTCCACACCCGGTTCATGGCACCTGCCCAGGATGCCGTCGCAGCTGCTGCCGCCAAGATCACCCCGTCCGATCCGACGCGCACGCTGCTTTCCAACTCCGACGGCGCACCTGTTTCCTCGGGCGCCGACGCCCTCACCAAACTTGCCGCGCAGGTAACCCGCCCCGTTCGTTGGGACCTCTGCTCCGCGTCGTTGCGGACAGCCGAAGTCAGCGCGATCGTGGAACTCCCGCCGGCCGGAACCCTCGTCGGAATTGCCAAGCGCGAAATGCGTGGCACACCGACGGTGGCCCTCAAGAACCCGGAGGATATCTCCGCACTGTCCGAGCTGACCTAGCTCGGGCGCCCACCCGGCCGATCAGCCCGAACGGCGGCCGGACGTTTCACCCCACCTCAATCGATCAAGAAGGGAGCCACACCAGTGGCCCACACTCAGGAAGAAATCATCGCGGAACTCGGCCAGATCGTGGAGGAGGTCACCGGTATCGAGCCTTCCGAGGTCACCGTTGACAAGTCCTTCGTGGACGACCTCGATATCGACTCCCTGTCCATGGTCGAGATCGCTGTTCAGACCGAAGACAAGTACGGCGTGAAGGTCCCCGACGAGGATCTCGCAGGCCTGCGCACCGTCGGCGACATCGTCGCGTACATCCAGAAGCTCGAAGCCGAAGGCGCCGAAGCCAAGAACGCAGAGTGAGCCGACCGTGACTTCCGCTTCTACCCGCAAAGGGAAATTCCCCGACATCGTCGTCACGAGCCTCGCGACGTCGACCTCGGTGGCTGGTGATGTGGATGGCACGTGGAAGGCGCTACTCGCCGGCGAAAGCGGCATCGGAATCCTCGATGACCCGTTCATCGACGAGTTCGACCTTCCCATTCGCATCGGCGGGCACCTGAAGGTTTCACCGGACGAGGGCTTGTCCCGCGTCGAAATTCGACGGATGAGCTGGGTGGAACGCCTTGCCCTCACGTTGAGTCGCACGGTCTGGAGCAACGCCGGCAGCCCCGAAGTCGATCACGACCGCCTCGCGGTTGTCATCGGCACCGGACTCGGCGGCGGCGACACGCTCATCGACGCCGTCGACAAGCTCCGTGGCGGCGGATACCGCAAGGTGTCCCCGTTCTCGGTGCAGATGGTCATGCCCAACGGACCAGCCGCAACGGTCGGGCTCGAACTCGGGGCCCGCGGTGGCGTCATCACCCCGGTTTCGGCATGTTCGTCGGGATCCGAGGCAATTGCTCACGCTCACCGCATGCTTGTCATGGGTGACGCGGACATGGTTGTGGCCGGTGGAGTCGAGAGCTTCATCGACGCGGTTCCGATCGCGAGCTTCGCCATGATGCGTGCGATGAGCACCAACAACGACAATCCGGCCGCAGCTTCACGTCCTTTCGACAAGGACCGCGACGGATTTGTCTTCGGCGAAGCCGGCGCACTGATGATCCTCGAAACCGAGGAACATGCAAAGGCACGCGGGGCAACGATTCACGCCCGCCTCCTCGGTTCCGGAATCACTTCGGACGGGTACCACATCGTGGCACCGCATCCGGAAGGCCTGGGCGCGGCGCGAGCCATGACCCGAGCAATCGAGATGGCCGGACTGACGAAGTCCGACATCAAGCACATCAACGCCCACGCCACTGCGACGCCGATCGGTGACATCGCAGAGGCAAAGGCAATCAACGCAGCGGTCGGCAATCACGCTGCGGTGTACGGCCCGAAATCCGCGCTGGGACACTCGATCGGCGCTGTCGGCGCCCTCGAATCAGTCCTGACGGTTCTGGCAGTGCGTGACGGGATCATCCCGCCCACGCTCAACGTTGACAGCCAGGATCCAGAAATCGATCTCGATGTCGTTAAGGGTGAACCCCGAACCGGCTCTTTCGATTTCGCACTGAACAACTCGTTCGGTTTCGGTGGGCACAATGTCGCGCTCGCCTTCGGTCGGGCCTAGCCCGAACCGCGGTTTGCACCTGTCCGCGGGTGTCGTTGCACCACAACGTCACCCGCGGACAACACCGACCTTTCGTTCCACCCAAGGCTCGTACTGAAGGAGGACGCGATGACCATCCTGGCCCCCGTGACAAAGTCCGAATCATCGACAGACCCGCGCGATCCTCTTGCGCGCCTGGAAAATCTGTTCGACCCCGGCACGACAGTGCCGCTCCACGCCCGCGACAAGTCCGGCGTGCTCGCTGCGTCCGGAAACATCGACGGCGTGCGCACCATCGCATACTGCTCCGACGCCACCGTCATGGGCGGCGCCATGGGCGTCGACGGTTGCAAACACCTCGTCAAAGCCATCGATACCGCCATCGAGGAAGAGTCCCCCATCGTGGGCCTCTGGCACTCCGGTGGCGCGCGTCTGGCTGAAGGCGTCGAAGCGCTCCACGCCGTCGGACTTGTCTTCGAGGCCATGGTCCGCGCGTCGGGTCTCATACCTCAAATTTCGGTCGTGCTCGGCTTTGCCGCCGGTGGAGCCGCGTACGGTCCAGCCCTCACCGATGTCGTGATCATGGCGCCGGAAGGCCGAGTGTTCGTCACCGGCCCAGACGTAGTTCGCAGTGTCACCGGCGAACAGGTCGACATGGTGTCACTCGGCGGCCCGGACACACACACCAAGAAGTCGGGTGTCGCGCACATCGCCGCACACGACGAGGCCGACGCACTGCACCGCGCGCGCCGCCTGGTCTCGATGATGTGCGAGCAGGGCGAATTCGATCAGCGGGCAGCGGAACTCGGCGACAGTGATCTGCGTGCCATGATGCCTGCATCCGCAAAACGTGCATACGACGTTCGTCCGATCGTTCACGAAATGCTCGACAACGTCGAAGGTGAGTCGAGTTTCGAAGAACTGCAAGGTAATTACGCCCGGAGCATCGTCACCGGTTTCGGTCGGATGGCCGGACGCACCGTTGGTGTCATCGCGAACAACCCACTCCGACTCGGCGGGTGCCTGAACTCCGAAAGCGCCGAGAAGGCCGCTCGATTCGTGCGACTGTGCAACGCATTCGGCGTGCCGCTCGTGGTCGTCGTCGATGTTCCCGGGTATCTGCCGGGCGTGTCGATGGAGTGGGAAGGTGTGGTTCGGCGCGGAGCAAAGTTGCTTCACGCCTTCGCCGAGGCAACTGTCCCCCGCGTCACCGTCGTCACTCGAAAGATCTACGGCGGCGCCTACATAGCAATGAACTCGCGAGCACTCGGTGCCACGGCCGTATTCGCTTGGCCCAACTCCGAAGTAGCCGTGATGGGCGCGAAGGCCGCGGTCGGCATCCTGCACAAGCGGGCTCTCGCTGCGGCACCGGACGACGAGCGTGAAGCATTGCACGACCGTCTCGCCGCCGAACACGAGGCGATCGCGGGCGGCGTAGACCGCGCGGTTGAAATCGGCGTCGTCGACGAGGAAATCGACCCGGCGAAGACTCGCAGCATCGTGACCGCTGCGCTCGCATCTGCACCATCTGTCCGCGCGCGGCACAAGAACATTCCGCTCTGACAACCCCGGACAGCAAGGTGGGCCTCGCCGATACGGCGGGGCCCACCTTTGTCATTCAAGTCTTTGTAGTTCAATCCGCGAGAGCACTCAGGATTCAGGATGGACCTCGGTCAGCTGACACGCCTTCGCAGCCATGTCACTTCGGCGCCTTCGCCGGAACTCCGGAAGGGTTCGAGTTCCTCGTCCCACGGTGCGCCTATCGCCCGATCGATCTCCGCGGCGATGTCTCCACCGGAATTCATGATGGACCGCAGTTTCATCTCCCCAACGACGACATCACCGTTCGCACTGGTGGATCCGCGCCACAAGCCCAGACCGGGCACATGGCTGTACCGTTCGCCGTCGACGCCATGACTCGGGTCCTCGGTGACCTCGAACCGCAACATCGGCCAGGCGCGTAGCGAATCAACCAGGCGGGCACAGGTTCCGACGGGACCTGTCCAGTCCGTCGTCGCCCGGAGAAGCCCGTCGTAGGCGGGCTGTGAGGTCCATCTGAGCTTGGCAGGGCTGTCCAACGTGGCGGACAGAGCCCAATCCACGTGCGGGCACAGCGCCGCGGGCGACGAGTGGATGTACACCACACCAGTCGTCACGTCCGCGAATTGATTCATTTCGCGCACTTGAGCCTCCTGCTTCGACGAGGGACGTCTTCCCCAACGACCTCTGTCGAGTTCGTGCAGCACGCTCGATTGAACAGTGTGCCTTGTGTTACCCGTGTTGCGCCAGTGGAAGGAGAGAAATTTGTGCTCTATCGGGAAACTTCGCCGATCACACCATCGGACAATTCAGTCCACAAAGGCTTGGCCCAATCACCGAAATCACGATCGGTCAGCACGACGCACGCAGTATGGATCGTGGGATCGACCCACAGGAAGGTCCCGGACTGGCCGAAATGACCGAAGGTTGCGGCCGAGTTCGCGAGCCCCGTCCAGTGCGGACGCTTGTCGCCGCGAATTTCGAATCCGAGTCCCCAGTCGTTGGGGCGCTGAGAGCCGTAACCCGGAAGAATTCCGTTGAGCCCCGGGAACTGCACGGTTGTCGCCTCTGCGAACGTCTGCGTCGAGATCAGCGTCGGCGAGAGCAGTTCGGCCGCGAACTTGGCCAAGTCGTCTGCCGATGCCTGCGCACCGTGGCCGGCCGGACCGACAAGAGCCGCGCTGGTCATCCCCAACGGCGCGAACACCGCCTCGGCCAGGTAATCGGCAAACTCGATCTCGGTCTCCCGGGAAACCAACTCGGCAAGAACTTCGAAACCCGCACTCGTATAAATCCGCTTCGACGCCACCGGCGCCTGAACGACACGTTCGGCGAATGCCAACCCCGAGGCATGCGCGAGGAGGTGACGAACGGTCGACCCCTCGGGCCCGGCCGGCCCATCCAGCTCGACCGCCCCTTCCTCCACTGCCACGAGAATCGCGTAGGCGCACAACAGTTTTGTCACCGAAGCCAGGGGGAAAACGTGCGACTGGTCGCCGCTGAAACCACGAACGCGGTCGCCCTCAACCGGATTCTTCCCGGAGAGGACGACCGCTGCCGCGTTGTCGACCGGCCACTGCTGGATTACGTCGAGACTGTGAGTACTGGGCACCCGATCAGACTACTGGCACAAGAGTTGCGAGCTTCCGATCACCAGTCAGCTTCGGTGTAGCGGATGACGCCGCGGATGTTCTTGCCATCCAACATGTCCTGGTAGCCGTCGTTCACGCCTTCAAGCGTGTAGGTCCGAGTGACCATGTCGTCGAGGTTCAGCTTGCCCGCCTTGTACATCGCGAGAAGGTTCGGGACGTCCTGGCGAGCGTTGCCACCACCGAAGATGTTGCCCTGAAGATCCTTCTGAAGCATCGACATCAGGAACAGGTTCAGCTTCACATCCATGTCCGTCAGATGCCCCATTGCGGTGACAACACAACGACCAGCCTTGGCCGTCAGAATCATCGCTTCTTCGACGTACTCACCCTTCATTTCGCCGACGGTGATGATCGTCTTCTGCGCCATGCGTCCATACGTAGCGTCGATGATCGGCTGAATGGCCGCGGCGGCGCTTTCGAAAGCATGCGTTGCACCGAACTTCAGAGCCTGCTCACGCTTCCACGGCACCGGGTCGATGGCAAAGATGTACCGAGCACCCGAGGCAACTGCACCCTGCAGGGCACTGATACCGACGCCGCCGACACCCATGATCACCACGTCTTCGCCCGGCTTCACATCGGCGATGTGGGTTGCCGATCCCCAACCGGTGGGAACACCGCAACCGACTAGTGCGGCAACCTCGAACGGGATGTCCTTGTCGATCTTCACCACCGACGACTGGTTCACGACCATGTAGGGCGAGAACGTCCCTAGCAGGCACATCGGGATCACGTTTTCGCCACGAGCCTGGATCCGGTACGTGCCGTCGCTGATGGCCTGGCCGCTGAGGAGGCCCATCCCGAGGTCACACAGATTCTGATGTCCGGCCGAACACGCCGGACAGGTTCCACAAGCCGGAATGAAGGACAGAACGACGTGGTCGCCGACCTCCAGGCCCTTGACCTCCGGGCCGAGCTTGGTGATGACGCCCGAACCCTCGTGCCCGCCCATGACGGGGAACGACGGCATCGGAGTCGCGCCGGTGACGATGTGGTGATCGGAGTGGCACATTCCGGCCGCTTCCATGCGAATTTGAACTTCGCCGGCTACCGGTTCGCCGATCTCGATCTCCTCGACGGACCACTTTTCGTTGAGGCCCCACAGGATTGCACCCTTGGTCTTCACGTCACTTCACCCTTTCATTCGCACACCCGCATCTATCTCTGTGACCATAGCCACAAATCCGCGAAATTGGAACGTGTTCTAACGAAAGATTTTGCACTGCAGGTCAGACGTCCAAATGACCTGGCACAATCGGCGCGGCGAGCACGAAAATAACGACCCACTGAGTGGGACAACGGCACTGTCTCTCCCCGAAAGCACGGCACCTCTGAAAGCACGGCACCCCGGAAAGCACGGCACCCCGGAAAGCACAGCCCCACTGAAAGCAATCCCCAACGAAGGCACGCTCCCTGGGCTCCGCCTCCAACAGATAAGTCGGACGCGGAGCCTGGCCGTGTTCTGTTGTGCCTGAGGTTTGTCCTCAGGTTGTGAAGGTGGTGTTCGCCGGCCGCGGGTGCCGCTGCGGGTCGATCGAGGGCGGTGGGATGAACCAGGGTTTGTTGTCGGCCCCGATCCGGATCTCCCATTTTCCGACGAACCCGGATTTGCGGTGCATCAACCGATGATGCGAACGGCACAGCAGGACCAGGTTGTTCATCACCGTCGGACCGCCATTGGCCCAGTGCCGGATATGGTGCGCATCGGTCCAGGCGGGCACGCATGTACAGCCGGGGAACGCGCAGCCTTTATCTCTCGCGATCAGGGCGATACGTTGTTCGGCGGTGACCAACCGTTTCCCGGGTTTCGCATCGAGCGGCGCGCCGTGATCATCGAGCAGAACGGTCGCCAGGAAGCAGTCGCACCCGAGAAGTCTGGTCTGCGATACCGACAGTGGTCCGAGCCACGGCATGTGCCCCACATCGAGATCCGACACAGACCCACCACCATCAGTGGGTGTCGCGGCGCAGTCCCGGTGCTCGGCGAGATCCCGGGCATTGATGTGCACGTTCACGTGCGGCCGCTGACCACCATCCATGCCGGTCTTGGCGCAGTCCAGGTAGCGGCGGATCAGTTCGGTGAACCCGTCCGCGGTCCGCTTCGCCGCCGACCGGGCATCCGGGGTTCCGTCGGGTGCCGGGGTGGGCATCGTCAGATTCGACAACGCCGACAGCAGCATTTCGCCGGTGAAGGCATCGAAATCCCCACGCACCACCACCCGACCATTCACCGTCGAGGCGATCCTCAACTCGTTGCGGTCGACGTCTTCGGCGGGCGGAATCTCATCGGATTCGAAAACGCGCTCCAACGTCGCGATCACATATCGGACCTTCGTCGTCGTTGCTTCCACACCGGAAGCGGCAGCCAACAACAAGTCGATGCACTTCGGTAGCGCTTCCTCCGGCATGCCCTTCGGAGGCGATTCACAAAACGAGACGATCAAAACGGCATGATCGAACGAACAATCCCCGCAATCGAAACCTGCCGCCACCGCCGGGAATGCGCGTAGAGCCGCGCCGAGGGCGGCGATCTTCTTCCCGTCCCGAACTTGCAGCATCGTGTTCGACGCCAACCACGCACCCACTCCGCGGCTGGCGATCACCTGATCATCGGGACGCAACGAGAGCTCGTCGACCACTGCCACCCGAATGGCCTCGAGGCGGAGAATCTCCGCACTCGCCTCGATAGCAGCAGCCCGCAACTCAGCAGCCGACAACTGCCACAAACGTCCGCGCAACCCCACCGCAGAACCAGCCACCACATCCGACAACAGAACACTCATTGAATCCCCCGATCCCCCGAAACACAGAGTACTCGAACACCCGTTCGAGTCAAGAGTTTCTCGAGTCAATCCACCGAACGTCCCGGAACGACCAAACCGCATTGATAGGCCAGAACCACCAGTTGCGCGCGGTCACGGACATCCAGTTTCGTCATCGCCCGGTTCACGTGCGTTTTTGCGGTGACAGCGCTGATCACCAACTCCGCGGCGATTTCGTCGTTGGACATCCCCAGGGCAACGAGAGTTACCACTTCGAGTTCACGTGGGGTCAATTGACCGAAAATCCCAGACGTCGAGTCGGCCCGCGACGGGGTGGAAAGGAATCGAGAAATCAACGCACTGGTCGCAATCGGCGACAACAAGGAGTTCCCACTCGCGACCGTCCGCACGGCATCGAGCAGGTCTTCAGCCCGGATTCCTTTGCCGATGAACCCGCTGGCTCCCGCCCGAATCGCCTGTGCCACATGCTCGTCCACTTCGAAGGTCGTCAGGATCAACACATGTACGTCGGAGAGATCCGGATGATCGGCAATCATTGCCGTTGCTTCGACGCCGCTGGTGCCCGGCATGCGAATGTCCATCAGTACGACGTCGGGTCGGTGCGCGAGCGCCGCCTGGAATGCCTGCTCTCCGTCTGCTGCCTCGGCGACCACCTCCATGTCGTCTTCCGAACCGATCAGCAGCGCAAGCGTTTGACGGAAGAGTGCCTGATCGTCTGCCACCACCACCCGAATACTCACGACTCCTCACGCTCCGAACCGCTTGACACCGAGACAAGCGGTAGCTGGGCGTCCACACGAAATCCCCCGTCCGCGCGGAATCCTGCCGAAACCTCGCCTCCCATCGCTTGCGCCCTCTCCTTCATTCCCAGCAGTCCGTACCCGGGTGGCGAAGTCGAAGGCACTGCCGTTCCGGCGTTTTCGACCGTCAGGACCAGAACCTCGGCTTCGTACGACAACGTCACGGTGACGGCACCGGGCAGCGCGTGCTTGCTCGCATTCACGAGTGCTTCCTGGATGATTCGGTACGCCGTGAGGTCTACCGCAGGCCCGAGAGGGCGCAGCGAACCCACAGCGCGCACGTCGATTTCCATTCCTGCACTGACGAATTGATCCACCAGCGCCGGTAGATCCGACAGCCCTGGGGCCGGCTTCATCGAGCGATCGCTGTCCTGAGCATCACGGAGAACTCCAACCGTGGCCCGAATTTCATCGAGTGCCGCCTTGGACGTTTCCTCCACGCCGCGTAGTGCAGTCGTCGCCTTCTCCTGGTCTTTCCCGATCAAGTGCGACGCGACCCCGACTTGCAGGTTGACCAAGGCAATGTGGTGCGCGACAACATCGTGCAGGTCCCGCGCAATCCGCATCCTTTCTTCCACGACACGATGTCGGGCCTCGTCCTCGCGCATTCTTTCCGCTTGCACCGCGCGCGCCTCGACGGACTCCAGATAGGCGCGGCGAGAACGGACCTCGGCGCCGGCAAAACTCGCCATCAGCAACCAAGCCAACAGCCCAAGGGCCTCCTGCAGGAGATTGTTCCCGACTCCCAGGAAGATCGTGACGAGCATCAGCGAGCTGACGGTGCTCGCCGCTGCGAAAAAGGTCCTCCGGCGGTCACTCGTGCTGGCAACGTAATAGAGGCACACCATCGCTGCGGAACCTGTACCGGCATTCGGCGGCGCTGACAGTGCAATCATCAACACGCCGAGGAGTACTGCCACCGCCAGCGCCGAGAACGGATAGCGCCTGCGGAACACGATGGTTGCCGCTGCGATCGCTGTTACAAGGACTCCTACAACTGTTACTTCGCGGGTGTCATTGCCATCGAGCGCGATGCGGTGCGCCGTCCACGTGGCAAGGAGCACGAGAATCGTCAGTGCCAAGTCGATGGTGCGCGGGTGTTCCGCGCACCATCGACCCCACGTCGATGTCGAAGTCATCGATCTACCGTATCCGGATCACACCGACAGCTTGTCGCTCGTAGGCTCACTGGATTCCCTCGAATCGGCGAGCAGCGCAGTCAACTGCTCCCCCTCGACATCCACGTTCGGGACCAACCGGTCCAGCCAGGCGGGGAACCACCATGCCTTCGAGCCCAACAGCGACATGACGGCGGGCACGACGGTCATACGAATCACAAAGGCGTCGAACAGAACCGCGAACGAGAGCCCGAGTCCGATCTGCATGATGAAGGCGTCGCCACCGAAGATGAAACCTGCGAAAACGGCGATCATGATCAGCGCGGCGGCCGTGACCACTCGGGCGCCCTGGTCGAAGCCCTTCACGACTGCTTCGTCTGGTCCGTCACCGTGGACGAACGCTTCACGCATTCTGGTCACCAGGAACACCTGGTAGTCCATCGCCAACCCGAAGACGATGCCGATCATGAAGATGGGCAACATCGCGACAACTGACCCGGTTTGACCTTCGATTCCGAGAATGCCGGCGAACCAGCCCCACTGGAAGATGGCAACCAGCACACCGAACGTCGCGCCGATGGAGAGCAGAAATCCGAGAGTTGCCTTGAGCGGTACCAAGATCGAGCGGAACACCAACATGAGGAGAACGAAGGCGAGGCCGACGACCAATGCGAGGTAGGGAACGAGGGCATCGGCAAGACGGTCCGATACGTCGATCGTCAACGCTGTCTGCCCGGTGACCGACATCGTGGCCCCGGTCTCGTCGGTCAGCGATCCGGCAACCTCACGTATATCTGCGACGAGCGCCTTTGTTGCCTCGGTTTCGGGGCCGCTCGACGGAACCACCGTGATGACTGCTGTGTCACCGGCCTGATTGAGTGCCGGCGGCGTCACTGCTGCTATGTCGGGCAGAGCACCGAGTTTTTCCTGGGCCCCACTCAATGCCGATGCCGGATCCGCAGCGTCGGCAACGTCGACGACCACCATGAGTGGACCACTGAACCCGGCACCGAATCCCTCGGAAAGTCGGTCGGTGGCTCGGGCCGCAGTGGTATCGGGGATAGGTGGGCTCGCCAGGCTCAGGTTGATGCCGAAGGTGGGGATCGCCAGCAATCCCAGCCCGAGGACCGACGCGAGCAAAACCGGAACTCGACGCCGGATCACGAACTTGGCCCATCGCGATCCTGCGCCCTCTTTCGTTTTGCGATGCGTCAACTGCCCACCGGATGCAAGCAATCGACGGTCGGAGCGACTCAGAACGCGCGATCCTGCAAAACCCAGCGTGGCCGGTAGCAGAGTCAGTGAAATGACCACTGCAACAGCAACTGCGAACGCTGCAGCCAGACCCATGCTCGTCAGGAACGGGATATTCACGACGAACAATCCCGCCAAGGCGATGAGCACGGTCAATCCCGCGAACACTACTGCCGAACCCGCTGTCCCGGCTGCACGGCCCGCTGCGATTTCGGGATCGTGCCCGTCACGTAGTTCCGCGCGGTAACGCGAGACGATGAACAGCGAGTAGTCGATCGCTACTGCCAACCCCAGCATCATTGCCAGGACGGTTGTGCTCGAACCCAATTCGATGAAGCCCGTTGCGATGGTGATCGTGCAGATCGCGATACCGATACCGATGAGCGCGCTGATCAACGGAAGCCCTGCCGCCACCAACGAACCGAAGGTGACCGTCAGCACCACCGCGGCGATCGCGACTCCGATCACCTCTCCCATGGATTCGGCGCTGCTTTCCATCAGCACGTTGCCGGCAACATCGACTGCCAGTCCTGAATCCGAGGCGTCATGGACAGCAGACTCGAGAAGTTCCTTCGAACTGTCCGGCAAGTCCATCGAGTCGGCAGTATAGGAGACCTGCATGTATCCGATCGTCCCAGTCGGCGACACACCGCCGGCGGCATACGGATCCGACACCGCTGCAACCTCGGGGTCCTTCCCGAGCGCAGAGACCAATTCACCGACGGATCGTTGAATGGCCGGATCGGCGAGCGTTGTGCCCGCGGGAGATTCGAAGACGATGCGAGCACTGGCTCCACCAGTGGACGATTCCGGGAACCGTTCAGCCAGAAGGTCTTGCGCAGCTTGCGATTCGGTTCCCGGAATCGACAGTGTATTGACGGTCGGGCCGGACAGCGTTGCTGCGCCTACTCCACCCGCCACCAGCAGGACGACCCAGAAGCCCACCATTGCCCAGCGGCGACGAAACGCGAATCGCGAGAGTTTGTACAGGAATATCGACATGCGTATCACTGTGCCGATACACGGGCCCGTCGCACATCGTGCACAGGTAGGCAGTTCGACGTACTGCGCTCGCAGTAGGGCGGTGGTCCCCAGGGCTAGACGGGCAGGCCCAACTCCCTTGACCACGGCGGATCCGCCCCGGGTCGTGACACGGTAACAGCTGCCGCACGTGCCGCAAAGGTCAATGCGGCCGACCAATCTGCCTCGGAGAACCCACGCACAACGGCGGCGTCGAGTGCGTCGTGACGATCGAGATAGGCCAACAGGGCTCCGTGTACCGTATCGCCCGCACCGATCGTGTCCGCGACGTCGACCGCGGGCGCCGGAACCGAAACATCGAGTTCCTTGGTGATCAACCTCAATCCATCGCCGCCACGGGTGAGTAGGACGGCGCCGACGCCTTCGTCGAGCCACTCGGCGCCGTCGACCGAACCCAACCACTTCGCGTCGTCGTCGCTCACTTTGAGAATATCGATGGCGGGCAACCACGATCGAAACCGTCGTCGATATGCGTCCGGGTCGGAGATCACCGCCGGACGAATGTTGGGGTCCACCATGGTGAGTCGACCGCGAGAGTGCGCTTCGTGCAGCATCGCTTCGTAAGCGGAGGCCCCGGGCTCGAGCACCAGCGACAGCGTCCCGAACGAGAACGCCCGAGCAGAGGGAAGTTTCGGCAGCGCGAACTGTCGATCCGCCGTTCCCTCGAGGTAAAAGGAATACCGCGCACCTCCGTCCGCTGCAAGGTTCACGACGGCCAGAGTTGTCGGCTCTGGCCCACGCTCGACTCCGGTTGTGTCGACGTTCGACGCGGCCAGCGAGTCGATCATCCGATCTCCGAACGCGTCGAGGGACAAGCGCGAGACAAATCCCACGTCGGATCCCAGTCGCCCCAGTGCGATCGCAACGTTGAACGGTCCACCGCCCAACTTAGGTGAGAAGTTCTCCCCCACCGGAACCAGATCGACCAGTCCCTCACCACACACCACGACGGATCGTTCGCGTGTATCACTCATCGGTAGACCCTAACCTTCTCACCAGTCGAAGATGGATGTGACCTGCTCGGCACGAACGAGTTCGGGTGCCGAGCAGGTCACGATTGTGGTGGGATTCAGCTACCCACGCGCTCACCCGTAGTCGGGTCGAAGAGGTGAACAGGACCGTCCACCCGCTCGAAGCCCAGCGTCTGGCCGTACTGCAACTTCGATCGCCCGCCGGTGCGGGCAACGAGCGAAATCGGGTCGGCTTCGGTACCAGGCACGTGTGCGTAGATGTACGACTCGTTACCCAGTTCCTCTACCAGGTCGATCTGAGCTGCGATTCCGTCTCCGGCAGCGACCACCTGGAATTGCTCGGGCCGAATTCCCACTGTGACCGAGGCCAGACCGGCCGCGGCGATTGCCGCCATCTGCTCGCGGTCCAGCGGAACCTCGACGTCACCGAAACGCACCCCACCCGAACTGACCGGCGCCGTTACCAAGTTCATGCCTGGAGATCCGATGAAGCCTGCAACAAACGCATTGGCCGGCCGATCGTAAAGTTCGGTCGGAGAAGCGAATTGTTGCAACTTGCCGCCCTTGAGCACTGCCACGCGATCACCCATCGTCATCGCTTCCACCTGATCGTGCGTGACGTAGACGGTGGTGGTTCCGAGACGACGCTGCAACGCCGCGATCTGCGTTCGGGTCTGCACGCGTAGCTTTGCGTCGAGGTTGGAGAGCGGCTCGTCCATGCAGAACACCTGTGGTTCGCGAACGATGGCGCGGCCCATGGCAACTCGTTGCCGTTGACCACCGGAAAGCTTGGCCGGCTTGCGGTCGAGATACTCCGTCAGGTCAAGCAGTTTGGCCGCTTCGGCAACTTTCTTCTTACGCTCCTCGACGGGCACACCGCGCATCTTCAACGCGAACCCCATGTTTTCGCCGACGGTTTTGTTGGGGTACAGCGCGTAGTTCTGAAAGACCATTGCGATGTCGCGATCCTTCGACGGGACATCGGTCATGTCCTTGCCGTTGATGGTGATCGCCCCGGAATCGATGTCCTCGAGCCCTGCCAACATGCGCAGGGCCGTGGACTTTCCGGAACCTGACGGACCGACGAGCACGATGAACTCGCCGTCCTTGATATCAAGATCGAGTGAATCGACAGCGAGGGTCCCAGCACCTTCGTAGATGCAAGACGCTTTCTGGTACGAGATTTCAGCCATGACGAACTCCTGAGAGGGTGAGGAGAATTACTTGATTGCACCGAAGGACAGGCCACGCACCAGTTTGTTCTGGGCGAACCAACCGGCCAGGATGACGGGCAATGCCGCCATGGTCGCTGCCGCGGAGAGCCGAGCCCAGTACAGGCCCTCGCCCGTGATGAACCCGACCAGGAAGACCGGAATCGTCTGCGCTTGAACAGCTGTCAGATTGACTGCGAAGAAGAATTCGTTCCACGAAAAGATCACGCAGATCAGCGCAGTCGCAGCAATTCCGGGCGAGATCAGCGGGAGTATCACCTCGCGAACGGAAGTCCACAAACTCGCGCCGTCCATGCTGGCGGCTTCGAGAAGTTCTCCGGGGACTTCGAGAAAGAACGAACGCATCATCCACACTGCGATCGGCAGATTCATCGATGTGTACAAGATGACCAGCGCCCAGATGTTGTCGAGCAATCCGATGTCGTTGACGATCACGTACAGCGGCACGATTGCGGCGACGACTGGGAGCATCTTGGTGCTGATGAAGAAGAACAGAACATCCTGAGTCTTGGCAACCGGGCGAAGCGACAATGCAAACGCAGCCGGAACGCCTAGTAGCAGAACAAGAATCGTCGACATGGCCGTTGCAAATGCAGAGTTTGCCAGCGTCGTGCCGAGACCGGAGTCGAGGACGGCACGGAATTGTTCGAGGGTGGGAGTGAAGAACAGCTTCGGCGGATCCGTGTAGGCGTCTGCCTCGGTCTTGAACGCGGTCAGGACCATCCAGAAGACCGGGAAGAAGAACCCGAGAGCGGCGATCCACGCCACAACGGACCACGGACTGAACTTGCTGCTCTTCTTTTTCTTGACGACGGGCTTGTCGGCCGTCGCGTTTGTCGTCTCTACGGCAGTCATCACGCCGCCTCCTCGTTGCCGGTGAAGCTCTTGAAGATCAATCGGAGCGCAAGTGTCGACACGATGATGGTCGCGATCACTGTCACGACACCCATCGCCGCAGCTTGACCTACGTCGAAGCCGAGGAACGCGCGCTGGTAGATGTAGAACGGCAGGTTCGAGCTGGCCACGCCGGGCCCACCCGAGGTCATCATGTACACCGCGTCAAAGGTGTTCACGAGGTAAATCGCACCGAGAACTGCACCGAGTTCGATGAAGCGGCGCAGGTGCGGCAACGTCAGTTCGCGGAACATCGCAAACGGCTTGGCTCCGTCCACCCGTGCGGCTTCGAGAATGTCTCGGGGCATGGACTGCAAACCGGCCAGAATGAGCAGCATCATGAAGGGCGTCCACTGCCAGATCAGATTGATCATGACGGCGGCGAGCGGAAACTTGCTGACCCAGTCGACCTGGCCTACGCCGAAAGGCTGGAGGACGAAGTTCACGATACCGAATACCGGGTCGAACATTGTTGTCTTCCAGAGCAATGCGCCAGCGACGGGGGTGATGAGAAATGGCGTGATCAGCAGTGTCCGCACGATCCCGCGACCGAGGAAGGCTCTGTCGAGTAGCAGTGCCAACGCGAGTCCGAGGATCACCGAAACGATGACCGTACCCACGATCATGATGACCGTGTTGACCGCCACTTCCCGAAACTGACTGTCCTTGAAAACCTCGATGTAGTTGTCGAACCCGTTGAAATGGCGCGATCCCGGACGGACAAGGTTCCACGACTGCGTCGAGTAGTAGAGGGTGAACAGAAATGGAATCTGGGTGACGACGATCGAGAAGATCAACGCCGGCAACAGGGGACCTCTACGACGCCAACCCTCGGCGCGGGAGATCTTCTTTTCGACACGTACCGGTGGAGCGTCGTCCACCGTGGTTCTGGGCTCGGCAACCGTAGTCATCGGTTCTCCTGATAGGTCTTGCCGACCACCTCGGCATACTGCTGGGATTGTTCGAGTGCTTCTTTCACGCTCTTCTGACCCGCAATGGCAGCACTGATCTGCTGGCTGACGCGGGTGCCCAGGTCCTGAAACTCAGGGATGGTGAGGAACTGGACGCCGGTGTACGGAACCGGTTGCACTGTCGGGTTTTTCGGATCTGCATTGTTGATCGATTCGAGGGTGATCGGACCGAATGCCTGTGCGGCCTCTTGATACTCCGGAATCTCGTAGGTCGAAAGGCGACTTCCCGGAGGAACTCTCGACCAGCCGAGTTCGGTTCCGACCTTCTGGATGTAGTCCTTGTTCGTCATCCAGGAAATGAACTTCCAGGCGTCGTCTTTGTTCTGTGCCGACTCAGGGATTCCGAGCGCCCAGGTGTAGAGCCAACCAGGATCCGACTTCTCGACCTTCGGCGCCTTCGCGTATCCGATGTTGCCGACTACCTTCGACGACGCAGGGTCCTCGAGAACCGACACAGCCGAAGTCGCGTCGTACCACATCGCCGTGTTCCCTTGCGCGAATTGTGTTGCACATTCACCGAATCCGCTTGTGGCAGGACCCGGCTGACCGTGCTCCTTGACAGTGTCCACGTAGAACTGAACCGCATCCTCGACCTGCGGACTGGTCAACTGCGCATTCCAATTCTCGTCGTACCAGCGTCCACCGAAGGTGTTGATCACGGTGTTCAGCGGTGCGAGCACCTCACCCCAGCCAGGCTTTCCACGCAAGCAGATTCCCGCCATCTTGGCGTCTGGGTTGTCGAATTGCGCTGCCCAACCCGCAACTTCTTGCCACGTCGGGTCCTCGGGAACTGTTATCCCCGCCTGATCGAACAGATCCTTGCGATACATCAGGAACGACGACTCCCCGTAGAACGGGACCGCGTACATACTGTCCTCGTACGACAGAGAAGTCTTGATCGACGGTATGAAGTCGTCCTCGTCATAACCGGGCGTCTTGTCTGCATACTCGGACAGGTTCGTGAGCCAACCGTTGGCGGCCCACTGAGGTGTCTCGTAGTTGCTGATCATCACGACGTCGAACTCACCGCCGCCGGTTGCCGTCGACGCCGTGATCTTGGCGCGCGCCTGGTTCTCGGAAAGGCTGACGAATTTGAGGTCGATGCCAGGGTTCTCGGCTTCGAAAGCCGGCGCCAGTTTGATGGCGTCCTGCATCTGCGAGTTCGACACCATCGCGATGGTGACTGTTCGTTCGCCGGAACCACCGAGCGCACCAGCGCCCGCACATCCCGACACCAGGAGGCAGAGCGCCGCCGCGGCAGCGCCCCACACTCGTCTTCCTGTTTTCACGGATTACCTTCCTTCACACTTGCGTGTCAGTCGCGCGCTCGGACAGCGAAACTCGTGAGATCGCTAGCCTTCGAGCAGCCACTGGGCGCACTCGACGTCGGTGACGAGTACGTTTGCCAAACCTCCGCGCAATGCGCCCAGAACGGCCTGGCGTTTGTGTGTTCCCCCCGAAATCAGAATCGTCTGATCGCAGGATTTCACTGCGTCGAGCGATACGGAGACCGTTCGCTCAGGCAGTGGCCCCTCCACTGGATTGCCGTCGATCGTGTAGAAACGGCCGCCGATTTCACCGACAGCGCCTCGACTTTCCAACTCGTCCAGCATGGTCGAGTCGACGAAGCTACCGGCGAACAAGGTCGTGGCAGTCGATACGGCACCGACTCCGAAAACCATGATGTCGGAATCAGTTCCAGCTTTCAGCGCCTTCGAGATGACCGAGTCGTTTCGCATCGACTCCACAGTCGCCGGGTCGGCATACAGCGGAGCATTGAGGCGAATAGGATTGGCCTGCAACTGTTGTGCACATCGGCCGATAGTGAAGTCGACACCGGTTTGGTAGTCGGTCACCGTCATGGAGCCGTCAAGTTGTACCACAGCCGAGCACTTCGCCGCCTTGTCTGGCAAAGATCCTGCAACCGCAACGGTTTCCGGGCCCCAGGTAAACCCGAGAACACTCGATGGCTGCAGACGACGAACCAGAACTTCCGCTGCTCGTCGGCCGAGCGCGTCGAAGTCCGGATCGTCCGAATCCGAATTCGCTTCGGGCACAATCAACACTTCGGCCAACCCGAAGTGCTTCTCCAGCTTCGATTCCAACTCCGTGTTCACCGAACCTTCGAGCTCGGGCGGTACCAAAATCTCGACCCTGACCAAACCTTGGGTCCGCGCCCTGGCCAACAGTCGCCCAGCCGTAGGCCGCGAGACACCCAACTTCGCTGCGATCTCCGCCTGAGTAGCGCCTTCGAGGTGATACATGGTCGCCGCTCGCAACGCGAGCCGCACATCCTCGGAAGCAGGCAACTTCGACGACTTGAGTCCTGCGGGCTGAGCCGACTGGTTCACGCGGTCTCCTTGTGCATCGGGTTCAAAGTTTCTCGATCGTGAGCAAATGCTCACTAGATGTTCTTATGCTCATTAAGCTAACATCTAGGTTGTGACCCACACAACAGTTTCCGGAGAATCCATCGATCTACCTGCGACAATTCGGGCAAACGTCCTCGTTGAGACCGGAAAGATGCAGATGGTCGAGAGACCACGACCGTCCCCGAAGGCCGGCGAAGTCCTCGTTCGCATCCATGCCGTGGGCGTGTGCGGGTCGGACGCGCACTACTTTCGTGAAGGTCGCATCGGCCCTTACGTGGTCAACGCGCCCCTTGTTCTCGGACATGAGGCATCGGGACGCATCGCCGCAGTCGGCGTCGGCGTCGACCCGGGACGCATCGGGCAGCGCGTGTCCATCGAGCCTCAGAAACCTGATCCGACAAGCCCCGAATCCAAGGCAGGCAGATACAACCTCTGCCCCCATATGGAGTTCTTCGCGACGCCGCCGATCGACGGAGCACTGACCGACTACGTCACAATCGGTGCCGACTTCGCCCATCCCATCGCAGATTCCGTGTCCTACGAGGCAGCTGCGCTGTTCGAGCCACTCTCCGTGGGGATTGCCTCAGCCCAGAAGGCGGGAATCACGGCAGGCTCTCGTGTGTTGATCGCCGGCGCCGGCCCGGTGGGGATCGTGACGACGCAGGTGGCCAAGGCATTCGGCGCGACGGAGGTCATCGTCTCGGACATCGATGCGGCCCGGCGTGATGTGGCACTGAAATTCGGCGCAACAACCGTCGTGGACCCCCGCGAAAGCGACGTACGCTCGCTGGCCGTCGACGCCTTCATCGACGCCTCGGGTGCCACGGCCGCCGTGATCGACGGGATTCACGCAGTTCGGCCCGCTGGGACCGTCGTTCTGGTCGGGATGGGTGCCGACGAGATACCGTTGCCGGTCCCGATCATTCAGAATCGCGAACTGGTGCTGACCGGAGTGTTCCGATACGCCAACACATGGCCGATCGCCGCCGCACTGGTCGCTGCCGGGCGCGTCGACCTGGATTCGATGGTCACAGCGCGCTTTTCACTCGAACAGTCGCAAGAGGCCCTGGTGGCCGATCGCATTCCCGGCAGCATCAAAGCCGTAGTCATCGTCGCCGAAGGAGACTAGAACTTTCATGGAACTCAACACGAAGACCTTGCTCGACTTCGATGCTGCACTCGAAGTGCCGAACTACGACCGGAGCAAAGTCACCACCGGCATAGTGCATTTCGGGGTCGGAGGCTTTCACCGCGCACACCAGGCCATGTACATCGATAGTCTCCTGCGACGCGGTGAGGGCTTCGACTGGGGAATCTGCGGAGTGGGAGTGATGCCGTCGGACAGGCGAATGAAAGACGCACTCCGCGCGCAGGACGGCCTCTACACACTGGCGCTCAAGCATGCGGACGGAACCCTCGAGGGCAGGGTCATCGGATCGATCGTCGAGTACCTGTTCGCTCCGGACGATCCGGAGGCGGTGATCGAGAAGATGGCGGCCGAATCGACGAAGATCGTCTCACTCACCATTACCGAGGGCGGGTACAACATCTCGCACACCACGGGTGAGTTCGACGCGTCGAATCCCGATGTCGTGCACGATCTCGAGCCGGGAACGCTCCCCCGCACCACCTTCGGTTTGATGTGCGCTGCCCTCGCACTCCGTCGAGACCGCGGCCTGCCACCATTCACGATCATGAGCTGCGACAACATCGAAGGCAACGGATCAGTCGCGAGGACGGCCGTCGGAGCCTTCGCCGCCCTGAAGGATCCCGAACTTGCGGAGTGGATCGACGAGAACGGCGCCTTCCCCAACTCCATGGTCGACCGGATCACACCCGTCACGACAGCCGAGGTGACCGCAGAGATCGCCGAAACGTTTGGCGTGGACGATCAGTGGCCGGTCGCGGCCGAGCCGTTCACCGCATGGTTCCTCGAGGACGAGTTCACCTCAGGCCGGCCGCCTCTGGAGAATGCCGGCGTCAATCTCGTGCCGGATGTTCGCCCGTACGAACTGATGAAACTGCGACTTCTCAATGCCAGCCATCAAGGCATCGCGTACTTCGGTTACCTTGCCGGATACCGCCTGGTCCACGAGGCGTGCCAGGACGAACTCTTGTCAGGGTTCCTGCTCGACTACATGAATCTCGAAGCGACGCCGACCCTTGATCCGGTACCCGGCGTCGATCTCGATCAGTACAAGAAGACCCTCATCGAAAGATTCTCGAACCCCCAGGTCCGCGACACGATTGCACGTCTGTGTGCCGAGTCGTCCGATCGAATTCCCAAGTGGCTGTTGCCCGTCATCCGGACCCAACTCGACACTGGCGGACCGATCAACCTGTCCACCGCCATAGTCGCCAGCTGGGCCCGCTACGCCGAGGGCACAGACGAGAACGGTGACCCCATCACCGTCGTCGATCAACTGTCGGACACTCTGGTGCCGCTCGCCCGGAAGCAGTCGAGCGACCCGTTGGCGTTCATCGGGTACCGCCAAGTGTTCGGCGATCTCGTGGACGATCGCCGATTTGTCGCAAGCTTCCGAAAGACGCTCGACTCGTTGCACTCCGTCGGAGCCAGAAGAACCCTCGAGGAGGTACGCGGGCTCTGACTACGCCGAGACGTCGTGCAAGTGATGGATCGGATCGTGAATGAAGTATGCCGCCAACGATTCGACGGTGAACGCCGATCCGTCACTGCGGAGACCCCGTCGTTGGCGGCTGCCCTCCGGCACGGTTTCGAAGGCGTTCGCGACCTCCGCCGCGGCGTCCGCCAACTCCGATGCCACCGTAGCCGGATCTTGGTCGTTGTACCGCTCGGCCTCAGCTGTTGCGTCTTGATCCCAGTTCTCGAATGTCGGATCGTCGAATTGGAGCATCTGTTCCAACCGCACCTTGAAGATCCTGAACACGTCGCGTACGTGGGCGGAATACTCCAGTGCTGACCATGTTTCGTTGTCCGGTCGCTCCGTTACATTCTCGCGTTCCAGCACCTCAACCCACGATGTGGCGTTGCCACGCACCAGATCAGGAACGTCCGTGAATGCGACGGTGGAGGAATCGAACCCGCACTCGGCGCAGGGGCGTTCGAGGACCCAGGTCCAGTTCTTTGTATCCGGGGTGATCGGCATGGATCGAGAATAGTCCGCCAGGGCAGAGTCGGTCTGCTCTGATTGGCCGATGAAGCGAATCATGCTCGGTGTCGCGATTCCACTTGCGCTCACGCTGACTGCGTGTGGCGGGGCAGTGGGCGCACCCGAGCCGCGGGTCCATAACAGCAGACGGTGGTCGTCAATTCACTTCACTCGGCCGCGCGCGGCGAATGTTGATCCGTATTTCAGTACTGATTCCCCCGGCATTTGGTTTGATTCACACATGCGCTCTTCGCTCCCCTTGGCCGCCCTCGCTGCCGGCTTGGTGATTGCGGGTTGCGCGGCGCCGACGGTGGAGCAACCCGACACCGCAACGACAACAACCGAAACGGGCGGAACGTGGGTCCGAAGGCTCGACGTACCAGACTCCGTCGACAAGATCTGCCAGTCGATACTCGGTTTGGCCGAAGAATTGGGACGTACTCCTAGCGATTCCACGTCCCCGATCGATCGAGTCCGCGAATACATGAGCGGACCATACCGCGACTGGAGGGGATTCGACGCTGAGGGACGTCAGCGCATCCAGGACGCCTTCGAAGCAGCGGAATCAAGATCTTGCGGTTGAACAACGCGGGGCGTCCGATTCGCCTATCGCACACCGGAATTACAAACAACGACGTATCAACGTCATTCCGTTCGTGGCAAATATTCGTTCGTCGGCGACGAACCGGCCACTTCGATTTCCGAGGGATTTCAGTTCAATTTCAAAAATTCTGTGACGCGTTAGTGGCCGAGGCTTCACCTGGTCTCGTCATCCCTCAGGCGAAAGGCGTCGAGTCGACGTGCACCCCTTCCGAACGCAGTAAATGCTCGGCCGCACGAATCAACAAGGAGAGAGATTCGTACGAGAGTCCCTCGGTTGCGTGCATCAACCTGTCAGTCGCCGGAATAGACCGGTCACTTGGCGAACCCTCGAATCTCGACGCAGAAAGCAGGGTCGAGAGTTCTCGTTGATTCACCACCTGACCTGCGCTGTTCGCTCGCTCGAACATGGCATTCAGCCGCTCGACCAGTTCGCGACCTTCAGCCGATCGAATAGTGTTGCCGAACAGCCTTTTTCCATGATCCGCTATTACACCCGGCGGGATCGAGTTCTTGATTGTCACAGTGCGTTCTCCGTTACATCGTCCTGTTGACCAGGGGTGCGACCCGACACAATTCGCCGAGTACTTGTCTGCGCCGCCCAGCGACTTCGCGTCTGTCGACAGCAAATCGATCTCTGCCCGAGCACCCATCGACTCCCGACAGCAAGGCCTCGAAGTTGCTGTTCATTTACGGTGGATCGTTACACTTTACCAAGAACTGTAACTCTTCGACAAGTGCTTTGTTCCGATTGCCCGGTTTGATCGCGAGTGGCGCAGAACATCAGGGTTGAGCAACTTGTCGACATGACCGACGCCGTCCCTGGCATCTCCGTTCAGGCTGCAGTGATGGTCGCCACCGGCACGACACAAGGACGGCGTACTGCCGACGAGCCCCCAGCGTAGGTATCGCCGTGCGTGGATCACCTGCGGTGACTGCGATGCACAAAAGGCGCAACGCGAATAGGGGCGCGACACAGCCCGCAAGGGCTTTCGTACCCGACATTTTCCATCACCGTGCGAGGCAACCAGCCAGCCAAGGCTGCGCCCAAAGTCCTCGCTACTGATGACCTAAGTCGGACAATACTTTTCACGAAAAAGAGGACCCCGCGCCTGCGGGGTCCTCTTCAGCTTTCCTTCGGAGCTAGAGACCGAGCGAGTGAAGGTGCTCGCTGATCTTGTCGAACATGAGCCTCTGACCAGCCGGCGTGGGATGCATGCCGTCTTCCTTGAGTAGCGTCGGGTCCGACAGCCAGTTCTCGGTGAGTGCATCGATGAAAGGCAGCTTGTACTGCTCAGCGGCGGAACGGATTCGATCGTTGACATTGACAGCAGTCTCGGATGGAGGCCGGTTGTCCATGATGGGTCCGATGACGACAACCTTGGCGTCAGGAAGCCGATCTCGTAGCTGCGCATACAACTCCCGAGTCGCATCTCGCACCTCGAGCGGGTACGAAACATCGTTTCGACCGCCGGCGATGATGACGACCTCAGGATTCACCGCAACGACCTGATCGATTTTCGCACCGAACGGTAGCTTGCCTTTTTCCGCGTTTCCCTGGACGTAGCCGGTACCACCGCTCGCAAAGTCGGCCAGGTACCAGCGACGATCGAAGGCAAGCAGTGCCGGCCAGTGATCTCCCGTCGTGTTCGGAATCGAGTACGAGTCCCCCAAAATTGCCACTGTGTCGAAGTCGTCGGCAGGGGCATTCAGCACCGGCGCCGAATTGTCAGGCTGCGATACAGAAGCAGTTGCCCGACCGTCTCGGGATTGCTCGTACGCAAATCCTACGATTACTGCTACGACGGTGAAAACCATGGCACCGATGACGACGACAGTTCGCTTGTTGGGTTTGGTCACCCCGTAAACATACTGGGTCGAATCATGTTGCCTCTGAGCGAGTGTCAAGCATCTGTCGTTCCGCTTGAATCAACCTTCGCTGAAGGTGTGAAATCTCGCTCTTACCGCAGATTGCGGCCAAGCTTGCCGGAAGTTGTGGCGCGGCAAAGTATTCAGGGCACACCGTCCCCCTTTCTACGGACCAAAGTCCATTTCCAGTTCGACACCCCGACGAAGCGGCAATCGCGCAGCTATATTTCGTTGACACTTCAGCTACTTTCGGTACATCTGCACGGCCACGCGACGGCACCCAGTCTCCCACGCGCGGCAATCCCCTCTATTTTTCTCATTCGAAGAAACCGGCACCAGGTGCCAGGAAGAACGTCGACATGCCGGAAACAAAAGCAAAGCGCAGCAATCGCAGACTGATCGCGATCACAGCACTCGCGGTCGTACTCCTCGTGCAAGGCGCCTACTCGTTCGGTGTCCGCCCCGAGCCGTACCCGACGATTCGCATGCCCAGCTTCGGTGGCGTGCCCAATGCAGACGGCAAGTTCAGCGGAAGTGGCTTGGATATCACTCTCCATTACGCCGACGGTTCCACGATGAGTCCCAACCCAGTAGACCTCGCCGGCGATATTCGCTACTCATCCGCGAGAGCGTCACTCGATTATGCGTTCCGCCCCAGCGGGGCAGGCGAGCGCAATACCCGAACAGCGGACCCTGAATTGGTCGAATGGCTCCGAAACCGCAGCGTCGAAATCGGAAGTGGTGCCATCCCGGACAGTGTCGAGTTCTGCTGGCGCAAAACGATTGTCGACATCACCGACGGAACCGTTGCATCAACTGACACGTGCGAAACGACAAGGGTCGATCTGTGAGTACCCGCACAGGCACCCCGTCGTTTCTGCGCGACCACATCGATCAGTTGTGCGAGGCGTACCGCGGGGATGCGAGGTTCCTCGCTGTCATTCGAATCTTCTTCGCGCTATATGTGATCGCGTTTCCCATCGACTACTTGTGGGCGGCCGAGGTTCCCTCGATTCTGTTTCATCCGCAATCCGGTCCGTTCTCCCTGTTGTCGTCACCACCCTCCGAGAACTTCCTCGTCGGACTCGAAGTCGCCCGTTCAATCCTGGCGATCGCCCTTTTGGTCGGATATCGAACGACGGCCGCGTCCATCGCAATGACCCTCACGCTCGTGACCGGCAGCGGGATGGTCAATTCCTTCGGCAAGGTCGACCACTTCATTCTTTTCGAAATCTTGCCTGTGGCCATGGCAGCGGCTGGATGGGGCGCCGCATGGTCGCTCGACGCACGACGTTCAAGCACACCACGCAAAGCACTTCGAACCCGCGGACTTCCCATGCTCATCTGGGCGGTGACGGTCGCCTACGCCCTGTTCACAGCGGCACTACCCAAAGCTGCGTCGGGCTGGCTGAACCCCGAATTGCAGGCAACCCGGGGCTACGTTGCACGAGACGTCGCTGACCCCACCAAGCTCGGTCCGCTGACCCACGAAATATTCGACATCCATGCGGTGTGGCTATGGAAGGCACTCGACTACGCCGCTGTCTTCGCGGAAGGCTGGTTGATCGTTGCCGTGTTCTTCCCTGTCTTGTTCAGGATCGGGATCGTCGTCCTACTCGGGTTTCACCTTGGGGTCTATCTCGCGTTGGGCATCGAGTTCGACAGCTATATCTTCGTGTATCTGCCGTTCTTGTCGGCACCTGCCGTATGGGTAACCAAACGAGCCCTAGTCAGAAAGCCCGATATCGGTAGAACGTCGGCGCCGGATACCCCACGTCAAGTGTCTCCCGCCAGTTCGGAGACACCGAAGGTCTAATACCCGGGAGCGGACCTTTCCGTCACAGTTCGTGAGTGCTCCAATCGCAGGTAGGCGATTCCCTCAACCTGGGGAGCAAACAAACCTACTGTCTCCCAATGAAATTCCGAGAGTTTCTACATTCACTGACATTCGGTTCGCAGACTGACGCCCTAATCGCCAATTCGGCGGCGCCGTTCGGGCCCCGTCGCGTGTTGAGGGGCAGCCGAGCCGCGGGGGGTCGGCTCGACTGCCTGCACCTACACAAGGTGAAGAAGGTTTTCCGTCGGCTATCTGTTTAACCAACGTGAGTCGACGCTCGGAGTGTCGCTGAACTGCATCGTCGTCCCCTGTAGGCCGGGCTCGCGCCAGCAGGTACAGACAATCGTTCAGTGATCCCTGAGTGCGATCTTCGAAATCATCTTCGATCACCATGCGTAGGTACATCTAGAGCCTGACACTTCTTCAAGTGGAGCACCTAGGCTGAAATACCTGGATAGGTACCTACTTTTCCTTCGGCTTCCGAGCGGTCGCTGTCTCGGCCACGTCCAGAAGCCTTGCACATCCGACACTGTCGGGAAATTGGTCATCTGGATCCGAGACTTTCACCTCATCTGCGATCGACGATCATGGTGCGACGATTCCCTGTGTGACCACGAACGCTCGACTCAGACGCAACCGCAGGCGCATCGCCAGGCGATTCAATCCCAACAACATGTGGGCAACTGTCCTGGTGATTGCACTCTGCGCACTTGTCGTCTTGGCGATCGCCTGCAGCATGATCTTCGACAAAAAACATTGGGGCTGACCCGCGGGCTCACGGCACCTGAACGTGGGGCGGGCGGGGCTCGAACCCGCGACCAATGGATTATGAGTCCACGGCTCTAACCGACTGAGCTACCGCCCCATCCGGATGCGATGCATCGCGGCGAATCCGAATGTTACCGGCACATCCGACGCGGATCACAATCGGGCAGGCGGTGACGCGTTGCACTCTTTCGAGTCGAGTCATCCGCGGATGGTCGGCACGGGCGCGATGAGCCGATACCGTGGGAGTGCACACCCCACGGAACAGGATCACCACATGAAGCTTGCACTGACCGAATTCAAGAACTCGAAGGCTACGATCCGGATCATCATGTCCGACGGCGCGAAGCTGAACGGCACCGTCACCGATTTCACCGAAGACACCCTCGTCCTCAACTCTCCGAATGGTGTCTACTACATCAACCCCAGCCACATCATCCGACTGTTCGAGCCTTCGGATCGCGCTGCGAAGTAGTCGCTCGCACTAGAACGCCAAAGCCCGGCGCAGAATCCTGCGCCGGGCTTTCGCGCATCTGTCGCTCGGAGCCCGCAAACCAGTCCGCCGCGCTCGACGGTTGGGGATTCGCGGTGAACAAGCAAACAACGCGGCAGACGTCGAATCGGCACTTCGAGGTCAGACGAATACAAGAAAGCCCCACACCTGATTTCTCAGGTGAGGGGCTTTGCTGCTCCCCCGGCTGGACTCGAACCAGCAACCGTCCGATTAACAGTCGGAAGCTCTGCCAATTGAGCTACAGGGGATTGTCTTGCTCGCTTCGCCCGTTCCGGCGTTGCCTGAGAAACTGTAGCGAATCCTCCACCGAAGTACCAAATCGCCTGCCCAGCGAGTCATCAGGCAGGATGGAGTCAGGACGATCGGTGCTGGAGGGAAGCAGGAATGATGCGTTTGTTGATCGGTGTTGCAGCTGGGTACGTCCTGGGAACCAAAGCGGGCCGCGCACGATACGAGCAGATCAGCCGGGCCGCGAAGGCGGTGGCCACTAGTCCGGCCACCAAGAAGGTGTTGGACGCGTCACGGCAGAAGCTGGCCGACTCACTGAGTACTCAGCCCAAGCTCGAGCCGATGAAGCCGATCAACGAGGAGACCACGATTCTGGTCCCTCACGACCAGTTGAAGAAAAACCGCTAGGTCAGACGCTTTGGTCGCCGACAGCCTGCTCACGCAGCTGTCGGCGATACTGCTCCAGGGCCACGAGGTCGCCGAACAGTGAGTTGTACTCCTCGGGGGCCGCGGCAGGTGAGACGCGCTGAAGCTTGGATTTGAGGTCGGCAACCTGCTCGCCCACCCACGCTTCCTGCAGTCGTGCGAGCACTCCGTTGATGTAGCGCGGAACCGTGTCTTCGTCGCACGGCATCGGTTCGACGGCCAACTCCGACACAACCGAGGCCACCGTCATGTCTTCGACGCCCTTGGTGACGACTTCGATCCACTCGGCGCCGCCGAGCCCCTTGCTCGTTCCACCGGCGTCAGCCATTGCCTGCCTGATGACAACGTAAGCGGGGTGGGTGAATGTCTCGGGCGGCAACGAGTCGAAGACACTGCCGGCGATGCCAGGGTGCTGCAATGCGGCCTTGAGGACAGCTCGCTGCGTCGAGAGCGCCGGATCGTTGGGCCGGGGCCTGGAGATTCCGATCGGCAGCGCAAGCGCATCGGCGGCCGGTGGGTCGACAACCTGACGACGCTTGGGCGCCGGTGAAGATCCACGCGTCGACGCCCGTTTGCGAGCTTCGTCACGCACGCGTCGTCGAACCGACGGAAGATCGTCCCAACCGACCCATCCGCACAACAGATTTGCGTAGCTGTCGCGCAGAGTTGATTCCTTGATCTGCGCGACGACGGGGACGGTACGACGCAGTGCCTCGACGCGACCTTCAGCGGTCTCCAGATCATGCTCGGTGAGGATGGACTTCACCACGAACTCGAACATCGGAGTGCGCCGCGCCACGAGGTCGCGAACGGCGGCGTCACCGGACTTCAGACGCAGATCGCACGGGTCCATTCCGTCGGGAGCGACGGCGACGAACGTCTGCCCGGCCATCTTCTGATCACCCTCGAACGCCTTCATCGCAGCGGCCTGCCCCGCGGCATCACCGTCGAAGGTGTAGATGATTTCACCGCGAAAGTAGCTGTCGTCCATCAGGAGTCGGCGGAGCATCGCGAGGTGCTCCTCACCGAAGGCGGTTCCGCACGAAGCGACGGCGGTCTTGACGCCGGCCAAGTGCATCGCCATGACGTCGGTGTAACCCTCGACGACTACCGCCTGGTGTCCCTTGGCGATGTCGCGCTTGGCGAGGTCCAAGCCGAACAAGACCTGAGACTTCTTGTAGAGAATCGTTTCCGGCGTGTTGACGTACTTACCCGGCATGGTGTCGTCGTCGAAAAGCTTGCGAGCACCGAAGCCGATGACGTCACCGGCGACGCTGCGGATCGGCCACAGAAGTCGGCGATGGAACCGGTCGATCGGACCTCGTCGGCCTTCTTTGGACAGCCCGGCTGCTTCGAGTTCCTTGAACTCGAAGCCCTTGGACATCAAGTGTTTTGTGAGAGTGTCCCAACCTTCGGGCGCGTATCCACACCCGAACTGCAGCGCAGCGGCGCCGTCGAAGTTTCTCTCGGTGAGGTAGTCGCGCGCCGCCTGGGCATCTGGTTCGCGTAGACGAGCGGCGTAGAACTCCTGAGCCGCCGCGTTTGCTGCGATCAAGCGTGCACGGGTGCCTCGATCGCGTTGAACGGACGGCCCACCGCCCTCGTACGAAATCGTGTAGCTGAGTCGATCGGCCAACTGCTCGACAGCCTCGACGAAGCTGATGTGGTCCATCTTCTGCAGGAACGAGTACACGTCCCCACCCTCACCGCAGCCGAAGCAGTGGTAGAGGCCGTGGTTGGGTCGCACGTGGAACGACGGCGACTTCTCGTCGTGAAAGGGACACAGACCTTTGATCGAATCGCCACCGGCACGCTTGAGTGAAACGTATTCACCGACGATGTCCTCGATGCGAGTGCGTTCGCGAATGGCCGCGATGTCTCTGTCAGAAATTCGGCCCGCCACGTACATCAGTCTAGGCGGTCTCCCGACACCTCCTGACAACGATATGTTGATGGCCGACTCTGCACCGCAGCGATGGGACCGACGATGACTGAAAACGCCTCGAGCTCGCACGAAGGGCGATCGGGAACCCGATTCGGCGTCTACGAGTTGCGTCGCCTCCTCGGTCGAGGCGGAATGGGTGAAGTGTACGAGGCGTACGACACCTCGAAGGATCGCCTGGTCGCACTCAAGTTGCTCCATCGCGAGCTTGCGGCCGACCCGTCATTCCAAGCTCGTTTCCGCCGAGAATCTCGCACCACCGCCGCCTTGCACGAACCTCACGTGATCCCTGTGCACGACTGGGGCGAGATCGACGGAGTCCTCTTCATCGACATGCGCTTGGTCGAAGGCCACACATTGCGAGCCGAGTTGGCCGAGTTCGGCCGACTCACGCCTGCACGAGCCGTCGACATCGTCTCGCAAATCGCGTCGGCGCTGGACGCCGCACATGCCCGCGGGCTCATCCATCGTGACGTCAAACCAGACAACATCATTCTCACGAACAACGGCTTCGCCTACCTCGTCGACTTCGGAATCGCATACTCACAGACGGACACGAAGATCACCACCGAGGGAAGCGCAGTCGGTTCGTATGCATACATGGCGCCGGAGCGGTTCGGAATCGAAACACCGACGGCCGCAGCAGATGTCTATTCTCTGGCTTGCGTCCTCTACCAATCACTCACCGGAACAACACCTTTCAACACCACAAGCATCGAGCACCTGGTCAATTCGCACCTGAACGCTCCGCCGCCACGCCCCACGCTGACGGTTCCCTCGTTGCCGCAAGGTTTCGACGCCATCGTGGCTCGCGGAATGGCAAAGGATCCCGCACACCGCTATCCGACAACGGGAGCGCTCGCACTCCAAGCGCGGCAGGCCCTCTCGACGAACCACACTCCCGGTGTGGCGGGCAGATTGCACCCCACGATCGTCGGCCCGCCTACCTACACCACGGCGAATCCCGCTCACGGGACCTACGCGCACATCGCGACAAAGACCAAGCGCAAGCGAGCGCCGATCGTCGTCGGTGCAGTAGGTCTTGCCCTCATCCTGGCGGCGGGCGGCGCAGCGGCGTGGGCGGTGCTCACAGACTCCGGACCGGAATCACCAACCACTGCAGCGGCTTCCACCGCCACGTCGACACAGGAACCCATTCAGGAGCCGGTCGGAACGCCGAAGCTCGAGCCGCTACCCACCGCCGGACTGCAAGCGACCACAACCACTCGGGCGTCGAACCCGTCCGCGCGAAACGGCGACCTCGGGGTGAGCAAGCCGATCACCGTCCCCGCATGCAAAGGAACCGGAATCGTGGTGTTGGCCAATGCCACCGATCCGGCAACATACGCCAGCGAGATCCAGAACTACCTCGACGCGTTCCCCGGCTCGAGATACCTACGGACAGACCAGTCCTGCCCGTCACTGCGTCAAGTCTCCGATTCGGGGACGGCGATCTACACGGTGTATCGCGAATCCGGGAACACCGAGTCGAAGATCTGCAAGGACGTTCGCGCAGCAGGCGGCGACGCTTACGGCAAGTGGCTCGATACCACTACCGACCCGTCGACGCGGATGACCTGCTGAGGGCGTAAGCGGCTCAGCCCCAGCTGGCCTGCGCGCCCAGGCTCGCTTTGTCCACCCGTTCCAGCCGGCTCTCCGTGTACGACGCGATCTGATCCACCACTACCCGGACCCGAGCGCCGTCGTCCGCGGCTCGCTCCCACGCGGGCAGCAGTATCGGATCGAGCCCGGCCGGCGCGGTTGCCAACAGCCATTCCGCGACGCGATGAACACGATCACGCTGCCGATCCTGACGCGCCTTGTGTCCGACGTCGGACATCACGTAGTACAGCGCCACTGTCTTGAGCAATGCCACCTCGGATGCGACGGCCTCGGGTATGTCGAGGTCGGCTTGATACCGCGAGAGGGGTCGGTCACCGTGTGTCAGCCGGGTGCTGGCAATCGCCGCGGTGGCGAAGCGACCCACCAATTCACTCGTGAGATTCTTCAACGCGACGGAACTTCCGAGCGTTCCGTCGAAACTTCCGACCCCGCGTACGACAGGGAGTTCGGACAACCGTTGAGCGGCTTCGATCAGATCGTCGACTACCAACCCCCGAAACTCGGAGGCCCCCAGTTCTGCCAGTGCGCGCTGCTCGGACGGATCGGCAAGCGAGCGAAGGTCGATACGGCCTGCGATCACGCCGTCCTCCACGTCGTGCACGGAATACGCGATGTCGTCGGCCCAGTCCATGACCTGAGCTTCCAGGCATTGCCGTCGGTCGGGCGCACCCTCGCGCACCCAGGCGAGCACCTCTGCGTCGTCGTCGTATGCCCCGAACTTCGCGCCGGGCTCAGGGCGGGTCCAGGGATACTTGATGGCTGCGTCGAGTGACGCCCTGGTGAGATTGAGGCCTGCGCTCAGACCGTCGGGGCGCAGGATCTTGGGTTCGAGGCTGGTCAGTATCCGCAGATTCTGCGCATTGCCCTCGAAACCTCCGCAGTCCTTGGCGACTTCGTCCAGGGCCTTCTCGCCGTTGTGACCGTACGGTGGGTGCCCGATGTCGTGCGCGAGACCGGCGAGGTCCACCAGGTCCGGATCGCACCCGAGTCCGTCGGCAATCCCTCGCCCGATCTGTGCGACCTCCATCGAGTGCGTCAACCGCGTACGAGGTGTGTCACCGTCGCGCGGGCCGACAACCTGGGTCTTGTCGGCCAAGCGTCGCAAAGCCGCGGAGTGTTGGACACGGGCCCGATCTCGCGAGAAGTCCGAACGATGCTGCGCCGCTGCGATCTGCGAACCAGGTAACCCTGCTCGCTTCGGCGCCTCGACGACACGACGTTCGAGGTCGTGTTCGGAGTAGGTGCCGCCTCCGTAGGTGGTGTGAGCTGTCATGGTTCTATTGCCCTGCCGTGTAGGGGAAGTCTGCCGAGAAGTGCGTGAGCTGATACCAGAGCAGCGCGCCGGTTTCACGAGCGATTCCGTGCAACTGGGATTCGCGGGTGAAGACAGCCGGGCCTTGACGGGTAGGGGCGGTCCACGCCTGGAGCCCCGTGTCGCGGGCCATCGTCCGTGTTCGCAAGGAGTGCCACGGGTCACTGACCAGGACAGCGGAATTGATTCCCTGCGAGGACATCTCGGCACTCACCGCGTCGATGCTGAGCAGCGTGTCCGAACCGGTCTCCACAGCGGTGATCGCACTCGAGGGAATACCGCGATCGGTCAGATACATCTTTCCCGACGCCGCTTCGGTGTACTCGTCACCTTCTTGTTTACCGCCGACGGTGATGATCTGCGGAGCCACTCCGCGCTTGTACAGCTTGTACGCCTGCTCGAGTCGGGCCTCGAACACGGACGACGGAGTGCCGGAATACTGCGCCGCGCCCAGAACGACTATCGCGTCGGCCGGTCGTGTGTCGTCGATGCGTGCCACCTGCCACACCCGGAACGCAGTACCCCCGACCAGAACCACGGCGATCAACAGCGCACCGGCGATCAGTCGGCGCGTCCAGCGAGCCAATCCTGCCCCGAAGCCGCCCGCCCGTGAGGGTGATGGGTCGTGGGGGCGGTTACCGAAAGCAGGTTTCACTCCCGCAATTCTGCCAGTTCGCGGCGATCACCTCCGATGCCGACGCGCCACAACGGATAGATTTGCGTCATGGCCCTCGCACCACACTTCGCGCAGTTGTCCTCGGTAGAGCAGAGTCGGACAACCACCCGACCCGTTCGGCGTCGGGGAAGCGCCGCAGCCGTCGCTGCGATTTTCGCTTTGCTGGCGCTCGTCTTCAGTCCCGCGCTCGCCTCGGCGGACGCCCCGATGGTGTTGCCGAATCACATCACCGACACCTCCGGGGTCCTCGACGCCGGGCAACGCAGCGATATCCAAGCCGCGATCGATCAACTCGGCGAGGACCACCAGATCGATCTGTGGGTCGCGTTCGTCCCCGATTTCAACAACCTGGGTGGCCAGGCATGGGCACAGCAGACGGCCACGAAGTCGACGCTGAGTACCAAGTCCGTCCTGCTTGCCGTTGCCACGGCAGAGCGTGCTTACTACCTCGATGTCCCGGCCGAGCTGAGCAACATCACGGATTCCGACATCGAATCGATCAATACCGACGCCGTGGAACCAGCTCTCGCCGAGGATGATTGGACCGGCGCGGCAATCGCCGCAGCTGGAGCACTCGGCGACGCGAACAACACGAGCGGCGGAATGGGAGTCGGAACACTTCTCATCGCGGGCGGCGCTGTGGTGGTCGGGACAGGTGGCGTGGTCCTGTACTCACGTAAGCGCAAGAACGACAAGAACAAGGCAAGCGTCGAAGCCGCGAAGAACATCGCCCCCGACGACTTCGCCAGCCTCAACGCGCTTCCGCTGCCCACCCTCGACGAGCGGGCGAAGGAGATCCTCGTAGAGACGGACAACGCGATCGCCGGCAGCCAGGAGGAACTCGATCTGGCTCGCGGCGAGTTCGGAGATTCCGCAGTTGCGCCCTTCTCCGCCGCATTCGACAAGGCCAAGGCGACTCTCGCGGACGCCTTCGCGATCAGACAGCGACTCGACGACGCCATCCCGGAAACTCCCGATCAACGCCGGCAGATGCTGATCGACATCATTTCCTCGTGTGGTCGAGCCGACCAAGAACTCGAAGCTCGCGTCGTCGAGTTCGACGGACTCCGCGACCTTCTCATCAACGCCCCGGCACGTCTCGATGCGTTGACGCAGAGTGTTGTTTCTCTCAGCGTGCGCTTGCCCGAATCCGAGGCGATTCTGACCAAATTGAAGGATCAGTTTCCCGCGCCGACGCTGGCATCTGTCGTGAACAACGTCACGATGGCGAGTGAGCGCCTGACGCTCGCCGAGAAGTCGATCGAGGAAGGCCGAGACGCGACGGCGCTGCCGGCCGGTAAGCAGGGCGCTGCCGTCACCGCGATTCGCACTGCCGAAGCGGCTCTCGATCAGGCGCGCAAACTACTCGACGGCGTCGATCACGCCGCCGACGACATCCGAAACGCCATAGCGACGCTTCCGTCCGCGATGGACGACGTCCAGCAGGGCATCACCACTGCGGATGCTTACCTGGCGCAGGGCGGGCAGAAGTTGGCGGACGCGAAGGCCGCGGCCCAGGCCGCGTTGGCGAATGCTCAGACGTCGAAGGACAGTGATCCGCTGACAGCCTTCAACCAGATCGTCGCGGCCGACGCCCAACTCGACGCGCTGCTTGCCGACGCTCAGGAGCAGAAGCAGCAGCTCGAACGTGCACAGCAGCGCCTCGCCCAGGACATTCTGGCCGCGCAGGCTCAGGTGACCGCTGCAGGTGACTTCCTCGGAACCCGACGCGGCGCGATCGGGGCCGAGGCCCGCACTCGCTACGCAGAAGCTCAGCGGCACCTGCAGGCCGCCCAGCAATTGCAGGCTTCGGATCCGTCGAATGCACTGCAACACGCCCAGGCCGCGACCACCCTGGCGACGCATTCGCTTCGCGCAGCGCAGAACGACGTCAACACGTGGGAAGCAAACCAACGACCCCGCGGTGGCGGAGGCGATGCGACAGGAGCGATCCTCGGCGGCATCCTGATCAACAGCATTCTGCGAGGTGGCGGAGGGCCCCGTTCCTACGGCGGACCGAGCAGCAGCGGACGCTCCGGTCGCGGTGGCGGCGGCGGTGGTTTCGGCGGTGGCGGCGGCGGCCGCACCAGTCGAGGCGGCGGCGGCCGGTTCTGACGGATCCCGTCGAGGTAGTAAAATCCCTACTTTGTTCACGACCGCACTCGTCGTACGCTTCATCCGGCAAGTCGGGATCACAGATCATACGAAGGTGTTATGGAAAGCGTCGCCCCGCAGATAACCGTCGTTGTACCTACATACAACGAGCGTGAGAACCTGCCAAAGCTCGTCGATCGCCTCGCCGCGTTGAAGATCCCGAACCTGCACGTCCTCGTGGTGGATGACAACTCCCCCGACGGCACGGGCGAGGTTGCGGACAAGTTGGGTATCGATGGTCCCATCCCGGTCGGAGTGCTTCACCGCACGGTCAAGGACGGACTCGGCCGTGCGTACGTCGCGGGCATGAGCCGGGCTCTGGCGGAGAACGCCGACATCGTCATTCAGATGGACGCGGATCTCTCGCATCCGTCCGAAGCGATCCCCGCGATGATCGAGATCCTCACCACGACCGATGCGGCAGTCGTTCTCGGCTCCCGTTACGTCGAAGGTGGCGCAGTGGCCGGTGACTGGCCGTGGCATCGCAAGGCTTTGTCCGCCTGGGCGAACTTCTACGTCAACGCAATTCTGCGACTGCACGTCAAGGACGCAACTGCCGGCTTCAAGGCGTGGCATGCAAAGACCTTGCGCGACATCGACGTCGAATCGGTGCAGAGCAACGGCTACGCATTCCAGGTCGAGATGAACTACCGAGTTGTTCAGCGTGGCATGAAGATCGCCGAAACTCCCATCCGCTTCGAGGAGCGCACCGAAGGTGTCTCCAAGATGAGTCTCTCGGTTCAGCTGGAGTCGGCGCTGGTGCCGTGGAAGCTCAAGTTCGGCAAGAAGTCTCTGTGACCTGTGCGGCCGATCGGAAGTAGTCGGCCGTCTGCATGTCCGACGGGTAGAACGATTCGATCGCGATCTCTGCGAGCGTGACGTCGCGCGGCGTACCGAACACGGTGGTGGTGCTGAACATCGCCAGTTCGGTGTCGCCGGCGCGTACCCGCAACGGAACCAGCAGGGAATTCGCGCGGTCGTCGTGCCACTCCCCTCCACTCGGATACGTGCGCAACTCGTCGAGCAGCGACGACAATTGTTCGTCGGCACTGACTTCCACTTCCCGAGCCAGCCGTGCGAGCAGGTGGGCACGCCACTGCGCGAGGTTCACGATCCGCGGCGCCATGCCCTCGGGATGCAGGCTCAGTCGCAATACGTTGACCGGTGGTTCCAGGAGGAATGCAGCGGCGCCCTCGGTCAGGATCCCCACGGCACGGTTCCCGGCGACCATCTCCCACTGCTGATCGACCACCACGGCCGGATACGGATCATGAGCTTCGATGATGCGATCGATGGCCTCACTCACCGCTGACATCGGCGCTTCCGCCAACGACTTCTGCGAGTACTCCGGCGCATGACCACTTGCCAGCAGAAGCGTGTTCTGTTGCCGTAGAGGAACATCCAGACATTCGGACAGGTGAAGAATCATGTCCCGGCTGGGTTTGGAGCGGCCGTTTTCGATGAAGCTCAGGTGCCTTGTCGACACTCCTGCCGCTGCCGAGAGACTTAGCTGAGTGAGCCTTCGCCGCTCCCGCCATCTTTTGAGTTCGGTGCCCACGTCCATCGTCTCGAAGGTCATTCTCTCGAGTTAACGACCCGAGGTAGCCGAGGCCATGACCTCCGAGGTAATCGACCCGAAACAGTTTCGGAGGAACAGTGGTCTCAGCCGGCGCGACCGCCGGATCTTCACCACTGGACACTGATCAAGGGAGCGACCATGAGCGACTTCGACGCAATCGCCGACGCCTATATCGACATGTGGAACGAAACCGATACCACCGCCCGTAAAGCACGGATCGAGCAACTGTTCGCACCCGACGGTCGCTACACCGATCCGCTCGCGGACGTCACCGGACACGATCAGATCGACGCGATGATCAACGCTGTGCAGCAACAATTTCCGGGCATGCACTCTACCCTCGTCGGACCGGTGGACGCGCATCACCGACAGGCTCGATTCGGCTGGGCTCTCGGCCCGGCGGGGGCCGGGTCACTGATCGACGGGTTCGACGTACTCGAACGCGACGACGACGGCCGGGTGACGCTCGTCCTCGGGTTTCTCGACAAGGTGCCTACGGTCTGAAGCGGGACTACCACCGACAGCGTTCGTCACGAAGGTTGTCGGTGGTCCGTGGCATCATCGGCCCCGATGAACGCCGACGGATTTACCTGGTCCACACCGATTCCCGAGCCCGAGGGTGCGGAATACAGCGCTCACACGCTGACCGTCAACGGCCTCCCCACCGTCTATCGAACCGCCAAGACGACGCCGACCAAGCTCGGTCAGTTCGTCACACTGTGGCGCCGTTCCGAGGCCGGGCCCATCCGCCCCTTCGACACCGGAGACGGCGTGATGCTGTTCGTGGTGAAGGTCTACGACGAAGAGCATGTGGGGCACTTCGTCTTTCCCACCGAAACCCTCGTCGAACACGACATCGTGTCGACGAACTTCTCAGGTGGTAAGCGCGCCATCCGGGTCTATGCGCCCTGGGTTACGCCGACCAGCACGCAAGCAGTCAGAACTCAGCGCTGGCAGAGCCGGCATTTCGGCGAGTTCCCCGATGTGTTCAGCTCAGCTGCTGTTCAGCTCAACTGATACGTCGCGATGATGACGCCTGTTGTCGTAGGGGCACTTTCGGTGAGGGTGAACTGAGCGAGCGAAGCTCCGTCGGGGAACAATCTGCGCCCGGTTCCGAGAACCAGCGGATGAATCAGCAGAGTGTAGGTGTCGACGAGACGCCGTTCGGCCAAAGACGTGATCAAGTCGCCGCTGCCCAGAATCACCAGATCCGGGCCCTCGCTTTCCTTGAGCGTGGCGACCGCGTCGGCGGCATCACCTTTCAACAAGGTCGAGTTCTTCCACGGCAGCGGTTCACCCAAAGTTCTTGACGCTACGTACTTCTGCGTGTTGTCGAGCATCTCGGTGAACGGATTGTCGGTCTGAAACGGCCAGTAGGAGGCGAAGTTCTCGTAGGTTCGACGTCCGAAGAGCAACTCAGATTTCTTCGCCATCCCCTCCCCCATTTTCTGTGCCATGACGGAATCGTTGAAGGGCGCCGCCCATCCACCGTGCTCGAATCCGCCACGACGGTCTTCGTCCGGCCCACCAGGTGCCTGCATGACACCGTCGAGAGTCACGCTGTTGGTCACGCTGAGTTTTCTCATAGCTTCGATCCTGCGCCTGAAGATCCGTCAAGGATAGAGAAAACGGGCGGTCCTTCTCGATTGAGAAGGACCGCCCGTCAGCTTCGAACGAATCAGGAACCGATCAGCCGTGCAGCCAGGTAGCTTTCCACCTGATCGAGGGCGACGCGTTCCTGCGCCATCGAGTCACGCTCACGCACCGTCACAGCCTGATCTTCGAGAGTGTCGAAGTCGACCGTGATGCAGAACGGCGTACCGATCTCGTCCTGGCGACGGTAACGACGACCGATGGCGCCGGCGTCGTCGAACTCGACGTTCCAGTTCTGACGCAGCTGCGCTGCAAGATCTTTTGCCTTCGGCGTCAGGTCCGCGTTACGCGAGAGCGGCAGAACTGCGGCCTTGACGGGTGCGAGTCGACGATCCAGGCGCAGCACCGTGCGCTTGTCGACGCCGCCCTTGGAGTTGGGTGCCTCGTCCTCGGTGTACGCGTCGACCAGGAAGGCCATCAGTGAACGCGTGAGACCGGCCGCCGGTTCGATGACGTACGGCGTGTACCGCTCGCCCGTCGTCTGGTCGTAGTAGTTCAGCTCGGTGCCCGAGTGCTTGGAGTGCGTCGAGAGATCGAAGTCGGTACGGTTCGCGATGCCTTCGAGCTCGCCCCATTCGCTGCCCTGGAAGTGGAAGCGGTACTCGATGTCGGTCGTGCCCTTCGAGTAGTGCGAAAGCTTTTCCGGGGCATGCTCGTAGAGACGCAGGTTGTCCTTGTTGATGCCGAGGCCCGTGTACCAGTCGAGGCGGTAGTCGATCCAGTACTGATGCCACTGCTCGTCCTCACCCGGCTTGACGAAGAATTCCATCTCCATCTGCTCGAACTCGCGGGTGCGGAAGATGAAGTTGCCGGGGGTGATCTCGTTGCGGAAGCTCTTGCCGATCTGGCCGATGCCGAACGGCGGCTTCTTACGCGAGGTGGTCAGCACGTTGGCGAAGTTCACGAAGATGCCCTGGGCGGTCTCGGGGCGAAGGTAGTGCATACCCTCTTCGCTCTCGACGGGGCCGAGGTACGTCTTGAGCATCATGTTGAAGTCGCGCGGCTCGGTCCACTGGCCGATGGTGCCGCAATCGGGGCAACCGATGACATCCATCGAGACGTCGTCCGGGTTGTCGAGCTTCTTCTTCTCCGCGTACGCCTCCTGCAGGTGATCCTGACGGTGACGCTTGTGACAGTTGAGGCACTCGACGAGCGGGTCGTTGAAGACACCGACGTGACCGGATGCGACCCACACCTCGCGGGGCAGGATCACCGAGGAGTCGAGGCCGACGACGTCCTCGCGGCTGGTGACCATGTTGCGCCACCACTGACGCTTGATGTTCTCCTTGAGCTCGACACCCAATGGGCCGTAGTCCCATGCGGACTTGGTACCGCCGTAGATCTCACCGCAGGGGTAGACCAGGCCTCGCCGCTTGGCGAGATTGACAACGGCTTCGATCTTGGACTTGGGTGCCACTCGATTGCTCTCCATCTGGGTAATAGATGCATGATTTTCGTGCGCTTTTCGCACCATCAGCCTATCTGGCGGCTGCCACGCACTTCCGTCCAAGGTTGACATGCATACTTGTGCATATCAAAATGAAAGTGATTTGCAATAATGTGGTGAGATGGCTATGCCCGGACATCATGATCAACCCCTCGAAGGAGCCTCGCTGTGAGCATTGCGGATACCGGCGATCTCCACAAAAGCCATGATCATTCCGACCTCGGACACACGCACGATCCGTTCGAAGCCGCACCTCCCGCGCCCGTGCCGCCCAAGGAAACCCTGGCGGCAGCCGGCGAAATTCTGCGGGCACTGGCTGCACCCGTTCGCATCGCGATCGTGCTTCAGTTGCACGAGTCGGAGCGTTGCGTTCACGAACTCGTCGGCGCCCTCGGTGTCACTCAGCCACTCATCAGCCAGCATCTGCGCGTACTCAAAGCAGCGGGCGTCGTCCGCGGCGAGCGCAACGGACGAGAAGTTCTCTATCGACTCGTCGACGATCACCTCGCACACATCGTCGTCGACGCTGTCGCCCACGCCGAAGAAGGATGAGATTCCACCGCATGAACACTCCGGGCAGTACAACCTCGAAACGTGGACCGGCCACCGTCGGCGTTCGTTCCACGAAACAGCGCAGCGCCATTTCCGCCCTGCTCGACGACATCGACGAATTCAAATCGGCACAGGAACTGCACGACGAACTCCGCAAGCGCGGTGAAGGCATCGGCCTTACCACCGTGTACCGCACGCTGCAGGCACTCTCCGACGCCGGAACCATCGACGTCCTCCGCACCGACACGGGTGAGTCCGTCTACCGACGCTGCTCCTCCGGGCACCACCATCACCTGGTGTGCCGCAACTGCGGATTCACCGTCGAGGTCGAGGGTCCGACGGTCGAGCAGTGGTCACAGACCATCGCCGAGGACAACGGTTTCACCGAAGTGAGTCACACCGTCGAGATCTTCGGCACCTGCCGCGATTGCGCCGGCAACTGAGCGCGTCGAGGAACGGAACCCCACCCGAGCGCGTCAGGGAATCAAACCCTGACGCGCGGTATCGGCGCCGGTGAGCGCGAGTAGCAACATCGTGGTCAGTGCCTCGTCGTCCAGTCCGGCCGCCGGGAACGTGTACCGCAGAATGACGTCCGCCAGACTGCCGTGGCCGAATACCGCGATCGAACCGAATTGGATGGTCCGGTTCCGCTCGGCCACCTTGCGGTGCAATGCCGCGCTGACCGGTCGGTCCCACGCGAGAACACACGTCATGGACAGCACGTCCAGACCCTCGGACAGGTTCATCGCCTGGATCGAGCACAGCGCGCCGGAGTACTGGAAACCCAGCGAGCCGTCCGCAGCCACATCGACCGTCACGAAATGCGCCAGCGAGGCGGCCGCGCGTTCTTGAAGGCGGGCTGCTTCGTCGGTGGTGTCGGTCATGTTCTCCCCTGTCATTTGACGCCACCGAATCTACGGTCGCGTGAGGCGTATTCGACGCAGGCGGCCCATAGGTCGCGGCGGTCGAAATCGGGAAACAGCTTCTCCTGGTACACCATTTCGGCGTAAGCGGATTGCCAGATCAAGAAATTGGACGTCCGCTGTTCCCCCGACGGACGCAGGAAGAGATCGACGTCGGGCATGTCGGGCTCGTCGAGGTACTTCGCCACCGTCGCCTCGGTTATCTTGTCCGGATTGATCTCACCGGCCGCGACACGCTTCGCGATTTCCTTTACCGCATCGGCAATTTCGGCCCGGCCACCGTAATTCACGCACATGGTCAAGTTCATGACTGTGTTGTTCTTGGTCAGTTCTTCGGCGATCTCGAGTTCCTTGATCACGCTGGCCCACAGGCGCGGCTTACGACCGGCCCAGCGAACCCGCACACCCATTTCGTTCATCTCGTCGCGTCGGCGGCGGATGACGTCACGGTTGAAGCCCATCAGGAATCGAACCTCGTCGGGACTGCGCTTCCAGTTCTCGGTGGAGAAAGCGTAGGCGGAGAGCCACTCGACACCCATCTCGATGCACCCGCACACCGTGTCCATCAAGACCGCTTCACCGCGTTCGTGCCCGGCGGTTCGCGGCAGACCGCGCTCCTGCGCCCACCGTCCGTTGCCGTCCATCACCAGCGCGACGTGGCGCGGAATGAGTTCGGTTTGCAGGATCGGCGGGGTCGCTCCGGACGGATGTGGGTCCGGTGGCCGGATCACCCGATCAGCAGCAGAGTCAAGCGGAGTTCGCGGTTCGCGTCGTCGAATCACGTGTTCCATCCTGCCTCACGGGCAAGTCGACCTCGACGGCTGCATGCGGCCTCGAACGCTCGATCAGCGGCAACGTCCGCAATTGACGCTCGAGATGCCACTGCAGATGCGCCGCGACCAGTCCGCTGGCTTGCGTCCGCAGCGTCGCGGGCGCCGAATCGGTGCCCTCCCACTCCCCTCGGAGCAGCGCTTCCATCAAGTCGAGCACTCCGGGCGACGGCGTCGCAGCACCTGCCGGGCGACAGTAGGTACACACAGCTCCGCCGGCGGCGACATGAAATGCACGGTGCGGTCCCGGAGCGCTGCAGCGGGCGCACTCTTCGAGGGCCGGCGCCCAACCCGCATAGCCCATGGCTCGCAACAAGAACGCGTCGAGCACGAACTCGACCGGCCGCGCCTGCTCGGCGATCGCGCGCAGTGCTCCCACCGTCAATCGCTGAAGCTGCGGGGCCGGCGCGCGTTCCTCACCGGCCAACCGCTCGGCAGTTTCGAGTACGGCGCAGGCCGTGGTGTACCGGCTGTAGTCGTCGACTATGTCGGTGGCGAACGCATCGACCGTCTGCACCTGGGTGATGATGTCGAGATTCTTGCCCGGAAGTAGTTGCACGTCGATGTGAGCAAACGGTTCGAGTCTGGCACCGAACTTGGAGGTGGTTCGGCGGACACCCTTGGCCACGGCACGCACCAACCCGAACTGGCGGGTGAGCAACGTGACGATGTGGTCGGCCTCGCCCAGTTTGTGCAGGCGCAGCACCACCGCCGTGTCTCGATACAACCTCACTGGTTCAGTGTCCCACGTTGTACCGACGTGAACGCTCGATGCCGCGCCCGATCCCGAGCTGGATGGTGTCCGGATAGACTGACCCGATGCCGAGCGACGCAATTGCGCAACCTGCCACTGCAGAGTTGACCGGTCGCGAAGCTCGGTGGGAGCGGCACAACTCCGAGCGCCAGAAACGGATACTCACCTCGGCAGTCGAACTGATCGAAGAGCGGGCGGCAGGCGCCGAAGTATCCGTTCAGCAGATCGCCGACCGTGCCGGCCTCGCCAAGTCGGTGGTGTACCGGCAATTCAGCGGACGAGACGACCTCGATCGACGAGTCCGCGCGTTTGTGCTCGGCCAATTCGCGGCTGCCCTGGATGCGTCGATGAGCATTTCGGTCGGCACTCTCGACGAGATTCTGACTCGCACCATCAGTGCCGTAGCGGAGTGGATCACCGAACATCCTCGGATTCACGAGTTCATGGGTACCGGCCCCACCGACTACGACGACGAGAGCATCGACGCGATCAGCAGCCTGAAGGCGACGATCGCCGACTCGGCCCGCGCCACCATCACCGAAGTCGGTCGATCCGTGGGGATCGATTCCTCCCCCTTCGATTCACTGCCCTTTGCCGTGGTGACGATGGTCGAGGGCACCCTCACCCACTGGGTCCGAAGCGCCGATCCGAAACCGAGCCGCGACGAGATCGTCGCCGATCTCGCGAAGTACACCTGGTACATGTTCGACGGCGTGGCCCGCTCGAGCGGACTCACGATAGATCCTCATGTCGAATTGTCCACGCTCATCGCTGAACTGGTGTCCTCCGACGCTCAGTCGCGGCCCGACTAGTTCCGGGACTTGTCGGAGCGCTTGGGCTCGCCACGATAGCGTGCATAGTCGCCGTCGATGCGTAGCTTTCGCCACGCGCGCTTCGACACCGGGTTCATCAATCCGAGTTCGTCTGCCAGGGCTCGCATTTCACCGAAGTAGTTACCCAGGATGCGGCGTGAATGCGGGCTTCCCCAGAAGGCGCTTTTCATCACCTCGTCCGGAATGCCGAACTCTTCGGCGAATTCCTTTGGCGGTGACATGATTTCGCCCGCGAGCCAACGCATCGTAGCGGGGAAGGCCACCGACGTAACCGCCCGACTCGTACGACTGAGCCTCGGGACGTGATTGCGCAAGAACTCGTGCGCAAACGAAATATGCCTCGCTTCTTCGGCGATGTGGATCTCCATCGTGCGGAGCATCGCCGGCGGAGTGTCCTTGCCTTCGCGGATCAAGTCCTTCTGGAAATGGTCGATCGGTTCTTCGCCAGCCAGAATGCCGATGAAGAAGATGACCGGGAACTTGGCACCCAGCACTCCGATGACGGGCGAGAGTCGCCGGAACATCGGACGCATACCCGGCACGTCGATATCCATGCGATTGACGAGTTCCTGGAACATCTGGATGTGATTGCACTCTTCGGTCATCTCGTGCAAGCAGTAGCGGAACTCCGGCGACTGGTTGGGCAGCGCCATGATGTACTGCAGCATTCCCCGGATCAGGATGCTCTCGAAGGCCGAACCCACCTTGGTCACGTTCGCCTGACGCCACATTCCCATGGCGATTCGACGCTCCAACGACTGATCCTGGTACCACTGCGTCGCTCCGAGCGGGTCCGAGACGGACGAGAGTACCCACCTCGGATCATGTGGATCGATCGCGAACTCTGCTGAATCCCAGTCGATGTCGAGATAGGGATCGAAACTGCGGGCAACTGAGCCCTCGGACAAAGTCTGCAGTACCTCGTGGTACGGCTTTTCCACTTCGATCGACGCTGACCGAGCCATCGGTGTCTCCTCACGGCCAGTCCGTCGATTGCAGTCGACGGACTTGAATGAGGTCAAACATAATGGGACACCGCGTCCCACGCAACCCCTTCGGAGGTCTGATTTCAGGCCCGCCGCACCGGGATGATCTCGCGAACCTTCTCATCTCGGAGATACAGTCCCGCCCACATGACGATCCCGGTGTAGACGGCGAACAAGGTTGTGCTCAGCAGAGGCTGTTCAGCTCGAAGGTTGGTCAACACAGCGCCACCCAGATAACCGGTGAGCAGAATCGCGCCGAGTATCGACGTTCGCGGAATCACGTACAGCGCAAGGCAGATCAGCTGCACAACTCCGGCCGTCAATGCCAGCGAGTCCGGCAGCCCCAGTTCGGCCGAGGCATCCTTGACGGTCTGAAGGTTGAGAATGTGGATGACGCCGTCGAAAAGCATGAAAAGGACGAACAGGCCACTGAGCACGTATCCGACCTTGCGAGCCGTGGCCGAAGGTGTCGTCGTGCCGTTACCGGACAGGGTGTCGTGGTGGGCAGGCTGGGTGGTCATCGGAATCTCCCGGGCGAAGGCGAGCGGCCGGTTGCCACTTCGCTTGCAATTACGACTCCCGAGCGATCGAAAACTCATCGCGCCCGTCGTTACTACGCACCCGGCGTTCAGGACGATTCACCTCTCGTGGTCTGATGGACGGCGACACGGGGTGCCGAACAAGTCGGCTGAGATCAGACCCGATGAACCTGACCAGTTAGCACTGGCGGAGGGATGTCGACATGACCGAACAGCAATTTCAGCGCGCATTGAACCTGGACGAGCAGATCGTTCTGATCACCGGCGGCGCCCGCGGGCTCGGCGCCGCACTGAGCCGAGCATTCTCCCGCTCGGGGGCCCGGGTGATCGTGAACTACAACAAGAGCCGTGATGCCGCCCAGGCCCTGGTCACCGAACTGGGCGAGGATCGCGCCTACGCAATCCAGGCGGACGTGACGGACCGCAGTTCCGTCGACCAGTTGTTCACCGCCGCGCGCGAGCGATTCGACGCACCGATCTCGACCGTGGTCGACAATGCACTCGTCGACTTCTCGTTCAACGGCGATGCCCGGCCGAACGCGGACACGATCACCTGGGCCGACTTCGACTCTCAACTACGCGGAGCCGTTGCCGGCGCACTCAACACCACTCAGGCGGCACTCTCCGGCATGCGCGAACTCGGCTTCGGCCGAATCATCACTGTCGGAACCAATCTGGTCCAGAATCCGGTAGTTCCGTACCACGACTACACCGCCGCCAAGGCTGCACTGTTGGCACTGACACGGACACTGTCCGCCGACCTCGGTCCGGACGGGATCACAGTCAACATGGTCTCCGGCGGCTTGCTCCGTACCACCGATGCGAGTGCCGCGACACCGGAAGCCGTCTTCGACATGATCGCGGCGAGCACTCCCCTGCGCCGAGTCACCACACCGGACGAATTTGCCGACGCCGCACTCTTTTTCGCCTCACCATGGTCGCGGGCCGTGACCGGCCAGAACCTGGTTGTCGACGGCGGACTCGTCAAGAACTGATGGGCGCACAACTACGGATAGGTGCGTTCCTGCTCGGTTGCGGACACCACAGTGCGGCGTGGCGACACCGCGACTCACCTGTCGAAAGTCTCGGCGACATCACGTATTACGAGTCGCTTGCCCAGATCGCCGAACGCGGGAAGCTGGACGCCGTTTTCTTCGCGGACGGTCACAGTGTTCGAGAACCCGAGTCTGGTGCGTCGTGGTTTCTCGAACCGATCACCGCATTGACTGCCATGGCACGAGCGACGGCGAACGTCGGCCTGGTCACCACCATCTCCACGACCTTTTACACGCCATTTCACGCAGCACGAATGCTGGCGTCGCTCGACCACATCAGCGGCGGACGGGCCGGCTGGAACGTCGTGACCTCGATGTTCGACCAGGAAGCGCGCAACCACGGCCTCGAGGCGATGCCCGATCATGCGTCCCGATACGAACGAGCCGACGAATTCGTCGACGTGGCCCTCGCATTGTGGGATTCATGGTCGGAAGACGCGCTGATTCTCGACCGGTCGGGGCGTTTTGCCGACGCAAGCAGGATTTCTCGAATCGATCACGACGGCAAACATTTTCGGGTGGACGGGCCGTTGACGGTTCCGCGCTCCCCGCAAGGTAGGCCGGTGTTGTTCCAGGCAGGGGCGTCCGAGCAGGGTCGCGATCTGGCGGCGCGACGCGCCGAGGCAGTCTATTCGGTTGCCTACGACCTACCCAGCGCACAGAGCTACTACGCGGACGTGAAATCGAGAATCGAGCGCGCCGGCCGGGATTCGAACTCGGTCGCCGTCATGCCGGGATTGGTCACCTACGTCGGCAGCACCGTCGCCGAGGCACGGGCGAAGAAGGCCGAACTTGATCTCCTGCTGCCCACCGAACAATCGATACGCCAACTCTCGTTGTTCACCGGGCAGGATTGCGAGAACTGGGATCTCGACGGGCCCGTGCCTCCGTTGCCTCCACTCGAAGCATTCACCGGGCCGCAGGGACGCTACGCAACTATTCTGCGGATCGTCGAGAAGGACGCACCGACTGTGAGGGAACTCCTCGGAACGCTGGCTGCAGGTGGTGGTCACGCAACGATGATCGGCACACCGGAGTCGATTGCCGACGAGATGGAATCCTGGTTGCGCGGTCGCGGCGCCGACGGCTTCAACCTGATGCCACCGACCTATCCCCAGGGACTGGAAGATTTTGTCGACCACGTTATTCCGGTATTGCAGGCTCGTGGGTTGTTCCGACGCGAATACGAGGGAGCGACTCTGCGAGCAAACCTCACCTAGTCCGGAAGTAGCGGCACCGACAGATCCGGGTCACGCCCCAGAAGCACTCCCCTCGTGAGGGCCGCGGAGCCGAACTTCTTCCGGACACTGTCCATCGCCGAGTCGAGGGCCGCAGTGTCCGGGCTCGCGAATCCTGGACCGTCGAAGGGCAATTCGAGCTGCTGGGCACCGTCACGATCCAGGTTGGAGACTGCTACCCCGATCAACGTGATGCCTTTGTCCGAGATTGTCGGTATCGCTTCGTCCAGCAGCACCATCGAGGCGTTCAGCAGCTCCGCTGTGTCATCCGTGGATCGGCGCAGCGTGTGCGAACGAGTGGCCCGCGTGAAATCGGCGAAGCGGAGCCGGAGCGTGATCGTGCGCCCCGTCCGCTGCGCCGAACGCATCCGCCGACTGACACGGTCGACAAGGGACATCAACGACGCATCGAGTTCTGCGCGGGGATGGGATCCACGACCCAGCGCATGCTGAGCACCCATCGAACTGCGGCCACGATAGGCGCGGACGGGGCGTGGATCTCGGTTGTGCGAGAGCGCGTAGAGATGGCGACCGGCGCCACCCCCGAGAATCGAGACGATCGAGGATTCGTCGTGACGAGCGATGTCACCTACCGTCACGATGTCGAAGTTTCGCAACTTCTGGGCCGTGATCTTGCCGACACCCCACAGTTTCTCGACAGGTAACGGATGCAGGAATTCGGTCTCACCCTCCGGCGGCACTCGCAGCAATCCGTCGGGTTTCGCGAATGCACTCGCTACCTTGGCCAGGAACTTGGTGCGAGCGATGCCGACCGTGATCGGAAGTCCCACCTGCTCGGCCACGTCGCGTCTGAGGTTGGCTCCGATCTGCAGCGGGTTTCCCACGATCTTGGCGAGGCCACCGACCTCGAGAAAGGCCTCGTCTATGGAGATTCCTTCGACCAGCGGCGACGTGTCGTGAAAGACGTCGAACACGTCTTTGCTCGCCTGCGAGTACGCCGACATTCGCGGAGGAACGACGATCGCCTGGGGACACAGTGATCGAGCCTGACCACCACTCATGGCGGTGCGAACCCCGAATGCCTTGGCCTCGTAGCTTGCCGCCAAGACCACTCCACCACCGACGATGACCGGCCTGCCCGCCAGAGTCGGGTCGTCGCGTTGCTCGACCGATGCGTAAAACGAATCAAGGTCCGCGTGCAGGATCGTTGCGTCACCCGTAGGTCGGAGACCCCCAGAATGCGCACCACCAGGGTGATTACCTGGCGTTTCTCGATCCAGCGATTCATTCGGCACGAACATATGTTCCCATGCGCCACCGACACCGCGGAAGGCCTGCGAATAGATTCCGTGGAATTGATCACGGATCGTGCGTACGCTGAAAGAATGATTCCACGGAATGCATATCAGCTCGGTGTCTGCTCGTGACCAGATCAGCCCTGAGCCGTCACTTCGACAACCTTGTCCGCTTCGAAACCGAATTGTGGACGGCCGTCGACCAGAGACTCCGAATCGAGCACGACCTGCCGCTGAGTCGATTCGAGCCGATGCAGATCATCGACAGACTCGGATCTTGTCGGGTCTTCGACATTGCCGAGGCCCTCGCGATCACCGTCGGCGGCACGAGCAAATTGGTGGATCGGATCGAGTCCTCGGGGCACTGCCGTCGACAATCCAATCCGGCAGACAAACGATCCTCACTCATCGAGTTGACCCCCCAGGGCAATGAGCTGTTGCGGCGGGCGAAGGCCACGTTCGACGACGAACTGGAACGCCGTCTCGGTTCCGTGCTGACGCCCGACGCTCTCGATCGGTTCGGCGCCACACTGGCCACTCTGCGTGAAGCCAACCGAAGCCTGACACCGACTACGAAGGAAAAAGCATGACCGACACAATGCGCGCAATCGTGCTCGACGCCCCCGGCCCGCCAGAAGCATTGACCATCAGGGAGATTCCGATACCTGTGCCGATTGCGAGCTGGGTACTGGTCCGGGTGAAGGCCTTCGGTCTCAATCGATCCGAACTTCACACCCGCCTCGGCCTCGCCGAAGGCGTCACTTTTCCGCGGGTGCTGGGCATCGAAGCCATCGGCGAAGTGGTGAACTGCCCCGGTGGGGAGCTGACCGAAGGCCAGCAGGTCGCTGCCATGATGGGCGGGATGGGTCGAGTCTTCGACGGCGGATATGCCGAGTACACGTGCGTTCCCGTCAGCCAGGTCGTTCCCTTCACCAGCGACCTGGACTGGTCGACATTGGGAGCTGTTCCCGAGATGCTGCAGACGTCGTACGGCTCGCTGACGGTGGGACTGGATGCGAAATCCGGTCAATCCCTACTGATTCGAGGCGGAACCTCCTCGGTCGGCATGGCAACGGCAGTCCTGGCGAAGCGGTGGGGACTCACAGTTCTCGCAACCACCCGAGACGAGCGCAAGGCGGCGTCACTGACCGCGATCGGAGTTGACCACGTTGTTGTCGACGACGGTGCTGTGGCCGGACAGGTTCGAGACATTCTCCCGGGCGGTGTTGATCTGGCCCTCGAATTGGTCGGAACACCAACACTTCCCGACACGTTGCGCGCCACTCGCGTTCACGGCACCGTGTGTTTCACGGGCATGCTGTCCAACGAGTGGACAGTCAAGGACTTCTATCCGATCGACTACATTCCACGCGGAGTGCGATTGACCTCGTACGGCGGGGATGCGTCCGACCTGCCTGCCGACGTCCTGCAAGATTTCCTCTCCGCTGTGGCGTCCGGCGAGGCGGTGGTACCGATCGACGAGGTGTTCGCGTTCGAGGACATCGCGCGAGCACATGCCAAGATGGAAGCCGGTACGGCTCGTGGCAAATTGGTAGTGATGCTCTGACCTGGCTTCTCACACCTGGTTTCTCACACCACGAATCGATAGCCCATTCCCGCCTCGGTGATCAGATGCTTGGGGTTGGCCGGGTCGTCCTCGAGTTTGCGACGAAGCTGAGCAAGGTAGACACGCAGATAGTGGGTCTCGGTGTCATACGCCGGCCCCCACACCTCCCGAAGCAATTCCTTCTGCCCGACCAGCTTTCCGCGGTTGCGCACAAGCATTTCGAGCATGCCCCACTCGGTCGGCGTCAAGTGCACCTGTTCACCGCGCCGACTCACCGTTTTGGCAGCCAAGTCGACCGTGAACGACGCGGTCTCGACCGACGGTTCCGAGGTATCGGCCGCGGAGGTTCCCCGCCTCGCCGCAGCTCGCACGCGGGCCAGAAACTCGTCCATCCCGAAAGGTTTGGTGACGTAATCGTCGGCGCCCGCATCGAGCGCCTCGACCTTGTCCGCGGAGTCCGTGCGCGCCGACAGAACGATGACCGGCGCCGTGCACCAGCCACGCAGGCCCGCAAGTACTTCGGTGCCATCCATGTCCGGCAGTCCGAGATCGAGCACCACGACGTCCGGTGGACGCTCGGCAGCAGCCCGCAACGCGCCGGCGCCCGTCGACGCCGTCACCACCTCGTACCCGCGCACCGAAAGATTGATACGCAGAGCCCGCAGAATCTGCGGTTCGTCGTCCACTACCAGGATTCGACTCATGATCCATTCCCATTCGTACCGGCCGCAGCCAATTCCACGATCATCGTCAATCCCCCACCGGGTGTGTCTGTGGCGCTGACCGTTCCGCCCATGGCATCGACAAATCCGCGCACCACGGAAAGCCCGAGGCCCACTCCACCGGTGTTGTCACGATCGCCCATCCGTTGGAACGGTTGGAACATCGTTTCGGCCTCACCTCGCGGAACACCCGGGCCGGTGTCGGCGACACTGATCACCACACGATCACCGAGTTGCGCCGCCCCGACTCGCACCGGGGTTTCTCCCCCGTAGCGCAGAGCGTTGTCGACGATGTTCGCGATCACCCGCTCGAGCAGTCCTTGATCTGCTTGCACTGCAACGGTACCCACGTCGACGACTACGCTGCGAGCCCGCGAATCCGAGCGTCCACCGATGCCGAGGCCCAGCAATGCACGGTGAACCACCTCGTCCAGATACACCGGCCGCAGCGTGGGTTTCACCACGCCGGCGGCAAGGCGGGACGAGTCGAGCAAGTTCCCCACCAGTGCCGTCAACTGATCCGCCGACTCCTCGATGGTTGCCAACAATTCAGCGGTGTCTTCGGGCGAGAACTCGATGTCGTCGCTGCGCAGACTCGACACCGCAGCCTTCACTCCGGCGAGAGGAGTTCGCAGGTCATGGCTTACCGCTGACAGCAGGGCTCGACGCAGTTGATCTGCCTCGGTGAGCGCGGCAGCCTTGCTCGCCTCGACGGTCAGTTTCTCCTGGCGGATCATTCCGACGGCTTGGTGAGCCACCACCGTCAGCACTCGTCGATCCCGCGCACTCAGGTCGGGTCCAGCCAACAACAGCGCGTATTCCCCGTCGTTGACCTCACAGACCGTATCCGCTTCGTCGTCCGTGGTCGGCGGCTGCGTTCCCACGGCGGCAATGACGCCGTCGTCGTGATGGATGACGGAAACCCCTCGCTGGCGATAGATTTCGAGTGCCTTCGCCAAAAGTGTCGACAGGTCTGCTCCGCGGAGAACTGATCCGGCGAACAAGGTGAGCAGTTCGGCTTCCTCGGAGGCGCGCTTCGCCTCTCGGGCGCGCTTTGCTGCGGCGTCGACCAGAACGGCAACTGCCACAGCCACGATCAACAGCACGACAGTGGTGATGAAGTTGTCAGGTTCGGCGATGGTGAAGCTGTACCGCGGATCGGTGAAGAAGTAGTTGAGCAGCAGTCCCGAAATCAGTGCTGACAGTATCGCCGGGCCGACGCCGCCGAGGAGGGCAACCAGAACGACCACGACGAAGAACAATGCGTTCTCCCCGTTGACCCCGGAAATTCGGTCGACCAGACCCATGATCGCCGCCGCGAGCGAAGGTACGACGATCGCCGCAATCCACGACAGGACTCGGCGCTCCGAGCGCCCCAGCACCGAAATGCGTCGTCGCGTCGTTGCTTCCTCATGCGTGACCATGTGAACGTCGATACCACCGGACTGCTGAACCACCGCGGCGCCGATCCCCTCGTCGAGGATTCGGGCCAGGCGAGAACGCCGCGACGTTCCCAACACCAACTGTGTGGCGTTCTCCTCCCGGGCGAACTCGAGAAGCGTCGACGGTACGTCGTCACCGACAACGGTGTGCAGCGTCGCGCCGACCCCGACGGCCAACGCACGCACCTTGCCCATCTCGGGGGCCGAGACCCCGGTGAGTCCGTCACCGCGCACGACGTGGACCACCATCAGCTCGGCGCTCGACTTCGACGCGATTCGAGATGCGCGTCGTACCAGGGTTTCCGACTCCGGTCCCCCGGTCACGGCAACGACGACGCGCTCGCGCGCCTCCCAAGTGTCGGTGATCTTGTTCTCGGCCCGGTATTTCGCCAGTGCGGCGTCCACCTGATCGGCCACCCACAGCAGAGCCAGTTCGCGTAGCGCCGTGAGGTTTCCGCGCCTGAAGTAGTTACCCAATGCCGCATCGACACGTTCCGGCGAATACACGTTGCCGTGAGAAAGTCTACGGCGCAGCGCTTCCGGGGTGATGTCGACCAGCTCGACCTGCGCCGCACTACGCACTATCGCGTCCGGAACGGTCTCCTGCTGAACCACGCCGGTGATGTGCGCGACAACGTCGTTGAGGCTTTCGAGGTGTTGCACGTTGACCGTGGACAGGACGTCGATTCCGGCGTCGAGCAGTTCCTGTACGTCCTGCCAGCGCTTGTGATTCTTGCTCCCCGGCGTGTTGGTGTGTGCCAACTCGTCCACCAGGACAAGGGCCGGCCGCCGAGCCAACACGGCCTCGACGTCCAGTTCCGGCATCCGTGTTCCGCGATAGTCCACCAGCTTCGGCGCAATGATCTCGAGGTCGCCGATCTGCGCCGCCGTGCGGGCGCGGCCGTGTGTCTCCACGACGGCCGCGACCACGTCACAGCCACGATCTCGACGCCGATGAGCCTCACCGAGCATCGCGAAGGTCTTTCCGACGCCAGGGGCAGCGCCGAGGTAGATACGCAATTCACCGCGTTTGCGTGCCCTACCGAAAGATTGACCGACCTTCTCCGAAGAACTCACGTGACAATCATCCACCAGTCGTCGGCGCAGCACACGTAGGTGCCGTCAATCCGAGTGCCAGGTTCAACTCCAGGACGTTGACTCGCTCGGCTCCGAGAAATCCGAGTTGCCTACCGTCGGTGTGCTCGGCCACCAACTCTCGCACCTGATCTTCCGAGATGCCGTTGTTCGCCGCCACCCTCGCGACCTGCAGTTCGGCGTACGCCGGACTGATGTGGGGATCGATACCCGAGCCCGAGCCGGTGACGGCGTCGACGGGAACCGATGCCGGGTCGACGCCCTCACGTGCCGCGATGGCCGCCCGACGCTCGATGATGAATCCAGCCAGAACTTCGCTGCTCGGCCCCTGGTTGGACGGCAGTGCCGCGGCGGGATCACCGGTGGCGAACGGATCCTCGTCCGAAACCGATCCGACGACACGATTGTGGAAGAACGGGTCCTGCTGCCCTTCGGCAACCTGCGGATCGACACCCACCCAGGCACTGCCGACCACGCAACCGGAGGCGTCGGTGACCGGTGAGCCTTCGGCCGATCCCGAACTGATTCGGCTGACACCCCACACGGCGGCAGGATAGATCACACCGAGAACGACGGTGAGCGCGAGCAATACGAGCAGACCCGCCCACACCTGTTTGGCAAAACCGATAGTGAAACGCATGTCAGGTCACCCAATTCCAGGAATCAAACGTACGACGAGATCGATCAACCAGATACCGACGAACGGCGTGATCACACCGCCGAGACCGTAGACGAGCAGGTTACGTCCGAGCAACTGCGATGCCGTCGACGGTCGGTATCGAACACCCTTGAGTGCCAACGGAATCAACCCGATGATCACCAAGGCGTTGAAGATCACGGCCGAGACGATCGCCGATTCGGGGGTGGCGAGACGCATGATGTTCAACGCGTCCAGCTGCGGGTAGATGCCGCTGAACAAGGCCGGCAGGATTGCGAAATACTTCGCCAGGTCGTTCGCCAACGAGAATGTGGTCAACGCGCCGCGGGTGATCAGCAACTGCTTGCCGATTTCCACCACCTCGATCAGCTTGGTGGGATCGGAATCGAGATCGACCATGTTCCCGGCCTCTTTGGCTGCCGAGGTTCCCGTGTTCATCGCGACCCCGACATCCGCCTGGGCAAGGGCGGGAGCATCATTGGTCCCGTCACCGGTCATCGCGACGAGACGTCCGCCTTCCTGCTCCTTCCGGATCAGGGCCAGTTTGTCTTCCGGGGTGGCTTCCGCCATGAAGTCGTCGACGCCCGCCTCGTCGGCAATCGCCTTCGCGGTCAACGGATTGTCGCCGGTGATCATGATCGTGCGAATACCCATCGCCCGGAGTTCGGCGAATCTGTCAGCCATTCCCGGCTTGACGACGTCGGACAACGCGATCACGCCGAGTATCGAAGTGCTCTCACCGTTCTTGACGGCAACTACCAGTGGTGTTCCGCCGGCTTGCGCGATGTCGTTCACGGTGTCGGTCACCGCGGTCTCTGCGTGTCCACCGCCACTGACGACCCAGTCCATCACCGCATCTGCTGCACCCTTTCGGATGTGGCGTCCGGAGTGGTCGAGTCCGCTCATCCGCGTTTGTGCCGTGAAGGGAACGAACTCGGCGCGTTCCTCGTCCAGCGTCGGCTCGGCAGCGAGACCGAACTCCGCTGCGCACAACTCGACGATGCTCCGTCCCTCGGGAGTTCCGTCGGCCAGGCTCGACAAGCGTGCTGCCGCAGCGAGGTCGTCGGCGGTTACACCTGGCGCCGGATGGAGCGCGGTCGCCCGACGGTTACCGAAGGTGATGGTTCCGGTCTTGTCCATCAGCAGGGTGTCGATGTCGCCCGCAGCTTCCACGGCACGCCCCGACATCGCGAGAACGTTGCGCTGGACGAGCCGGTCCATCCCCGCGATACCGATCGCCGAGAGCAGCGCTCCGATGGTCGTCGGGATCAGGCAGACGAGAAGTGCGATCAGCTTGATCGGATCCTGTTCGTGCCCTGCGTACAAGCCCATCGGGCCGATGGCAACGACGGCGAGGAGGAAGATGACGGTCAACGACGCGAGCAGGATGTTGAGCGCAATCTCGTTGGGTGTCTTCTGACGCGAAGCACCCTCGACGAGCGCGATCATCCGGTCCACGAACGAACTACCCGGTGCCGCGGTGATCTCCACGACGATGCGGTCGGAGAGAACCGTCGTACCACCGGTGACGGCGCAGCGGTCGCCACCGGATTCACGGACCACCGGTGCCGATTCACCGGTGATCGCCGATTCGTCCACGGAGGCAATACCTTCGACCACGTCGCCGTCGCCGGGGATGACCTCGCCCGCAACCACGATCACCCGGTCCCCGACCACCAGTTCGGTGCCGGACACCGATTCGATCGCACCACTCATGGTGATCCGATGTGCGGTGGTGTCCTGCTTGACCTTTCGCAAGCTGGCCGCCTGGGCCTTGCCTCGCCCTTCGGCCACGGATTCGGCGAGGTTCGCGAAGATCACCGTGAACCAGAGCCACAGGGTGATCACCCAGGAGAACACCGAGGGATCGGCGATCGCCATGACGGTGGTGATGACGGAACCGACGAACACCACGAACATGACCGGGTTACGCGCCAAGTGGCGTGGGTCGAGTTTGCGTACAGCCCCCGGCAACGCGGTGATCATCTGCCGCGGGTTGAATACGCCTGCGTGTACTTGACGGGACTGCCCTGGATCAACCTTGTCGGCAGCGTCTTGCGCTACCACGGGTTTCTCACTGATACGCACGGTCATTGAAGAGCCTCCGCTAGCGGGCCCAGCGCGAGGGCCGGGAAGAATGTAAGTGCAGCAACAAGAACGACGGTGCCGGTCAACAAGCCGGTGAACATCGGACCGGATGTGGGGAGGGTGCCCGCCGTCGGCGCCACCTTCTTCTGCGAGGCCAGGGCACCGGCCAGAGCGAGAACGAAGATGATGGGCAGGAATCGGCCCAGAAGCATGCAGATTCCGAGGGACGACTGGAACCAGTCGCTGGTGACAGTCAGACCGCCGAACGCGCTGCCGTTGTTGTTCGAGGCGGAAGCGAAGGCGTAGAGCACCTCACTGAACCCGTGGATCGATCCCGGCGTGCCCGGATCTCCCCCGTTGCCTTGATAACCGGTGGTCGATCCGAGGATCACGGTGATGGCGGTACCGATCAGGACAAGTGCGGGCATGACCAGAATCGACAGTGCTGCAAGGGTGATCTCGCGTCGACCCAACTTCTTGCCGAGGTATTCGGGGGTGCGACCGACCAACAGTCCGCCGACGAACACCGCGATCAGTGCGAGCACAAGAATCCCGTAGAGGCCGGTTCCGACTCCACCCGGCGCGATTTCGCCGAGCAACATGTTGAGCAGGACCGCGCCGCCGCCGAGGGGCGACATGCTGTCGTGGGCAGAGTTCACCGCACCCGTCGACGTTCCCGTGGTCGCGACCGCGAACAATGCCGATCCGGGGATTCCGAAGCGAACTTCCTTGCCCTCCATCATCGAACCAGCTGCTGTGGCGGCAACACCGCGTGCGCCGGATTCGGCAGCGAGCGTCACCGCGAGCAGTCCGCTCCACAGGATTCCCATCACTGCCAGCAGGGTGAGGCCTTGCCTACGATCCCCGACGAGAGTTCCGAATGTCCGGGTGAGGCAGACCGGAATCAACAGGATCGCCAGGATCTCGACGATATTGCTCAGCGGGGTGGGGTTCTCGAACGGGTGCGCCGAGTTGGCAGCCAAGATCCCGCCACCGTTGGTGCCGAGTTCCTTGATCGCTTCCTGGGACGCGACGGGAGCTAGTGCATTGGTCACCGCATTGCCGTCGAGGCCGGTGGAGGCGAAACTGCTGTGGAACGACTGGATCACTCCCTGGCTCAACAGGATCAGGGCGATCACGAAGGAGAACGGGAGAAGGATGCGCAGAGAACCACGCGTCAGATCGACCCAGAAGTTGCCGATCTCACCGCCCCTGGCCACTCGAATGAAACCACGTACCAAGGCGATTGCCACTGCCATGCCGACTGCGGCCGAGACGAAGTTCTGCACCGCCAGACCGACGGGCTGAACGAAGTTGCTCATCGTCGTTTCCGGCGTGTACGACTGCCAGTTGGTGTTCGCCACAAAGGAAATCGCGGTGTTGAAGGCAACGGCTGGGCTGACGCCGGACAGTCCGTCATTCAGCGGCAGTACTCCCTGAATCCGTTGCAGGAAGTACAGGAACAATGCGCTCGCCAACGAGAATCCGAGAACGCTCGCGGCGTAGCCGTACCACGTCTGCTCGGCCCGCGAGTCGATCCGACCGACGCGGTAGATCACACTCTCGACCCGCAGATCTCGCGTCGACGAGTAAACACGTGCCATGTAGTCGCCCACCGGAACGTAGGCGATTGCCAGAACGACGAGGACAAAGGCAATCTGCAGGCCGGCTGCGAGAGCGGGCGACATCAGAACCTCTCAGGATCTACGAGTGCAACGAGCAGATAAATGACCAATGCCGCGGCGACGGCGATCAGAACCACGCTGACCACACCGGCAACCGTCATTTGGGAGCGCTCGCCTGTAGGGCGCGCAGTACCAGCGCGCACACGAGAAAACCGCCGAGAATCAGAGCAACGTAGGCCAGATCGGCCATGAGCTTCCCTCTTCGAAATCTTTTGCCGTGCTGCTGTGCATCGCAGCCATGACGCTCGGTCGCCCTCGACCGGATGCGCTCTCTCAGCTTCGACCTCCAGAGGGGCCGATTCCGCGTCTCTGACGATCCACTTACGCACTGACCTGGCGTCTTGACGCGATCTTGACGCGAAACCGAAGTTCGCCAATACTGAAACAAGTTACTGTTCGTTCGAACGAACAGTTTTGCGAAGGGAACCTGATGACTTCTCGAACCGACCACGATCTCGCCCCCGGTCTCGTCGACCAGGTTGCGAGTCTGGCCTCGGGTGCTACCTCGTCCGTCGCGGCCACCGAGGCAACGCTGAGCCGCATCGAGGCCACTCAGCCTCACCTCAACGCGTTCAAGATCGTGCGGCGCGAGAAGGCGCTGAAGGAAGCTGCCGAGGCCGACAAACGTCTCGCACTCGGCGAGCGCCTACCGCTTCTCGGCGTGCCGATCGCAGTGAAGGACGACGTCGACATCACCGGCGAACCCACCGCCTTCGGTTGCCCGGGCGATTTCCCGGCCAAGACCGAGGACTCGGAGATGATTCGACGCCTCCGCGACGCAGGCGCAGTGATCGTGGGCAAGACCAACAGCCCGGAACTGGGCCAGTGGCCGCTCACGAGCGGTTCGGCCTTCGGCTACACGCGCAATCCGTGGTCGCGTCACCACACTCCCGGCGGATCGTCGGGCGGCACCGCCGCGGCCGTCGCTGCCGGATTGGTCAGCGCCGGAATCGGTTCCGACGGAGCCGGTTCCATCCGGATTCCCGCGGCCTGGACCAACCTCGTCGGAATCAAACCGCAGCGCGGGCGTATCTCCACCTGGCCCGACGCCGAAGCGTTCTACGGCCTGACGGTCAACGGCCCGCTCGCTCGCACCGTCGCCGATGCGGCACTGTTGCTCGACGTCGCTGCCGGCAACCACGACGGCGATCTCCACAAACCGGCACCGGTCACCGTCAGCGACGCAGTGGGACGCGACCCCGGAAAGCTGAAAATCGCTCTTTCCCTTCGTAATCCGTTCACCGCCACTCCCGTGAAGCTGGACCCGGAAGTGCGCCTGGCTGTTCATTCGATCGCCGACACGCTGCGCGGACTCGGACACCATGTCGTCGTCGACGATCCCGCCTACGGCCTGATCTTCGGCCTGAACTTTCTGCCCCGCTCACTCGTCGGGGTCCACGACTGGCTCGGACGCGTTCCCGATCCGACACTGGTCGACGCCCGAACACGCGGAAATGCACACAGCGGCAAGCTACTTCGCGGCGCGCCACTGCGCGCGGCCCGCGCCGCCGAACCGCGGATGCGAAAGCGGATCGGAGCGATCTTCGACACGTACGACGTCGTCCTGGCACCCACCACGGCAACTCCACCGATCATGGCGACCGCGATCGACGGCATCGGTGGTTGGGACACCGACAAGGTCATGACCGGAGCCTGCCCGTACGCGTGGCCGTGGAACGTCCTCGGCTGGCCCTCGGTCAACGTACCCGCCGGATTCAGCAAGGCCGGCCTGCCCATCGGTGCGCAGTTGATGGGCAACGAAAACACCGAACCGCTGTTGGTCTCGCTCGCGTCACAATTGGAATCGGTCCTGCGTTGGGATCAGGTTCGCCCCGAGCCGTGGTGGTGATTCGATGAGTAACCGGGACGTTCGCGAGCGAATACTCGACGCCGTTCTGCACGTCGTCGGTACCGACGGCATCCCTGGTGTGAGCAACCGGCGCATCGCCGCGCAGGCCGGCGTCTCACTCGGATCGATCACGTATCACTTCGCCAGCCAGTCGGACATGCTTCGGGCTGCGCTGTCTCGTTTCGTGACCGACGAGACGACGCGCCTGCGTGCCTTGGCCGAGGAGTACCGCGACAAAGGTCTGAGCGTCGAGGACGCTGCGGCGATCGCCGAGAAGGTGACGCGAGACCTGTCGTTCTCCGCCGAGCGGATCGCACCGTTCGAGATGTACATCGCAGCCGGCCGGGACCACGAACTTCATGAGGTGGCGGTGGAATGCTTTGCCGCCTACGACGATCTGACCGTCACAATCCTGACGGCACTCGGCGTACCGGATCCGGAGTCGATTGCATCGACGCTTGTCGCCGTCATCACCGGACTTCAACTCCGACGCCTCGCTACGGGCGTCGACGAGCAGGACATCGGCGCGGCGATTCTCAGGGTCCTCCGGCCCCTGTGAGTGGTTAGGCAGTCCCTGGACTCCTTAACCGCTCACGGGGCCGGAGGCCCTAGAAGCCCAGCCGGCCGAGCTGCTTCGGGTCGCGCTGCCAATCCTTGGCGACCTTGACGTGCAACTCCAGGAAGATCCGCACCCCGAGCAGCTTCTCGATCTGCAGCCGAGCGCTGGTGCCGACTTCCCGCAGACGCGCTCCGCCCTTACCGATGACGATGCCCTTCTGACTGGGCCGCTCGACGTAGAGCAACGCATGGACGTCGAGCATCTCGCCCTGCTTCTCGGTGCGTCCCTCGCGGGGGATGACCTCCTCGATCACCACGGCCAAGGAGTGCGGCAACTCTTCGCCGAGACCCTCGAGCGCAGCCTCACGGATGAGCTCGGCCATGAGTACCTCTTCGGGCTCGTCCGTCAGTTCGCCGTCCGGGTAGAAGGCGGGGCCCTCGTCCATCAGGCCGGCGAGGACGTCGACCAGTATCTCCACCTGTTCACCCGACTTCGCGGAGACCGGGACGACCTCGGATTCGGGGCCGAGCAGGGTGGACAGCGCGAGCAACTGCTTGCCGACGGCGTCGCGGCTGACCTTGTCGATCTTGGTGACGATGCCAACCAGCTTGGTCTTGGGCGCCATCTGACGGACCTGCTGCACGATCCAGCGGTCGCCGGGCCCGATGGCCTCGTCGGCGGGGATGCACAGGCAGATGACGTCGACCTCGGAGTAGGTGTCACGCACCAGGTCGTTCAGGCGCTGCCCGAGCAGTGTGCGCGGCTTGTGCAGTCCTGGGGTGTCCACCAGGATCAGCTGCGCATGCTCGCGGTGAACGATGCCGCGAATCGTGTGGCGCGTCGTCTGCGGGCGCGAGGACGTGATCGCGATCTTGCTGCCGACCAACGCGTTGGTCAGCGTGGACTTACCCGTATTGGGTCGACCCACGAAACACACGAAGCCTGACCGGAATTCGTTCTTGCTCATAACTGCTCCTCGCTGAACACTCGCTCAGTCATCGGTGTCTTCTGTCTCTTCGTCTTCGGACCGCGGGATGCGCTGCACGAACACCGTGCTGATGCGTACTCGTCCTCGGCCCGTATTGGTTCCCTCGCCGCGCAGGATCAAACCGTCGTACTCCACTTCGGAACCGGGAAGTGGAACTCGGCCGAGTACGTATCCGATCAGCCCGCCGACGGTTTCGACCTCGTCGAGTTCGAGTTCGAGATCGAACAATTCACCGAGGTCTTCGATGGGAAGCCGAGCGGATACGCGGAACATTCCGTCCCCGAGGTCCTCGATGGGCGGCGTCTCGTCCTCGTCGTACTCGTCGGCGATCTCACCGACGATCTCCTCGATGACGTCCTCGATCGTGACCAGCCCGGCGATTCCGCCGTACTCGTCGACGAGGATCGCCATGTGGTTGCGGTCACGCTGCATCTCGGCCAGCAAGCTGTCGAGCGGCTTCGAGTCGGGAACGAACACCGCGGGCCGCATGACGTCGCAGACGTTGACGTTCCGGCCGCCGTCGGGCAGGTGGTAGGTCTGCTTGACCAGATCCTTGAGGTAGACGACTCCGAGCACGTCGTCGACGTTCTCCCCGATGACCGGCAAGCGTGAGTGACCACTGCGCACTGCCAACGACGTTGCCTGCCCGGCATTCTTGTCGTTCTCGATCCACACCATGTCGGTGCGGGGCACCATCACCTCGCGTGCCGACGTGTCTCCGAGTTCGAAGACCGACTGGATCATTCGGCGTTCTTCGTCGGCGACGACACCGCGTTCCTGCGCCATGTCCACGAGTTCACGCAACTCGATTTCCGAAGCGAACGGACCGTTACGGAAGCCCTTACCCGGGGTCAATGCGTTACCCACGAGGATCAGGACGCGACTGATCGGCCCGAGCAGAACACCGATCCACAGCAGAGGCAACGACGCGGCCATCGCGATGGAGTACGCATGTTGGCGCCCAAGTGTTCTCGGTCCGACACCGATCACCACGTACGAGACGAGAACCATGATCACCGCGGTGACGGTCAGCGCCCAGCCCAGCGAGAGGATGTCGATCAGGCCGCCCACGAGCACGACGGTGGCCGTGATTTCGCACAGAATGCGAAGCAGGACCATCAGATTCACGTATCGCGGACGATCGGTCAGGATGCGTTGCACTCGCGCGGCACCGGCTCGCTCTTCCTTGGCCATCTCGTCGATGCGCGCCGACGAGATGGTGTTGAGCGCCGAGTCGACGGCCGCGAAGACACCACCGACCGGGACAAGAGCAATCGCCAGAACAAAGAGCGCTATGGCGCTACTCACTACAGAACCCCCGGATGACTGTTATCGGTCCACTCCGTCGACGAAACCGGTTTTGCCGAGCAGCTTCTGATCGCGTTCGGCCAGTGCTGCTTCGCGGTCGATACGGCGAAGGTCTTCGTACCACTCTTCGAGGAGGCTGTTCTGCAAGCCGAACATCTCCTTCTCCTCTTCCGGCTCCGCGTGGTCGTAGCCGAGGAGGTGCAACACACCGTGAACGGTCAGCAGTGCCAGTTCGTGAGCCAGTGAATGCCCGGCCTTGTCGGCCTGATCGGCAGCAAAAGACGGACACAACACGATGTCACCGAGCATCGACGGTCCAGGCTCGGGGGAATCAGGACGTCCACCAGGCTCGAGTTCGTCCATCGGGAACGACATCACGTCGGTCGGGCCCGGCAGGTCCATCCAGCGAACATGCAGATCCGCCATCGTCGCGGAGTCGACGAGAACCATCGACAGCTCGGCCGCCGGATGGACATCCATCCGAGCGATCACGAAACGGGCAACGCTGATCAACTCCGGTTCGGAGATGTCCATGCCCGATTCGTTCGAGACCTCGATGCTCATGTGCGACGCTCTTTCCTGGGAAAAGTAGGGGTTGATGCGTCGATCAGCCTACCGTCGCGGTGAATGAGCATGTGCAGCGCGGCGCTGCGCCCGGTTTCCGACCGCCAACTCGCCGGACCGATCCGATTCGTGGCGCTCGTAAGCGTCGACGATGTGGGAGACCAGCCGATGACGAACGACGTCGCTGCTGTCGAGGGTGGCGAAATGAATATCGTCGATCCCGGTGAGGATTTCGGACGCCGCACGCAGACCCGAACGGGCCCCACCCGGCAGATCGACCTGGGTCACGTCTCCGGTGACCACGATCTTGGAACCGAACCCGAGGCGGGTCAGGAACATCTTCATCTGCTCGGCCGTGGTGTTCTGCGCTTCGTCCAAGATGATGAAGGCGTCGTTGAGCGTCCGTCCACGCATGTAGGCGAGCGGAGCGACCTCGATGACTCCGGCTTGCATCAACTTCGGGATCGCTTCGGGATCCATCATGTCGTGCAACGCGTCGTGCAGCGGGCGCAGGTACGGATCGATCTTCTCGTGCAGCGTGCCGGGCAGAAAGCCCAGTCGCTCGCCGGCCTCGACTGCCGGTCTGGTCAGGATGATCCGAGAGACCTGCTTGGCCTGCAACGCCTGAACGGCCTTGGCCATGGCGAGGTAGGTCTTGCCGGTACCGGCCGGGCCGACTCCGAACACGATGGTGTTCTCGTCGATGGCGTCGACATAGCGTTTCTGGTTGAGGGTCTTGGGCCGAATCGTCTTGCCCCGACGCGAAAGAATGTCGAGGGAGAGCACCTCGGCCGGAGACTCGCCGACCTCGTTGGTAAGCATGCCGATCGTTCGTCGAACAGCGTCCGGTGCGATGGGCTGCCCCCGACCGGCCAGCGACGCCAATTCACTGAACACACGTTCTGCCAGCGCAACGTCTGCAGCCGTCCCCGACAAGGAGATGGTTCCGCCACGTACATGAATGTCGGCACGAAGCTCACGTTCGATCGCGGTGAGATTCTCGTCCGTCGCCCCCAAGATTTGGCGCACGGTCTCCGGCGCCAGATCCATACTCGAACGGACGGTGCGCTCTGCGGGCAGAGCGCGATCGGTGATGGTGGTTACACGGTTCCCGTCGAGTTCACTGTGTTCACTCACGTGGTGAATATGGCCTGCTTTCTGGTCCGATCAGCCCACTCGACTCGTGAGCCTCGATACTTCGAAGTCTAGCGCCAGAGTCGGACACGGCCCACTTGTTAATCGTCGCGGCTCAATCCTCGCGGCGACCGGACGGCAGCGATTCTCGGATCCATTCCGACGCTTCGGCGACGATCTCGGCACTTCTGTCCGGCGTGATACCCGCGATGACCAGGCACACGGCGGCAAAGGATTCGCCGGAGTCCGTGATGAGCCCAGTGTTGGCCTGATCGAACAAAGTGATCGTGATCGCCTCGGTCATCGCTACCAGAGTCTCGGCCGGCAGGTATGTCGAGAAGGTTCCGTCACGCTGACCGCGCTCGACGACGCTGATACTCACGGCGCGCGCGGGCTCCATCAAATCGAGAATCCGCTGCTCCCCCAACTCTTTGCGAGCAAAGCTGAGCAGCATCCGGAATCGATCGCCGACCGGCCATGACAGCAATGCCAGTACGGCGGTCGCCAGATCCGGGCGCTCGGGCGGCTCACCGGCTTGGCTCAGCGCAGCAACAAGATCGGTCGACGCCTCGTCCACGATGCCGTTGATCAGCGCCTCACGGCTGTCGAAATGCGCGTACACGGTTCGCCTGACCACACCAGCGGCTTTCGCGACGTCGTCCATGCTTGCATCCGGGTCAGCAGCGAACGCCGTGATCGCCGCCTCGATGATGCGATTGCGATTCGCCGCGGCCTGACTACGACGCTGCCGTCCGCCCGATTCGGCAGTTCCCGAAACGACTGTGCCCGAGTGCGTCAACGCGCGTTCCACCTCTTTCGACTGCCCAACTGTGATCTAGGTCAATCATAGTTGCACATCGGTGTGCAAGTTATTAACTTACACATCAGTGTGCAAATAGATCGAGGAGTCTCTTCGATCATCAGGAACGGAGTCGCGTCATGACGACACTCATGAGCAAACCTGTCTCGGAGATGGACCAGCCGTACTCACGACGATGGGCCGCGCTCGGGGTGTTGTGCCTGAGTCTGCTGATCGTCGTGATGGCGAATACCGCGCTGATCGTCGCGGCACCGGACATGACCAGAGACCTCGGCCTCACCAGCACGCAGCTTCAATGGGTCATCGACGGCTACACCGTTCCCTACGCCGCACTGATGCTGCTGTTCGGCGTGATCGGTGACAAGTACAGTCGCCGCGGAGCACTTCTCGCCGGACTCGCAGTGTTCGCCGGCGGCGCCGTCTTCGGCAGTATCGCGGACACCACCAACGCCGTCATCGCGGCACGAATGATCATGGGCGTCGGCGCCGCGATCATCATGCCCGCGACACTTTCGCTTCTGGTCGCCACCTTTCCCAAAGCGGAGCGATCACGCGCCATCGCGGCGTGGGCGGCGACGTCGGGCTTGGCGATCGCACTCGGCCCGCTGTTGGCCGGATGGATTCTCGACAGCCATTCCTGGAGCATCACTTTCCTGATCAACGTCCCGATCGCCGCAGTCGCTGCCGTCGCCGCCGTAATCCTGGTACCGCCGAGCAAGGCGGAGCACCTGGGCCGGATCGACTGGATCGGCGGCGCACTCTCGGTGGTCACCATCGGCTCGCTCGTGTACTCGATCATCAACGGATTCCACTTCGGGTGGACCGGCGGGCCCATCGGCGCCGCCGCACTCGCTGCGATCGGCCTCGTCTCGTTCGTCGTCTGGGAACTGCGTCACCCGCAACCACTGCTCGACGTCCGTAAGCTCGGCCAGCGCATGGTCGGCGGCGCGACGCTCGCCGTACTTCTGCTGTTCCTGGCCGCGTTCGGTGCCATCTACTTCATCTCACAGCAGTTCCAGTTCATCCTCGGCTACGGCGCACTCGAAACCGGTGTTCGTCTGCTGCCCTTGGCAATTGCCGTTTCGATCGGCGCCGTGGTCAGTGGCCGGATCACTCCGCTGATCGGCGTCCGGGCATCCATCGTCGGCGGCATGGTCGTCGCCGCGGTCGGTGTTCTGATTCTCACGCAGGTAGACGGCGATTCGGGCTACTGGATGTTCGCCGTCCCACTGATCCTGCTCGGCCTGGGCATCGGCTTGAGTGAACCGCCGGCCACCGACGCCATCATGGACAACTTCTCCGAGGACGATCTCGGCGCCGCCGGTGGCCTCAACGACACCGCCATCGAACTGGGCGGCTCGCTGGGAATCGCGATCCTGGGCTCCATCCTCGCTGCGAGCTACAAGGATTCGATCGCAGGCTTCATAGGCGGCATGCAGGTTCCGCAGTTGACGGGTGAGCTGGCGCAACAGGCCGCGTACGCGATGGAGGTGTCGGGAGAATCCGTCGGCGGCGCTTCGTTGGTCGCCGAAGAGATGGCAGCCAATCCCTTGGCGGCAGCTCAAGCAGGGCCGTTGCTCGATGCGGCAGGCAGTGCGTACGCCGACGCGATTTCGGCGGCCAGTTGGGCGGGCGGTCTTGCACTGTTCGTGGGGGCAGTTGTCGTGGCGTTCATCCTGCCGGGCAAGAAGGCCCCGGTGCAGCAAGGCCCTGTGTCAGTCTGACGTGCCCGGCGCGAGCGGGTCTTCGGCGAGAACCAACTCGCGGGAGACCCGCCATGACTCGGTCGAGGGTGAGAGAAATGCGTCGTGGCCTTCGCCCTCGATCACACGCAGTGCCACGGGATCACCAGCCGCTTCCGCGGCTTTCGCGTATCGGGAGCTCACCTTGGCCGGCACCTGCAGATCCTGCGCACCCGTGACGCATACAACGGGGACGCCGATCGGCAGTCGATGCTGTGGCGAAGCACCGCGATACAGATCCGGATCCGCGTCGAACGGAACGCCGAACAGATCCTCGATGAAACTGATCCGTCGTCCACGCTCGCCTGCCGACGCCAGATCGAGTGCGGCAGCCTGGGCGATGACCCGTTCGGGCCGGGTGAACGTGTCCCTCTCCCCCGCCAGCCACACTGCAAGATGTCCGCCGGCCGAATGCCCGAGCAGGCGAATCTGATTCAGATCCAATTCGGCCGAGGACTTCGCGGCAACCAGTCCGGGGATCTCGTCGTACGCCGCTTTCACGTCGGCGGACATCTCCGGCCAACCACCGCCCGCTCCGAGGCGGCGGTATTCGATGTTCCACACCGCGACACCGTGCCGCGCGAGTTCGACGGCAAATGCGGTGCCCAGAGTCAATCCGTACTGCCCGCTCCAGAAACCGCCGTGGATCTGCATGACGATCGGGATCGGGCCGTCATCGACTCCGTCGGGAACGTAGAGATGCCCGAACTGCTGCTCGTGTCGGCCGTACGGAATCTTGAATCGAGGCACCGAGGAAATCTATCTCAGGCGAGGGCGCTGCCTGCGGCCCAGTCTGCCCACGAGAGGGTCCAGTCGCCGTTCTGCCACACCTCCAGCGGAGCGCCGCCGGTGTTCTTGATCTCGACGACATCTCCCGGCTGCGAGAAATCGAAGAACCATTTGGCGTTGGCCGCACTGAGATTGAGGCAACCGTGCGAGGTGTCGGTGTTTCCCTGCGCCCAGACGGTGCTCTCCAACTCGTGAAGATAGATACCGTCCGTGCTGATGCGGGTGGCCCAGTTGATGGATTCCTTGTAGCCCAGGCGCGAGTTGATCGGCAGACCGTAGGTCGACGAATCCATGATGACGGGATTGGCCTTGTCCATCACGGTGTACGTGCCGGGCTGGGTCCAGAACGAGAGCGTCGTGCCGCCGATCGTTTCGGTGCCGCCCATTCCCATCGAGGTCGGCATTTCCTTGATCACCTGACCGTTTTCGTAGACGGTCACCATCTTGGTGTTGTCGTCGGCGACAGAGACGTGGGAATCGCCGATCTTGAAGGACACGGTGTCGTCCTGCTGGCCGTACAGCCCGTTGCCGAGCTGCTTGCCGTAGATGTTCGCGTTCACCGAGACTGTCGTGCCTGGTGCGTAGTAGTTCTGTGGTCGCCAGTGAACGTTCTGACCGTCGACCCAGTACCACGATCCCTGTACGGGCGGATTGGTGGTGACCAGCAGAGACTTCTCGGCCGCGGCTTTGTCACCGATCAACTCGTCGAAATGTACGGCGACGACGGTGCCGACACCGTACGTGCCACCGTCCGAAATCGAGGCGCCACCGGTGGTGTTGATGTACGCGCGGGTCTGATTACTCGGCGCGACGGTGGTCAGCGTCGTGTTCTTGGTCGTGGCAACACCATTCGCGTCGACGGCGTCGACGACCAACTTGTAGGTCTTGCCGTACCCGAGTGGCTCGCTCGGCTTCCAGGACGTTTTGTCCGGCGTCGTGATACCGGCGACTTCCTTACCTTCGGGATTGGTCAGCGCGACGGTCGTCAGTGTTCCTTTCGCGACCTGGACCTCGATGGGGTCGAGTGGACTCACCGGGGTTCCGCCGTCCGCCGGCGTGACGGTGACGAGAGCCTCGCTGGTCGGTGTAGTGGTGACGGCACCGCTGGAGGAACCCGGGTTGTCTCCCGTGGAGACTGTGCACCCCGCGACGAGCATCATCGCCGCCACGGCACACACCGCTCCAACGATTCGCATATGCGCACGTGACAACATCTGGCCTCCTGAAATCCCCGAACCAACTCACGCCGAAGGCGACCCCCGACGTCCTTACGATAGTGCGCAAATCTGACACTTCGCTGAGCGCCGGATCCGATTCAGCCCGGGATCACAGCACGATCAGTGCAGTGGCCGTGGTCCCCAGCGATCGGTCAGCACTCCGATCGCGCCCAGAGCAACAGCCCCCGCGGTCGACGTGCGCAGGACCGTCGGGCCGAGAAGCACCGGAGTGGCCCCGGCCTCCGACAACGCACTGATCTCCGAATCGTCCAGCCCACCTTCGGGACCGACAACCAGAAATACCTCGTCCGCGCTCGCCAGCGGCAAGCCGGCCAACGGCGTCGTCGCCGATTCGTGAAGCACCGCAACCACAGCGCCGCGGGTAACGGCGTCGCGAACCAACGCGATCACCGCCGGCGTCTTGTGCAGTTCCGCAATCTCCGGAACGAACGCGCGTCTGGACTGCTTTGCCGCAGACACCGCCGCACTTCGCCAGCGAGCGACGCCCTTGGCGAGCTTCGGGCCCTCCCATTTGGCGACACAACGCAGGGACTGCCACGGAATCACGGCGTCGATCCCCGCCTCGGTAGCAAGTTCGACAGCCAACTCGGAGCGCTCGGCCTTGGGAAGTGCCTGAACCAGGGTCACCAACGGCTTGGGCTGCTCGAGAACCTGAACGTCACTGACCAACAGCTCCAGGCGATCCTTGCCGACACTCGTCACCTCGGCGTCGGCTACCCGGCCACGACCGTCGGCCAACACCAATCGCTCGCCGACGCCGATCCGGCGGACAGTGGCCGCGTGGCGACCCTCCTGCCCGTCCAGAACTGCGATTTCACCGACGCCGGGAACCGGGTCGAGAAAGAAGACCGTTGCGGCCACCGTCAGCGGCCGCTGAATGCTTCGCGAAGACGCGAGAACAGTCCACCGCTGTTCTGCGAGGCCGTCGAGACAACCTCGGCCTCGTCACGATCGCGGAGCAGCTTGAATTCCTTGAGCAGCTTGGACTGCTTGTGATCGAGACGGCTCGGGATGACCACCTCGAGGTGAGCGTGCACGTCGCCGCGCACTCCCGACCGCAGTTTCGGCATGCCATGACCGCGAAGAACAGCAACGTGTCCGGGCTGGGTGCCTGGCTCGATGGTGATTTCCTTGGGGCCGTCGATGATGGTGTCGACGGTGACAGTGGTACCGAGTGCAGCGTCGACCATGGGAACGCGAATGGTGCAGTGCAGGTCTTCACCGTCTCGAACGAAGACGTCGTGCTGCTGCTCGACGATCTCGACGTAGAGGTCGCCGGGGTGTCCGCCGCCGGGGCCGACTTCACCCTGCGCGGTCAAACGGATGCGCATGCCACCGGCGACGCCCGCCGGGACCTTCACCGTGATGTCGCGCTTGGCCCGAACTCGGCCGTCGCCGCCACACTTGTGGCAGGGATCCGGGATGGTCTCACCGGCACCGCGGCACGTCGGGCAGGGACGCGAAGTCATGACCTGGCCGAGGAACGAGCGCTGGATGGACTGAACTTCGCCGGCACCGTTGCAGGTCTCACAGCGGACAGGCTTGGAGTCGCCGTTGGTTCCCGCGCCGGTGCAGCTGTCGCACAGAATGGCCGTCTCGACGGTCACGTGCTTGCTGACTCCCGTCGCACATTCTGCGAGGGTCAGCTTGGTGCGAAGCAACGAGTCGGCGCCGGGCTGAACACGACCGCGCGGGCCACGACCTGCACCGCCACCGCCGCCGAAGAATGCTTCGAAGACGTCGCCGAGGCCACCGCCACCGAATCCGCCGCCGAAGCCACCGCCGCCGCCACCACCGGACTCGAGTGGGTCTCCGCCGAGATCGACGATGCGACGCTTCTCCGGGTCGGTCAGGACCTCGTAGGCCGTCGAGATCTCCTTGAACTTGGCCTGCGCCGCCTCGTCGGGGTTGACGTCCGGGTGCAGTTCGCGTGCCAGCTTGCGGTAAGCGCGCTTGAGCTCCTGGTCTGTCGCGTTCTTGTCGACGCCGAGCAATCCGTAGTAATCCCGTGCCACGTTGAGTCTCTCGTCCTTCTCTTACTTCTAGGTTTTCCTCAGTCCTCGCGAGGAGGCGTGCCGACGAATGTCGACGTCCGTCATCGCTCGGAGAGAACTTCGCCGATGTATCTGGCAACGGCGGCAACCGATGCAATTGTTCCCGGATAGTCCATCCGAGTGGGTCCGAGCACACCGACACCACCGAAAACGGTACCGGCCGCGCCGTAGCCAGTCGAAATCACGGAGGTTCCGCGCATCTGTTCGACCTGCGTCTCTTCACCGATCTGAACGGTGACCGTGCCGGAATTCTGCGTCGCAGCGAGCAGTTTGAGGACCACTACCTGCTCTTCCAGTGCTTCGAGCACTGCGCGCAGTGAACCGGGGAAGCCGGCCAGACCGGAGAAATCGGCGGCGTTGCGCGTGAGGTTGGAGGTCCCGCCCAGGACGAGGCGATCTTCCGGATGTTCGACCAGGGTCTCGACGAGAACCGTTGCCGACCGGATCACGGCGTCGCGTAGGTCGGCCGGTGACTCGTCGGCCAGTTCCGCGACGGCAATCGACGCGGCGGCCAGGCGCTTGCCTTCCAGGGCACCGCCGAGAAGCGTGCGCAACCGGGAAAGGTCTTCGTCTTCGAGGACGTCACCGAGCTCGACGATTCGCTGATCGACGCGGCCGGAATCGGTGATGAGAACGAGGAGCAGACGCGCGGGCGTCAGCGCGACCACCTCGAGGTGCCGAACCGACGACGCGGACAACGACGGGTACTGGACGACGGCGACCTGACGGGTCAGTTGCGCCAGCAGTCTCACACCGCGACGCAGAACGTCGTCGAGGTCGACCCCCGACTCCAAGAACTCCAGGATCGCTCGACGCTCCGGCCCGGACATGGGCTTGACGTCGGCGATGCGATCGACGAATTCGCGGTATCCCTTGTCGGTGGGGACGCGCCCGGAACTGGTGTGAGGTTGGGCGATGTAGCCCTCGGCCTCGAGGAATGCCATGTCGTTGCGCACCGTGGCGCTCGACACTCCGAGGTTGTGACGCTCGACCAGGGCCTTGGATCCCACCGGGTCCTGGGTGGAGACGTAATCGGCCACGATTGCACGTAAGACCTCGAAACGCCTGTCGTCGGTACTCGACATCGTTGCCACCTCCGTTTCCTGAACAGAACGAACACCGACATTTACACATCGGTTCCCACTGGCAGTCTAATCGCCCGAGCGCCAGAGACGGCTGTTGCCCTTAGTGTGGAGTGAGATCGGCGAAAGGTCGATCGCACAACCATGGACAAGGCGGCACATGATCTTCAAAGGCGTGATGGACGGCAAACCGTATCCCGATCACGGACTGTCTCTACGCGACTGGTCGAAGTTCCCTCCACGTCAGGTTCGACTCGACGAGATCGTGACCACCACGAAGGTCCTCGAACTCGATCGCCTGCTGTCGGAGGACTCGACCTTCTACGGCGATCTGTTCCCTCACGCAGTGCAGTGGCGCGGCACTCTCTACCTCGAAGACGGCCTGCACCGAGCGGTTCGTTCGGCCCTGCGAAACCGCGTCGTGCTGCACGCGCGTGTCTTCGACTTCGACGCGATGCCCGGTGTCATCGAGGGCGTCCGCTGACGGTCACGCGGCTCAGGCGCCGAGACTCAACCGACGAACGCGAGCAATGCGGGATTCGTCTGCCCCGGCCAGGTTCCGGTGAGCGTCGCCGAGCCTGACACTCGGTCTACGTCGATCACTCTCACCACGGTCAATTCCAGATCTCCCGCGCTGACGATCGTGTCGGTGCCGACTGTCGAGCAGGTCACGGATTCGACTGCCGGTACCGATGCGCCGGCCGTACCGCTGCCTACTACGTGAGCCGTCACCGGGATGTGATCGGCGGTGTCGGCGAAAACCAGATCGACTCCGGCCCCACCGGTCAGAATCGCGGTTGCCACCGCGCTCACGTAGACCGGATCGCAGCACGCGTCGTACACCCACCGCTCGCCGAGTACCGAATGATCCATGGTCGCGATCAACGCATTCTCCGCCCCGTCCAGCGGAGCGCCACGATACGTGAGCGGGACCTGAAGAAATCGTCCGTCGGCCGAGCGCATCAGGTGCGTCTCGATTCCGACCTCACCGTCCGGGTCGTCGAAACGATAGGCGTCGACGCGTTCGAGCGACGAACAGTCGACCGACCCGATCCATGGCTGCTTGGGCACCCACGCTCGGAGCAGGTCGTTCTTGGACGGATTCAACTGCGCACGATGAATGATGGCCACCGCGGTAACGGTACGCGGCAAAGGATGGTGGCGCGTCAGGTCAGGATCGTGCGGATCACCGCATCGGCAAGTAGACGACCACGGTCGGTGAGAACCACGTGATCGTTCTCGATCACGGCCAACCCGTCGACTACCACCTGTTCAGCCGAAAGTCGTTCGGATGCAGACAGTTCCGACAACGGAAGTCCCGTCCGCAACCGTGCGGTCAACATGACGCGCTCCATGTGTTCGTCCTCGGGGGTCAGTTCTTCACTGCCGCCGACGGGAAGTTCACCGAGGGCCAACTGTTCCGCGTACCGCGCCGGGTGCTTGACGTTCCACCACCGCACTCCGCCGACGTGACTGTGCGCGCCCGGACCGGCGCCCCACCAGTCACCGCCGTCCCAGTAGCCGAGGTTGTGACGGCAGCGGGTGTCACCGGAGTCCGAGGTTTCCGCCTTTGCCCAGTTGGAGACCTCGTACCACTGCAAGCCTGCCTCGGACAGGCGTGAATCGATTCGTTCGTATCGCGAGGCCAGCACGTCGTCGTCCGGGGCGGGCAATTCGCCGCGTCGAACTTTTCGAGCCATGGCGGTGCCGTCCTCGACGATCAGCGCATAGGCCGAGACGTGGTCGACGTCGGCCGAGAGAACCGCATCGAGCGAGGCGTCCAGATCTTGGTCGCGCTCCCCCGGCGTTCCGTAGATCAAGTCCAAGTTCACGTGCGAAAAACCAGCTGCCCGAGCCTCTTTCGCGGCCGCAACGGCGCGGCCGGGAGTGTGCGTGCGGTCGAGGATCTTCAGAACGTGCTGGGCGGCCGACTGCATACCGAGGGAAATCCGAGTGAATCCGGCACTGCGGAGAGCACCGAAGAATTCCGGCGACGTCGATTCGGGGTTCGATTCCGTCGTCACTTCGGCGCCGGACGCCAGGCCGAAGCTGCTCCGCACCGCCGACAGCACGTCCGACAACCCGTCGCCGCCGAGCAGCGACGGCGTTCCACCGCCCACGAACACTGTCTCCGCCGCCGGGGCGCCCGTCATCTCGGCCGCGAGATCGAGTTCGCGTCGCAGGCCCTCCAACCACGACTGCGGCGAAGCCGAGGTTCCGAGCTCACCGGCTGTGTAGGTGTTGAAATCGCAGTACCCACACCTGGTGGCACAGAACGGGACGTGGATGTAGATCCCGAACGGCCGTTTCCCGACACCCTCGAGCGATCGCGCGGGCAAGGCGAAGGGTGTCGCCTCGCTCTGTCGAGTGGGAGTCGTGCTGGTGGCATTCACGCCTCCAGTGTCCCAGCATCCGGAACGCACACCTATTCAGCCTGCGATGCAGGTCGGCGCGTGGCCTGAACTCGATATTTCCCCCGTTTTTCGTGGAAATATGCGCCCGAGTCGGAATTATCGAGTTGACGTGGCACAATGGTCCGCATGACCGGACTCGGAGTGCGACTTGTGGCGCGTCGCCATGTCGACTTCAAGCGTGTGTGCAGCTCGTCGTGTCTGCACCTGTGTAGCTGTTGATCTTTCACTGATCTTCCAGCCTTTCCCGCTCATCTCCATCTGCTTCGCCAAAACACTCTCTGCAGAGACATGCCTTTTCAGGGACATGCCTTTTCAGAGACGCAGCTTCTCCAGCTGTTCGTTTTCGTGAGCACACCTGCCGGCCGCGAGCTTTCCGAGACCGAGGACAGCCCCCTCGATTTCCGACACGGACCGGTGCGTCCCGATCAGACACCGCCACAGTTCGTCGAAAGTGCGTGCCGCGTGCCGATCAACCGCCCAGATCCAGGAGTTCATCGATGACGTCGACCACCGACGCCGCCACACCCGCCGATTCGGCAGCACCCGCCGAAGCCCGGCCTGCACGCGCTGCGCGTCCCGCCAAGCGTCGCGCCGAAGGTCAGTGGGCCCTCGGCTACCGCGAGCCGCTCAACGCCAACGAGCAGGCCAAGAAGGACGACAACCCGCTCAACGTTCGGGCCCGCATCGAGAACATCTACTCCAAGCAGGGCTTCGACAGCATCGACAAGGGCGACCTTCGCGGCCGCTTCCGCTGGTGGGGTCTCTACACCCAGCGCGAAGAAGGCTACGACGGCACCTTCACCGGCGACGAGAACATCGACCTGCTCGAGGCCAAATACTTCATGATGCGCGTGCGTTGCGACGCCGGCGCTCTCAACGTCGAGCAGCTGCGCACCATCGCCGGCATCTCGAAGGAATTCGGCCGGAACACCGCCGACCTGTCCGACCGCGAAAACGTCCAGTTCCACTGGATCGAGGTCGAGAACGTCCCGGAGATCTGGAAGCGCCTCGAAGCCGTCGGACTCAAGACCACCGAAGCATGCGGTGACTGCCCCCGCGTCGTCCTCGGTTCTCCCCTGGCCGGCGAATCGCTCGACGAGGTCCTCGATCCCACCCCGGCGATCGACGAGATCGTGCGCCGCTACATCGGCGACCCCAAGTACTCCAACCTGCCGCGCAAGTTCAAGACCGCCATCTCCGGTCAGCAGGACGTCGTTCACGAGATCAACGACATTGCCTTCATCGGCGTGAACCACCCCGAGCACGGCCCGGGCCTCGACCTCTGGGTCGGCGGCGGACTGTCCACCAACCCGATGCTGGCGCAGCGCGTCGGCGCCTGGATTCCGCTCGACGAGGTCCCCGATGTCTGGGAAGGTGTCGTCTCGATCTTCCGTGACTACGGCTACCGTCGTCTGCGCGCGAAGGCAAGGCTCAAGTTTCTCATCAAGGACTGGGGCATCGAGAAGTTCCGCGAGGTTCTCGAGACCGAGTACCTGAAGCGCCCGCTCATCGACGGCCCCGCGCCGGAGAAGCCCAAGCGCCCGATCGATCACGTCGGCATCCAGAAGACCCGCAACGGCCACAACGCAGTCGGTTTCGCTCCGATCGCCGGCCGCGTCTCGGGAGACATCCTGGCTCAGGTCGCCGACGCCGCCGAGAAGGCCGGCAGCGACCGGATCCGCTTCACGCCGTACCAGAAGCTGATCATCCTCGACGTCGCCGACGAGACGCTCGAGCCGCTCATCGCCGATCTCGACGCGCTGGGCCTTCCCGCCCGTCCGTCGCACTGGCGCAAGAACCTGATGGCGTGCTCCGGCATCGAGTTCTGCAAGCTCTCGTTCGCCGAGACCCGCAAGCGTTCGCAGGTGCTCGTGCCCGAACTCGAGCAGCGTCTCGCCGACATCAACAGCCAGCTCGACGTGCCGATCACCATCAACATCAACGGTTGCCCCAACTCCTGCGCTCGCTCGCAGATCGCCGACATCGGCTTCAAGGGCCAGCTCGTCGACGACGGTGAGGGGAATCAAGTCGAGGGTTTCCAGGTTCATCTGGGAGGCAGCCTCGGATTCGACAGCGCCTTCGGACGCAAGCTGCGCCAGCACAAGGTCACCAGCGTCGAGATGGGTGACTACATCGACCGCGTCGTACGTCAGTTCGTGAAGAACCGCAACGAAGGTGAACGGTTCGCCGAATGGGCAGTGCGCGCAGACGAAGGAGATTTGCGATGACAGTGGACATTTCGCGAGCAACTGCCGACGAGCTTCGGTCCATCGCCGAGCGCGGTGCCGTGGAACTCGACGGCGCCAGCGCACAGGAACTGTTGCAGTGGACCGAGGACACGTTCGGTGATCGGGCGAGCGCAGCGACGGGGGATCGTAGCGGTTACATTGTTGCGTCGAACATGCAGGATGGGGTGCTGGTTCACCTTGCCGCACAAGTTCATCCGGGCGTCGACGTACTCTTCCTCGACACCGGCTACCACTTCCCCGAGACCATCGGCACGCGTGACGCGGTCGAGCAGGTCTACGGCGTCAACGTCATCAATGCACGCGCGCTGGCGAGCGTTGCCGAGCAGGATGTCGCCGAGGGCAAGGATCTGTTCGCCCGTGATCCCAACCGCTGCTGCGCATTGCGCAAGGTCGCGCCCCTCAAGCAGACACTGTCCGGCTACAGCGCGTGGGTGACCGGCATCCGCCGCGTCGAAGCGCCCACCCGCGCCAACGCTCCCCTGATCTCCTTCGACGAGGCCTTCGGACTCGTGAAGATCAACCCGATCGCTCCGTGGTCGGACGAGGAGATGCAGAACTACATCGACACCAATTCCATCCTCGTCAATCCTCTTGTCGACGAGGGCTATCCGTCCATCGGCTGCGCACCCTGCACCAGCAAGCCAGCCCCCGGCAGCGATCCGCGTAGCGGTCGTTGGGCCGGTGCCTCCAAGACAGAATGCGGGTTGCACGCATCATGACAGTTGACTTGACACTTTCACGTCCTCAGCTCGACGGCACACAGTTCGATACTCTCGACGCCCTCGAGTCCGAAGCGATCCACATCTTCCGAGAGGTGGCCGGCGAGTTCGAACGCCCGGTCATTCTCTTCTCGGGCGGCAAGGACTCCACCGTGCTGCTGCATCTGGCGATCAAGGCCTTCTGGCCTGCGCCGTTGCCGTTCACCCTCCTGCACGTCGATACCGGCCACAACCTGCAGGAAGTTCTCGACTTCCGCGACCACGTCGTGGCCAAGTACAACCTGCGCCTGCACGTGGCGAGCGTCGAGGAGTACATCGCGGACGGTCGCCTCACCGAGCGCCCCGACGGTATTCGCAACCCGCTGCAGACCGTTCCGTTGCTGGACGCGATTTCCGAGAACCGCTTCGACGCCGTCTTCGGTGGTGCTCGCCGCGACGAGGAGCGCGCCCGCGCCAAGGAGCGGATCTTCTCGCTGCGCAACGCTTTCGGCCAGTGGGACCCCAAGAAGCAGCGCCCGGAACTGTGGAACCTCTACAACGGTCGCCACTCCCCCGGCGAGCAGGTGCGCGTCTTCCCGCTCAGCAACTTCACGGAGCTGGACATCTGGCGTTACATCGCTCGCGACAACGTCGAACTCGCCAGCATCTACTACGCCCACCAGCGTCCGGTGTACCAGCGCGACGGCATGTGGATGACCCCCGGAGTCTGGGGTGGTCCGGCTGACGGCGAAGAGCTGCAGACCCTTTCGGTGCGTTACCGCACCGTCGGCGACGGTTCGACCACCGGCGCTGTTCTCTCCGATGCGGCTGACAACGAAGCGATTCTCGCCGAGGTTGCGGCATCACGTTTGACCGAGCGCGGCGCGACCCGTGGCGACGACCGAGTTTCCGAAGCGGCCATGGAAGACCGCAAGCGAGAGGGCTACTTCTGATGAGCGATCTGCTCAGACTGGCAACTGCCGGCAGTGTCGACGACGGAAAGTCCACCCTCGTGGGCCGCCTGTTGTACGACACGAAATCCGTTCTCGCCGACCAGATCGACGCCGTGACCCGTGCGTCGGTGGACCGCGGTCTCGACACCCCTGACCTCTCACTGCTGGTGGACGGTCTGCGCGCCGAGCGTGAGCAGGGCATCACCATCGACGTGGCGTTCCGCTACTTCGCGACCCCCAAGCGCACCTTCGTACTGGCCGATACACCGGGCCACGTGCAGTACACCCGCAACACGGTGTCCGGTGCCTCGACGGCTCAGCTCGTGATCCTGCTGGTCGATGCCCGCAAGGGTGTCATCGCGCAGACTCGTAGGCACGCAGCGGTTCTGGCGTTGCTCGGTGTCCCGAAGCTCGTCCTCGCCGTGAACAAGATCGACCTCGTCGAGAACCCGGAAGAGGTCTTCACCTCGATCTCCGCCGAGTTCAACGAACTCACCAGCTCACTGGGCTGGGCAAGCGAAGACGTCGTCGAGATCCCGGTGTCGGCACTGCACGGTGACAACGTCGCCATCCGCTCCGACAAGACCCCGTACTACACCGGCCCCACGCTGATCGAGCACCTCGAGTCGATTCCGGTCGACGCCGAGCCTCATCGCGTCGGCCTGCGCTTCCCGGTGCAGTACGTGATCCGCCCCCGCACCGCCGAGTTCCTCGACTACCGGGGATACGCCGGTCAGGTCGCTGCCGGTTCCGTCGTACCCGGCGACGAAGTGGTGATCCTGCCCTCGGGTACGCGCACCACCGTTGCTCGTATCGACACGGCCGACGGAGAACTGGACGTCGCCCACGCGGGACGCAGTGTCACACTGATCCTGGCCGACGACGTCGACGTATCCCGCGGCGACACCATCGCCTCGCCGTCTGACGCACCCGAGCCGATCGGCGAATTCGACGCCACTGTCTGCTGGCTGGCCGAGAAGCCGCTGCGCCCCGGTGCACGCTTGCTGCTCAAGCACGGCACGCGCACGACGCAGGCCATCGTCGGCAGCTTGGTGGAGCGATTCAACGAGCAGGATCTCACCACGGATCAGGGCCCGGAAACGCTCGAGCTCAACGAGATCGGCAAGATCTCGATCCGGGTGGCCGAGCCGATCGTGGCCGACGACTACGCCGTCAATCGCCACACCGGCAGCTTCCTGCTGATCGATCCCGCCGGTGGAAACACTCTCGCCGCAGGCCTCGTCGGCGACGTCATTTCCGCTGTCGAATTGGGCGAGCGCGTCTAAGACGATGGTTCCGCTCATTGCTGTTGCTCACGGCAGCCGTGATCCCCGTTCTGCTCGGGTGATCACGGCTGCCGTAGCGGCTCTTCGTGAAGCCCGGCCAGACCTCGATGTCCGGCTGGCGTTTCTCGATCTCAATGCACCGTCCATCGATCAGGTCCTGGACGGAGTTGCACACGACGGCCATACTCACGCCGTTGTTGTTCCGATGCTGCTGGGCAACGCCTTCCATGCTCGGGTAGATCTGCCGGGGCTCTTGGCCGCTGCCGCGGTACGCCACCCCCAACTGACCGTGTTCCAAGCAGACGTACTGGGTCGCGATGCTCGGCTGATCGAAGCGGTGCGCGAGCGAATTCTCGAAGCAGGTGCACGGCCGGATGATCCGTCGGTCGGTGTCGCTCTCGCGGCAGTCGGCTCGTCCGACGCGCGCGCCAATGCCGCGACCTCAGAATTGGCGTCCACGCTTCTGACCGGAACCAACTGGTCGGGTGTTCGAATCTGTTTCGCCACGTCTACGGAACCGACAGTTGCCCAGGCGATCTCCGCTCTCGAGCAGGACGGCGCAGAACGCGTTGTCGTCGCACCGTGGTTCTTGGCTCCCGGCCTGCTGACCGATCGACTCAGCGCCGCCGCAGCAACGGCGTGTCCGCGCGCGCGTTTCGCCGACACGATCGGTGGGCACTCTCTACTGATCGAAACGATGATCGACCGTTACCGACAAGTCGCTGATGCACTACCCGACCGTCTGGTCCGCTCCGCCTGATCCGGTTTCACAGGCCGTTATCAGATTGTTACCGTAGTGTTGGATCTGTCCAGCCCGCGAAGGTACCTCCTTCGCCTGCGAAACAGATCTTTGGGTGCAATCCCCTCAGAGCGCCGCGAGAGGGAACACCATCACTCACAATCTTCGCCTCGGCACAGCCGGCATCGCATGGGTATTGTCGGTGCTTTACCTGCTTGTCGAAATCTTCACGGCCGGAGCCTGGAAGACGCCGTACAGCTTCGCGCGTGACTCCATCAGTTCACTGGGTGTGACGACATGCAGCGTGGATTCGTGTTCGCCGATGCACGACGTCATGAACGCGGCTTTCATGATCCTCGGTGCGCTCACCATCCTCGGTGCGGCCTTGCTACACAAGTACATTCCGGACGGTCGTGCGAAGAAGTGGATTCTCGGTCTTGCCGTCGTCGTTGCATTGAGCACCGCGGCTACCGGACTCTTCCCGGCCAACGACGGGACCTTCGTTCACTGGACCGCAGTACTTCCAGGCTTCGTCGCCCGTCATGCCGTACTCGTACTCATGGCAATTCAGTTCTGGAAGCACAGCAAGTGGATCGCAGTGTGGTCAGGACTGTGCGCAGCAACCGGAATCGTCGGCGCCGTACTGCTTCTCGGACGAACCCTCACCTTCGGCTTGGGTGAACGCCTGACGCTGTACCCACTACCGATGTGGATGGCTGTCACCGGCGTCGCAGCTCTGCTCGCGTTGATGCGCCGAACCGTGTTGAAGAACGTGGAACTGACACTGCCTGGTAACGGATTCATCACCGCTCTGTTGTCGTTGCGCCCGCGTCGATCTCGCGCAGCGGTACCTACCGACGTTCTCGCCCCACGGGAGCTGACCAGTTTGTAGCGAACCTGGGGTGAGCAGGGACACACTGGTAGGGAGGCGACGCGAGGAGACTTCCATGACCAGTGCATCTGTGCGACACGGAATCGTGGCCGGTATCGACGGCTCGGCAAGCGCGGTCAATGCCGCAAGGTGGGCAGCATCGGCTGCAAAGAGATTCGACGAACCACTGCGGCTGACCCACGTGGTGCCAGGACAACCCGAGTCCGGTGGCGGTACCAACGTCACCGACGAAGAGATGTTCGACCACCACCTTCGCGTCGAGGGTGCCAAACTTCTCGACGAGGCCGAGGACGCCATCCGCGATGACCACACCGACGTCACCATCGAACGCGGCCTCGTGACCGGCACTCCCGCAACCACACTCGTCGAGCTGTCGAAATCCGCCCGCATCGTTGCGCTGGGTCAGGCGGGTACGAGCGAGATGCAATCGGTGTTTCTCGGGTCCGACACCATTCGGGTGGTCAACCGGGCACACTGTCCCGTGGCTGTCTTCCGCGGCAACGGTGATCACGCGACAGCCGACACCAGGCCCATCGTCGTCGGCGTCGACGGAAGCAAGCTCAGTGAACTAGCCGTGGCACACGCTTTCGAGTTTTCCGCCTTCCTCGGCGCACCGTTGGTTGCGGTCCACACGTGGAACGAGCACGCCTCGCTGGGCGGGTATTCCGAAGCCAGGCGCTTCGTGGACTGGGGGCCGTACGAGCAGCACGAGCACGCTCTGTTGTCCGAGTGCCTCGCCGGGTGGACGGAGAAGTACCCCGACGTCGACGTCACCCGCAGTGTCCAACGCAGCGGACCGATGAAAGCGCTGCTCGAGCATTCGGCGGAGGCGCAACTCGTAGTCGTCGGCAGCCATGGCCGCAGCCCGTTCATGGCGTCGATCGTCGGATCGACCAGTCAGAGCCTGATCCACCACGCCCAGTGCCCGGTCCTCGTCTGCCGCGAGGGCTGAACTCGTTTCGCTGTTGCCCGACCCCCGGTTTCTGAGCGAACGGCACGTTCGGCGCCATCAGGAGACCGAAAGTGCCGTTCGCTCAGCTACGGGTGGGGGTAGAACTGGGCAATCAGGGCGAGCGGGTCATACCTGGCCGACGACGCTCACCGTGACCGGCTCCTGCACCGGCGTCGACACCGGAGTCTCCGGCAGATCCGGCACCCGGGTTGCCCGGGCGTACACCGTCTCCCCCGCCTCGAGGTGCAGCGCTGCACTGTCACCGCGCGTGACCTGAGCCGAGAAGAGCTCGCCCGTTGCCTCGTTGCGCAGGTCCACTCGAACCTCGAAGCCGAGGTAGACGACGCGCTCGACGGTGGCGCGTGTGACGCCCAGGGACTCGGCCGTTCCGGACTCCTGAGCGAGAGCCATGCTCGGATCGCGGCCGAGGCGGATGTCGTGCGGACGAACCAGCTGCCCGTTGAGCTTCGCGACGGATCCGAGGAAGGACATCACGAAGTCGTTCGACGGGCGGTCGTACAGGTCGGCTGGTTCGCCGATCTGCTCGATCCGACCCTTGTTCAGCACCGCGATACGGTCTGCCACGTCGAGAGCCTCCTCCTGGTCGTGGGTGACCAGAACGGTGGTGACGTGCACCTCGTCGTGCAGACGACGCAACCAGGTGCGCAGGTCGGCACGAACCTTCGCGTCGAGCGCGCCGAAGGGCTCGTCGAGCAGAAGCACCTGCGGGTCGACAGCCAGAGCGCGCGCCAACGCCATGCGCTGACGCTGACCACCGGACAGCTGCGCCGGGTACCGATGCTGAAAGCCGTCGAGGCCGACGATCCCCAGTAGTTCGTTGACCTTCTTCTCGATCTCCGGCTTCGGGCGCTTGCGGATCTTGAGCCCGAACGCCACGTTGTCCCGCACCGTCATGTGCTTGAACGCCGCGTAGTGCTGGAACACGAAACCGATGTCTCGCTTCTGCGGCGAGACGCCGGTGACGTCCTTGCCTGCGATGGTGATGGTTCCCGAATCAAGTTCTTCGAGCCCTGCGATCGAACGCAGCAACGTCGACTTTCCCGAGCCACTGGGCCCGAGCAATGCCGTCAACGAACCCGAGGGAATGTTGACCGTCACGTCGTCGAGCGCCGCGAAATCACCGTAGTTCTTGCGGGCCCCGGTCACTGTGATCATGTGGTGCTCCTCTTACGGTCCAGCAGCGTCATCAGCAACAGGACAATGATGGCGATGCCCATCAGCAGCGTTGCCGCCGAATACGCACCAAAGGTGTTGTGGTCGTCGATGTATCGCGAATGCACCAGCAATGTCAGTGTCTGGGATACCCCGGGGAAGCCGGAAGAGACCATGATGACTGCGCCGAATTCACCGAGCGAACGCGCCACCGTCAACACGATTCCGTATGTCAGGCCCCAGCGGATCGCGGGCAAGGTGATCCGCCAGAACGTCTGCCAGCCCGAGGCACCGAGCGTCGCGGCAGCTTGTTCCTGCTCGTCGCCGATCTCGTGAAGTACGGGTTCGACTTCCCGGACGACGAAGGGCAGCGTCACGAAAATCGTCGCGATCACCATGCCGGGCAAACCGAAGATGACCTTGAACCCCAACGATTCGATGCCGCCGAACCAACCGTTGGCACCCCACAGAAGGATCAACGACACACCGACGACGACGGGCGAGACTGCGAAGGGCAGGTCGACCACCGACTGCAGTACGCCCCGCCCCGGGAAACGCCCACGCACGAGCGCCAGAGCCGTGACCACACCGAACACGACGTTGATCGGGACCACGATCGCCACGATGATCAGCGAAAGATTCAGCGCCGAGATCGCTGCCGGCGTCGTGATCGATTCGAGGAACGGGCCGATTCCGTTTTCGAACGTTCGCGTCAGGATCACGCCGATCGGCACGACCAACAACACGAACAGGTAGACGAGAGCGATGGTCCGCAGACCGATTTTCGATCCTCTGGACACGTTCATCGGGAACTCTCCTCACGTCGCTGTCCCCGCGAAGCGAAGATTCGCAGGACGAACAGCGTCACGAATGCGATGGCCAGCAACGCTACCGAGACGGCAGCGGCGTTGGTAGGCCGATCGATCTCGATCTGCTGCTGAATGAACTGCGACGTCATCTGCGTCACGCGCGGAATGTTGCCGCCGATCAGGACGACCGAACCGTATTCACCGATCGCGCGGGCGAACGCGAGTCCCGCGCCGGAGATGACGGCAGGCGCCAGCGTCGGAAGGACGACCGAGCGGAAGATCGTCCAGTTGGAAGCGCCCAAGGACGCAGCTGCCTCCTCGACTTCGCGGTCGACCTCCATCAGCACCGGCTGCACCGAACGGACGACGAACGGCAAGGTCACGAAAGCCAGAGCCACGATCAGTCCGGGCTGGGTTGCGTTGAGGTGGATGTCGATCGGCGACTGCGGTCCGTAGAGGGACAGCAACACGATCGACGCCACAATCGTCGGCAGAGCGAACGGCAGATCGATCATCGAGTTGACGATGCGCTTGCCCGGAAACTCGTCCCGGACCAGGACCCACGCGATGATCGTGCCCATCACGACGTTGATCAGTGCCACGATGATCGAGACGAACAACGTCACGCACAGCGACGCCAAAGCAACGGGTGCGGTGACGGCGTCCCAGAATCCGGAGATCCCCTCGTCGAACGCCGTGGCGGTCAACGCGGCGAGCGGAAGCAGAACGATCACGGAGAGCCACAGGGTGGCGACACCGATTCCGAGCGGCCCCACACTCCCCGTGACCCGCGCGAGTTTTCGCCGACGAGCCACGGGGGTGGGGTCGATAGTGTCAGTCACGTCAGTCTTACTTGGTCGCGTTGTCGTAGATCACTGCGATCGAACCGGTGTCCTTGGTGAACAGGGCACTGTCCACGGCCTTCCAGCCACCGAGGTCTGCGATCGTCCACAGCTTGGTCGGCTCGGGGAACTTGTCGGTGAACTTGGCAGCGACTGCGGGATCGACGGGACGGAATCCTGCCTCGGCCCAGAGCGTCTGGCCCTCGGTCGTGTACAGGTAGTCCTTGAACGCGGTCGCCTTGTCGAGGACCTTGCTGTTCGAGATCACGGCAACGGGGTTCTCGATCTTGAAGGTCGTGGGCGGGGTGACGTGCTCGACCGGGTCGCCGTTGCCTTCGATGAACAGTGCCTCGTTCTCGTAGCTGATCAGAACGTCACCGCTGCCCTGCAGGAAGGCTTCCGAAGCCTCGCGTCCCGACTTGGGCTGGATCTTGACGTGATCGTTGACCAAGGCGGTGACGTAGTCGAGACCCGCCTGCGGGTTCTTGCCACCGTCGCTCTTGGCGGCGTACGGCGCCAAGAGGTTCCACTTGGCCGAGCCGGAGCTGAACGGGTTCGGCGTGACGACCTCGAGGCCGGGCTGAAGCAGGTCGTCCCAGTCCTTGATGCCCTTCGGGTTCCCCGGACGCGTCACGATGGTGACTACCGATCCGAACGGAATTCCGTTGTAGGCGTCCTGGTTCCAGTTCTGATCGACCAGACCGGCATCGACCAGGCGGGTGATGTCGGGCTCGACGGAGAAGTTGACGAAGTCTGCCTCGGCGCCGTCCTTCACCTTGCGCGACTGGTCGCCCGAGGCGCCGTACGAAGGATTGAAGTTGACGTTCTTGCCCTCGTCGGTCGCCTGGAAGGCTGCGGTGAGCTTGTCGAAGCCAGGCTTCGGCACGGCGTAGGCGAACAGGTTGATCGTGCCGGCGCTACCGTCGCTGGCGGCGCTGTCACCACCCACGGTGTCGCTCGAGCCACCACTGCACGCTGTGAGTACCACGGCCCCCATGGTCGCGATAGCAGTGAGAAGTGTGCGGGAACGGCGTTTCATTGCAGATACCTTCCTGAAAGGACTGACAAACGAGGGTTGGTCAAACGACAAGTCCGAGACCTCTGGGGCTGATTCCATCGGGATGTTCAGACATGGAGAGCCGACGGGCAATGAGCCCTGAATCGGGGGCGCGAGTTACGCGCAGAGAAGTTCGAGTGGGGTGCGCAACACCACCGGAGAGGTCGAACTCAGGAAATCAACAACAGGCGACGTCAGCGACGTCGAGCATGCCGACAGCAATCAACGCCAACTGGTGGCGGATTACGGGAGCTGTTGCTTCGGACACGCGGTGGACTTTAGCAGAGCACCGGCGCCCGCTCTAATCGGGAGAACTAACGGGTGAGAAGCCACGCGACGATCACGAGGAGAATCAGGGCGATCAGGGCGAGAGTGACCCGTGAGCGGGGCATCAGCTTTCCTCTACTTCTCGAGAATTCCTACGCAACCAGCCGAAGAGCGGCAGAGCGAGCACGGCGGCCAACGCGCGATCCAGACCGATGGCCACCAGGCGGCACAGCGGAACGACGACGATCAGGACCAACGCAACCTGCGGGATGAACGGGAGCCCCGCCATCCACAGCTCGAAGCTGTCCCACCAATCCGCTATCCGTTCCACGCCAACACCCTATCCTTCGGGCGATACGGTCCCGACAGCGTGTGGATTGGACGTGTGTCGATTCTGGCCGGATGATGGCCGAATGAGTGCTGACGACGAAGTGGTGCAGACGATTCCTCCCGCCTCCACGGGTCACCATCGAAGCAACTTTCCCCCGATCGACGACTACGCGTTTCTTTCCGATTGCGAAACCTCGTGCCTGATTGCCCGTAACGGATCTGTCGAGTGGATGTGCGTTCCCCGCCCGGACTCCCCCAGCGTGTTCGGTGCCATCCTCGACCGCAGCGCAGGCCATTTCCGTATCGGCCCTTACGGCCAGAACGTGCCCGCGGCAAGACGCTATCTCCCGGGTGGACTGATCCTCGAGACCACCTGGCAGACCGAGACCGGCTGGCTCGTCGTCCGTGACGCCCTGGTTCTCGGCCCGTGGCACAACGTCGACAAGCGATCGAACACCCACAAGCGCACACCGACGGACTGGGATGCCGAACACACCCTTCTCCGTACGGTCAAATGTGTCAGCGGCACCGTCGAACTCGAGATGAGTTGCGAGCCCGCGTTCGACTATCACCGCGGCACGGCGAATTGGGAGTACACCGGAAAGGTCTATGAAGAGGCGACGGCAACGTGTCGCTCCGCAAAGCCTGGAGACCATCCCACTCTGCGCTTGACCACCGACCTACGACTGGGTCTGGAAGGTCGTGAGGCACGGGCCCGAACACGGCTGGTCGAAGGCGACAACGTCTACGTCGCGCTCTCGTGGTCGGATCTTCCCGCGCCGCAGACGTTCGACGAGGCCGCCGACAAGATGTGGCAGACATCCAAGTCGTGGCGCGAGTGGGTCACGATCGGCAAGTTCCCCGATCACCCGTGGCGCGGATACCTGCAGCGCAGTGCGCTCACACTCAAGGGCCTCACCTACGCACCGACCGGAGCCCTCCTCGCAGCTTCGACGACCTCGCTACCGGAAACACCAGGCGGAGAACGTAACTGGGACTACCGCTACGCGTGGGTTCGCGACTCCACTTTTGCACTGTGGGGCCTCTACACGCTCGGGTTGGACCGTGAGGCCAACGACTTCTTCAACTTCATCTACGACGTGTCGAGTTCGGACAACGGTCAGCCGCACCCCTTGCAGGTGATGTACGGGATCGGCGGCGAGCGCACGCTCGAGGAATCCGAACTCAACCATCTGTCCGGCTACGACGGCGCCCGTCCGGTGCGTATCGGCAACGGGGCGTTCGATCAACAGCAGCACGACATCTGGGGCACCATGCTCGACTCGGTGTACCTCCACATCCGTACCCGCGAGCGTGTCCCCGAAGCACTGTGGCCTCTGCTCAAGAAGCAGGTCGAGGAAGCGATCAAGCACTGGCGCCAACCCGACCGCGGGATCTGGGAGGTGCGCGGTGAACCGCAGCACTTCACGTCGTCGAAGATCATGTGTTGGGTTGCACTCGATCGCGGTGCCAAGCTCGCAGAGATGCAGGGCGAGAAGAGCTTTGCGCAGCAATGGACGGCCATCGCGGACGAGATCAAGGCCGATATCCTTGCGCACGGAGTCGACTCGCGTGGAGTTCTGACGCAGCGCTACGGGCATGATTCACTCGACGCGTCGCTCCTGTTGGCACCGCTGCTGCGCTTCCTGCCGGCCGACGACCCGCGTATCCGGGCGACAGTGCTGGCGATCGCCGACGAGCTCACCGAGGAGGGGCTGGTCCTGCGCTATCGCGTCGACACCACCGACGACGGATTGAGCGGCGAGGAGGGCACGTTCACCATCTGTTCCTTCTGGCTCGTCTCCGCCCTCGTCGAGATCGGCGAGCTGGATCGGGCAAAGCATCTCTGCGAGCGCCTGCTCGGGTTCGCGAGCCCGCTCAAGCTGTACGCGGAGGAGATCGACGCCCACACCGGTCGTCATCTGGGTAACTTCCCGCAGGCGTTCACACACCTGGCGCTGATCAACGCCGTGGTCCACGTGATCCGTGCCGAGGAAGCTGCCGAGGCCGGAGCTTTCCAGCCCGCGCACAACGCAACCTAGAGCCCCTGCTGTGCGCCTTTATTAACCGCCCGCGGTTAATAAAGGCGCACAGCAGGCCTAGCCGGCCACCGCTTCGAGCTGCGGCGTGATCGATTCGAGTGAGTACTTCACCGACAGCGACGACGGAGTGTTCAGCCCGGCAACAGTCGGATAGTCCACGATGGCCAGACCGCCGCTCTTGACTGCGGGGAGGTCAGCGACCCCCGGCAACTTCATCATGTCGTCCAGCGTCCCGCCGTTCGGCAGCAGCACCACTACATCGGCACTCAGAGCGTCGACTCGTTCCGGGCTGAGCATCAGTCGTCCACCGGTGACGCCGGCCTCTTCGACCAGCTTGGGCGGCAACGACATTCCCAGGCGCGTGAACAGTCCCGATGCACCGTCCTTGGGATCGGCGACGATAACCAACTGCGACGTCGGGAAGACGTACTGCGACAAAAGAGCGGTCTTACCCTTCAGCCCGGGAAGTCGCTGTGCGAGCGCGTCGATCTGCCCGTTTGTCGCCTCGACGATCTCGTCGGCTCGCGACTCCTTGTCGAGAACTCGACCGAGAATCTCCACCTGGTCCTGCCACGGATCGACCTGGACCTCGGACAGACCCGCAATTGTCGGAGCGATCTTGCTCAACTGATCAAAATCGTCCTGATCGGCGACGGAGAACCCGCCGAGAATCAGATCGGGATCCAAGGCTGCAATTTCTTCGGCTTTGAGCGGGACACCGAACTGCTGGATCGCCGAGCGATCGAGTTCCTTCGCCGACGCGTCCACGCCGCTTTCCCACGGGAACAGGCCACGCTCGTCGCCCATCGGTCCGGCGGACAGATACCCCACCGGCTGGATTCCCAGCTCGAGCAGAGCGTCGAGCCACTGGGTGTCGGCCGCGACGATGCGCGTCGGCGTCCCGGTGATCGTGGTGGCGCCGAACTTGTGATCGATCGTGGTGACCCGACCGTCCGCGATCTCGTCGGCGTCCGAAGACGAACAACCGCTGATACCCACGACCAGTGCTCCCAAGAGCGCCACTGCCGAGAACTTCATCGCACGCACGAAAATACTCCTCCACTAGTTAGTAGAGGCTTACCTTCTCATATGGGACCCGGCCGTGTCCGACCTTGCTTTCAGGCAAAACGAGCGAGCAGACGCTCCGCATCGGCGCCGATGCGTCGAACCACGTCTCCGGCAGGATGGGCTCCGTGCACGAGTCCGACTGCTTCTCCGGCATAGACGACTCCACTGTGCGGGTCCGACGGGTCGTACGCCTGTGCCAGCGTTTCGTCGTCGGCGTCGACTCCGTCCCAGGCTGCGGTGAACTCGTTGGCCACCGCACGACCACCCCACCGCGAGGGCCACGGCTGACTGCGAGCACGGTCGAAAACGGAGGTGTAGACGGTGTCCGCACTTCCGGCTTCGACGACGCGGTCGCGGGCATATCCCGGGCCGACCGTCTCCGGACTGGCGAGCAGCGCCGTTCCGATCATCACGCCTTCGCCGCCGGCCGCCAGAACCGCGGCCAAACCGCGGCCGGTCCCGATTCCACCGGCTGCCAGAACCGGAAGTGACGTCGCTTCGAGGATCTCCTGCAGCAGCGGCAAGGTTCCGATCCGGCCGGTGTGGCCGCCTGCCTCACCGCCCTGCGCGATCACCGCGTCGACACCTGCGGCCTCGACGATGCGAAGGTCCTCGAGCGTATTGATCTGGGACACAACGGCAATGCCCGCCTCGTGGATACGTCCGACATACGCGGCGGGATCACCGAACGACAAAGTGATCATGGTCGGCTCGACGGCAATTGCCGCATCGAGCATCAACTCGTTCTCGGGCAGCGACCACGTCATCAGGCCGACGCCGAATTTTCCGGCGGCGGTCCGAGCGACTTCGGCTTCCGCTTCGATCCACTCCGGCGTGTTGTACCGGGCCGCGCCCAGCAGACCCAAACCGCCGACCGCCGACACGGCTCCGGCGAGCGCGCCACCCGCGCGGCCACCCATGGGTGCCCCGAGAACGGGGATATCGATTCCGAACTCTCGGGACAACCAGGTGGTGACCATGCGCTCCTACTTCTTGGGCTTCTCGCCGACCGATTCCGACGTCAGGGCTGCGACGAATGCTTCCTGAGGCACCTCGACGCGTCCGATGGTCTTCATGCGCTTCTTGCCTTCCTTCTGCTTCTCGAGCAGCTTGCGCTTACGGCTGATGTCGCCGCCGTAGCACTTGGCAAGAACGTCCTTGCGAATCGCGCGAATGTTCTCGCGCGAGATGATCTTGGCGCCGATCGCGGCCTGGATGGGAACCTCGAACTGCTGGCGCGGGATCAGCTCACGCAGCTTCGACGTCATGCGTCCGCCGTAAGCACCGGCGTTGGAGCGGTGCACGATCGACGAGAACGCGTCGACGGCCTCGCCCTGCAGAAGGATGTCGACCTTCACGAGGTCAGCCTGCTGCTCACCGGCCTCCTCGTAATCGAGGCTGGCGTATCCCTTGGTGCGGGACTTGAGGGCGTCGAAGAAGTCGAACATGATCTCGCCCATGGGCAGTTCGTAGCGCAGCTCGACGCGAGTCTCGGAGAGGTAGTCCATACCGCCGAGCTCACCGCGACGGGACTGGCACAGCTCCATGATGGCGCCGACGTACTCGCTCGGCGCGATGACGGTGCACTTGGCGACGGGCTCGTAGACCTCGCGAACCTTGCCTTCCGGCCAGTACGACGGATTGGTGACGATGACCTCGGCCCCGTCCTCCATCACGACGCGGTAGACGACGTTGGGCGCAGTGGAAATCAGTTCGAGGCCGAACTCGCGCTCGAGGCGGTCGCGGGTGATCTCCATGTGCAGCAGGCCGAGGAAGCCGCAGCGGAAGCCGAAGCCGAGGGCCACCGACGTCTCCGGCTCGTACGCCAGGGCCGCGTCGTTGAGACGGAGCTTGTCGAGAGCGTCACGCAGAACCGGGTAGTCCGAGCCGTCCATCGGGTAGAGGCCGGAGTAGACCATCGGCTTGGGGTCGCGGTAGCCGACCAGCGGTTCGGTCGCGCCGTTGCGGGTTGTGGTGACGGTGTCACCGACGCGCGACTGGCGGACGTCCTTCACACCCGTGATGAGGTAGCCCACCTCGCCGACGCCCAGACCGATACTGGCCTTCGGCTCGGGCGAGATGATGCCGACCTCGAGCAGTTCGTGTGTGGTGCCCGTGGACATCATCGTGATCTTCTCGCGGGGACGGATCCGACCGTCGACCACACGGACGTAGGTGACCACGCCGCGGTACGCGTCGTAGACGGAGTCGAAGATCATCGCGCGAGCGGGACCGTCAGCGTCGCCGACGGGCGCGGGCACCTGCTTGATCACCTCGTCGAGCAGTTCCTTGACGCCCATGCCGGTCTTGCCCGAGACGCGCAGGACATCGCCGGGCTCGCAGCCCGTGATGTGCGCGATCTCTTCGGCATAGCGGTCGGGATCCGCGGCCGGGAGGTCGATCTTGTTGAGGACGGGAATGATCTTGAGATCCTTCTCCATCGCCAGGTAGAGGTTGGCCAGCGTCTGAGCCTCGATGCCCTGAGCAGCGTCGACCAGCAGAATTGCGCCCTCACACGCTTCGAGCGCACGGGAGACCTCGTACGTGAAGTCGACGTGGCCGGGAGTGTCGATGAGGTGGAGGACGAACTCTTCGCCGTCGACGGTCCAGGGCAGACGAACGTTCTGGGCCTTGATGGTGATGCCGCGTTCACGCTCGATGTCCATGCGGTCCAGGTACTGCGCACGCATCGCCCGCTCTTCGACCACACCGGTGAGCTGAAGCATGCGATCTGCCAGCGTCGACTTACCGTGATCGATGTGCGCGATGATGCAGAAGTTCCGGATCTGCGCAGGATCCGTGAACGTCTTGTCGGCGAAGCTGCTGATGGGAGACCCCTTAGTCGGACCGGCACCGGCCCGGATCCGGGCCACTGTCAACCCTCAGGATATCCAAGTCTCGGCGCCGCCGTACCAGGGGTTCCCACGGGCGGGTGATTATGCTCGAACGCTATGGCAAGCATGTGGAAGCAGATCGGCAGAACCCTCGGCGCCCTCGCGGTGGAGAAGGGGCCTGCACTGCTGCGCCAGTTGCAGTCGTCCACGTCTCAGTCGTCTGCCTCGAAGCCGGGTCCGTCGGGCCGCCCGATCGCCGCGCGGACGTCTCCGACCGCGCATCGCGCCCGCAAGGTGGAGTACTCCCCCGACCTCGACGGCAAGGCCGATCCCGGCGAGATCGTCTGGACCTGGGTTGCCTACGAAGAGGATCCGACCCAGGGCAAAGACCGTCCGGTGCTGGTCGTCGGCCGCGACGGCGACACGCTGCTCGGTTTGATGTTGTCTTCACAGAGCAAGCGCGAGGGTGAACGTGACTGGCTCGCAATCGGTTCGGGCCCGTGGGACGGCGAAGGCCGGCCAAGCTGGGTTCGGCTCGACCGAGTGCTCGATGTTCCCGAGAGCGGGATACGCCGGGAGGGCGCCGTCATGGATCACAAGAAGTTCGACGCGGTCGCGGCAAAACTTCGGGCCGACTTCAGCTGGAGCTGAAGCCGACCCGAAGGATGGAAGCAGTCTCGATCAGCTGTCCATACGGTTGAACCGTCCGAAGAGTGCTCGATAGATGAGTGCACCGAGTGCGCCGCCGATCAGCGGGAACACGATGAACAACCACACCTGACCTAGTGCGCCGTCCTGGAACGGCGCGACAGCGAGGCTTCGAGCGGGGTTGACGGAGGTGTTGTCGATCGGGATCGAGATCAGGTGGATCACGGCCAGGGTGAAGCCGATGGACACTCCGGCAAGCGGTACGTCCGAGATCTGATCGGTCGACGCGAGAACGACGAAGACGAGCAGAGCGGTCAGGAGAATCTCGATGATCATGGCGGCACCGATGCCGTAACCGTCGGAAACCACCTGTCCGAGAAGATTCTTCTCGGCCGAAGGACTGTGCGCGCCCCAACCGTTTGCGCCGAGTCCGTCTGCGGCTCGGTTGTACGCCGGGAGACTGTTCGCAACCGTGTAGATCACGACGCCGGCGACCAAGCCGCCGATCACTTGCGCGACAACGTAAATCGCCGCATTGACGGCCGAGATGCGCCCGATCACGAACTGGCCGAGAGTCACGGCTGGGTTGACGTGGCAACCGGAAATCGGTCCGATCGCATATACGAGGAACAGCAGGGTCAAGCCGAATGCGAAGGCAACTCCGAGATTGCCGACTTTCGCTCCTGCGAAGACGGCAGTTCCGACTGCGGAGAACACGAGCACAAATGTTCCCACCGCTTCGGCCGCATACTTCTTCACATCCGAGATCGGTTCGATCTCAGTCAATTCCTGTGCAGTTGGAGACATATTCCCACCTTCTTCTCATCGAACGGTAGTAATGCTCACGCGCCTAGATTTGCCGGACTTTACGCAAGCCTGGTGATCTCCACAACAACTTCGAGATCTGTGGAGCGACCGCCGGAAAAGATTCCCTTCAAAGGCGGCACATCCGAATAGTCCCTTCCTATTCCCACCGAGACGTGCTGTTCATTCACAGCTATCGCATTGGTCGGGTCGTATCCCCACCACGCGCCGGTCCACGCCTCGATCCACGCGTGCGATTCCCCGACCACCGTGTCCCCGACTGCCGCATCACGTTTGGGGTGGAGATAGCCGGAAACATAACGACACGGTATGCCCATCGTTCGAAGCAATACCAAGGTCAGATGCGCATAATCCTGGCAGACACCTTTCCTGGCCGACCAGGCCTCGACCGCCGACGTGTGCACTCCGGTCGTACCCGGAACATATGACATTTCGCCGTAAACCCATTGCGACGCAGCGACTACTGCATCTTCAGGTGATTTATCTTTGCGCAATTCTTTGGCAATTGTCGCCAGCTTCCGATCACGCGGAACATATCTCGTGAAACTCAGTTGCTCGTTGAATCGATCTTTAATCGCTTCACCCGACAATTCATCCCAGTCGACGGTTTCCTCGGGTTGAACGAACGGTTCCGTCTCCACTACCGACAGTCCGGTCACTTCCAGCTCCGTGTGCGGTGCGTGCAAGTCGAATGCGGTCACCGCGGTACCCCAGTAATCGGTGTACCGGTAGGACCGCGTTGCCGGTTGCGTTTCGACGCGCGTGAGAATCACCGTCTGCCTGGTGTCACCGCGAGGCGTCAAACGCGCTTCGTTGTACGACGACGTCACCGGGGCGTCGTACGCATATCCCGTGGTGTGCACGACCCTCATTCGCCAGCTCACAGCTCTCCCTCCACCGTCGAATCCGCATACGCGGCGCCGGCATCCGTCCATGCGACCCACGGCGCCGCGTGGAAGTACTGCAATGCAATTGCCTCACCCAGTTCGCGGCAGGTTTCCTGCCAACCGAGCAATCGCCCCTGCAGATCCTCGAGCAACACGCCCTGCGGCAGAAACTCCAGCTCGCTGCGCGCGCGGCCGAGAAGCCGCGGCGCCTCAGCCCGGATTCCGACACGACTGCCCGGCTGGGGGTCTAGTTCCTGCAGGCACTTCTCGGCCTGCCTGATCGAGTGGAACACCGAGCGCGGAAAGAGCCTGTCCAACAATATGAACTCGACCACCCGATTGGCGTCGAGCGCTCCGCGATACGTACGCAGATATGTGTCGTGCGCACCCGCCGAGCGCAGCACACTGACCCACGCCGGCGAGGACGGACGGTCACCGGCGCGCGCCAGGAGCATCCGCACGATCATGTCGACACGTTCGATCGACCTGCCAAGCAGAAGGAACCGATAACCGTCGTCGCGGCTGAGCGTGGAATCCGCCAGGCCCGCGAACATCGCTGCGCGTTCCTCCACGTAGCGGAAGAACTCGTGCGGCCCCAGCCTGCGTGACGCGCGTTCACGCTCGGCCAGTCCGTTGTACGTGGTGTTCAGGCACTCCCACATCTCACTCGACGTCACCTCACGCGCTCCGCGCGCGTTCTCCCGCGCACTTGCCAGCGAGTCCACGATCGAACCAACCTGATTGCGGCTGAACGCAACCAGATCGGTGAGCGAGCGTACGTCGAGCTTCTCCTCCGGCGCTTCGATGCCGAGGACACGCAGGAGCAGACGCGACGTGCGGTCCGGGTCGACGGTGGCGTCGTCGAGCAGTTGATGGACGGCGACGTCGAGGATTCGAGCGGTGTCGTCGGCGCGCTCGACGTAGCGGCCGATCCAGTAGAGGGACTCTGCGTTGCGAGCAAGCATCGGTCACCACGCTCCGTTCGCTGATAGTTCTTGATAGCTGGGCACTTCTGAGGTGTTCACTGCTGTTGCTGCTGTTGTTGTTGAGACGTGCTCAGTTCGGGGCCCTGCACCGGTTCCGCGGATTCCGGGGGCTCGGACACCAGTTCCTCACCGGAGAGCTCAGGATCCTCGTCGGAGGTGCGGCTTGCGAGCACCCACGTGTCCTTGCTTCCGCCGCCCTGGCTCGAGTTGACCACCAGCGAACCTTCCGGAAGCGCCACCCGGGTCAGGCCGCCGGGCAACACCCACACGTCCTCACCGTCGTTGACCGCGAAGGGTCGCAAGTCCACGTGTCGCGGCGAGAGAACGTCGTCGATCTTGGTCGGCACCGTGGACAACTGCACGAGAGGCTGCGCGATCCACCCGCGCGGGTCTGCCTTGATCTTGCGGGTGATCGCAGCCAGTTCCTTGGGGCTCGCGTCGGGCCCGAAGACGATTCCGTAGCCGCCGGACCCTTCCACCGGCTTGATGACGAGTTCGGAGACGCGGTCGAGGACCTGCTCGCACTCCTCGTCCAACCAACAGCGGAATGTGTCGACGTTCTGCAAGAGCGGCTTCTCGCCGAGGTAGTAGTCGATGATCTGCGGAACGTAGGTATAGACGAGTTTGTCGTCACCGACTCCGTTGCCGACGGCACTCGAGATCACCACGTTGCCCGCTCGGGCCGCATTCAGCAGGCCGGCGACGCCGAGAATCGAATCCGGACGGAAGTGCATCGGGTCGAGATACTCGTCGTCGATGCGGCGATAGATGACGTCGACCTGGCGCTCGCCCTCCGTCGTGCGCATGTACACCATGTTGTCGCGGCAGAACAGGTCGCGACCTTCGACGAGTTCCACGCCCATCTGACGAGCGAGCAACGAGTGCTCGAAGTAGGCGGAATTGGCGATACCCGGTGTGAGAACAACCACTGTCGGGTCCGCTTCGTTAAGTGCAGCACCCGCGCGCAGCGCCCTGAGCAAGTGTGTTGCGTAATCACCGACCGCCCGCACCTTGTGGGACATGAACAGATCCGGGAACACCCGAGTCATCGTGCGACGGTTCTCCATCACGTAGGAGACGCCGGACGGAGATCGCAGGTTGTCCTCGAGAACTCGGAACTCTCCGGCCTCGTCTCGGACCAGGTCGATACCCGCGACGTGGATACGCACACCGTTGGGCGGAACGATGCCGGCCGCTTCACGATGGAAGTGCTCACACGAGGTGACCAGGCGGCGAGGCAGGACGTGATCGCGCAGGATTCGCTGCTCGCCGTAGATGTCCGCAAGGAACAGTTCGAGTGCCTTCACACGCTGCTTGATGCCCTTTTCCAGGCGCGACCACTCCTGCGCGGCAATGACGCGTGGTACCAGATCCAACGGAAAGGGTCGTTCCTGCCCGGACAGCGAGAACGTCACGCCCTGATCGATGAATGCGCGTCCGAGCGCGTCTGCGCGCGCGGCGAGGTCGGCGCTGCTCGTCGGCGCCAGGGCTTTGTACACGCCCTTGTACGGAGCACGCACCGAGCCGTCGGGCTCGAACATCTCGTCGAAAGCCAACTCGTAGCGACCGATGTCTGAATATCCGTCGAACACTGCAGCAGGACGCGCTCGGGTGGTGGTCGAACCTGTTTTACTCGAACTTTTCGAAGGCGGCGGCGTCATAGGGCAACATGCTGCTACAAGTGGGGCTATTCGGCAGCGCGGCGAGAAATCGGGCGCTCGGTGTACTCTTCTCGACAGACGCAACGTGCGACGGTTTGGGTTCTTGGGCCCTCGGCTGGTAATCTTGCCAGTCGGTGCATCAGTGCGCCCACAGCTTTCTCGACCGTAACCAGCTAAAGACGACAAGGATTTTACGCGTGGCCAACATCAAGTCCCAGGTGAAGCGAATCCGTACCAACGAGGCGGCCCGACTCCGTAACCAGTCGGTGAAGTCCTCGCTGCGTACCGCGATCCGTTCATTCCGCGAGGCTGCGGCAGCCGGTGACAAGGACAAGGCCAACGAGCTCCTCGTCTCCACCAGCCGCAAGCTCGACAAGGCAGCCAGCAAGGGCGTCATTCACGCCAACCAGGCTGCCAACAAGAAGTCTGCACTCTCGCAGGCTGCCAACAAGCTCTGACGTTTCCACTGTGACGGTTCGCCGTCATATTGGTTCGTCTCGATAGCCGCCAGGTCGAAAGACCCGGCGGCTATTTTGCGCGTCCGATCGGACCGACGCCGAACGCCCCGGCCACCGGGACATCGAGCCCTCAGTTCTTCCGCAACGCGCACACTTTCCGCACTGCCATCTCCAGGGCGAAGGACGAGTCGACTGCGGCACCCTTGACGTCGGCGTTGAGAGCGGCGACGATCTGCATCGCAGCGCCGATCGACGTGGGATCCCAACCGCCGACTTCCTTGATAGCCTTCTTGACCTTCCACGGCGGCATACCGAGATCCGACGCCAACCGGAACGGGTCACCGCCCCGTGCAAACGGGCCGACCTTCGCGATGGTGTGAACTGCATCAGCGAGGGCATCCGCGAGGAGAACGTGCGCCGTTCCGATCTGATCAGCCCACCGCAGGGCCTCGAGCGCACCCCGGGTATCGCCGACGATGACCTTGTCGGCCACATCGAATCCGGAAACCTCGGCCTTGCCCGAGTAGTACTTGTGGACCGCATCGACGTCGATCTTGCCGCCGGTATCTGCCGCCAATTGTGAGCATGCCGACGCAAGTTCGCGGAGGTTGGAGCCGACGCTTTCGATCATCGCGGCGATCGCATCGGGCGCAACCCTGACGTCTGCGGTCCGAAACTCACCGCGGACGAAGTCGACAAGCTGACTCTTGTTCAGTTTTCCGCAGGCATGAACCGTCGCGCCGAGCTTCTCCAGCGCCGGCGCCAACGCCTTCGCACGGCCACCACCCGAGTGCACGACGATCAGAACGACGCCTTCCGCAGGCTCGCGTGCCGCTTCGAGGACAAGAGCTACGGCATCTTTGCCTGCCTCCGCCGCCGATTCCAGGACGATCACACGGTCTTCGGCAAAAAGAGAAGGGCTGAGCAGCTCAGCCAACTCCGGCGCATTGGTGTCTCCGGCACGCATCTTGGTGACCGGGAGATCGGAAATACCCTGGCCGCGGTCACCGCGGACAGCTCTGATGAGCTGCGATACCGTGCGGTCGATCAGGAACTCGTCGTCCCCGAGAACAAGATGCAGCGGATCGACTCCAGACGGATTACTCACCCGAAGATGGTCCCACGAGGAACCGACACGATCGACACAGACCCGCCGCCCCCGCCGTACACGGCGACGGTGCCGTCGACGTCGGTCCGAACCACCGCCCCGCCCAACGAATCCAGTTCGTCGAGAACCTCGGCGTTCGGGTGCCCGAAACCGTTGCCGGCGCCGACGCTGATCATCGTCAACCTCGGACGCACCGCTTCCAGAAATGCCGACGACGTGGTCCGGGAACCGTGATGGGGCAGCTTCAACACATCGGCCTTCACGTCCGTTCCCGATCGGAGAATGGCCTCCTCCCCCGCAACTTCGGCGTCTCCCGTCAACAGAATTCGACCCGCGTCCGTGTGTGCCATCACCACCAGCGACTGATCGTTGGCGGCGTCCGCGCCGTCCCTCGCATCGCGGGGAGCCGGAACCAACGGACCGAGAACCTCCACTTTCACCGATCCCAACGTCAACTCGGTACCTGCACGCAACGAGACAACCGGAACGGCCTGCGATTCGGCGGCATCCTTCACTGCCCGAAAACCTGACTCCGGCAACAACATCGACCCGACTCCGACCGCAGCGACCGAACGCCCAGCCAGGACCGCTTCCAATCCTCCGATGTGATCGGCATGAAAATGACTGATCATCAGCAAAGCGATGTCGTTGACGTCCACCATGTTCAGGCAACGATCCATCGACGTGGGATCAGGACCGACATCGATCACGATCACCCTGCCGTCTCCGGTCGAGAGCACAAGACCGTCCCCTTGGCCTACGTCGCACATCACCAGTACCCACCCCGGCGCAATGCGGCTGTCGCCGAACACGTGTTGAAAGATCAGGGCTAGAACGACTCCCAACGCGAGGACGCCGACCACCCACCTCGAAATCCGATTCCACAGCGTCATGGCCGCGGCCAGTAAGACGCCCACGACGACCAGAGCGCCGATGAGCCCCGACGGCACCACCACCGACGCTCCGGGAAGAGCCGCCGCCCGCTCGGACACGTACAACAGCCACCCCATCGGCGGCCGGACCAGTGGCGCGACGAACACCGCGATCGGTGGACAGATCAGCGCGCACAGTGCAATCACCGCACCGAATACCGTGATAAGTCCAATCACGGGCGCCACCGCCATGTTCGCTGCAATCGTGACCACGCTGAAGGTTCCCGCCATGGCGCCCACCAGTGGAGCAGTCACGACAAACGCAGCACTCGAGACAGCTGTCATCTCCGAAAACCAACGGGGCCAACCCCGTCGGCGAAGCACGTCCACCCACACCGGAGCGATGATCACCAGCGCGCCCGTGGCAGTAGTCGACAACGCAAACCCCCAGTCGACGGCAAGCTCGGGCATGACGACAACCAGAACGATGACGGCTGCGGCAAGAGCAGGCAGCGCCTGTTTACGTCGACCGGTGACCAGACTGAGCAGGCCGATCAGGCCCATCACCGAGGCACGCAGCACACTCGGCGACGGCCTCGCGACGACAACAAACGCAACGAGGGCCACCAGCGCGAAAGCGGCGCCGACCCGCGGGCTCAGTGCCGCCGCTCTGACCAACAGCAGAACGGCCCCCAGCAGAATGCTGACGTTGGCGCCGGAGACCGCAGTGAGGTGGGAAAGCCCGGCAACGGTGAAGTTGTCCTTCACCACCGGCGACAGCGACGACGTGTCTCCGACGACCAGGCCAGGCAGCAGACCTGCCTGATCCGGCGGGAGCGCAGCCGAGCACGCAGCGGCGAAACGAATGCGCACCACACTCGCCCATCGCTGATACCAGGGCGCTTCTCCCACCGCGACGGGAGGCCCTTCGGACGTGATGACGGCGAGGGTGGAATCGCTACGCCATGGCTGACTCGCCCGGCCGCGAACCGTGAGGCTCTGCCCTGGAACAACGTCGAGCCACGACGAACTGGGCGCCCGGATCGTGACCAATCCGCCTCCGGAGTACCTGTGATTCCGGGCAGTCACCGAATTGACGGTTGCCCTGAAGAAGACCTGACCTTGCCCCACTGCGCCGGAGACCACGTGCGGATCCTCAGTTGGTTCCACGTCGACACTCACCCAGGCTCCTTCGAGGGCAGCTCGGGCCAGTGGGTGACTCTCCCCCTCGAACGCCCGCCATCCGCTGACGACACCGCACCCGGCACCGAACAGTAGTGCCACCAACATGATTCGCACCCACCCCGTAGATGTCCGGCGCACGACCACGACAGCCAGGATTGCCGCTGGAACCGCGCACGCCACCGCCAGTACCCACGCGGCGACCGCGCCGAACAGGATCCCCACCGCGCTACTTCCCCACGCGGCGACGGCCGACAGAAGCAGTCGAGCGTCGAGAACGGGCCGGACCTCCGATTCGTTCACACCGACACCAGCACTCGCAGCTTCGCCAACCTTGCCGGGCCGATCCCGTCGACTTCCCCCAATTGTTCTACGTCCGTGAATTTCCCGTTGGACGTACGCCAGGAAATGATCGCCGCCGCTGTTACCGGCCCTACGCCGGGAAGCCCGTCCAGTTCGGCTTCGGTGGCGGTGTTGAGGTTCACCAGCCCAGCCCCGCCGGATTCCCCCGCAGCGGCGGGGCTGGTCCCTCCCGCAGTGGTACTCGAACTCGCTGAAACACCACCGGACTGATCGGCCGCACCCACCACGATCTGATCACCATCGGCAAGCTTCTGAGCCAGGTTCAGGCCTACCGTCTCCGCTCCGTCGAGCACTCCACCTGCCGCAGCGAGCGCGTCCGCGATGCGCGAGCCCGAATGCAGGTTGACAAGCCCAGGCGTGCGCACGAGTCCGACGACACTGACCACCAGAGCCTCGGGCGGCTGCTCCGCTACGACGGCGGTCGGTACGGGACCCGCTGATTCACCATCGCCGGCAGTGACACTCTGCTCCGTGACATTCTGGGCCGTCACATTCTGGGCCGTCACATTCTGGGCCGTCACATTCTGGGGCGAGGGCAACGGTGGGACCGCCTGCAAACTCGGAGAGTCCCACCACACGGTGAACAAGCCGATAGCCGTGGCCAGTGCTGCGACGATCGCCAACACCCAAGTCGCCGATCGGCTCGGGCGCCAACGCGTTCCGCGCCAGCGCTCGGGCAGGCGATCGAACCTGGACGAGTCCGGTGGAACTTCGTATTCGTCCTCGTCGAAGTCCTGGAGCCACTCGGGGGACCTCCCGAAAGACACTGAATCCTCGAAGTCGTCGACGGCCTGTCGCTGGCTGTAGTTTCCGTCCATCGCCGCGAGGCGATCACGCGCCCGCTCGCGCTCCTCGCTGATCCTCATGACTGGACGCTAACGAGGGACCATGCCACCGAAGACGATGAATTTCGACCTGTGGAGAACTCGGGGATTGTGGAGAACCGATCAGGTGTTCGCGTCGATCTCCGGCAACGGGCACACCACAACACCGATCGCGCCGACACCGACGTGCGCTCCGATAACCGCACTGAAGTCGGTAACCACGGATTCCGCTACATCGGGAATGCGCTCGGCCAACTGTTCCGCTATCCCGTCGGCACGCTCTCGCGCTCGCATGTGATGTACGGCTATCGCCACGCGGCCGAGACCGGCGCGCTCGACTGCCGAATCAACCAAGCGCGCAAGCGCTTTGGTGGTGGTACGTGTTTTCTCGCCGAGCACCAGTTTGCCGTCCACCAGATGCAGGATCGGCTTCATCGCCAATGCAGTACCCAGCAACGCAGCGGCGGTTCCGATTCGTCCGCCCCGACGCAATTGATCAAGTTTGTCGACGACGATGTAGCAGCGCCCACGGCTGGCGACGTCGACCGCCCGGCCGTATGCCTCTTCGAGTGACGCACCCTTCTCGGCGAGGCGCGCAGCTTCGAGAGCGGGATAGCCCAAACCCATTCCGGCCGACTGCGAATCGACGATCCGGACGGCGCCACCGAACTCCTGGGCTGCCACTCGTCCGGCTTCCCACGTTCCCGAGAGTTGACGTGAAATGTGAACAGCGAGAACGCCGTCACCATCGCTCATGTCCAGGGCGCGTGCATACGCTTCGGACAACTCGGCGGGCGACGCTCCGGCCGTTGTCACTCCCGACAGGTCGCTCGGCATTGCGTCGACGCCCTCTCGCAAGTCGCAACCGTCACGGAGTACATGGAGCGGAACCACCTGAATGCCACATGCGTCGGCCGACTCCTGCGGGATGCAGGCGGAGGAATCCGTGACGACGACGACCGGCATTCTGCTACCCGACTTCGCTCGGCGGTGATACCAGTTCCGGCGAAACCAGTTCCGGCGAAACCGTTTTCTGCGACTCGACCCCGCGAATCGCAGCGATCATCGCGCGGGCTACACCGACGTGACCGTCCCAACCCCAGTGAATTCCGTCGGGATTACCGTTCTCGGAAAAGACGTTGTCTCGCACTGCATCCGCGAGATCGACTACGGGAACGTCTTTCTCCGTAGCCCACTCGGTGATCGCGGACACCGCGGCCGGTCGTCCGGCATGCACGCTGGCGTAGGCATCACTGCGGTGCACCGACGGCAGGGTCGCGATCATCGGCAGTTCGGGCCGCATGTACTCCAACGCATTTCGCGAGCTTTCCAGATACTCGACGCTCAGCTTGGGCGGAAGCGCGACCGGGCGGCCCAGTGGTGCAAGCCGTGGCTGCAGCCACTGATAACCCTCTCGCACCACGCGTCGAAGCGCGGGTGGCCGAACGTAGCGAATGGTCTCGCGGAGCGCGGTAGGCAGCGGAGACGGTAGCGAGTCCATACCGCCGACCGCGAACACGACGGCGCCTGCCCGCGGCACCGCCGCCCACACACGAGGATCCTGAGTCAGTGCCCACCACGCGTCGCGGCACGTCCAGCCGATACGGGCGACCAGCTCGACGTCCCAGCCGAGTTCGTCGGCCACGATGTTGGGCCAGATCCGTGGGTGGTCTGCCGCAAGGCCGCCTTTGGGGCCGAAATACGACAGCGAATCCGCGAGTACGAGGAGGACGGGGCGCTGCCCGTCGGCACTTTCAGAGGACGTCATTTGCGACACTCGCAGAAGCATTCCATACGTCGAGTCGCCACTCGATCGACTTGACGTCACCATGTCCGCTGAGTTGCACCCAACTGGTGTTTCCCAATCCGCCGAGGACGGCCCAGCGATCGATGGGCAGGTCGAGCAATGCCGCTGTCAGTGCCGCGATCAAGCCTCCGTGCGCCACCAGAACCACGGGCCGCTCGGCCCAGTCCGGGTGCGTCTCGAGCAATTCGTGAACGACAGGAAGACTGCGATGTGCAACGTCGATTCGGCTTTCGCCACCGGGCGGCGCCAACGTGGCATCCGCCCGCCAGGCAGATCGCACACCGGGAGTGCGCTCGTCGACGTCGTGATGAGTCAGACCTTGCCATTCACCCAGGTGTGTCTCACGCAGACGCGTGTCGGTGAGGACCGGAAGTCCGGCGGCGTCACCGACAGCGACGGCCGTGAAATAAGCGCGACGCAGATCCGAGGACACGATCGTCAACGGTCTGCGATCGGCGATCACCGGACCTGCACTCTTGGCCTGCGTGCGTCCCAACTCCGACAGATCGGTGTCGAGTTGCCCCTGCATCCGAGAGTCGGCGTTGTATTCGGTCTGTCCGTGACGCAGCAGGATGAGCCGGCGGACAGGGTTCGACGCCGCACTGGGCGCCGACGAAGTCACAGCGAGGGATCCTGCGCGTCCGGCTCGGAAACCGTGTCGGTCTCGAACACCGTGTTGGCGTCGGCGGGGCCGGGACGGTTCTGTCCGAGGCCTTCGACCTCGACCGTCGGGCAGTCCTTCCACAGTCGATCGAGAGCGTAGAAGTTGCGCTCCTCGTCGTGCTGGACGTGGACGACGATGTCGGCGTAGTCGAGCAGTGCCCAGCGTCCCTCGCGGGTGCCTTCGCGGCGGACAGGCTTGTGTCCCGCTTCGCGGAGGCGGTCTTCGATGTTCTCGACAATCGAGTTGACCTGACGCTCGTTGGTCGCAGATGCGATCACGAAGCAGTCCGTGATGACCAACTGTTCGGACACATCGAGCACCACCACTTCGGTGGCCAGCTTCTCGTCGGCTGCCAAGGCCGCGATGCGTGCCATGTCGATGGCTTCGGTGTTTGCGCTCACTCGATGTTCTCCAGTTTCGTCTTCAGAAAGTACTTGTTGTTCTCGGCTAGCTCGAGTCGGTTGCGCCCGGGACGGCTTCCGACTTCCCCGGTGCAGGCTCCGACATCGTTGTAGCTCCGTCGCGGCGCTCCGCGTCGACAGGTCGATACAGGTTCCGCTTCGAGATGTACTGCACCACTCCGTCCGGCACCAGGTACCAGACGGGGCGGTCTTCACTTGCCCGACGACGACATTCGGTCGACGAAATGGCAAGTGCCGGAATCTCTATCAACGTGACCGCGTCGGCGGGCATGGTGTCGAGGTGACCGGCCAGGTGTTCTGCATTGAGATCGAAACCCGGTCGCGATACCCCGACGAACTTCGCCAATGCGAACAACTCTTCCCAATCTTGCCAGGAAAGGATGCTGGCCAGCGCATCGGCACCGGTGATGAAGAAGAGTTCGGCGTCAGGATGGTAGGCCCGGAGGTCTCGCAGGGTGTCCACGGTGTACGTGACTTTTTCACGGTCGACGTCGACCCGAGAGACGGAAAACCGCGGGTTGGAGGCGGTGGCGATGACCGTCATGAGGTATCGGTCCTCGGCGGGGCTGACGCCTCTCCCCTGCTTCTGCCAGGGCCGTCCGGTGGGGACGAAGATCACTTCGTCGAGTCCGAACCGGTCGGCGACCTCACTGGCCGCAACGAGGTGGCCATGGTGAATGGGGTCGAAGGTGCCACCCATCACTCCGAGGCGTCGAGCACGTTCCACCGATAGTCCCTTCTGCACGAGTGTCGAGCTTACGGGTCAGACCGGCAGCAGTCTGGACACGACGTCGGCGAGCTGCTGGGCCGAGCGGCACTCGTGCATGCTGATGACCTCGTTGTAGACCTTCGCCGCGGAGTCACCCGTTCCCCATTGCCCCTTCGGCTCGGGGTTGAGCCAGTGCGCGTGCTTGGCTACCGCAACCATCTGCGACAGCGACTGAAGGTTGGGATCGCGGTAGTTGTTGCGACCGTCGCCGAGTACCAGCAGCGACGTACGGCTGGTGATGGACTGCGCGAACTTCTCCTGGAACACCCCGAATGCGTGTCCGTAGTCGGAGTGGCCGTCGTAGGTGATCAGTTCGGCCTCACGCACCATGCGTGACATCGCGGATCCGAGGTCGGCGTTCGAGTCGAAGAACCGCGTGACCTCGTCGGTCGTATCGATGAACGCGAATACCCGCACTCGCGAGAACTGCTCACGCAACGCATTGACGAGCAGCAGGGTGAAGTGGCTGAACCCCGCTACCGAACCCGACACGTCACACATCACCACAAGTTCCGGCCGCGCTCGCTTCGGCTTGCGCTGCACCAGATCGATCGGCACTCCGCCCGTCGACATGGACTTGCGCAGCGTGCGACGCAGGTCGATCGAACCCGCGCGGGAGCGGCTACGACGCACGGCGAGTCGACTGGCCAGCAGACGAGCCAGGGGTGCGACGTTCTTCTTCAGCGTGGTGAGTTCTGCGTCGGAGGCCCGCAGGAAGTCGACTTCCTCGGCGAGTTTCGGAACGCCGTACGTGGCGACGCGTTCCTTACCCAGATTCTCGGCTGTGCGTCGACGCGTTTCCTTCTCGACCATCTTGCGGAAGTCCGCGATGCGCTGCGCTGCCGTGCGCTTGGCGACCTCGGACTGATAGTCGGAATTGTCCTTGCCCTCGGACCCGGCGCCCTCCTGGTTGCCGAGCAGGCCCTGCAGGATCTTGTTGAGCAACGTCTCCGGGGCGACGTCGCGCAGCGCCTGATAGGCGGAGAACGACGGGCCGTTACTCGACTGGTACTGCCCGAGTTCCTCGACCATGGCGGCGGTCAGGAGTTCGGTCATCTCCATCGCCTCGTCGCTGCCGTCCGTCAACAGTTCCGCGATCAACTCACGCAATGCCTGCAGGTCGATCGAGCCATCGGGCTTGCGCGGCAGTGTGACGTCGACATCGCCGACCGCACGGTCACCGATCGCCTTGGGAAACCACAGGTCGAAGACGGCGTCGAACGTCGCCCGGTGGGTAGGTCGACGCAGGAGCGAGCACGCCAGCCCTTCACGAAGAGCCTCACGATCGAGCAGGTCGAGAACGGACATGACCTGACCGGCGTCGACGGTCTCGGACGGGCCGACCATGATTCCGCGGCGTCGCAGAGCCTCGACAAAATCGACGAGGTGACCGGGAATCCCGTGCGGCGCTGCCAGGCCGCCAGGCGAGAGCGGCGACGTCGATCCTGCGGGAGCCATGACAGACCTCAGTTCAGCCGAAGTTCAGCGGCGGCACGCACCTGATCGGACTGGTGCTTGAGGATGACACCGAGCGTGGCGCGAACGGCGTCGTCGTCGAGAGTGTCCATACCCAGAGCAAGAAGGGTGCGTCCCCAGTCGATGGTCTCGGACACCGACGGGACCTTCTTGAGCTGCATTCCGCGAAGAACACGAATGGTGTTCACCAGCTGCTCGGCAATCGCTTCAGGAAGCTCCGGCACCCGGCTTGCGAGAATGCGACGCTCGAGGTCCGCGTCCGGGAAATCGAGATGCAGGAAGAGGCAACGACGCTTCAGAGCCTCCGAGAGTTCGCGAGTGGCATTCGACGTCAACACCGTGAACGGCTTGCGGGTGGCGGTGATCGTTCCGAGCTCGGGGATCGTGACCGCGAAGTCGCTGAGCACTTCGAGGAGCAGACCTTCGATCTCGACGTCGGCCTTGTCCGTCTCGTCGATCAACAACACCGTCGGGTCCTCGCGGCGAATGGCCTTGAGCAGTGGACGTGCGAGCAGGAACTCCTCCGAGAACACATCCGCCTTCGTCGAGTCCCAGCTGTGGTCGACTGCGACATCACCCCTCGCTCCGCTCGCCCCTCCGGACTGAATCCGAAGAATCTGCTTCGCGTGATTCCACTCGTACAGCGCACGAGCCTCGTCGACGCCCTCGTAGCACTGCAGGCGCACCAACTCGGCGCCTGTCGTCTGGGCTACCGCGCGCGCCAACTCGGTCTTACCGACACCGGCCGGTCCCTCGATGAGCAGGGGCTTGCCCAGTCGGTCGGCAAGGAACACTGCCGTTGCAGTGCCCTTGTCGGACAGGTAACCCGTCTCGGCCAAACGCTCGATCACGTCGTCGACGCTCGAGAAGAACGGTGTTGTATCGGGAAGAGCTCGGTCCACGGTTAACTCCTAAAAAGGGTGGGGCAAGTCTGGTGAACTTTTCAGGCGGGTCGGGTGTGCCCGTCGCCCCAGACGATCCACTTGGTGGACGTCAGTTCCGGCAACCCCATCGGGCCACGCGCATGCAGTTTCTGGGTGGAGATGCCGATCTCGGCGCCGAACCCGAATTGCTCACCGTCGGTGAAGGCAGTCGACGCGTTGACCATGACGGCGGCGGCATCGACGCGAGCGGTGAACTCGCGGGCAGCCGAAAGATCGGACGTCACGATGGCTTCGGTGTGACCGGTTCCGTACTGGTCGATGTGCTCGACGGCAGCGTCCAAGTCCTTGACGACCTTGAGGGCGACGTCGAGTGTGAGGTACTCCTTCGACCAGTCGTCCTCGGTCGCGGGAACCAGTCCCGGCAGATCGCCGTGCACGACGACGTCGTGCATTTGAAGTGCTTGCAGCAACTTCGGCACGGCCGTCTCGGCAATAGCGGCGTCGACCAGCACCGTCTCCGCGGTGTTGCACACGCTGGGCCGACGAGTCTTGGAGTTGAGAAGAATCTTCTCGGCCATGAGCAGATCGGCGGCCGAGTGAACATAGACGTGACAGTTACCGACACCGGTCTCGATGGTGGGAACGGTGGCATCGCGAACGACGGCGCTGATCAAGCCGGCGCCGCCTCGTGGGATGACGACGTCGACGAGGCCACGGGCCTGAATCAAATGAGTGACCGTGGAGCGATCCGCACTTGGCAGAAGTTGAACGGAGTCCTCGGGCAGTCCCTGAGCGACCAGCGACGCACGCAGGGCCGCCACCAATGCTTCGTTGGACTTGACCGCCGAAGACGAACCACGAAGCAGCGCAGCATTTCCCGACTTGAGGGTCAGTCCGAAGGCATCGACGGTCACGTTGGGTCGAGCCTCGTAGACCATGCCGACGACACCGAGCGGAACACGCTGCTGGCGCAGCTCCAGACCGTTCGGCAGAGTGGAGCCGCGAAGAACTTCGCCGATCGGATCGGGTAGTCCGGCAACCTGGCGCAAACCTGACGCGATGCCCTCGATGCGGTCAGCGGTCAGCCGAAGACGGTCGAGCAGTGATTCCTCGGTACCGCCCGCCTTCGCGGTGTCGATATCGAGAGCATTGGCCGCGAGAATCCGATCACTCGCCGCGAGTACTGCGTCAGCTGCGGCGTGGAGCGCAGCATCCTTCTGCGCCGTGGTCAGCAGAGCCAGGACGCGCGACGCCTTGCGAGCTCGGCGTGCGGCGTCGTGCACGACGGTCTTGGTGTCGGACGCGTTCGAGTCGACGGTTTCTGCGTCGGAAGTCACAGCGGTCATGAATACACATTAACCACCCGCCGTGGCGGCCTGCTCGGCGGAACGAGGCTGTGACCACCCGAGAGCATTGCGGCGAACCGCCGAGGAACACTGCGGCCGACCGCCGGGGAACAATTCCGGCGCGCGACACTGTTGCACCCACCGACCTTCTTCTTCGAGTCAGGAGCCATCCGTGAGTGTGTTGTTCGAGCCTTTGACCCTGCGCGGCGTCACCATCCCGAACCGCGTCTGGATGGCACCGATGTGCCAGTACTCGGCTGACGTCATCGGCGACCAGGTCGGAGTGCCCAACGAATGGCATCGCACGCACCTGGTGAGCCGCGCGATCGGCGGCACCGGCCTGATTCTCACCGAGGCGACCGCCGTCAGCCCCGAAGGCCGCATTTCGGCCGCCGATCTGGGGATCTGGAACGACACGCAGGCACAAGCCTTCGCCGAGATCAACGCGCAACTCGCGTACTTCGGCGCAGTGCCCGGGATTCAGTTGGCTCACGCCGGACGCAAAGCGTCGACGCAGGTTCCGTGGCGCGGCGGCAAGAGCCTGCCCGCCGACGACCGACTCGCCTGGCAGACCGTCGCCCCGAGCGCGGTTCCGTTCGGTCACCTTGCCGATCCGGTCGAGTTGACCACGGAAGGCATCGAGAAGGTCGTCGCGGACTTCGCAGCGGCGGCTACCCGCGCACTGAAGGCCGAATTCAAGGTCGTGGAAATTCACGCGGCCCACGGCTACCTGATCCATCAGTTCCTCTCTCCCGAGAGCAACAAGCGGACCGACCGCTACGGCGGCAGCTTCGAAAACCGTATCCGGTTGCTCCTCGAAATCCTCACAGCGGTCCGCGAGGTGTGGCCGGCCGAGCTACCCCTCTTCGTCCGGGTCTCGGCGACCGATTGGCTCACGGAAGAACGTGGGCTCGAGGTCGACAGCTGGACTGCGGATCAGACCGTTGCCCTCGCCAACATCCTCTCCGACTACGGCGTCGATCTGGTCGACGTGTCCACCGGCGGTAATTCACCGGCGGCGCAGATTCCGGTGGAGCCGGGATACCAGGTTCCGTTCGCCCGTCGCCTGCAGAACGAAAGCCTGTTGCCGGCCGCCGCCGTCGGCCTCATCACCGAACCCGAACAGGCCGAGAAGATCGTCGAGGACGGCAGCGCAGTGGCGGTGCTCCTCGGCCGCGAACTCTTGCGTGATCCGTACTGGGCGCGCCGGGCGGCCCGGGAACTGAACGCCGAGGTGGGACCACATATCCCGTCGCAGTACGCTCGCGCCTTCTAGCCCGAAAATCGGCTCCCGCGTCCAACTTTGATAGCGTAAGCGTCTTACTTGCCGGTAGTCCGGAGCCCTGTGGGCTCCGGACACTGCCGCGGGCCAGAGCCGTGCGACGGGGGTCGCAACGAGCCACAGGGCACGCGGACGCTCGATTTCCCGACCGGCTCATCGGCGAGTGGGCAACGAAAAGATGCGTGCATCAGGTACGTGCCCCGCTCGGTTCGATGATTGCGCTGGGGAGCGCATGTCATGACTACACCAGAGAACTCGATCAGCGCTCTCGAAGTGGCCGAATCACCCGATGTCTGCGTCACCGACAATGCGTCCGTCAAACGCGCTGTCAAGGCGACGATGCTCGGAAATGCCATGGAGTGGTTCGATTTCGGCGTTTACGCATATCTAGCTACCACTATCGGAAAAGTGTTCTTCCCGGAGGCGAGCGGCAGCGCTCAACTCCTCTCGACCTTTGCAATCTTTGCAGCAGCCTTCATCGTCCGACCTCTCGGCGGACTGTTCTTCGGCCCACTCGGTGACCGCATCGGGCGCAAGAAAGTCCTGGCCACCACGATCATTCTGATGGCGGGCAGCACCTTCGCCATCGGCCTCATCCCGAGCTACGAGTCCATCGGTATCGCCGCCCCGATCCTGCTGGTACTCCTACGCCTGTTGCAGGGCTTTTCCACAGGCGGCGAATACGGCGGGGCCAGTACGTTCGTCGCCGAATACGCACCGGACAAGCGGCGCGGTTTCTTCGCCAGCTTCCTCGAATTCGGGACTCTGGCAGGATATGTGGCGGCAGCAGGCATCGTGACGATCATCCAGACCGTCGTCAGCGCCGAGGATCTCCTCCAGTGGGGCTGGCGAATCCCCTTCCTCATTGCCGGCCCGTTGGGTCTCATCGGTCTGTACCTTCGTCTGCGCCTGGAAGAAACTCCCGCATTCCAGATGATGGAGCAGGCCGAAGAGCGCTCCCTCGCAGACGAATCCACCGGCAAGAAACTGCGCGAAACTCTCGTCGACAACTGGCGTCCCCTTGTTCTGTGCATCGTCCTGGTAGCCACGTACAACATCGCTCACTACGGCCTGCTCAGCTACATGCCCACGTATCTGACCAACACCTTGGGTTACGACGAGTCCCACGGGCTCGTTCTGATGATCATCGTCATGATCGTGATGATGATGGGAATCAGCTACGTCGGAAAGTTCTCGGACCGCGTCGGGCGTAAACCCTTGCTGCTCAGCGGTTTCATCGGATTCTTCGTCCTGTCCCTACCCGCTTACCTGTTGATCGGCGTCGGCAACTACGTGACGGTCTTCCTGGGACTCGCCATTCTCGGCGGCCTGCTCCTGCTGTTCGTCGGAGTGTTCCCGTCCGTGCTTCCCGCACTCTTTCCGACCGGAATCAGGTACGGCGGCTTGGCAATCGGATACAACCTCGCGGTCTCCATCTTCGGCGGGACCACTCCCCTGGTGCTGACAGCTCTCGAAAGTGCAACGGGCAGCAACTTGGTCGCGCCGATGTACATGATGATCGCCGCAGTGATCGGCGGTATCGCGGTACTGCTCATCCCCGAGACGGCACGCAAGCCACTCGACGGTTCGCCACCCGCCGTCGCCACCGACGAGGAAGCACGCCGGATCATTCGGAAGGTTCGCCGAAAGAGAATGAAGGCCGATAACCTCGAGGTATGAGCACGCCTCGAATCGTCGTCGTCGGCAGTATCAACATGGACCTGACCACGTCAGTGGCCAGATTTCCCGCTCCGGGAGAAACACTGCTCGGCACTGCCTTTGCCACCGCGGCAGGAGGCAAAGGCAGTAATCAGGCCATCGCAGCCGCGAAGGCCGGTGGGGACGTGTCCTTCATCGGCGCGGTCGGCGACGACGGTTTCGGCGCCCAGTTGCGCGAGACCCTGCAAGACGCCGGGGTCGACACCGCACTGCTACGTGGCGTCGACGGCCCGAGTGGCGTCGCGGCCATCACCGTGAGCGAAGACGCGGAGAACAACATCATCGTCGTCCCGGGCGCCAATTCCACGATCACCGCGTTGTCCGAAGTAGACCTCGACGCGATCGCACACGCCGACGTTCTCCTGTGCCAACTCGAAATACCACTCGACACGGTCATCGCAGCGGCCCAGCACGCGCACGCCAACGGAACGACCGTCATCCTGAATCCATCTCCCGTGCAAGAACTTCCGGATCCACTGATCGATGCAGTCGACACCTTGATCGTGAACCAGACCGAGTCGGAGCAGTTGGCCGCGGTCACAGGTCGCGTCGCGCACCTCGTCACGACGCTCGGAGCGGGCGGCGCGGATCTTCGGTCCGGCGATGTGACCGTCCACGCCGACTCCCCTACCGTGACACCCGTCGACACCACCGGCGCAGGCGATGCCTTCACCGGGGCCTTCGCCGTGGAGTGGGTGCAGGACCAGGAGCGCGCCCTGCAGTTCGCGGCCACGGCGGGAAGCCTGGCGACGACGGTTCGCGGCGCCTCGGTGTCGTCGCCTACTCGCGTTGCGATCGAAAAAGTCCTGAACCGACAGCTTGACTCTGACACCGTGTGAGGTTCTAAACCTGTAGGTATCGGGTTGGTGAGGGAGAAACGGGGCGAGCAACCATGTTGAGCATCGGAGACTTCGCGAGAGCAGGTCGTGTGTCGGTGCGCATGCTTCGCCACTACGACGCCATCGGCCTGCTCGCACCGGCGAGGGTCGACGCCTCCACCGGGTACCGCTCGTACACTGCCGGCCAGTTGGCATTGCTCAACCGCATCGTCGCGCTCAAGGAGTTGGGCCTGACCCTGGCCCAGGTCCAGCAGGTGGTGGAGTCGGCGGTCACGGTCGACGAGATCCGCGGGATGCTCATGCTTCGCCGAGCAGAACTCGAGACCCGAATCCAGGAAGACACCGCGCGACTTGCGCACGTGCAAGCGCGCCTCCGCATCATCGAAAGTGAGGGACAGATGTCCGCATACGAGGTTGTGATCAAGTCCGTTCCGGCGCTGCGGGTCGCGGAGTTGACCGGTACCGCCAAGACGATGGATCCGTCGTCGATCGGCCCGGTGGTTCGCGGGCTGTACGAGCGGCTGTGTACCGGTTTGGATCGTGCCGGTGTCGTCCCGATCGGACCCGCTGTCGCGTACTACGAGGATGCCGGCGACGACGAGAACGTCGTCGTGCATGCCGCGCTGCCGGTCGACGCGGACCCCGAGGGCGACTACGAGTTCGCGGTCGTCGACCTGCAGGCCGAAGCTCAGGTGGCTTCGCTGCTGCACAAGGGCTCGATGGACAACTGCCTGCCCGCCTATCAGGCCTTGGCTCAGTGGATCGACGCAGCGGGATACCGCAATGCCGGCCCCAGCCGTGAGGTGACGCTGGCGTGCCCGGAGGACGTCGACGGCTGGGTCACCGAGCTGCAGGAACCTGTTGCCAAGCCCTGAAGCCCGCACGTGTCGGCAGGGTCGTGCACCATGGGGTCCATGACCACCGCCACTGCCCCAGCCATGCGCGACGAAGCCGAGCGGCTGCTCCGCGAACTCGCGGGGCCGGATGCCCGCCTACGCGAGGACCAGTGGACTGCCATCGAGGCCTTGGTGGTGCAACGCAAACGCGCCCTCGTCGTCCAGCGGACGGGCTGGGGCAAGTCGGCGGTCTACTTCATCTCGGCGAAGCTGCTCCGGGCAACAGGTCACGGCCCGACGGTCATCGTCTCGCCCTTGTTGGCCCTGATGCGAAACCAGGTCAGTTCTGCCGAGCGTGCCGGAGTGCGAGCCGCAACCATCAACTCGGGCAACGTCACCGAATGGGACGACATCCACGCCCGCGTCGCAGCCAATGATCTCGACGTACTTCTGGTCAGCCCAGAGCGCCTGAACAACCCCGACTTCCGCGATCAGGTGCTCCCGGCCCTGGCAGCCGACGCCGGCCTGGTCGTGGTCGACGAGGCTCACTGTGTTTCCGACTGGGGACACGACTTCCGTCCCGACTACCGGCGCATCAGGACGTTGATCGCCGAACTCGGCGAGGGCATTCCCGTCCTCGCGACCACGGCAACGGCCAACAACCGCGTTGTCGAGGACGTATCCGCCCAGCTGGGCGTCGGCGGCGAGGAAACCCTCGTCCTTCGCGGCGGGCTCGAACGCGAGTCACTTCACCTCTCTGTAGTCCACATTCCGGAGGCGACGGCGCGCGCTGCCTGGCTTGCCGACATGCTCGAGACGCTGCCGGGATCGGGCATCATCTACACGCTGACGGTTTCGGCCGCTCGCGACCTCGCAAGCCTGCTCTCCGAGCGCGGCCATACCGTCGCCGCCTACACGGGCCAGACCGATCCCACTGAACGTGAATCCCTCGAGCAGGACTTGTTGGGCAATCGCGTCAAGGCTCTGGTGGCCACCTCGGCCCTCGGGATGGGCTTCGACAAGCCCGATCTCGGGTTCGTCGTCCACCTGGGCGCACCGTCGTCGCCGATCTCGTACTACCAGCAGGTGGGCCGCGCCGGTCGGTCCACCGACAGGGCAGACGTGATCCTCCTGCCGGGCGCCGAGGACAAGCAGATCTGGAGCTACTTCGCCTCGGTCGCCTTCCCCCGCGAGCACCTGGTCCGCAGCGTCATCGAACACCTCGACACCGAAAAGGCCACGTCGACACCGGCACTCGAACCGCTGGTGGAACTCAATCGCACCCGTCTCGAAATGGTCCTCAAAGTCCTCGACGTCGACGGCGCGGTCAAACGAGTCAAGGGCGGTTGGATCAGCACCGGAGAACCTTGGGTGTACGACGCCGAGCGCTACGGCCGACTCGACGACGCTCGCCAGGCCGAGCAGGCCGCAATGGTCGAGTACCAGAGCATCACGACGTGTCGAATGACCTTCCTGCGTGAACAACTCGACGATCCGGGCCTGACGTCGGAGAACTCACAGTGCGGTCGCTGTGACAACTGCACCGGCAATCGCTACGACACCACTGTCGACACCACCGCCCTCGACGAGACTCGGGCGCGCCTGCAGCGGCCCGGATTCGACCTGGAGCCGCGCAAGATGTGGCCGACCGGCCTGAGCAAGCTGGGTGTCAAGCTGTCCGGGAAGATCACCGAGGGTCCGGAAACCGGGCGCATTCTCGGACGGATGTCGGATCTGGGCTGGGGCCAACGTCTCCGCGCGCTTTTCGACGGCCCCGACGCCGAGGTACCCGATGCGGTGGTCAGCGCGTGTATCAGTGTTCTGGCGGCCTGGAATTGGGCCGAGCGCCCCACCGGTGTCATGGCCCTCGAATCCACGACGCGTCCGTTGCTGGTATCGAGCCTGGCCGCCAAGTTGGCCGAGGTCGGGCGATTGACCGACCTCGGCACCCTTCGCTTGCGACCCGACCACCCTCCGGTGTCAGCAGCGAACTCCGCCTATCGCGTGTCCGGACTGGTCGATGTTTGGGAAGTCCCGGACATGAGTATTCATCAGGGACCAATACTTCTTGTCGACGCAATCGCCGATACCGGTTGGACTTTCACGATGGCCGCACGCGCACTTCGGCAGGCCGGAGCCCATTCGGTACTTCCCTTGGCGCTCGCGAGCCCGAAATAGCGAGTTTTTGCCCGAAATAGTCGCTCGGACAACGGCAAAAGTTACATAATGTGAGCACCATCACATTCATGTCCTCACCTGGGGCGCAACGGGTTCCGCACGGCCCGAAACGGACATCTGCATGACTTCGACAGCAATGATTGTTACGTTCAGATGACCGATGAAGCCTGTTGATACGAGAGCTATCCCGACCACCGCGCCGGACGCGGTGTTGTTCAGAAGCCCACAGATCGATGACGGAGTCCGGCTCTGGGAGATCGCACGTGATTCGAAGGTGCTCGACCTCAATTCGAGTTATGCATACCTGTTGTGGTGCAGGGATTTCAGCGCGACGTCCATCGTCGCAGAGGTGGACGGCCGTGTAGTCGGATTCGTTTCCGGTTACACCCGCCCCAGCGCACAGGAAACCCTGTTCGTGTGGCAAGTTGCGGTCGACGAAGACCAGCGCGGCAAGGCAATTGCTGCCCGCATGCTGTCCGACTTGATGGATCGCACTGCCCCACTGGGTGTTACACATCTGGAGACGACGATCAGCCCCGACAACGAGGCTTCGATCGCACTCTTCACCGCGCTCGCACGTCGGCGCGAAGTACCGATAACCAGGCAGAACTTGTTCTCGCCCAATGATTTTCCCGATGGACACGAAGCCGAAGATCTTTACACGATCGGCGCCTAGCGCACTTCGCGCTCGGCATACAGCATGCCCCGGAGGAACAAAGAAGATATGAATATCAACGAAGCAAGCATTTTCGAAACCCTCGAGTCCGAGGTTCGCAGCTACTGCCGTGACTGGCCTGCAGTGTTCACCAGCGCATCCGGATCCTGGATTCGTGACGAAAACGGGCGCGACTACCTCGATTTCTTCGCCGGTGCCGGCGCCCTCAATTACGGTCACAACAACCCGGTGCTCAAATCTGCACTGGTCGACTACATCATGAGCGATGGCATCACACACGGCCTCGACATGTCGACAGTCGCCAAGCGTGAGTTCCTCGAGACCTTTCAACGCAACATCCTCGAGCCGCGCGGCCTGGACTACAAGGTCCAGTTCCCCGGCCCGACCGGATCGAACACCGTCGAGGCTGCACTGAAGCTGGCCCGCAAGGTCACCGGACGTTCGGCAGTCATCAACTTCACCAACGCATTTCACGGAATGACACTCGGTGCACTCTCCGTGACCGGCAACTCGATGAAGCGCGCGGGCGCCGGTGTCCCCCTTGTGCACACGACACCGATGCCCTTCGACAACTACTTCGACGGCGTCACCGAGGACTTCCAGTGGTTCTCTCGCGTTCTCGACGATTCCGGCAGTGGAATCAACCGTCCCGCGGCAGTCATCGTCGAAACCGTGCAGGGTGAAGGCGGCGTCAATGTCGCTCGTCCCGAATGGCTTCGGGCACTGGCAACGCTGTGCTCGGACCGCGGCATCCTGCTGATCGTCGACGACGTCCAGATGGGTTGCGGTCGCACCGGCCCGTTCTTCTCCTTCGAAGAGGCCGGAATCGTTCCCGACATCGTCACACTGTCCAAGTCGATCGGTGGCTACGGAATGCCCATGGCGCTCACGCTGTTCAAGCGTGAACTCGACGTCTGGGGCCCGGGTGAGCACAACGGCACCTTCCGTGGCAACAACCCCGCGTTCGTCACCTCCAAGGTGGCACTCGATCACTACTGGTCCGACGACGCACTCACCAAGACGACGTTGAAGAAGGGCGCACGCATCAGCGAATGCTTCGCCAATCTCTCCGATCAGTTCCCCGGCGAGGTCTCGCACCGTGGACGCGGCCTGGTTCAGGGCCTCGTCTTCGAACAGCCCGAGCGCGCCGGCAAGGTCTGCCAGCTGGCATTCGACGAGGGATTGCTCGCCGAGACCTCCGGACCCTCTGACCAGGTTGTGAAACTGCTTCCGGCACTGACGATTACCGACGACGAGCTCGAGCACGGCCTCTCCATCCTGGCCGAGGCGACACTCAAGGTCTGCAGCTAGAGGAAGGACTCTCCCATGATCGTTCGCACCACCACCGAGATCACCGACACCGACCGCGACATCACGAGTGAGGACGGAAACTGGCGCAGCAAGCGCATCGTCCTCGGCGGCGACCGCGTCGGGTTCTCGTTCCACGAAACCACCATCAAGGCAGGCTCGGTCAACGAGTTCCACTACGCCAACCATGTCGAGGCGGTCTGGCTCGTCGAGGGCACCGGCAAGCTGATCGACCTGGACAACAACGAGGAATACGATCTCGCGCCGGGGTCGATGTACCTGCTCAACGGCCACGAGCGTCATCGCGTCGAGCCCGATACGCAGATGCGCATGCTCTGTGTGTTCAATCCGCCGGTCACCGGGCGTGAGGTACACGACGAGAATGGTGTCTACCCACTGGTGGAGGTCCCCGCGTAGCGTCTAGTCATGGCGACTGACACCTCTCCACGCGTAGCGATCGGCCCCGTCCCCGATGCACTGCTCGACAGCGCGGTGCTTCGGGGCGGTGGTCTGATCAGTCCGATCGACACTGCCGACGCCCTGATCTGGGCGGGCTCACCCGAAACCTTTCCGTCGGAGTTACCGGCGTCGGTCAGGTGGGTGCAGCTGCCGTCGGCCGGAATCGAAGATTGGTTCGACTCCGGTGTGATTCCGAAGGACACCGATATCACGTGGACCTCGGCGGCCGGCGCGTTTTCGGCATCGGTGGCCGAGCACGCGCTCATGCTGCTGTTGGCCGGAGTTCGCCACCTGCCTGCGCACATCGAGGCTCGAACGTGGCGTCAGTTCGAGTTCTTTCCCAAGATCGGCACACTCCGTGGTTCGACGGTTGCGATCATCGGCGCAGGCGGTATCGGCCGCGCGCTGATTCCGATGCTGGCCGCGCAGGGGGCGGACAGCATCGCAGTCAATCGTTCCGGTAGCCCTGTCCCCGGGGCGATCTCGACGTACCCCGCATCCAGGATGGATGAAATATATTCTCGCGCAGATCACTTCGTGATCGCAGCGCCCGCCACCCCGGCTACCCGTCACCTCGTGGGCCGTGCGCAGTTGGCGGAGATGCAACCCCATTCCTGGGTGATCAATGTCGCGCGCGGATCACTGGTGGACACCGACGCGCTGGTCGAGGCAATCGAGTCGGAACAGATCGGCGGCGCTGGTCTCGACGTCACCGATCCCGAACCCCTCCCGGACGGTCACCCTCTGTGGGATCTGACGAATGCGATCATCACACCCCATGATTCAAATCCGCCGGGCGTTCGGCCCGCCGCGTTCGCGGATCACGTCTCCAAGAACGTGACCCGCTTCGCGAAGGGCGAGGCGCTGGCTGCCCTCGTGGACCCGGTCGCCGGATACTGAGCACGCCGTCGAAGCTCGAATGCTCAGACGAGGGTTACCACGAATTACTGTGGCGACTTCGTATCCGGGAAGAAGAGCGCCCTCGCCCGGCGAGCGACTTCCTCGGCTGGTACGTCCTCGACCTTCGTGCAGACTGCCCATCGGTGACCGAACGGATCGAGAAAAACGCCATGCCGGTCACCCGAGAACGTATCGGCGACAGCCGTGACCAGCGTGCCTCCCTCAGCAACGGCCCGAGCAACGAACTCGTCCGTGTCCTCGGTGTAGACGACGATCGACGAATGCACCCAGCCGTCCTGTGGTGATTTGAGTCCGAAGTCCGGCATCTCCTGCGAGAGCTGCAGCATCGAGTCGCCGATCCGAATCTCCGCATGCATGAGGGAACCGTCAGGAGCGTTCATCGCATCGACAATCTCAGCTCCGAGTGCTCGCTTGTAGTAGTCGAGTGCGGCATGACCGTCCGGCACCGCGAGGTAGGGAGTGATCGTGCGGTAACCAGCGGGGATTGGGTTCACTGTGTTCATGAGTACGAGCATTGGCGATCGCACACGTGTTCTATTGAACATTTCGGACTTCCTCCGCGCCTCCGTCTCGCACACGCGCCTATCCTGGAACGGTGCCTACCGACAACAGCCGCCTCGACGCCCTTCCCGAGCTCCTGGCCGGCCGTCGCCTGGCAATTCTGACCGGCGCAGGAATCTCCACCGACTCCGGAATCCCGGACTACCGCGGCCCTGATTCGCCACCGCGCAATCCGATGACGTTCCAGCAGTTCATCGGCGATGCGGCGTTTCGACGGCACTACTGGGCGCGCAACCACATCGGCTGGCGATACATGGACAGCTCGCGGCCCAACCAGGGCCACCGGGCCGTCGCGACACTCGAGCGAACAGGGCGTGCTGTCGGCGTGATCACCCAGAACGTCGATCTCCTGCACACCAAGGCCGGCGCGCGAAACGTCATCGACCTCCACGGCACTTACGCGCAGGTTCGATGCCTGAGCTGCCAGCGGTTGATCTCCCGCACCACTCTCGCGGAGAGATTGGAAGAAGCCAACCCTGGATTCGCCGAAACAGTCTCTGCTGCAACAGGAGTCGAGATCGCACCCGACGCAGATGCCGTGATCGAATCCACCGCACACTTTCGCGTCGTGGATTGCGACGTATGCGGTGGGTTACTCAAACCAGACATCGTCTACTTCGGTGAATCCGTCCCCAAGGAACGTGTTGCCAGGGCGTACGGACTCGTCGACCAAGCCGACGCACTGTTGGTAGCCGGGTCGTCGTTGACGGTGATGTCCGGTCTACGTTTCGTCCGGCATGCCGCCAAGGCAGGGAAGCCGATCGCCATCGTGAATCGTGGCATGACGCGCGGCGACGAATTCGCCGACCTCAAGCTCGAAGTCGGTTGTGCTGAAGCACTTTCCGCCCTGGTCGAGCACGACAGTTACAGCGCCACCAAGTCGTCCGCGTGAACCACGGGACGCTGCATGTCTGCCGGTAGATCGGCGGTGGAGCGCCCCAGGATCTCCTCGATCTCCGCAGCGTCGAATGCGACGACACCCCGAGCGACGGGCTTCTCCCCCGGTCCCATCAGCGACACGACGTCGCCCGCATGGAAATCGCCGGACACACCGACGATGCCCGCCGACAGCAGGCTTCGACGCTTGGACACCACCGCGCGAACGGCGCCTTCGTCCAGGTGAAGGTCACCCGATGTGTCCGCGGCGTGGCGGACCCAGAATCGGCGAGCCGACAATCGCGTGGGCCGGGGCGCAAATGCCGTCCCGACGTCGGCACCACTGAGTGCCTGCGCAGCGTCCGAGGCTGCCGCGAGCAGCACCGGCACTCCGGAATCAGCGGCCAGGCGTGCTGCAGAGAGCTTCGACGCCATGCCTCCGGTACCGAGAGCGCCACCCGAACCGGCAACGACTCCGTCGAGATCCTCGGGACTGTTGACCTCGGGAATCAGTGTGGCATCGCCCTTTCGGGGATCGCCGTCGTACAGGCCGTCCACATCCGACAACAGGATCAACGCGTCGGCGCCGACGAGATGAGCAACCAGAGCGGCCAGCCGATCGTTGTCACCGAATCGAAGTTCGGTGGTGGCAACTGTGTCGTTCTCGTTCACGATCGCGACTGCGTGCAACACCCGCAGACGATCGAGCGTCCGCTGAGCGTTCCGGTGCTGCGTCCGTCGAGCGATGTCGTCCGCCGTGAGAAGTACCTGCCCGACGGTGCGCCCGTACCGGGCGAACGACGTACCCCAGGCGTGAGCCAGCGCCAACTGACCGACGCTGGCCGCAGCCTGCTTGGTCGCGAGATCGCGCGGTCGCTTGGTCAGTCCCAGCGGCGCCAGTCCGGCGCCGACGGCACCGGACGAGACGACGACGACATCGGAACCCGCACGCATGCGTGCCTCGATGGCATCGGCCAACAGATCGAGTCGGTGAGTATCGAGTCCCGCCACCAGACTGGTGAGTGCAGACGACCCGATCTTCACGACGATACTGTGAGCCGACGCTATCGACTCCCTGGTGGACCCGAGCACAGTCCCGTTCCCTCTCTTCGGTTTTCGTCCTGAAATCGCGTGAGTCAGGCGTCTTCGTCGAGCAGGCCGCGGCGGACGCGACGAGCATGCTTGCGCTCGTCTGCGCCGATACGCTCCATCTGATCGAGACGCGGGTCGGTTCCGCGACCCGTACGGGTCAGATCGATACCGGCCGGCGTCATCGGCTCCCACTCGAAGCTGACGTCACCGATGGTGACGGAAGCTCCTGGCTGAGCACCCTTCTTGACCAATGCGTCCTCGACGCCCAATCGCGCAAGACGGTCGGCGAGGTAGCCCACGGCTTCGTCGTTGTCGAAGGCGGTCTGACGAATCCACCGCTCCGGGCGGGTGCCGCGGACGACGAACCCACCGGGAATATCGGGATCCTTCTCGATGGTGAAGCTGGAATCCTTGACCTTGACCGGGCGAATGACCTGACGCTTCGGCTCGGGCTTCGGATGAGCCTCGCGGTAGTCACGGACCATCTTCGCCAGCGCGAAAGTCAACGGTCGCAAACCTTCTCGGCTCACCGCCGAGATGGTGAAGACAGGCCACCCGCGCGCTTCGATCTCAGGCGTGACCATTTCGGCCAACTCTGCTGCCTCGGGAACGTCAGTCTTGTTGAGGATGACGACCCGCGGACGCTTGTCGAGGTCGCCGAGTCCCGAGTCGCCGGAGAGCGCGGGCGTATATGCAGCCAGCTCCGCTTCCAAGGCGTCGATGTCGGAAATCGGGTCACGTCCCGGATCGAGAGTGGCGCAGTCGATCACGTGTGCCAACACGGCGCAGCGTTCGATGTGGCGCAGGAAGTCCAGGCCCAGACCGCGGCCTTCGCTGGCACCGGGGATCAGCCCGGGCACGTCGGCGACGGTGAACGTGGTGTCACCGCTCGAGACGACGCCGAGGTTGGGGACCAGAGTGGTGAAGGGGTAGTCGGCAATCTTCGGCTTGGCCGCAGAGAGAACCGACACAAGCGAAGACTTACCGGCAGAGGGGAATCCGAGCAGACCGACGTCGGCTACCGACTTGAGTTCGAGAACCAGGTCACGTTCGACACCGTCTTCACCGAGGAGGGCGAAACCGGGAGCCTTGCGAGCCTTCGAGGCGAGCGCCGCGTTGCCGAGTCCGCCGCGGCCGCCCTGAGCAGCGTCGTAGCGCGAGCCGACACCGACGAGGTCGGCCAGCACGTTGCCGTCGGTATCGAGAACCACAGTTCCATCCGGAACCTTGAGGATGAGGTCTTCACCGTTTGCACCCTCGCGGTTACTGCCGGCGCCCTGCTTGCCGTTGGTCGCCTTCGCGTTGGGATGGAAGTGAAAGTCGAGGAGGGTGTGGATGTTCTCGTCGACCACGAGGATGACGTCGCCACCGCGACCTCCGTTGGCACCGTCCGGACCGCCGAGCGGTTTGAACTTCTCGCGGTGTACGGAGGCGCAACCATTGCCGCCTTTTCCAGCGCTGACGTGCAGCACAACACGGTCAATGAATCGGGACATGACTGCCGGATCCTTCCTCAGTCAATTGCGGGTCTCACGCGATGAGCTGAACTTCTGGTGAGCAGGGTTGCTCGGGAAAACAGGTACTGCTTAAACAAACGATAGGGGCGGACCGGGTTATTTCAACCCTGGTCCGCCCCTATCGGGAGCTTGGAACGCGTCACTCTCTTACCGAAAGTAGAACCGGTGACGCACAACTAGCGAGAAAGACTAGACCTCAGCCGCAACGACGGCCGGAACGATGTTCACGGTCTTGCGTCCACGCTTCTGGCCGAACTCGACTGCACCGGCAGCGAGAGCGAACAGGGTGTCGTCGCCGCCACGGCCGACGTTGACGCCGGGGTGGAAGTGCGTGCCGCGCTGGCGAACCAGGATTTCGCCTGCGCTGACCGACTGGCCGCCGAAGCGCTTCACGCCGAGGCGCTGGGCGTTTGAATCGCGACCGTTACGGGAGCTGGATGCACCCTTCTTATGTGCCATGCTATTGACCCTCCTCGGGTGAAATTAGCTAGAAAGAACTGGTTACTTGATGCCCGTGACCTTGAGCACCGTGATCGGCTGCCTGTGGCCCTGACGCTTGTGGTAACCGGTCTTGTTCTTGAACTTGTGGATGCGGATCTTCGGGCCCTTGGTGTGCTCGACGATCTCACTGGTGACTGCGACCTTGGCCAGCTTGGCCGCGTCGGTGGTCAGGTCAGATCCGTCGACCACGAGAACGGGAGCAAGCGAGACAGCAGTGCCGGGCTCACCCTCGATCTTCTCGACCTTGACGAGGTCACCAACAGCGACCTTGTACTGCTTTCCGCCGGTCTTGACGATCGCGTACGTTGCCATCGGAGGGCTACCCCTTGCTTCTTCGAACTTGCTCGCGCTGCTGCCTGAGGCTTCAAATGCATCGCGACTGGTCTGGTTTATGTCACCTCGGCTCGGTACTGACGTACCGGGACATTCACGCGCACTCTAGGCACACGGAATCTCTACCGCCGGGTGGCGACCCTCCAAGGTTACGGGAAAGCAACCGTCAGGGTCAAACCGCCCCGCCGAGGGGTGGTGCTCACTACTCTGCACTGCTTCTACCAGCTGAAACTTCGGATAACGGTTGGATGCCCTCGCTCATCGCCAGGACATCCAACCGACCGAAACCGGTAGTTCTTACTCTCCGTCGACCGGCGGACCCGCGGGACGTGCTGCTGCACGCCTGCGACGAGGCCGCTTGACGACGACAACTTCTTCCTCGGCCGGAACCTCGGTAGCCGGAGCCTGGACGTTTTCCACGACCGCTTCCGCTGCGGGTTCCGGAGTCGGAATCACGAAGACCGTGCCCACCTCGGGAGCCGCCTCGGCAACCGGTGCCGACGCTGCCCGCGACGCCCGGCGACTACGCCGACGACCTCGCGGAGCTGCTTCGGCCGAAGCTGCAGCCGACTCGTTGTCCACTGCGGGAGCTTCTTCCGCAGCAGAGTCCACAACAGAAACGTCAGGGCGCTCAGTAGCAGCAGGAGTATCGATCGGCCGATCCTGTTGCCGATCGGCACTTTTGGATGCATCGTCCCCCGAAGACGTACCAGCGGAATCGGACTCGATCGAGTCGGCCGCGACAGTCTCGTCGTCCTCGTGGTGATGCGAGGCCATCGCCAATGCCACCGGATGAGCCCGCTTGACCGTCGCGTCGACGGCCGGAACCTCCGGCGCCGGAGCTTCCTGTCCGTTGGATTCGGTCGAAGCCGACTTGTCCCCGCGGCCACGCTTGTTCTTGCGCGAGGTACCGGAATCACTGCGCTGCGAGCCCGAACGCGATCCGCCGTCGTCCGAGGACTTCACCTCGACGGGCTCGGAGTGGACGATGATGCCGCGGCCGTGGCAGTGCTCACAGGTAGTCGAGAAGGCCTCGACCAATCCGGTACCCAACTTCTTGCGAGTCATCTGCACGAGTCCGAGTGACGTGACCTCCGACACCTGATGGCGCGTGCGATCGCGACCCAGGCATTCGGTGAGCCGACGCAGAACCAGGTCCCGGTTCGATTCGAGGACCATGTCGATGAAGTCGACGACGATCATTCCGCCGATGTCCCGCAGGCGCATCTGGCGAACGATCTCCTCGGCTGCCTCGAGGTTGTTACGAGTGACGGTCTCTTCGAGGTTTCCGCCGGCTCCGGTGAACTTGCCGGTGTTGACGTCGACGACAGTCATGGCCTCGGTGCGGTCGATCACCAGGGTGCCGCCGGACGGCAGCCACACCTTGCGATCGAGCGCCTTGGCCAACTGCTCGTCGATACGGCGAGCCGCGAAGACGTCGATACCGTTGTTCGGCGTGTACTTCTCGAGCCGCGGAAGCAGGTCGGGCGCAACGGAGTTGATGTAGTTCTCGACCGTCGTATGCGCCTTCTCGCCCTCGATGACCAGCTTGGAGAAGTCCTCGTTGAACAGATCACGAATGACCTTGACCAGCATGTCAGGCTCTTCGTACAGCGCCTGCGGGTTGCCGGACTTGCCGGTGTCCGCAGCCGCGGCCTGCTCCTCGATGCCGGCCCACTGAGCCTGCAGACGAGTCACGTCCCGCGCCAACTCTTCTTCGCTGACGCCCTCGGACGCCGTGCGGATGATCACGCCGGCGTCGGCGGGAACGATGTCGCGCAGGATTTCCTTGAGACGCTTGCGCTCGGTGTCCGGTAGCTTGCGGCTGATACCCGTGGACGTACCACCGGGCACGTAGACGAGGAAACGACCGGCAAGCGAAATCTGTGTGGTCAGTCGAGCACCCTTGTGACCGACCGGATCCTTGCTGACCTGAACGAGCACCTGATCGCCAGGCTTGAGAGCCTGCTCGATCTTGCGCGAGTTGCCACCGAGACCGGCGGCCTCCCAGTTGACCTCACCGGCGTAGAGAACACCGTTGCGGCCACGTCCGATGTCGATGAACGCAGCTTCCATGCTGGGGAGCACGTTCTGAACACGTCCGAGGTACACGTTGCCGACCATCGACGCTGATGCCGAGTTGGTGACGAAGTGCTCGACCAGCACTCCGTCTTCGAGGACTGCCACCTGTGTAGTCGCATGCGGTTGACCGCTGTCTGCTCGATCGCGCACAACCATGACGCGATCGACGGCCTCACGACGGGCGAGGAACTCCGACTCGGTCAGGATCGGCGGGCGACGACGGCCCGCGTCACGACCGTCGCGGCGACGCTGACGCTTCGCTTCCAGACGCGTCGAACCACTGATGCCCTGGACCTCGTCCTTGACACGGGTCTTGTTGCGAGGTTCGCGCTCGTGAACGACGGTGTTCGGCGGATCGTCCTCGGACGTCGCAGTCGCGTCGGTGGCTCCATCGGTTCCGGTCTTGCGACGGCGACGGCGACGGCGACGGCGGCTCGATCCGTCGGCGTCGAGATCGGAATCGTCGGCGTTCTCGGAATCCGCATCCGCGGTGGACTCGGACTTCTCACCGGATTCTTCGCCGGCAACGTCTTCGGTTTGCTTCTCGACTGCCACAGGGGCAGATTCCTGCTCCGAGTCGGTAGCGGTATCCGACTCTTCGTCCGAACCCTGCTCGCTGCCCTGTTCTCCACCCTGTTCTCCGCGGCCACGGCCACGTCCACGGCGTCCACGACGACGGCGACGCGGCTGATCGTCGTCCTCGTCATCGGACTCGGCGCTCTCACCCTCGGTTTGCGGAGCGGTCACAGCCGGCTCTTCGACGGTAGGAACTGTAACCGGCGAGGCCTCGGGTGCGACTGTTTCGGTTTCCGCAGTCTGCTTCTCTTCGACGACTGCCGGTGCTGCGGGCTCGCGGCGAGCGCGACGGCGACGCGGAGCTGCCTCGGCTGCTTCGAGATCCGGCTGCAAGAACAGCGGGACCTGCGGCGCGGCGGGGGCCGCCTCGGGCTGATGGGTCTGCGGTGCCTCGAAGGAAGTGAACAGATCGGACTGCTCGGCTTCCTTGCTCTGCAGCGCAGCAGCGGCGTCGAGTCCAGCGCTGATCTCGGCGACAGCCGGATCCACCGCTTCTTCGGCTGCCGGCTCTTCGACAACTACTGCCTTTTTGCGGGTTCGACGAGCCCTCACGGGCTTCTCGGCCGGAGCCTCTGCAACAGGAGCCTCCGCGGGGGCTTCTGCAGCAGGCTCGTCGGCAACAGGCGCCTCGACAACCGGGTCGATGAGGGTGTCGAGCTCGGCGACGACCGGCTCGATGGCCTCGGCCGCGGAAGTCAGCGACGCGTGAATCCGCTGGGCAACGTCACGTTGGAGACTCGACTGCGCACTACGCAACTCGGTACCGAGCGCTGCGGCTTCGGCAAGGACCTGCTTGCTGGTGACACCGAGCAGCTTCGCCAGCGCGTGTACGCGCATCTTGTCGGGAAATTCCGGGGTGGTGCTGGAATCTGATTCGGTTGGGGATTGATCGGCCACGTAAGTCTCCTCAGCCCCCGGGCGCGTCCAACCCAGAAGTCGAGTTGTCACGCGGCCACGCGGGAGCGTGCTGTGTGTACTCGCACCCAGAAGTGAGTGCGAGATTGTAAGGTCTCGCTCCGCATGGATCGCAGTGCCCGTTATTCACTGCGAGCACATGAAGTGCCTGGCTGGATGGCCGTTGTCCTGTGCGCGAGCGCCTGATCATCCAGCGTGCAGAGGCCCAGGGATTTCCTGTTGACCTGGAGCAGCGATGAAAGGGCATCGAACCTAGGTGTCATCCGGTTGAACGTGCGTAAAACAAATTGCGGTTCAACTGAAAGCAGTATCCCACACCAATGCGCCTGCAACTGCAAAGGGCGCACCGATGTGGGATACGTGCCGAGAATTCGCTGTGGAGATGTGGGCCCAAGGCCCGTTCATGTGGGCCGGAGGCCCGAATCGGAGATTCAGATGGACGACAGCGCGGGGAACCACAGAGCGATTTCGCGCTCTGCCGACTCCACGGAGTCACTGCCGTGAACGAGGTTCTGCTGCGCTTCGAGTCCGAAGTCGCCGCGGATCGTGCCCGGAAGAGCCTTGTCTACCGGGTCGGTTCCGCCAGCCAACTGACGGAAAGCAGCGATGGCGCGGGGGCCTTCGAGCACTGCGGCCACCAGCGGACCGGAGGTGATGAACTCCAACAAGCTCGGGTAGAACGGGCGCTCGGCGTGTTCTGCGTAGTGGCTACCAGCCACCTCTTCGGAAGCTACGCGGAGGTCGAGTGCTGCAATTGTCAGGCCTTTGCGCTCGATACGGCTGAGGATTTCTCCTACGTATCCACGGGCAACGGCGTCGGGCTTGATCAGTACGAGGGTGCGCTCAGTCACAGCGGACAGCCTAAATGGTCAGTCCCGCTGACCGGGAAGCAGGCCCTTGTCCATTCGGCGCTTGATGTCTCTCTGCAGGTAGACGAGGTATCCCCAGACGATCCCGAAGGTGATCGCGACACCGGCGATCGACGGGTGGACGAAGAAACCGAACAGAAGAATCACCTGCAGTGCGACGTTGAACCCCATCGCCCACGGCTTGCCCTGGATGCCCGCACCCAGAATCATCAGCACCGCCAACCCGATGATGAATCCCGCGGAGGCCGCGGTGAGACCACCACCGACGACCGCGACGACGGGCAAAGCCAGCAGCACGACGATCGCCTCGAGGATCAGGGTTCCGGCCATGACTCCGCGGAAACTTTTCCACGGGTCCTTGGTCGGAGGCCCGAACTCGCCGGCAGTGTCTCCGAACTCGTGGTCTCCGGACTCGTGGTCTCCGGACTCGTGGTCGCCGGACTCGGGATTGGCATCTGACGGGGTACTCACGCGGGGTCCTTTCCGAACAGCGTGCGGGCAGCGCCTGCGGTCACGACGGATCCCGTCACCACGACACCTGCCCCTGATACGGCTTCGCCGGGTTCGGCCACCTGCTCGGCGATTTCGATCGCGACTTCCAAGGCGTCGGCAAGCACCGGCGCCACGACGACGCGCTCGTCGCCGAACTTCGCGACGGCAATGTTCGCCAACTCCTCGACGTCCATCGCCCGGGGTGACCCGTTGTGGGTGACGACGATCTCGTCGAAGACGGATTCGAATGCGGTCAAGATGGCGTCGACGTCTTTGTCCGCCATGACGCTGACCACTCCCACGAGCTTGCGGAAATCGAACTCCGCGGCCAGTGCGGCCGCGAGTGCGCGTGCACCGTCAGGGTTGTGGGCGGCGTCGAGAAATACGGTCGGCGCACTCCGAACACGTTCGAGGCGACCAGGATTGACGATCGAGGCGAACCCGTTGCGGATTGCGTCCTGATCGAGTTGTCGATCCGGACCGGCACCGAAGAACGCCTCGACAGCAGCGAGCGCAAGCGCCGCGTTGCGCGCCTGATGCTCGCCGTGAAGCGGCAGGAAGATGTCGGTGTACACACCGCTCAGGCCCTGAAGTTCGAGCTGCTGTCCGCCTACCGCGATCTGGCGAGCGAGCACCTTGAACTCGGAGCCTTCGCGGGCGACTGCGGCCTCGACCTCGACGGCCCGCCGCAGCAATACCTCCATGACCTCGGGAGTCTGTTCGGCGATGATCGCGACGGTGTCCACCGGAACCAGGTCCTCGCGGCCCTTCTTGATGATCCCGGCCTTCTCCTCCGCGATCCCGGCAAGATCGGTTCCCAGGTACTCGGCGTGATCGAGACTGATCGGCGTGATCACCGCGACCTGTCCGTCGATCACGTTGGTGGCATCCCATCGTCCGCCGAGTCCGACCTCCACGACGGCGACGTCGACCGGAGCCTCCGCGAACGCCGCATAGGCCATGGCGGTGAGCACTTCGAACTTGCTCATCGCCGGTCCCCCGGCTTCCTCGGACTGTGCGTCGATCATCTGCACGTACGGCTCGATCTCGCGGAAGGTGTCCACGTAGAGCCGCGGTGAGATCGGATGACCGTCGATGCTGATCCGCTCGGTCGCGATCTGCAGGTGTGGGCTGGTGGTTCGGCCGGTACGACGATGCAGAGCCGTCATCAACGAGTCGATCATGCGCGTCACCGACGTCTTGCCGTTGGTTCCCGTGACGTGTACCGACGGATAGTTGTGCTGGGGCGAGCCCAGGACATCCATGAGCGCCTCGATACGAGTCAGTGACGGCTCGATCTTGGTCTCGGGCCAACGCTTGTCGAGTTCTGCTTCCACCAGCGCCAGTTCGGCGATGTCGACCGGAGTCGGAACCGAACTCTGAGCGTCGAATTGGGACGGCTCGTACGAACTCACTTGTCGGCCAACTCCTTCAGACGTCCTGTGATGCGCTCGATCTCTTCGACGGCGATCTGGCGACGTGTCTTGATCTTGTCGACGACGGCGTCGGGCGCCTTCGCCAGGAAGGCCTCGTTCGCCAGCTTGTTGTCAGCGGTGACGAGTTCCTTCTGCGCTGCCGCGAGGTCCTTTTCGAGCCGCTTCTTCTCGGCGCCGAGGTCGATGGTGCCCGAGGTGTCGATGTCGACAGTGACGGTTCCCTGGCTCAGACGCACCTCGACGGAGATCGACGCGGTGAATCCTTCTTCGGGTTCGGTCAGCTTGGCAAGCGCCGCCACGTAGGCGAACTGGCCGTCCATGCCTGCCTCCGAGAGCCCGGACGCACGCGCCGGGACCTTCTGGGAAGGCTTGAGTCCCTGATCGTTTCGGAAACGTCGCACCTCGGTGATCAGCTTCTGCGTGTCTTCGATCCTGGTGGCGGCCTGGGCGTCGACTGCGACGCCGGACAACGTGGGCCAGTCGGCGACGACGACGGACTCGCCGCCGGTGAGCACCTTCCACAGGGTTTCGGTCACGAACGGAATGACCGGGTGCAGGAGGCGGAGCAGTGCATCGAGAACGTTGCCGAGCACGGCGCGGGTGTTCGCGGCGACGGCCTCGTCGCCGGCGAACTGCACCTTGGCGAGTTCGAGGTACCAGTCACAGACCTCGTCCCACGCGAAGTGGAACAGGCCTTCGCACGCCTTGCTGAACTCGTAGCGATCGAATGCGGCGTCCGCCTCGGCCTGGACCGTGTCGAGACGGTCGAGGATCCAACGATCGGCGTCGGTCAGTTCGCTTCGAGCGGGCAGCGGCGCGGGAGCAGCGCCGTTCATCAGCGCGAACTTGGTCGCGTTGAACAACTTGGTCGCGAAGTTGCGCGAGGACTGCGCCGAATCCTCACCGACGGACAGGTCACTGCCCGGGTTGGCGCCGCGAGCGAGTGTGAATCGCAGGGCGTCGGCGCCGAAACGATCGACCCAGTCGAGTGGGTCGATACCGTTGCCACGCGACTTCGACATCTTCTTGCCGTACTGATCGCGAACCAGTCCGTGCAGGAACACGTCCTTGAACGGCATCTGCGCGCCCGACTTACCCGGACCGGAGGTGATCGACTCGTCCTCGGATACGTACGTGCCGAACATCATCATGCGGGCGACCCAGAAGAACAGGATGTCGTAGCCGGTGACGAGAACGCTGGTGGGATAGAACTTTTCGAGTTCGGGCGTCTTGTCGGGCCAACCCATCGTCGAGAAGGGCCACAGTCCCGAGGAGAACCAGGTGTCGAGGACGTCGGGATCCTGGACCCAGCCTTCCGGTGCCGTTTCGTCGGGACCGAAGCACGCAACTTCACCCTCGGGGCCGTACCAGACCGGAATGCGGTGACCCCACCAGAGCTGACGGGAAATGCACCAGTCGTGCATGTTGTCGACCCAGTCGAACCAGCGTGGCTCCTGACTCGCCGGGTGAATGACGGTGTCCCCGTTGCGAACCGCGTCACCCGCAGCCTTGGCGAGCGTCTCGACCTTGACCCACCACTGCAACGAGAGACGAGGCTCGATGGCCTCGCCACTGCGCTCGGAGTGCCCGACGCTGTGCAGGTACGGGCGCTTCTCGGCGACGACGCGTCCCTGCTCGGCGAGGGCTTCGCGAACCTTGACGCGAGCCTCGAAGCGGTCCATACCGTCGAATTCGGTTCCGGTGTCGGCAATCTTGCCGGTCTTGTCCATGATGGTGGGCATCGGCAAGTTGTGCCGCAGGCCCATCTCGAAGTCGTTGGGGTCGTGAGCCGGCGTGATCTTCACAGCGCCGGTTCCGAACTCGGGGTCGACGTAGTCGTCCGCGATGATCGGGATCTGACGCCCGGTGAACGGATGATCGAGGGTGGTGCCGACGAGGTGCTTGTAGCGCTCGTCTTCGGGGTGGACCGCCACTGCGGTATCACCGAGCATCGTCTCGACGCGAGTGGTCGCGACGATGACGTGCGGCTCGTTGTCGTCGAGCGAGCCGTAGCGCAGGGAGACCAGCTCACCTTCGACATCCTCGAACTTCACCTCGATGTCGGAGATCGCGGTCTGCAGCACCGGCGACCAGTTCACGAGACGCTCGGCGCGGTAGATCAAGCCCTCGTCGAACATGCGCTTGAAGACGGTCTGGACGGCGCGCGAGAGGCCCTCGTCCATCGTGAAACGATCACGACTCCAGTCGACGCCGTCACCGATGCGCCGCATCTGGCCACCGATGGTTCCGCCGGATTCGCGCTTCCAGTCCCAGACCTTGTCGATGAACAGCTCGCGGCCGAAATCTTCCTTGGTCTTGCCCTCGGCAGCGAGTTGCTTCTCGACGACGGACTGCGTGGCGATACCGGCGTGGTCCATGCCCGGCAGCCACAGCACCTCGTAGCCCTGCATCCGCTTGCGGCGACTGAGGACGTCCATGAGGGTGTGATCGAGGGCGTGGCCCATGTGCAGGCTGCCGGTGACGTTCGGGGGCGGCAGCACGATGGAGTAGCCGGGCTTGTCGCTGGTCGCGTCGGCCTGGAAGTACCCGGCGTCTACCCAGCCCTGATACAGATCGGCCTCTACCGCGCTGGGGTCCCAGCTCTTGGGTAGGGCGTCGGCGGGGGTCTGGGGGTTCTCTGGAGCTGCACTGGTCACCACTTGATCCTAATGACTCCCCCGCTGCGAACGAATTCGCCCGTCGAGGGCTGCGGTGGGCACGAACGACAGTCCCGTTGGTCCAGGGTCAGCCGAACAAACGATATTCACCGATCCGCTCCGCTGACAGGATCGCTCTGAAGGACGACCGACCAACGACCTGTGGAGCAAATATGTTGAACAACTGGAGTTCTCGCCGTCCCGGCGTTCGAACCTTGGCGGCGGCCGCGACGATCGGAGCGGCGGTTGCCCTCGTGCTTCCGGCGACTGCGTCCGCTGCACCCGGCATCGAAGAAAGTGTGCAAGGAAGCATCGACAGTGGCAGCGCCACGATCAACGGGAGTGTCGGCGACATCGGGAACGACATCGCAAACGGCATCGCCAGCGGCAGCGTGGGCGACATCGTCGGCGGAATTGCCACCGGGAATTTCAACGACGTCATCGGCGGCCTGGCCGCAGGCTCGACCAGCGCGACGGACATCGTCAACGGCCTGGCCAGTGGCAATGTCAGGGACATTCTCAGTGGGCTGGCCAGCGGCAGCGGCGGCGGCGGATCGTTTGCTCCGACGCAGCGATGTGACGCCTCGACGGTCTCCGGCGGCGCAGGAATCACCAGCACCAAGCACGAGCTCGGCCGCGGCGGCCCGACGTCGTTCGTACTCGGCTACGAGACCGAAAACGTCCCGGACCTGATCGAGGTGTACTACGAAGGACGATTGATCCACAGCACCGGATACATCGGCGACAACATCAACGAGGGAACCGGTTCGGCGGTCGTCAACGTGCCCGCCGGCGGTGCATCGTCCGTGCTGGTTCGCGTCACGGGCCCCGACCACACCGAGTGGGCGTACACCGTTCGCTGCCCCGGCGCCTGATTCCAGTCCGGATCCGCGAGGAAGATCGTGCCTCGTTCGGCTGTTTCAGCCGAACGAGGCACGCGCGGTCAACCCAGAATCTCCGGCAGCGCGACATCCTCGCCGAGAACGTGCTCGGAGAGGAACGCGGTGACCACCTCGTACCAGATCTTGGTGTGCTGCGGCTTGAGCACCCAATGATTCTCGTCGGGGAAGTACAGGAAGCGATGGTCCGTTTTCCCGTCGTCGTCGGCGGGCAGACCTGACTCTGCAAGCAGTTCGTACCAGAGTCGCAAGCCCTCACCGATCGGCACCCGGTAGTCCTTGTCGCCATGGATGACCAGCATCGGAGTCGTGATGTCTGCGACGTACAGATGCGGCGAATTCTCGACGGCCATCTCCGGCGACATCTCCCGTTGCCAGTACCAGGCCGCGTCCGTCGTCGGGCCGAATTGATCGAGCGCCCAGAGGCTTGCGTGGGTGACGATCGCGTCGAAACGGTTGGTATGTCCGGCAATCCAGTTGGCCATGTAACCGCCGAACGACCCACCCATCGCGCCTGTCCGCTTGGGGTCGATCTCGGGCTGCGCGACGGCAGCATCGGTGATCGCCATCAGATCGGTGAAGGGCGCCTTGCCCCACTGACCCCACCCGCGCTGAACGAAATCCTGCCCGTAGCCGGTCGAGAGTGCGGGATCGGGCAGCAGTACTGCATAGCCCTTGGCGACGAGCAGCCACGGATTCCACCGCCAGGACCAGGTGTTCCACGAACCGAGTGGGCCACCGTGGACCCAGAGGAGCAATGGCACCGGTGCGTGCGGTGCGGCGCCGGTCGGCAGCGCCAACCAGCTACGGACCGTCGAACCGTCCTCGGTGCGAGCGGTGATCTCGGTCAGTGTTCCCGGCAGCTCCGGCAATGCGTCGGGTCCACGAAGTGCGGTGATCTCACCGGATCGCAGATCCACCCGCACCACGTGAGGGGGCGCTTCGTACGAAGCCCGCAACGCGTAGATCGACTCACCGTCCGGCGCCACTCGAACGTCGGTGTAAGCCGCGTCGTCGGCTGTCAGGCGCACTGGTTGACCCCACAGGTCGATGGTGAAGATCGGACCGCGGCCGCCGTCGTCAGCGGTGACCACCAGCCCGGATCCGTCGGGTAGCCAGGCAAGTGAGGTAGGCCATCGATCCCAGCCGTCGGCGACGCCGGTCACAGCACCGGATCCGAAGTCGTAGAGCTGCAGAGTCATTCGCGGCGCAGACTCCGGCGTGGTGAGGGTCTCCCGGATGAACGCGAGCTTGGTTCCGTCCGGCGAGAGCACCGGGTTGTAGACGTCCGCGTCGGCCTCGTCGACAAGGGTGGTTCGGTCACCGGTCACCGTGTCGATCCGAACCAACGTCGATCGGCGGGCGGCACTAGCCGCACCGACAGCCCACGTGGTCACGACGAAGAGACCGTCGTCGGAAATCGTGGTCGACGTCTCCCGCAGCGCCGCGCCTGCCGTCGGTGTGATGTCCCGCAATTCGACGGAGTCCTTCGAATCCGTCTCGGCGACAACCAGATGCGGATGATCGGGGCCCAGGTCGTGGTCCCAGTGCCGCACCGGATACCCCGTGTGCAGCATCGCCGTGACCTTCTTGTCCTTGCGCGCGGATCGCACCTGATCGTCCTGGTCGAGGCTGATCGCCGAGGCCATGACCGACGTCTGTGCCACGAACGTCGGCGCCGCCTTGGCCGCTGATACCGACGAGACACCACCGGGACGCGAGATCAACAGCTGAGCTTCTCCGCCCGCCGCGGGTAGGCGCCAGAGTGCTGGTTGCGGATCATTCTCGCCCGGCACGGCTCGCGTGGCAGTGAAGAGTACGTCGCCGTCGAACGCGAAGGCGGCACCGGACTCGCTGGTCGAACCCCAGGTCAACCGACGTGCAGGACGCCGACCTTCCGGGTCGATCTCCCACAACGAGGACACGTATTCGGCGCGCTTGTCGTCGAGAACGGCGCGCGCGCAGATCAGCAGCGAGCCGTCAGGTGACAACACCAGGCCGGACAACCTGGCCAGAGCGATGTAGTCGTCGAGTTCGTCGAACGGTGTGCCTGCGTGGAGCTCGGGAATCTGGGTCACCACTAGTTGGTATCACGCGCCCCGCGGTTGACGCATCATTGCGTAGATCGTCGGCCCGCCGCCTGGCATCACGATGTCGCGGGTCACTTCGAAACCGAAGCGGTTGTAGTACGGGATGTTCGATTCCTTGCTGCTCTCGAGGTAAGCGTCGACATGTTCACGGTCACAACGCTCCAACCGGGAGTTCAGTAGTGCTTTGCCGTATCCCCCACCGCGCGCCGCGCTGCCGGTCCCTACCGTCGCGAGATACCAGTGCGGCGAATTCGGATGTGCTCCTTCGAGAACGGAGCTGACCTCGGCCGCATGTCGTAGCCCCCTGCCGAAGACACGCACCATGGCCGGCAGGCTCACGAGCCCGGAAATCCACGACTGCTTCCACCGCCCCGGCGGATCCCACAGAGTTGCCCCGCCGATCACGCCGTTGTCATCGGTGGCCACCTCGACACCGCCACCGGCAAAGTGGTGGTAACGAGCTTCTGCGGCAAACAGTTTCGACAGGCGCTCAGCCCTGGAGTCCTCGTCCGGCAACATCCAGGCCATCAAGGGATCATCCTCGAACGCCTCGGCCAACACCGCCGACAGTGCCGGAATATCGGATCGGACAGCCGGCCGCACGTGTACACCCATGAGGTGAGGGTACCGCCGACCGTCCGAATTCCCGGTCGGTGAACCGATCAGACGAGCAAGCTCGCAATCCGTGGCGGAATCTGTTCGAGTGCATACGGCAAGCTCAGTACGGTGCTCCACGTCATGGCCTCGGCAGCAGCGTCTTCCAGAATGATCGCGCGGCCGTCCTTCACGACGTCGAGTTCCTGGTAGATCGCGGTCTTGTCCAATTCGGCGCGGAGCTTGTCGCCGTAGCCACCACCGGCATACCAGACGAGTACGTCGACGTCCGCGAGCGAGAGTTGCTCGGTGCTGATCTCGGCGAAGTTACCCGTGATCTGATCGGTGACAGGCGGATTCACGAATCCGAGTTCGGTGAAGAACCGCACCTTGGGGTCTTCCGGTCCGTAGACCCCGAACTGCCCCGGCCCCTTCAACGCGCCGACCAGAACAGTCTTGCCGGCAAACGCCGGGTTGGCGGTCTTCACGTCGGCGAACTTCTGATCGACACCGGCGATCAGCTCGGTGGCCTTTCCTTGCTGCCCCAGCGCTTCGCCGATGATGGTCGTCTGGTTCTGCCAGGGGATTCCGTAATCCGCGAACTCCTTCGGCTGCGCCACCGTCGGCGCTATGGCACTGAGTTTGTCGTACTGCGCCTGAGTGAGCCCGGAGTAGGTGCCGACAATCAGGTCGGGTGTCGTGGCAGCGACCTTCTCCATCTGAATGGTGGTGCCCGCGGTTCCGATGATCTCGGGCGTCGCCCCGTTCAACAACGGCTGCGCCCAGGGCCACACACCGTAGGGGTAATCGCCGTACCAGTCGAAGGTTCCGACCAAAGTCCCACCGAGGGCGAGGATCGCATCTTGATCGTTGTATCCGACACTGACGATCCGCTGCGGATTCTCGGGCAGCTCGGTAACCCCAAATTTGTGGGTGATCGATCCCGCAGAGTCGCCGCTGGGGGGCGTGTCCTCGTCGTTCGAACTGGAGCAGGCTGCGGCGAATGCCAGCAACGCTCCCGACGTGCCGATCAGAAATCCGCGCCGGGTCAGCCGACCTGCGTCCGTTCGATCCATGCTCTTACCCCTTAAGTCCGCTGGTTCGGTAGGTAAGGCTAGCCGATGAATGTCGCATTCCGGTGAGTTCGACCGGCCCATTCGATGGCAGTACCGGCTCGTTCGGGCCACTATGGAGACATGACGCGCCAGGGCCCCTCGAAAGACATCGACGAATCCGATCTCGAAGTCACGCACCCCAAGGACTACGCCGCCGGAGTACCGGCCGTTCTGGTGTCACTGCAACGAGGAATCGAGCAGATGGGAGCCTTGCGGACCGCCCGAACGCTCACCAGGCTCAACCAGCGTCACGGCTTCGACTGCCCGGGGTGTGCGTGGCCGGAGACTCCCGGGCATCGCAAGCCCGCCGAGTTCTGCGAGAACGGAGCGAAAGCCGTTGCCGAGGAAGCAACGCTTCGCACGGTCACACCCGAATTCTTCGCGGAGCACTCGATCGCCGACCTCGCAGGCAAGACCGATTACTGGCTCGGCCAACAGGGTCGACTGACGCACCCGATGGTCCTGACCCCGGGAGCAACCCATTACCAGCCGATCGACTGGGACGGCGCGTACGCACTCATCGCCGAACATCTGAACGGCCTCGCCTCACCGGACGAAGCCGTATTCTACACCTCCGGTCGTACATCCAACGAAGCAGCATTTCTCTACCAGTTGATGATTCGCAGCTACGGCACCAACAACATGCCCGACTGTTCCAACATGTGTCACGAGTCGTCCGGAAGTGCACTGACCGAATCCATCGGCATCGGCAAAGGCTCGGTGACGGTTCCCGACCTCGAGAACGCCGATCTCATCCTCATCGCCGGACAGAATCCCGGTACCAACCATCCTCGAATGCTCTCGACGCTCGAGAAGGCAAAGGGCAACGGCGCCAAGATCATCGCCATCAATCCTCTGCCCGAGGCGGGATTGCGAAGGTTCAAGGATCCACAAAAGGTGTCCGGGGTGATCGGGCACGGAGTCGACATCGCGGACGAGTTCCTCCAGATTCGGCTGGGCGGCGACATGGCGCTGTTCCAAGGCCTGGGAAAGCTGCTGCTCGCGCTGGAGGATCGCGCTCCCGGCACCGTCGTCGATCGCGCCTTCGTCGACCGGTACTGCGCCGGTTGGGACGAATACGAGAAGCACATCCGTGCGGTCGATCTCGACACGGTACTGGAGGCGACGGGTCTGTCGATGGCGCAGCTCGAGGAAACGGCTGCCGCGCTTGCCCGGTCCGAGCGAACCGTCACCTGCTGGGCCATGGGGATCACTCAGCACACCCACGGCGTCGCCACCATCGAAGAAGCGGTCAACCTGTTGCTCATGCGCGGGATGATGGGCAAACCCGGTGCCGGGGTTTGCCCGGTGCGAGGGCACTCCAATGTCCAGGGTGACCGCACGATGGGTATCTGGGAGAAGATGCCGGAAGAGTTCCTGGCCGCGCTCGACACCGAGTTCTCGATCTCGAGCCCCCGCAAGCACGGTTGGGACACCGTCGATGCGATCCGCGCCATGAACGCGGGCAAGGCAAGCTTCTTCATGGCGATGGGCGGCAACTTCATCCAGGCAAGCCCGGACACCGCAGCCACCGAAACAGCGTTGCGTCAATGCGAACTCACCGTGCAGGTTTCCACCAAGCTGAATCGCAGTCACGTGGTCCACGGGCAGACCGCGATCATCCTCCCCACCCTCGGACGCACCGACCTCGACGTCCAGGCCGGCGGAAAGCAGCTTGTCTCCGTGGAGGATTCGATGTCCATGGTGCATCTGTCCCGCGGACGCCTCACGCCGGTCAGCCCCTACCTGCGTAGCGAAGTCGCCATCATCTGCCAACTCGCCCGCGAACTACTCGGCAATGATCATTCCGTCCGCTGGTCGGCCTTCGAGGGCAATTACGACCTGATCCGTGACTCCATCTCACGGGTGGTGCCCGGATGCGAAAACTACAACACCCGGGTCCGTCAGCCGGATGGATTCCAACTCCCCCACCCGCCACGTGACTCCCGCGAATTCCGCACGCACACCGGCAAAGCCAACTTCGGTGTGAACGACCTGCACTGGATACCCACTCCGAGCGGGCGCCTGATTCTGCAGACCATGCGAAGCCACGACCAGTACAACACCACGATCTACGGCCTCGACGACAGATACCGCGGCATCAAGGGCGGCCGCAAAGTCATCCTCGTCAACGGCGAAGACATCACCGCACTCGGATTCCGCGACGGTGATCTCGTCGACATCGTGTCCGAGTGGACAACACCCGACGGCACACTCGAAGAGCGTCGGGTCACCGAATTCCGCATCGTCGCCTACGACACCCCACGCGGCAACGCGGCAGCGTACTACCCCGAGACAAATCCCCTCGTTCCCCTCGAACACGTTGCAGCCAAGTCGAACACGCCGGTCTCGAAGGCCGTCACCGTTCGACTCGAGGCATCGGGGGCCTGAGATGGGACGAGTCACCGCCCGCACGCCGGTCGTTCGAATCTCGGGCGATCGGGTCGTCACGCGCCCCGACACGCTGGCCGTCGAGGAACCACTCGAAATGAGAGTGGACGGTCAGGTGCTGGCAGTGACGATGCGAACACCCGGCAACGACGTCGACCTCGTCCACGGATTCCTTCTCAGTGAAGGAGTCATCGGCACCCTCGACGACGTGAGCGTCGTCCGGTATTGCGACGGCGTCGACGAAACCGGCGCGAACACGTACAACGTCCTCGACATCGCGCTCGCTCCCGGAGTGCCGTTGCCCGATCACACCACCGACCGCAACACCGTCGTCAGTTCCGCGTGCGGAGTGTGCGGGAAGACGTCACTCGATGCCGTCCGCACCACGACGCGGCATCCACTGGTCGGTGACACGACCTCTGTCACCTCCACCGTTCTGTCTGCCATGCCGGTCACGCTGCGGGAGAGCCAGCGGATCTTCGAGCGCACCGGCGGCCTGCACGCGGCCGGATTGTTCACCGCCACCGGAGAACTCCTGGCACTGCGCGAGGATGTCGGCCGTCACAACGCCGTCGACAAGGTGATCGGTTGGGCCATCACCGACGGCAGAGTGCCCCTCTACGACACGATCCTGATCGTCAGTGGGCGGGCGTCGTTCGAACTCGTCCAGAAGGCCGTCATGGCCGGCATTCCGGTACTCGGTGCCGTCTCCGCGCCGTCGTCGCTGGCCGTGGAACTGGCACAGGAATCGGGGTTGACGCTCGTCGGTTTCATCCGCGGCGATTCGATGAACGTCTACTCGCACCCGCACCGAGTCGAGGTCACGAACTCGCGCGCAGTTGAGCCGACAGTCGCACAGCGGAGTTGACCTCCCCGTAGCCCTCGTACCCACCCACTCGCTGCACGACCTCGAAGAACAGGTCTCCCCCGACCGTCGGGGTGAACAGGTGGAAGAACTCGCCGTGAGCGTCCGCGTCGTATAGGATTCCGGCGCTGCGCATCCGGTCGAGCAGTTCCGAGTTCAACCCGAAACGAGCGTCCAGATCGTCGTAGTAGTTCGGGGAAATGGGTAGCGGAGCAAACCCCCACTCCTGCATGGACGCAGCGGCACCGAAGATGTTCTCACACGCGAAGGCGACGTGGCTGACACCGCCGCGGCGGACGGTCGGCAGCCCGCTACGACTGCCCTCCACCATGTTCAGCGAGATACGCAGGGCATGTCCGTCACCGTCTTGAACAAGCGTGAGCGCTTGACTCCGCATGAGGCCGACCGAATCGGTGACGTCCTGCCCCTCGTGCGGTTGCATCTCGAACACGGACCGCAGGAGCAGCATGATGCCGTCCCAGCTCTCGGCCGGAACTGCCAGTGCCACATGGTCGATCCCGGTGAACACTGCGCCCTGTTCACGATTGCGCTCGGCGGGCAGCGGGTAGATCTCGAAGGCCGATTCCCACGCCGCGGCGCTGCCGGGGCCACGAAGGTCGATCGATGTCGCATCGGTGACCTTCAGGCGTACGACGTCCGGTACGGCGAAGTTCTCGTCACTCGAACCGGGCAACAGCACTCGCGTCGCCGGTACTTCGAGAGCCAGAGCGCGCTCTCCCCACACTTCGGGTTCGGTTGCCCTGATGCCGATCTGAGTGAGAACCGGCAGATCCGCGGGCAGCCCGGGCGCCGTCCACACCGTGCCCGCTGTCGCGTCGACGGCAACGGTCAGCGGTCCGTGCCGCCACAGCTGCAAGTCGTGATCGTGGTGCCGTCCGACCAGATGAAAACCGACACGGGAGAGCATCGAGTGGACCTGGTCCTGTTTAGCCGGACCCGCAGCGATTCGCAGAGACACGATTCCTTCGAGCGGGGTGCGCTCCGGGGCGGTGAACAGCGTGGGTCCATCGGCGGCAGGGTTCGCGGCAGCGACCTGTTCTTCCAGATGGAGGAGCGACCGATGAGCGTCGATTGCCGTCCGCTGGGTGTCAGCGCGGCGGAATACGTCGTTGAAGATCTCGAGCGACCACGGTCCGTCGTAACCGGTGACGTAAACATGCTGAGCGAACGCGCTCAGATCGAAACTGCCCTGCCCCGGGAAATTTCGGTGATGCCGGCTCCACTGGAGGATGTCCATCGCCAAAAACGGTGCGTCCGCCAACTGGAGGAAGAAGATCTTCTCTCCGGGAATCTCGCGAATTCCGGCAGGATCGTCACCGCGCGAGAGGATGTGGAAACTGTCCAAACAGGTTCCGAGCGCTACGTGATCGACTCCCTCGACGATCTTCCATGCATGACCGTACGTGTTGACGTGGGCACCCCACGCGAGCGCCTCGTATGCAACCTTCTTGCCGTGCTGGGACGCCAGTTCGGCGAGAGCTCCGAATTGCTCTGTCAACTGACCGTCGTCGCGACTTGCTGTCGGCAGGGGCGAGGAGCACACCAGGAGCGTCTCGCACCCCAGTTGATCCATCAGCTCGAATTTGCGTTGCACTCGAACAAGATTACGAGCAAACTGGGCCTCGTCCACCGTGTCGAAGTCACGAAACGGCTGATACAGGTCCAGGCTCAGCCCCAGATCCGCAGCCCTCGTTCGCAATTCCACGGGCGACCAGGGAGAAGCGACAAAATCCGGCTCGAACACCTCGAAGCCGTCGAAGCCGGCAGCAGCAATGGCGTCGAGCTTTTCCTCGAGGGTGCCGCTGAGCGATACAGTCGCGATCGACGTCCGGACCGGGCCACTCACAGCGCTGCCGCAGTCTGTTCGCCGTGCACCAGTTCGGTCATGTGAGCGAGCATCCTCTTACTGTCGGGTTCGATGCCCGTGAAGATCCGGAACGCGTCGACGGCCTGGAAGACGGTCATTCCGCCACCGCTGAGCGTCGGCGCCCCGATCAGCCTGGCCTGACGCAACAGCTCCGTTTCGAGCGGACGGTAGACGATTTCCGCCACCCACAGATCAGGACGGAGCAGATCCGGCGAGAATGCCATCCCAGGATGGGCCGCCATCCCCATCGGCGTCGCGTGGATCAAACCGTTTGCATTGCCGAGCACTTCGGCGAGGTCACTCGTGTGGCGCGCCTCGACGATCTGCGCCGGGAACTGCTGCGAGAAAGTTCGCGCGAGTTCTTCCGCACGAGCCAGGCTCGAATCGACCAACGTCAGCGTCCCCACGCCGCGGGTGAGTGCCGCATAGGCAACAGCCGCACCGGCTCCACCCGCACCGAGCTGTACGACACGATCGAGCTGTGCTCCGGGAAGCCCGTCGTCGAAATTCCGGCCGAAGCCCGACCAATCGGTGTTGTGTCCGATCGCCTTGCCGGAGTCGAAGAGAACCGTGTTCACCGCCCCGAGCCTGTCGGCATCCGGCGAGAGTTCGTCGAGATACTCGATCACCAACTGCTTGCACGGGTGAGTGATATTGAGACCGCGGAAACCGAAACGTCGTGCATAGGTGAGAAGTTCACCGATGTCCGACGGCACCATTCCCATCACGTCGAGATCGAGGATGCGGTAGACGTACGGCAGGCCCTGTCTGCGCCCTTCCTCCTCGTGCATGACCGGGGTCAAGGAGGCCTCGATACCGGTGCCGATCAGACCGCAGAGGATCGAATCACTCATCAGTTCTTCCCTTCTCGGATGCAGACGAATTCGACTGCGGCGCTGTAGCCGTCGATTCCCAACCCACAGATGACAGCGTCGGCGATGCCGGAGACGTACGAGTGGTGACGGAAATCCTCGCGGCTGTGGATGTTGCTGATGTGCACCTCCACGACGGGGGCATCGAGTGTGACCAGAGCGTCACGCAACGCAACCGAGGTGTGGGAGTACCCACCGGGATTGATCACGATGCCCGCGACATTTCCCCTGGCCTCGTGGATCCAATCGATCAGTTGACCCTCGTGGTTCGACTGCTTTGCCTCGACCACCGCTCCGAACTTCTCAGCCGCCGCTTCACAACGGGAAACCACGTCGTCCAGGGTGCCTCTCCCGTAGAACTCCGGTTGGCGCTGTCCCAACAAATTCAAGTTGGGTCCGTTGAGGACCAGAACCGGTAGAGATGAAGTCATCAGGGGCACCTCGGGGTTGACGCTCGAAACTAATGTACGAACTAGTGAGTTAGTTCACTGGACGTTACTCCCCCGACGCGAACTCGACAAGCAAAGTCGACAAACTGCTGACAGATAGAGTGAGCACATGGTTTCCGAGCAGTCAGTGAACTCCGTGGTGTCGAAGCCGGAGAAACGACGCCGAAACAGCGATCTGACCAGGGTGAACATCATCGCCGTCGCCACCGAGGAGTTTGCCGACAAGGGATTCGCCGGCGCCCGGGTAGACGAGATCGCAACCAAGACTCACACCACCAAGCGCATGATCTACTACTACTTCACCGACAAGGAAGGGCTGTACAAGTCCGTCCTCGAGCATGCGTACAGCGTCATTCGTGCGCAGGAACGTGAACTCGACCTCGAGGGATTGAACCCCACCGCAGCAGTCCGCGCCTTGGCGGAACTCACCTTCGACCACCACGAACAGCACCCGAACTTCATTCGGCTGGTGGCCAACGAGAACATGCTCCGCGGTGAGCACATCGAGAAGTCCGAGCTGCTCAGTGGCCTCGGCGCCCCTGCCGCCGATCTCGTCTCGCAGATTCTCCACGACGGGCAGCAGGCGGGAGTATTTCGCTCCGACGTCGACGCCCTCGACATTCACATGTTGATCAGCAGTTACTGCGTCTTTCGGATCGCCAACCGATACACCTTCAAAGCGCTCTTCGACCGCGATCTGACCGACTCGACGCATCGCGAGCATCTACGAACCATGCTCGGCGACATGGTTGTTGCATTTCTGACCTCACCGCCGCCGTCCTGACCCACCCCGAAGTCCGAAAAATCCCCCTACGGTGGTGAGTGGAACTCACAGCTGCCACCGGGAGGATTGACGTGACCGAGAATTACGTAAACGGGCTTTCACTCGAAGAGAAGGCGTCGTTGACGTCCGGCTCGGATTTCTGGCACAGCCAGTCCGTCCCCGGAATCGAGTCGATACTGCTGACCGACGGCCCGCACGGGGTTCGGAAACAACCCGAGGGCGGCGACGCACTCGGACTCGGCCACAGCATTCCCGCGACGTGTTTTCCACCGGCAGTCGGGTTGGGCTCGTCGTGGAACCTCGACCTCATCCGCCGCGTGGGTGAGGCTCTGGGCGACGAAGCCAAAGCCGAACAGGTCTCGGTTCTCCTCGGTCCCGGCATCAACATCAAACGATCACCGTTGTGCGGCAGGAACTTCGAATACGTTTCCGAGGATCCGTTCCTCTCCGGCCGCGTCGCGGCAGCGCTGATCACCGGCATCCAGTCACGCGGCGTCGGAACCTCGCTCAAGCACTTCGCTGCCAACAACCAAGAGCACGACCGGATGAGAGTCAGTGCCGACGTCGACGAACGGACGCTACGCGAGATCTATCTGGCCGGCTTCGAATACGCCGTCAAGACTGCGACCCCGACTACGGTCATGTGCTCGTACAACAAGATCAACGGGGTCTACTCGAGCCAGAACCACTGGCTGCTAACCGAGGTACTGCGCGAACAGTGGGGCTTCGACGGCCTCGTCGTTTCGGACTGGGGGGCGGTCAACGATCGCGTGGCGGCACTCGCCGCGGGGCTCGACCTGGAAATGCCGCCGACCGGAACCGATACGCAGATCGTCGACGCCGTCCGCGGCGGCGACCTCGATGAATCAGTGCTCACGACTGCAGCCGAACGACTCTCGACGCTGGTGCAACGCACCGCTGCCGCGCGAACCGAAGGCCACACGTACGACGCCGAGCGCCATCACGAGTTGGCGCGGACAGCTGCAGCGGAGTCGGCCGTCTTGCTGGCGAACGACGGAGAACTGCTGCCTCTGACCCCCGGCGGGCAAACTGTCGCGGTGATCGGAGAATTCGCCTGCAGCCCGCGATACCAGGGGGCGGGTAGTTCACAGGTGGTGCCCACCAAGCTCGACAATGCTCTGGACGCGATCCTCGACCTCGAAGGCGCCGACCGGGTCACCTTCGCACCGGGCTTCACCTTCGACGGCACTCCGGACGACGACATGGTCACCGAGGCCGTCGACGCTGCGCGCCGCGCCGACGTCGCGGTGCTCTTCCTCGGACTACCGTCCGCCACCGAATCCGAAGGATTCGATCGAACCGACATCGAACTGCCGGCTGACCAGATCGCCCTGCTGGAAGCGGTCCACGGCGCGAACCCGAACACCGTCGTCGTGCTCGCGAACGGCGGCGTGGTTTCGATCGCGTCGTGGAAGGACCACGCCGCCGCAATCCTCGAAGGGTGGCTACTCGGCCAGGCGGGTGGATCGGCGATCGCCGATCTGCTGTTCGGCATCACGAATCCGTCCGGCCGGCTGACGGAGACCATTCCACTTCGCCTCCAAGACAATCCGTCGTATCTACACTTCCCCGGATCGCAGCAGCACGTCCGATACGGCGAAGGACTGTATGTGGGATACCGCTACTACGACTCCGTTCTGCGCGAAGTGGCGTACCCGTTCGGGTTCGGGCTGAGCTACACCACCTTCGACATCACCGATACGTCTGTGGAGGCCGATGAGAACTCCGCCGAAGTGACGGTCACCGTGCGCAACAGCGGCGACCGATCGGGCAGCACCGTCGTGCAGGTCTACGTCCACGACGCCTCGGAAAGCATCGACCGTCCCGAGCAGGAACTGAAGGGCTTTGCCAAGGTCCACCTCGACCCCGACGAATCTGCGACTGTGAACATCACTCTCGACACCAGAGCATTTGCCTATTGGTCCGTCGCGGCGCAGGACTGGGCGATCGAACCTGGCGACTACGAGATCCGCGTCGGCTTCTCGTCTCGGGACATCGCGAGAACCGACACCATCACTCTGGCCGGAAACGTCGGCGTCGGCACGCTCGACGCCATGTCGACCATCGGCGAATGGCTCGCCCATCCCGTAGGCAGTGCCGTTCTCGGCGCCGCCATGTCTGCCGCAGCGGGCGAAGGTGCGCAATCGGTCAGCCCCGAAATGATGGCGCTCGCCGGTTCGATGCCGCTCGGAAAGCTCGCCACCTTCGGCCTCGGGATCACCGAGGAACAGGTGGAGCAGTTGGTGGCGGCGGCAGCACAGCCGGCCTCCTAACTCCCTGAACTGCGGTTTCGACGCGCGGCATGACCGCCAGTAGATTTTTATGAACTATTTGGTTAATAATCTTGTGTAGTTGCTGTGGCGTCGGTTACATTCCTTGTATCGCTCTCCGCACAGACGTTCTCGATACGAACAACATCGACAAACATAATCGGCGGATGTAGAGCCTCCACGACGCTTCCACCCAGGAGTTGAGCATGTCAGCTAGCACGGTTACACCATCCGGGCCCGAGGCAGGGTCCTTGGCCAGGCCGGATACAACCAAGGTCAAGCGCGCCGCAACATCGTCGTTTCTCGGCAGCATGCTCGAGTACTACGACTTCTACATCTACGCATCCGCCGCTGCGCTCATCTTCCCCACCGTGTTCTTCCCGGACAGCGGACATGCGGCACTGCTTTCGCTGGCCACATTCGGTGTCGCGTACGTCGCGCGTCCCCTCGGCGCTGTAGTCCTCGGCCATTTCGGTGACCGCGTCGGCCGCAAGAAGATCATGCTGCTCACCCTCATCATGATGGGCGCGGCAACGTTCCTCATCGGATGTATTCCCAGCGCCGATTCGATCGGAGTTCTTGCACCGATACTTCTCGTCCTGATGAGAATCGCCCAGGGCATCTCCGCCGCTGGTGAACAGAGCGGTGCCAGCTCACTGACACTCGAACATGCTCCCGAAGGTCGACGCGCATTCTTCTGCAGTTGGACCCTCAACGGCACCCAGGCCGGCTTCATCCTCGCCAGCCTCGTCTTCCTGCCCATCGCCGCACTCCCTGACGACATCCTCTACACGTGGGGCTGGCGAATCCCGTTCTGGGGCAGCCTGATCGTTCTCGTGGCGGCATACATCATGCGTCTCAAGCTCGAAGAGCCCGAAGAGTTCACCGAGCAGCAGGAGTCGAAGGCCGTCGCCAAATTGCCTGTCGCCGATCTTCTTCGCACCCACAGCGCAAATCTGATTCGCGTGATCTGCTGCGCCTTCATCGCCGTCGTCTCCACCATCTTCTCCGTCTTCGGACTCGCCTTCGCCACCACCGAGGAAGTGGGGATTCCGAAGTCGACCATGCTCTGGGTAGCCATCGCAGCCAACGCCGTGGCCTTGCTCAGTCAGCCCGCCTGGGCGATGCTCTCCGACCGGATCGGTCGCAGGCCGCTGTTCATCGGTGGCGCCCTCGGTAGTGCGGTGTTCATCTACGTGTACTTCGGCGCAATCGCCAGCGGCAACGTTCCCCTGATCTTTCTCGCCGCAATCGGATTGATGTCCGTCTTCTACGCTGCACCGAACGCCATCTGGCCGTCGTTCTACTCCGAGATGTTCAACACCAAGGTCCGCTACTCCGGCATCGCGATCGGCACCCAGGTCGGCTTCGCCCTCGCAGGCTTTGCGCCCGCCATCGGCAACGCCCTCATGGGCGGCGACAAGACACACTGGATGCCCGTTGCCATTCTGACGTCGGTGGCCTGCGTCATCTGCGCGATCTCGGCGTTCACCGCCAAGGAGACGTTCCGCACTCCCCTCAAGGAACTCGGCAACCCGATCTAGTCGAACACCCCACAGACACCCTGCACGAACGACTGTGGCCCGGCATCTCGCAAGAGATGCCGGGCCACAGTCGTTTTGAAGTTTCTACGCCGTCTTGTCGCGGCGCTCGCCACGTTCCGGCTTACGCGGAACGATGGTCGGAAGTACGTTGTCGTTGACGGTCTCCGCGGTGACGACCACCTTTTCGACGTCGTCACGGCTGGGGATGTCGTACATCACGGGAAGAAGAACCTCTTCCATGATGGCGCGCAGGCCACGAGCACCGGTTCCACGCAAGATCGCCTGATCGGCGATCGCATCCAGAGCCTCTTCGGTGAACTCGAGTTCCACGCCGTCCATGTCGAAGAGACGACGGTACTGCTTGACGAGAGCGTTCTTGGGCTCCGACAAGATCTGAACCAGCGATTCCTTGTCGAGGTTGGTCACCGACGCGATCATCGGCAGTCGGCCGATGAACTCCGGAATCAGACCGAACTTGATCAAATCCTCCGGCATGACCTCGGCGAAACGATCGACCGTATCCAGTTCGGCCTTCGACCGAACCTCGGCACCGAATCCGATACCGCGCTTGCCGACACGATCGGAGACGATCCGCTCGAGACCTGCGAACGCGCCCGCAACGATGAACAGCACGTTCGTCGTGTCGATCTGAATGAATTCCTGGTGCGGATGCTTACGACCGCCCTGCGGCGGGACGCTCGCCTGCGTACCTTCGAGGATCTTCAGCAACGCCTGCTGAACACCTTCGCCGGACACGTCACGCGTGATCGACGGGTTCTCGCTCTTACGCGCGATCTTGTCGACCTCGTCGATGTAGATGATTCCGGTCTCGGCGCGCTTGACGTCGTAGTCGGCAGCCTGAATCAGCTTGAGCAGAATGTTCTCCACGTCCTCGCCGACATAACCGGCCTCGGTCAACGCCGTCGCATCGGCGATGGCGAACGGGACGTTGAGCATCTTCGCGAGAGTCTGAGCGAGGTACGTCTTGCCACAGCCGGTGGGGCCGAGCATCAAGATGTTGGATTTTGCGAGCTCAACCGTCTCACCCCGCGCGTCACGGCCCTTGTCTCCGGCCTGAATGCGCTTGTAGTGGTTGTAGACGGCGACGGCCAGCGTCCGCTTGGCGGAGTCCTGACCGATGACGTAGTTCTCGAGGAATTCTCGGATCTCCGCAGGCTTGGGAAGCTCGTCGAGTTTTACCTCGCTCGACTCGGCCAATTCCTCTTCGATGATCTCGTTGCAGAGGTCGATGCACTCGTCGCAGATGTACACCCCGGGTCCTGCAATGAGCTTTTTGACCTGCTTCTGACTCTTACCGCAGAAAGAGCACTTGAGCAGATCCCCGCCGTCGCCGATGCGTGCCATCTCGTGAGGTCCCTACTTTCCATCATGTACGTGCACTCGCCGCCACTCGATCGGCCGAGACGCTCCGCAGTACGTCGGTAGTTGTCAGATCGGTAGTTGTCAGATCAGACAAACTGATCAACAAACTGATCGAACAAATCTGGTCGAACAATCGCAGAACGCCGGTCGAGAACCAGCCCGTGAAGTGACGGTACCCGCAGATCCCGAACGGGGTCGACCTGTTCTCGGCGTTTCGCCTGCGGATAAAAAAGAAAAGAGTCGAGATTTCAGCCTGGCGAGCGCTCCACCAGGCACTTCTCGACGTGTCCGCCTCGTGTCGGGAATCGCGATACAGATCCTCGACACGAGGCGGAAATCGACTACTTCTGTGCGCTGAGCTTCCGGTAAGCCAGCACGTCGTCGATGATGCCGTACTCCTTGGCCTGCTCGGCCGTGAGGATCTTGTCGCGATCGGTGTCGACGCGGATGGTCTCCGGATCCTTACCCGTGTGCAGCGACAGCGTGCTCTCCATGAGCCGACGCATACGCTCGATCTCCGCGGCCTGGATCTCCAGATCGGAAACCTGACCCTGGATGCCACCCGTGGCCGGCTGGTGAATCAGAATGCGCGAGTTGGGAAGCGCGAAGCGCTTGCCCGGCGTACCACCGGCGAGAAGCACAGCAGCTGCCGAAGCAGCCTGACCGAGGCAGACAGTGGAGATGTCGGCACGGACGTACTGCATCGTGTCGTAGATCGCCATCAGCGCGGTGAACGAGCCACCGGGCGAGTTGATGTACATGGTGATGTCGCGGTCCGGATCCTGCGATTCGAGAACCAGCAACTGGGCCATGAGGTCGTTGGCGGAGACGTCGTCGACCTGCGAGCCGAGGAAGATGATGCGCTCCTCGAACAGCTTGTTGTACGGGTCGGACGTCTTGACGCCATAGCTGGTCTGCTCCGTGAACTGGGGCAGGATGTAACGCGATTGGGGGCCCGACGGCGTCTGGCCGCCCAGCGAGTTAGCTCCGAAAAGATTGGTCATCAGTTCTCCAAAGTATGAATTGGGCAGCGAAAGGATGGACGAACCGGCTCAGTTGCCGGTGCCGCCGGCCTGATTCGCACGGGAGACGACGTGGTCGACGAAGCCGTACTCGAGAGCTTCCTTCGCCGTGAACCAACGGTCACGGTCGGAGTCCGCGGTGATCTGCTCGACCGTCTGGCCGGTGTGCTGAGCGATCAGCTCGGCCATCTCGCGCTTGGTGTGCTTGAACTGCTCGGCCATGATCGCGATGTCACTGGCGGAACCACCGATACCGGCGGACGGCTGGTGCATCATGATGCGAGCGTGCGGCAGTGCGTAACGCTTGCCCTTGGTGCCTGCCGAGAGCAGGAACTGACCCATCGACGCCGCAAGGCCCATGCCGAAGGTGGCGATGTCGCACTCGGCGAACTGCATCGTGTCGAAGATCGCCATACCTGCGGTCACGGATCCACCGGGCGAGTTGATGTAGAGCGAGATGTCTCGCGTCGGGTCCTCGGCCGAGAGCAGCAGGATCTGTGCGCACAGCTTGTTGGCGATGTCGTCGTCGACCTGGGTACCGAGGAAAATGATGCGCTCTCGCAGCAAGCGCTCGTACACCGAGTCGCTGAGGTTCAACCCAGCGGTCGCTGAAGTCATGGCGGGACTCTGCAAAGTCTCCAGGTGATTGGAAGTCACGGTACCTGCCTTCTATGTGGATCTACTTGTGCGGTGGATCGTCTATGCGAAACACTTCTACTGACACAGACAGTAACGAAGTAGGGCGGCACCGGAGTCCCGGTGCCGCCCTACTTCGCTCAAAGCGGAAAACTCAGTGCAGTCGATCGTGGTGAAAACACCCGTCCGCCTGCGTTTTTACTTGTCTTCGCTCTCGGCGGAATCAGACGCATCCGCTTCGGTTTCGTCCTCGCTGCTGCCGAACAGTTCAGCGGTGTCCACGACTGCGCCGGAGGTGTCCTTGACACCGGCCGACTCGACGACGGACGCGAGGGCCTTGCCACGACGGACGTCTGCGAAGACGGCGCCGAGCTGGTTTGCCTGCTGGATCTGCTGGATGAACTGCTCGGGAGCCATGCCGTAACGCTGCGCCTGGAACAGGATGCGCTCGGTGAGCTCGTCCTGACCGACGGTGACGTTGCCCGCATCGGCGATCGAGTCGAGCAAGAGCTGCGTCTTGACGGAGCGCTCAGCGGCTTCCTGTGCATCCTTGTCGAACTCTTCGCGGCTGCTGCCCTGCTCTTCGAGGAGCTTGTTCAGTGCCTCTTCGTCGTGATCGAGACCGTGAACGGCGTCGTGCAGTGCAGCGTCGACCTCAGCCTTGACAACGGCCTCCGGCAACGGAACCTCGACGGTCTCGAGCAGCTGCTCGAGAACCTTGTCGCGGATCTGACCGGCCTGCTCGACCTTGCGGACGCGTGCGACGCGCTCACGGAGGTCAGCCTTCAGTTCTTCCAGGGTGTCGAACTCGCTGGCGAGCTGAGCGAACTCGTCGTCCTCAGCCGGAAGCTCGCGCTCCTTGACCGTCTGCACGGTCACGGTGACAACAGCCTCCTTGCCCGCGTACTCGCCGGCGACCAGCGTCGACGTGAAGTCCTTGGACTCCCCCGCCTTGAGGCCGATGATGGCTTCGTCGAGGCCCTCGATGAGCTGGCCCGATCCGACCTCGTGCGACAGTCCGCTCGCGGTTGCCTCGGCAACGTTCTCGCCGTCGACGGTGGCCGACAGGTCGATCGAGACGAAGTCGCCGTCCTCGACTGCGCGGTCGACGCCGGTGAGGGTGCCGAAACGCTGACGCAGCGAAAGCAGCTGCTCTTCGATGGCTTCGTCGGTGATCTCGATCGGATCGACCTCGACGTTGATGGAGCTGAAGTCGGGAAGCTCGATCTCGGGGCGCACGTCGACCTCGGCGGTGAACTCGAGGAGCTCGCCGTCTTCGATCTTGGTGACCTCGATCTCGGGCTGGCCGATGGCCTTCACGCCGGCGCTGGTGACAGCCTCGGAGTAACGCGACGGCAGAGCGTCGTTGACAACCTGCTCGAGCACTGCGCCGCGACCGACACGTGCTTCGAGGAGTCGGGCCGGAGCCTTACCGGGGCGGAAGCCGGGGAGACGAATCTGCTGCGCGAGGGCCTTGTAGGCCTTGTCGAAATCAGACTTGAGTTCCGCGAAGGGCACCTCAACGTTGATACGGACTCGCGTCGGGCTGAGCTGCTCGACGGTGCTCTTCACGAAACTTCGCTCCTTCGTCTGGTCTTGCTCACAACTTGTGTTGAATCGGTACTGCTGTCTGGCGCGGCACTCCACTCCCGTACTTGCTGGAGGTGAGTGCCATGTACGTACTTGTCGGGATGACAGGATTTGAACCTGCGACCCTCCGCTCCCAAAGCGGATGCGCTACCAAGCTGCGCTACATCCCGTTTCCGATCACATGAAACACACGATACGGCCATCCGAGGCCACAAAGACAGCGGGCCACAAAGGCAGCCACCATCGGTGACCGCGCACAACCCTATCGCGCTCACTACTCTCTCACGAACCCGACCGCCGTTTGTACACGGCCCGGCTGTCCGCCCCCGCAAGTATGTCATCCACCGCCGCCACATACAGCCTTGCCTGAACCGTGATGCGAGCCGGAATCAGAGGCCGGGCCGGAAGGAAAAGACACCCCGACTCGCCGGGCAAATCGAAATTCCCCAGGTGAACGACGGTCTCGAACTTCTCCGACCCCCCGATTATGAAATCCGGTGGGGCATTGGGTACAGTTTCGTATCGCAGACGACGAACACGGCGATCCCGAGTTGTCGTATGCACGGGGATGTAGCTCAATGGTAGAGCCTCAGTCTTCCAAACTGATCACGCGGGTTCGATTCCCGTCATCCCCTCCATCAGGAGGGAAACTCCACAAAAATCCGCACCGGCCCAGCCGGTGCGGATTTTTTGTGTTCAGACTTTGCCCGCTCAGACCACTCCCCTGCAGTCCGTATCCTGGAGTTGTCCGGATCGATTCTGCTCGGGAGGCCACTCGTGACCACGATTCTTCTCATACTCGTCGTTCTGGCCGTAGTCGTATTTCTGGTCATGAAAAGCCAGCAACGCGGTTCCGGCCACAGCGCAACGCAACTCGACGACGCGAAAGCCGATGCCCGGCAGGCGATCGAACGCCTCGGCGGTCAGGTCTACAACCTGACCGGCAGTGACGACGCGTCGCGCCAAGCCCTCGCCGACGCGGCCGAACGATACAACGCCGCAGGCTCGCAGATCGATCAGGCCGCAACGCCGGTGCAGGCACGTCTCGCGAAACAGACTGCACTGGAAGGGCTTTACTACATCCGCGCGGCACGGGTGGCGATGGGCATGGATCCGGGACCGGACGTTCCTTCCATCGACGGACAGAAGGCCGCGGGTTCGGTCACCGAAGATCGCGAGGTGGAATTCGAGGGCCGCAAGGTCGCCGCATCACCCAATCCGTCGTCGCACACACCCAACTACTACCCCGGCGGCCGAGTCGCAGGACGCCCGGTCCCGGCCGGCTGGTACTCCGAGCCGTGGTGGAAGCCTGCCCTCGTCGCCGGGGCGTGGGGTCTGGGTTCGATGATGCTGTTCTCGACCATGTTCTCCGGAATGGCCGGGGTCCCTTACAGCGCAGAAGCTTTCGCGCAGGGTGGCGATACGGGAGCCGGCGGTGACTCCGGAGACCAGGGTGACTCCGGCGACTCGGGAGATCAGGGTATGGACGCCGGTGACTCCGGCGCGGACCAAGGAAGTATCGACAACACCGATTTCACCGCAGACGGCGGAGGCGGCGACTACGGGGACTTCGGAGGCGGCGATTTCGGCGGTGGGGACTTCGGCGGCTTCGACTTCTAAGCCGACTGACACCCCGGGCACCAGAACAGGTTTCGCGCCTCCATGACGGAATGCAGGATCGGCGTGCCGCACACGCGGCACGGCGATCCTGCTCTTCTGTAGACGTAGGTCCGCGGACGATCCTTCGCGTACGCCGGATCTCCGTTGTCGTGCTCGGCGCGAACGACGTGCATCTTCCCGCGCCTGACACCGACTTTCATCAACTCGACAAGATCTGCCCACATGGCAGTCCATTCGTCGTGAGAGAGAAGATTCCCCGGTCGTTCAGGGTTGATTCCGTGACGAAAGAGAAGTTCGGCGCGGTAGACGTTGCCGACACCCGCCAGGACCGCCTGGTCCATGAGCAGCGCGCCGATCGCCTTCTTGGACTTGGAGATTCGCAACCAGGCTTTCTCCGGATCCGCGTCGCGGCGCAACGGGTCCGGCCCGAGTCTCGCCTCGATCGCGGCGACCTGAGGGGGCAGCAGGACTTCGCAGGCAGTGGGACCACGAAGGTCGGTGCCGAAATCGGCACCGACCATTCGCATCCGGACCTGGCCTACCGGTTCTTCCATCGGTAGGGCGGAGTCGGTGAACTTTCCGTACAGCCCGAGGTGTACGTGAACTGTCAATCCGTTGTCATAGGTGTGCCAGAGGTGCTTACCCCAGGCATCCGAGGACGTGAGTACGTGTCCGTCCACCAACCGCGCGTCCTCGGCGAATCTGCCTTGCGGACTGAGGACGCGGACCGGTGAACCGACGAACTTGCGGGCATGCAACCGTGCCAGCCGATGCAGGGTATGACCTTCAGGCACGGAACAACTTTCGAATCAGGCTTGCGGCAGAGCCGGTGCGACGCCGGTCTTCTCGTACTCGGACAAGATGTCGATACGACGCTGGTGGCGCTCTTCACCCGACCATGCGGTGGCGAGGAAAGCGTCGACGATGGCAAGCGACTCCTCGAGGGAATGCATACGTCCGCCGATGCCGATCAGCTGAGCGTTGTTGTGCTCGCGGGCCAGCTTCGCCGTTTCGACGCTCCAGGCGAGGGCGCACCGTGCGCCGGGGACCTTGTTCGCTGCGATCTGCTCGCCGTTGCCACTGCCGCCCAGGACGATTCCCAGGCTGCCTTCGTCCGCAACGACGCGCTTTGCGGCTTCGATGCAGAATGCCGGGTAGTCGTCCACGGCGTCGTACTCGTGAGCACCACAGTCGATGGCCTCGTGGCCGTTCGCTTTCAGGTGTTCGATGATCTCGTTCTTACGTTCGAATCCGGCATGGTCGGCACCCAGGTATACGCGCATGGCGACAATTCTCTCAGGCCCGACCAGCCGGGCGCACCCGGGTCGACGTCACACTTTCAGGAACACGCATCACCGCGCGAGCGCACCTATCGTGGTGCCCATGTACCCCGTCAACGGCCAGGCCGCTGCACCCGCCGTTCGTGTGTCACCGGGCAGTGACGCCGTTCGCCACCCGTGGGAAATTCCGCTACTCGTGCTCGCGGTGCTGACGACGGTCGTCACTTATGTGGTGGCGATCGTCCTGATCGCTGCGGGTGATCTGTCGACATGGATCCTCGTGGTGCTCGCGGCTCCGATCCTGCTGTTCCTCGCGCGAGGTCAGCTGTACGGATCGCAACAGGTCAACGGAATCAAGATGACGCCTTCGCAATTTCCGGAGGGGTATCAGCTGGTTGCCGAGGCTGCGGCACGGTTCGGCATGCAAACTCCGCCGGATGCCTACGTCGTGCTGGGGAACGGACGGATCAACGCGTTTGCGTCGGGGCACGGATTTCGCCGTTTCGTCGTCGTCTACAGCGACCTGTTCGAAGTCGGTGGGCAGGCTCGCGAGCCCGATGCGCTCGCATTCATCATCGGCCACGAGGTCGGCCACATCGCTGCTGGGCATGCGTCGTACTGGCGTCAGTGGGGACAGTTCGCGTCGAACTACATTCCGGTGATCGGGTCTTCGCTGTCGCGTTCCATGGAGTACACGGCAGACAACTTCGGTTTCCACATGCGCCCGCAGGGCGCACCGGGCGCCATGGGTGTCCTCGGCGCCGGAAAGTATCTCGTGGGTCTGGTCGGGTTCGACGAACTCGCCGATCGCGCGACACTCGAATCCGGTTTCTTCCCGTGGTTCGTCAACATCTTGTCGTCGCATCCGGTGCTGACCTGGCGTGCGGCCGCGCTTCGCAACCGCACGCACTCAGGGCATCTGTTCTTCCGGCCCGGTCAGCTCTACCGAAATCCGGCGCTCACTGCCGCTCAGTCGAACTGAGGATCCTCGTTGCGGGTCCGCTTGAGCTCGAAGAAGTGGGGGTAACCGGCCAGCGCGACAGCGCCGTCCCACACCTTGCCTGCATCCTCGCCGCGCGGGATGCGTGACAGCACGGGACCGAAGAACGCCACGCCGTTGACATGGATCGTCGGGGTTCCGACGTCGGGTCCGACGGCGTCCATACCCTTGTGGTGGCTCTCACGCAGTGCCTCGTCGTACTTGTCGGTGTCGGCAGCCTCAGCCAATTCAGGGGGCAGGCCCACCTCGGCGAGGGACGACTTGATGACGTCGGCGAAATCTTTGTTTCCCTCGTTGTGAATCTTCGTACCCATGGCCGTGTACAGCGGCAGCAGGATCTCGTCACCCTTCAGCTGCGCTGCAGCGATAGCGACGCGGACCGGGCCCCAGGCCTTGGTCATCATCTCGCGGTACTCGTCGGGAAGGTCGCGGCCCTCGTTGAGAACCGCAAGGCTCATCACGTGGAACTTGGCCTCGATGTCGCGTACCTGCTGGGCTTCGAGAATCCAGCGCGAGGTGATCCAGCACCACGGGCAGAGCGGGTCGAACCAGAAGTCAGCAGTGTCCGTGGTCTTGCTCGAGGTTGCGCTCACGAAGAAACTCCCTATCAGTTCATGTCGGTCAGGTCATATCAGTTCGGGGACATACTCCCGTTCTGCCAACAATCATGAACCCGCAATCCTTCCCGCGCTTTCCCCCGAACTACCTTCCGATCGCAGTAGTGTCGAAAAGAAACGAGTACGAAGGAGTGGTTCAGTAATGAGCACCAACCGGAGATTCGTGATCGTCGGCGGCGGGCTCGCGGGCGCAAAGATCGCAGAAGCCCTGCGTGACAGAGATTTCGACGGTGAGATCACCGTTTTGAGTGAAGAAGACCACCTCCCGTACGAGCGGCCGCCACTGTCGAAGGAGTTCTTCGCGGGCAAGAAGACACTCCCCGAATTCACCGTCCACGACGGCGAGTGGTTCCGCGACCATCACATCGATCTTCGTCCGGGAACGACGGCAACGGCCATCGACCCCGCTGCGCACACCGTGTCACTTCCGGACGGTTCCACGATCAGCTACGACAAGCTCGCCTTGGCCACCGGTTCACGTTCGCGGCGCCTCGACATCCCGGGGTCCGACGCCGAAGGCGTTCACTACGTACGAACAGTCGATCAGGCCGCTGCGCTGCTGCGCACCCTGGCCGCCGACAAGAAGCTCGTCGTGATCGGTGCCGGCTGGATCGGTCTCGAAATTGCCGCGTCGGCCCGCGGTTTCGACGTCGACGTCACCGTGCTCGAACATGCCGGCCTTCCGCTCGAATCGACCCTCGGCCCGCAAATGGGTGAGGTCTTCGCCGCTCTGCACCGCCAGAACGGCGTCGACTTGCGCACCGGCACGGACGTCAGCGCAATCTCTGTCGACGGCGATCACGCCTCGGGTGTCACTTTGAGCGACGGCACCGTGATTCCGGCCGACGCCGTGTTGATCGCTGTCGGCGCGTTGCCGAACACCGAGTTGGCGTCGGAGGCGGGTATCGACGTCGACAACGGCGTTCTCGTCGATGCCGGTCTGCAGAGTAGCGACCCGGACATCGTCGCAGTGGGCGACATCGCGGCCGCACAGCATCCGATTCTGAACGCACGAATTCGGGTGGAGCACTGGGCAAACGCGCTCAGCCAGCCTGAGACGGCCGCAGACACCATGTTGGGGCGGCCTGCCGAGTACGTGCGCATGCCGTATTTCTTCACCGACCAGTACGACCTCGGGATGGAATACGTGGGTCACGCACCGCACGGCGGCTACTCCCGTGTGGTCACTCGCGGCGACGTCGACAAGCGCGAGTTCCTGGCATTCTGGCTCGATTCCGCGAACAAGGTGCTCGCCGGCATGAACGTGAACATCTGGGACGCCGGTGACGCCATCAAGGAATTGGTCGCGTCTTCAGGCCCCGTCGATCCGGAGCGTTTGGCCGATCCGGAGATTCCGCTGGCAGAAGTGTCCGCTTGAGTGCAGTCGTTCTCTTCGTGATGGGATGGACGTAATAGATCCGCACCATCTACGAGGAGATCTTTGTGGTCGCACCTAACCTGACACGCGAAACCGCAGCGCAACGGTCGGCAATCCTGACCGTCCAGAACTACCTGATCGAACTCGATCTCACCGACGGCAATGACGCACCCGGCGAGGAGACGTTCTCCTCGAAGACCACCGTCACGTTCACGGCGACGGCAGGCGCAAGCAGCTTCATCGACATCGTCGCGGCCCGAGTCCATTCCGCGGTCCTCAACGGCACCGCGCTCGACGTCTCCGACTACGACGAGTCGACGGGTATCAGCCTGCCCGACCTCGCTGCCGACAACGAACTGGTCATCGAGGCCGATTGCATCTACTCCCACACCGGCGAGGGGCTGCACCGATTCGTCGACCCGACCGATGACGCCGTCTATCTCTATTCACAGTTCGAGACGGCCGACGCCAAGCGCATGTTCGCGTGCTTCGATCAGCCCGATCTGAAGGCCACGTTCGACGTCCGCGTCACCGCTCCCACGTCGTGGAAGGTCATCTCCAACTCCGCTGTCGTCGAGACCCTCGCCGCCGATCCCGGCCAGCACGTCTTCCGGACGACCCCGAAGATGAGCACGTACCTGGTGGCGCTCATCGCCGGTCCCTACGCGCAGTGGACCGACAACTACTCCGACGAGCACGGCGACATCCCCCTCGGAATCTTCTGCCGCTCTTCGCTGGCCGAGTTCATGGACGAGGAGCGGCTCTTCACCGAGACCAAGCAGGGATTCGACTTCTACCACCGCAACTTCGGCGTTCCCTATGCCTTCGGCAAGTACGACCAGCTCTTCGTCCCCGAATTCAATGCGGGCGCGATGGAGAATGCCGGCGCCGTGACCTTCCTCGAGGACTATGTCTTCCGATCCAAGGTGACCCGCTACTCGTACGAGCGTCGCGCCGAGACGGTCCTGCACGAAATGGCGCACATGTGGTTCGGAGACCTCGTCACGATGGCGTGGTGGGACGACCTGTGGCTCAACGAGTCGTTCGCGACCTTCGCTTCGGTCCTGTGCCAGACGGAAGCGACCGAGTACACGAACGCGTGGACGACGTTCGCCAACGTCGAGAAGTCGTGGGCATACCGCCAGGATCAGTTGCCGTCGACGCACCCGATTGCCGCGGACATTCCGGACCTGGCCGCCGTCGAGGTCAACTTCGACGGCATCACCTACGCCAAGGGCGCCAGCGTACTCAAGCAGTTGGTCGCCTACGTCGGACTCGAGCCGTTCCTCGCCGGACTACGTGAGTACTTCCGTGAGCACGCATTCGGAAACGCAACCTTCGACGATCTGCTGGGCTCACTCGAAAAGTCTTCGGGTCGTGACCTTTCCGACTGGGGTCGACAGTGGCTCAAGACCACCGGCCTCAACATCCTGCGACCCGACTTCGACGTCGACGCAGACGGGAAGTTCACCCGCTTCGCCGTCCTGCAGGACGGTGCCGCCCCCGGCGCCGGGGAGCGTCGAATCCACCGGATCGCCATCGGCATCTACGACGACGTCGACGGCAAGTTGGTGCGAAGCCATCGCGTCGAACTCGACCTCGATGCTGTGGAGAGCACGGATGTCCCCGAACTTGTCGGCGTCGCCCGCGGTGCACTCGTGTTGGTCAACGACGACGATCTCACCTACGGCTCCGTGCGACTCGATCCCGAATCGTTGGCGACCGCGATCGAGCGAGTCGGCGACATCACCGAGTCACTCCCCCGTACCTTGGTCTGGTCGGCGGCGTGGGAAATGACCCGTCAGGCCGAACTGAAGGCACGCGACTTCGTCGCACTGGTCGAGCGCGGCATCAGTTCGGAGACCGAAGTCGGTGTGGTGCAACGTCTTTTGCTCCAGGCCCAGACCGCCATCGGCTCCTACGCAGACCCTGCCTGGGCCGAGGCCGAAGGCGCGGCGAGCTTCGCCAATCGGTTGCTCGAACTCGCACGTGAGGCAGAGACCGGGTCCGACCACCAGCTGGCATTCGTCAACGCACTCACCGGCGCCGCACTCTCCCCGTGGCACACCGAGGTTCTGCGCGAATTGCTCGACGCCGATCCCTCCAACGTTGGGCTCGACGGCCTGATCGTCGACACGGACCTACGCTGGCGCATCGTCGGGGCACTCGCAGCTGCCGGTGAGATCGACGCCGAAGGAACTGCAACTCCGTTCATCGACGCCGAAGCCCAGCGTGACCCGACCGCGGCGGGCGCTCGTCAAGCCGCGGCTGCCGCGGCCGGACGTCCGCAGGCCGCTGTCAAGGAAGAGGTCTGGGCGAAGGTCGTCGGCGACGACTCGGTGCCCAACATCACCGCGCGATCCATCATCGGCGGGTTTGCTCGCGAAGGCCAGGACGAATTGCTCGAACCCTTCGTCTCCCGCTACTTCGCCGACATCGCGGCAGTGTGGGAACGACGCTCGAGCGAAGTGGCACAGACGGTTGTCATCGGGCTGTACCCGTCGTGGTCGATCTCTGCAGAATCCGTCGCGGCCGCAGACCGATTCCTCGAAGGCGACATCCCTCCCGCGCTGCGTCGTCTGGTCGTCGAAGGCCAGGCCGGTGTGGTTCGTTCGCTCGCCGCACGGAAGTTCGACGCGAGCTGACATGCGAAAGGCCGGTGCCCGCGTCGATTCTCACGAATCGACGCGGGCACCGGCCTTTGTGCGACAAAAAGTTACGGCGCTGAGATTGCGGCTGCCATAACGCGGATTGCGCTGATCAGTCCGTCGATCAGATTGCCTTCGCTGAACGATGCGACAGCTGCGGTTGCTCCGAGCTGGGTAACGCGATCAGTGACCCGATCGGCGATTGCCCGCCCGCTGCGTACCTCGACGGTGCGCTGGTTGGGCGAGACAGCGATCAGCACGGAACGCTCGGCTTCGGGCGTGGTCGGGAACAGTGCGTCGGCACCCGCTGCCGGATCGGAACCGAGATCACCGATGTAAGCGTTGAACCGCACCTTGGTGGCGCGCGTCGCTTCGGTCATCGCGACGTCGAGCGCGACCAGATCCCTGGTCTCGAACGGAAGATCGTCGGTGAACGGCTCGCCGATGCGGTGCACACCGGAAACACGTCCGCTGGACGTGACGACGCTGCCGACCGGCAGGTCCTCGGGCGCTACTGCGAGCGCGGTCGAATGATCACCACTTGCCACTTGCGGACCCTCCGATCAGATCAGCCGAACCGGCTTCGATTGCGTGCGCACTGCCGTGATGGCCACCGCGAACGGTGACTTCGTCGACAGCACTCCACAGCACGGGAGCGTGATCCCACGACTCACCGAGATGGAACGCCGGCGGAACCGGTCCCGGCGTCTTCTTCCCGAGGAAGGACGCAGCCGCGAAGAACGCGGTGATCAAGGCCGGAATCCCAACGTATATCAGTACTACCTCGAGAATGCTCACACCAGATAACGTAGCCCAGAACGCCAGGAAGGAAAGCGTCAGGGCCACAAATTCTCGGGCAATTTCGTTTCGGTGACGACAGAACGCGGCTCAGGCTGCGCCCACGCCGACACATAGCTCAGGCGGCGCCCACGCCGACACATAGCTCAGGCTGCGCCCACGCCGACACATAGCTCAGGCTGCGCCCACGCCGACACATAGCTCAGGCTGCGCCCACGCCGACACATAGCTCAGGCTGCGCCCACGCC